>ERZ761609.2-NODE-2-length-540224-cov-30.752076_pt1 | contig 540224 bp, 470 predicted proteins | sample MGYA00511163_ERZ761609 | MGnify/ENA primary metagenome ERZ761609 (study PRJEB28899, sample SAMN02445070) | bioreactor sludge metagenome | biome: EBPR sludge | place: Australia: Brisbane, Thorneside Wastewater Treatment Plant | collected 2011-12-16 ... | reverse complement strand
TTTCTTAAGATAAGAAAACAGCGCAAGAAAAGACAGTACAGAAAACAAACAGACATGTCATTTCTCAGACTTAATGCGACTGATGCGTACTAAACGCGACTCATGACCTAAGTATTCGCGACTGAAATGCAAAAACCTTAAATCTGGCTTAAATTCGAAGTTTTCCTACCTTATGGATTTTTCTGATACTACTTCGATAGGTTAAAGAGATCACTGTTCTAGGATTTAGATAGAGGTTTACAAAAAGCTACGATTAGAAATAAATTAGTAACAACTGGATTCAGGGCTCTCTATTATATAGATGTAACTCGACAGTTGAAGGAATAGACACCTAGTAATATGAGAAAGTAGTCATCTTTTTTATCCTGGCTTACATCATTAGTTGGATTATCTGGTTGCCTTTGTATGGTCATTATTTAGGATTGTCACAATTACCCATTTTACCTTTTCACTATGCACTTGGGGGATTGGGGCCTCTTCTTGCTGCTTTTATTTCTTCATTTTTCTTTCATGGTTGGGAGGGTGTCGTTGAACTGGGGAAAACGTGCCTTCAAACTCGGCCATTCCCCTATCTGGCCATTGTCCTTGTTCAGTCCATTTATAGTGATTCTTTTAGCCAGTATATTAAGCTACTTTTCTGGCCGTCCGACAATGGAGCTATCCGGTATACTCATTAATAAGGAGTTTCGGAATTCGGATTTTTCACCATTTTCCTTTACAACCTCATTTTTTTGTTTTGGGGAAGAAGTAGGGTGGCGGGGATTTGTGCTTCCGTATTTTCAAACGAAATTCAATGCGCTGACCTCGGCTATAATAATTAGTTAATTTTGGCTCTAGAAAAATACGATCTCGAAAAAGAGAGAGTAAATCACTAACTTTATTTTAATTCTTTCCCGAATGTCGGGGGACAGTAATTTGGGATGAAGATGAAAAAGAAAGGGAGGTTCGCCTCCCCTTTTTTATGGCTTTGGTCTGTTGGAATGGATTTCGATACCGACAAATCGGGGCTTTTTAGCAAACCATAAAAAATTCCTTAGGCGGAAAATAAATTTTACAAGACGGTGGTTGAAATATGGTTAGCCTACAAAATTCTCAATGAAAATCGTCTGCATTAGCGATACGCACACAAAACATCAGGAAGTTATCCTACCAAAGGGCGACTTATTGATTCATGCGGGGGATGTATCGTGGGTAGGTTCAGAACTACAGCTCATCGACTTTTTCAAATGGTTCGATAAACAGGACTTTAAACACAAGATTTTCATTGCCGGGAATCATGATCTGATGTTCGAACGGAACCCTAAACAGGCACAATCCCTGATACCTAAAAGTATTATCTATTTGGAAGAGTCCAGTGTCACAATCGAAGGAATAAAAATCTACGGCACACCGATAACTCCATACTTCTTCAATTGGGCCTTTAACCGATATCCAGGTCAGGACATTGAACAACATACCCAAAAGATTCCGAATGATACCGATATACTAATCACACATGGCCCTCCTTATGGCATACTTGATGCTAATGTGAAAGGAGAACATTGTGGGTGCCCATCGCTATTATCAAAAATTCAAGAAGTAAAGCCAAAACTATTGATATGCGGTCATATCCACGAAGGTTATGGAAGATTGCAAAAAGAGGAATCACTGTATATAAATGCCAGCTTGCTTAACCATAGATACGAGTATAAGAATTCACCGGTGGTCGTGGAGTTATAATTGAATATGCTGCAATCAATACCTCAACGAGGAATTTAGCGCTACTCCACTTTATCTTTTCCTGCGATTTATGCTTTTTAAGAGTCACATACTCCACTCCAATCCGTATATTATATTCAACCTATCTGTATAAGGACTCATAATTATGAGGATAGAACAGATTGTTCACTTACCTTATTAATTGACTGACATCTGGTTTTTTCTTCAGAAAAGCAAGGTCGCTTGATTGAAAACCCACCTTTACGCTCCAAGGGCTCTGGTAAAGGGCACTATTCCTTGTATGAAGAAAATTATATCCAACTATGACAGTCATGTCTACCTTCTGGTGCACTAAAAATTTGCGCCCAACACCAACAATTAAGGATTTATCGGTAACTCTACCACTTTGTGTCTCAGAACTGGATGATCTGGCTGTATTTACGGAGTACTCCACATTAGCAAAAAAATTCCGGATGACCGCGTACCTTGCAAACACTCCATAACTCATAACATCTGGAGAAATTTGCAGTAATGAATCGTTGAAGCTTTGGCGATAGGTTCCTCCCACACCCATTACAAAATTTGAATTAAACTTGTAACCTAACAGTGGTGAAAAGTCGATAGCAAGCGGTTCGAGGCTTAAAACCTGAAAATTAGTTCCTACTAATAACCGCTCTCGGAATGGTCGCCCTTTCAAAGATATTCTCTTTACTGCACTCGTGAGGTCATTGGAGTTAGGAACAATGGCATATTTCTTCATTAGAACATCCATCCGGTTTTTTGCAGCCTGAAATAATTCCTGATTTTCACTCAAATATTCGGCAGCTAAATCTTCCGCTTTTCTTTTCAACTGATCCTTTACAAAGGCTGAATCCGCTAACTGATCAACTTTCGCTTTATATTCATTATCCCAGGGATCATAATTTTTAAATTGATGAATCTGTGCCCCAAGCTCATTGACTTGTGAAAGCTGACTGAACTCACTTTGGGCGTTCTGAATAAGTTGATCACTCACATCTTTAAGCAAGGAATCATTTTTAGCTGTGGCTAAATACTTATTATGAATAGGTTCGACTGTTTGACCATATTCTGAGTTCTTAGCTTCATTTTTTATGCGGAAGATTGCCAGATCACGAATAGAATCTAATTGCATTAAATCATACTGATCCAGATGCTCCGAAAGCATCAACGTATCAGGTTTTAGTCGAGAAGTATCGTAATTTTCCTTTAATGCAAAAAGGCTATCAGATTTATTTTTCCAGTACCTCTCAGCCTCTTTTAATTGGCGTAAACTGTCCTTGCTGTAAAGCCTTTTGTACTGCTTGATTTTATCTCGCGCTGAACCGGCATTTTCTATTTTCTGAATATGCTTGACCGAAAGAATCTGGTTATATGACTGAGCACTGGAAATATTGAATGTGAATGTAAAGATCACCACCACTGCGAAAAATAGAGATGCAGGAAAGAACTGCCCTAGTCTTGATTCTTTTCCAACTTTCATTACTTTATTGCATCGCTAATCAGTACCAACCTCCAATTCAAACCTCCATCATGAGTAACCTGTAAAACACCTTTAGCCATGGCAATTCCATGTTGTTCATCAAAAAAGGAGATACTTTCTCCATAGAAGTCTTTTTCAATGAGTTGCCAGCTATTGCCTCCGTTTGTTGATTTTGCCAGTTTGCTTACCCAACCGAATGATAAATTCTCCTGTTGGCCGATTACCGCATAAATAGTGTTTCCATTGATCACTTCAATATCCTGAATTTGACCCTGAAGAGGCAGAACTGACTGATCCCACTCATTGTCATTTTCTAGAACATAAACATTATCATTGTCTATAGCAACAACCAGGTCATCAGACGATTTGATGGTTGAAATGATCCCATTACTTGTTATCAAAGATGGGTCGCTCCATGTTATCCCATCTGTGGAGCTAAAAACATAGGACTCAGTTGTGGATGCACTCCTGGCAAGAAGGTAAAATTTGTTATCGCTAACGAAAACTTTAACGGGGATAAGTTCTGTTTCAATTTCGGCAAGTATATCTACCTCATTATCTATAAAAGAACATACCTTTACTATACCCTCTCTATGTGCTGTGAATATCATAGTCCATAAAGCAAGAACTGTCGGAGGCTGGATCATGAAAAACTCAAGGGACTCATGCTTCACCTTTAAATTATAAATTCCAATTTCCTCAGCCTCCGAGGCAGTGGTTGTGCCTAAAGATAGTTTCCAAGAAAGTGGACTTGCATAGTATAATGTCCATGCATTGCCGCCATCGAAAAACACCGTTTCGCCAAAGCACGGCACACCATTTTCATAGTCACCAAATACATTGTATCGATATGATTGGAAGTCGTCTTCAGTAAATAGACCATACCTACCGGTAAAGATCACAGAAGTATTTTCTCCCACCATTCTGCCCCAAACATCCTGACAGTATCCATCACTAAGGAAAGGGTTCGCAGAAAACTTAGGTTCGTAACGGTCTATCAACAAACCATCTGTTGAGCAGCTTGTAACCAACAAAATAATAACAAAGAGTAAATGTTGGGTCCTCATAATTTCATTGTAATGGCAATCATAATATTATCAAAACTCATGCGATTAGAAGGAAAATCCATAATACTTCCATATAAGGGCGAATTGATATTATATGCAGCAAAAAATTGCTTTGCTTCATCACTAAGGGATACCATGGGACGGTGAATATTATACACCAACCTAATACTAGCGTTTTCAGAAACAGGAACCGATAAGCCTGTTAGGAGATACCCACCCTTGCTGGTGAGAACTGGAGTTGTTTCGCGATCGCTGTTCGCTTGCCCGCTGGATACAAGAAAATCTTGACCCCATAAGTACCCAACACCCAACAAAGGTTGAAGCCTAACCTTCCCGATGGTTAAATCCTTATATGTAACACCCAGCACCGGGCCGTATAGAATAAGGTAATCCGTTACATTATCATTGTATTTATTCATAAAACCATTTACCACAACCGAGGCTCCAATATCGATCTTATCAATTAAAGTAAGGTTCAAACCAGGCTCTAAAGATAACCCAGCCTGATAACCCGCAGATAAATCTTCACTTGTAGGGATCACAAGACCAATAGTTACTCCGGTAGATAAATCGCTCTGAGCCAATAATGATAGATTTAAGAAAAAAGTAAAAAAGAAAATTAATAATTTCACTGACTTAACTTTTATGCTTTAAATCAAAAACTGTGTCAAAAAAAAGAAAGCCCGTTTTCATTATTTTAGTTGTCAAGCCGTGCATCCCACAATTTTTCTTTATACCAATTTCTTTCTTTAAACCAAATCGCTGATGAGTCTGGCTTTATATTTGTCTTGTAAAAAAGATATTCTGTATTATAATCAGCAAATCCCATTTTACTATAATTACGCCTTGACTTAAAACACCACTTACAAGTAGATTTGGTTAAGATGAATTTTGAATCGTTAATTATTCTCCCTGTAAATTCTATACTATTGTTTGGAAAGAGTGCTCCGGGATTAATATCAAAAACTTGAATTAAAATTCTATCCTTACGGATAAAGAAATGTCCAGGACTATTTCCAACTGCATTCATTCGTAAATTATGTAAATAATTTTCTGGATCAATCCAAAACTTATCATCAGGAACATTACTTACATTTAAACCAAACACAGAATGAGTGCTGCCATCTGAATAGAGATAGAAAAGTATAGGCGCATTTTCAATCTTACTTTTAAAATCAAGAACAAAATAAATCCCATCAAGTCTTAGTTTAGCACTTTCAAAATTAAAGGGTTCATTCATATATGCATTAAAATTCCTATGATTAACCATATTGCATGAGCCCATTAACGAGAGTCCGCAAATTAGAAAAATCTTACTCGTAATGACTTTTTTTAATGCCATAGTGAGAATGGATCAAACGTTCTTGATGAAAAGTATAATTTTGGCGAGACACCATAACCAGATGGGAAGTATGGTGTGGACTTAGTAATATATCTATGAACAAAATTCTGAGTCGCATCTTGCACAAATGGTGCATCAATTCCAATTCTATATGAAATACCATTATATCGATATCCAATATACAACGAACTACTTAGTCTAATTCCATCAGCCCAACTTCCCTGATCCTTTCCGGCTAATTTTCCCTTTTTAGGCGTGTGGGGACCCCACATCTCAGAGTCCTTCCCATACTCTTTAATTTTTGGATCATTAGTATAAACATTAAACCCTAATGAATAATCACCATATCCGATTTCTGCTGCTGCTGTCCGATATTTATCTCCACCTACCCATGCATCATTTGTCATAGTAAAACTAAACTTACTCTTTTTAAAGCCGACTAACCAATTATTTTGAGTATCACGCCCCCTAAAGTGTGTGATACCAATGGATCCGCCAATCTTATTTTTTTCATCATAATAACTAATTAATCCGCCTATTCGATTCTCAAATTTTCCTCCATATAGTTTAGTTCCAGCAAAGGAAGCCCCAAAAGACCAATAGCCTTTACTATAACTGGCATTTAGACTTGCTCCAAAACCTGAAGTTCCTAAAACCGGAGATATGCTCAGCGAAAATCCGTTGTTCTCATATAGGGAGATTGAAGGTGTATTTGCCGCAATTGTCATTGCTAATAGCGGATTCGAACTTCCAATAAAGCTAAGCCCACTCAAAGCTCCTGTTAATGCACCGATTAGCACATTACCTCCAGTTCGATGAGCTTCATGAGCCCCAATTAATGCACCTAAAAAAATTGCCTGAACAAATCTTCCGTCAGGATCTATAGTCTGAACAGGGTTATTTCCCATTGCTAAATAGGGGCTCATAAACTGACTAGCAGGATCTGCAGAATTCCATCTACCTAATAATGGGTCATAATTACCTCTTCCTTCAAACCTATTCCAACCCGTTAACCCATTGTATTCCGCAAACTCCCCTTGATACAAGTAACTATTCAGTGGCCTACTTATATCCACATAATGTGTCCCATCCAGAACCGCTCCAAAAGGATCATAGTCTATGCTTTCCACTACCCGCAGACTATAAGTACTCTTTTCATGGAAGATAGTGAAGTCATCAAAAAACACGCTCGTAGCTGAGTTCACATTGCTTTCGTTAACCACGTAGGTGTACAGGAAGCCATTGACCGGCACGTTAACTTCAAGTTTCAGCGGCACATGACCCAATGCAGCTTCGAGTGGAACGGAGAAATAACCGAATTGCTGGTAGACATAACTGTTGTTAAAAATAATGTAGTACAGGTATGCTTTAGGTACGTTGGTAGTGGTGGGTATCAGCGCAGAAGTGCCGGGCAGGTTATTGTTCAGTGCCTGGTAAGCCGTTTGTGTTTCTCCGGCATTAACAATGCCAAACGCACCAGTAACGGCAGTAACCAGGTTATTGATAATGGTATTGTTACCTGCCGTGGATGTGGTGTAGCGAGTAAAAACTTCAAGGGTAACTTTGTCGCCCGCATTTACCTGCAACATTTTAGCAGGACCAATAGCTTTGCCTAAATAACCATTGGTAAGGGCTGATCGGTCTGGTGTTGGAATATCGAGCGTTTTTGCAGTATGATTGTAAAGCGGGTCCTGATATCGTGAGGATGGAATATTTCTAAAATCAAATTCCTCTGTGGAGGCATTACCTGCCTCCATGGTGGCTTTGTAGATATCGGTATTTCGCAAATAACCATAAACAACACGCGTATTGCCCAGATGGTCTGTTAGGAAATATTCATAGTCATATGTACTATTCTGTTTAACCGCACGGCCTTTTGCAGTGAAGATTAAGGTTAATGCATTATCGAAGTATTGTATACCAGCTACATAGTCTACCTGGCGCACTATCGTGCTTCCTTTTTTTAATACCTTTTTCACAGCATATCCGGTGGCATCATATGTGTACTCAAGTTTCCATCCGTCATAAAACTCTATGTATTCAGGCAGGTTGAGATAATTGTATCTCACCTCAATCATTTCCTTGTTCAGGTCTGATACCAGGTTTCCGGCAGGGTCGTAGTCATATTCAGTAGGGATCCCTATCGTACCATTTTTAAAACCGAATGATGGATTGCCGGCATCTTCAACATTGGTTAATTTATTCCCGTTGTTTCCATAACCGTAGGTAAGTTGATCGAGTGTAATGCGGGTATTGTTCGCCTTGGCATACCTGTTCAGGGTTTGAATATTCCCGTTCTTATCATAGGTAAGGTTAGTCAGGTCGTAGAAACCAGGCTCTGCGGTCCAACTGCTTCCGCTTTTTGCCGCATACAACGATTGGTTTAACTGGTTCACATCGGGCGTGTAGTAATGCCCGTATATTCTTTCCTGTGGCGGGTCCTTTTTGTTATCAGTCTTCCATTTAATGGCACTGATCAGCCCATTATATCGTGGGTTGGTATTAACACTATTAACCGTTTGTGTTTCCTCATGATAAACGATCTGCATTCCAAACAGGTCATTGGTATCATCATTGTTTACGCCATCATTGGTAAGGGTTGAATTATTAATGTGTGTTAACCAGCCACGAATGTTATACCGGTAGTCGGTAGATTGTAGAAAATTAACTTCATCAGTGGAGTGCGTGTTTACTTCAACCAACTGGCCCAGTTCATTGTAATTATTGGCTGCCAATAATATGCGCGTGCCGCTATCAATGGTATGGTAATGCTTTGTTAGCCTGCCACCATGATCATACTCGTATTCTTCGAGGATTGTGGCCGAGCCCAGTGTGGAACTATGTACCCGCTTTGTTTTTAGTACCCAACCCGGAAAGTTGTATTCCGAAAAGATTCTGTCAACACCACCAAGATGGTGTTCCTGAACAGATTGAATCGGTCTGTAATTCTTATCAAAGTACACTACTGCATTGAGCCATTTATTTTGTCCAAGCAATTTTGTCTTGGAACCGGTCGAAAGCCCTTTTACAGATGTAAACTGTGCTTCAGGAAATGTCCCATCAGACTGAAAAGAAAAACTATTTCCTTCTGCATCCCATCCTGAATTACCTAGAAAACTGTAATCATCATAGTAGGCAATGGTAAGGAGGTTAGACTCGGTAATAGTTGGAAACGAATTAGTTAGTGTGTAACCTATTGCACTTGTATTCCTGTCTTCGTGATGAGCACCTGTAACCGCAGTGACCATTTGTTCGAAGGTGTTGTTATTGGTGATGACCCCGGTCATCACCACCCGATTCAATGCATCATATTTTACAAAATTCCATTCCTTTGGGTTTTTAGCACGTTGGTTACCGTCCTGGCTGAGTACCATTCGATCCCATTGGTCGTAGATGTAATATTGCCAAGCCGTTCCAGGCCTTTTCTCTTTTACGAGTCTGCCCCTGGCATCATATATATATTGAAATGCCCACTTATCAATAAAAGTCTGATCCGGGTTAAGGTTACCAGATGCCTCAGGTGGGATTGTAAACCGCAACCTGCCAAATTGATCATAAACGTAATATGTAGTTAGCTCTGGAGAGCTGTGAACAGTTGTCTGAACCGTGTTTCCGCGAAAATCCGTCATCGAAGAGGATTCTGAGCCTTCTTCATCCGAGGTTTTTGAAATAGCAATGGTGCCATCAGGATAATTTGTACTGGAAAACGGTAAACCTGTTGTTGGACTAATTTGCCATCTTTTCACGGGATTGGTGGCTGAATTTACAAAAAAGCTGGAGCCTGCTTTATGTTGAGTAGTATACCAAGAATTTCCAGGTCCGTATGCTTCCTTAACTCTCCCAAGCGGAGATTTTTCGATTACAGTATGCTCAGAGAATGGACGACTATCGGTTGCTACTTTAGGTGTATTGGTATAAAATGATTGTTGGTCATTAACCACATTGGGTGCTACAGATCCATTATTAGTTGCTGTAGTGGGGTATGGTAAATAACTTTTTGTTTGCCAGCCGTCTGTATTATATACATTAAATGCAATAGCATCAGTCAACTCCGGAGTTGCTTTAACAGCCACGGTTTGTAATATTCTTCCAACTTCATCCAGGTACTGATAGTTGGTTTGCTTTTGGTCTATGGTGAAGTTAGAAAAAACTGCATCCGAAGTTGTTGCAAAAAGAGCCCGTTCAACACGGATGAGATTTTTATCTAAGCTTAGTATTTGATTTCCATAGTTTTCATGCCTGCAATAAAATTCGCCATTTTGCTGGGCACTAACTGAAAATCCAGGTAGCAGTCGCACTCCTTCAGTAAAAAGGTATGATTTTCCAACATAAGCTGAGGGTTCAACATATGGTATTACCTCAGCACTCTGAGCTAAAACGGATCTAATCCCTAAGATCCAGATGGTTAGTAATGTTAGCTTTCTCATTTCAATATTGGGGACAAAATGGATCACTCGCGTAAACAAATAAATAGATGTACTCATCAAATGTATTTCCGCAATAGTTTGTCATGGTACATTTGACTAAATAAGTGCCGGTAATGCCGCCATGATAAAACCCAGGAGGTGTATAGACAACCGGACCAGATCCCAAGGACCACCACCAACTGCTTCCGGGTGCCTGGTACTCCCAGCTAAAAGATTGAACATCGCCAGTTGCAGACGCCTGAAGTTCTGTGGCATATCCCCACCAAATATCCGAGCAGTTATCAATTGAGGTTTCGCCATTTGGAATAATAGTAAGATTCGAAGCTTGATTGAAGATAGTCACCACAGAAGAGGTCTCAAGTGAGTAGTACTCCGGGTTTTCCTTGCGAACCTTTACAGTGTAATTCCCCGCACTCTGATATACTTTCCCCACGCTGCTATTTGTTGTGCTCGTGCTTGTGCCGTCACCAAAATCCCAATGGTAAGTTGTTTGACCATACGATGTATTTTCAGGTGATGAAAGAGTCGTTTCAATTCCAACCATTCTACACCCATAATTGAAAATGCTTGAATTCGAAAGTTGTTCAGGTTGATTTTTATAGTGATAACGGTATCGTTCAATAATGTTGTTTTCATTATCACGGATACGCAGTAATTGACCGTATTGATTATCAAATTCATATTTGGTCAATCTATCATTCATATCTTTCGACTGAGTTAATCCGTAAATCGAATTGTACTGATATTCAGTTTTTTGTTGATTAGTGCCCGGGTTTACGGTTACAGATGATAATAAGGTATTATTAAGCCATTGGAAGGATGAGGTTAAACCATCACTTTTCTGTACAGTACTTAATGTTGAAGTTGACTCATTGTAATTGTAACTTTCCAATGGCCTGTACCGGTCGTCAAAAGAGAAAACAGTTTTATTGCTTGTCAATGATGCTTCCGGATTTAGATTTTGAATGGGCGCATCGATAACTAAGGAGTAAACAGAATTTAATGCTGGAGTTCCAAGTATGGTATTTTTATGAAACGTCTTTAGGCTTGCGCCAGTGATCTTAAAAGAAGATTCCCCATAATCCTTAAACCACGAGACCTGTTCAATCGGAGTAATAATTTTTTGTTGAACCAATGTTCTGATACCGTCAGCTAATGGCTGAGGGCCGGGATTTTGAGATCCTGTTCCAGCAACATCTGTCGGATACCTATATGTTACTTTCTCTTCTGGTCCGTTGCCGACTTGTCTGGTAATGGAAGAAGGGAATGTTTTATGAACTGGGTGATATGTGTATGTTGTCTTGTCCGCTAACGAAGTTGTATAGCCATTTTGATCATATAAATAACTGATGCTTTCAGTAAGTTTAACTATTTGAGACTTTACCTTATAGTCACCAACATAAAAACCAAAATCTCCGGGTACTGTCCTATAAACTTCAACGGCCATGTTCCAAACTGTTGAGATAATAGGGCCCGGTTCAAAAGTAAATTCTTGTATACTTAAAGTATTACCATCTGAGTCTTTAATGGTGACAGACTTAGGTAAACCCCTAAGCCAGGCATTTGAACTATAGGGTGTAAAAGGTGAGCTATCAACATTTGTAGCACCATAATATGTGAACCCATATGCTGGCGTTCCGCGATACCTACCTACAGTTGGTATCGAATCAGGGTAATCAGAAAAATTATAAAATGATCTTATGACTTTTGATCCATCAAGTTTAGTTTCAGTAACAGTGCTATAAGCACGATTTACTCCATTTAAATCAAAAATACCATTGTATGAATTGGAGGATCTGATAAGTTTATTTGAGTTTTCAACATCATAATAGTGATAAACAGGAGTTCTGTAGGTTTCACCCTGATAGGTAAATGTTGACCTTGAAACAAGTGATGATCCAATAAAGGAAGAAATGCTCGTTATTATCGCTCCTGCATCAACCGAATATGCCAGCACAATTCGCTGACCGCTATGTGTTTGAATTTCCTTTAGTATTGCTGCTAGTGTATTCGAGTTGGGGGCCTTACTCCTCCCGTTTGTACAAATACCACTAACGATAGAAGCAGCATCATCAGAATAACCAAAACCACCGCTTGCTCCAATATTTTCATCATACGTGCTATTAACATTGAAATATCCGAAATGATCAGTATAAAAACTCTTCGGGCCTGGTAAAGCGACAGTTTCTTCATACAAAAAGGAGTTAGTGGTTACTTTGTTTGTAATGCCTTCTTTAAGTGCCATAAGTTTCAGACCCCTACATACCCCAAAACCCAGATATTGATTAAAGCATCCATGTTCAAGCTCAAATCTTTTCTTTATACTGGATGATTGATCTCTAAATGACACCGAAGTTAAGCGTAAAGCACCTTGTAAGTCTTGCCTATTGTTGTCATAAAAAAAGTTACAGGAAGCTATTTCAGTCGAAATAGAAGAAATGTACTTAGGATTGATCGAGGTAATTCTGGTATCTACCCTGGTGTGAGGTATGTTAGAAGCCTGGCACTCTAGAACCCTTACACCTGGTAAATAATTAGTCGTATTGCTTCCGGAAGTATAATTAAATGTAGCAATCTGAATACCACTTGGCGAGACTATTTTGTTTAGATACCAGGTGGAAATATACGTGTACTTGTCAGTGAACGTATTTGTGGATATACTTCCCACAGAATAAGTAGTTTCTTCACGACTCGCTGAAGTCTCTCCAAAAAAGTATGTGAAACCTTGAGTATCCGTTATTTTCCAATATCCAATGCTCGCGCTACCAACACCAGGCTGAATCACAATATCCTGGTAAGGCATTGTCTGAGGTTGGCCTGCATCATCGATAAACAGTTTACCATTCCCTGCGGGATGGTTAAAATAAAAGATGTCTCGTTCTGAATCACAATGCTCAAAGTGACTATACCATATAGATTCCCTTGTAATTTTTCCAGTTCCATCAACACTGCAATTTGGCTTAGCGCCATCCGGAATACCTCTTACAACCCTTGTAACTGCGAAGGTATTGGCATTTAAACTCCATCCTAACCCAACAGAAGAAGATATATCCTGTACCTTTATCCCGGTCGTTCTGTAATCAAATGATACAGGGATGGAAATGTCTCTTCCTGCAACCGCGTAAAGCGGTATAGAAATATTGGCAGTTCCTGTATAATGATTCATATCGAGAGCAGCAGCCGACAAGGCTCCCGAAACGTTTGGAGAAGGATATATGTGGGATCGTTCTAGTTGAGCTTGAGCAGTGTAGTTTAGGAAACAAACCAGATATAGCGTAATTAGAATAAATTTCGTTGTTGCTTTCATGCTCAAACTCATTGTTTAGTTTCTAGTAACTCGATTCTCAGTCTAAGCAACTCATTTGTCTCATTTAATTTAATAATATACAAGGTTAACTCTTCAATTTTTTTAAGTAGAAGGGCATTCATCTCACCCACTCCAATACCATTTTCTTCAACCTCCTTTGCAGATGGTATTTCCGGTAAATGCTTATGTTGTTTAATAAAAGCTCGAAGTTCATCAAGGCTTAACAGTTTGTAATCGGGCTCAAAAACATAGTCAGGCCAGTTGGATTGTAATTTTACAACAACCTCTTCGGCAATGATCTTTCCTGCAACTGCCAGTTTATAACCACTTGGTAATGTCGATCCGCCAATGTTCAGCGCTCCACTTGTACTGATTGTACCTGAGGCATTAATGCTGCCCCCAACATTGAGTGTATAACTTCCTGGTAGCGCATTTATCCCAACTCTTCGTAGACTAAAATCTCCAAAAATTAAAGGGGTACCTGTGTTTGTGTTATCTATATAAAGCTTGTTTGAGCCAGTTTCAAAGTATCCGGCATTTGTACCGATAAATATATTCCCGGTTCCGGAAACATTGGAGTATCCAGCGTATGCACCAATAAATGTATTACTACCACCTGTTGTTGTACTATACCCTGATCTGGCTCCGAAAAATGCATTGCTTCCTGCAGAACTATTAACTCTACCTGCCAAATTTCCAACGAAGGCATTGTAACTACCCGTCACAACATCACCTGCTTGCTTCCCGACAGAAACATTGAAAGACCCATTACTACCAGCTGAGGTTCCTAACGACACGTTATCAGTTCCTGAATTTCCAGCCCCAGAAGGAGCTGAATAATTTTGCGCAACGCTGAATGTTACCATGCAGCTAAAAAGAATGACAAGGGTTGAGCCTGCTAATCGCGGATACTTTTTGAAGCGAGATTTCATGGGGGGATGGATTAAGTAAAACATGGTGAAAATTTCATGCTTTTTCCGAATACCATGCTTTTCAAAATGAAACAGTTTATTGCCTCAATTTTTTGTAGTAGAAATACGACATGACCCTCGATTCCAAATTGATTTCGAAGAATTAAATTTGGCTTTTGTAATAATTGGAACAAATCTTACATCTTTGTTACCTTGGTATTAAAAATAAAGGCAAAACTTAACGTCCCCCGTATATGCCTGCCCGTATTACTATTCTCGTTGCCGATGACCATGCGCTGGTCAGAAAAGGCATCATTACTTTTTTGAAAATCACCAAGGTTGCTTCCAAGGTTTACGAGGCATCGAATGGTGTCGAAGTGATTAACCTGGCAAAAAAGTGCCCGATTGATTTGTTTCTCCTTGACATTTCAATGCCAGAACTTAACGGCTATGAAACAGCCAAAATTCTTTTAGAACAAGATGAGAATACCCGGATTATTGCAAACACCATGTTTGATGGTCATGCCCTGGTGAATGGCCTTGTTCAGCTTGGTGTGAAGGGATTTGTTACTAAAGGTGACGATCCTGAGATACTAGTCAAGGCCATTCAGGCAGTAATGAAGGGGAGAAGCTATATCTGCCCAAAAATGCGCGAGTATATCGATGCTAAAAAGGAAGTGTCTTTCGGCCTCGATTTTTCGGAGACTGAGTTAAGACTGGTTGAGCTACTCAGTCAAGGGCATTCCAGCGAATCAATCGCTAAAGAACTAGAAATCACTGTCCGTACAGCTGAAACCTACCGGCACCGCCTAATCAAAAGGCTCAATGTTTCAAATTCAATTGAGCTGGTAGAGTATTTTCGTAGGAATGGGTTGTTGAAGGTGTATTCCTGATTCATACAGTATCGGTTATTATTTGTTTCTATAGTTAAGGTTTTCTAATAAGTAATTATGCAGGAAAAGCCTTACTTCAAAATAATATATCTTGCAGATAAACTCTTAGGTTAAGATACCAAAGTTACTTTGTCTAGTTTTTCAGGACTGCATAAACATCTATTTCTTCGATATATCCACCAGGTGAGTTCTTAAATTGATTGGCTTGTCGGTGTTGAGGATTCGCCTTGCCTGCCCTCCTAATGGTATCAATTTTCCATCCGACATCTGAGAGCTGTAGGGACTCCTTGATTAATTCTGTCGGGGTTTTTTGGGAAAGACTTGGCAGTGCCCCAAACCGTATGACCATCTTAGCATTTGACTTACTACGCTTTGCAACATTTTTCCAAACCTTGGCAATATCCTCTTTGAACGATCCTTCTGAACCATGTTTGATTTGCTGTGGATTAGGATAGTGAACTGAATCCAATCCACCTAAGAACCAATTTCTCAGCCATTGATCCTGCTCGTAAGTGACCATTCCGAAGTACGGAGGTGAAGTTATAATCCAATCAAACTTCTCCTCCGGGATGCCCGTTAGTCGTCTACTATCAGAAAGAATAATCTTCCCTTTAGATTTCTTCGGCAGTTGATCATTAAAAATATACTCCGCCTTCCTTTTCACAAGTGAAAGAACATTAACATATCTCGGTTCTAGATTGCGCGTCTCCCAAAATCGCACCGAATAATCTGGTTTTGTTGCGAACGTTCTCGGCATCTGATTAGAAAGGTAAGATGGTTCTGTCTTCATTAATGGCCCATGAAGAATCCCTAGGCATAAAGCGCGTAAAGCAATATCAATCCTATTGAGTCTCGTTTTAGAATTGAAGTATTGTCGTAATTTGCAAATATCATTGAGTGTCTCACAATGATAGGCCCATTCCCAAAATTCACCCTTTGGATGCCTCTTTGAGGAAGTATGCAGCAATATATCGCGGCACAGCGCAGCAACTTCCCTAGGTTTTACTTCCACAAGCTTTGCTTGTGCTATAGCATGGGCCACAGGATTGCTGTCAATCCCGTATGAACTTAGTCCCCTTAAACGTGCTGCATAATTAGTAGTTCCCCGACCACAGAAGGGGTCAAATATCAAATCCTTCTTTTTCGCCTCCTTCAACAATGAATAAGGAAAAGTTAACGGAAACATGGTGAAGTATGGGCAGATCGAATTGAGCCGAACCGTGGGATGCAGTTTGTTCGAGATTTCAATGGATGAATGCGGCACCGGTAAGTACAAAATGGCCATAAAAATACATTCTTAGTCCAAATTCCACAAAAATCGATTTGTAATTGAAGCGGGGGAATGAAATCATGGTTTATGCCAGAGGATTGACTATTAGTAATCAGAATCAACGGTCATGGCTAACACAATGGCATATGATAGGCGTTATGCACTGAACGCCATTTGTCCCTACTACACTTCCTTTCCGCTGGAATATCCGATGAGTATTCTTAAGAAATATAAGAATGAAACAATTCTTGACCCATTTTGTGGTCGAGGAACTACGTTGTATGCTTCTCGAGAACTTGGATTTCCTGCTTGGGGAATCGATTCTTCTCCGATAGCTGTTGCAATTTCCAATGCAAAACTCGCAATCGTTAAACCTGACGATGTTTTGGATCTCGCTTCAACGCTAATTCATAAAGAGCCTATCTGTTTACCAGATAATGAGTTTTTCCAAGTCGCATTTTCATTTGAAACCCTACGGCAAATTTGTTCTATTCGGGAAGGTTTGATCAACTCCCAAACGGAGTCAGATGCATCTGTCGTTCTAAGAGCAGCAATGATTGGATGTTTACACGGCCCTCAAACTAAAACCATACAGACCGCTAGTTACTTTTCGAATCATATGCTCCGAACATTTTCACCTAAACCAGTTTACTCGATCAAGTATTGGAAAAGTAATAATTTAAAAGCACCAAAGATTGATGTGCTCAAGGTTTTAGCAAAGAAACTTCATAGGATCCCAAATAATTTCGATGTTATTCACCCTTCTTCGGTCATCATGGGTGATTGCACAGATCCTAAAACATATCAAGATATAAGCAAAAGATTTTCTCTTGTAATTACATCTCCACCATACTACGGTATGCGTACTTATATTCAGGATCAATGGTTAAGAAACTGGTTTCTCGGAGGCCCTGATATTGTAGACTACAAAATTAAACGACAGTTGAATCATAATGGTCAGTTAGCCTTCATTCAATCTCTGGCTTCAGCTTTGAAAAATCTATTGTTGTCACAATCTGATTCGTTGAATCTTTATGTTCGGTTCGGGGCAATACCATCAGTTAAAAGTTGCGCAAAACAGATCATGCTGTCATCCATTGAAGAGGCCACAGGATGGAAAATAGTTTCGATAAGTGAATCAAATAATCATCATGGGAAAAGACAAGCGCGGCAAATGCAATGTACATCCAAGGTTGCTCCAGAATTCGATTTTCACTTTTCAAGGGCTTAGTGCCACCTTACTTCCCCATGTCTTACTTTCCCCGAATCAATTGTGACTAATTTTCTATTTGAACAGAACTCTTCGATATAGGATTTTAATGCTATGGCAGTTTTAGCAGCTTTTTGATCCGATGGAAGATGGTATGCCAAGGCTTTTGGCATTATCACAATACATTTAGCCTGAGCTCGCGACACTGCAACGTTAGTTCGCTCCATCTGTAAGAGGAACGCTTCTTCACCTTCAATTATATCTGTATCACCGACACCGAAGGATACAAGAATGGTTTGACGTTCGCCTCCTTGAAATCTCTCTACAGTATCTACCGCTTCAAAAATCTTTACCGGATCTGCATGTGGGAATAAGTTCTTCAGTTCACGAATTACAAGTGCCTTTTGTGCCTTATGCGGTGTTACTACTCCAATGCCAATTTCAAAGAAATCATTATCAGTGTATGGTTCAAATATATCAGGCTCTCCGGAATCTAAAACCTTTGACATTGAGTTTCGAAGGCAAAATGCCAACGCGGCTACTAATTTCGCCTCAACTTCATTTGCTTGGGATGAAACAATATCCTCATGTATTAAAGCTGTTACAACCCGAGAAGGATTGAGAAGCTCCAGATATGCATCACTCTTCGGCAATCCATCCGGTATTTTACTTAAAGTTAAAGAGAGTGGTACTATCTCCTTTAGGTGTTTATCTTTGTATGCTCTCAGCTGTGATGGATAGCCCAGCGTTCTGGCAAATTCAACTAAATGGTCGGCCGAACGATAATTTATATGCAGCTCGCTTGATGCAAGCTTGAATCGTGAAAGCAAATACGTTTGAATACTTCCGACCAAATACTCAGCATTTTTCGGTGGTTCTAAACCAGCTATGGGTGGCATCTGTAATTGGTCTCCTGCAATCACAAGCTGGGCTGATGGTTTTAACAGCGCGAGAGGCCTCAATGCCATTGTTAGTTCAACCTGAGAACTTTCATCAATGATCACCACATCAAACATTTCCTGAATAATTGAAGGTCCTAAAGTCAGTTCCCTAATCTTATGAACAATATGTGCAGTGGTTGCCAAAACAGTAACCCGGTTATCGTCAGCCAGACTTTCATACATTTCAACCGCTGCAACCTCACCATTAATTAACCTGAAACTCCTTGCTTTGATATGACTCTCAACTGTTGGTAGTGCCTTTGGTTCACGACTTGAGGAATACACGCCATAAATTTCTGCCGAACAACTGGTATCTTCATTCAAACTTCCTATGAGTCGTCCTAAAAGTTCTTCTACCGCACGATAGTTCGGCCCTGTCACTAATATATTCTTCCCCATCGCTGTAGTCTTAGATTCTTTGATAAGTGCATGGAGGAAACCAACTAATGTATCTGTCTTTCCAGTTCCTGGTGGACCCCAAACTACGGTTAACTGATATTTTACACAGTTTATGATCGCATCTTTCTGACTTGGATTTAGCCTACCACTTTTGTATGTGTTAAGGAAATTTTTTATTGCGGCAATTTCAGCAGGAGTCCGAACGACTTGCTTAGACAATTCACGAGCTGACCACAAAACTTTAGCCATAGGAAGATCGGCATCAGTTCCTGCAAGAGTTTTCTTTGCAGCACTTGATCCCATAGCTATACGAGCTGTTTGATCAATTTTTGCACATTGAGGATTACCCAACTCTCTTAAGATGCTTGTAGTAACTTCCGAATAATCCGGTGGTAGACCCTTCAAAATAAATATTGGCTGGTTAAATATAGGAATCTTACCTTCCTGGAATAACCCATTAAAAATTCCTTCCAGCTTACTCCAGCCCGGCCTTAGTCTAATCGTTGCTCTTCTGCTAACACGATCAAATCGCACAATTCGAACCGAGATTACTTTATGCATTTTCAGTCCTAAATATCTCTGATCATTGTCATCCTCTGGAGTAAGTCCTAAACTTCTAGGGGTTTGTAATGGGTAGCCAGGCTGACTCACGATACCCAAGACACAAAAATCATCTCCCTCATCAAGTTTAGCCTCCGTAGATTCTTCACTCACTTCAAATTCATACTCGTGATTTCCAAGATTACGCTGTAATCTAGTAAGAACAATCGCATTATATGAGGACTCAAGAATATTAACACTGGATACAAACGACCTAAGTGATTCAACATTCGAAGTAGCGGCCGACACCTTGTCCCATTGTATCCATAACTTGGAATCGTACGCAACACTTGCGGCACCTCTGAAGTTGGCAGTATTCATCGCAGGAGCTTGACCACTGATATTTTCTCTAAGATCAAATCGCAATTGAGCAGTTATGCTTGCGAGTGCCCATGCATGCGCCTTCAAAACAGACTTGTATTTTCCGATGGCTTCTTGGATGGTGATATCCTTTCCATAACTTTTAATCAATCCCGTTGATGATTGCCAAATCTCGAAGATTCTCTCCCTAGGAATCGCATTACCAAGAGGCTCAATATAATACTTATCTATATTTTTTGGTGCCATCTTCTCAAAATGATAATGACTCGCTGTGCCTAACAGTGTTGTTGAAAACTTGACTGGTAAGTGAATATAATTTCGAATTATGTCTCGGATAAAAACAATCCCAGGTGCTAGTTCGGTTTCTCGCTCCATCAACTCATCCGCAGGGAATATCCAGATAAGGGCTCGTTGTGCCCTCTCCGTCAACTCAAGCACTTCAACTAAGTGTCGACTAAATGCATTACACAACTCCTGATACTGACGTGGCTCCCAAAAAATAATCTGAGTGTGAACAGAACCCCATCCATTTTCATTAAACAACCTTTCAGACTGCTCAACCCAATCACCCATTTTCTGAATGAAATCGCGCAAAACTACCCATTCAGCTTTTGCGTTATTCTTTGGAACAACAAATGCCTCTTCAGAAAAGGTTCTGAAGGTTATCTTCTTGTCGTCCTCCATATAAAATTTTCCAAATGGGAACGATAAAATTCCACGCAACGAGATGCCTGTCAATAATCCCGAACTCGAATCAAAATTTACCACAATGCAATACTCTGCATTCCAATACTTTGCTAGCGTAGCAACTTTATTTTGGTTGTCAACTGTATGAGTTCCACTGGTTAGTGCAGCCGCACGCTTTCCAATATTTTCACGATCCCTTTTTAACAGAACATGTTTTTTGAATGTAGGTGTAGTAGATGCAATATCAACCAGACTCTCAATTTTTGGCAGGCCATCGTTAACTAATATATTTGATGCTCCTCTGCTAAGACTGTCCATTTTTGAAAGATGGTCAGTCTTATCAGCTGTATGAAGACAATAGTGCTCCGGATGCGCATCGTAAATCCTTGCATCTGTAGGAGTTAGAAGGTGTCGGAAACCTAACCAGTCACAGGAGCCACATTTTGAGTTCACGTGATAGATCAATGATTCCCACCCATGCGCATCGCCTTGCTTAATCACTCTCGGAAGATCTTCTCTAAAGAATTTCTTCACGCTGGGCATATAAATCAAGTAATCTATCGCTCCCTCTTTTAAATCTTGGATTAGTGCTTTTACACGATTTTCAATTTCACCACCTTGTACTAAACCAAGAATTCGCTCAAGATTCGGCATATCAACATTCTTCCAAAGATAAATAGAATCACTTATATAGAATTTATCCTTGAATTGCGCGCCATCAGAATAAAGCCAATTTGAAAGAAAGAATGCATAGAGACATACTTCAGCAGAGTAACTTGGATTCGCCTCTGTGACATTTTTTAAATCAATGACACTAACACCTAAACGTGTGTCACCAGCTTGAATAGGTTTCCGTCTTCCATCCGGCAAAATCTCACTTTCATTGAGTTCTGGTTTGTGAATAAATAAAGCATCAGGTTTCAGCCCTGCCAGTGATGGAATTAAAGCTTTGTCGTCTGTCGCAAGTTCAAGATTAGTCAAAGCAAAATCTCTAAAGCTTTGCGGCTGAATCTCAGGCTGAAGAATAAATGTATCTGCTGTAGCCTGAATCAGTCCTTCAATAATACTTGTAGATGCCCTGCCTCTGGACTTATGAATTACCTTTCCTGGCAATGACTCAATAAGTTTGTCGAACTCATCATATTCGAACTCACGACCAGAAGTGGTGACTAATTGAACGCCAGGCCTCGATTTAAGGGCAGCAGGAATTCCCAATTTTACAGCGTCATCTTTTTTTATTAGCGAAAGGTATAGTTCCTTATCACATTGAGTTCTCAAATACATTGCGAATTTACTCTTCGATAATGTTCGTAATTGCGCTATAGACATAACTTAAACTTATTTACAAGTAGTCGCCCCGCTAATGACATCTATGAATTGATCTCAAAGGGGGGGACTCACTGATAAATCTATAGAAAAATAGATGCATAAAAAAACACAAGATCAATGGGAGCGTAAAAAATATTAAAATAATTGTAGTATAATTTATTGACTTAATATCTTGCTTAATGGCTTTACAACCCTTCGATAAAATCAAAACAAAGATTCATAATTTCACCAGATCATCAATTATTGAATCTAGCATAGAGCTATTGTCCATTGTGGAGAAGGAACAAAAGAAAAACTTTCCCATCTGGTTCGTATTAGTTTTAGTTAAATGGGCATTTGTCTACACTAAAAACACTAAGTTTAAAAAAAGGGCAACAATTCATGATATCATTAACATTCTTCGACTTATTGAAGAATTTGAGTCAAGGCGGGTAATTGATTTCAAGTTTGGCATTCGCAGAGGACTACGAATACTTGCTTACCAACAATCCTTAATAACAGAAAATATCCACACAGATGTCTTTGAAAGACAACTTGCATTATATACTCAACGGAAATCACGTTTTGATATTGAATCAGATTTTCAAAAGAGAACAAATCTTACAATAGTAGACTTCATTAAAATGTCTCAATACACATTTATCTATCTAAATATGGATAAATTCAACACCTGGATATATGATGGAGTACTTCATCAAGATTACTGGGACATCATGAATAAACAATTTGGCCATACGAAAACTAAGTCATTTGAAACTATTCTTGCCTTTAAAGGTGAAAGTGACATTTTAAAACTTCAAAAAATGACCCAAGAGGTTTATCAGTTATATGAAACCAATCTCTGGACTTTAAAGCCATTCTTTTTTTTCAGAGGCAATTATAGAATACTTCATAGGACAGTTTTCAACCTTACAGTTAGGGATTTTATTTACGATTTTATGAAAAGGGTCGCCCCTGAAGAATTTGGACGAGAATTCGGACATCGGATGGAGCGATACGTTGAGTTTGGGTTGGAAGAATCAGGAAAGTCATTTAAAAATGAACAGGAGTTACGACTCGATTTTCCGGGGTCTGGCAAAATTGTCGACTTCTTGACCGAAGAAAACCTTTTGATTGAATGTAAAGCAATTGAATTACATCCTCGAGCAGGGATAATCCGAAAAAAAGAACTTCTTCTGAATGAATTTCAAGACTCGATTATCAAATCCTATCAGCAACTTTTGTCTGCTGCCCAATCAATAAAATGTTCAATACCTGCTTATGGACTTGTGGTCACTTATAAAGACACATACGTTGGTTTTGGATCAGACGCGTGGAGTGAATTTTTAGAAAGGCCAATTTTAGAATTTCTTAAATCAAGCAACATTCCATTATCTGTTCTTCCCCCTGAGAATTTGTGCTTTATCACTATTCAGGATTGGGATCACATGGTACAAGTAGTAAAAGAAAAGCCACTTTCATTTAAGGATATTATGCACATGGCCTTCAGCAGTTTTCGTTCAAAAATTCCAGACGAACAGATTATGTTTTTTGATCAAGAACTTAAAAAACAGTTTCCAATTTCAACTACCAACTTATCATATTTACAAAATGCGAGGACGCTTCTTAACAACTAGCGATTGGTCACCAGAATTTTTCTGCAGAGTCTCTGGAATGATCTCGAATCCAGTTATTCCTTGTTGTCTTTTTATCTGAAATTAGGCTATTCTGGACTCTTCAAAAATACTCTCTTACCATGACCACTCTTTAGCATCAAAGCTGCTTGTAACGAAGTCAACGCTTTCTCTTTTAACCTTCTTAAAATCTGACCAGGACTTCTTTGCCTTTTTTTCTACAGGGGTAATCATAATGACTCTGTTTTTTACTGTTATTTTTATAGTGTCAATTATACCACCCTTGTCAAGAATGGCCTTCGGGAACAGTATCCCTTTTGAGTTCCCTATTTTTCGGATTTTGGTGACAGTGGTACTCATATTTTTATGTTATAACGTAAAGTTATAACATTTACAAAATCAATTGGTCTTAAGGAATTTATTTTTTCATCGTCTTGAGGAATCTTGAAGTTTCAATTGTGCATATACTGAAATAGACCTATTGTATTGGTTCGTTGAGTACTATTTCATTCATCAATTATTATAGTATAAATGTAAAAATTGATCCACCACACAAACAATAGGAGTTACTCTTAGATAATTTGCTGTGAGGAATTATTGCAATTAATCGAAGTAACAGTGGGTAATTAAATTGCTATCGACTAGGCTACTATCCACTACGTAGAAACCAACCGGCACCGGCTGATCAAAAGACTTAAAGTTGCCAACTCGGTAGAACTGGTCGAGTATTTTCACAAAAACTGGTTTTTCTGAAAATTTCTTGAAATTTTTCTTTCCCCAGTTACACCCTCCTTGGGAATTTCATTTGATCTGATTGCTCACATTTATGGCAATATGGACAAACAGCCATCTATTTCTCAAATCAACAAGCTCTCAATCGTTGACTATTTACGCGGTTTGGGGATTAAACCTGCCAAAGTACGTGGAAACGACTACTGGTACCTCTCCCCATTACGAGTTGAAAAGCAGCCGTCCTTTAAAGTTAATGCAAAGGTTAATCTGTGGAATGACTTCGGGCTGGGTATCCATGGGTGACACGATTATATCGCGTTCAACCATTTTATGTTCATATGGCATAGCTGTTTGAATAGCTTCTACACGTCTGGATAACAAGAATCCATGATTAATTTTGTTCAGAATTGATGTGAGTTCTTTTACGCCAGAAATACTGTTCATCAGATCCTTCGGGCACTTCCCCTGACAATTAATTGATGAGCTTTTCACCCGGTATATGGGTTAAGTATTCTCAATATCTGTCATTGGAAATAATCTGAATTTTGTTCTCCAGCCGATTATCAATAAAACCAATAATGAAATATTCAATGGAGAGTAGCTGATCGAAAGATTCAGTATTTGATTCATTGTGTAGATAAACACAAATGCATAAACAATAGCACCCATTACATGAGCTGTAAAGTTTGCAATTCTCCTGACCAGAATTTCCTTTCCATGCAAGAACACGGGTTTGTTCACATGCTCATAGTTTGTTACCAGCTCTATTTCTGGTTCAACCTTAGAAACAATGGATGGGTTAATATATCCATTCGTTTTATGAAAATAGCTGTGGAGTGCCTTTACATATTCAGGCTTTTTGGCGTTATTAATAGCATTCATAGATTAACAGAATTAAGGTCTCAAGAAACAATTTATCTAAGCGAGGTAAGCATACATATAGACAGCTTGTGTCAAGTTGTATTTATATCTACAGATATTTTGATGATCACTTCAATTAGATAGATTAATTGAAACAAATTGGTTTAACGACTAAAAGAATGGGTGATACTTGACCAGGCTTTACTTCAAACTCCAGAATTCGTTCACATTTACCAGCCTGAACTTAGTGTCAAAAAAATTTACCGGCTTTGGCGGATTTTCCGTGGGGCAAAAAGCATCTTTTAATAAGGAATACCGTGACTAATTCTTTTCAGAATTGAAATCAAATCTTTGATCGCAGAAATTCTGTTCATCAAATCCTTAGGGCATCTCCCTTGGCAGTCAATGGACGGGGTATTCAGCCAGTTCAAGAAGTCTTCTTTGGTTAGAAAAATAGAAAGGCCAGTTTTCGCTAAATCTTTAAGAGCTGAATCAAATCGATCTAAAGCTGCAGGATTATTATCATCAATATCTAGTAACTCATTAAGCTGATAAAGAAAACCAGAATTCATGAAATATGTCTTAGTGGTGAACTTTTAAAATCCAAATGTAAAGAGAAATAAAGTAAATGGTAAGATCTGCAAATAGGCCAAAGTTGAGCAGAGACAATAATTGTCAGCTTTAGTTATGTCGAAGGGACATTCTTCGCCTTTTCTTAGCTAACAGATCGATATAAAAATTAAAGGCCTGTTCACAATTGTCTTTTTCCGATTGTCTTTGAGTTTCATTGTGTATTTCTCAATTAACCTGCGGTGAAGGACCGCCAATTCATCTAGCGCTTCGCCAAAAATCAGATCAAGCACCAGGAAGGTGAAGTGTGATCTGGCCCCATAGTCGTCAAATCCGCTTTTATCAATCTTATTGAAAAACAAGTTGTTCGTTAACTCCTCACTAATGATAAATAAAATTCGATCAGCTTTCTTGGGTAAACGAAATTGTGGGTATTCAGGTATCTTCTTCATGAATGATGCGCTGTTGAATAAACATCCTATGACCGCACCCGCAGCATTTAAATTGGTGCGGGAATTCGGACAAGCCAGTACCTCAAGAATATCGCTAAGTTATTTAAGGAACCTCGAAAATACTCTTACGCCTTCTTGCCCTTACTCCAACCTATAAAGTACAATACGGGGATTCATCTATCTACTTAATGATTCTATTGTAATGAAATTAATAAAATCCATTGATAAATATGCGCAAACAAATCCATCTACGAAAATCTCTAGAGCTAAACAAATAATGTAGGAACATCTTATTCCGCTCGCTTTATAACATCTATTCAATGCAGTTTCACTCAATTTACGAGGCATCCTAAATGCCGGTAATAATTTTTCTAAAACAAAACTTAAATCGTAATTTAAGATAATGGCTGAACCAGAGTTATTTCAGTAGCTAACTCAAAATCACGCTTATCACACCAAGCACCAATAATAAAGTATTTATGATCAGAGAGATTATATCGTCTACTCCCAATAGTTTGGTTATTGATCGACATTTGAATTTCCCAGATATTACTTGCTTTATCAACCGGAGAAAGGAACATCGTAATTTTTTCTCCTGTGTACTTAACATACCTCGTGAAATCACTTGAGATCGCTCTGATGCGATTTTCTTTCATTTCAATTTGCTCCTTTAGAATCCATTTATCATTATCCTGTTCACCAATTGTCATATGCACATCAGATTTATCAGGATCAAAATAACGACCTTCATTTATATTTGGAAATTGTTTTGACCTCAAAAAGCTAAGTCCCAAATTCCAAAAATCCGTTTTGATGGGCTCTATAGCTATTTTGAGCCAAGTCAAGTTAAGATCAAATATTTCTCTGTAAACAGCATCGTTCCTTTCTGGGTTACTTTCGGGTGCTGAATGAGCCTTAAATGTGTGTTTTATTACCGTTTCCACAAACCTTATCTTCTCCTTCACATTTTTGGGTATGCCGCTCCAAGCATTTATGAATTCTACCGGAAATGAACGTAAATTCTCTATCTCGTTAATTTTAAACTCTAAGATGTTACTTGAATTCTTTGATCCTGACTCAAAATACTCAAGAAGTTTTCTTCTACGTCTTTCGGGATAATCTGAGCCATTGATAAAGTCAATAAACTCTGACTCACTGAACAACTGAAAAGTAATTGGTTCAAAAACGAAAGTAAGATCATAATTAGGTATAATACTTGATCTGATCAATAAATCAAGATATTCACTGCTATATTTCTTGATAAAGTCTTTGAATACTAATAGCGCTTGATTGTTTAAGAGAATTGTTTGTGATTCAATGTCTATGATCTGATGATAGAGAGCGGAAAATGTCCAATTTGAGAAACTGTCGGATAACTCCAGATACTGATTGAATAGATTAATGTTTAGCTCAATTAATCCCTCCTTATCAATATACTTATTTTCAGAGTTTTCTCTATCGTAAATTAAACCTCTTATCAAAAGTGAAATAAAATATGTTCGAGCGAATAGTTTCTGAATTGAGTTAGTGTTTTCTTTAAAAAGCCTAATAAAATGACTCTTTGTATCATCTATAGTACGGAATATCCTGTATGCATTCATAAATAATACTGAAGAAACTTTTCCTTCAGACCACTCCACCAAAAAAAGTAAAAATATAAAGTATTTTTCAGGTTGACTTGAGAATTCAATTTTAATAAAATCTGCGTCTAACAATTTAAAAAGATCTGCTTCTTTCTTTGGATTAAAAGACTCTTGAAAATATGGGTTTACTCTATAATTACCTTGGCTAACGATATCAGCCAAATCAAATTCTGCTAAAGCTGAATCTGGTATTTCATGATAGAAGTATGCTTCGAAGGCATTTGGCCCCTGAATAGCCATCGGGTGAGACCTTTCTCCTGAGAATAAATTCCTTAAAATTTGCTTAATCAATTCTAGATCGATTGGGCTCAAAAAGTATTTATTATACTTATTCGTTTCTAACCTATCAAGATACCTTTCTACTACCAAATCGCTCTCATCACCAACATCAGAAGCTTTTGTTGATTTTTTCGTTAACACAATTAATCCGGGTGAGAATTCTTCTGAGAAAAAATCCGTTCGTTTATACCATAATAATGATATCAAAAATGGATATCGGACTTTCAGAATTTCAAAAAGAAAAAAATCCTTGATAAACAATCTTGAACCGTACAATTGGTAATTCATCGATAATGAAGTAATGAATTTATTTACCTCTCTAAATTGGGTGAAGAGAAAATTATCTGAAAGTAATGCTTTAATTGAGGTTGCCTCCTTAGCTGATATAGATGAAGTATTTGCCTTAAAAAAGGATTCATCAATTCTCATAATCAGGTCATTTTTAGGTATTGGAGATATCGGAATCTCCAAATCAAAGAACTTGTCCAGTATGATACTAAGGTTCCTCTTATTAAACTTTTCTAACGCATGTAGCAAATAAACCTTATCATAACATGATACATAAATCACATTTCCGAAATTGGCCGTATTCCGAATTAATTTTAGAACTTCAACAATTTCCTTGGAATCAAGCCTATCTAAGTCATCAATGAAGATTACAACCCGCTTTTGAATTCTGCTAATCGATCGGTCAATTGAATCAAAATCACCTTTTCGTGACAGAAATTGATCCAACAATTCAATAACGTTTGTATTTGCATTTTTCTCGATATTGATAAGGGATGCTATGTAATGGTCTAGATCGGAGGCAAGACTGTAATCGAACCTAGCGAGTTTGTCTTTAATGGAATCAGCAAAACCCTGCAGAAGGGAGCTCCTTCCAAGGGATAACCATGGGCTGAATTGTATGAATATGGCCGTGTTGCCCAAAGATTTCTCCAAGGATTTTATGAAAGATGTCTTCCCTATTCCCCAATCACCAACAATACCAATGGAATATGCCGACTTAAAATGTGATTTTTGAATTTCTTCGGAAAGAAATTTTATCACCGTTGCCCGACTGGTATTTTCATTTTCAATTATAAATGGCTCGTTCTCAATAAATATTGACTTATTCTTTTGATCTAGATCCACCCTTGAGACGTACACAATTCTAAGGATGATTTCAATGGCTGGCAGAAGCACAATAAACCACCCATAATCAATCTTAAAAAGCTTCGATTGGTAGAAGGTGAAATCTTCCCAGTAGAAACGCTCCGTCAAGAAAATGATGAACACAAGAAAAATCAACAGATTACTCTTGAATGATAACCTTACAGGATAAATATATCTCAATGCTGAGGTGACAATAATTCCTAAAAGGAATAGGACCAACAAAGTCTCGAACAAGTTTCCATTATAAAGTGTCAAATTCAGATTCCAAAACCAATCCTTTTCCAGGATTGAAATCATTAGAAGGACTCTAACTATTACATAGAAAAAAGTAAAAATGAAGCAAATGGCAATAATTCTAAATATTTTCGAAACAAGACTTTGTGGTGCGAAGGCAGAATGATCAATATCAAACTCTTGTAACAATTTATTGAGTCGTTCCTTGGAAACCATTGGCAATCAAAGTTTTTTGCAAATTAGAGCATTGTATATCTTAATCACTGTACTTGTGCCTAGGTCAAATGACATTAAGATCAAGAACCTGGAATTAAGCCATTTCTACAATATAGGAAAGATAATATATACCAAATTTGTAACTAGGAGGAATAGTTCTGTTTGTTGTCCCAAAACAAGCGACATAGAGAATTCAATATCAAATTATCCTCCTGTTTTTTCCCTACGATCAAGGCGATTTATTAGGACTAAACCTTAAAAATAACGTTTTTTTGAGGCGGGGAGACAGCGAAAGCTATTAAATCATCATCTTTGCATTTTAGTGATTAGCATTAACTGATTCAATTATGAACACTTCAGTTCAAACAATGACAGATCACAATACTTACAGCGACAAAGGCCCTCGACATGAAAACCAAGACTCAGTAGAAGTTAAGGTTTTCGATAATATGTTGGTGGCATGTATTGCTGACGGGGTTAGCGGAAAAGAATGCGGTAAGAAAGCCTCTTCATTAACGATTCGCTTTTTCCTTGATCATTTTTCCAAAGGTGCAGATATGACGGAGCTTGTTAAAGAATCCCATGCATTTATAAAAAGGCTACAGGATGAGCATAAAGAGTGCAGTGGGATGGCAACTACTTTCACTGCTTGTTATGTAGAGAATCGTATACTCAAAGGAGTGCATGTGGGCGATAGTCGTATTTGCATTCTTCGAGGAAATGGGATTAAGCAACTTACACAGGATCATACCGAGGTCAACAGACTGCTTCAGAGTGGAAAGATCACCTTTGAAGATTCACATAACTACCCTAGACGTAATATTCTGGAAAGTGCTGTAGGCATCCATAAAGAACTGTTGGTGCAAAGCTTTGAATTCGAACTTAGGGCTGGGGATCGCGTGCTTTTAACAACAGATGGAGTACATAATGTAATCAGTAAAAAGGAATTACGTGATCTATCAGTAATGAGCCCTGATTCTGATCAATTCAGTAAAGCAATCATTAAAACGCTTTCATACAAGAAACTGTCAGATAATGTTTCATTCATTGTATTAGGTATAAATTGATCAGGAACATATTGCTTTAACAGTATGTAGCAAAACCGGATGCAACCTTTGTATATCGAACTGAATTGAAAAATTTAGATGTTCAAAAGCTTTGCATGCAGCCTCATCATCCACACGAATTTCAAGCGCAAGCCGCTTAGCTAAGATTTCATCCAGATTTCTTCCGACTATATTTACAAATTTGTTCTCCACATACCATCTGTTATGAGAGGTTCCCATGTATAGCATAGCCATCAGACATTCGGCTTGAACATCAATATCGCAATTGTTGATAAATTTCTGGAGTCTGATTGAAAGTCCATCGCACTCTGCAAACGGAAATGAGCTTTCGCGTATCCACTTGGCATATAACAATCCTAATCGACCTGCCAACATCGGGAAGGCTTCATTAACCTTGTCTAAGTGGTCAATCGTTAACCTTCGTAATACTGCTATAGAGTCTGCACTGGGGTGTTCATCATCCACAAAATCAACAATATCCTTCCAATGTTTCTCCTTTAACTTATCAGGTTCTGTATTTAGCAATTCGAATATTGCCTCACCCTTGGATGTCTCTGGTTGTGCCTTTATATCACCCATAGATAACAGGGCATCCCGTACTGCTGTAACACTCTTGAAGCGTCTTGAGGCATCTTTCCTTGTGCAGTTTAGCAAGATACCTGAAAAATCACCTGATTCCTTTATCTCATTGCAGGGGATTCTTTTATCAGTTCCAACGAAATCGTGGAGTATGCATCCTAGAGAGTAAATATCCGAACGGACAGAAGCATAGGTTAAATCCTTAACAATTTCAGGAGCAGTATAAGCATCCGAACCCATTCTCATGCCAGTTTGAGTAATAGTTGACACATTTGTTTGATCAACAGACATTAACCCGAAATCTCCAATAGCATAGTAATCCTTACCATTCGAATCATTGAAACGAAGTACGTTCTGAGGTTTCAAATCACGGTGATATATTCTGATTTTGTGAATCTCTTCCAGTCCTGCAATAATATCCATCATTGCTTGCATATAATTACCTTTCAAAGTCCGATCCTTTTCGATATCATCAGCAAGAGAACTCTCTGCAACAGGCATCAGAAAATACGGAGGATCAATCTCAAGATCCTCATCTAGTACAGGGACAATATTCTTATGCACAAATTGCTTCTGAACTTTGGCCTCTCGAATAAATCTCTTCTTAACATGATCATGTAAATCGGGTGAAGTCTTGATACTAACCAGAAACATTTTCCTTGCTAATATATCACCCTTTTTATTAGAGACCCGGTCAACTATTCCGAACCCTCCTTGTCCAATTGTTTCTATAAATTTTAAATCCATTATTTGTTTATCATATATGTGCAGTTGTAATAAAGCTCCTCAGTTTGAAATCCTTGTACCAACCAATTAGATTAAATTTTTTTAAATTCTGCTAATTGCCCATCCTGACATAGAAGATACTCCTATTATATTTTGAAACTCAGAACTGTCGTTAAGAAAATATTATCCTGCTAGTATAACTAATTAAAATAAACTTGGCTCAATAGGACTAAGAATCAGCAATCCATTATGATGCCTCAGAGTGTTCCAGAAAGGATAAGCTCAAAAAAATTTTAAAAGTAACAATGCTTTAATCCCGAGTTATCTTTTCCTTCTCCAATCATTGAATTTTGACCACAACAAAAATGCTGCAAGCCATGCAAAGAGTGCTAAAATTACTTGAATCCATGTCATAACTATCTCTCTAAACCTTAGTATCAACCTTGTATCCAAAAGCACTAAGTATTTTTAATGCATGATGCTCAGGAGATGTATTCTCATGATAAAATCTCTTTCTGACATATAATTCGGGTAAATCTTTAAAACTACCTTGGCTAGTTATTGCTGTTTCAAGCAGCAAGGAAACATCAGAAAATGAAAACGATGTCTTAGGATTTTCATTTTGAAAAGCATGATATGCATTCCTACCAATAGGTTCGAATTCCATAACTAAGACGTATTGATTGGCATATTTAACCTGGAATACTACTGCCCGTCTAGGTAATTTATCAGGCATATGGGAAAAATTAAACTCATTCTTACTTAGACCCCTGTCACTAGTGATGATGTTCATCAAAATAGTATCAAAATCAAAAACGCCTTCTTCTGTATTTCCATTGTGAAAAGAGACTTCACATCCTATCGATCGATAATATTCAACCATCAGTCTAATAAAATCCAAGTAATTACCGGGCGTTTTATAATCAAGAACATACTCTCCTGAACTAACATTCAAACCTGTACTCCCTGAATTCTTCTCCTTTAACTCACTCAATGAAAGATTGGAAACATGTTTATGAGTTACCCCTCCATATTCATGCTTTGGAGGAACTGGATCAATCTTTACTCGGATAATATCTGTAGTTAGATTAGGAAATCTCACTTTTCGAACCACATACTCCAAGTCATTAATTTGTGGATCATTTCCAATTCGGTTATTCCGTGTCAGGTCTTTGTCAAATGTTGGTTCATAATGATAAATTGTTTTTGTTTTTAGCTTTGGACCCTGGTCACCCAAGTGTCTTGAAGTTCCCACACCTGGAATAGGTTGCCGGTTCTTATCAATTTCAGGATATTCATTTTCTTTCGAAAATCTAAGAGAGGTAAAGGGGAACTCAGCATAGCATTCGGTTATTTCAAGAATCAAGAAGATGTTAATATCCCCTATTGGCACACTAATTCCATATACTTCATGAATAGTCTCTCCTTCAAATGGAAACACTGTGTTTAGATAGCAAGATGAATTAAACTGGCCAAACACAGTCGAATTAAGTAAGGATACCTGCAATACATCAACAGCCTGTTTACATCGTTGACTAAAAGCAATTCTTGCTAAATAAGGCGCATCTGAGTAATTCATTTCCTCCCTGATTACAAAGAACTTATATCCGTCCTCGATTTTTAGAGAAGTCGGATTATATAGAACATTATCCTTTTTTGAAACTTCGAAGGGAGTGATTAATGCTTTTATCAACTTTGAAGACCGAAATAAGTAAAATCGTGCAATTTCATTACATGGATAAACGATATATTTGGCGTTCAGGGAAGAATCAGAATTTACTATCACCATGATATTTGATTTCTCTCCAAATGAATTCCTCCGTCCTGAACTCCATGCCAGATCTGTTCTAGTAAGGCCTATTCTTTTCCGAAATTCAGACCCTAGTTCCCAATTAGAAACTTGAAGGTGTGTTGCTTTACTTGCATCAATTTTTAGTTTGAAAGGAGAGGCTAATTCGTAAATCTTGTCTAGATTAAAGTCTCCATCCTGAAACAATACACCGGGAGAAATTATGGATAGCAGTTTTATGGGCACTGAAATAACCCTTAACTGCCTGAAATCGATTTTCGAAAAACTTATTGATTTGTACCCTTCATCTAGTCTCACCAAAGCAATATCAGCAGCTACACTACCATCAGGCTCACGGAAAATTCTTTCGGTCCATAAAACCATCCAATCACCAAGATGATCAGGTAAGTAAAACCTGTCTCTTAAAATATCGCTTAATTCCTTAGCTTTTAAGCTCGTTCCAACCATTTAATAGTCACAATTCTCGTTTTATTCTGACTTTTCTCATTATTTAATGATTATGTCACACAGGGCAATGGGTAAATCGTAGGCTGAACCTTCTTTGCGAATATCCGCGGGCGCCAGGTTAACCACGGTTTTCTCCCGCGGCATAAAATAGCGAAACTGTTTTACAGAAGATTCAATACGATGCTCGCTTTCCTTAATGGCGCTGTCGGGAAGACCACTCATCCAAAAGCGTGTGCCTTGCCCTACGTTAACTTCTACGGTAATCGTCCGGGCATCTACACCAAACACCGCACAGCCGTAGGTCTTCGCCAGCATATTTACACGTGCTTTTCGAGAAGGACAATTAAGACGTGGACAATCTTGTAATGAATTTCATGAATCCGATCAGCAAAGCCGAAATGGGCAACGCGAATTTCCACATCGGCATGTGCGGCCAGTTTACCACCATTCTTTCCGGTCAAAGCAATCACTTTCATACCCTTGGCTTTGGCCGATTGTGCCGCCTGAATTACGTTAGCTGAGTTGCCGCTGGTACTCACCGCCAGCAAAACATCATTTGACTGACCGATGGCATCAACAAAACGCGAGAAGATAAAATCATAACCATATTCATTACCCACACATGACATGTGCCCGGGGTCGGAAATAGAAAGCGCAGGAATTGGATTTCTGTTCTCGCGGTAACGACCGGTAAGCTCTTCTGCAAAGTGCATGGCAACACAATGCGAACCTCCATTACCACAGGCAATAATTTTTCCTCCCTTGTTAACTGCGTTAATCATTACCTGCGCAGCCTCATCAATTTTTAGGTAGTTGGCTGGTTCATTCAAAAAGTTATCGAGTACGGTTGCCGATTGTTGCAATTCCGTTGTAATAATATGACGGTTGTCCATTTTAGTTTGTTGGAGGTTGAGGCACTGGCTTGTTCTTCGCAGCTTCCTGCAGGTCGTACAATTTTACTTTGAGATTATTGAGTTCTTTCGTTAGCTCATCCTTCTCGCGCTGATTTCTGCGGTTGTCACGATAATGAAGAATGACATTGGCGACCATAAGAAACAAGAGAATAAGTGAACCGTATTTCAGCATCCATATTTTTCCCTGCATCTGGAAGAGAAACGCTACGTTTTCCTTTTGGCCATCCATATACAGGCTGAATAAAAAAATGAACAGGTGAAGCGCACCGAATACGGAGTAGAAGATGAGACGGTTCTTTTTCATCATGGCCTTTTTGGATTGAAAGACAAACTTAGCTTTTTAACTAAAACCAAAAAATACAAAATCACCGGAAAACTTGCACAAAAAGCACGATCTCAGGCCTTTTGGATTTCGCTAAGCTTTTTGTAAAGTCCGTTTTGTTGCACCAGTTCATCATGTTTGCCGCGTTCTACAATCTGCCCGTCTTGCAACACAATAATTTCGTCAGCATGTTGTATGGTACTTAACCGGTGTGCGATCACAATTGATGTGCGGTTCTTCATCAGGTTAGTAAGCGCATCCTGTACCAATCGTTCGGATTCGGAATCCAATGCCGAAGTAGCTTCATCCAAAATGAGAATGGGTGGGTTCTTTAACACAGCCCGTGCAATAGCCAGTCGTTGACGTTGTCCACCGGAGAGTTTTGACCCGCGATCACCAATAAGTGTATCGTACCCCGCTTCGGTTTGCATAATAAAGTCGTGTGCATTGGCCACTTTTGCTGCATGAACCACATCTTCTTCCTTTACATTGGGCATACCAAAAGCAATATTATTAAAAATGGTGTCGTTGAACAGGATGGATTCCTGTGTTACCACCCCCATTACTGCACGAAGTGATTCAAGGTTATAATCAGTCAAGGGAATCGCATCCAGTAAAACCTGGCCTTGTGTAGGATCATAAAATCGTGGAACCAAATCTGCCAGAGTTGATTTGCCTCCACCGGAAGGGCCAACCAAAGCAATGGTTTTTCCGCGCTCAATTTTAAGGTTAATATTCTTTAATACATTCTCCTTATCATAGGAAAAGCTTACGCCTTTAAATTCAATGCTATCCTTAAATTGATTTAATATAATAGCATTAGGTTTATTAAGAATAGCAGGGGCAGAATCTACTACACTGAATATACGCTGTGCCGCCACGGTACCTTTCTGCAGCGAGGTTATGCCATTCGAAAAGTTTTTTGCCGGTTGAATCATCGAAGCATAAAATGCAATAAAACCCATAAATACCTCTGGCTTCAATTCGTCATTCATTACCAGTTGACCACCATAGTAAAGTATAAGGGCAACAATAATTACGCCCAGAAATTCAGACACGGGTGATGACAATTCATTTTTACGGGCGATGGATAGATTAACTTTCCGATGATAGGATGTCTCACTATCCATTTTATCCAGGATGAAATTTCGTGCGTTAAATGCTTTGATCACCCGCATGCCACCAAACGTTTCATCCAGAATGTTCACAATGCGTCCCATAGCTTCCTGGCTTTGTTTTGCTTTACGTTTTAATCGTTTTATGATTTCGGCTACAATACCGCCCGTGACGGGTAACAGAATAAGCGTAAATAAGGTAAGCTTTACCGATATCATAAAAAGCACACTTATATAAACGATGATGGTGATCGGCTCCTTTAATACAGATTTTAAACTGTTTACCACAGAATTTTCAACCTCACCAATATCATTGGTGAAGCGTGATATCAAATCGCCTTTACGGTTACTATGAAAGTACCCGATGTGAAGACGTGTTACGTTGGAAAAAATATCCATTCGCATATTTTTTACCACATCCACTTTGATGCGCGAAGCCGCCATACGTTCAGCATACCGAAACACATTGGCCAGAAAAACGCACGATACTATGGAGATGCAAACAAACAGCAAGGCATTAATGCGTCCATGCTCTACAATAATTTGCATGAAATGATGCCGGAAATATTCTTTCACAAAATCAATGGTAAAAGAGAACTCGGGAAGCGCAGGAACAAGCGCGCTGCTTTTATCATCAAACAGCACCTCCAGCATGGGCATAATCAACCCCAGGTACGAAGCACTAAACAACACACCCAACGTAGAGAAAACAAAAAACTGAACTAACCGGGGAGTCAGGTTAGGGGCATACTTCAAAATCCGTAGGTAGGTATTCATAACCAATTAAAATTCGTACAACCGCTGCGCGATATTCCAGCGCAAAGCTAACGAAGTTATGGCTGAGTTGTTATTAAAGACGGAGGCTGCACTCTTGCTGCTTCGGATGATGGCGGTGGCATCGATAAACAGGTTATGTTTCAATTGCCAACTGGCTGTGAAGGTCGCCATTACAATTGTATTATTTATACCTTGACCAATGGTGTTACCAAAATTTGAATCTGCCAAATAAGTTTTTCGGTAACTGTTGCTTTTAAGAATGTCGCCTCCAAAATTAAAACCTACTGTATCTCTGCCAATTTGTGCATAAATCAGTTTGCCTGAAAGATTAAGCCGAGGTAAAGGTTGGTAGCGTGCAATGCCAACCAGTTCTTTAAAATTAGCACCCAATGGATGGGCAATAGCTTGACGGTAATGGGAGTAACTGCCGTATTTTGTATTGTGTGAATAGGTATAGGGCCTCACGATATTCGTCTCCATCTGCAAGTCAAGATTAGAGACGCCAAACGCATAGATATATTTTGCCCCGAATTGAATTCCAAATTTATTTGCCCACCACCCGTTGCCATCCCTAAGATTGTCTAACAGAAACTCATCCAGTACAAATTGTCCGTAAAACTGAATATTATTTAACGCATTCCACTTAAAATCAGCACCAAGAATCACATTGTCACTGCTTCCATTTTGCTGTTCAATGGCCCTGAAAAAAATCACCGGATTGAGGTAGTCGAGCCGGAAACGCGAAGCACCTGTTTCATCATCCGGACTAAACACCACGGATTCAAAAACACCCAGGTTTAACTTCTTACCGATGTTGATGCTCAGGTGATGCAGCGCTACAAATTTTTGTGGGTAGCCGCCCTTTAATCCTTGCGTACCCCCTGATGTTCCGCGAACATCAGCCGTAAACTGGTTGAGCAGGTAGAAATAGTTAAGCTTCCACACTTTTAAATTGCCCTTTAAAAACCAGGCTGGTGGTGCAAAGTCAGAAAAGATTAAAGAACGATATCCGTTGCCGATAAAAAAACGGTCGTGGCCAAACTGCAGGTTAATATGCTTGGTTGCCTCAAAGGTGATGTATCCCCGTGCCTGAAAAAAGTCATAGCCTTTGTTTCCCTTAAATGTCTTCCAAAACCCCTCATGCGGAATTACCGGGTAATAGCCAAGGGTAGTGTCGTTGGTAATGGTTTGTGAAATATATGCCGGAAAACGAACCTGGTTTTCAGTTAAGAAAGAATAAAAGCCAACACGCTTATCCACCATCCCGCGCACCTCAACACCCCGCGTATTGGTGAAGAGCATGTCATCCGATCGGGAATCCCGACCCGCGCCTGCATAAAGCACAGGGTTGATATGCAGATCAAACTCCGGAATATCAACATACAACAAATCCGATTTCTTTTTATAGAAACTTTTCAGAAACGGTCTCCGGCTTTCATTGGTCTCCGGCCGTGCCCACTCCCAGCTATCGTTGTTAAAATAGGCAAGGTTAAAATTATCAGTACCCGAAGTAAAAGCATTAAGGCTCCTGGCAGAGTCCAAAAAGGAAATGATGGCCGACCGCTTGTAGGGCTTTACCGTTGTAAATAGGTGGGGCAAAGTGCCTCCGGTTTTAATTTCGTACCGGTCAATCCAATGATAGTAGGTGTCGTTTAAAGAGGCGTAATTGCTTTGCGCAAGAAGGCAAATAGGGGCTATAACGATTAAAAGTGAAAAGAAAATCTTCATTCAACAGTCAGTTACGGGCAAAATACATAGGGTTATACTTATAGCCAAAATTCATAATTCTCTTCTTGAAATTAGCTGCGGGCTTATTATCTTTGCAGTCCGTTTAGGAAAAAACAAGGATTAGAGGCTAAAAACGATGAAAAAGGATATTCACCCAGACTACCACGAAGTTATTTTCCACGATACTTCAAGCGATTTTAAGTTTAAAACACGCTCTACCGTAAAAACCAAAGAAACCATTACCTGGGAAGACGGTAAAGAGTACCCATTGGTTAAAGTGGAAGTTAGCTCCGCTTCGCACCCCTTCTTTACAGGCAAGAAGTTGTTTGTTGACACAGCAGGCCGTGTGGAGAAATTCCAAAAGAAATACCAAAAGAAATCTTAATCACTTCTTCTTATATGCATGAAACCCTGGCGGTCCCGTCAGGGTTTTTTTATGTCCGGAACAACTCATATAGGCATTAAAGCCTAACTTTACCCCATGAACATTGTCTTGTTTGACGAACCCCTTACCCGAACTGAACTGCTGCCCTTCACCTTCACCAGGCCGTTAGCAAAAATCAGGGTGGGTATTCTCACCATTGATGAGAAGTGGAGCAAATGGCTAACCGGACAGCCCTCCTTTCTTACCGAAGCGTATCTCTCAGCAAAATTTCCGGTTATCCAAAGCACTGATAACCTGCTGATCAACGGAGCGCTTTGTCCGGATGAAAACCTTGTGCGTGCAGTGAAAGGACTTTATAACGGAACAGCCCTTGTCCAAAAAGGTGTGCGGTTAGCCATTCGTTCCGAAAGCACAAGCCTCGCCCAATTTGAAAAGGCTAAACACATCGAATACGAAGGAAATATTACCCTGATTGATCAGGTCTGGAAAATATTTCAACACAATGCAGCACAATTACGAATAGACTTTAAACTGATTACAGCGGGTAGAAAATCGCAGGGCGTACAGGATAAACACACTATACGATACAACGAAGAAAATATTTTTGTTGAAGAAGGAGTAGCCATACGGGCTGCGGTATTGAATGCCGAAGATGGGCCAATTTACCTCGGGAAAAATTCTGTCATACAGGAAGGTGCGCTGATAAAAGGACCTTTTGCCCTATGCGAAGGTTCGCATGTAAACATGGGCGGAAAAATGCGGGGCGATTCTACCATAGGACCCTACTCTAAAGTTGGAGGTGAAATCAGCAACTCCGTTATTTTTGGCTTCAGCAATAAAGCGCACGATGGCTTTTTAGGAAACAGCGTTTTGGGAGAATGGTGTAACCTGGGTGCTGACACCAACACCTCCAACCTGAAAAACAATTACGAGAATGTTAAAATCTGGAGTTATGCCAAAGGCGGGTTTGCCGATACAGGTTTACAGTTTTGCGGATTGATGATGGGCGACCACAGTAAAGCGGGTATTAACACCATGTTCAACACAGGTACTGTAGTGGGTGTATCGGCAAATATTTTTGGCGATGGATTTCCACGCACATTTATTCCCTCCTTTGCCTGGGGGGGTGCCAGTGGGTTTTCAACATTTCAACTTTCCAAGGCTTTTGATACCGCCACCAAAGTTATGGCCAGGCGAAATCTTACCCTTGACGAAACAGAGAAGAGCGTATTGAAACATATTTTTGAATCAACGGCAGGTAACAGAATTTGGGAGAAGAAGTGATATGAAGTTTAGCGCTGTTCCAGGGTTATCCGCTGTTAAATCATTGCTCATTGAGTCGGTAAGAAACGAACATGCAGCCCACGCACAGCTTTTCGCGGGTGCTGAGGGCGCACTGAACCTTCCCCTTGCATTAGCCTATGCCACCTACCTTCATTGTCAGCAAAAAGGTGATGACGCCTGCGGTACATGTGCAGCCTGCAGTAAAAGTCTGAAGTACATTCACCCCGATACACACTTTGTCTTTCCGGTAAACAATATAAAAAACGATAAGGACGAAGAACGTTTCAAGGCTGAAATCCTCAAATCGTGGCGAGCATTTTTAACCGAGCAACCTTTCGGTAATCTTTCCGATTGGATTGGTTACTATGGAGGTGAGGACAAACAAGCTTTTATTTCGCGTGATGAAAGCAGGGAGATTATCAAAACGCTATCCCTAAAACCTTTTGAAAGCCCGGTGAAGGTGATGATCATCTGGCAACCCGAGCTGATGCACCCTTCAGCAGCCAACGGCATTTTAAAAATTCTTGAAGAGCCCGCTCCGCACACGTATTTTATTCTGGTGACCAATGCAGCCGACCAACTGCTTCCAACCATTATATCCCGTACACAAATAATTTCTGTACCCTTATTACACGATAGTGAAGTGCAATCCTATTTAACTGATCAATCCGTTGAACAAAAAAAGGCATCGCATCTCACCCAACTGGCGGAAGGCAATCTTAATTTAGCATTAAAGCTTATCGACAATGAAGAAGATGACCATGCCCAACGCTTTGCTGAATGGATGAGGGCCTGCTTCAAAAAGAATTTTGCCGGCTTGGTAACACTTTCGGATGAGTACCACAACCTGGATAAACTAGGTCAACGCAACATGATGCAGTACAGCATGAATATGATTCGGGAGGTGCTAATGCAAAAGTCAGGAGCCACAGCTATTCAACGTTTGCAATGTGAGGAAAGAAAATTTATTCAGGACTTCAGCAAAGTTATGGATGTAAGAAAAATTGAGCAGGCCTATCGTCTGTTAAATGATGCCAGCTACCACCTTGAACGCAACGGCAGCGCCAAAATGATTTTTATGGATCTCTCGCTGCAACTCGCCCGTGTGATTAATCCTTGATTTATTATCCAGATGTTGAAAATATTTATTTTTGAAACCTATTTAACAAACCGTGTTGTATGAACCGTGTACTTACCTCCTTTCTGATCGTATCGTTTATTATTACCAGTTGTGCCCAAAAGAAAAATCACGACTATGTTATAACCATCAAAACCAATTACGGTGATATGGTGGCCATTTTATATGATGAAACCCCCAAGCATAAAGCAAACTTCATTAAGTTGGTTAAGGAAAAATATTATGACAGCCTTTTGTTTCACCGGGTGATTGAAGAGTTTATGATTCAGGGTGGTGATCCTAATTCAAAAAAAGCACAACCCGGTCAGTCTCTAGGCAATGGCGGACCGGGCTACACCGTAGAGGCCGAATTCAACCCCAAATTTTTTCATGAAAAAGGGGCTTTTTCCGCAGCGCGCTTAGGCGATCAGGCCAACCCAACCAAGGCCAGTAGTGGAAGTCAGTTCTACATCGTTCAGGGAAAAAAATATACGGATGAGGAAATTACCCAACTGGAACAAGGCATTCAGTACAACCGAAAAAACATGGCCCTTCGTGAGGTGCTCTTCATGCCGGAATATGAAGAGGTGCGTAATTTAGTGGTTCGTAAACAACAAGAAGGGGATGGCGCCTGGCTCGGATCATTTTTTGAAAAGGCTGATACGCTGATACAAAAAGTTAAAAAAGACTACCAACCCTTTGCATTTTCTGAAGCACAAAAAACACGCTATAAAGAAGTAGGCGGAGCACCACACCTGGATGGGGATTATACCGTGTTTGGTAAAGTTATTCAGGGACTTGATGTCATCGATAAGATTGCAGCCGTACCCAAAGGCCCGGGTGACCGGCCTATGCAAGATGTTCGTATGTTCGTTACTGTGGAGGAAATGCCCAAAAGTAAAATCGAAAAAACATACGGTTACAAATACCCGGATAGCAAATAAGATGCGCATACTGATTACCGGCTCCAATGGTTTGCTCGGACAAAAACTGATCACGTTGCTGCAACAGCAACCTGATGTGCAACTCATTGCAACAGCACAACGCCCATTGGTAGCGCCCTTAGTGAAAGGTGAATTTCATCTGTTGGATATCGCTGACCGGGAGCAGGTTAACCAGGTTATTATGAAAACCAAACCTGAGGTGATCATTAATACAGCAGCCATGACCAATGTTGATCGCTGCGAAACCGAACGCGAAGCCTGTTGGCAAGCCAACGTAACTTCCGTTCACTATTTAATTGAGGCCTGCGAAAAAAATCAAGTTCATCTTATTCACGTATCAACAGATTTTATTTTTGACGGGAAAGAAGGACCCCTGGACGAGTCAGCTGTGCCCAATCCGGTTAATTACTATGGAGAAAGTAAGCTTGCGGCCGAGAAACTAATACTCGCAAGTTCTGTTTCGTGGTGTATTCTTCGCACTGTTTTAGTGTACGGTGTATCCACCGATATGAGCCGATCCAATATTGTATTGTGGGTGAAGAAAAGCCTGGAAGAAGGCAAGACCATTAACGTAGTGAATGATCAATGGCGCACACCAACACTGGCAGAAGATTTAGCCATGGGGTGCTGGCTGGCTGCTCAAAAAAAGGCAGAAGGCATTTATCATATCTCGGGTAAAGATTTTTTAAGCCCGTTTGACATTGCTGTTAAAACAGCCCGCTATTTTAACTTAGATGAATCGCTCATCAAACCGACTGATTCAACGCAATTCAAACAGCCGGCCAGAAGGCCGTTAAAGACAGGCTTCGTGATTGATAAGGCAAGAAGGGAATTTGACTACGCTCCACACAGTTTTGGTGAAGGTTTGGCCGTTTTGGAATCGCAACTAAAAGATTAAACACCAATTTCAAGTTCCTTCACCAGGTTCTTTAACAGGTTACGTACGGCTGTTTCGTTCATCCCGGTAGTTACCGTTGGATGGTATAATAGCCTTACAATATCCCGATCGATAGGCGCATACTCAGTTGTTGTTGACCATTGTTGAAAAAATATACTTTGAGGATACTTGTTCGAGTCACGTGCAAGGCCGAGTGCCTGTGTAAATTCTTCACGCAGTAAATGTTTGCGGGCATTGGCTTGAGTTGTACGTTGTGTATCCACATACATCACAGCCGAATAGATTTCATTCGATCCATTAAAGTAAACATAAAATAATCCCCAATTTGAAGCCACATGTTGCTGGGCGAAGGGTATTCGTTGAACAAATCCGGCAGCGGTGCCGAGATAAACATAAAAATTCGACTGAAGTGTGTCTTGTGTTATGGTTATAGAAAGTGATGTTAACTCTTCCAGTTCGGCAATAATCCTATCTAACTCAAGGAGCATTTCATCGGTTTTATCACCACCAATAAAAATATTAACTGGTGTTTTCCATTTTCGGGTAACATGTGATGCACCTCCAAACTCAAAACCAAGTGTCACATCAACAAAATAATCAATAACCTCCCTTTGGTAGGTTGTGAGTTGATCCGGCTTTACTTCGGGATCAGAACAACTATACAGCGTAACCAGTAATGTTACCGGTATGGTGATTACTAAAAACTTTCTGGTAGTTCTGATAGTGTTAGAAATGAAGCCGATCATATCGCTAAATTTAGAAAACTATCAGAACACCTTTGTGCAATCAATTTAATTTTACAATTTCCGCGCTTAAATCCTTAATCTATGTCAATTCAAGCATCTGAAAATCGAGGCCAGTGGGGCTCAAAGTTTGGTTTTATCATGGCCGCAGCAGGTTCAGCGGTGGGGCTGGGCAACATCTGGCGGTTCCCGTATATAACTGGTCAAAATGGTGGTGGCGCATTTGTTTTTGTTTACATCTTGTGTGTGCTGCTGGTGGGGTTACCTCTTTTATACAACGAAACAGCTTTAGGTCGACTTACAGGAAAAAATACAGTAGGTGCTTTTAAAGATACTGGAGCCAACAAATTCTGGCAGATTACTGCCGGCTTCCTGGCGCTATCGGTAAGTTTTTTTGTACTATCCTACTATGGTGTAATTGCCGGATGGACGATCGGCTATATCATTAGCGAGTTCACTGACTTTATCAAAGACTTTGAAACCTTCCGTTCAAATGCGCTTTATGTTATACCCTTCTTTGCCCTTTTTATGGTGATCACGGTGTATATTGTTCAGGCTGGTGTATCAGGGGGTATTGAAAAGGCATCAAAAATATTAATGCCTATTCTGTTTATCCTTATCGTTCTTGTAATCTTCAGAAGCATAACCCTGCCGGGCGCCATGGAAGGTGTAAAGTATTACCTCACCCCCGACTTCTCTAAAATCAACGGCAATACTATTTTAGCGGCATTGGGTCAGGCATTCTTCTCACTCTCGATTGGTTGGGGAATTATGATTACCTACGGATCGTACCTGCCGAAAAGCAATAACATTATCAGCAGCGGCTTGTGGGTAGGCTCTATGGATACACTTGTTGCGCTACTGGGTGGTTTAATGATTTTTCCGGCCGTATTTGCCTTTGGCAAAGACCCTGCCGGAGGTACCACATTGGTGTTCCAGGTATTACCTGAAATTTTCAATGCCATGCCGGCCGGGGGCAACATCGTTGGCGCACTCTTCTTTTTATTACTTTGTATTGCCGCCCTTACTTCTTCTATCTCTATGATTGAAGTACCAGCCTCTTACTTAATTGATGAAAAGAAATGGAGCCGTAAAAAAGCAGCCTGGATTATTGGTATTCTGGCATTTCTTATCGGTATTCCTTCTGCCCTCTCAGGTGGAGCTTCGCGATTTTTTACCGACATGAGCATTAACTTTTTCGGTTCTTCAAAAACAGGATTTCTGGATATTATGGATGCCTTGTTCGGCACTTTATTCATCGTTATTGTGTGCCTGATGACCGCCCTGTATGTGGGCTGGGTTTTAAAGCCTCAAAAAGTTTCAGAAGAAATCGGATTGGGTTCACCTTTCTACCACAAAAAACTTGTTTTCGGTATATCGCCTTCACAAATGTGGATATTCTTTATCAAGTTTATTTGCCCCATCGTGATACTGTTGGTGTTGTTGGCAACCATCGGTGTTATTAAGGCAGACGTTTAAAAAAAATTACCCAACTATTTCATCAACTCCCCAATGGGATGCCCTGTGCTACCGTTGGGGAGTTTTATTTTCAGCAACATGGATAAGGTAGGGGCAATGTCGGTAATGCTATAATACTGAACAGATGTTCCCTGTTTCACCCCCTTACCATAAAAAATAATCGGCACATGGGTATCGTAGGTATAACCCGATCCATGGGTTGTTCCTTGTATACGTCCGCTTTCAAACCAGGCAGGCTCTAAAATCACCGTCATATCGCCACTGCGTTTAGGATGATAACCCCGAATGGCCATGCCTTTCAATCCGCCTTCATTGAAATCTCCCTGGCGCAATAAACTTTTGGGATACACATTAGCAATGCCGTTCTGTTGCATTAAATAAGTTGAAATGAGTTCCGTAGCCAGCAACAAATCAATACCCCCTGAACGCGGATCGGCACTGAAGCCTTCATGGTTAAGATGAATCTGTTCACCCGAAATAGCTTTAATGATTTTGCGGTCAGGATAATAGGTGTTCAGAAATTCGCCCAAGCCGGCAGAAAGCTGACTGCTGCGCAAAATGCCAGCAGGTACTTTATTGTCCACAAGATATTGAGGCACTTCGGCCACAGCGTGGTCGGCTGTCAGAAATACAAGATAGTTTCCTTCACCTACTACCTGGTCAAGTTTTTTCAGCAGGTCTTCAATGTTTTTATCTAACCGCAAATAAACATCCTGCAACTCAATAGCATGCGGACCAACGCGATGGCCGATAATATCCGGTGCCGAATAGGATACCGATAAAAAATCAGTCCATTGATCTGCTCCAAGCTTTTCTCCGTCAATCGCTGCTTTTGCCAATTCAGTTAAATGATCATTTGAAAATGGTGTTTGCGAAAGGAGTTCAAAATTTCCGTTTGTTTTTCGCAGCGTGGCCAGGTCGTAAGGAAAGGTTGATTTATTATCGCCCACCAGTTTTCCTTCATACGGACTGACATCCGGACCGCTGGCTTCGTATTGATTAATTGGTAATAACGTATTCCACGTTCCGGAAAGATATTTATCGGCTAATTGCAGCCCATTAAATTTCTCCAACCAGGCCGGAAGTTTCTCCATGTAAAACGTGCTGGTAATGTACCGACCCGTTTTTCCATCGTACCAATAGGCTGCATCAGCCATGTGCCCTGCCGGTAAAATAGCGCCCCTGTCTTTAACGGAAATACCAATAACTTTCGAGCGCTTTTGGGTTGCCAATTTTAACTCATCGGTAATGGTGGTGGTGAGCATGCGGTGTGGTGACATTTTGCCATTACTTTCCGATGTGCTGCCAACCGTTTTCTGTGCATCGTCTGAAACACAATAAACACTCTTTTCAATAGTCTTATCATACCATTCATTACCGATGATGCCGTGTATGGCTGGTGGTGTGCCTGTAAAAACTGACGCATGGCCAGCCCCGGTGTAGGTGGGTACATAATTATAATGACTGTTCTCCAGCATGTACCCTCCTTTTATCAAACGTTTGAATCCGCCCTCACTGTATTTTGAGTAATAGCGGTAAATATATTCCTGCCGCATTTGATCCACCGTAATACCTACCACCAGCTTTGGGCGATCAATATCCTGTGCAACAGCCTGTAAAGCAGTAATAAAAAGGAGAATGACTATAAAATTTCTCATGCGTTAAATTTAAAGGCCGAATATACCACTTCAGAAAATTACTGAAGCTATTTTCTGGATGAACGAATCATTAATTGTGTGAACAGTAAATCCGCTCATAATCATCAACTTCAAAAACCTGCCTCCGCAGCAACTTACCCGTTTCATCATAATAAATAACTACATAAATAGAGGCTTCCTCCACATGCTTTTCAGTAAAATATAATGGTTTTGAAACCGACCCCAGGTTAACAATGTCGCTGTAGGTAGCCGGAAGAACAAAGCCCTTTTTGTTGCTGATGACTCCGAAATTATTTTCCTGATGTACAATCAGTACCTTCTCTTCGGGTGAATCACGAAGCCACCGAAAACTTTTAATCTTATCCGCCACAATCTTCTTTTCAATAAAGTTGTAAATCATCCATTGAAAATTTCGTTTCACCAAAGCGGATGAATCATTCCAGTACCGGATTTCTTCGTACTCAAAGGGTGTTACCGGTTTGTTGTTCCAGTCGATCAGTGCGGATAAGCCACCTTTTTGAGCAATCAATAAACTGGCGTTATACCGTATCAGGTTTCTCTCATACTGGGGTTTTATTTCTTTTTTATTGTTCACATCCAGAAAACCAAATTTTCGATCTTTTAAAACTTGTACCGTTCCATGTTCGATCGTTCCCATGGCATCGTATTCCGGTTGAACAACAGGCCTGCCCTGAAGATTTATCAACCCGCGCTTTTCCTTTCGGATAGCCAGAAACATATTCTCCCCCGCAAATTCAAGTCTATCGTACGTTGCTGTAAACATTCGTTCACCGCGCGAATTAAACAGCGTTTTCTTTTCACCTTCTTCTGCCATCAGGAAATACAGCGAGTCTCTTCCGGGTAAGAACTGAACACGAACCCCTCGGCTAAGCGAAATAAACCGATCATGTGCTACATAGGCATGCAGGCTATCGCCCGACTGTGCCATGCAGAAGGCTCCGATAAAATAAATGCTGTCATAGCTGGTCTTGGTAAATACTTTAAGGTGCTGATCGGCAATTTTCCATCGGCCGGCTTGCTGAACAATTACCCAGGGCTTTTGAATTTGTGTACGGCTATAAACTTCTGATACTCCGGTTTTGGCACTCCATAATCGTTGCCCTTCTGTTGATTTTGAAATGGCTCCGAAAAATGACGGAACGATCTCTATTTTTTCAAGTGGAATTCTCTCCTTCAAATTCATATCCAAAAGTCCCTGCAACTCACCCGCTCTCACCCATAACATGTTCCCATCCCATCGCCTCACGTCATCGAACATCCGTGTGTAAACAGGTGTACCCTGATCAACTGCTTTGGCGATGCTTTCCTTTCGTGTCAGTTTGTATTTACCGGATTGTTTCAGCGCTATAACATCATCAAAATCATCAACTTCCTCAAACTCTCCTATTGACAAGCTGCGACCCAATAAAGTCTTTAGCGACCACCGGTTACTTTTTTTTACGGCCAGATAAGCATCAGCCACCACTTTAGCATCCTGCACACAGGATTCAAGTACAAACCCTGATTTATGCAAAACGCTTGCACATTTGTTACCACCTACCAATAGGTATCCATTACCCAAATCATCCACTTCATCAACGTCCCCTGAAAAAATTACGAAACCATTCCTGGCGATTATTCCATTTTCAGCTACCAGAAATTCTTCTGTTATGTTGCCACAGCGATACTCCCTTTCCAACTCCTCCGCAAACGGCTTGAGTATTTCTTTGCCCTGGCTATTCATAAATCCGAATTTTCCATCTTTAAAGAAAGGAACCAGGTAATCCCGTTCAAGGTTTCGCAGGTTTCGTATGGAGTCGTTCAGCAGGCTAGCCGGCACCGGTTGATCATTTTCCCACAACAAGTGATACAAAATATTACGCGCCCTGGTATAGTGCTTGCTTAATGGATAGCGCTTTATAAATTGAGCAAATGCCAGCGTGCTTCCATCGGCTGTAGATAATTCCAACACCTGAAGTTCCGCCTCCGTTCTATAGGGTGATGCAGGATATTCTTCAATGAAGGTTTCGTAACTTAACAGTTTCCGGTCTTTGGTTTTAGCTTCAAAAAGTAACTTCTCATACCGCTCACGTGCCTCCGGTGTTCGCGATGCATTGGGGTATCGGGTGAGGTAGCTCAAAAAACTGGTGTAGGTATTCTCTTTCAATGCGTCTATGTAAGCCACTTCATCACGAAGTTCGCGGGCACGCTCCAACTGAGTGGCAAATGTAAAGCCGCTGATAAAATCCAGATAAGATTGCTCTGTATTGATTCGTTTGGCCCGTTCGAAGGCAGCACTGTCTATCTGTTCGCGCCTGGCTATGAGCAAAGCACTGTCTAACGGAAAACGCTTCATCCTGTCGCGTTGCTTCTGGCCTGAAAGCTGGTAGTAGTGCAAGGCCTTCAGGGTATTGGCATAGGCCGAGTCGATTTGAAAGGCAGGGTTTTCTGAAGTAAAAAAGTAAGTCGACAGAACAAAATGCGCTGTGGCATTCATCGTATCCTTGCGGATAGCCTTTGCCAGTTGTGCCCGAGCTTTGTCCCACTTACCCTTGTTAAGATTGTTTAGTGCCAACCGTTCGGAAGAAGGTTGAGCAAACCCTGCTGACAATGAGAGTAGAAAAAAGCCGCTGATAATTACCCGAATAGTCAATCCCTGCCCTGTTAAATTCTGCTTCAAAACTACAAACTTTAGCACGAACCTGATTCTGCCTGGAACGGTGTAGTACAGAATATCATCAATACCCCTAAACTCGGGTAAATATATTGTTGTCTGCTTAGAATAAATTTGTAAATTTTCACTTTGTAAAAACCCTGTTCATGGCCAAACTCAAGAACATTATCAAGCAACTTTCAGAGAAGGACTTTAAAGCCATCTATGACTCGTTGATTGAAAGTAATGCAGAAAAATCCGCTTACCTTCTAAAAGCCCTGCGTGAACGATCGCTCTCCGATACCAAAATCATGACTGAGCTGGAGGTAAATGCCAATGCCTATTATACCCTCCGGTCGCGCCTTAACCTGAAAATCGAGGAGTACCTGATGCAGCAGTTGGAGAGCCCCCGCACGGATGTACTGAGGAAAGTAGCCAATATTAATGAGATCGTTTTTACCAAAAAACGAACCATCGCCATTGCCACCTTGAAAAAATTGGAAAAAGAGCTGATCGATTACGATTTGGCGAATGAACTTACCATTATTTACAAGTCACTGAAAAAGTTGCAGGTAAATTCACCCGATTATTTTCAGTACTCCCAGCTTTACAACCGCCATGTGGCCTATATGCTGGCGTTGGATAAGGCCGAGGAATTGCTGGCCGATTATTTCAAAAAATACGGCAGTTATTTGTTAACTGGTGACGATGTAGAGAAACTCGGGTTATCGCTGCTCATTAAAGAAATGTCGAATGTGGCTAACCTGTACGAATCGCATCGGCTATACGTTTACCGCAGTGCCATGCATGTTTTTCATCGTTTGTTTGTTGAGCCCGATGAAAACCTGCAGCAGGATACGGAGTCGATAGAAGATACTTTTGAAAAAGTCCAGAAAATTTTTGACAGCTACAGTCTGGATTCAATTTACTATCACCTCAACCTGGTGTTCGAGTTCCTGAAGCTGGAGTATTACAACCATTACAAAGTTTACCGGCAGGCGGAAAAATATTTTGAAGAGGTGAACGATGCGGCAGGTAACTTACTTACCAACTATGCCACCTATACCTTTCCGGCCCAATTTCTTATTTCTAAACTTGAACGGCATTTACGGCTGGGTACGGAAGCCGAACTTTATGGTGAAAATGACAGCCTGTTTATAGACTACGAAGTTGATTTACTGGATATACCAAGGCATGTAATTTATGTAACGTATAAGGCCCTTAGTGCCTATTACGTTGGTAAATATGATGAGGCTTCAAAACTGATAAACAATCTGCTGAACGAGGTTAGTTTAAAAAAATATCCGATCACACAACTGGAAATAAAATCATTATTAGCCTTGCAGTATGTGTTGCTGCATGATTACGAACTCTTCAATCAACTCGCCAACAGCATTCAACGGCAGATCCGACTCATTGGTAAAGATGCCTGTGAGAACATCCAGCTTTTCATTAAAATTTTGAAAATAGCCGTGAGTGAGGCCAAGAAAGAAAAAGCTAAAAAGATTAATGCTGTTATTCCAAAACTAAGCGTTGTGAAGACGAACTATTTCGCGCCTACCTTATTGGTTAAATTGGATGAGAAGCTTGTTGTGAATTTAACAGAGTATTAAACCTCCAGCTTTAAAATGTTTTCATGAGAAAGTGGCTTGTTCAGGTAAAGCTTCACATTCTCATATTTTTTTGAGCGGCTGAAATCCTGTGGATTTATCGATGAGGTGAGCATTATAATTTTGCACTTTTTCTTCGCCACGTTGCTCAGTTTCTCAAATTCTTCTAAAAACTGAAAGCCATCCATCAACGGCATATCAATATCCAGGAATATTACATCAGGCAACACCTTATCCGCAACGTCCAGGCGTTCCATGTTGCGTAAAAACTCAATAGCACTTTTCGCCCCGGTATGCGTATAAATGTTTTCGGTAATGGAAGCCGACTCAATCATTTTCTGATTGATCAAGTTATCAATCTCATTGTCATCGATAAGCATTACGGTTCTGAACTTTTTTTCAGGCATAGCGGTAAGGGGTATAAGTACTTATAAAAATAAACGATTAGAGTCGAAATACAAGCGATAGGTTATCAAATTACAGGTCGAATTTAATTCCTTGTGCAAGCGGTAAGGAGTCACCATAATTAATGGTGTTGGTTTGTCTTCGCATGTATATTTTCCATGCATCCGAACCCGATTCACGGCCACCCCCGGTTTCCTTTTCGCCACCAAAGGCCCCGCCAATCTCTGCTCCTGAGGTGCCAATGTTAACATTGGCAATGCCGCAATCCGAGCCGGCATGGGAAAGGAATTGCTCCATCTGGCGTAAGTCGGTCGTCATAATGGCTGATGAAAGGCCTTGCTTCACATCATTTTGTATTTCAATAGCCTCATCCAATGTTTTGTACTTGATCAGGTATAAAATAGGCGCAAAAGTTTCCTGTTGAACAATCGGAAAATTGTTTTTCACTTCAGCAATAGCGGGTTTAACATAACAACCCGACTCATATCCCTTACCTTTCAGCACGCCACCTTCCACAACAAATTTTCCACCTTGCTTTTTAATTTCGCTTAATGCATTTAGGTATAGTACTACAGCCTGCTGATCGATGAGCGGACCTACATGATTTTTTGAATCGAGTGGGTTTCCAATGGAGAGTTGGGAATATGCTTTCTTGAGTTTATTCTTTACATCATTGTAAACACGCTCATGAATAATTAACCTTCGGGTAGTCGTGCAACGCTGGCCTGCCGTACCCACAGCACCAAACAAAGCACCACGTATAGCCATATCCAGGTTGGCGTTCTCCGTAATGATAATGGCATTGTTTCCGCCAAGTTCCAGCAACGGTCTGCCGAATCGTTCAATAACCATTTTACCAACTGCCCTTCCCATACGTGTTGAACCCGTAGCGGAAACTAATGGGATATCTTCACACTGTGCCATGGCCTTGCCAATAGCGGCATCACCATTTACCAGACATGACACACCTTCCGGCACATCATTGGCCTCAAAAACTTTTGCAATAATCTGTTGACAGGCTATGCTACATAATGGAGTTTTTTCAGATGGCTTCCAGATACAGGTGTCGCCACAAACCCAGGCCAGCATCGTGTTCCATGACCACACGGCTACCGGAAAATTAAAAGAAGAAATTATACCCACAACACCAAGAGGATGGTACTGTTCGTACATGCGGTGATTGGGCCTTTCCGAGTGCATGGTTAGCCCGTGAAGCTGCCGCGATAAGCCTACTGCAAAATCGCAGATGTCAATCATCTCCTGCACCTCACCCAATCCTTCCTGGTATGATTTTCCCATTTCATAGGAGACCAGCCTGCCCAAAGGCTCTTTTCTCGCACGCAGGGCTTCTCCAATCTGCCGAACCACTTCACCCCGCCTGGGAGCCGGCCACTTCCGCCAGACTTTAAATGCTTCTTTCGATATTTCTACAACTTCGTGGAACGTTTTCTCATCAGCTGCCTTTACCGATCCAATGACGGAACCATCAACCGGAGAATAAGAGGTTATTGTTTGTCCTTTTGATTTCAGCCATTTCTTTCCGGTTGAAACACCTGGGTTAGAGGCATTAATGCCCAGTGAGGTAAGTGTTTTTTGAATAGGCGATGCTTTCATACAAGACGCTGTTTTTAGAATCGCAAAGCTAACGGATTTGGTGTATGGAAAATATAGTTGCACACTTAATCGTGACAAGAATTCTTAGCCGAAAACAACTTTCTGCTGCTTGATATGCTTACTTTGTACCCATGACGCATACACGTGGAGCATGGGAAGAACAGACGGTTACCGATCGGATAGACGCGGCCATAAAATTTATCAATACCACCAACAGTCATATCTTTTTAACCGGCAAAGCCGGTACGGGCAAAACCACTTTTTTAAAAAATCTCGCCCGCAAAACACATAAAGCGTTTGTGGTTATTGCACCTACGGGTATCGCAGCCCTTAATGCCGGAGGTGTTACCATACATTCACAATTTTTGCTGCCACGCGGCACCTTCTTGCCTGAACGATACCTACCTCAAGACTTTCAGGATAATGGTGGCTACTTCTCAACCGACATGCTCGGGCGAAAACATCCGTTGAACAGCGACCGTAAACAGGTTCTGCGGTCCATTGACCTATTGGTGATTGACGAAGTGAGTATGTTGCGGGCCGATGTACTGGATGCCATCGATTACCGGTTAAAAGCAGCACGGGGAAATTTTTATCAAAGTTTTGGCGGTATACAGGTATTGTTTATCGGAGACCTGTACCAGTTACCCCCTGTTGTTAAAGGCGAGGAAGCCAAGGTGCTTGGACGATACTATGCATCACCCTGGTTTTACGAGGCCAGGGCACTCCATCATGCCCCGTTTATTTATATTGAATTGGATAAAATTTTCCGGCAGCAAGACAACACCTTCATTAACATTCTCAATAACCTGCGGCATAACATTATTACCGAATCGGATATTGAGGAACTAAACCAACACTATCATCCGGCTGAAGCCATTAAAAACATAAAAGAAGTTATTACACTTACCACACACAACTACAAAGCTGATGAGCTGAACAAAAATACGTTACAGGAATTGAAATCACCCTCACGGTATTACAATGCCATCATTAACGGTGACTTTCCGGAAAGTATATACCCGGTGCTGCCGCAAATTGAATTAAAAGAAGGTGCACAGGTAATGTTCATTAAAAACGATTCGGAAGGTAATGCCTACGTAAACGGAAAACTGGCTACGGTAAAAACACTTACCACTGACAGCATAACGGTAACCATGGCCGAAACACATGAGACCTACACATTAAGAAAAGAAACCTGGGAGAATAAAAAATATACCATTAACTCCAACACCCGCGAGTTGGACGAAGAAGTGATCGGTTCGTTTGTTCAGTATCCGATTAAACTGGCCTGGGCTATTACTGTACATAAAAGCCAGGGCTTAACGTTTGACAGAGCGATTATTGATGTGGATCAGGCGTTTGCCGATGGACAGGTTTATGTGGCGCTTTCGCGGTTACGCTCACTGGATGGTTTGGTATTACGCACCAAGATTAACCCCCGGGTTATCGGTACCAACAAAACCATTGTAGCGTTTTCTGAACAGTACAACAACCCGGCAAATCTTCCTGCTGAACTAAAAGCACGGCAGCAGGACTTTATCTTTGAAGTGCTAAGTAAAACCTTCGACTTTGAAAGCTTGATTAAAGAAATACAGTTTTTACGCAAAGGGCATTCTGATACTCCCGGAATAGAAAACCTGTCCACAAAACCAGTGCTGGTACAATTGGAAGAATCGCTGGCCCAAGAAAAAGAAACTACTGCCAAATTTAAACGTCAACTCGATAACCTTCTCCACCATGGAGATCAAACTACCCTATTGGAACGAATTGAAAAAGGAAGTGCCTACTACAAAAATTTGCTGTATCAAAATCTTAACATGCTCTTATACCACATTGCCGAGATGAAACAGCGCAAGCGGGTGAAAACGTACGTGAACAGCCTCAATGATCTTGATCAGTTAATTTCAAAAAAACTTGAAGCGGTAGATAAAATAGCTTCGCTTACCGTGGCTATCCTGCAGGGGAAAGATCCGGAAGACCTGGAAAAATTAGCGGAAGAGCGGGCAGCAGCGCGGCTACGTATGCTGAAAGAGATCGAGAAAACTATTCCTCCCGTAATTTCCAAGCCAAAAGCGAAAAAGGGTGCGCGTAAAAAAAAGGATGATAAGAGTACCTACGACATTACACTTGAGTTGTTAAATGCCGGAATGACCATTCCGCAAATAGCCCATGAACGAGGACTGACTGAGGGCACAATTCAGACTCATCTGGCAAAAGCTGTTGACGCTGGCCGCATCAGTATCTTTAGTTTTATGACGGAAGATCGTGTTGAACAGATTGTGCAGGCCATGGAAGAAATGCCGGAAGAATTCAGTTCGAAGGAATTATTTGATAAATTGGATGGTAAATTCAGCTATGGCGAGTTGAGGGCCGCCATGGTTCATGCCGGCAAGAAATCCATTCGTAAAATGGAGTAATAGAAACAAAGTCTACCACTCCAATCCGTACGTTCCCTTTTCTCCGGTTGAATAAAAACCCTCAACCAACACTCCTCCTCTCTTGTACTCGAGCATTCGGTTTAAATCCAACACATTATCCACGGGTACCTTATCGAGATAAGCAATAATAAATCCTTCTTTTATACCGGCATCCTTCCACTTACCCTCGGCTACTTTCTTTACCAATACTCCGCCATCAAGCTTAAGCCTCATGAGTTCAGCATAACCGACATCTTCAAAGGCTGCACCATTCAATTCATTTTTTACCTCTGGCTCAGATAGTTCTTCGTTACCCTGACTGTTTTTTAACCTGGATCTAACTTCACGCTTCTCTCCGGCACGAACAAAAGTCACGGCTATTTCCTTACCCGGCCGGCTTCGCGCCACCCATTCCTGCAACTCCGAAACCGAATTCACCTCACGCGAATCTATAGCGGTTATCACATCACCTTGGGTTATCCCTGATTCTTCAGCTGCACTGCCGCGATTTACACGGTTCACCAATACGCCACGGTTAATGGCCAATGAAAGCCGGTCTGCAACGTTGGCATCCACATCCGAAATCTGAATACCCAGCAAACCCCGCTGCACCTGGCCAAACTCCAGCAAATCATCCATTACTTTTTTTACCAGGCTTACGGGAATAGCAAACGAATAACCGGAATAACTTCCGGTTGATGTGGCAATGGCCGTGTTGATGCCTACCAACTCGCCATTAAGATTGACCAGCGCGCCTCCACTGTTACCCGGATTTACTGCGGCATCCGTTTGTATAAATGCCTCCACCTGAAGATTATTCCGATCACGCAAAATACCAATGTTGCGGGCCTTGGCACTTACAATGCCGGCCGTCACCGTAGAGTTAAGATCAAACGGGTTACCAATGGCCAGCACCCATTCTCCCGGGTTAATGGTATCGGAATTTCCATATTTAATAAAGGGAAGGTCGCGGGCTTTAATTTTTAGCAAGGCGAGATCAGTACTTGGATCCGTTCCGACAATTTTAGCGTAGTATCGTTGGTTGTTGTTCATTACAACCTCAACATTTGTGGCGTCTTCGATAACGTGATTATTCGTAACAATATACCCATCGTCAGAAATGATTACGCCTGAGCCGGATGAACGTGCAGGTGCTTTGTAATAAAGTTCGAGCGGGTTAAGGCTAAACCTGCCTGAACCATATGATGTTCGAATATGCACTACGCCACTCACAACTTTTTTTGATGTTGTTAAAAAGTCCATTCCCTTTGGGGCGCGATAAACCGAGTCACGATCGTAGTGGGTGAATTTCATCTGCTGGCGTTCATCAATGGAGGCATAGGTGCTGAGATGAGCATCGAGGTAACGAAATGTGTAGAGTGAGCCTATGATACCTCCCGTAATGGCTACCAGCAAAATAACGAGGGCAAAAATTATCGTCCGCTTCATGTCAACAGGGTTTTTATTCCAATAAGAAAGTTAACGGATTTTTCATCGGGTTGGGTAGTGATTCTGCAGATTTTAGATAAATGGACATTTTGAGATGATCAGCATAAAAAAGCCCCGCCTCCGTTGCCGGAAGCGAGGCCCCTCACCTAAACCTAACTCGCTACTCTTAATTAACCTTAATGGTTGTTTTCAGTGCTTTTTTCTCATCCTTCGGAACAGTTACTTCCAAAATTCCGTTGACATACGCTGCTGTTATCTTAGCGGCATCAACATTTTCAGGCAGGGAGAATGAACGGGTGAATGTTCCATATTGTGTTTCGATGGAATAGAAATTAGTATCCTTCTTCTCTTCCTTAAACTTACGTTCACCGCTAATGGTGAGGTAATTATCTTTCAGGTCGATGTTGAAATCCTCCTTGTTCATTCCGGGAACGGCCACATGAATTTCATAGGCTTTTTCGTTTTCAACAATATCTACACGCGGCACAAAAGAATAGGCTGAACCACCTGAGCGGGCAGCAGATTCGTTAAAAAAACGATCGATCAGATTGCTGAAGGAAGTCGGTACGAAATCGTTCAGCGCGGAGTTATATCGGATAAGGCTCATAGTGTTATTTGTTTTAAAGGTTAAACATCAAATACATTTCGATAAGGCTATACTGAAAAAGTATGCCGGTAGAAAAAATGAGTCATTATGGCCGTATTTTAACACTTTGGGCCTCATTTTCAAGTCAATTTGGCTTGATTTAGTTAATTAAAAATGAAAAAAATGCGGATTAACAGGGTTTATGGTTGTGCTTAAAACTTCCGTTTTTCCATTCATTTTGGAGCCATGAAAGCCTTTTGGAGCAGATTAAAATCCCTATCTTTTCCAATTATTCAACCAACTTTTACCTATGAGTTTATCGTTTTGGGATATTGCTATTTTCATCGCGTATTGCGGCCTCATCCTGGGCATTGGGTTGTACGTATCACGCGATAAAAAAGGACATCAAAAAAATGCCGAAGACTATTTTCTCGCCAGTAAATCACTACCCTGGTGGGCCATTGGTGCATCGCTGATTGCCGCTAACATTTCGGCTGAACAATTCATCGGCATGTCGGGTTCCGGCTTTGCCATCGGCCTGGCCATCGCTTCGTATGAATGGATGGCCGCCATTACCCTGCTTATTGTTGGAAAGTTTTTTCTTCCCATATTCATCAACAAAGGTATCTATACCATACCCGGATTCATTGAAAAAAGATTCAGCACCAACCTGAAGACCATTCTGGCTATTTTCTGGCTGGCGCTTTTTGTTTTTGTAAACCTGACCTCTGTACTCTATTTAGGTTCGCGTGCACTTGATACAATTGTTGGTAACGGTGACGGCTCTATGCTGGTGTACAGCATTATAGGCCTGGGATTATTTGCTGCTGCCTATTCCTTGTACGGTGGACTTTCAGCCGTAGCCTGGACAGATGTTATCCAGGTGGTGCTCCTGATAGGTGGTGGATTAATGACCACCTACCTGGCGCTTGAACAGGTGTCGCCTACCGGGGGTGTAATTGATGGCTTTGTACACATTATGAATGTGGTTCCTGAAAAGTTTTCGATGATCCTGAGCAAAGGAGAAATTATCGACCCCAATGGCAAAGATGCGTGGTGGGATCTTCCCGGCCTGGCCGTATTGATTGGTGGCATGTGGGTAGCCAATGTTTACTACTGGGGTTTTAACCAATACATCATTCAGCGTACACTGGCGGCCAAAAGTTTACCGGAAGCACAGAAAGGAATTGTATTTGCAGCCTTTTTAAAAATGTTATTACCCTTAATTGTTGTTATCCCCGGCATCATTGCTTTTGTACTTAATGCCGATGCAAACGGTGATTTGACCAGCGCAACACTCGATCCAAGTTTTGTAACAGCTTCCGGTAACATAGCCAATGATAATGCCTGGCCCTGGCTTATCCGAAGCTTTATACCGGCTGGTCTAAAAGGACTTGTACTGGCGGCACTGGCAGCGGCCATTGTTTCTTCGCTTGCTTCCATGCTTAACTCAACGGCTACCATATTTACTATGGATATCTATAGGCCATATATAAATAAGAATGCCACTGATAAGCAAACCGTGAGAACGGGAAGACTAACAGCCGCTGTTGCCTTAATCGTTGCCATGTTTATTGCGCCCATGTTGGGTAATCTTGGCCAGGCTTTTCAATTTATTCAGGAATATACCGGTGTGGTTAGCCCGGGAATTCTGGCGGTATTCCTTGCCGGATTGTTTTATAAACGCGCTACCAACAGCGCAGCAATATGGGGCGTTGTTGCCTCTATCCCCATTGCCTTATATTTCAAAGTGGCGCCAAACGGATGGTCGGATTCGGCACTTTTTGTAACCCTTCCGTTCTTGCATCAGATGATGTTCACCGCAGTACTTTCCTTTCTTATTATTGTAGTCATCAGTTATCTCGAGGGCAAAGGAAAAGTAAATGAGAAAGGTATTAACCTGACGGCTGAACTCTTCAAAACCAGTCCTGCGTTCAACATAGGCGCTACCATAGTCATGATCGTCTGCGCTATTTTATACGCGGTATTCTGGTAAGCTGAAATTTATCCTGTTTCCTGATCGGTGTTGACACCGATCAGGAAGTATTCTTCAGCGTAAATGTGGCTTGATCAATTGCTTCCAAATGGCATAGCCAGCCTCATTCATGTGCAGCCTGTCGTCCAGGAACAATTCTGCTTTGGGTTTTCCGGATAAATCCAGCATGGCATCAAAAACATTGATGTAAGAAGAGTGGTTGATGGTTTTAAGGTATTCTTTAATGAGCGTATTTCCTTCGCGATAAACCGGCATAAGTTTTTCGCGACTGGGGCTTGGCTTCATCGAAACATAGGAAATGTGTACATCGGAAAAACGTTCGCGAACAAGTGAAACCAGTTTTATAAAACGGTTCAGCACTTCACGACCGGTTACGGTGGCGTCATAGGCAATATCATTCTCTCCACAATAAATTACAATCTGCCGTGGCTTGTACGGGGTTATTACATAATCGATGTAGCGGATTTGATCCAGTAAGGTTGAACCACCAAAGCCGACATTCACAATAGTTTTTTCCGGAAATGATTCGTTGACTGTCTTCCAATAGGTAAACGAGGAACTGCCCACAAACAAAACCTGATTACGAGGTTTCGGATCCGTAACATCAATTAAAATCAGTTGTTGTACCTCGTTCCAAAAGGGAAAGGGCTGTTGCTGTGCGGGCGCAAACTGAAATGAAATTGCGCAGCATACTATCAGCAATAATTTACAGGGCATAGAATACATAGGAATGCTTCAGTTATTGCCTGTTACTTCAATTCAAATTCAGCCTGGAGCACATCACGTGAGTTACCGCCAACAAAAACATGGAACTTACCCGGCTCAGCACCATATGTTAAATCAGCGCGATAAAACGATATATCCTTTTCGCTAAGTATAAAATTTACCGAGCGTGATTCTCCCGGCTTCAACATCACTTTTTGAAATCCTTTAAGTTCCTTTACGGGGCGTGTTACTGAGCCCACCAGGTCACGAACATACAACTGCACTACCTCTGCACCTTCGCGTGAACCGGTATTGGTAACATTTACCGAAATTGTAATTGAGCCGTCAGCCGACATTTCTGTTTTATCCAATGAAAGCTTATCGTATTGAAAGGTTGTGTAGCTTAATCCGTAGCCAAACGGATAAACCGGGTCATTGGAAACATCAAGATAATTCGAACGGAATTTTTGAAACCATTGCCCCTCAGCAAGCGGCCGACCGGTATTCTTATGTGCGTAATACAGGGGTAACTGACCCACGTGTTGCGGAAAGGTTGTCGTTAATTTTCCTGAAGGGTTGACATCACCAAACAACACATCGGCAATGGCGTCACCGGCCTCGCTTCCGCCAAACCACACGTTAAGGATAGCCGGTATGTTTTCATTCTCCCACGTTAATGTTAGCGGCCTTCCTGTAAATAATACCAGCACTACCGGCTTGCCGGTTTGTAACAATGCTTTTAACAGATCACGTTGCGTTTGCGGAATATCAATGTTTACCCGGCTGGATGCTTCACCACTCATTTCAGCACTTTCACCAACTGCGGCTACAATTACATCGGCAGATTTTGCGATGCGGATAGCTTCGTCACGTATCGCATCAGCGGAACGCGTGTCACGATTTAATGACTTACCAAACATGGTTGCCCGTTCTTCGATGGCGGCATCTTCATGCAGATTGGAGCCTTTTGCATAAATAATTTTCGCATTGTTACCTACTGCCTTTTTAAGGCCTTCCAAAACGGTTATTGATTCAGTGAACCTTGCTGCAACACTCCACGTGCCCGTCATGTTAGTAGCGGCATCAGCCAATGGACCAATCAAGGCGATGGTTCCCATCTTTTGCAGGGGCAATACATTGTTTTTATTTTTTAGCAACACAAAACTTTGCGCTGCCACACTGCGGGCAAAAGCCCGGTTTTCACGTGTGAATATCTCCTTACTTGCCCTTTCGTCACTGCAATATTTATAGGGATCATCAAAAAGCCCGAGTTTGAATTTCGCTTCGAGAATTCTTCGGCAGGCAGCATCAATTTGCTGTTGTGAAAGCTTACCTTCTTTCAGTGATTGCGATAAAGTAGTTAACAGTCCTTCGCTTACCATATCCATGTCGAGGCCTGCGGCCAATGCCCTTGCTGAAACTGTTTTTAAATCACCAAAACCGTGGTCGATCATTTCGCTTACACCGGTATAATCTGACACTACAAAACCCGTAAAGCCCCACTCCTTCCGGAGCACATCGGTGAGCAACCATTTATTGGCCGTGGCCGGAATGCCTTCCACATCGTTGAAAGAAGCCATCACACTTCCCACCCCTGCATCCACCGCTGCTTTGTAGGGCAACAGGTATTCGTTGTACATGCGGTGCCGGCTCATATCGGTTGGGTTGTAATCGCGGCCCGCTTCGGCAGCACCATATAAAGCATAATGTTTCACGCAGGCCATAATGGTGTTATTGGCCGAAAGGTCATCACCCTGGTAACCCCGCACCATAGCCTTTGCGATTTCACTTCCGAGATACACATCTTCCCCGCTTCCTTCGGAAATCCTTCCCCACCGCGCATCGCGCGATAAGTCAACCATAGGTGAAAAGGTCCAGTTGATGCCATCGGCACTCGCCTCTTGTGCTGCAACGCGTGCTGTTTTTTCAATCAGTGTTATATCCCAACTGCAGCTTAACCCCAACGGTATAGGAAACACCGATTCATATCCATGAATTACATCCATACCAAACAGCAACGGAATTTTTAACCTGCTTTTCTCTACCGCTAGTTGTTGCATCTCTTTGATCGCCTTAACCGACTTTATATTAAACAGCCCACCGACCAGACCTTTTTCAATTTTTTTGGCGATGTCCGAATTTTCGGCCTGTCCGGTAGTAAATTGTCCTGCAGAGGGAAGATTGAGCTGCCCTAATTTTTCTTCCAGCGTCATAATGTTTAGCAGCGAATCAATTTTCTTGTTAACCGATGAATCGGATTGTTGGGTTGAAGTGTTACAGGCTACTGTCAGCACAAGCAACCCAAGTAATGTTGCATAGCGGATGGTCATAATATTTTGGTTAATAGGTAAATCCAAGCTTTTTTAGTCCTTGTTGAACTTCGGGGGCGCCCATAAATAATTTCCAGAGTAAACCGGTACGATAGTTTTCAATCATAACCGGTATCGGGCCTTGATCAATTGCGAGGTAATGCGGTAAATACCATTTCGATGAAAAACTAAAGGCATCGTAAGGACCGTAGGTGCCAATGAGGCTGTCACGCTCCGGACTATATATAAATTTTAAAAACTTCATGCTTTCTTCAGGTGTGTAGGGAAAAGAAGAAAGTGCTGCCGTGGGAGAAATTACCCCTAAATCATGCGTGGGCTGATGACCGGCATAGCCTTGCATAGAATAACTTGATGTTAGTCCCCAGCAATTTTCGCTATAGCCTTCAAAGCCTTTCGGGTTATCTACACAGTAGCGGTAATGGATAAGTGCATGATTTTTATTGAGCTTCCAATAATCGCCATACTCATCTTTCAGGTTGTGCGGGTCTAATCCAAGATAAGAATAGTGCGCCCAAAACAACGGGCCCACCGGGTCATCACTGTGTTCATAATGATCAAGAATTGTCTCCAGATCATAAAACTTGCGATCGGTCTTAATAGCCCCGTTGCGTGCCCAACCCTTGTGATATACTTCAGGCTTTATAGGATAGGTAGGCGAGCTGGCCGCCAGCACGTACATGATCAAACATTCGTTGTAGCCACCTACCGGAAAATTCATTTCCCAGTTATATTTTGGCGACCAGTGCCAGTACAACACATCTTTTCCGTTGGTGTACCAATTCCATTCCACTTCGCGCCACAGTTTATCAATTTTTCCGGCAAGCGCTTTTTCTTCTTGACTGCCATCCTTGAAGTACTCGCGCACGGTTAGTAAACCTTGAACAAGAAAAGCAGTCTCCACCAGGTCACCTCCATCATCTTTCGGACTGAATGGCTGCACATTACCCGTGGGGCCGTTTAGCCAATGTGGCCAGGCTCCATGAAAGCGATCGGCTGTATCAAGATAATGAACAATATGATTGAGTCTTTCAAAGCCTTGCTGACGGGTAATAAAGCCACGTTCAATACCAACAAGAATGGCCATTAAACCAAACCCCGAACCCCCCGTAGTTACCACATGCTTATCGTTTTGCGGATATACTCCATCCATGTGGGTACGTTCGGGCGCCAGGCCTGATGTTGGCTCGGCATTATCCCAGAAATATTGAAAGGTTTGGTATTGGACTTTCGTAAGCAGCGAGTCATCTGCAATGGCCAATGATTCTCCTTCTTGTTTTTGAGAACCTGAACAACCCGCCAATAGTGCAAGGATCAAAAAGTAGTAAACAGATTTTATCATGTCATTTATAATTAGCAGATTATGTTAGCCGATATACTTGATCAGATTAATTTGTAAAACCTAATGTTGTCATTCCGTTTTGAACTTCCGGTGCCGACATAAATAAATCCCAAAGCAACCCGGTGCGGTGGTTTTCAATCATCACAATAATGGGCCCTTGGTCAATAGCCAGAAAAGAATTTGCCGTCCAACCAGCTGTAATATTAAACGCATCGTAAAACCCATATGCGCCCCACAACCTGTCGCCTAATGTGTAGTAGAAAAACTTCAGGGCTTTCATGGATTCATCGGGCGTGAAGGGAAATGATGAAAGTGCTGCGGTTGGTGTAATCACACCCAAATCGTTTGTAGGCGAATGTGCTGAATAGCCTGTGTGGTTATCGCTGGCGGTAAGCCCCCAGTTTTCATCGCTGTAGCCTACAAAGTTTTTTGGATTGCGAATGCAATAAGCGCGGTTAATTAGTGTATGATTTTTATTTTGAAGAAAATAATCGCTGCAATACGCATCACTTAACCCACGGGGGTCAAGTCCTAAAAATGAATAATGCGCAAAGAACAGCGGCCCGCCATGCGCTGGACCCAATGGAAGCGTAATACCTTCGTAGGCATTTCCGTTTTTCATCCCACCATTACTGGCCCAACCGTTGTCGTAAACAATTTTCGGAACAGTGTGTGTAGGTGACGAAGCTGCGAGTAAATAAATTATCAACGCTTCGTTCCACCCCTTTATCTGCATGTTCATGGCCCAACCCTTATCAGGCGACCAGTGCCAGTAAAGTGTATTCTGATTATCGCGCCTGTACCAGTTCCATTCAACCGCATGCCACAAGGTATTGATGCGATTGATCAGGCTATTCTCAGTTGGCACCGCGCTGTTCAGGTATTGTCGGAACGTGAGTAGACCCTGCACCAAAAAAGCAGTTTCAACCAGGTCGGCCCCGTTATCGTTGGTGCTGAACGGAATTACTTTACCTGTATTACCATCCAGCCAGTGTGGCCATACGCCATGAAAGCGATCGGCCGTTTCCAAATAGGTCAGAATTTTATTCATGCGCTCCAATCCTTCGGCACGTGAAATAAATCCGCGTTCAATTCCCACGATTATACTCATAATGCCAAAGCCCGACCCACCGGTAGTTACCAGGTTGCCAGAAGTATTGCGCTCACGCGCCATGCCGCTGGCCGGGTGGGCAAAATCCCAAAAGTATTTGAAGGTTTGTTGCTGAACAAGAGTAAGAAGTTCATCATCACTTACTACCGGAAACTTTGGTGTGGGGTCAACTTCGGTGTAAAAATTTCTGCTGAATTGATTTTGTAATGTTTCTCCATTTATTCCCTTGATTTCATGCGATATCCAAAAAAGATAACGCGCTAAATGCTTTAATGACTGATTAACTGAAACCGTTAACTTTTTCTGATCGGCAGACAGTTGATAATCCAGGATCTCGTTTCCACTGATATCAACAAACGCGCCATTTGAATACCCGGGATCAATAGGCGCTGAAAAGGTAATTTCAAAGCTTGCATTTCTTGACACATTTTTCCATAGCGTTGATTCCAGCATTTCAACTCCGTCAATTTTAATTGAGGATATAAGCAACGGATCAGGTTCTGGCTCGGCTTTATCGTCTGAACATGAGAAACTGAATGTTGAAAGAAAAATTAAAAAGCAATAACGGTTGATCATCGTGAAATAAAATCAGTGAAAATTATGAAGGTTTCCGTTTCCGGAAACCTTCATAAAAAATAATTAATGACTTCCTCGGTAAGGAGGATGAATTTTTACATTCTAATTATCTTCCCGCAGTTCCTAGATTAAATAGTGCCGTAATTTCTGCATCAGAGAGTGCGGTGTTATACACCCGAACATCGTCAATAGACGCTGTTGCTAAGGGTGACCAGGTTTGCAGATCAGGACCGTTGGCAAAACCAAGTTCCTTCACTGCTCCGTTTCCAAACACCGGGCTGCATGGCACATTCATTCTCAACGGAAGCGCATCACCAGTACCGCGTTGTGTATAGGCACCGATTGACGATGCATTGCCAAAAATATGAAACTGACGTGTTGTTGAATTCCAACGGGCAACAAAATGTACCCATTCTCCGGTTTTCTTAAACACACCAACTGGAGGGTTTCCTCTTGGATCAGGCCTGTTATCCTGACCATTAATGCTGCCATCAGAGTTTTTAATTACAAACTGACCTTTCAAAACAAGGGTATCAGGCTGAGCATTTGTTGCAGCAAACCATCCTGTTTCAGCTGCCATGTTGATATTTCCCCACATGAAATCACCGGCCGTGGCGGGTGTTAAACCATCCGGAAACAATCCGAATAACTGGGTATATCCTTCTGCCGCTGTTCCACGATTATTCTTTACTTTTACCCACATGCTTACGGTATAGTTGGCTAAAGCATCAGCTGTATTAACTGCAGCAATATTCGGGTACCGTAAAGCTCCACCTGTTAATTTCAAGGCTTGGCCTATCCGGCCTTCCTCAAAACCTACTGTACCGAAGGTACCGGCAGCACCGGCTAAAGGGCCAAGTCCTGAAAGTCGTTCTACATTGCTACCATCAAAGGCCCAATGCGCTTTCAGGTTAGTTGCCGCAACTTCATCCGAATTGTTGTATCCGTCAATCTTTGGCAACTCTTTGTCATCACTACACGATCCCAAGGCGAGCGCACTCAGCACAACACCACTGGCAAATAGATACTTGATTGTTTTTTTCATTTTGCTTCTCATTTAAATTGTTTAATACTTCATTTTTGGTTTCAAATGTTAAAACTATATCCCTTAGGGAAATCCACTTTCCGGCAGAACTAAGATCATTGTATATGTTACTTCCATATCAGTAATTTGGATTTTGTGTTAGCCTGTTTCCGCTTAGTAAAATTTGAGAAATAGGAATTGGCAGGAGTTCATGTTTACCTGCCATGAAATTTGTTTTGCCTGCCGCATGCATCACGGCAGCAGCATTACCCTGGCGGACCACATCCCAAAACCGATCATGTTCCATAGCCAATTCTACTCTTCGTTCCTGCCAAATGTCTGCAATGGTAACGCCAGTTTTCGGTGATAAGTGTGCACGTTCCCGTATCAGGTTAATTTTTCCGTCAGGATCACCCTGGCCAAGACGAACGGCAGCTTCGGCATGCATTAATAACACATCGGCATAACGAAGAATGCGGATATTTTTTGGCCTGTTCTTGTCTGCACTGTTAGCAAATTGCTCACGCGACCGGCTGGTGTAAGCTTTATAATTGTAATATAGATTCTGAACAGAGTCTGAACTGGGCACTCTGAATTCGTCCCATAAAATTGTACCTGCCCGTGTTCCTGAATTATCAATAAAAATAATCGTACCGGCTTTTCGAACATCACCAGGTTCATACGCGTTGAGCAGGTTAACACTTGGCGTGTTGAATCCCCAACCCAAATCATCCCATCCACCAACTCCACCTTGCCGCACACCCTGACAAACCGTATAGAGGTCGGGGTTAAGGTTTCCATTATTAAAGGAGCCTGTTTGTATTTCAAAAATAGATTCACTGTTGTTATCGCCCACTTGCCGCCAAATCGTAGCGTAATCATCTACCAGTGAATATCTGCCTGAGGTAATAACCGCATCAGTCAGATCAAAAACTTTTTGCCAATCGGCCATAGCGTTTGGATTTCCAGCGGCTGACGCTTTGTACATATAAACTTTCGCCAACAACGATTGTGCTGCTCCCTTGGTAGCGTGGCCCGGAGGTCGTGCACCTTTCAGTTGCAGATTATCAACAGCAAATTGTAAGTCTTGAACAATGTTTTCGTAAACTGCCTCAACGGTAGCCCGTGTTTGAAAGGCCGGGTCAGTATTGGCATCGGTGGCATCATTGGGGACGCGAAGCACCAATGGAACACCGCCATACATACGAACAAGGTTAAAGTACAAGTACCCCCGTAAAAATCGCACTTCACCAATCAATTGATTTTTAAAATCTTCACTAACAGCAGCCGTCTCTAATGCGCGTAACGCCTGATTTGCCGCCCCGATGCTGTTATAGTGTCCACTCCACAAACTTTCACAAAATTTATTGGTGGGTGTAAGCGTGAAGTTGTCAATGTCGCCAACCGGAACAGCCTGATCAGTGGGGCTACTGCCTTTGTCGGCATCATCCGACATGATGCTGGTTACAGAAATAAAAGCAAAACCATGAACATCGCCATTTCCCCACGAATCGCCCTGCAGTAAACTGTGGTAAACACCTGTAACAAGTTTTTGCGCCAGGGCTGGATCAGTAGCGGTTGTTACCCCGCCTTGTATGGGCACATTTAAAAAGTCATCGCTGCATGTTGTCAGTACTACAATCAAGCTGATGGCGAAGGTTAATTTATACAACTTAGTTTTCATCATCTGCATGTTTAAAATCCTACACTTAATCCTGCTGCAATTGTACGTGTTGTCGGGTAAGCACTGAGCTCAATACCTGAACTGATGGGATCGCCTGGTAACTCAGGTGTAAATCCACTATACTTTTTGTAGGTAATGGGGTTTTGTGAAGTGGCAAAAACCCTAAGGCTTGAAATCCTTAACCGGCTTAATGTTTCTGAAGGAAATGTATACCCAACGGTTACGTTGTTAATCCGCAGAAAGAATCCGGACTCAACAAAGTACGTTGAAGCCAGCAGGTTGCCCACATTTGCGCCCGGTTCTGTTTGCGATCGGTTTTCGGATGTCCACCGGTTGTATACAACATCTCTTTCTACATTGTCTTTACCTTCAACCCGCACTGCTTTTTTTCCATTGTAGACCTTATTGCCGGCATTGCCATAAAAAGCAATGGCAAAATCCCAGTTTTTGTAATTGGCTGAGGTGTTTAGTCCAAAATAAGCCACCGGTTGGTACGAACCAGCAAATACCCGGTCGTTATCATCAATTTGTCCGTCATTATTTTTATCGAGGTACTTGAAATCACCTGCTTTTGCATTTGGTTGAATGGGATTTCCCTGCTGATTGGTGTAGGCAGCAACTTCAGCGGCTGAATTAAATACTCCGGTTACTTGCAAAACATAGAAGCTCCCGATTGCACGACCGTTGTCAGTATAGGTTGTAAATCCTTGTGCGGCTCCAATACCGCCTCCGAAAATGGCCTGTCCGCCATTCAGATCAACCACTCTGTTTTTATTAAAGGTGGCGTTACCACTAATGGTGTAGGCAAACACAGGGCTAACCCGTTGATTCCAGTTAAGTAGCAACTCCACGCCTGAATTTTGGATGGAAGCCACATTGGTTAAAATAACACCATCAATATCCCCAACTGTTCTTGGGATAGGAACATTGATCAATGCATTCTTTACTTTTTTATTATAGTAGTTTACTTCGCCTGAAAGTCGTGATTGAAGTAATCCAAATTCAAGTGCAACATTATATTCTTCTGTTGTTTCCCAGGTTATGTTAGGATCAATAATCTGATTAATCTGTGCCCCATTGGTAGCCGGTGTAACACTTCCGTTAAAGGAGTAGGCTCTGTTCAAAGCAACGGTTTGTACAAAGGCATTTGTTGGTATCTGATCGTTCCCAACTTTTCCATACGAAGTTCTGACTTTCAGCAAGTCTAAAAATTCCTGGCCTTGCATGAATCCTTCGCGGCTCATAATCCAGGCTAAGCCGAAGGAAGGATATTGTTGCCACCGGTTTTGTGCAGGCAACCGCGAACTGCCGTCCGTACGAATAGTAGCCGTTAAGAGATATTTTTCTTTATAGCTATAGTTTAATCTAGCCAAATAAGAATTTCTGGCCCAGGCATCACCACCACCATTATTTTGTGAGGTGTTGGCGTCACCTACACCAATATACCACAGGTCAGGATCAGCCGGCACTTCGAGCCGGGAAGCCCCGAACCAATGCAGGTTAAATTTCTCAGCGGTTGTACCGCCTAAAAATACGAAATCATGATCGCCAAAATTTTTAGTTATCGTAAAGGTATTATCCCACACCCACCGGAAAGCCTGTGATTGCTGGACCGAAAGATTGCTTTGTGCGCGATATTGATTGCCTCCGGCCACAATAAATGTACTTTCATCTGCATCAAATTGGTAGTAATAACCTCTGTTCAGGGAATTCCTCCAATCCGTGCCAATTGAACTTCTCAGTGTAAGCCAGGGTAAGGGATTAACATCCAGAAAAGCAGAGCCCTGTAACCTGTTCTCAATTACCTTAATGCTGTTGTTCTTAACATCGAGTAAAGGATTACCTACGTTTTGGTAAGCCGATGTATTGCCATATTTTCCATCAATAATACTGGGAATAATAGGGGCTGCCCGGTAGGCATTGTTATACACAGCACCAATGTTTCCAAAAGCATCAATGTTTATATTTCCAAAACCATTTTGATTGATACTATTACCATACGAAGACTGCAGTCCAAATTTTACTTTATCCGATAGTTTATAGTCATTGTTAAATCGCAGGGTTAATCGCTTAAAATCGTTATCGATTACAATACCCTCATCGACCAAATAGCCAACATTAAAAAGGAACGTATTTTTTTCACCACCACCTGATAAAGAAATATTATGTGTTTGTTGCCAGGCGGTGCGAAGAATAACGTCATACCAGTCGGTACTGAATTCGGAAGCCGGTGGAATTGCGCCAGTGGCCGCCTGAACATAGTTACTGTATTCGGCATTATTAGCCATTTTCACCAGGTTAGCAGCCTGCCGTATACCAATGTTATTATTGTAACTGATCTTAAGTGCCCCTGACGCCCCCTTTCGGGTGGTTATAATGATCACACCATTTGCACCTCGGGAACCAAATATCGCTGAGGCTGAAGCATCCTTCAGCACATTCATATCAACAATGTCAGCAGTGTTAATATTAGAGATATCATCGGTAAGAACACCATCAACAACGTAAAGTACAGTGGTTCCTCCAAGTGCTGTGCTTACCCCCCGCACCCTAACTTGGGGTGAACTTCCCGGTTGTCCGCTGCTAATGATCTGCACACCGGCCACTTTTCCTTGCATGGCCTGGGTAGCAGTTAATACGGGCTGTTGAAGAAGAACATCTCCCTTCAGATTAGCGGTAGCTCCGGTAATGTCACTTTTCTTTTGGATCCCATAACCAACCACAACCACCTCGTCCAACGCGGTTGCCTCCGGCTCCAGGTTAACGTTCACAACCTCGCGATCACCAATGGTTACGGTTTGTACCTTATAACCAACAAACGAGAACACAAGGGTATTTTCACCCCGCTCAACCTCAATGGTATATTTTCCATTAAAATCTGTTGCTGCTCCCCTATTTGTACCCTGAATAATAATATTGACCCCGGGAATGGGCTGTTTGTCGTCAGTTCCTATCACCTGACCGGTCACTATACGTGTTTGGGCCAGCAGTTCTGTTGCTGTAAGCACCAGAAACATTGGAATAATTAAATATCTGTTCATACAAGGTTTAAAGGTGAAACTCTGCCTCAGTCGAAATAGCTTATAAACTCACATGATTAGCCTGCTATTCTCCTTCTATTCCAAATAAAGTTTGACAAATACAATCAATCTTGAAACTTATTTTCTATAAATCGTCTATTTTCAGCATAAACTAACACCTCAATCATTGAGCTGTTTTCACATGAAAAAAACATCGATTTAAGGGGTTAGAACGGCATTTTTATGCAACATGAAATGTTGCAATCACAGAAAAAAAACAATACTCCGAAATCGATTGCTGTTAGGCTGGTTTATCAATGGTTTGCAACTGCCGGGGCTCATGATGCGCTATATTCGGAACATCCAGAATTACCTCCTCCCAACGAGATAAAAGCGGTCTTTTGTGGCGTTTTTCAAGCTCATTAATGCGTGCATTTACCTTGGTTTTGAAGGCCCAAACCGTATTGGTGCCTAAATCCAGCTTTTGAGCCAACGCTTCCAATGTACTCTCACGCTTTCCGGTAACCGTTAAATAGGCGATATAAAATGCCTTTTCAATCGGAAATTTGATTCCCTGAAAAATCGTAAATGCGGTGATGGATTCATTGTATCCGCATCGTGAACACCTGCGGGCAAATTTAGTGGCACCCTTAAAGAATTTCTCATTGCTGCATTTTTTACACACGAATCCGTTTTCCCATTTAAGATTTTCCAAAAAGCGGAAACAGGCCAGGTTATCAGGATATAGTGTTTTGAACTGCGCATAATCCATGGTTTTTTCCTGCAAGCGTTCCTTCAATACCTCTTTGATGCTGCTCTTTAGCTTCCAGTTATCCAGGTCGAGCATGGAGTTTATTTTGTTGATCTTGTCGGCATGCTGTACGAGTTTTTGATTGGTCTCCTCCAACTCCCGGTTTTTATGATCCAACTCCAGCGTTCGTTCCTGCACTTTCTCCTCCAGTTCACGGTTAACCTTATCTTTCAACTGCATGTTCAGTTCGTGCTGGTGGATAATTCTTCGCAACGCACGGTCGCGCATATCTTTCAGGATGCGGATACGGTCGCCAAGGGCGAATGTTAAAAACAACATCTCCAGCACAAAACTGAAATGTAAACTGTAGTGTGTGATGGTAGTAAAGGGCAGCACATTGAAGTATACCAGCATGCGCATGAAAAAACCAGTGAATAAAATTCCATAGGCAATAACAAAAAACCGCGCTGGTTTGTACCCACTGCGCCATACGGTAATAGCGGTGTAGAAAATCAGCGAAAGCGGAATAATCTCAAGATTTCTATACGTTAGAAATTGAGGGAAGAAAAAAAGTTCGGTGATAAATACTGCGGTACGAACAATAATCATCCACTTCAATGCCCTATCCAGCGTGGGCGCATTGGCCCGCGTGCTTAGAAATTTTCGGGTAAATATGAGCGCCCATATGATAAGCGAATAGAGAAAAACACCAACCGCATAATTATTCCACTCCGGGTGCCCAGGCCACAAATATTGAAAACCAATACCATCCATACTCATAGCATACCCTGCCACACTCAGTATATAACAGATGTAAAAAATATTCTTGATTTCCCGCATGGCCAGGTATACCAGGAAATTGTACAGGCTGATGATGAGAATCATCCCGTAAAATGTGCCAAACAAAAAGTACTCATTAAGCGCATAATAAACGAAGCGATTTACCGAGCGCAAGGCAATACGGATATCGGCAAATTCATGTGAGCGCACTTTGAAATAATACACCATCACCGTGTCGCGTTGCATTTCCAGTTGAATTTCGAAATTCTTATGCAGGAAGAGCCGGTTAGCAAACGGGTGCTGGTCGCCCATATTCACAATGTGATAAGCACCATCATTTTGCGGAATGTAGGCTTCTATGTGATCGATGGTCTGGTCATAAAATTCCAATAGCCAGGTTTTGTGCGAATGGGTTGTGTGATGAATGGGAAGGCGAATCCAGTACGCTGCATTGGTTTTAAAATCAATATTCTGATAGTTAGCATGGGTTTTAAACCGGTTCGAAAACTCAACCGATGACACCTCAATAAAAGTGAGTTTGTCATCCGGGTCAACAAAGTAGGTGAGTTCATAGGGCATGAAATTACGCTCTTCAACAGCGTCATCAATTTCAAACGGAGTTTGCGCAAAGACTGAAAGCCAGGTGCCAGTCAACCCCCAAAAAAGCAGTAATCTCGCGTTCATAGTCCCTTCTACCGGTTTTGAAACTACAGAAGAAAATCAATCCATACAATGAAATAGCACCGCTGCAGGCCAGATAGAAGAAAATACGGCCAGTGTTTGGATTTTATCCCCTCAGAGCCTTAATATTGCACTCCCAAAAATGGGAAATTCACGCTTATTCCTCCTTAGCTCAGCTGGTTAGAGCATCTGACTGTTAATCAGAGGGTCCTTGGTTCAAGTCCAAGAGGAGGAGCGTAAAACTGAGGCTGTCTCAAAAAGAGGCAGCCTCTTTTTTATTTTAACTAATACCCTGTTGCCGAGTAGTGCTTATACAGCATGCCAGCAAAAGATTAGTTCTGCTCGTTGGGGCGGGCAATCAACTTTCAAAATAAAAAATCCCGGCCATCGTTTGATAACCGGGATAACGTGTGCACTCGCAGGGATTCAAACCCCGAACCTTCTGATCCGTAGTCAGATGCTCTATTCAGTTGAGCTACGAGTGCAGGCTCCAAATTTGGACTGCAAATGTAAATAATAAATTTAACCGGCAAAAAACAGTTTTTGCCCCACCAAACAAAAAACCTATTTTTGAGGCCTATTTAACCTGAGGAAAACGCAATGTTTAAAAAGATAGCCTTTGTTGTTTTGATTGCCGCAACTACACTGTCGGCCACTGGTCAGTCAACCATCGAGTCAACAGAGAAAGTACGCAGAGGAAGGCCCGATATACCAGGTACGTTTCTGATCGACTTTGGCCTCAATTTTCCCTCGAACGATACCATTGGTTTCAATACAGGTGTGTGGGGTTCGCGCACCCTTAACTTATACTACATGCTCGATAAGCGCATCGGTCAATCTAAGTTCAGTGTGCATCCGGGTGGTGGTTTCGGGTTGGAGCGATATAAATTCAATAACAACCGAACCTTAGGCTACGTACCCGGACCAAACAGTCCATTCGATACATTACGGATGATACCCGGTCCAGTGGGAACCAAAAAATCGCAGTTAATCACAAATTATATTGATGCCCTCGTTGAAGTTCGTTTCAGCACCAATCCAAATGATCCAGCAAGAAGTTTTAAAGTTGCATTAGGTTTCAAGGCAGGTGTACTGTTCGATTCATTCACCAAACTAAAATACAGCGAGGATGGGGAGACCAAGAAATTCAAAAGCAAGCAGGATTTCAACCTGAATCCGTTTCGCTATGGTGCAACCTTGCGCATAGGTGCCGGCAATTTTAATCTGTTCGGCTACTACAGCCTTTCACCTATCTTCACGGATAAAAAAGGCCCTGATCAGGCGGAATTAACCAACTTCACCGTTGGTCTTTCATTGGCAGGTTTCTAGCACTAGCCCTATTACTTTCCTGAAAAATCTGGTTTTCGTTTTTCCAGAAAAGCACTAACACCTTCCCGGTAATCGCCTGAGGTGCCGGCAATTTCCTGGCAGTAGGCTTCGTAATCGAGCATATCGTTGAGCGTTGCACTGGTTGATTTATTCAACATCTTTTTGATGATGCCGATAGATTTCGTTGGAGCCTTGGCGTAATAATCGGTGTACGATTTCACCGCTTCGTCAAGTTGAGCCATGGGCACCGCTTTATTGATCAAGCCAATTGCCTGAGCTTCAGTTGCGCCTACACGCGATCCCATACTACACATTTCAAAGGCCTTTACCGTGCCCACCATTCGTGGCAAGAAGTATGAAGAACCTGAATCAGGAACCAAGCCGATATTAATGAACACTTCGATAAACGTAGCTTCTTCAGCCGCCACAATCACATCGCACGCAAGTGCCAGCGAACAGCCAGCCCCCGCTGCCACCCCGTTTACACGACCAACAATTGGTTTGGGCAATTCGCGCATGGCGCGAATGATGGGATTATAACGCTTATGGAGCGATTGAAGAAACGAACGCTTTTGATTGCCCGATGCTGCTTTCAAATCCTGGCCGGAGCAAAACGCTTTGCCTTCACCGGTTACTACAACAACCCTTACCTGATCATCTTTAGCCACTGCCTTCAGGGCATCCTGAAGTTCGAAAGTAATTTCATCATTCAGGGCGTTGTAAACCTCCGGACGATTCAGGGTTATCACGGCAACTCCCTCGTTCACGGAATATTTTAAAAACTGAAAACTACTCATAGTGTACTTACTTTTCTAAAACAAGATTAACATACCAAAAAAACCGATTGAAAACCCTGCTATTGCGCCCACCAGTACCTCGCGCGGAGTGTGCGCATTGAGTTGCAATCGGGCAGACATAACTACTCCTGCAATTACCAAAGCTACAAGTGTTGCAACAAAAATTGCGGGATCATCAATTACTTTATTGAGCGGAAACAAAATGCCAATAACCCCCCAAATACCCAGGCTGTGAATACTGACTTTGTAGAAGAATGTTATCACCAAAGCAAATAACACAAAGGCATCAATGATAAGGATAAGGTTGAATACGTTATCGCCCACACTGATTTTAAATTTTGCTGCCAGCATATACGTGAATACCGCGTATAATAGCGCAATCATGAGAAAGGGTTTAAACCGTTCTTCACGCTCTTTCATTGTCATATCTTTAACAACACCCAGCAACCGGAACATTCCAATATTCACAGCAGGCAACAAGAAGGTCATCAAAAACAAAAGAAAAATAAATGAGTTGATGGACTGAACGAATGGATAAAGCAAAGCTGGAGATACAAAGGCCAACAAAGTAAACAAATAAGTGGCCATCAGCAACGGATGAAAAATAACAGAAACAAAATACGCCAGCCTATTCACGTTACATTTCCTTTCGTAACCGTGCTACCGGAATATTTAATTGTTCGCGATACTTGGCTACGGTTCTTCGGGCAATGTTATAGCCCTTTTCGTTAAGAATGGTTTCCAATTTATCATCCGAATAAGGTTTGCTCTTATCCTCTCCCTCAATAATATCTTTAATAATCTGCTTCACCTCGCGACTGCTCACTTCCTCGCCCGAGTCGGTTGAAATGCCTTCGGAGAAAAAATACTTCAATTGGTAAATTCCAAAATCGGTTTGTATGGCTTTGCTGCTGGCTACCCGTGAAACCGTGGAGATATCCATATTAATCATCTGCGCTATGTCTTTTAAAATCATAGGCCGCAGTTTTGTCTCATCACCTTCCTGAAAGAACTCGTACTGAAAATCAACAATAGCTTTCATGGTTTTGAGCAATGTTTGCTGCCGCTGTTTAATGGCATCAATAAACCACTTGGCTGCATCCAACTTTTGCTTCACAAAAGTTACTGCCTCTTTCAGCTTTTTATCTTTCTTATCGCCTTTGTCGTAAGCCTTAAACATATCGGTATACGAGCGGCTGATACGCAACTCAGGTGCATTGCGTGAATTCAGGGCCAGCTCTAACTTACCGTTGTTATTGGTCAGAATGAAATCCGGAATAATAACTTGATTTTTTACCATACCCGAAGAACTTCCACTTCCGGGTTTTGGATTTAAGCGGATGATCAACTCAACTGCATCACGCACAAACTCCTCATCTTCTGTACCCAGCTTCTTTTGTATTTTCTGATAGTGTTTCTTGGTAAACTCTTCGAAGGATTCGGTAAGAATCTTTTTTGCCACAGCCACATCAATGTCATGGCCATTATCCATCCTGTCGAGTTGAAGCAACAGGCACTCCTGAAGGTTTCGGGCAGCAATACCGGCCGGGTCAAAGCTTTGAATTTTCTTCAGTATGCTTTCCACTTCCTCAAGTGTGGTTTCAATACCTTGGGAAAAGGCAAGATCATTGACAATCGCCTCAAGGTCTCTTCGTATGTAACCATCCGCCTCGATACTTCCCACCAATTGCCTGCCAATGGCCTCCTGGTGCTCGTTCAATCCCAGGTAGCCCAATTGCGTCATTAACTGCTCATGCAAGCTGGTGCCCATGGGAATGGGCATTTCGCGGTCGTCATCGTCATCGCCCCCGCCATCGCTTTGCGTTTTATAGCTGCTGTATTCGTCATCGCGCAGGTAATCCTTGATATCCACCTCCTCTTCCCCGCCTGAAGTTTCCTGGTAGTCCTCCCCATCCTGCTTATCATCCTGATCAGGCTCCTCCTGTCCTTCCTCCAAAGCCGGGTTTATTTCAAGTTCTTCCTCAATACGGCTTTCCAACTCAGCCGTTGGCACCTGCAGAAGCTTAATAAACTGTATCTGCTGCGGAGAGAGCTTCTGTTGTAGCGACTGGTTTAACCCTAATTTTTGCATTGCGCGTATTCCGGTTTCACTGTTTCCATCATGTATCGCAAAGTTATCATTTCGGCTTGTTCCTGAAAATACCAGGTTGATGGGTTTGGTAGAAAAGAGTATTAAATCATTCTTTTGAATAAACTTACAAATTGCCGTTTTTTGCGCGTCATTATTATCTGCTATGAAACGTACCAAAATAAAGGAACTTCTAACCTCAGCACCGCATGGGCAAACCGTTACCGTAAAAGGCTGGGTGCGTACGTTCCGCAACAACCAGTTTATCTCCCTAAACGATGGCTCAACCATACAGAACCTGCAAGCCGTTGTTGCACTCAATACATTTGATGACGCCACACTGAAACGAATAACTACAGGTGCCTGCCTTTCCGTTACCGGGGATCTTATACCCTCTCCGGCCAAAGGGCAAACGATGGAGTTGAAAGTATCCGATCTTGAAATATTGGGCGACTGCGATGCTGAGAAATATCCGCTTCAACCCAAAAAGCACTCGTTGGAGTTTCTGCGGGAGATTGCCCATTTACGTTCGCGCACCAATACCTTTAGTGCTGTTATGCGTGTACGACATGCTATGGCTTTCGCGGTTCATAAATTTTTTAACGATCGGGGGTTCTTCTATATCCATACGCCCATCATTACCGGGTCAGATGCGGAAGGTGCAGGAGCTATGTTTCGGGTTACCACGCTGGACTTAAACAAACCTCCAAAAGACGAAAACGGCCACATTAATTTTAACGAAGATTTTTTTGGCCGCGAAACCAACCTGACAGTTTCAGGGCAGCTTGAGGTAGAAACGTACGCTATGGGCTTGTCAGAAACCTACACGTTTGGCCCCACCTTCCGAGCCGAAAATTCAAACACCACGCGCCACCTGGCTGAGTTTTGGATGATTGAACCCGAGATGGCTTTTTACGACATCAAGGATAACATGGCCCTGGCCGAAGCCTTCTTAAAATACCTGTGCCGGTATACACTGGATCATTGTGCTGAAGACCTTGACTTTTTAGATAAACGTGCGAAGGAAGAAGAAATGAGCAAGCCACAGGATCAGCGTAGTGAACTAGGCTTGATCGACCGGTTAAAATTTGTAGCAGAGAATGAGTTTCAAAAGCTTACCTACACAGAAGCCTACGAAATTTTAAAAAACTCCAATCCGAATAAAAAGAAGAAATTCCAATACCTGATTGAAGCATGGGGGGTTGATTTACAATCGGAGCATGAACGTTACCTGGTAGAAAAACATTTTAAAAAACCTGTTATTCTTTATAACTATCCTGCCGCCATCAAAGCATTTTATATGCGTCAGAATGAAGATGGGAAAACCGTTGCCGCGATGGATGTTCTTTTTCCGGGTATTGGTGAAATTATTGGTGGTTCACAGCGCGAAGAACGCTACGACAACCTTGTGAAACGTATTCAAGAGCTGGGTCTCCCCGAAAAGGAACTCTGGTGGTATTTGGATTTACGCAAGTTTGGTTCAGCGCCACACAGTGGATTTGGTTTAGGCTTTGAGCGCCTCATTCAGTTTGTTACGGGCATGACTAACATTCGGGATGTTATACCGTTTCCGCGCTTCCCGGGAAATGCAGAATTCTAAATCTTCTACTTGCTTTTAAAAGCCAGCAGTGGTGCATTATTCAAAAAGCTTAACTGCTTGGTCACACTGGGCTTCATAAGCTTTTCAAAAAACGTATGCTTATGCGGGAACATGGTAAGCATATCAATTTTGATCTTGGTTACATACTCACTGATAGGCGGCACGGCTTTCTTGTTTATCAGTACACGAACCAGTACGTTTTTATATCCTGATTTGGTTACCACCTTATCAATCTTTTCTTCTGCCGCTGTGGCAGCAACACGATCTTCAGCAACATGTATGATGTGAATAACCGGTTTTTCACCTCCAACAATACCCAACAACGCTTTAAATTCTTTTTGAATATTTAATAGATCAGAAGCATATACCACCGACTTTAATTTTTTGAAGGTCGCATCGGCCGGTACGGCCAGTACTGGAATGTTACTGGCCTCCAGCATGGAGGCCGTATTGCTTCCCATAACAACCTTCTTTAAACCAGAGGCCCCATGCGTACCCATAATGATTAAATTCGATTTATTTTTTTTGGCAAACTTCGCCACGGTATCCACAAATGAAGCGCCCTGTACAACAGCATGTTTTACGGGTTTACCTCCCTTGTTCATTTTACTTACTTCGGCCAACAAGACTTCAAAATCTTCATCGGCAATTTTTACCAGTTCATCAATGAGTGAACTTAGCCGCAGGCGCATGCTTGCCGCATGCTGAGCGATATCAATAACATGCAGTAAGGTTACCTTTCCATTCATTTTTTTGGCCATGTCCAAAGCATACCGGATGGCAACTTTTGATAGGTCAGAGAAATCGGTGGGAACTAAAATATTTAACATTGCTTTTTAGTTTTGGTACTTCCAAATTGCAGAAAAAGGCTGAATTCACCTAACACCTAAGGTCAGATTCTCTGCTGATTTATGTCAGCGGTCAGCTACCCGAAAAACGAATTTAAGTCCAGACCATATTTCATTTACGGCACACACTTTAACATCCACCAATCCATGCTTTAAGCCGAATTCCCGAACAACATTTTCATCCAGATCGGTAGGTATTTTAGCAGATTTCTTTGGCCAGGAAACCCATATCATACCGGTTTTCTTCAGATGCTTTTTTGCCCGGAGGAAGGCTTTTTCAAAATCACTTCTGCTGCTTGTGAAAAGATGAATCATGTCTGATTCACCTTTTAACATTTCCATAACATGAACATCATCCGGCAAGGGGCTTATCAGATCAAAATAATCGGGTGGAGGGTTTAAAACATATACCTGATACCCTGCCTTGATACCAAGTTTTTTAAGCAACGGAGTTCCGGAGTATCCAGCCATAATCAAAAAAGAAACCCTGACGGAATTCCGTCAGGGTTGGAGTTTTATCAAGAGAGTCGGGATTATCGATTGCCCATTTTATCCATTTCCTTTTCAAAGGTTTCCTTGAACTTCTCATAGTCATAATCAATCCTCAGGCGCTCTTCTTTTGACAAGCTCTCGTGGTACTTCGATACGATATCACCTGCTGAAAGTTCAATAGCCACGTAGGTCTTGAAATTTCCCTTATCGGTCTTCACCTGCTTTTCGCAGATAGTTTTAATTCCTGACAAGGTTTGATTCACGATCGTACGGTTTAACTGTTCGAAACGTTCCTCCAATTCTTCCTTGTTGTTAAATTCCCTTGACACCAGGTAGTTGTCAGTTACCGTTTTCACAGTGGATTGAATACTGGCCGCCAGTTCTGCACGGGCATTATCCATGGCTTTCTTTTTAGAGGCCACCAGGTCCATGCTTTCTCCTAATGAATTCGCACGGAAGAATTTGTTGTTAGTAAAATAGTCAGAGCCTGAACATGGTATGTTTACTTCGACTTCGCCTTTTGGCAATTTTTCTTTCCCCTTACACCCAATCATTACGGCACCTGCCAGTGCAAAAAGGAAGAGAGATGAATACGATAACTTTTTCATATGGATCAAATTTGGTTCTACGTACTACTTAACAATTATGAGACCAATTTAGACAAAGCCTGTTAATTATTGTAAAACATTATTCAATAGTTCATTCATGTGCTCCTTTTCAAGGGTTTCTATGGCTTTGTTATAGGCATCCTGACTGGACCGGTCGTAGTCCAGGCCATAGCCTTTTATACGGTCAAGTGTTGTGGCATAAATCACCCGGCCCTCTCGGGCTTCAGTAACACGAATAACCCCGGTAAGAAAAGTAATATAAATGCTTCCGGAAATGGAGCCCTTTTCAGAGTCGGCATTCACCTCCATAATTAAATCGGCTCTACGGCTGTCATTCGTAAACTCAAAGCCGGCATTGGTAAGCAAATTTTTCAACCGATTGGAAATCTGAGTGGAGTTTTTGCCTATTCCCAGCGATTTTTCAGATCCCACCAGGTAAACCACCGGGCGCTGAACTTTGAGTATCACCTGCGACCCGGGGGGCTTTAGCGTAGAAGAAATTAAAGTATACACCAATGAACCGCTTGTGCCACTCATGGCATCCAGATTAAGTTTTACGGCTACTGTTTGCTCCAACTCACGTGAGGTAATTTTATTGATGAGTATTTTTACCCGTCCCTGTTCATCGGTGGTATAATTTGGAAAGACCTCACCTTGCCCTTTTTCAAAGGCCGCCATTAACGGGAAAAAAGCAGCAGGTTGGCGTGTGTCATTAAAAAATACATGGGCTGTTACGGACTGACCGTTGAGGTTCATTCTTCGATTAATCAACATCTCAGCCGGATCAACCTGCACCTGAATTTTGTTAAGTAAAGCCTTTATGGAGGCATAAATTTCATTGGTTAATAAAACTTCACGATCGTCAATTTTTACCGGTATGGGCTCGCCCAGGTATTTTTCAACACTGCGGAAAGCCTGAAAATAAAATCCTATGGCCTGCAATCTTGCCCCCTCTTGTTCGGCCTTGCGCGCTTTTGTTAAAAAATCGGTGGCGAGTGTTACGGCATTACGCTTTTGCTCCTCTTTTATCTGGCGGTACCGTTCTTTCGACAACCTGTAATAAACCCAGTAATTCCTATCATCTTCGTATGCTCCGGCCTGCTCAAATTCTTCAATTTCATCAGCTACTGAGGTTTGAATAATTTGCTCATAACGCTCCTGAAAATCTTTCCGGTTTTCTTCCAGCGTACTGAGGATGGACGTACTGGAAACGGTAACCTTTATTTGGGATACGAGGTCATCCAAGGCACTCTTTTTGGCTGCCTGAACGTAATTGTTTGTACCGTCTTTAAAACTCTGACCTACACCTGTATAATAGCGCGGTTCATTTAACTGGCCCGTAAGCCAGGCCGGCTTTGGGTCGGCAGGCTGCACCTTGGGGCTGCAAGAAAAAAAAACTATAAAAAAGAATGTTAAAATGCGGTTCACAAAAATTTTTCCTTGATTCAACACGTTATCTTAATGCTACTTCTGTGCCAAAAATCAGGCCATTAGACAAATCTAAGCCAAAATGATTATAATCTTGACGGCAGATATTTTAATTTAGTGTGAAAATAAGCGGAATATGAAAAAGTTAGTGGCGATTGTTTTTGGATTAAGTGTATTGGCAAGTTGCCAGGAAAATCAACCTGCATTATCCGAATTTACCGGGAATGAAATAAGCTATTCCCTGCAACCGGGTTCAGTATACCCGATTAGTGGTTTAGTAACTTTTAAGGAACGAAAAGATGGCTCGACTACCATTGTTGTTAACCTGGACGGAACCGAAGGTAATGTTCAATTACCAGTACACCTTCATTTAGGCAATATCAGTGCAGCCGATGCCGATGTGGCAGCTTTACTTAATCCGGTAAACGGAACAACGGGTAAGAGTGAAACACGGCTAATTAAATTAGCGAATGAAGAACCCATTGCTTATGCAGATTTAATCGCTCTGGAGGCTTGCATAAAAATTCACCTTGCCGAAACTGGACCTGACCGTGACATTATTTTAGCCGGAGGAAACATTGGTACAGCAGCACTAAGCGGTGATGGAGGAAGAATGAGTATAAGTGTTTGTAAGAGTGAATAAACACCAATCTAAATTATAAATAAAAATGCCCTGAAAATTTCAGGGCATTTTTTTATTCGCCTCCTCCAACTTGCCATTCATATGAACTCACCATCGAGGAGTAGTACTCGCGATTCATACGGGCAATGTTCGTTACGCTTATTCCTTTAGGGCATTCCGCTTCACAAGCCTTGGTATTGGTGCATGCACCAAATCCTTCAGCATCCATTTGTGCAACCATACGCTCTACACGCTCTTTGCGTTCAGGCTTTCCTTGTGGTAATAAAGCAAACTGCGAAACCTTAGCACTAACGAAGAGCATGGCTGAAGCATTTTTGCAGGCTGCCACGCAAGCGCCACAACCAATACAGGTTGCCGCATCAAAAGCCTCATCGGCAATTTTTTTCGGAATGGGAATCTCATTGGCATCGGGAACGCCACCGGTATTTACAGAGACATATCCTCCCGCTTGCTGAATTCTGTCAAAGGCAGTACGATCAACGACCAAATCCTTTATAACCGGAAAAGCTTTCGCGCGCCACGGTTCAATGGTAATGGTTTCTCCATCTTTAAAGCTACGCATGTGTAACTGACAAGTTGTGGTTTGCAGCGGACCGTGTGGATGACCATTGATATACAAGGAACACATGCCGCAAATACCTTCACGACAATCATGATCGAAATGCACGGGTTCTTCTCCCTTCTTAATCAGGTCTGTATTCAACACATCCAACATTTCCAGAAAGGACATATCCGGTGATGCGTGATCATGCTGATAGGTTTTGAAACCTCCCTTATCATTTGGTCCTTTTTGTCTCCAGATCTTTAATGTAACCTTCATAATATTACTTATAGCTACGTTGAGTAAGTTTTACATTTTCAAAAACCAAAGGCTCTTTATGCAGTACCTCAGGTTGATTATCACCCTTATACTCCCATGCCGAAACATAGGCAAATTCATCATCTTTACGTCTGGCTTCACCATCTTCTGTGGCTGATTCTTCGCGGAAGTGACCACCACAGGATTCGGAACGGCTAAGCGCATCGTCTACCATAAGTTCGCCCAATTCAATAAAGTCAGCCACCCGATTAGCTTTTTCCAACTCCATATTAAGTTCATTGCCGCTGCCCAGCACATTAACATTTGACCAGAACTCTGCTTTTATTTCCTGGATTTTTTTCTTGGCTGTTTTTAAGCCTTGCTCATTCCGCGACATGCCACAATACTCCCACATGGTCAGTCCCAGTTCGCGATGGAATTCATCAACTGTTTTCTTTCCCTTGATCGACAAAAGATTATTGATGCGTTCACTGGTTTGCCTGATAGCTTCCTGAAACTCCGGCCTGTCGGTACTTACCTTTTCGTACGACATACCGGCCAGGTAATCGCCAATAGTGTAGGGTATCACAAAATAACCATCCGCTAATCCCTGCATCAGCGCGCTGGCGCCTAACCGGTTGGCACCATGATCTGAAAAATTTGCTTCACCTAAAGCATATAAGCCTGGAACATTGGTCATCAGGTTGTAATCGACCCACAGTCCGCCCATGGTATAATGAACGGCCGGGAAGATCATCATCGGTGCTTCGTACGGATTGTCGCCCGTAATTTGCTGATACATATCGAACAAGTTACCGTATTTGGCTTCAATCGTTTTTTTTCCATCGCGCTTAATGGCATCGGAAAAATCCAAGAACACTGCCAGCCCGGTTGGGCCAACACCCCTGCCTTCATCGCACACCATCTTCGCATTCCGTGAAGCCACATCACGGGGCACCAGGTTACCAAAGGATGGATACCTCCGTTCGAGGAAATAATCTCTTTCGGATTCAGGAATATTAACCGCATCAGCCGCCCGCAGCCCGGGGCGGGCTACTTTCGGCACCCACACCCGGCCATCGTTGCGCAACGATTCAGACATTAGTGTAAGCTTTGACTGGTGATCGCCAGATACCGGAATACAGGTTGGATGTATTTGTGTATAACATGGATTGCCGAACAATGCTCCTTTTTTATGTGCACGCCACGCGGCCGTTACATTCGATCCTTTTGCATTGGTGGACAAGTAAAAAACGTTACCGTAACCTCCGGTGCAAAGTAACACCGCATGTGCACTGTGGGCTTCAATTTTTCCGGTTAACAAATCGCGGGTTATGATGCCCCGTGCTTTACCATCAACCAACACCACATCCAACATTTCGGTGCGGTTGTACATTTTTACTTTACCGTTGGCGATCTGTCGGTTCATGGCTGAGTAGGCGCCCAGCAACAATTGCTGCCCGGTTTGGCCACGTGCATAAAATGTACGCGAAACCTGTGCACCCCCAAACGAACGGTTCGCCAGCAATCCGCCATACTCCCGGGCAAACGGAACACCCTGTGCCACACATTGATCAATGATATTAACGCTTACCTCAGCCAGGCGATACACATTTCCTTCGCGTGCCCGGTAATCACCGCCTTTAATCGTATCATAAAATAAACGATAGACACTGTCTCCGTCATTCTGGTAGTTCTTTGCGGCATTAATACCCCCTTGCGCGGCAATACTGTGAGCCCTGCGTGGACTATCCTGAAAACAAAATGCTTTAACATTGTATCCCAATTCCGCCAGTGAAGCCGCAGCAGAAGCACCGGCAAGGCCTGTACCTACTACAATTACATCATACTTTCTTTTATTAGCCGGATTAACAAGTTTCAAATTAAACTTGTGCTTTGTCCATTTTTCCGCGAGCGGACCTTCCGGTATTTTAGAATCTAAATTCATAGTATTGATTTCGAGTGAGTTTAAATATCAAAAAACGTAGCAATTGGAATCCAGGCGAATAAAGCCGGGACAACCACCGAAAAGGTTTTACCAACAAAATTTATAACAGCGTTATACTTCAGATGGTTTAAGCCCAAGGTTTGAAAAGCACTGGCAAAGCCATGCCACAAATGGAACCCAAGGGCCGCCATGGCAACAACATAAATGGCCACATACCAATTCACATGAAACCAATAATCAACAATACCGGCCAAATCTCTAACCTCCTTACCATCAATGTTTACAACGGGTACCGATCCAAAGTGCATTTCGGCCCAAAAGTGTTTAAGATGAATGACCAGAAAGATAAGAATGGCTGTGCCCAGGATACCCATGTTGCGGGAAGCCCAGATGGAGGATTTTCCTGACGTTTGGGCATAGCCAACAGTTCCGCGGGCTTTTCTGTTTTGAATGGTAAGGATTAACGCCCACACGATATGAATAACAATGAACGCAAAGTTCCCCTTTGATACCGTCTGGATTAACGGATTGGTACTCATAAATTCTGCGTATACATTAAATGCTTCACCACCGTCATCTTTCAGCAACTGCAAATTGCCGATCAGGTGAACAGCCAGAAATAAAATGAGAAAGAGACCCGTCAGGGCCATCAGGATTTTTTTGCCAAGGGAACTTGACAAAAACTTTGTAAACCACGTCATAGATATTTGTATGCTTAAGTCAAAAGATGCAACCGCATAAAAATACTTCTGGAAGGCTTACTAACCAAAGATGACTTTAGTTTAAAGGAAATCTAAATTCAGGAAATGAATTTTGTTTAACGCATCCACTCGAAGACGAGAACGATAAGCGCGATAATTACCAGCATTACCAGCAAAAACCACTCGCGCTTTAAAAAATTTACTGCCTTTTCAACTATGCGTTTCATCGGGTCAAATAGTTTGTAGCTGTTTCACCTTCTAAAAAGAAGCCAAAAAAATATACCGTTTGATTATCAGTTAGTTATGGTATTATAGCCTGTTCAAAAAATGGACTTAATTCCCATTTTAAAACAAAAATTCATTATTGGGAATAGATTTAATCTGTTAAAGCCATTACTTTTACACTTTTCAACCACTACGAAAACGACCTGATGTACCTGATTTTTGATACGGAAACCACCGGGGTTCCGCATAACAAAACTGCGCCCATAACCGACCTCGATAACTGGCCACGACTCGTTCAACTGGCTTGGCAACTCCATGACCACAAGGGTAAACTCATCACACAAAACAATTACCTGATCAAGCCCGAGGGGTTTAACATCCCATACAAGGCTGAACAAATCCATGGGATTTCAACTCAACGAGCCATGGAAGAGGGCCACGATCTGAAAACTACATTGGATTCATTCTTGATTGATCTGGAACGGACATCAGTATTGGTTGGTCATAACATTGAGTTCGATATCAATATTATTGGCGCGGAACTCATCCGAAAAAGTATTGATCCGGAAAAATTTCTCAGCCTTGCTAAAGTTGACACCGGGCTATCATCTATTGAATTTTGTCAGCTGGCGGGTGGTATTGGCGGCCGGCTAAAAATGCCGCGACTAACCGAACTCCACGAAAAGCTTTTTGGAAAAGATTTTGGCGATGCACACGATGCCGCGTATGATGTTGCCGCCACGGCCCGGTGCTTTTTTGGGTTGCTTCAGAAAAAAGTAGTTAAACCGTTTGATGACACTCCGCTTTCAGCAATTGTTTATGAGGAGCCTACACTGGATGAAGCCAATTTTGTAAAGCGCAAACGAAAAAAAGATGCGGGCTACTCGTTGGATGACGATCAGGTTGAAACCATCGACAGTCCGTTCTGTCACTTACATGTTCATTCGCAATACTCAGTGTTACAGGCTACTCCGGAAATCAAGGCATTAATTACTAAAGCCAAAGCGTGTAACATGCCCGCTGTTGCCATCACCGATTTCGGAAATCTGTATGGCGCGTTTAAGTTTGTTCGTGAAGCGCTGGCACACGCAATAAAACCCATTGTGGGCTGCGAATTTTACCTGGCCGAAGAGCGTAAAAAACTAAAGTTCACCAAAGACAACCCGGATAAACGTTATACACAAGTATTACTGGCAAAGAATAAAAACGGTTATCAAAATTTGGCCATATTAAGTTCACTGGGATTTACCGAGGGGTTGTATGGTATTTATCCACGCATTGATAAAGAACTTGTTACCCAATACAAACACGACCTTATTGCCACTACCGGAAATCTTTCCAGCGAAATTCCACACCTGATTTTACATGTAGGCGAACGTCAGGCCGAAGAAGCTTTTGTGTGGTGGCACACACAGTTTGGGACAGACTTTTATATTGAACTGAACCGCCATGGCCTGGCTGAAGAGGATCATGTGAATGAAGTGTTGCTCCGTTTCGCAAAAAAATATAATGTAAAATATTTCGCAGCCAACGAAACATATTACATCGACAAAGAAGAATCGAATGCGCACGATGTACTGTTATGCATAAAAGAAGGCGAATTCAAATCCACTCCGATCGGGGAAGGTCGAGGACACCGGTACGGGCTCCCCAATACTGAATTTTATTTTAAATCGCAGTATGAAATGAAATCCATTTTCCGCGATTTACCTGAAGCCATAGAAACCATCCAGGAAATCATCAACAAGATTGAAGCTTACTCCCTCGAACGGCAGGTAGCCCTTCCAAAGTTTGAAATCCCAAAAGGGTTTGCATCAGAAGATGATTACCTCAAACACCTTACGTACCAAGGCGCTAAAAAGAAGTATGCCGAAATTACTCCCCAGTTAAAGGAGCGAATTGATTTTGAGTTGGAAACGATAAAGAAAACCGGTTACCCGGGATATTTTCTAATTGTTCAGGATTTCACTTCCAAAGCCCGCGAAATGGGTGTATCCGTTGGGCCCGGCCGTGGTTCGGCAGCTGGCTCAGCGGTTGCCTATTGCATTGGCATTACCAATGTTGATCCCATCAAATATGATTTACTGTTCGAGCGCTTTTTAAATCCCGATCGGGTTTCACTGCCGGATATTGATATTGACTTTGATGATGAAGGCCGCAATAAAGTATTAGACTATGTAATTGATAAATACGGTAAAGACCAGGTAGCCCAAATTATCACCTACGGTACCATGGCCGCAAAGTCCTCTATACGCGATTGTGCGCGTGTCATGCAACTCTCCTTGGCTGATGCCAACTTTCTGGCCAAAATGGTACCGGAACGACCAGGCACCACACTCGATGCTGCCTTTAAAGAAGTGAAAGAGCTGGCCGATTTTAAAAACGGCACTGACCTGAAAGCAGATGTTCTTAAACAAGCCATTGTGTTAGAGGGCTCCGTACGCAACACCGGTACACACGCCTGTGGGGTTATCATTACGCCCGATGCCCTCACCAAGTTTGTTCCGGTGGCTACGGCAAAAGATTCCAGCATGCTGGTGACGCAATTTGATAACAGCGTGGTGGAAAGTGCAGGGCTTTTGAAGATGGACTTTTTAGGTTTAACCACTCTTTCCATCATCAACACGGCTTTAAAAAATATTAAGAAAAGTAAAGGCATTGAAATCAATATTGATTCAGTTCCCCTGGATGATGAAAAAACCTATCAACTCTTTCAGCGCGGAGAAACCTCCGGAACATTTCAATTTGAAAGTCCGGGGATGCAAAAATATTTACGCCAGTTAAAGCCCGATAAGTTTGAAGACCTGATTGCCATGAACGCCCTTTACCGACCGGGCCCCATGGAATACATTCCGGCATTCATCAACCGCAAACATGGTCGCGAGCCCATCAAATACGATTTACCTGAAGTAGAAGAATTTCTTGCTGAAACATACGGTATCACCGTTTACCAGGAGCAGGTAATGTTGCTTTCGCAAAAGCTGGCCAACTTCAGCAAAGGTGATGCTGACGTTTTGCGAAAGGCCATGGGCAAAAAGCAAAAGAGTGTTCTCGATAAAATGAAAGACAAGTTTATCGAAGGATGTAAAGCCAATGGACATGCACAGGAAATTTGTGAAAAGATTTGGGTAGATTGGGAGGCCTTCGCACAATATGCCTTCAATAAATCACACTCCACCTGTTACTCACTGGTGGCTTACCATACGGCTTACCTCAAAGCCAACTATCCGGCAGAATATATGTCGGCTGTGTTAACGCATTCGCAAAACAACCTTGATAAGGTTACCTTCTTTATCGAAGAGTGTCGCAACCTGGGCATACCCGTGCTGGGGCCACATGTAAACGAATCAGGAGTTTATTTTGAAGTAAATAAAAATGGAGAAATCCGCTTCGGGCTGGGTGCTATTAAAGGTGCCGGTGACTCCGCTGTTGAAGCCATTATACAGGAACGCGATGCACACGGACCATTTGAAGATATCTTTGATTTTGCGAAACGTGTTAATCAACGATCAGTAAACAAAAAAACATTTGAGTGCCTGGCGTTATCGGGCGCGTTCGATTGCTTTGAAGGTATCCATCGAAGGCAGTACGTATATGCCAAAGATGGCGATGCCAGTTTGATTGAAAAGGCCGCAAAGTATGCTGCCAAAACACAATTGGATGAACAGAGCTCGCAGGTAAGTTTATTTGGTGGCACAACAGGTACGGCCATGCCAAAGCCCAAGATTGAGTCGGTTGAACCCTTCAATGAGCTTGAAAAACTGAATCTTGAAAAAGAAGTGGTTGGCATTTATATATCCGGCCACCCGTTGGACAATTTCCGGTTTGAAATGGATGCCTTCTGCAATACACTTTGCAACCAGCTCATCGACCTGGAGTCATTACTCGGGCGTGAGACAAAAATATGTGGTATTGTTACCGCGGTTGAGCACCGCACCACCAAGACCGGCAGACCATTTGGAAAATTTACCCTTGAGGACTATAGCGGCAATTTCACCTTCACATTATTCGGTGAAGATTATCTGAAGTACAAGAACTTCATGATGCAAGGTTGGTTTTTGTTCATTGAAGGCATCATTCAACGGAATAATTGGGGAAGAATGGATGTGGAATTCAAAATCCGCGGTATTGAACTGTTAAACGAGTTGATTCAAAAGCGATTACAGGGCCTTGCGTTACGGTTGCCCATTCATGCTATTACGGCTGACGTGGTCGATAAAATCGAAGAACTTTGCAAGAAAAACCCGGGTCAGGCTGCATTGCAACTCTTTATTAAAGATGACTACGAAGCCTTGCAAGTTGAGTTGTTGGCCCGTACCTATCGCATAAATGTCACCAATGCCCTGGTTCAGGAATTTAAAAAGTATGCAGAAATTGGGGTTATCACAACCAACGCCCAGGTACGGTGGTTAAGTGATATCGTTCAGGAAGATAAGCTTGAGGTGCTGGATGAAGATGGAACAATTTCTTCTACCTTTGTGTTGGACTCAACAGAACTAATTAATCAATAACTTTAATACGATACCATGGGCAAAACTATTGAACTCACTGATTCAACTTTCGATCAAACCATTAATTCCGATAAACCTGTTTTGGTAGACTTTTGGGCCGAATGGTGCGGACCTTGTAAAATGATTGGTCCGGTGGTAGAAGAACTGGCCGGAGAATACGAAGGCAAAGCCGTTGTGGCAAAACTTAACGTGGATGAAAATCCGCAAACAGCTGCGAAGTTTGGCATTCGCTCCATTCCTACCTTATTGGTTTTTAAAGGCGGCCAGATTGTAGATAAACAAATTGGTGCTGTGCCTAAATCGGTGCTCGCTCAAAAATTAGCTGCCCAGGTTTAAGCACTTATAAATTTCAAAATCCAAGAAGCCATTGTGTGCATAGTGCCAATGGCTTTTTTCATTTACAGGTATACCACACTGCTCTATGAATTAACCGCTAATTTCGTGGTTAATTTTTATCTTTACCGAATAGGTTAATCATGAAAAAGGCTTTAATCACTCTTTTTGCGTGCTCATGCTATTTTTTGCAGTTAGTTGCGCAATCTCCAGGAGGTGTTTCCACTAACCTTAGGTGGTGGATGAAAGCAAATGCAGGCACCTTTACCGACAACGGAGCAACACCTGCCACAGAAGGGCAACTGGTGCAGCAATGGAACGACCAAAGCGCCATTGCCAACCATGCACGGCAAACCACAAACGCAAACAAGCCGGAATTCAGAACAAATGTTATCAATAGCAATCCCGTATTAAGATTTGCCAGCAATCAATTTCTGGATGGTCTGGCAGCCCCCGGCATTGGTGCGACCCAAAGCTTTTATATGTTTTTAGTATTCCGTCAAAACTCCTATGTAGCAGGTGCAACAAATGATGGAAGTGGAACCTTTATTATAGATCGCCCTACTGCCACCCAAAACCTTACTTCTTTTAAGATTGTTAATACAGACAAGTACATGTATCAAAAGAGAACGGACGGAGGTGCCAATTTAGGTGGTCCGGTTTCCATTACCTCCGCACCTACTAACAGGTTTACCATTATCGACTATTTCAGGGAAGTTAATGTGAGTTTCGGCATCTACATTGATGGCCGCTTGGACGTTACTGCCGGAGGCGACAATTCCAGTATTACCGGTCCAATCATTCGCATTGGCCGTCATGCAACAACTGCCAACGGAGGCCTCAATGGCGACTTTGCTGAAATGGTAGTTTACAATACAAATCTTTCAACCGCTGATCGTCAAAAAGTTGAATCATACCTGGCCATAAAATACGGCATTACCCTCAATCAAACCGTTGCCAGAAATTATGTGAGCTCGGCAGGCACTGTCGTTTACCCGGCAGCTACAACGCATGACGATTATGATTTCGATATTGCCGGCATTGCGCGCGATGATGGTTCGGCCCTCAACCAAACCTCATCGCAAAGTCAAAATCCCTTAAGCATGGTTAGGATATTCAATCCATCTTCTCTTGACAATGGGGATTTTCTGATGTGGGGCCATAATGCCCCTACTATTTGGAACTCCAACAATGTTCCGGCACCGTATACCAACCGGCTAACTCGGGTGTGGCGTGTTGCTGAAACCGGTGAAGTTGGCACGTTCAGCATCTCATTTGACTTAACCGGGTTAGGTGTTGATATGACGGACCCGAATCAGTTTGCATTATTGGTTGATAACGATGGAAATTTTGGCGATGCAACGGTTCACACCACCGGAAGGACCATTAGCGGAAATGTTGTTACGTTTACAGGGGCAAGTATCAACACCAATCAATATTTTTCACTTGCATCAGCTCCAATTCCGGGGCCAGGTGGTGTGGCCGGAACAACTATCTGGCTGCGTGCAGATGAAGATGTATTTGTAAATGCAGGAACAACCCTGGCTACCAACGGACAAACCGTGCAACAATGGAATACACGCGGTGGTTTTTCGGGTGCCAATGCTACACAAGCCACTGCCGGCAATCGCCCAACATTTTTCACAAATATAGCCAATGGCAACCCGGTAGTTCGGTTTGCTACAACACGCTTTCTAAACTTTGGTGCGTTGAGTGTTGGATCAACCAGTGACCTCGCCATGTCGGCCGTTTTCCGGCCGGCTACAAATAATGGTGGAACAATTGGCAACACAACCGGAGGCTATATAGTTGACAGAACATCAGCAACAACACCCGTAGTGTCGCTTAAAATATTATCCAACAACAAGGTTGGCTTTCAGCAGCGGGTTGATTCAAATCCCCCGTTGGGAGGCCCCGTAACAACCAGTGATTTTTCAACCACTACACCTCAGATCATTGACTACTTCCGCGATTACGCAGTAAGATTTGGAATCGCCTATAACGGACAACTGGAAGACATTCAGGCCGAGGCAGGTGGGGCGTTAACATTTCCAACCCTACGAATTGGCGCCCGTGAAGGCGGAGCAAACGGACTTGATGGCGATATTGGTGAATTTATTTTTTACACCAGGTCATTAACAAACGGGGAACGTAACCGAATTGATTCGTACCTGGCGATTAAATACGGCATAACCTTAGACCAAACCACGCTTACCAATTATACGGCCTCTAATGGGACAACGGTGTACCCGGCAACCAGCACACATAGCGGATACGTAAGCAATATAGCAGGCATTGGGCGCGATAATGTTTCGCGCTTGCTGCAAACAAATTCGCAAAGCGCAAATCCAAACTCCATGGTGCGTATGCAAAACCCAAGTAACCTGGATAACCTGGAATTTTTAATGTGGGGTAGTAACAACGGTAGTCTTACCGCACCGAATTCTATTGATGTAGACGGAACATTGGTAAAAGTGAGGTTAAGCCGGGTTTGGAAAGTGGCTGAAACTGGGGAGGTTGGAACGGTTACCATAAGTGTTGACCTGGCCAATGTACCCGGGCCAAAACAAGAAGCTGATTTACGGTTGCTGATTGATCGGGATGGTGATGGCTTTGCCGATAACGATGTAACACCCTTAGCCGGGACATTAGCTGGAACGATATTTACCGTAACCGGAGTTAATTTCCAACATAACGATTTCTTTACCATCGGATCGGTTAATGATGTTTCAACCCCACTACCGGTAGAGTTAATCTATTTTAAGGCTGAGTATGAAAAGCCTGTTGTAGTAACTTCGTGGGCCACTGCAAGTGAATTAAATAACGATTACTTCACGCTGGAAAGGTCGTCCAATGGGGAGCAGTTTGAAGGGCTGGCTGTTATTCAAGGAGCCGGAACAACCAGCGAAAGAAACAATTACTTCGAAATTGACCCCTCGCCCTATTATGGAAAGACTTATTATCGTTTAAAGCAAACCGACTTTGATGGTACCGTTACCTATTCGAAAATTGTTCATGTAAAAACAGATGAAGATCCTTCCGTAGTACTGACGGTTTACCCTAATCCAAACAAAGGTAAGGTACTTAACTTTTCTTTGAATAGTAAACCATTTCAGTTACACAGTTTCGACATCTTCAACCAACACGGCATTACCCTGGAGTCACAAGTCATTCAGTCAGCTTCTGTTGTTGATTTTTCCACTGAGCTAAAATCTTCCTTGCCCCAAGGTATGTACTTTATTAAAGTTTACTATAACGACACCGTTAAGACATTGAAGCTAATTGTGAACTGAATAAAGTAGGCTACGGAAGATTGATTTTGCTATCTGGCTTTTGCCTGTTCGTTGAGCTCCAACGCTACAAGATCATCATATAAATCATTTGTAACCCTTCCTGGTTTGCCCTCACCAATAATCGACTCATCTATTTGCGTAATGGGTACAATACGTTTTGAGGTGCTGGTTAAAAAAGCTTCATTTGCCGCTCGTGCATCGTCAAGCGTAACCCTTCCTATTTCCACCTTGTATTTCTTAGCCGCTAACCGCAGCACATGCTTTCGGGTAACGCCTTCCAGAATATTTTCACCGGGGGTAACAACCGTGTTGTCTTTTCTTACTATAAAGAAGTTGCATCGCGGAAATTCTGACACCTCGCCTTTATAATGGTACAGTACATCTGCTGCCTTTTTCTCCAGCACCTTATTCTGTATCCAAATACCCACCACATAGTTTATGGTTTTTACATGTGGCTTATCGCGCAGGTACTCGTGGGTTATGATTTTAATGCCTTCGGTTGGAAACCCTGCAGGAGGAAAGTTCATTGGCTTTTGCACCATTATCAGGTTTGCCTTATCCGCCAATTGATAGCCATCGGGTGAGTAACCACCGGTGAGGATCACCTTTATACCCGACATTGGGATATTATTTTTTTGAATCAACTCAAATATTAATGATTTTAGTTGCCCGGGTTTGTAAGGCACTTTCAGGTGCATTTCCTTTGCTGACACATACAACCGTTCCAGGTAATCTTCAATAAAAAGCGGGTAGTTATCCATCACCCGGAAAAAATCGAAGATGCCGTACCCACGTTGAATGGAGAGATCACTCACATGAAGAAAGGCTTTATCATCAGGAACAAAAGAATCATTTAAAAACGTATACATCACTTCTCAATCAGGTTGTGCTTTTTAATAATTTTAATCACTTCATCGTGCGGAAGTGCTTCAACTTTATTTCCGTCTTTGCCGGTCATTGTTTTGGCCGCAAGTAAAGAATTAATAATCGCTTCTTCCGTAGCTTCAATAACGGCCATGAATAAGGGCGACATCGCATCATTTCGAACAACTATTGTTTCATCGGTAAGCGATGCCTTTTCATGCTTAACCCTAACACGCTCGTCAGTGGAAAAAGCAATTGCATAATCGCCACTGCCATTGGAGGCTATGCCACCGGTTTTGGCCAGGCCCATCATAGCCCGCTGCGCCAACCGTTCCAGGTTACGAGCATCAAGCGGAGCATCAGTTGCAACCACCATCATACACGAGCCATCCACATCGTTTTGTAACTGTCCGCTCAGGTAATATTTTTTCAATGCTTCCCCCACAGGGGCACCATCAATTTGCAAGACACCACCAAAATTAGTTTGCACCAAAACGCCAACCGTGTATCCACCGGAAGTTATGGGTAAAACACGTGAAGCTGTACCAATACCGCCTTTAAATCCAAAGCACACGGTACCTGTTCCTGCTCCCACATTACCTTCTGCAACGGTTCCTCCCGTTGCATTCCGAAGTGCATCAAGCATATGTTCCTTTTTTACATGCCTTCCACGGATGTCATTTAAGTAACCATCGTTGGTTTCACCTACTACAGCATTTACCGATTGCACCTTTTCGTTTCCGGGCAAATCCAATATGTACCCAATCACCGCCTCCATGGCTACAGCAACACTCAATGTATTGGTAAGTACAATGGGCGTTTCAATGGTGCCCAGTTCTTTCACTTGTGTACTACCGGCAAGTTTACCAAAACCATTGCCCACAAATATTCCGGCCGGAACTTTATCCTGGAAAAGATTACCCGAATGTGGAAATATAGCCGTAACACCGGTGCGTACCGATGATCCCTCAATCAAGGTTACCTGCCCGACCTTCACACCCTGCACATCGGTAATAGAATTCAGTTTACCGGTTTGCATCACTCCGATTTTTATGCCCAGGTCGCGGGTGCGCTGCTGGGCATAAAGTGATACGCCATAAAGCAGAATTATAAAGGTAAGTTTGCTCTTCATTATAAAAATTCAGTGCGTATACACACCGCAAAGACGCGGAGACGCTAAGTTAGCATTAAATCATTTTCTTCATTCGCTCTACAATCTCCAGCACGGCCGGACAAACCAATGTATTTTTATACGTTAAGTCCATGATTTGTGTCATCTTTTTCCGATCGGTATGCGGATATTCACGACAAGCTTTCGGTCGGTCATCGTACACCTTACAATAATTATCTTCATCTAAAAAAGGGCAAGGAGAAGATTTTAACACATAATCCTTGTCTTCATCTATTCGCAAAAATTTTTCAATAAAATCACCCGGTTTCATGCGCAGCGCTTTTGCCACGCGCTCAATATCATTTTGGTAAAAAATTGGGCTGGTTGTCTTGCAACAGTTGGCACACGTCAGGCAATCTAGTTCTTCAAATACCGCATCGTGAAGTTGATGAAAAATAGTATCTACCCTGCGGGAATCCTTTTTCTTCAGCCCCAACAAGAATTTCCTATTTTCAACCGAAAGGTTTTTTGCTCTTTTCTGAAAACCGTTTACATCCAATTTTTCTTTCATGACTTGACCTTGCTTACAATATCCCTGATGATCACATCAGCATGGATCCTTGAGTTTTCAATAAACCACTTATTGGTTTTCAGCCCGCCACAAACAACGCCCGCCAGGTAAAGACCCGGGGTTGATGTTTCCATGGTTTGTTCATCATACACCGGTGTTTGGAATTCATCGTGGTGAAAGCGAACACCGGCATTTTTCATAAAGTCGAAGGGAGGCTGATAGCCCGTCATAGCCAATACAAAATCATTTTCAAGCTGTACTTCACCCGCAGGTGTTTTGATGCTTACTCTGGTGGGGGTGATAGAAACGACCTCCGAATTAAAAAATGCTTTAATCGACCCTTCACTGATTCTATTTTCAATATCGGGTTTTACCCAATACTTTACACTATCGCGCAGTTGAGGCTCGCGAATAACCATGGTTACCTCAGCTCCCTTTCGGTACGTTTCCAACGCAACATCTACCGCTGAGTTGGCAGCACCCACTACAACAATCTTTTGTCCGAAGTACGGGTGGGGCTCATCGTAATAGTGTTTTACTTTGGGAAGGTCTTCACCCGGTACATTGAGCAAATAGGGTAAATCGTAAAAACCCAATGCCAGTATTACAGTTTTTGACGTGTAGGTACTTTTGGAGGTTTTCACAATAAAATCATCATCCGCTTTAGCAACCTGCTCCACCTTTTCATACAGTCGGATACTCAGGTGATGGGAAGAGCAAACCCTGCGGTAATACTCAAGTGCTTCTGCCCGATTCGGCTTTGAGCCATGTGAAATAAAAGGAACCCCACCAATCTCCAACCGATCGCTGGTAGAGAAAAAGGTCATGTTTAGCGGGTAATGATAAAGTGAGTTAACCAGGCAACCCTTTTCCAAAATAACGTAATTAAGTCCAGCCTTTTTAGCTTCTACCCCGCACGCCAGCCCAATGGGTCCACCGCCTATAATGATTACATCCAGCATCCTGCATAGTTACAAAAGAATCGGCAGGGAGTTTAAAAAAATTCAGCAACCAAAATCAATTCTCCGTCTTATATTCGTGCGTATGCATGTGCAGGGAATTTTATCACATATAAAACGACAGGTTATTCTTACCCCGGAAGAAGAACAATTTTTTACATCACTGCTTATACCGGTAAAACTTAAGCAAGGCGAATTTATTGAGGAGGCCGGAGAAATTACCACCAACTTTATTCATGTAAATTCAGGTTGCCTGATGACGTACTATACCGATAAAGATGGCAACGACCATGTTGTTCAGTTTTCCACGGCCGGCTGGTGGACAGCTGATTTGCACAGCCTTACACATCAACTCCCTTCCATTTACTCCACCCGGGCGTTGGCCGACAGTGAGGTTTTCCTCCTCTCAAAAATAAGGTTGGAGGAACTGCTGGAGCGCTACCCGGTATTTGAGCGCTTCTTTCGAATCATGTTCCAGAATTCGTTGGTCACCCACCAAAACCGGATTGTTCAATCTTTATCCTTTACTGCGGAAGAGCGCTATGAAAACTTTCAACAAAAGTATCCGCAACTGGAGCAATACGTTCCCTTAAAATATATTGCCTCCTACCTGGGCATGACGCCCGAGTTTCTCAGTAAAATCCGCAGAAAGCGGATGGATAAGTAATTTCTTAATCTAGTTTAAGTCATCACGGCTTCATTCTTAACCTGGTTCAACCCCGGGGAGGAATCGATGGATCTACCTTTGCATTATCATTTTGAAACAAATACTAATCATTAAACAATAACATTATGACAACAACAGCAGTAGCAACGAAGTGGAATTTAGACACCACCCACACCGAGGTTCAATTTAAAGTAAAGCACCTGGTAATTGCCACCGTAACGGGCTTCTTCAAAAAGTTCAGCGGAAGTGTAGAAAGTGAAACCGAAGATTTTGATGGCGCTTCTGTAAACTTCAACCTGGATGCGACCAGCATTGATACCAACAACACCGATCGCGATGCGCATTTGAAATCTCCCGATTTCTTTGCCGCTGAGCAATTTCCTTCTATTGATTTCACTGGTACCTTAAAAAAGGTATCCGGTAACGATTATAAACTGGATGGTGCACTGACCATACGCGGCACAACCAAAGCCCTCGTATTAGATGTTGAGTTTGGTGGAACTATGGTTGACCCCTGGGGTAACACCAAAGCGGGTTTTGAAATTAATGGTAAAATCAACCGCAAGGATTTTGGCCTCAACTGGAATGCCTTGACAGAAGCCGGTGGAATGGTGGTGAGTGAAGATGTGAAAATTCACATCAACGCAGAATTAGCAAAAGCGTAAGAGAATATAAGGATAGGTTTAGGATGATGGCCCTGTTCCGGTAACGGAATGGGGCTTTTTTTGTATCCGCTTCGACTGATTCAAGTACTTAAAAACCGCTCACAAAAATTCCTGATAAAGATTTTCATATTAACCTCTACATTCGGTGCTGAAAGCACTTAAACCAACACCTATGAAAAATCTTTGTACCCTGCTTCTCTTGATTCTGGTTGCCGGCTCCTCCGCTGCCCAACGCATACTCGAGGGCGAATCGGCTGTAACAAGTACCGGCACCGTTACGGTAAAAGGAAAAATTATTCCTTACACCGCCACGGCTGGTACACAACCTGTATGGAATGCCGAAGGAAAACCGATTGCCTCACTATTCTATACCTATTACGAACGTAGCGACATTAAGGACAAGGCCGCCAGGCCGTTAATATTCTCCTATAATGGTGGTCCGGGTTCTGCTTCAGTGTGGATGCACATTGCCTATACGGGTCCGCGTGTTCTTGAAATCGATAAGGAAGGTTATCCGGTACAACCTTATGGCGTAAAAGAAAATCCGCATAGCATTCTTGATGTTGCCGACATCGTTTACATCGATCCGGTAAACACCGGTTATTCCAGAATTCTGGACAAGGATGCCAAGCGTGAAGAATTTTTTGGTGTAAATGCCGATATCAAATACCTGGCTGAATGGATGACAACTTTTGTTTCACGGAAAAACAGGTGGCAATCACCTAAATATTTAATTGGTGAAAGTTACGGCACAACGCGGGTATCTGGCCTTGCCCTTGAATTGCAGAACGCACAATGGATGTACCTCAATGGCGTAATCCTGGTTTCGCCTACAGGTTTAGGTATTAACCGTGGTGACCAGGTAGAAGCTGCCAACCGCCTGCCCTATTTTACGGCAGCAGCCTGGTATCAAAAAGCATTGCCACAGGAATTACAACGCAGGGATTTAACTGATCTGTTGCCTGAAGTAGAGGAATACACCATCAATGAAGTAATACCGGCCATTGCCCGCGGGGGCTTTCTGGATGATGCCAAACGTAAGCAAGTAGCCGCAAAGATGGCGTACTACTCGGGCATTTCTGAAACGGTAATTCTGCAGCACAACCTCGATGTTCCAACCGCTTTCTTCTGGAAGGAATTACTGCGGGATAAAGGGTATACCGTTGGCCGGTTAGATTCGCGTTACCTGGGCATTGACCGGAAAGATGCTGGCGATCGTCCCGACTATAACTCGGAACTTACGTCATGGCTTCATTCCTTTACCCCGGCTATCAACTATTATCTGCGCGAGGTGCTGAAATATAAAACCGATGTGAAGTATAACATGTTTGGTCCGGTTAATCCGTGGGATCGCAGCAATGATAATACCGGTGTCAATCTTCGCCAGGCCATGGCACAGAACCCGTACCTTAATGTGATGTTCCAGTGCGGTTATTTCGATGGAGCCACCACGTATTTCGAAGCCAAGTACACCATGTGGCAACTGGATCCCAGCGGCAAATTCAGGGATCGCTTTCGCTTTGAAGGTTACCGCAGCGGGCACATGATGTACCTGCGCGAAGAGGACCTGGCTACTTCCAATGAACACATCCGCGATTTTATTTTGAAATCAACTCCGAAGAAAGGTCAGCCTGCGAAATACTAGAGACCATCTTTAAAATGTTAGCGTCATTGCGAACGAAGTGAAGCAATCTCGATTTGCGATTATTAGCTCAGGATTGCTTCCCTGCCCGTGCTGCAGGCGGGGGTCGTTCCCTGACTGCCGACAGGCAGGCTCCCTTGCAATGACGTGCAATTTATTTTTGAGATGGCTTCTAACAAACAGGTATCCTTCGCGCGTCAATGTGCAGGATACCTAACTTTTCAATACCGGTGGCAACTGAACAGTAAAGCGGCTGTACGTACCGGTTTTTGAATCAACCGAAACATTACCTTTCATTGGCCGTAAACATCTGCTCAATATATACAGACCTAGGCCGTTGCCACGCGATTGCTCCGTTCCTTTAAAGAACATATTAAAGATGTTTGGACGCACACTCTCATCAATACCTATACCGTTGTCTTCCACCGTAATTTCAATCCGTTCACCCGACTGTGCAATGCTTACTGCCAATCGATGTTCAGCCACATCGCTTAACGAGCCAAAAAAAATTGCATTGTCTATCAGGTTGGCGATTACTACCTCCAAAAGATGAGGATAGGTTGTAATGGTAATCACGTCAGGGCAGGAAAAAAGAACCTGCACGTTATTTCGCTTTATATCGGCCGTGAATTTCTTTAAAACTCTTTCCGCTGTGTCGCGCAAATTAATCGGACCGTAATCACTGGGCTGATTGATTTCACTAATCACGTTCAGGCTGGTGAGCAGGCGATCCATCCGTTCGGCAGAACCCACTATTTTATCCAGAAGTTCTTCTTTAGGAATATGGTCGGCCAGGTTACAAAGCCCATAGATTGAGGCAATGGGTGTTCGAAGATCGTGAGAAGCTTTATATAAAAAGGTATCCAATTCGGCATTTGCCTCACGCAGCATTTTGGTACGCTTGGAAACAATGCTTTCAAGGTTGGCATTGATCATGCGAATTTCATTATTCGCAACCGTTAATTTTCTCTTTTGACTGCGCAGCCGGGCACTTAGTCGTATCAACAAAACAATGAGGATACTGAACAAGACCACCACACCAAGCGCCATAAAAATGCGCTGCCGGAATTCACGTTGTTCCTGTAAGCGTAGCGTTTCGCTTTCGGATAAGCGGGTTTCCAGTGTGCTGATGTCAAAATATTTTTCCTTCAGCTCATCCAGTATTCGTTTGAATTCTCCCTGGTTGGAGGTGAAGCGGCTTTCGTTTTCCCGTATTATCCTTTCTAATACAGCGATTTCATTCAACAGGTTTTCCCTGGAGGCGGAATCAAGATCCACTAGACCTGACGAAAATTTTCGGGTCAGCGCACCAATTTGCACTTCAAATTCGGCACGCTGATTTTCCAACGCCTGACTTTCACGATTGGCCTGTTCAATTAATAATCGAATATCTTCTGCCACTGCAGAGGTGTCTGAAATATAAATTTGCGCAGGTCGTTCAGCACGTAATGATTCCTGCATCGCACGCATGAGGGTGTTAAAACGTCCATCCACTATGCGCCTGTCTTCTTCGCGCAAGTTATCCATAGGAATACCGCGAATAACCTGGTAAAAGGAATTTAAGCTATTGGCCGTATCCAGTTGATCAAGCGCTCGCTGATAAGACTGCCGCGTAGCTTCCGGTGCAGGCACCGTGGGTTTGATTTCATCCTGCCGAATGCGGCTGATGATCAATGTATACGAATTATTTGCTGAAATCAGATTTACGGGTTTGTAGCCCACTATAATAAATTGATCGGTAGCGGTTATTTTTTCATCCGGATCCAGGGGAAGTTCAAGGCGGCCATCGTCATTGGTAACAACCTTTAACCTTCGCACTCCGGTATAGGTTATTTCCGTTTTTACCACGGGTTGCTGCTGATCGGTAAGTACAAGTACCGGCACTAACCTGTAATTCATTTTCCGTACGGTGATTTCCAAAATACCTTTACTGAAATTCCAGGAGGCTGGCTCAAGCCCTTCGTTTTTTATCTGTACTGAACGAATAGGAAAATCCGATTCATTCATTTCAACAAAATTTGCTCCGCGTTCGCCCGTGTTGACTTTAATCGAATTGTTAATCAGCAATTCCAGGTTCTTATATGGCTTTAACTGCAGATCAAATGTTTTTACCTGAACCCGCTGTTTAGTCTGCGCCACGGCCATGGTAACCACGAACATACACCACAACATAAACAGGAGCTTACTGGCCGTATTCAAAATTCTGAAGAGGATGCGCACAACAAGCATCAGCGTTACTTTGGCTCTTAGTTCTTAAGTGTTTGAAAAATATCTTTAATTATTACAACTTCATGAAGAGTGGTCTCCTTTCGTTGTCGGGGAATTTCAAATACCGCTATATTCTCTACACCGTCTTCATCCATTACGTAAATTCCATATTTACTGAAATACGGTATGCTTAGTGAAAATTTACCGTCAGCATCGGAAGTAATTTCCTGAACAATAGCTTTGCGAACTGTATCTACCAACCGGATACGCGCATTTTTCATAATGCGCATACTGGAGGAGTCACTCCACGTGTGATCCATTTGTTTAAGTACACCCGCCACCATATACGGATAGGTTTGCATATCCATATCAAATTCATACACATCATCATCGAGTCTACCTGCTTTTCGGTTTGAACTTAAAAATCCCCGCAAACCGGACGGATCAGAAAAGGTAAAAGCAAAATCATCTAATGGTGAATTAAGCGGATGCCCGAGGTTAACAGGTTCATCATAAAAAGAATCTGAAAAAGCGGTTTTAAAAATATCCAACCCACCTAAACCTGCATGGCCATTGGAGGAAAAATAGAGCATACCATTATGGACATACGGAGAAACTTCATTCATCGGTGTATTAATCGCATCGCCCAGGTTTACCGGAGTAGTCCATTTACCCTCTACCCATTCCGATCGATAAAGATCCATCCCACCTTTCCCACCAGTTTTATCCGAAGAAAAATACAGTGTTTTGTTTGTGTCATCGATAAAGGGATCCATACATGAAAACGATGCCTCGTTATACGGAAATGAACCGGTAGCATGCCACTTACCATCGCGCAACTCGGCAAAATATAATCCCAGCATACGTATTCCTTGCGAACTTTTTACTACCTGCGATGCGGTATACACCATCTTCTTTCGGTTGTCGTAAAGTGAAAACGATCCCATGTTTCCATTCACGCTTACCGCGTTGGTGTATACAGCTGGATTACTGAAGAGCTTGCCCCAGCCTTCCTGCAACGAGTCGGGCTTTTCCATCGCCTGGTATAACCTGAAAAAATCCTGTTGTGTAGAAGCATCGATATTTTTTACCGGCTTGTTGGTCGTGCGATTGGATAGAAATATGATTCCCCTATCGAATGAAACGGCATTCCATTCAGCGGCTGATGTATTAATGGATAACAGCCGGGTGGCAAAATGGATGGAGTCTTCATACAGGTAATGCATATTGGATATGCGCCAAAGCTTTTTTTGAATCCATTCGTTTTCCGGTTCCTGATCCAGTATCTTTTGATAATTCAATTCAGCTTGCTCATAATTCTTTAGCGAAAGCTGTGCTTCGGCCAGGTTAAGATAATCCTGGCGTTCGAACTGATCTCCGCGTGAATAAGCCCGTGCATAAGCATCGGCACACGGTTGGTATTCTTTAAGCATAAAATAGCAACGTCCCATCATCAGGTAGGTATTGCCGGTTCTTTTGGAGCGCTCGTATAATTTCAAGGCCGGAACTATTTCTCCCTTTTCGTAATGTTTGTTTGCAAGGGCACGGTCTGATTTAAATAACTGAACAACGGACTGCTGTGCGAGAACACCATTAGGGAGCCATAACTCCATTACCCAAACCATTCCTGCTACAACAAGCACCTTCATTATTTTCATAGTCGTGGAGATTTAATACCCGACCGTTCAAACCGAAACAGGTATTGCACCATCAACTCATGCGAACCATTATTGAGTTGTGTGAGTGAGCCCATGGGAAAATCGTAGGCATACCCGAATTGCAATTGTGGTGTAAGGCGCAGCTTCATCAAGTAACCCAGTGAAGCATCCCACCGGTACGAAACACCGGCAGTAAGTATATCCTTGTAAATAAAGGTAACGGCTGCATCTGCAGAAAGTGGTAAATCATTCGCATACTTTACTAAAAATGCCGGTTCAACTTCCCAGGCAGGACTGACCCCGAACCTGTATTTTAAAAAAGAAAATAAATTAACGTTTTTAAGGTCTACCGATTCCGTTTCATTTAATGAAGTTGTTTTCGGTAATAGTTCCGGAGCGGAAATGCCAAAATGAAATCTTTTACTGCGAAAATACAATCCTGCACCTACTTCAAAGAAAAGTTCGTTAATGGTGGCGTTGTTTAGTTTCGGATCCGGTGTTCCGTTTTGTATCGATCCATAATCCGATCGGATATTAAACGCACCGGCCTGCAAGCCAAACGAAAGAAAAGAATTGCTGGCCACTTTCAGGTGGTACGCATAGCTCCCCTGAATGGTTAGATTTTTATGAATGCCAATTTTGTCATTCACCACCAACAAGCCCAGGCCAACTTTTCGTTTCGCGGTAAGTGTGTGCAGGGAAAGAGTTTGTGTTTTAGGTGCCCCTTCCAACCCGGTCCATTGACGCCTGTCGATAACCATAGCGCTGAGGGCTTCATCTACACCGGCATAGGCCGGATTGATTACCAATCCACTAAACATGTACTGTGTGAAATGCGGGTTCTGTTGGGCCTTGCTTGCAACTGTAGCAAAAACCATCAGGCACACCAGGATACAATACCGGATCGATATTTTAGTTAAGCCACTCATTGTACCAATTCAACAAAACCTTCCCAACGTAATTTTTTATTGCCGCTTATTACATCAATAATATAGAAGTAAGTGCCCGTAGGAACCAGCGTATTGCTTTTGTTCTGCCCGGCCCATACAACCGAATCATTATTATAACCAGTAGCCTGGTAAATCACGCTTCCCCACCGGTCGAACACCGTTACTGAATTGGAGGATGAGTATTGGATATTCTTTATCACCCAGGTATCATTGGCGTTATCACCATTCGGTGTAATTACTTTGGGGATCTCTATCTCAAATGAGCCAGGTTCTACCGTAATCGTAAAGGAACATTGCGCTGAATTGCCCAATCCATCGGAAGCTGTATAGACCACTTCCGTGGTGCCAATACCAAAGCTACTTCCCGGCTCATGCGATCGTTCAACTGTAAGGGTACCACACGCAACAGTAAACACAGGCTCATCCCAGGTTATAACAGCTTCGCCATTTATTTCTGCGGTGGCATTTATACTTTCAGGGCAACCTGTTAGCTGGGGTGGCTGATTGTAGGTTACTACAACGTTAAACTGACATGTGGTTTCATTACCCCGGGCATCGCGGGCCGTATAGGTCACTACTGTTGTTCCAATCTGAAACTCCGTACCAGGATTTCGATTACTGGTGAAACTTGTAACGCCACAATTATCTGAAGCGGTGGGCGGAGTCCAGTTTACAATGGCTAAACAATTAGTGCCGGCCGGTACTGTTATGGATGACGGACAGTTGGCAATTACTGGAGGGGTTACATCCTGAACCACAACTGTAAACTGACATACGGTTTCGTTTCCACGTGCATCGCGGGCAGTGTAAGTAACCGAGGTTGTTCCGATTGGGAATTCGCTACCCGGATTTCGGTTGCTAGTAAAACTTGTGACACCACAATTATCAGAAGCAGTGGGTGGTATCCAGTTTACAATTGCAGAACAATTAGCGCCAGCCGATACGGTAATGACTGAAGGACAATTTGCAATTATTGGAGGGGTTACATCCTCTACCACAACTGCAAACTGACATGCTGTTTCATTTCCACGGGCATCGCGGGCGGTATAAGTAACTATAGTTGTTCCGATTGGGAATCCACTACCTGGATTTCGGTTACTGGTAAAAGTCGTTACTCCACAATTGTCAGAAGCAGTAGGTGGTGTCCAGTTCACAGTGGCAGAGCAGTTTGCACCAGCCGGTACCGTAATGGCTGAAGGACAGTTAGAAATTACAGGAGGGGTTACATCCTCTACCACTACATTAAACTGGCAAACAGTTTCATTGCCGCGGGCATCGCGGGCGGTATAAGTAACTACAGTTGTCCCAATCTGAAATTCGGTGCCGGGATTTCGGTTACTGGTAAAACTTGTCACCCCGCAATTGTCGGAAGCCGTGGGCGGGGTCCAGTTTACAACTGCTAAACAGTTAGCACCGGCCGGCACTGTAATGGATGCCGGACAGTTGGCAATTACGGGGGCAGTATTATCCTCTATGGTTACCGTAAACACACAGGTAGTGGAGTTATTATTGATATCTACAGCGGTGTAGGTAACGGTTGTAATTCCTGATGAAAATATAGCGCCCGGTAAAGCCGTACTGGTAAAACTGGCCACACCACAGTTATCGGAAGCAGACGGGGGCGTCCACGATACCGAACGGGAACAACCCGAGACAAGCGGCAGGGTTATATTGGAAGGACAATTGGTTATTACCGGTGCTGTATTATCCACTACCGTTACGGTAAAGGTACGGTTGGTAACATTGTTAGAGCCATCCCGTGCGGTATACGTAACAACTGTTGAACCCACATTAAATTCTTGTCCGGGGAAATGACTGCTCACCAAACTTGAAACACTGCAATTATCGGTGGCGGTTGGAGGTGTCCATGTAGCAATAGCTTTGCAATCAGCATTTGCAGAATAGGTTAGGTTGTTCAATGTCCCATTGATTACCGGTGGAATATTGTCGGTTATGGTTACCGTAAAAACACAGGTAGCGGAATTATTATAGATGTCTAATGCGGTATAGGTTACCGTACTTGTTCCCAGCGGGAACGTGCTGCCTGGAAACACAATGATATTACCTGGTAACGTACTGGTAAAACTGGCCACGCCACAGTTATCGGAAACAGATGGTGGTGTCCAGCTTACGGATCGCGAGCAACCCGAAACCAATGGCAGGGTTATGTTGGAAGGGCAATTGGTTATTACTGGCGCAATCTGATCGGTTGTGCCCGGGGCGCAGCAAAGCGCCCCCCCATTTACACTGGTCCCGCTTGTAACCGTAAACAAACCATAAACACTATTTACAAAGGTTCCACCGGAACAGGCCGATTGAATGGTTGTGTGCAGAAAACCACTGATAAAAATTGAGATGGTTGTCCCGACAAACTTTTCGTTGGGAATTGTGCCCGCAAAAGAGAACACTTGGCCGGCCAATACAAAGTCATTGAAAACTTCTCCACCGCCATCCGTAACCCGTATGGTGGCCCCGGTTGCCCCAGTGTACCGAAGCGATAAGCTCTTTAGCCCGCCAACGCATGCCCCGCAACTGGCCACCGGGGGGCAATCGCAATTTTGCCCAAATGAGTAACCATACGCCAAGGCAAAAAGTAAAACGAGCACACAGTGAACCCTGACTTTCATTACCGTAAAGGATAGGTAAATCTTAATTCGTTTAAAAAATCCATTCATTCACCTTAACCCAGCGGAAAAAATAACTTGAGAGGCGCCAGCATTAAGACTTATGCTTTTTTTAAAAAAAGCATTTAGCGTGAAAGTTCACAAATTTCGGGGTAAAAGAAAAGGAATATCCGAATTACAGGTATTACGAATTAGGCTGTTGAGGGCAGAATCTCTTAAAAAGCCCTTATGTAACCAAAATCACGCATAGTTATTTTGAACATTTATAGCTTTGAGATTAATTAAACGTTATCCTTCCAATGAAAACAGTTATCCTGAAATGGTCAATCGGAATCGCCCTTGGGGCCGCAGCCGGCTTTTTATACTGGTACTACATCGGTTGTACCAGCGGAAGCTGTGCCATAACTTCTTCGGCTGTTAACAGCACCTTATATGGCGGGCTTATGGGTGGATTATTATTAAATACGTTCGAATCTAAAAAACAATCCAATGAAACCGGAAAAGCATCTGATCAGTAAAAAATACCCGGTTTACGAAGCCATTGGCAATTACATTCAAAGCAAAGAAAGTGTAGTGGGTATTGATGCGCGCCACACACACATCATTATTATCAATAAACTGCTTGAACTGGAAAAGAAAATCAACGCTATTGAAAAGAAGCTGACGAAATCAAAAAAATCAAAAGTCAGGAAATGAAAACCACTTTCTTTTATGGTGTGTTGTTTTCATTCTTTGCCCTGTTATCCTGTAATCAAACCCGGCAAGAAAAAAGTACCATAAGTTTACTGCCAGATTCGATCTACCTGAAAAGGGGCGATCAACTTGTTGCAGTAACATTCGATACGCTTCGCAATTCATTGTTAGCCGCCATTCGTCAACAAGGGTTTGCCGATGCTGCGAAGTTCTGCAACGAAAGGGCTTATCCACTAACCGCAAGCTATGCCACTAACGGTATTATCCTAAAACGAACTTCGGCACGATACCGGAATCCGGCAAACCAACCGGATAGCCTGGAGCAAACTGTTCTTGAAGCCTTTCAAACTGAAGGCTCACACACTAAACTAATCCACACACCCGGTAAAGTACACTACATAAAACCTATTGTTACTCAGGCCATGTGCCTGAATTGCCATGGCTCACCCAACACAGACATCAAGCCGGAAACCCAGGCCGCCCTTCAAAAAACTTATCCGCAGGATAAAGCCACCGGTTATGCCGAAGGCGAATTGCGCGGTATCTGGCACATCATCTTCCCGGCAAATCCTAACTAAAAAGGCAGGCTCATTTTTTGACTTACGTGACAAAAGTCACCGATCAGAAAGGGAACTCTGTTGATCTTTGCATCATGTTTAACCCGAAAAAAATTGTAACAATAAATTTAGAATAAATATATGTTTGGATTATTTGGATTAGGGACCAAAAACTACGAAGAACTTCGCGGTGCGGAGTTTAAAGCAAAATACAAGACCACGCCAGGCGCGGTGCTGATTGATGTGCGCACGCAGGGTGAATTCCGTTCAGGGAGTATTCCCGGGGCACGGAATATCGATATTATGTCGGCAAATTTTGCTCAACAAATTTCAACACTTGATAAGAATAAAGAATACTTCCTGTTTTGCCGCAGCGGCAATCGCAGCGGACAGGCCTGTAACATGATGGCCAAGCAGGGGTTTAAAGTACATAACCTGGCGGGTGGCGTTAGCGACTGGCCAGTATAATGTGTGGGGTTTGGTTTGAGTGAAAGCCGCCACCGGAAACGGGGCGGCTTTTTTATCATCCTTGCTCGTCCAGTTCTTCAGCTTCTATCCGTCTTACAGGGTATTTTGTTATGTCAACTTCTACTCCTTTGTAATCATAATAAATCGCGAATCGCTTTCCTTTTTTGTCCATTAATACAAATCTATTTGTATATACGCCTGGATGTTCTTGATTTTGATTACCCGGCACAAAATAGAAGGCCTCAAAACTTATAAGGGTATTTTCCTTAAGCACCTTATCTAATTTCGCCTTGAAAGTACCTTCATATACCTCACCCAGGTAGTCTTGTAAAAAATCATTTACTCCCCTTCCATTTCCGCGATACTGCGAAAACGAAGTAAGCCAACCCGTGTTGGTGTAACGGTAACGATTTTGAATTATTTTTCCCGTAGACGGATCCAACAACTTAAATACAGCCACATAACGAGACGACTCATTAACTGAAAATTTTATCCACTCTTCAACCGGATAGCCAAGCGCATCATTGAAGGCTTGTTTCACCCCTTCAGGAACTTCACTTTCTTTTATTGGATGGCTTTAGTTTGAGCGTCTGATCCGGTCGACAGGGTGAACAGGACTAGTAATAACAGTAGTTTCTTTTTCATGATCTTATTTACTTTTGAAAACACGTTAGTATGGAAATTACGCAATCGCTGAGTATTGTACAACCGGCTTTTACCGGTAACAAATCCGCTTGTACGGGCAATACTCACAGTTCTTGATTTCGCTTGTTTGATCAAATACCGTTTCGGGGTTAAAGAGCTCTTCCAGTAATTCCTTCAGTCTGACTTCAAACTCGGGCAATACGGTATGCACATCATTTAATACCTGTTTGCCCATCTTCAACCCAAATTCCATATCCTCATCAAACAGGTTTTTTCCATTTAACAGCCCGGGAATAACGCTAAGGTCAGTTGTGCTTTTTGCTTTTGTATACAACCATGCATATATCAATGTTTGAAATGCAGCCTTGTTGCGTTTTCCGTCACGCGTGTATAACGAAGCAATCGAATCAAACTCCAGTTTATCGCGGCCGGTTTTGTAATCGACTATACGCAACAAACTGTCCTTACGGTCAACGCGGTCAATTTTACCACCCAACAGTACACTGCCAACTGGGGCGTTGATGGAAAACGCGTATTCCATATTTTGCTCCACACCTTCCAATGTAAAAGGGGTATGCTTTTTATCGTGCTTCAGTATTTTCCCAATGAAGCTCTTCACCACCTCACTCACCAATATCAATTGTCCTTCGTATACAACAGGTTCATTTGGATCGAGGTTATAGGTTTTAATCACTTCCTGGTCAAGAAGTGCTTGAATAAGGTTCTCGCGCTTCTCCAAATCTTTCGCTTCAATAATGGATGATCTTTTCTGTTCTACCACCTTATTATAGAAAGCCTCCATTACATTATGGACAAAATTCCCCAAAACACGTGCGTCCATATCTTCTTCAATCTCATCAGCCTCTCTGATCTTTGCAACATGACGAAAATAGAACCTGAGCCGGCATTCGATGTAAGTATTCAGCGCTGACGGTGATAGACCATTGAATTTGCGATGCTCGCTTTGTTCATTCAATTTAGCCAATGCCACCAGAACAACTTTATCCTTTTGGATAACTATCGGCTTTACCTCATTTATTCCAATGGCATTGTGCAATGCATGGTGATCAAATTTCTTTCCGCTTTCAAACATCAGTTGTTGCAGGTAGCGGCTCATTTCACCTTGCCCTAAAATGTCGGTTTCGGTGTTGTAAAAGAGGAAGACATTTTCTGCCCGTTGAATAATACGGTAAAACAGGTAGGCATACATTGCATCCTGGTGTTGCAATGTGGGTAAGCTATACGCTCTTCGGATATTGTATGGAATGTACGACCCTTTGCCTCCACCCGAAGGCAACGATCCTTCGTTGAGTGAAAGGATATACACATTTTTAAAATCGAGGTTACGGGTTTCCAGCATACCCATAACCTGTAAGCCTTGCAGCGGTTCACCACTGAATGGTATGCGCACGGTGCGCACATACTGCCGGAAAAACCGAAGGAACGATCGCAAGTCGGAATATTGATCGCCCAATACTTCTTCCATGCGGTTCAGGCATTTCAGCATCTGAAAGATGTACTCCTTATCAAAGGTATATAGGTTACTTCGTGCACCCAGCACATTTAAACAGGTTTTCAGGTAGCGTGTAATGTTCGTTACATCAGCCGGAACAAACATCGCGCGATGTAACTCTGTTTCACTGGCCAGGAAATTTTTCGGCACGGATACCCAATTGTGCTTAAGCATTTCCTTTTGTTTGCTTTGGGAGGATTTAGGATCTGCAGATACCGTGTACGGATGGTTAAGCAATGATAACACCGGACGGTGATGGAAGTATTCTTCCCTACGGCTGATCTGCAATTCAATCAGCAATTCCACGAAATTGAATATGGGTGTTGAACTGAGTGAGAAACCCATCGTAACATTTAACTTTTCCACACTGTCGGAAACGCTGTGTAACGTGGGCAGCAATAATTTTTCATCAGGTAATACGATGAGTGTATCTTCCGGAAGCGCACCAGCACCAATATTTTCTTTAAGAACCTGCCCCATTAGCTTAGCCTGTCCTACCGGTTGTGCCGCACCATAGAGTTTGATATTTTTTTTGTTTCGAAAGTTAGCGGGTACCTGTGGTTCAAAAGTTTTTCCTAAAATATTATGCTCCTGGTATTCCCTGAAAAAATCCCCTGCTTCCTGTGCTGCGCTGTTCAGGTAATATTCGTCCACATCCCAGCAGACAGTAGCATTACCTTCCACCGCGTGTGCCATGATCACTTCTTCTGCTTTGGTGAGCGCATTGAAGCCGACAAAAACCTCATTACCCTTACGAATTGTGTTGCCACCTAAAATTTTCTCAGCCACCTGGCGGTGGACCATACCTTCATAAGCCAAGCCTTCCTTTTCTAATTGTGAACGAAAGTTGGTATACACATCAAAAAGATGATTCCATACATCCAGAAATTTCTTTCTTTTATCGTTTTGATGTTCATCAAAATTACCCCAGAAATCGAGCAGGAATTTTTTTTGCTCCTCAGTCAGGTAATCGAAGCTGGTATCCAGCTCTTTCTGATGGCTGAGGTCACGAAAAAGCATTTCACCATTTACCAGGTATTTATCAATCTCCTCAAAATCGCGTAGCAGCATTTCGCCCCAATAATAAAAGCGATCAAACGACTCGTTACTATTTACGGTTTCTGTGTAGGCATTATACAACCGGTGAACTAATTCGAGTTTATCCGGCACCTGCAACCCTGAAAAGTTTTTGATGTACTCTTCAATGGTGAGCATGGCTGGTGCGAATGCAGGCTTGTGCAGAAGCGTTCCGAGATGTTTTCGAAAAAAAAGTATTGCCCTGCGGTTTGGAAACACGAGGGTCACCTCCTCCAGGCGGGGATGTTTAGCAAGTATCTTTTGTGCGGTTTCAAGGAGAAATGGTGTCATATATTATCTTTTTTAGTGGGGATTATATCCCCAACTCCAACTGGCTGTCATCCTTTTTCTTTACCACCTTCATTTTCCCAGCCCTAACCTCCACAACTTCACCGGTGCGCACATACAACACGTAACCTTCTACTTCTGTAAAATTCATATTTCGCAAAATATCCATATAGGCCAGTACCTGCTGTTGATCAGCTTTGGAGGGTGTACCGGTTTTAAAATCAATGACAATGGCTTTATTCTCCTCTATCAACAATCTATCAAACCTACTCTCCTCTCCGCCCGGTAAAATCACGGGTACTTCTGTGCGCACTTCCCAACCCACATCAAACCATGATGAAATTACCGGCACACTCAACAACTGGTTCAACTCTGTTTTTACCTGATTGATATCAGAAGAGGTGAGTAACCCTTCCTGTATTGCACGCTGAAGTGCATTATCCAAATCATTTTTGGTATGGATGTATGACAGCACACTGTGCACATGGATACCATACTTCACTTTCTCTTCCTTATCGGAATCAAAAAAAGTTTTACCGGCCTGCCGGATAACCAACTTATCGCGCCAACGCGAAACAGGATAATGTGTAAGAGAAACCGGTTTTATTTCTTCGTTGTGGTCATCGCTGGCAGTTGATGGAGCCTGCAACGTTCCGGTCTGCCATCGCAAAGCGGACTTATCCCAATGAGCAGACAATGAATCATTATTACCTAAACAATATTGAAGTAAAGAGCTCACCTCTGCAATTTTGAACTCACCATCTTTGTTCGGCCTTTTAAATGGTGCTATAATCTTCATACCCAGCTCAGCACGGGTAAGCGCCACGTACAGGATGTTTATGTTATCCAGAAAAATCTGCGTGCGTTCTTGATAGTAGTAAGGTTCAAAAACCGTTTCTTCCAATTTAGTAGCATATTTAACTGATAAGTACCCGGCATCTTTAAACATAGCTGAATCAGCTTGTACCCAAAGATTGGGTGCTTTAAACGCTGAATGATCAAGCTGCCACGAACAAAACGGAATGATTACATATTTGAATTGAAGTCCTTTGGCTTTATGAATAGTCAATATTTCCGCAGCATCAATTGAGCCGGAGGTTTTCAACGAAGTTTTATCGGAGTCCTTATGGTCTTCCCACCATTCCAGAAAGGCCTGTAAGTCGTTACGCTCACGCGTATAAAAATTAAGTACAATATCCTGAAAGGCCTGCAGGTAGGCGAGTTCTTTTTCCTGTTCGGAAAGCCGGAATATGCGGATGAGCATCTCCGTCATTTCAAAGAGCGGAAGCTTTTTCAGCGATAATTTTTGTTGCGTAAAGTCCTGCGGAAGATAACTTTCAAAAACTACTTCGCTGGTTACCGAGAAAACATCCGATAACGCCATGCCTGACTGATGGATGCGCGCAAACTCATACGCCAGTTCGGCACGGGCTACCACATCAAGGTGATTATGCAGGTAGCGCATGGTCGCCAGGATAAGGTTTACCGAAGCTGCACCATCAATACGCAACGATTCGTTGGAAATGACATTGTAATTTAAAGTAGTTTTTGCTTCAGTAGAATTTTTGTAGTTAAGTAAATGCGCCACTATCTCCTGACCTTCACTGTTGGTGCGAACTAAAATGGCAATGTCTTTCATCTTCACTCCCGTTTCCTGCCAGTTTTCCAAAGTTTTCACTAATTGCTCTTTGGCCAACGCTTTCCACTTTTGCTCCTGGTCCTTTTCTTCTTCAATAAATTGAATATCAACAAAGCCCTTCATCTCTTTTTTGATATTCTGGTCTACATCCATGTAGGCATCTTTCGCCAATGTTGTTCCGGTTTCCTGCGATACAAATGCTGAAGCGGATTTAAACAGCTGATTATTAAACGAAATAATAGTAGCCGCACTCCGGTAATTATCGGAAAGATTAACATGCGCAACCCGATCCTCACCCATCTGTTGTTCCAGTTTTTCCTGGAGCAATGTAAGATCACCTCCGCGCCACCGATAGATGGCTTGCTTCACATCGCCTACAATCACGTTTCGGTTGTTACTGCTTAAACTTTCGTTGATGAGTGGCACAAAGTTTCGCCACTGCAAATTTGAAGTATCCTGAAATTCATCGATCAGGTAATTCTTAAAGAACGACCCTGTTTTTTCATAAATAAAAGGTGCATCGCTGTCACCAATTAATTCCTGTAAGAACTGTGGCGCATCCGCCAGCAACATCATGTTGTTTTCTGCTTTGTACTCCTGTAGTTTTTTAGAAATATCGGCCATAAGGCCATAGGCATAAAAGTTTTGCAATACGACCTCTGCCGATAATGCCTGTTTGTAATACTTCTCCCGATAGTCCAGGATTTCCTGCATCAAAGGGAACAATTTTAAAGAGGCCAATTTAAAAACATCACTTTTCCGGTGTGTTTTTGGTGCCGGCCAGTTATTAATATCTTGTAAATTCTCTAAAACCTGAACACCAGGTTCTTTGAAGTCGCTAACCTTAGATAGACCGGTCAGGTTATTAAAGAACTTATACCCTGCACCACCCTGATATTTAAAATCACCAGGTTCAAGTTGATGTTGTTCTATAAGATCAAATCCTTGTTTTGCCAAGGTACGGATATGGTTGACAAACGATCCGGTTGTCTTACCCAACTCAGCCAGAAGATCTTTTAAAAACTTTCTGTTGCTCGTCTTTTTATTAAAATCCTTTTCAATCAGTTTAAAGTCTTCTTTTAAAATCTCTTTCGAAAAATCCAGTAATGCCCTGCGCATGTCCCACGGCTTGTCGCTTTCCAGGTTCTTGGTGGCGAAATCCACTATCCAGCGCTTCAGGTCTTTATCCTCACCAATGTCATCAATCAGGTTATTCACCACCTCCTCGAGCACGGCTTCATTGTCGACCTCCAATCGGTAGTCACCGGATAACCCCGCCTCGCGTGTAAACGAGCGGATGACTTTCTGAAAAAACGCATCAATGGTACTGATGGAAAATTGTGAATACTGATGCAGAATTTGCGAGCGTAACTCGTTACAATTCTCCTTAAACTCATTGTCGCTTTGGCGCAGTTCGTGTTTCAATTCGCTTTCCAGCGAATTTTCACGACCCTCTATAAAATCATTCAGGTAACGCACAATGCGCTCCTTCATTTCCTGGGTGGCTTTGTTCGCAAAGGTTACCGCCAGGATATGGCGGAAGTACCCCGACCGGTGCCGGAGCGCCAGTTTCAGGTATTCCTTTGCCAGGGTGCGGGTTTTACCGCTTCCGGCCGAGCTTCTGTATATAATTAAGGGCTTTTCTACCACGGGTGTTGAAGTAAACGAATGCCGGCAAGAAAGAAAAATGAAATGACAGTTTATGTCTATGTCTCCCGTTCATTTTTTAACTTGTCAGGAAAAGCCCCTGACTGTTCTATGCGAAGGTTTTATCATTTCCTGGTTGCTCTCTGGTATTCCTTCCCCCTGCAGTTGCTGTTCAACAACTTCAGGCGCAACCATGTGCTGATGCTGTGTTGGATCATCCTGTTTGCGATGATTACCGGAAACTTCGGGCAATACCTGGGTATTCCTTACCTCTTTCTCGACCCCGAATACCTGAATAAGGTAAACTTCACCAGCTTTTTTATTCTCGGCATTTCGCTGGCCGCCTTCACCGTTGCTTTTCATATTACAGGCTACATAGCCGATGGGCATCGCTTTTCTTTTGTTGGCGCCCTGTCACGCCCCTTCACCAAGTTTGCCTTGAACAACAGTATCGTTCCACTACTCTTTTTAACCCTCTACATTTTCTACATTCTAAGCTTTCAACTTGACAACCAGTACACCTCTGCTTCACAATTGTTCTGGAACCTGGCCGGTTTGCTTAGCGGCTTTTTTCTGATGACCTTGATTTTCTTCATCTACTTCTGGCTCACCAACAAAGATATTTTCCGGTATGTGGTATGCCGAATTGATGAGAAGATCAAACAAAACATGCAGGTAACGCGGGCCAGTGCTATGAAAAAACTGGATATCGCGCGAAAGCGGCAGGTACGGGTTGATCATTATCTTGACTACGATTTCCGCATAAAAAAAGTAGACGATAGTAGTTTCTACGATCGTAACACTATAATCCAGGTGTTTGATCAAAACCATCTTAACCTGGTTATCATTCAGTTGTTTATTGTCGGGCTTGTATTGGTGCTCGGCCTGTTCAAAGATTATCCAACCTTTCAGCTTCCGGCCGCGGCCAGCGCCACAATTTTTCTTACCATCTTCGTCATTATCTCAGGTGCATTCAGCTATTGGTTCGGTGGCTGGTCAGCTACTACAGCCATAATTATTTTTCTGGTACTGAATTACCTGGCCGGTAAAGATTTTTTCTCCAAGCGTTATGAAGCCTTTGGCCTCAACTACCAAACACAGCCCGCACCGTATTCGAATGAAAGTATCAAGCTTCTCCATGACAGTTCCGCTCTTGAAGCTGATCGACAGGAAACGTTAAAGATGCTGGAGAACTGGCGGAAAAAATTTCCTGCCGAAGAGAAACCAAAAATGGTTTTTCTCTGTGCCAGTGGTGGCGGTAAACGCGCAGCCTTATGGACACTCAATGCCCTTCAGGTAGCTGATAGTCTTACCAACGGAAGATTGACTGAGAAAAGTATTATGATCTCAGGCGCATCCGGTGGATTGATTGGCGCCAGTTTTTTTCGGGAACTGAAACTTCGTGCTAAACTGGGCGAACCCATAAACCCCTATGCTGCTAAACACCGAACCAGTTTATCAACCGATAACCTGAACCCTTTAATTTTCAGTTTGCTCGCCAATGATTTGTTTGTCGGTTTCTCCAAATTCGATTATGCGGGAAATTATTACCTGCGCGACCGCGGCTATACATTTGAGGAACAACTGGATGTAATTACCGAGGGTTTGATGGATAAGCCGGTAACGGCTTATCGCGATGCCGAACAACAAGCGTTGGTTCCTATGGTAGTGCTGTCTCCCACCATCATTAACGATGGCCGCAAGCTTTACATTGCGGCACACCGCGTATCTTACCTGAATTCAGTTATTATCAGTTTCCCAGATTATGAACTTTCCAAACTTGGTGGTGTAGATTACCAGTTGCTGTTTAAAGATCAGGGTGCAGAGCACCTGCGTTTCTTATCTGCCTTGCGCATGAGTGCCACGTTTCCATACATAACACCCAATACAACGCTGCCTACCGAGCCGGCCATTCAAATTATGGACGCAGGCATTTCCGACAACTTTGGAATTTCTGATGCCGTTCGATTTTTATATGCCTTCAAAGAATGGATTGCCGAAAATACTTCCGGCATTATTATACTATCCATTCGTGATTCACCCAAACTGGGGCAAATAGCCGAACGAAAAAGTCAGTCTATACTGGACGCCATGACACAACCCATCAGCACGGTGTACAACAACTTTGAAAACTTTCAGGATATTGGAAATGATACCTATCTGGGATTTGCAAAAACCTGGTTCAGCAAACCCATTGAACGGATTGATCTTCAATACCAGGTGGAATCCTATGCGCCAATACTCAGTCAAATGGACAGCCTGCGGCAAAACAATGCGCGGGCGTCTTTAAGCTGGAGGCTTACCACGCGTGAGAAATACGGCATTGTGGAAAATATTAATTCACCTGCTAATGTTGCTGAACTTCAAAAACTGAAAAAGCTGCTCGAATAATGTTACATCATCGGGTAACAATATTGCTTCTGTTACTGACCGCGCATGGATACAGCCAGGGTGATGCCGAGCAAAAATTAGCCAACCTCAAGGCATTGGCCGAAAGCAAAAACAAAATTACCAGCATTAATGCCTTAAACGAATTAGCGGAATGGCACTATAACCTGGACATCCGCAAATCACTCGACTACGGACAGGAGGCCCTCGACCTGGCATTGGAAGAAGATTATAAGCAGGGCATTCAAAACGCGTATAAGATTTTGCGAAAAATTCATAGGAGGCTGGGTAATTACAATGTAGCCATTGAATACACACTCAAAAATCTACCCATTGCCGAACAATTGCGTGACACGGCTGAGTTGCTCGATGCCTACACTACGCTTGGCAATATTCATTCGGCCATGGGAAACTTTGCTGAAAGTCAGCAATACCTGAAGCAAGCACGTGTTATTGGCGAGAAAATTAATGCGCCCACCTTAGCTAACATTTTAAATTATATTGGCAGAGGGTACGGAAAATCAGGTCAATACGACAGTGCCGTTTATTATATAAAGGCGGCTATGCAACGTGAACTGGATTACCCACAGCCCGGGTACGGCCTTAGTTACATCTATAATAACCTGGCCGAAGTTTATGTTGAACTGGGAAAGTATGATGAGGCCATACACTTCTATGATCTTTCGGCCAGCCTGGAAGAAGAACGGAAAAGCCCATTGGGAAAAACCTTCACCCTAAGTGGACTGGCCCGGGTTTATCAACGCAAAAAAGAATACGACAAAGCCATAGCTTTTGCATTGCAAAGCATTGAGCTAGCCACGCAAAACCTGTATCGTGATAAAGCCCGCGAGGCCTACGGAATTTTGTATGAAATCTATCAGGACAAAGGTGATTTTGAAAAAGCATTACAGTATTATAAGCAATTTAATATTTATAAGGATAGCATCTTCAGTGAAGACCGCATGCAATACATCGAAAACCTGAAAATAAATTATGAAACTGAACGCATTCAGCAGGAAAATGAGTTACTAAAAAAAGATACCGAACTGAAAGATGCCCAACTAAAAGAACAATACCTATACGCTGTTGCCTTTGGCGTTATTCTGCTTTTTGTGTTTACCGCCAGTTTTCTGATGTACCTGAATAACCGGCAGCGAAGGCGAACAAATACGTTATTACACCAATACAATCAGGATCTGGAACTTCAGGTTCAGAAACGAACGAAGGAATTACTGAGCGCCAATACAGAACTGGTGAAGCAAAATGCTCAGCTGGAGCAATTCGGCTACATCACAGCACACAATCTGCGTGCTCCGGTTGCCCGGATTCTGGGCCTGGGCAATATTGCCGGCAACACCGATCACTTTAGCCTGCCACGTGATCAGGACATTCTGAAAAAACTTCAGGCTTCGGCCCACGAACTTGACACCATCATTCACGACCTGAATGCCATACTGGATGTGAAAAAGGGAATACACCATGCCTATGAATCCATTAACCTGGTCGATCAGTTTGAAAAAGTAAAAAGTATTTTAAAGGATAAAATATCCGAATCACATGCAACGATTAACGAATCATTTGAAGCCAAAACCTGCTATGCAGTGCCTGCCTATATGGAAAGTATATTTTATAACTTATTAAGTAACGCTATCAAATACCGGCATTCTGATCGCAAACCGGTAATTAAAGTCAAAACCCACATCATGGGAAACGACTTGCATATCACTGTTTCCGATAACGGTATTGGACTTGATCTTGATAAATTAAAAAGCAAAATGTTTTCGCTTTACCAGCGCTTCCATCATCATGTTGAAGGCAAGGGGCTCGGCTTGTTTTTGGTAAAGACACAGGTAGAAGCACTCAATGGTTCAATTGATGTTCAAAGCACTGTTGGCGAAGGAAGCACTTTTGATATTCGTATTCCGATAAAATAATTACATAGATGATTCCTCAGGCTAAAATATTACGCGTCTTTCAACTCATCGGATTATTGAAAGGAGGAGGACGCACCATTGACCAACTGGCACAGCAGTTAGACACCACCAGCCGTACTATTTACCGCTACTTTAAATTGCTGGAAGAAATTGGTTTCATCATCGATCAGGATTTTCATGGACGCTATTTCGTTCATCGTGAAGAAGGTGATAGTCCGGAAGATCGGTTTACCCTGGAAGAAGTAAGTATTTTACGACAACTCATTCAAAGCGGAGCGAGCGGACATCCTTTGCGGGGAACGCTGTTAAAAAAACTTGCTTTTCATTCGGAAGCGAAAGATGTGCCCGAGCAATTTTTGAAACTCCGTGTTGCCAAGATGTTTCGCACACTTTCCGATGCCGTTGACCAAAAAAGTCAGGTGGTACTCAAAAACTACCATTCGGCCAACAGCCAGGAAATAACCGACCGATTGGTTGAGCCTTTCCAGTTTGGTGAAGGGTTTCAGTCGGTGTTGGCGTTGGATACAAAAGACAAACAATGTAAATACTTTAAACTGGAACGTATCGGGGAAGTCGTTATCCTGGATAAGCCCTATAAGTTTTCCAAACTTCACAAAAAATCATCCACTGATATTTTTGGCATCAGTGGCCGAAAAGAAATCTGGGTATCGTTGCGATTAAGCCTGCGTGCGTTTGTATTGATGCGTGAAGAATTCCCATTGTCGCAACCCTATCTTGAAAAGGAAGAAGGCGATGAAATAAAAAGCTACATTTTCAACGGCCCGGTTTTACACTTTAAGGGAGTTGGCCGATTTGTAATGGGCCTGGCAGATGAAATTTCTGTTCTTGGTCCGCCAGAGTTTAAGGCCTACATCAAAGAAAGAATTAAGCAGCAGAAGCTGGTGTAATACTACAGGCCGTCTCAAAAATGGTTCCGTCATTGCGAACGCAGTGAAGCAATCCCTTATTTTGAGACTGAAAATGAGATTGCTTCGGTCGTTCCCTGCCTGCCGGCAGGCAGGCTCCCTCGCAATGACGATCTTTCTATTTTTGAGATGGCTTCTGGTATGTGAGTATCCGCCTAAACTTCTAAAACTCAATTCCTCGTGGTTTGTGTCCTCACGAATTACATCATAGTTAAACTTTCGGTATGTGGGACACAGACCGAGGAGATTGGTGTAATACGAACTATTCAACAATTAAGTTGAAAGCTCCTTTTACCAGAAAAACATCATCGGTTTTAAAATCTGCTGCATTAATAATCTCCGTCCACTCATTATCAAACTCACCTATGGTCACTTGTTGTTTTTTAAAAGAAAAACCTGCTTCATCATCTACCACCTTTACCAGAACAAAGTATTGATCATCCTGCGATACTACTGCCTCACTCGGTAGTACCGTGCGCAGGCTGGTGGCCACATCAATCGTGGCCTCCACGTACATGCCCGGCAATACATTGGTCAGTTGATCTTCATCTTCAATATGACCATGAATATTAATTGTTCGTGTATCGTTTTCAATGGTTTGTCCTACCAGGTAAACCTCACCCTTATAAGGATTCGTGGCTGATCCGCGTAAATAAAATGTAATGGGTTGCCCTTTTCTTATATCAACAATGTCGCGTTCAAAAACCTGAAGCTCAACATGCATATGCTCGGTGTTTACAATTTCCACAGCAACATCAGCCGGGCCTACAAAGGCCCCGCGGGTAATATTCACTTTCGAAATAAATCCGCCAATAGGGGCATATACTTTTATCGTTGATTCGATAACCCCCTCTTCCAACTGGGTAGTGTTAATATTTAACAGTTTCAGGCGCTCTTTGAGTCCGCTGAATTTGGCCTGCATAACTTTAAAGTCAGACTCAGCCTTGAGGTAATTCTTCTGAGAGGCGATGTTATCATCGGCCAAACTTTTTTGACGTTCGTAATCCGACTTGAGATAGCCGAGTTGCGCTTTGGCTTCCAGGTAATCTTGCTGCAATTGAATGAAGTCCGGATTCTCTAAGGTAAACAACACAGCACCCTGCGCTACCTTTTCGCCAGGCAGAATAGTAAAGCCCTTTACAAACCCTCCCAATTTCACGCTTACTGAAGCTTTTCGTTCGGGCGGCACATCTATATAACCATTGGCTTTGATTTTATGAGCAAAGCTCTTTTTCTCCAACGATCCCAACTTCATACCGGACGTTTCAAATTGTGTTCGTGTAACCGTTACGGTATTGAGGTGGGGGTTTTCAGTAATGTCAATAGCATCGGAAGAACTTCCTGAGTCGCCACAAGCAGACAACAAGCTGATGAGTACAGCATACAGTATTCCAGTTTGTTTAGAAAACCAAAAGTCTCTGCTATAATCTATTTTATTCATTTGCATAATTCAATACATCAAATAGTTTAATTCAATCACCGTTATATTATACTGGTAAAGACTCAACAAGTAGTTCATCTCAATAACAACAGCCTGATCCATGGCCTGTACATATTGTAAAAAATTCAACTCACCACTTAAAAATGATCGCTGGGCAGTATTAATTGTTTCTTCCACCAATCTTCTTCCGGTAGTATCATAAAAATCAAGTGCTTCACGGTGTTTATCCAATTCGCGTTGCAGTTGTACATAGCGCGTAGTAAGGGCCAACCGAAAATCCTCAGCCTGTTGATTCACCCGTTCTACCTGCATTTGTGTAGCCTGTATACTCGCCCGTTGTACGCCAAACCACAAGGGAACTGCCAGGCCCAGCTGTACACCGGGATACAACTTATTATCTTCGGCCTGATTCCTTCCCTGAAAATAAGCCACGTGTATATCGGGCAGCCATTTATTTTTTTCTACTTGATTAGTGAGTGTTGCTGTTTGCTTCGATTGCTCAAAATATAACAGACCCGGATGCTCACTCAGATTAATGGGCTCCAACTCAATTTTTAAAAGCTCACTATCGACAACCCTGATTTCCTCGTTTACCTGGAGCCATCGGGCTAACTCTGCATATGCTGACTGTATTGATGCCTGGGCTTGTCTTACCTGAAGCTGCGCCTCCCGCTTCTTTGTTTCTGCCGTTAATTTCTCCAGGTAATTGGTCTCTCCAACGGCAAAACGCTTATCAGCGGCCAGCGAAAATCCGGTATAAATGCTATCCAAAAATAAATAGCGCTTCACCAGGTTCTGTCCATACAAAATTGTGATATACGCTTTGGATACATCCTGCGCCAGTTTGCGACTATCCATAGCATATTGTTGCTCCTGCATACGCGTTGCACCATCAAACGCTTGCCGTTGCTTCGCATAAACAGTTGGAAACCTGAAGTTTTGCTGAATACCCCAAACATTCAGCGCATCACCCACAGGAGGCAGGTTGTTTTCATCACGACTGAAGTAAACCACCGGTCGCGGGGCATCAAACGATGTTTTGGCCAACGCACGGCTTTGTTCAACTGCATAGTAAGAAGACTTTAATCCGGCATTATTCTTCACTGCCAAATCAATTGCTTCTTCCATCGTAACAACTCTGGGCTGTTGCGCAGAACTTGTAAATGGTATAATCAGAGCAAATAGTATCAATAGCACAATAGGAGGTGTATGTTTTTTTACACTTCTATTGGTATCAAAAATGGAATACAATACCGGTAGTACCACCAGGGTAAGTACTGTAGCCGAAACCAAACCACCAATAACCACCGTGGCCAAAGGACGCTGAACTTCTGCACCAGCATTGGTAGACACAGCCATGGGCAAAAAACCCAACGCAGCGGCCGATGCCGTAAGCAGTACAGGGCGCAATCTTTCTTTTGTTCCTTTTAGTATCCGGGCTTTCATATCGTGCAATCCATGCGCTTTGAGTTCTTTAAAATGTTCGATCAATACAATACCATTTAATACAGCTATACCGAATAGAGCAATAAAACCAACCCCGGCAGAAATACTAAAGGGCAAATCACGAATCCATAAGAACACTACACCGCCCACTGCTGATAATGGGATGGCGCTGTAAATCATCAGCGCATCGCGCACCGAACTAAAGGCGAAATACAACAGAAAGAAAATTAGTACCAAGGCCACCGGAACAGCTATCATTAAGCGCGCTCTTGCACTGCGAAGGTTTTCAAATTGTCCGCCATAGGTAATCGAATACCCTGCGGGTAGTTTTACATTGGCTTCAATGAGTGTTTGTACATCTTTTACAACAGACTCAAGGTCGCGACCACGCACATTAATACCGACTACTATTCTTCGCCTGGTATTATCGCGTGAAATCTTTGCCGGCCCTTTTGAATACCGTATCTCTGCAAGTTCGCGCAATGGAATCTGACCTCCGGTGGGTAGTGTTACATACATATTGCGTAGGTTTTCAATATCGGCTCGTGACTGTTTCTCAAACCGGATAACGAGGTCAAACCGTTTCTCGCCCTCAAAAACACTTCCGGCTGTAAGCCCGGCAAAACCTGCAGATACAAGAGTATTCAATTCAAGGATGTTTAGTCCGTAACGTGCAATTTTTGCCCTGTCGTACAGAACACTCATCTGCGGCAAGCCCGATACTTTCTCTACAATAATATCAGCAGCACCCTCTACCGGGCGAATCAGTTTTTCAATCTCAAAAGCTTTTTTACTGAGAACATCCATATCTTCACCGAATATCTTCACGGCAAGGTCGGCCCGAACACCGGTAATCAACTCATTAAAACGCATCTCGATAGGTTGCGTAAATTCATATTCAATACCCGGTATAATGGTGAGCGCTTCTTTAAACTTATCAGCCAATGCATCTTTATCCGATGCCGTTACCCATTCCTTTCGGGGCTTAAGTTTGATGATCACATCGCTCTCTTCCATGGACATCGGATCGGTAGGAATTTCGGCCGCTCCAATTCGGCTCACCACCTGATCCACTTCCGGAAATTGAAGAAGAATTTTCTCCATCTCTGTAATTGTCTCGATGGTCTTGCTTAACGTTGTACCTGTTTTTAATACGGGTTGTATTACAAAATCACCCTCATCCAGGGTGGGAACAAACTCACCGCCCATGCGCGTGAACAACAGCACGGCACTCAATAATAAAACAACTGCGCTCCCTAATACAATTTTCTTATGGTGGAGTGCCCACACCATTGTGGGCTCATGCATGCGCTCAATCCAATCCATCAAACGTCTTGAGATGTTTCGTTTGTTTTCCGGGGCAGGCTTCAGAAAAAGTGCTGACACTACAGGAACATAAGTAAAGCAGAGAATAATAGCGCCCACCAAAGCAAATGAAAATGTAAGCGCCATGGGCTTAAACATTTTCCCTTCTACACCCGAAAGCGACAGAATAGGTATGAATACAATCAAAATTATAAGCTGACCAAATAAAGCCGACTGCATCATTTTGGTTGCACCTCCTACAGTAACTTTATCCTTAAATAATTGCAACTCCCTTCCGGAAAGTTGCTGCATGGTGGCTTGTTGTGCCGTTATCTGAAAGGCAATAAACTCAACAATGATTACAGCTCCGTCTATAATAATCCCAAAGTCAATAGCACCAAGACTCATCAGGTTGGCATCCACGCCAAACAAATACATCAAACTGAGTGCAAACAAAAGCGAAAGCGGAATGACCGAAGCTACCACAAATCCTGATCGGAAATTTCCTAAGAGCAATACCACAACAAACACAACGATCAGGCAGCCGAGAATTAAATTTTCAGCTACCGTAAAGGTAGTTCGGCCAATCAAATCACTCCGGTCGACAATAGGGTTTATAAACACGCCTTCAGGTAATGTATTTTGAATTTCGGTTACGCGTTTTTTTACCTCTTCAATTACTTTTCCGGAGTTGGCATCTTTCAGCATCATAATCTGCCCCAGTACTTTCTCTCCTTCACCATTTCCGGTAATCGCACCAAATCGAACAGCATGACCAAAACCTACCGTGGCAATATCTTTAACCAGAACAGGTACGCCATTCCGTACATCCACGACAATTCGCTCAACATCATCCAGGGAACTCACCAACCCTTCGCCCCGGATGAAGTAACTTTCATTTGTTTTCTCAATGTACCCGCCACCGGCAGCACTGTTATTGGATTGAAGTGCTTTAAAAACTTCTGCTACCGATAGATTCATGGAACGCAAACGTTCCGGATTTACTGCCACTTCATACTCTTTTAAAAAACCACCCCATGTATTAATCTCCACAACACCTGAAATTCCGGAAAGCTGACGCTTAACAATCCAATCCTGCAGGGTTCTTAAATCGGTTAGTGTATACCTGCTGGCATGCTCAGGTTTTACATCCAAAGTGTATTGATAAATTTCTCCCAACCCGGTTGAGATCGGCCCCATCATCGGGCTGCCAAAACCAGCAGGTATTTTTTGTTCGGCTGATTTTATTTTCTCTGCGATGAGTTGCCGCGGAAGGAAGGTGCCGATGTTATCATCAAAAACAATAGTAACAACGGAAAGGCCAAATTTTGAGATGGAACGGATTTCATGCACACCGGGAAGATTCGCCATCTCCAATTCAATAGGATAGGTGATGAACTGTTCGATTTCTTCGGTGGCAAGATTGCGCGAAACCGTAATTACCTGAACCTGGTTGTTGGTTATATCCGGCACTGCACCGATTGGGATATTGAACAGGGAGTACACACCAAAACCCATCATAATGGCTGTTAGTAAAAAGATGATGAGTTTATTCCGGATGCTAAAGGCTATGATTTTTTCCACGTGACTGAATTGTTGCGTGAAGGTAGGATTGCACCCCTTAAAGTGCCCTTAACGTTTTCTTAAGATTTGCTTAGGATACAAAATATGTTGAATTAGTGTTTTGTGGCATAGGTGTAACTCTTTCCTTTTGCCACTAAACACTAAGTGACTAAGTGAGTAAAGGTGAAGATTAACTATTCCGGAAAACGAAGGGTAAATGTTGAGCCTTTATTAAGCTCACTTTCAACCGTAAGTTTGATAGACAATTGGGCGCATGCCTTTTGTACAAGCGACAACCCAAGTCCAATACCCTTTATCGATTTATGATGAAGAGCGTCTGATCGGTAAAAGGGTTGAAAAATCCGCTCATGATCATTCCGATCAATACCTATACCCTGATCGCTTACGGAAATCTGTACCACCGGAGTAGTTGTTGCTCGAACAATAACTTCTTTACCTTGTGGTGAATACTTTACTGCATTGGAGATTAGGTTTTCTAAAATAACTTCCAGCAAATATGGATCAGACTGAACGGTTAAGTCGGGTGAGCATTCTGTTTTAATTGTCACACCCGCTGTGGACCAGGAAGGTTGATGGCGGTTGATTAAGTCTGCGATAAAGTCGTTAACATTAATCTCAACCGATTCGGGGGTTTTAGCGGGATGATCGAACCGGGCAAGCAACAGCAGTTGTTCTACAATAACATGCATCCGATCAATTTCACGAATGCTTACTTCAACTTTTTCTACATATTCCTCCGGTGTTCTTGGTTTTCTGATCAACACCTCCAGGGTTCCTCTTAAAACAGCCAGTGGTGTACGCAGTTCATGTGAGGCATCGGCTGTGAATTGTTTTTCCCGCTCCAGGGCTGATTCAATTCTGCCCAGCAACTGATTAATAGAATTGGTTAAATGAAACAATTCATCTTTCTGTGCCGGTAAGGAAATGCGTTCATTCAGGTTACTTTCGGTTATGCGATTGGTTGTTTCTAAAATAGTTTTAACGGGCACAATGCTTCGCCCGGCCAGCCAGCGTGTTGTACCAAACAGAACGAGCAACACCACAGGATACAAACCAAGAAGCAATCGTTGTAATGTACCAAGTAATTGTTCGGCACTTTCAGATGAGATAGCTGTAACAATATACCCTACTGTTTTACCCTGATCGGTAACGGGAATCTGGCGCTGGCGGATGCGTTTACCATTCAGAAGGTAATCCGAATCTACCGGCTTGTTAAAATCGGGTTGAACCGCAAGCGAGTTCTCTTTAAGGTTAGGCGACTTGTCGCGTACAACACCCTGCGCATCCACCAGTTGAATAAACACCGGGTTCACTTCCACTTCGCGGTGTTCACGCTCTTCCATTTCGGTTCGGTTGATAAAGCGTATTCTTCCGCTCTCAATCATAATCTCCTTTTGGTGCTTTATCGCTTCGTAGGATAAAATATTCTCCAGGTCGCCATAGACTAAATTTCTGATCACCATAAAAATGGTAATAAATACCAGGGCCACCAGCAACGCAGTGGCCGCCAGGTACGAAAATGCTATCCGGTTTTTGAACGAAACGGTCATGATTCCCGGGCGATATAGCCCACCCCACGAATGGTTTGAATGTATTCTTCGTCTTTTTGTATTTTCAATTTCTTGCGCAAGGCATTTATAAACACATCAATTACACCGCTGTCGCTGGTGGCATCCATTCCCCAAATACTATCCATTATTTTATTTCTCCGGCAAACTTTTCCTTTGTGCCGCATCAGGTATTCCAATAGCTGAAATTCCTTTTGGGTTAGTGATATTTCTTCTTCGTGTTTAAAAACCTGATGGGTTTCTGTATTCATTGAAAAAGGGCCAAGCCTAAACACACCATTATGCTCTGCTATGGGGCGTAGCTGAACTTTAATGCGCTCCAGCAATTCTTCGAAATGGAAAGGCTTTCGGATGTAATCATTCGCCCCGGCTTGTAAACCGAAAACAGCATCCTGCACCGTATCGCGTGCTGTGAGAAATATAATGGGTGTCTCTTTGTTTTCTTTGCGGTAAGCTTTACAAAGTTCAATGCCGGTGAGTTTTGGCAGCATCCAATCCACCAGCAATAAGTCGTATGTTTCTGTTATTGCCAGATGGAGGCCCGTTTGCCCATCAGGGGCTATGTCTACTTCATAGCCTTCTTCTTCCAACCCCTGTTTAAGGAAATTAGTGATGCCGGTTTCATCTTCAATTACGAGAATACGCATTTTACAAAACTAAGCATTACCGACTTAGAAAAAGCTTTACGATTGCTTAAGATTTGCTTAACGCTGGTTATAGAATTGAAATCAGGTACAAAACAGAAGATGCGATCGCTTAATCTGGCCGTAATAAGATTTGGTGTTTTGGTGTTTTGTGGCTAAGAATAGACATGCTTCCTGCCACTAAAGCACGAAATCACAAAAAATAATTATACCACATAACACGAGACCAAAGCCATTGATGTTCACCCAAAGGCTGCTCGACCAGTTTCAGGTTACTATATTTCGCTTCGTAAGCAAAATTCCGGAAACAACCAGCAACACACTCAAAGCACCAAATATGATGTGCAGATAGTTTACGGTTTGCAGCATGATCATCTGCACCACAATCCACCCGATTAAAATGAATCCCTGCAGAATGGTTAGTTTAATGTAATGCTTCGATTTAGCCACCACAAAAAAAGCAATCACCAGACTGAGCAATCCATTGGCAACAAATAAAACAATACCGGGAATCAGGTAATTTGAGAAGGGTGTATGTTCCAGCAAATTTAGTGGCATATCTAATCCTGAACCATCCGGTTTACTCATTAGCATATAGCCTCCAAAGCAGGCCGAAATACCGTTGAACAATAAAAGCAAAATAATCAATATGCGTGTAGTCTTTATCATACAACAAATGAGGCAGCAAATTTTGCTATAGCCGGGTAATTAATCGCTGACCTGGACTTCTTTTCGTTAGCCACCATGCGAATGATAAAACGTTCCATGAAATTCATTTTCTCAAAAAGAAATTCACCACCAAAAAGTCCTGCTGCTCGTGCATGGCTGCGTAACTCACCGGGAAAAGCATTTTCAAATTCCTGCATTCCCTGTTCTTTGTTCATATAACATATAAACAAGCCCAGCTTCTTGTTCAGTAGTTCCTGCTTATAATCCCTGCAAAACTGTTTAATACCGAGCTGTATTTGCCCGACATGAATTGATCCGCCAATGATTATTGTTCCGTACCGGGATAAATCCGGGATGGAGTCATGTTCCAGGTTTACAACATCAGTTACTGACTTTCCCATTAATTCCATTAGCTTTTCAACCACCTTTTCGGTAGTGCCATGATGGGTCATGTAAACAATCAGAATACGCATAGGCCTTACATCAGGCCATCAAGCTACCAGGCTGGTACTAGCTATTCTATGATAACCATCAAGTCAAAAACTGATTCCTGTCAGATCAGAAAATATTCATCAGGTGTACATCCGGTCTATTTCCTTCTGATAGTGCTCCATAAGCAAATGCCTAACAGGTTTTAGTGTCGTGGTAAGTTCACCGGCTTCAACACTCCAATCCTGGTGGCAGAGCACAAAATCCTTTACGCGTTCAACATTGGGAAGCTCTTCATTAAGCAAGTCAATCTCCTGCTTAAACTTTTCCCGGACTTTAATATTATAAACCATAAATTCAGGAGCGGTCCAATGAATGCCTTCCTGGATGCACCACATTTCCAACCATTCAAAGTTGGGAACAATCAATGCTGTTATGTACGGTCGTTGAAACCCGATGATCAGGCAACGTAGTATAAACGAAGATTGCATGAAATGATTTTGCAACGGCAGGGGGGCAATGTATTTGCCGGCCGAAGTCTTAAAAATATCTTTCTTTCGGTCGGTGATTTTAAGAAATCGTTCATATACTATTTTACCCACATCGCCTGTGCGAAACCAACCCTCCGGAGTAAATACTTCTGCATTCAATTCGGGCCGTTTATAATATCCCTTCATCACATTATTGCCCATCACTAAAACCTCTCCTTCTCCCTCCTCATTGGGATTGTCAATTTTTATTTCCACACCCGGTATAGCCATACCCACAGTACCGAACCGGTTTAGTCCGGGTTCAAAGCGGTTTACGGAAATAAAAGGCGCGGTTTCCGTCATGCCGTAACCTTCTGCCACAAAAATTCCTGCAGCTGAAAATAGCCTGCCGATTTCAGGTCGCAATGAAGCAGCACCCACCACCATGTACCGTATTTTTCCGCCCAGTTTTTTGCGCCATTGACTCAACACCAAAATGCGGGCAATGGCAAGCTTAATTAACAATACCGGTTTCAGTGTTCCTGGCCTGTATAGCTTGCCGGTTTCCATAGCCCAGCGAATTACTCTTCGCTTAAACCAATTGCGCTGCAGCGTTTGCTCCAGCATGAAATCGTACATCTTTTCAAGCACGCGCGGCACACTGGTACAAAAGTGCGGGCGAACGGTTTTGAAATCATGCGTAAACGTATCCTTATGCTGATTGAAATAAACAGAAACACCAAAGGCCAGGTAAGCGTAACAAGCCACGCGTTCAAAAATATGGCTGAACGGAAGGAAGCTCAATACCCGATGCTTCGGTTCAAGCGGTAACAAGGTTAAAATAGACTTGATACTACTTACCACATTACGATGCGTAAGCATAACACCCTTCGGAATACCGGAACTTCCGGAGGTATACATGATCGTAAAAACATCATGCTCAGTAATTGATGCCCGGATGGCACTCAATTGCTCCACTGCCTGTGTTGAAGGTTTAGCCGTTGCCATGGGTTTAAAAAATCCCTTTTCTCCGGATTCAAGGTGAAAAAGATCAAGGGACTTAGCCAGACCTTTTATTACCAATTGAAATTTATAGAACAACCCCGTATCAGCAGCAATGCATAGTCGTGCTTCTGTTTCAGAAAAAATAACTTCGATGTCCTTCGCGTTTGCTGTAGGATGAACCGGCACCACTACCAATCCTGCCTGCTGACAGGCCAGGTCAAGAATAACCCAATCGGCACTACCCGTTACCGGGACAAAAATGATTTTCTCCCCCGATCGGTAACCTTGTTCGATGAACCAACACGCAAGGGCTTCAGCTTTCTTTTGAACCTCATGGATGGAATAGCCATGCCACGTTGCATCGGTATAATAATTCAACGCATTCGCATTCGGATATTTTTGTTGTTGATACGTTACAATATCGAATACCCGCTGAAAATTACTGGATGCTCTTTTGGTAATAGTAGTCATGCGCCATTAACGGGTTACCGGTTTTACATACAGGATGTGGTATAGCGTATCAAAAAATTCTGGGTACTCCGGTAAATTATTATGGCGCGCGCCTTGAATGCTGTGTAAGGTAATCTTATCCGGGTATAGGTTTTTTAATTTTACACTCTGCGCATAGGATATAAGCCTGTCGTATGTGCCGTGGATAATGTGTACCGGGCAGTTAACCGTTTTGAGGTATTGGTCGGTACGGATATCGTATTTCAGCAGCCATCGTAACGGAATGAAAAACAAGTACCGGTTTACATTATAGAAAAAACTAAAATATGGGGAATCCAGAATGAGCAAGGCAGGTTTATTCCAGGAGGCAATGCGGGCGGCAATACCACTGCCCCAGGAGCGGCCATACAATACAATTTTATTTTCAGGATACGATTCACTTAGCCATTTATACATAAACTGAGCATCATTAAATACGCGTGTCTGACTTCGTTTACCCCGGCTTTTGCCAAACCCCCGGTAATCCATCATAAAAAAGTCATATCCGTTGCTTAAAAAATCCTTGGCAAATTTTCCCCAGCCTTTAAGACTTTTTGAGTTTCCCTTTAAGTAGTAAACCACACCCCTGGAATTGGGCACCTTAAAATAGATTGCATTGATTCGTCCGCCATCCTCCATATCAAAATCCAGTTCTTCAAACGGAAAGGGATACTTATACTGAAATGCCGTGGAGAGAATTTCGGGACGAAAAAATCCGTAATGCTGAAAAAAGTAAAAGGAAATACAAATACCGGAATAAAGGAGGAGCAGAATTAAAAAGGCAGTGACCATGATTGGTCTAATTTAGCCAATTATTGAAGAACCCTGGCAATTGCCCGATGATACTCCGCGAACTCATTCAGGTTTTTGTGTCCTCCCCCATTTATGATTATGAACTCATCGCCTGTTTTCAGATAGTCTTTGAGTCTTATAGCCGACTCAAGCGGTACAATCCAATCGTCTGTACCATGTATAACCAGTACGCTACACTTCACGTGATGCAAGTGATCCTTATTCGATAAAGTGAGTCTTTTGGCAAGAAAACGGGTAACGGGTTTAAAGGCCGGGTGAGCCACCGTGTTAATCTCATCAAACGGGGTTTCCAGAATCAGGTAATCAGCTTCATTTGTTGTGGCCAGTTTTGATGCCACTGCTGCACCCAATGAGCGACCGTAAAGAATCAACCGGTTATATTGAAAATTCTGTCGACTCCAATCAAACACGACTTGTGCATCCTGGTATAAGTTTGCCTCCGATGGTTCCCCTTCGCTTTTGCCATAGCCCCGGTAATCCACCATCAGCACATCGTATCCAACCTGGGTGAGGTCTGCCGCATAGTTGCCCCACCGCTGCAGGTTATCGGCATTGCCATGAAAATACAGGATGAGGCCCTTAACCGGTTGCTGTGTTTTAAACAACAGTGCGTTGAGAACGATGCCCTCTTGTACCGGAATAAAATATTCTTCAAATGATTCTGCAAATTGAAAATTGTAATCCGGAGGTAATTTATCAGCTTGAAAAACAAAACGTTCCTGGAAAAAATAGAAACCAAAAGCTGTAAGCAGATACACCAACGCGAACAGCAGGGCAATTTTGAGAATGGAGAGAAGTTTTTTCACAATACGATTTGCGTGTTATGCATTTGGTTGAATCAAATCCCACAGGTTGCCATACAAGTCGGCAAAAACAGCAACTGTTCCGTAGCTTTCAACCACAGGACCGCGAACAATGGTGATATTATGTTTCTTCAGGTTTTCAAAATCGCGATCAAAATCATCGGTCTGTAGAAATAAAAATACACGGCCACCGGTTTGGTTACCGATACGGCTTCGCTGCTCGTCATTGGCAGCTTTTGCCAGCAACAGGCTGCAACCATCCGAACCGGGTGGCACTACGCGCACCCAACGCTTGGTTTCCGTAAGTACGGTATCCTCCTCCAACCGAAAGTTCAGTTTGCGGGTATAAAATTCAATAGCCTTGTCGTAATCATCTACCACCAGTGCAATGTGGGCCAGGGTTTGTTTCATGGTTCCAAATATATTTTAAAACACGCAACGGGGAAGAACAAATTTCCGTCATTCCCGTTCCTGTGGTTTGAATCTCTCTGCAAAAAAGCTTTCATTCGTATTTCGTATGAGGTTATTCACATTATTGCCATTGGTTTTACTGGTCTTACCGGATTCCCCCGGACCCATTCACGAGTTTCCTGTTCCGCCCCTAACGCATAAAACACTTTTCTACATCCACCGGAGTGTAAACAGCAATACGGTACTGTATGAGGTAAACCTGCTGAATAACACCACTATAGATCCTAAAAATCCCGTTACGGTTTACTGGATTCGTTATGCTGAAAAAGGACAAAAGCGTGATCTTAACATGCTGGAGCGCAACTTTGCATACGGAATTAAGTGTATTCCCTTACAAAATGGAAAATATACACTCCAGTTTGTTGCGTCAAAAGCTCGCCAAGCCGAAATTCTGTTAGATCGAAACGGGCAGGCAACCGCCATTATGGATATTAATGGCAAACCCTCCCGGCTAAAGAAAATTTTCGTTCATGTTGCCGAAGACGGTTGGTGGCCCAAAGTTGACTATGTGGAATTTTTCGGTGAAGATGTAAGCACCAAAGAAGTGACCTACGAAAAGATGAAAGTTTAAGCGTGGCGCTCAGGCGTTTGCCGCCAACTTCATTTTTGATCCTTCGGGCAATTCGTCAATACCTACTTTATCAATAACGAGGTAGTTCTTTTTGGAAAGTGACTGCCGCGTTATTAACTCAGCCAAAAAGCCGGTAACAAAAAGCTGCACACCAATAACCAGCGCTACCAAGGCCAGAAAGAAAATAGGTTGCTGGGTAACATCACGCTTCAGCGGGATTTGTGAAAAATAAACGGAGTCGATTTTATCCCATAAAATCTTTGCAGTAAAAAGAAAACCTGCCAGGAACGAAAGCGTACCCAGCGTACCAAAGAAATGCATGGGGCGCATGGCAAACCGCCCTACAAATGTTATCGTTAATAAATCAAGAAACCCGCGAACGAAACGCTCGAAGCCAAACTTGGAGTAACCGTACTTGCGTTCGCGGTGCTCAACAGCTTTTTCGGTAATTTTTGTAAACCCTGCCCACTTGGCAATTAACGGTATGTAGCGGTGCATTTCGCCATACACGGAAATATTCTTCACCACAATTTTGTCGTACGCCTTTAGGCCGCAGTTGAAATCGTGAATCTTAATACCGGATATTTTTCGGGTTACGTAATTAAAAAATTTGGAAGGAACCGTTTTTGTAAACGGATCATTGCGTTTTTTCTTCCAGCCCGATACCAGGTGATAACCCTGCTGTTTGATCATAGCATAAAGTTCCGGTATCTCATCCGGACTATCCTGCAAGTCGGCATCCATCGTAATTACCACCTCACCTTTTGCCGCCCGAAAAGCGGTTTGCAAGGCGGCAGACTTACCATAATTACGATTGAATTTTACGCCTTTGAAATTGTGATCGGCTGCGCTGATTGACTGGATTTTCAACCACGATTTATCTGTACTGCCGTCATCAACAAACAGCACTTCATAAGAATAGCCGTGCGCTTTCATCACACGGCTAATCCAATCGCTTAATTCCTGAAGTGATTCTTCTTCGTTGAAAACGGGAATAATTACAGATAGATCAGGGTTATTCATTTAAATCATTTCCGGCTGGTTTTTACGCACAAAAATAGCCATTATCAAGGCACCAATGGCATATAGAATAACAGCAACACCAAGTCCTTTTGGCATAGCCGACAAGGAGAATTGCTTAGCCATTTCTTCTGGGTCAAACTGTTCTTTCATTTGCTCAATCGTTTCGTCAGGAGCGCCAAACTTTTGTGCCCAGTACAAAGAGGTATTCATTTGAGATTCCGCCATTACTTCAGGGTAACCAGGGTCAACCAGTATAAATATAATTGAGAAAATCATTCCCAAAATTCCGTTAGCAAAAAGGAGTACAAATACATACTTAAATGCTTCTCCAAAACCCAAATACCCTCCTATCTCATTTCTCCACTGAATACCGGAATAGATTGCATAGCCAAAATTTAGAATCAGTATGAAGAATACATATGAAAATCCTGTGAGTTTACTTGGCAAAAATGCATAAAGAATAAGCATTACCAGGATATGAATTGCTCCAAGAATCAATCCTTTCTTAGCCGCATCCATAATCCATGTTGTTTTACTTGTTGTTGAATTTTCCATAATTATTCGGGTTTTGGTTCTTTTCTTAAGACAACGGACAATAGTATACTTATAAACAACCCGATTCCAAAGCTCTGAACTAAGTATGAGGACGCGAGTTGCGCCATATTAGTAGATGGAAGCGCCTCTAAATTACGCTCAATCACATCTTTTCCGATGCGCGCAACCTCTTCTTCAGGAAAACCCCTTATATACTCCGTCATCAGCTTAATATATTCAGGTACAAAATCGGGCTCAAATACACCAAAAATTCGATACAAAACCGAACCCAATACTCCGGCTGTAGCCACCATTACAAAACTACCCAGCATGCCTTGAAAAAAATGCAGCGCACCTGCGTTATGAAAATCACGGTATTCCTTTAAGGTGAAGAAAATAAAAACACCATAAAGAAAAACACGAAAATCAAGAAAGGGTGAAATCATTACCGGGTGCCTGCCCAGGTAATACATCATAACATTTAAGCCAATGGAGAGCACGGCTGCAATGGCACCATAGCGAACACCAATGGTCAATAACGGTGAAGGTTTCTTCATAATGAATTATCCAGCACGTGTTTGGTGTTGTTGAAAACGGCTACTACTTTCCCCGTAAGGGTTTGGCCCAGCCAGGGCGAATTTTTTGCTTTGCTCAAATTTGATTTCTCATCATACACCCAGGTACGGGTTGGGTCAAGCAACGTGAGGTTGGCTTTTGCTTCCAGATCAATCACCGGTAATTCAAGGTCAAGAATTTTCCGTGGCGCCAGCGTTACCTTTTCAAGTAGCGTAGGCCAGTCAACATGCTTGGAGAGTGATGTTAAATTCGCGGCAAACGTCTGCAGGTTAATGATGCCCGGATCGGCATGATCAAACTCCAGGTTTTTGCTTTCTTCATCGTGTGGCACATGGCCGGAGCAGATCACATCAATGGTACCATCATTCAATCCCTTAATCAACGCATCGTTGTCGCGCTTCTCCCGCAAGGGTGGATTTACTTTATAATTGGTATCAAAACCGGCCAGCATACTATCATCCAGTAAGGGTTGATACGCTGCGATGTCGCACGTAACGGGCAATTTCTTTTTCGCACTGCGGATCAGGTTTATCGATCGGGCTGATGACAGTCGGGCCATGTGCAATCTTCCTTCAGCATAGTGCAGCAAATCCAGGTTGCGATGAACCGCTACTTCCTCAGCAATGCGGGGCATTCCTTTCAATCCCAACAGCGTACTCTGAATACCCTCGTGCATTTGCCCGAACATATTCAGCCAGATATCTTCCGGATGATCGATGAGGACACCTTTAAACTTTTGCAGATATTGAAGCGACTTTAGAAAAATATCAGTATGCCAGATGGTTTTAAGGCCATCGGTAAAGGCAACGGCACCGGCCTCGTGCAGGTCGATCATTTCCGTTAATTCTTCGCCTTTATTGTCGCGGGTAACCGAAGCCAGTGCATGGATTTGCACCAACCGGCTATCGTTATTTTTGGTCAGGTATTTTACATCATTTTTGGTTTGTATGCAGGGCGATGTATTGGGCAGCACCGCAATTTCGGTGAAACCTCCTGCCGCAGCCGCTTTGGAAACCGACTCCAGATCTTCCTTGTGCTCCAGGCCGGGGTCACCCACGAATGTTCCCAGGTCGAACCAACCGGGTGAAAGCAACATGCCTTCAGCTTTGATTACCTTATCCGCCTGGTAGTTTTTATCACCGATTTCAACTATGCGGCCGTTGTTAAGGAGTACATTTTTAACTTTTTTATGAAAGGGGGAGTTTGGATCGAGGATTTTAGCGCCCTGAATGAGTATTTTCATAAATTATTGATCCAACAAAGAAACAATTTTATTACGAACCTCCGAAAGTTTTCTCGGCTTAACTGATCCAGCTCTATATCGAATTATCGATTTACTTGCTGTGAAAATTCGGTTTGGTCGGATATTACTCTGCTGTTTAAGGCCTCCGAAGTCAAAATCACTATCTAAAAGTGAAATTGAAAACTCGTCCTTTGTCAGCTGACTTGTAACCTGACAAAGGATAATATCTTCACCTGGTAGATTTACTATAACCAATGCTGGCCTTCTTTTCGATGAGGATAAATCTGAAAACGGAAACGGAACTACTACAATATCGCCCTTTACAAATTTTTCCATGCCTGCTCTTCTTCAGTCGAATTCCAATCTTTTAAAGCATCCTCGCTTGCAACGTGGGTCATCACACTATCCTCCTGCTGATACTTCCGGTACTTTAAGTATAGGATAAAATCATACAGCTCCTGCAAGAATTTATCAGGCACTTTATTGATCTCATCCTTTACTTCATCGCGTGTTATCATTCAGACATCATTTTAGAAAACGAATCAGTAGAATCTCAACCAACAGGAAGAATAGCGCCAAAACCAAGGCATACTTCCATAATGGTTTCCCCAAATATCTTGCTTTTATTTCGTTACTGAAAGTCTCGGCCGAAGTGGCTTCAAAAAGCGCGATATTATCCGAGCCTCCCAGTTGCTCTCTTACTTCTTCCCCTTTCCATTGCCTCAGTAATGATTCACTATTATTCAGATTGAATGCGAAGAGCCCCACTGTGTCGCGCCCCACAGCAGCGTGATAAAATCCTGCCTGCATGGAGAATCGCGGTAGCTCCAGCATCACCCGATCGGTTAGCTTTCGCAGAAACGGAATAATCTCCTGCTGACCCACCAACCGGACCTGCTGTTCACCTGATAAACTGTCTACCCGCAACGTTACCAGGGTTTCATTCAAACTGTAATAGGGTTTCCAGTCTGCTCGTTTAGCGGATGTGGCTATTCGATACATTACCGGAAGAAACAAAAAGTTATTACTCAGGTCAGAAAATTCTGGTTGTAACGGAGAGGCCAATAAAAATATTTTCCCACCCTGGTTAAACTGCGAAAGGAAAGGTTTTTCGTTTTTAAACTTCAGCACAGCCAATCGATCATTACCCCAGTCTATTACCCGCCTTGCTTTTGGTAATACCAACCGGTTAGAGCGTTCCTCAAAAACATTTTCAAAAAACGGATTAGTGAAATCCGGATTTTCAAGTTCAGCGGGTTGGGGCTCGTTAACAGACTTCAATGACGGAATGGACAATAGGTTTTTGTAGGAAGCTACATCGGGGCTTGCGGAGGGTATAACCAACAATGCACCACCACCCGCTACGTAGTTGCGAAGTGAAGCCACCAACGCTGCATCGACAATATCGAGGCTGTTTAATACGATAAGATCTGTTTCCAGCAGGGTTGAGTAGTTTACATTTTTTGAATCAAACGAGCGAAACGTAAAGACTTCAGCATTTCCATATACCTTTTCAATAGGTGATTTCCCGCTGCTGCTCTTGATTTCAACTACTTTAACTTTTTCAGAAAAATTAAACGCCAGGTAAAATTCATTATCGAAACTAACCGGGTAATCGTTAAAACTTATAACCGCTTTGCTGTTACCCCGATTGGAAGAAACAATATCGAATGAAGTTGATGCACTACCTTGCGCAGCAATACTTACCGAACTGGTTCCGGTTTGAATGCCGTTTACTGTAAGTTTCACCAAAAGCTGGTCGATGGCTTTTGTCCCATCGTTTCGAAGTTTAACCGTCAGGGTGTTTTTTTCGCCTCCAACTACAAATGGATTTTCGAGGTAGGCTGTATCAACAAAGATATTCGCCAGTGGTTCAAAGGTTAACGGGATGAGGTGTAACCGTTGGGCACTATCGAGCATAGAAGCGGAAAGTGCACCCATAGTAGATTGCTGAAAATCCGATATCCAAAAAATTTCATCTTGTGTGCGGGGGCGGTTGGTGTTATCCATGCGGTTCTTTACTTCTTTAAAGGTTCTGGTTACTGGCGACAAGCGAATCTGCGCAAGCAAATCAACCACCTCAGCTTTCGTTTTATACGTGTTCGAGAACGGAGCAAAATCATTGGTAAGTAATTGAAACCGGGTTTCCTGAGGGAAAATATCAACGATCTGGTTGGCCATGGCAATGCCATCATCCAATGCCCGCGTTTTTTCGCCTACCGGAACCGACATGCTTAATGAATTATCCAGGTATATAATAATGTTTTGCCTTGCACCAACCTGCTCGGTAGCCGGTAAAAAGGGTTGGGCAAAAGCCAAAATCAGCAACAGCAGGAATAATAAACGTGAGGCCAGGATCAAATAGTGTTTCAGTTTGCGCTTGGCGGATGTAGCCTCCTGCACCTGGCGTAAAAAACGTGTACTGGAAAAATAAATTTTTTGGGTCTTCCTGAAATTAAAAAGATGGATGATAACCGGAACAGAAAGGGCGGTTAATGCCCACAGAAAAGCAGGATAGACAAAACTCATTGCTGCAAATTACGATTTACGATGAAGTAACACGAAATATAACACAACGACAGTATTAAAATTTGACATACGGAACGGTGACTTAATGAATGGCTCATGCTTCTATGGTAAATAAAATACTATGAGCCATCAATACACCCATAGACGGCCCGAATTCCAAACGGGTTCCATAGCCGACATTGCCTTTTTGATGCTGACTTTTTTCCTGATCACCACCCAGATTGCCAACGAAAAAGGGCTGGCTCTTGTTTTACCACAACCCAATAATGTTCCGGTAGCACCGGTACACAAACGAAACTTGTTCACCGTACAGGTCAACAGTGCTGATCTGTTTATGGTAGATGGAGAAGTGAGAACTGAATTGGATGGGCTGCGCGAAGAGATTAAAATTTTTGTGTTGAATAACGGGCGAGATGTAACCCGTTCTGATAATCCTGAAAAAGCGGTGGTGTCACTGAAGGCAGACCGGGGCGCTACCCATCGCGCTTATATTTATGCGCTGGATGAAATTCAGGCTGCGTATTATGAACTTTATGCCGAACAGGCTGGAATTTCAGTCGAGGCATTCCGAAAACTTGACCTGAGCCGTCAAGCCGACCGGGTGTTATATGAAAAAGGAAGAAAGGGAATACCAATGAATATTTCGATTGCTGAGTTGTAGAACTTAGCCAAACTTGTTTTGCAGCAATTATTATTGGCTAACGCCTTACACATTTATCATTTTAGTGATTTTGTGTCGTGGTGGCAAAGAAATATAGATCTCTTCTAAGCCACAAAAGCACCAAAACACTAAATACTCACTAACAAAAAAGCCCGGCCCATTTCGGAGCCAGGCTTTTCCATAACTAAACTAAACCCAACCCATTACTGTTGCTTACTGCCCAGCATCAGCATCTCATTCACATTAATCTCGGTGATGAAGCGCTTCTCACCCTTATCGGTTTCGTAATCACGATGCACCAGTCTGCCCTCAATACACACCTCTTGTCCTTTTTTCAGGTACTTTTCGGCAATGCCAGCCAGGCTACCCCAAATCACTATGTTGTGCCATTGGGTATCTTCTACTTTCTCGCCTTTCGCATTCTTGTACGAATCGGTAGTAGCGATGGAGAAGGTAGCCTTCTTTTTTTCACCAAACTCTTTCACTTCCGGGTCTTTGCCTAAACGACCGATCAACTGCACGCTGTTTCTCAAACTTTTCATAACTGTATAATTTATTGGTTTAACATACACCTTCACGTCACGCTTCAACAGGCTCAGCGCAACCGCCAACCGGTTATTGCCGATTGACGATGCAAAGGTGTGGGGAGAAAAAAACCGGACTCGTATGATAATCGCTTACTTTCGGTTATATTCGTTTGTAAACGTTTATAAACGGATTAAGAAAACGGAAAAACACTCAAATCATGGCTAAAACAGAGGAAAAAGTTTGTCTGGAATGTGGTGAAAAAATAAAGGGCCGGGCGGATAAAAAATTCTGTTCCGACCAATGCCGCATCAGTTACAATAACAAACTAAACAGCGATGAGACCAATTATGTGCGCAACGTGAATAACATTTTACGCAAAAACAGACGCATCTTAATGGCGCTTAACCCTACCGGCAAAACACGGATAAGCCGTGAAAAACTTAATGAAAAAGGATTTGATTTTGGTTACTTTACCAGCCAGTATAAAACCAAGGAAGGTGCCGTTTATTACTATTGCTACGAACAAGGCTATCTTGAAATGGATAAGAATTACTTCCTGCTGGTGGTAAAGAAAGAAATGTAAACTTTAACGCTGATCTGATGAACCAACCCCTTATTACCAACGATGCCGTAGTACTGGGCATGCTCATGGTCATCCTGGCCTTTGTTTTCAAAACGGCCAGCAGCGAGCAGCCTTTCTGGAAAAAGTTTTACACCTATGTACCCTCCCTCCTGCTCTGTTACTTCATTCCATCTATATTAAATTCTACCGGAATTATTTCCGGTGAACAATCAGGGTTATACAAAATTGCCTCGCGCTATTTACTACCAACAAGCTTGATCTTGTTAACGCTCAGCATTGACCTCAAAGCAATCATGCGCTTAGGACCAAAAGCGGTGATCATGTTTTTGGCTGGAACGCTGGGGGTTATCATTGGCGGGCCGCTTGCTATTATTATCGTTTCGTTTTTTGCTCCTGATTTAGTTGGTGGTGAAGGACCTGATGCTGTATGGCGTGGCATGACAACCATTGCCGGCAGTTGGATCGGTGGTGGTGCTAACCAGGCGGCCATGCTGGAGGTGTTTGGTGCAAGCGCAGCCTTGTTCTCCATCATGGCCACGGTTGATGTTATTGTCGGTAATGTCTGGACGGCAGCCCTGCTCTATGGTTCAGGGCGGGCGGATAAAATTGATAAATTATTCAAAGCAGACTCATCGGCTATTGAAGATGTGAAAAAACGAATCGAAAGTTTTCAACTGAGTGTGATGAAGATGCCGAAGCTGGCGGATACGATGTTGATTTTTGGGATTGGGTTCGGCTTGACAGGTCTCTCGCATTACTTATCCGATTTCATTGTCCCCTTTATAAAAAGTCTGCCAGCTGAGTGGGAGCTTGATCGCTTCAGTCTCGATTCAGCATTTTTTTGGATTGTGGTGCTGGCCACCACCTTTGGGTTAATTCTGTCCTTCACAAAAGCCCGCAACCTGGAGGGTGTAGGTGCTTCCCGCCTGGGAAGTGCATTGCTTTATGTATTGGTGGCCACTATCGGCATGCAAATGGATTTAAAATCCATCTATTACAACATTGAACTTTTTATGGTTGGTGGCATATGGATTTTAATACATGTAAGTATCCTCCTGCTTACTGCTAAATTGATAAAGGCTCCTTTCTTTTTTACAGCGGTTGGTAGTATGGCCAACATTGGTGGAGCAGCTTCTGCTCCTATTGTGGCCTCAGCCTTTCATCCATCGCTTGCACCGGTTGGTGTATTACTCGCTGTGTTGGGTTATGCTTTGGGTACGTACGGTGCGTGGTTGTGCGGAATACTCATGCAAGGTGTTGCACCCTGAAAATAAAAAAGGCACCAAACGGTGCCCTTTCTCTACACTATAAATCAACCCAAATTAAATCTATACTTCTACTGCTTCAAGTTTTTCTATTGTCATACCTACAATGTTACCCATAATGTAAGCAAACGTTTCTTCATCAGTAGTCCAGTTTCTGAAATCACCGGTATGTTCATGACAAACAACACCCACCATTTTACCATTAGCCCAAATGGGTACATCCAACATGGCGTTGATGCCTAATGGTCGCAGATAAACTTCTGAAAATTCACTTGTAGCAGGGTCGGTATGTGCGTTTACCGCTGCGATGGTACGCTGCGATTCAACGGCTTTGAAGTAGGCTGGGAAATCAGATGCTTTTAACACAACACCTGCGCTGTGCTCACGCTTGGTACGTATGTACAAATCAACACATTCGATAGCTGATTGGTCATCGTTATACAACCAAATGCTGGCGCGCTCCACATCAATAGCTTCCACCAACGATTCGGTAATACGTTTGGCAGTGGCCTGAAGGCTGTCGCCATAAACCGAACGCTGTGCCGTAAGGTCAGCAAAAACCGACATCTGCTTGCGTAATTTTTCTGTGCTGTTTGATCCGGAATCTTTTACCGTAGTGCTGTTTGTTTTAACGGAGGTGCCCTTTCCGAACTCACGCTGAACAGCCTGGAAATGATTTTCAAGCAATTTAATTTTGTCATCTGTGTCAGCCATAGCTTTCGCTTCGGTGGATGTCATCCGCGACAGAATGGATAACCGTGTGCGGGCTTGTACACCGCCAATTTCACCGGCTTTCAAAAAGAATTCATAGAGTTTTTGTGCCATATCAGGTTTTTTTGTTGATTGATGCACAAATGTATTGGCATTGAAACAGGCAGTACGGTTGGTTTGGTCCCCAGCCTTATGCATGTAAGATTCATATTTAGTTTGATTGATATTCGATATTTTAACCATCCAATTACTTACCTAACCCTGCCTACTCCGTGAAAACGATCAACATAATATCGAGTCCGCGAAATATTTCCACCGCGCTGATGTATTCATTTGCCCATCGTACTGACACTGAAGTTGTGGATGAGCCCTTTTATGCTGTTTATTTTATCAAAACGGGCATCGTCCACCCGGGGCGGGAAGAAGTGCTAGCCCATCAATCGCATAAAGAAGAAGATGTTTTACAGGATTTATTCAGCCCGCATAATAAACCTGTCTTTTTCATAAAAAACATGGCGCATCACCTGGAGGTGCTAAATCACTTTCCGTTTGAACGCTGTGAGAATATCATTCTCATCCGAAATCCAAAGCAAATTATAGCCAGCTACGCTCAGGTTATTACCATGCCGGTAATGCGCGACATTGGTATTGAATACCAGTATAACCTTTTTGATCAGCTGAGCGCTTCCGGCCAAGAACCCCTGGTATTGGATTCGGGACTTTTGCTTGAAAATCCGGAAGCGGTTTTGACCAGGCTTTGCGACAAACTAAAAATACCGTTTGAAAAATCGATGCTCAACTGGCCAGCAGGGCCTAAGCCATATGATGGTGTATGGGCACCCTATTGGTATGCGAACGTGCATAAATCAACCGGATTTGAAAAACAACAAACCAGTGAGCGACCGCTGCCGGATCATTTGATAACTTTATATAACGAAGCAAAAAAGTATTACGAAAAATTACTACCTTTTGCGCTAAGACCCTGATTTACGTTATTTCTGTCTTTCTCCCCCAAAGACAATACCGTTAAATCTCCTTATCAATTTTCGTATTTATTTTTTAAGGCGAATGCTTCAACAGTACAATCCTAAAAATGCCTACATAAAAATTCATGTAGGCGGCAAACTGCTACCGCGCGAAGAAGCCAAAGTTTCAGTATTTGATAGCTCCGTTCAGGGTGGTGATGCCGTATGGGAAGGGTTGCGTGTATACAAAGGCGGCATTTTTTGCCTGGATAAGCACCTCGACCGATTGGAAGCTTCAGCCCATACGCTTGCGTTTGCCAATGTTCCTTCGCGCAGCGAAATAAAACAAGCAATTTTTGAAACACTGCAAGCCAATGGTATGCGCGATGAAACCCACATCCGGTTAACGCTTACCCGTGGAGAAAAGGTAACATCTGGTATGGATCCGCGACTGAACACCAAAGGATGCTGCCTGATTGTATTGGCCGAATGGAAACCCTTAGTCTATAATAACGACCAAGGCATTCGGGTTATCACCTCTTCACAGCGAAGAAATAACCCGCAATTTCTTGACTCAAAAATTCATCATAACAACTTATTGAATAACATACTTGCCAAAATACAGGCCAACGTTGCCGGTGTTGATGCCGCCATCATGCTGGACAGTAACGGTTTTGTTGCCGAACTGAACGATACCAATCTATTCATGGTAAAAGATGGGGAGGTGTCTACTCCCTTTGCCGATGCTTGCCTGCACGGAATCACCCGTGGACTAGTTATAGACTTGTGTCGGGAATCTGGCATTCCGGTAGCGGAACGAAACCTTTCCCTCACCGAGTTTTACACAGCCGATGAAGTTTTTGCAACCGGCACCATGGGTGAACTTACACCCGTACACGAAATCGATGGACGAAAAATAATTAACCGAGCAGGAAAAAAAATACTGCAATCGCTACAGCAGGGCTTTCAAACACTAATTCCAAAATATTCTGAAAAACTACCCTTTTGATTATGAGTACAGGACGAAAAATTGAAAAACTGAAATTCCATTCCTCCGAAAAATGGGAAACCCTTCGTGGCTTTAAAGGCAGTGATGGGCAACGGTATGCCATCTCCAACTTTGGCCGCGTTATATCCTTTTGGGGTACGCATGATACCGGCTACTTCCTGAAATACAGCTACATCAAAAATTACCCGGGCATCCAACTGCGTAAAGATGGCGCCAGTAAAGGCTTTCTCGTACACCGGTTAGTAGCCCAGCATTTTTGTGAAAAGCCCACCGCTGCACACCGCTTTGTCATTCATCATGATCATAAAAAAGAAAACAACTATTACCGGAATTTAAAGTGGGTAACTAAAAATGAAATGCATGCCCACATGGTAAAAGACCCCAACTATATCAAATCAAAAGCTGAGTTTAGCGGCCGCGGGCAGAAGTTAACTACAGATCGGGTTAAACTGATCAAACGTAAATTAGCGGAGGGCAAAACCCGTATGAAGATTATCGCTAAACAATTCGGTATTTCAGAAATGCAGCTCTACCGGATTAAGTCGGGCATCAACTGGGGACATGTGAAAATTTAATTTCGAGATTAACTATACGAATTTCATAATCTAAAAAGCGTTGACATGAAAAGAATCCTTACGCCCATTTTTTCATTTATCCTCGTGGTTGTACAGGCACAGGTTTTACTACCGGCTAAACCTGAAAATGCAGGGCTTTCACCAGAACGCCTGAAGCGGATCGATCAAATGGTGAACGAATTGGTAGAGTCAAAGGCAATACCCGGGGCGGTGGTTTTAATCGCCCGAAATGGAAAAATTGTTTATCACCAGGCCTATGGCTACAGTGACGTTGATTCCAAAAAAACGATGCAGAAAGACAATATCTTCCGCATCGCATCTCAAAGTAAGGCCATTGCCAGCTTAGCGGCTATGATTTTATGGGAAGAAGGAAAATTTCAACTGGATGATCCTGTTTCGCGCTATATCCCGGAATTCAAAAACCCTACAGTACTAAAATCCTTTAATGCTGCCGACAGCAGCTACACAACTGAACCCGCTGGCAGGGAAATAACCATCCGGCACCTGCTCACCCACACCTCGGGCATTGATTACGCTGCCATTGGCAGTAATGAGTTCAAAGCTATTTATGCAAAAGCCGGTGTGCCCAGCGGCATTGGTAATGATGGTGATGTGATTGGTGATAAGATTAAGATACTGGCGAAGTTACCTCTAAAACATAAACCGGGTGAACGGTGGACCTATGGCTTAAACATTGATGTGATCGGTTATTTGGTAGAACTGTGGTCAGGTATGCCGTTCGATCAGTTTTTGAAGAAGCGGGTGTTCGATCCGTTAGGCATGAAAGATACCTGGTTCTATTTACCAAAGGATAAGCACGATCGGCTTGTTACCCTGTATTCTGATCAGGGCGGTAAACTTGCGCGCCAGGTGGCCCCTGTTTATGACAATGTGAACCCTGACTATCCGAAAACCAACGGCAAATATTTTTCAGGTGGAGCCGGATTATCCTCAACGGTTGAGGACTATGCCAAATTTCTTCACTTGTTTCTCAATAAAGGGCAGTACAATGGTGTACGCATCCTCAGTCGGAAAACCGTTGAACTCATACTCACCAATCAACTGCACGTGCCCGATGCAAATCCATTTGGGTTGGCTTTTGGATTAGAAACGGATAGCAACGACTACCAGTCAATTGTGTCCATAGGTTCATTCAGTTGGGGCGGGGCATTCAATACTCACTACTGGGCCGATCCGAAAGAACAACTCATTGGTATAATCTATACCAACATGTATAACTCCTCCCAGTGGAGTCTTGGAAGCAAATTTAAAGTGCTCGTCTATCAAGCAATAAACGATTGATGATGTACTTTTGTGTCTGCACTATTACCAATGGCTGTATCAACAGTAACTCCGAAAGAAAATAAACTCTACACTGCAGCACTGCTCTTAGCGGTATTTACCATTCTCTATAATCTTGTTGAGGGAATTATTGCTACCTGGTTTGGCTATGAAGATGAAACGCTCACGTTATTTGGTTTTGGCGTGGATAGTTTCATCGAATTAATTTCTGGTGTGGGGATTATGCATATGATTCTTCGCATTCGTTATAATCCAACCGCAAGCCGCGATGGATTTGAACGCACCGCCCTACGGATTACCGGTACTGCCTTTTATCTGCTGGTTGCCGGCTTAATCATTGGGGCTGGCATGGTTATCTACACAGGACAAAAACCAGAAACAACGTTGTGGGGCGTAATCATTTCAAGCATTAGCATTTTAGTAATGCTTGCGCTTATCTACGGTAAACGCAAGGTTGGGAATGCCTTGAAAAGCGATGCCATACTGGCCGATGCCAACTGCACATTGGTGTGCGTATACATGTCCATTATTCTGTTGGTCTCAAGCGGGCTGTACGAACTTACACACCTGCCCTACATTGATGCGGCCGGCACACTTGGCCTGGCGTGGTTCTCGTACAAAGAGGGAAAGGAATGTTTTGAAAAGGCCAGTAGCGATAAGTACTGCGCCTGTGATCATGACTAGTGTTTCCAGCGGAGCTTCAGTACCAGCAGGAAAGACGCCAGTACCAACGTTACCATGTTCGCAATGATTACGGGTATGTCCATAATGAGTAAGCCATAGGCCAACCACAATAACACACCGGTACAAAAAATTGAAAACATCCCCAGGGACAAATCCTTAGCCGATCGGCTTTTCCAGGTTTTTACGACCTGCGGAATAAAGGCTGCCGTGGTGCATGAACCTGCAACTAATCCTAAAAGCTGAATGGTATTCATTTTTCGTTTTTGTTTTCACCACAAAGTAACGGTGAAAACACGTAAACGTTGGCCCGATGTAGGATTTTTCGCAATGCTGTCGTTGAAAACGATTGCGGTAAAATCAGGCTATAAATCAGCCTTCTTAAGTCGCAGGTAGCTGAAATAATTGAACAGAAAAGTCCATACCAGCGCAATGCCCACGGCTGGCAGGCTTACATAGTCTTGTATCTCCTGAAAAGCGTAACGGGCAAAAGGCATGGGAACAAGATTCATAATCGATTCAAGCGGAAAGAATTGAATGACCTGGGGCACATAGTCGTCAATATTTTTCTTAATGATAAGTTCAATTAAATACGAGTTGAGCAGCAACACAATACTTAAACCTGATCGTTGTACAAAAATTCCGAGCATAAGGGCAAAAGAAAGGAAGGCGAATACCTCCAGAAAATATGCCGGAAAAAACTCGATGCCATTGAACATGTAATGCCAATTCAAGGAAGGGGAATAAATTAAGCCGGTAACCAGGGAAACAAAAAAAACCAGTACCATGCTCAGTAAACTCAGCAACAGGTTAGTTGTTATTTTGGAATACAGGAATTCAGCGCGGCTTAAACCATCAATAATATTCTGCCTGACCGTGCGGTAACTATATTCATTGGTAATAGATATGAGCACCATAATACCCAGCATAATCTTCAATAATCCACTCGACCAGGCCAGGTTTTGCCACACATCCGGGAAATGATAAAGCGGAATGCGATCAATATTAATAGATTGACCAAAACCTTCGATGAGACTGGCCAGCCATTTCAAAAACTCCATACCGCTGGCGGTGGCCATACCCAGCGTAAAAAAGTACAAACCACAGATGATCCAAAAGGTGCGGTAACTGGTAAGTTTCTTTAAGTCTATTCGAAGTAGTTGCAGCATATGTTTTCAGCTTAATGTGCTTCGGAGAGTATTTCTAAGAATTGCTTCTCCAGGCTTTTCTTTTTCGTAACCAGGTGATTAACAACAATGCCCTTTTCAAAAAGGAATTTATTCAGTTCTTTTCCATGAAAACCATCCCGCATGGTAACCTGGTAAACACCATTCTCACGGTTAACTGATGATGTTCCGGAGAATGTGAGCAACACCTCATTGAAGTTCTCAACGTCTGCATTTACTTCTACGGTTTCCGAGCCCTTTCCTACATCATCAACCGGGCCGGTGTATATCATATTACCTCGCTTTAGGATAGCAAAGTGAGTACATACCTTCTGCACTTCATCCAACAGGTGACTGGCCAGAATAATGGTTTTGCCATTCGCGGCAATCTTTCTGATGATCTCCCTGATCTCGGCAATACCCATGGGATCAAGTCCGTTGGTGGGTTCATCCAAAATGAGAACCGTAGGATCATTGAGTAAGGCTGAGGCAATGGCAAGCCGCTGCTTCATACCCAATGAGTATGTTTTGTATTTATCATCCTTGCGTTCAGTAAGTTCAACCAGTTCCAGCACCCTCGGAATATTTTCCACAGGGCACTGTTTAATCATAGCATTTAGTTCGAGGTTCTTTTGTCCGCTCAGGTAAGGATAAAAAATAGGGTGCTCCAGTACTGCCCCGATTTTTCTGCGCAACTGCGGGGTTGGCTCTTCACCAAACCACAGAAACTTTCCGGACGTGGGGTTGGTCACTCCCATGAGCATACCTAGGGTAGTGGTTTTACCACTGCCATTGGGCCCAAGCATACCAAACACCTGGCCTTTTTGTACGTCAAGCTTCAGGTTGTTTACAGCTTTTATTTTGCCGAAATGCTTGGAGAGGTCTTGGATGGAGAGAACGGTTTCCAATTGTATACTTTTAGAAATTAGTAAAAAGCACTGTACTAATGATCATCAACTTGTTTGTCGCTGTCTTTACGTTTTGAATTACGGTCGGCAAAACTTTTAATTCGCTGCCCGATATCTGTGCTCTGATCCAGTGTTTTATACAGGGTAGTTACTTTATCCAACGCTATGCTGCCCACCACATCCAATACATATAAACTGGTTGAGTCATTAACCAAAACGACCATACCCTGGGTTTTGCCAGCCTTCTCTTTCATTAAAATATCAAGGTTTCTACCCTCATAGCGGGTGGTCATTACTTCTTCAAAAGTCTCAGAAATGTACTCTCCCTTCAGTTTTGAATAATCAGCCGCTTTAAACTGCTCCTTCTTATCAACCATTAAAAATTTCATTTTTTCAATATCCTTTATCAATTCATCAAACTCCTTATTGCCTGATTGATTGATCATTCTTAATGTATTCTGATAAAAGAAAAGGGAAAAGGAATCGGAATATTTTTTCTGCAAATTCTCTGTTGTCTTGCTTTGACCAAACGCCACCAAGGCGGAAAACAAAAACACAAAGATGATAACTAAATATTTCATATTAATGAGTTTAGGCTTATTACGAAAGAAGCAACCGTTGGGTTCAACGATTGCTTCACTATTATTTTATTTTATTTTATTTTATTTTATTTTATTCTATTAATTCTTCTTATTGTCCTTTTGATCCATCTTTTCCAGGTTCTCAAGTCCGCCTACGTTCATTTTCTGTCCGATTCGAGAAACCTGCTTAAGATCAATTTCACCAAACAAGGTCATCATCATAAAATCTTTTGCGCTACCCGACACCATCACCAATTCACTGATCTTACCAGGAGTTTTTTCTATAATATAAAACTTCATGTCCTTATCCTTATCCTTTACCGACATGAGCTCTTCAAATTTATTTTGAAGTATAATGCCGGAAGCTTCTTTATATAAGTTACGGGCATCGCTGGTGTTTTCTTTGCCAATAATACGCAGCCCCTTAAGTTTACTGATAGCCTCAAGCACTTCCTTATCTTCTGGTTTTTCAACCTCCATGTTGGTAAACAAGCTAAACATTTTACTGGAGATCGTTACCTGGGTGGTAAACGATTCATCGGTTGCATACTTGTTAAAAAATTTGCTGATCGATTCGCTCTGCGCATACACTCCCGTACCCAAAGCAATCAAAACAATAAGTGTGATTATTTTTTTCATAGTTGTAAATTCTTAATTCAATTATAATTCGCTATCTGTAGTTGTTGGTGTTTGAATCTTTTCCTGTGCTTCGTTAAACATGTTTATTTTCTTAGCCTGCTGTTCGGCATTTCCAAATCCTTTCGATATCATCAGCAAAGCGCGTTTCGTCTCTTCAAAAGCCCGCTGCGGGTCGTCATAGGTGTCTTCAACGGCTACTGCATTGTCGCTACGAAGTTCCTGCCGGACAAAATAAACCGCAGCCAATAAAACAGCCACACCGGCTGCAATGCGCATGGTGTTATAGAATAGCTTAACCAGTTTTCCGCTTTCCACGCGTTTCGTTGATTTAATCTGGCCTACCACGAAATTTTCAAATTGTGGATCAACCGATTTACCTTTTTGCTCATCGAAGTAGCGAAACAGTATGGCCGTTTCACGCCATTGATCCGGAACATCATTACTACAAAAGTATGTACGTAACTGTTCCTCCTCTTCCAACGATGACTCGCAGTCCCAATATTTTTTTAACAGTTCTTCCAGTTTCTTAGAGTCCATAAGCATTGATTTTCATCAATTTTTCTTTTACCGCGTTTCGTGCCCTGAATAAACTCACTTTTACCTGGTTCATATCCAGTTCAAGGATTTCGCAGATCTCATTGTACGTGTACCCTTCCACATCGCGGAGGTAAATAACCTGCCGTTGCTTTTCTGGCAAGGCCGCAATCAATTGATTTACATTCAGCATACTTTCACCCAATTCAGTTTTAACATCCGGTGTTGCATCGGTGTGCTTCACATCAAATCCTTCTTCCATCGGATAAGTCCCCTTTCGTTGTATCGACCGGAGTCTGTCCAGTGAAAGATTTTTGGTTATCCGCATGCACCAGGCTTCCATATTCTGGATCTGGTCCATTTGTGCCCGGTTATTCCAAACCCGTATAAACACCTCCTGTATTATATCCTTGGCTTCATCTTCGCTGCCCAGCATACGCAGGGCAAACCGAAAAAGCTTGTTTTTTGCAGGAAGAACACGGTTTTGAAAAGTTTCCAGATTCATCAATCAAAATCCAATAACCAGACGATGGGGTTAACCGGATGTTACAAGTTAGCTGAAATATTTTCTTCAGGCACTTTGCACGAAGCCAAACAAGTTCAAATTTCGTATTTTTGACTATGGAATATATTCACCCTGAATTCCCAAGAATCTCCGCCAATCCTGAGATTTGCTTTGGCAAACCAAGGATTAAAAACACCCGCATGCCTGTTTCATCCATATTATCCTATCTGGCAAGTGGCATGACTGTTGAAGAGTTTATTCATGATTTCAACTGGTTAACAAAAGAGGATGTCCTGGAAGCTATTGCTTTTGCAGCAGTTATGATGCAGGATAAATATATTCCGCTTGAAAAAGCCTCATGAAATTTCTGCTTAACGAGAATATCTCGCCCAGACTAATAGCCAAACTCAAAAGCTTAAATTACGAAGCACTTCACGTAAATGACTGTTTGCTTGTGGGTAAACCTGATGTTGAAATTGTAGAGTACGCGAAGATCAATGGTTTAATAATTATTACACATGATTTGGACTATGGTCGAATCATTTCATTATCAGCACTTGATAAACCTTCCGTCATTACATTAAGACTGGACAAACTAAACACTCAAATAGTTTTTAATATTTTAAGAGATAATTTAAAAAATCTGGAATCCTATATTAAGAATGGCTCATTAATCACTATAGAAGAGGATAAAATCAGATATCGATCGCTGCCTACCGAAAGAAATTAATTAAATTACTTACTCTTCTTCGCCTTCACCTCTTTAATCAACTTCATATCTACATTCTCGCGGGTTATGTATTCATAGTTTCCTTTGCCCATAGCCGCCAATTTTTGAAGATTTTTAGCGGAGGCGGTGGTTTTACCGAAATTGAATACGGTGATGAAAATATCTTCACCGGCAAATTTCTTTACCATTTCGTAGGTAGGATTACCGATGGCAAACTCGCCATCGGTTGCTAAAATAATTCTGTTGTTACCACCCCGGATGTAATTTTTATCTGCCACCTGGTAAGCCAACTTAATGCCTGCAATGCCATCCGTTTTTCCATCCGATTTCAACTTTTCAATGACTTGCGCAATCCTGGCTTCCTCTTTAAACGATGTAGGTGGCAACTCTACTTTTGCTTTACCCGCATAGGTAACGATAGAAACCTGATCCTCCGGCCGCATCATCTTCATAAGCAGCAAAACAGATTTTTTTAACAACGGAAGCTTGTCCGGGCTGTTCATGGATCCGGAAATATCCAATAACAACACCATATTATTAGTAGCGTAGCCCTCCATGGACATAGCATTTTCGCCTAACCCACCTACATAAACGGTATCTACCCGCGATACATAAACGGTGTCTTGCCGGATGGTTTCAATGCGGATAATATCGGTAATCCGAACTGTATCACGCACAACACCTCCCGAAACCTGTTGTGAAGGTTTCTTTTCAGGTGTATTCTTTTTTCCTTTTTGTTTGACCGCAACTTCTTCTTTTACCATTGGATCCGGTAAAACATCAATTGGTTGTTGTGTTGCTTCTTTAACTGATGCAGCAACCGGTTCAACTTCTTTCTTAGGCTCAGGTTTACGGTGTGGCACCATCTCCAGAAATTCAACCTGAATAACCGATTTCAATAAGGGCACCTTCGACAACTCAGCAAATTTGTTATAGTCTCTTACCAGAATCTGATTGTACTGATAAATCAACTCATTGTATGGATGACGATAATGGGATGACGCTGGCTTTCCCGGTTTAAGTTTATTTAGTGACTCAGCAAACCGTATGGAGTATTTCGCAAAATCTTCGTAAGGGGTGTACGGACAATTTCCATTTGACCTCCCATACTTTTGAATTCCCGTCAGGTTTGTATACTCGTTTGTGATCAGCTCACGAGACATCCTTTCAATAGCTTCTGTGGTGGCTTTTTGCAGCGAATCGCCAGCCAAATACTTTTTAGCTTTAAACAATTCTTTATGATTTTCATCCAACAAGGACAACATTGCATTGCCCGAAACCTGCCATGAACTTTTTGGATTGGCCGGTTTATAAGCTTCAAAAATTTTTCTCACATCCTGATAAAGTCTTTCTTTCTTTTCATCAAAAATGCCGGCCAGCACAATGTATCGGGCAATTACACCGTACACGTATTCCATACTATCTTTTGTTAACTGTTTTGATGCTGCTTTGGCCAACAGGGCATTGTTCCATTGATTCAATTCTGTTAAAATAGAATACAGTACCGTTACCTGGTCATTCAAAGGTTTTTGATACGTGGAAGGCAATACTTTACCCTGTTCAAGGGTTTGCTGATATAACGTTACCGGTAATTCAAAACTCTTATAATAATACTCCAGGTTCATCTTACCAGTTTCCCGTAAGCGTATCTTTCCATAGGATGCCGAACTGTTTAAATTATGCATCGGGTTCATCATGTGGTTTATCTGCGCCATACCGGTATTTATAAATTCTACATAAGTAGAAAGTGCTGAGAAAACCTGTGGAGTAATGGGCGTGGTAACTGGAGATACAGTAAGTGTAACAATGGGCTTATCTGCAAAAGGAGTAACCTCCAGGTTAATTTCCTTCACCACTGACCGGATGCTGAACAACGGAACAAAATTCAAATAATAGATTCCGCGAAAACCGCCAGACGAGGACTGCTTAATGAAATTCTCATAAAACGATACACCTACATTATTATAATAGTTAATCAGATTTTTGTAGACATTATTGCTGTGTCCATCAGATTGTTGATTTTCATAGGTATAACCATCTACACCATTTCGTTTGGTACTCTGTAATGACTCCATGCCTTCAACAAATGAATTATACATGGAAGAGGCCGGGTATTGAATCCCTGTTACTCCATGCTTTAATACTTCAATTCTATTTACGTCATCAAGAATATGCTTCTCTACTTTCTCCACCGGCCAGCCTGTATGAACATCCTCACGAATATTAAACACACATGCCTCCAGTAATTCCTTTTCAAAAACCAGTTGATCGCGCATAAGCTTGTTGGCTTTATGATAAGGACTTGCCGCATTATAGGGTTGAAGCCGGGTGTACAATTTCTCCGCTTCTATATGAACCTCTTTTACCGCATGGCTATAGTCCTTTACCTGTTTTTCAATGGTATTGACCAACTCCTCAAATCTTTGAAAATTATCTTTTTCATAATCTTTCAATCGAAAATAGATCTCAATCGCCTTGCACGTTTCATCCACCTTCAACCAGGTTGTTCGGGCAGCTTCGGCTTTTGTTATAAATGAAGTTCCGGAAGAGCCCAGGGCTGATGCTGTTTTCTGCGCTTCTTCGAAATAATATTTCTTTTCTGCTATTCCGCAGGTATAAGGTGCTATCACTCTGGGCTTGCTTCTGAACTCCTGCATGCGTTTATAAGGCGCAACCAACGTTGGACCCAATCCCGACAACTCGGTGGTCAATTGATTGACCATTGTAAGGTAGTTGTTGATAGCTTTCTGTTGTGGCTCTGTAAGCGTTTGGGCATGTAAACCAGATGAGGCTAACAAAAGCAATGCAAAATATCGGAGGGTATTCATACCATGAAGATAAAAAATCTTACTGTTCACCAATCTGGAATTTGAATGAAGTTAATTGAGTATATTAACTGATCATTATGAAGGATCGGGATAATATTATTGCATTCGGGAGTTTTGAAAACAGTATGGAAGCCAGCCTGGCTAAAGCCAAGCTTGATGCTTATGGCATTCCTTGCTTTTTAACGGAAGAAAATCTGGCCAGCCTCTACCCCATTCAAAACCCCAGGTTTAGTGTTCGGTTGCACATTTTTCAAAAAGATGAAGCCCAGGTTCGAGAGGTGCTGACCGAAACGGTTGTTTTAGCTGAGGAGGACCTTACCCGCTGCCCACGTTGTCAGTCAACACGAGTAGAATATGGATATTCGAAGAAACTATCCTGGCGATTAACCTCAATATTGCTCTCGTTGTTATTCGTACTTTTCCCTCCTAAAAAAACAGGCCATTGCCTCGACTGTGATCATGAATTTTAACCATATGACCTAACGCTTGTTATCATTTTTGCACCGTGTATCTTTCAACCATGTTTTCAAAAGTTATTATCGGAGTATTAGGGCCTGGTGAAAATGCAACACCGGAAGAAAATGAACTGGCATACGATTTAGGTGCTGCCATTGCCAAACAGGGTTGGGTTGTGCTTACAGGAGGAAGAGAATTCGGGGTAATGAATGCTGTGCTGAAAGGCGCTGCCGACAACAAGGGTCTTACTGTAGGTGTATTGCCTGGCGAATCAACCGTAGGCGCTTCTCGCTACGCCCAGATAAAAATTGTTACCGGCATGGGCAGTGCCAGAAATAATATAAACGTACTCAGTAGCCATGTGCTGGTGGTGCTTGGGATGGCAGCCGGAACAGCTTCAGAGGTATCGTTAGCGTTACGGGCAAATAAAAAAGTAATTCTGCTGGCGCAGGATGAATTGTCTACCATGTTTTTCAAAAAGATTGGAACCTACCGGGTAGTTGCCGTGAACTCCATACAGGATACCATTAACCTGATTAAAGACTACGTTGACCTGAACCAGATTAGCTGAAGTTAAACACCCTCAACCAAAATCATTTTACCGGTTGAAGCCTCCATGCGGATTTTCTTTGCAGCCGCATACGCACTGGATGCATAAAAGGCCTTAGCCTTTTCAATACTGGGGAATTCAATAACCACCACACGCCCTGGTTTCCAATCACCTTCCAGCGTTTCTGTGGCTCCTCCGCGAACGATAAACTTACCACCAAAGGAGCCTACAATTGCGGGTGTTAACTTTTTGTAGTCTTCGTACCGAACAGGATCTTTGATATCCACCTCAACAATTACATACGCGGGCATATTTTTAGATTTAATGTGGAGTAAAAATTGGTTTCAATTCTTCAACAACAGGTTCACCAAGTAAATATTCAATTGCTTCGCGCTCGGTTGCAAAGGGGCGAAAGTCGGTTCCCAGCAAAAGGTTGAAGCCTTTCAGGATCATCATCTTGGGTGTATTTAAACCGGTTAATGCATTACGTGCAATAAATTTTTTAATGGCCACCGATTCACTCTCCATGTGCCTTACATATGCAGGGGTGATATAGGTATTGCTAAACGAATTAATAATCAGTTTAGGCACATCCGTTTTCATGATAAAAGCCTTGGCCTCAATGGCCAGGGCTATCATACCTGCCTCTTTTAGATTAGAATAATCAATGGCTATAATCTCTTTACCTTGAATAACTAATGTTCTGATGCGCTGCATTAAAAAAAGGTAAACACAAAAATAGTGTTTACCGTGGAATCGCAAGCCGTTTATTTTAGCGCTCCCAAAAAGGAGGAGGCTCAATACCTAATGCGCGCAAATACACATACGCTTGCCCGCGATGATGAATTTCATTATCGATAAAATAGAATATAGAAGACCATACTGTTCCTTCATACTGGCCAAACGTGATTACCTTCTGCTGAAATTTTTCTTCAGGAATAAGTACCCATAAGCGATTAAGTTCAACCGTAGCTTCATCCCACAAGGCCAGCAACCGCGCTTTACTTTGGTCATGTTTTAAGTGCTCGTTTAATTCCTCGGTTTCTCCGGTTGCCAGTTGGCGCAACCCGGGAACGGCAATGGCCAGCAGTTCTTGTACAAGTGCTGCACAAGGACGCATACCACCTATCGAAAATTCAAAAAAATCTTTCTCCGGGAAAGCTTCAATCACTCTGCGGGTAAGATTTCGGTGTCCTTGCCAGTGCTCAAGCAGTTGAGCGGGTGTAATTACCGGTGCGTGGTGTGTTAGTGTTTTTTCCATGCGTGTAGTTAATTTGGTTAATGCCCAAATCTCATTCACCTTCAGGACAACCCTATGTCAGTAGCACAGGAAAATAAAAAAACCCTTGAATTATTTTTAATTCAAGGGTTTCCGAGGTCTCGAGCGGATTCGAACCGCTGTAGGAGCTTTTGCAGAGCTCAGCCTAGCCACTCGGCCACGAGACCAAAAAGGCATTCGTCATGCTTCCATGACGAACACCCAATATTACTTATTCTGCTTTAGATTCACCTGATGCTTTTGGTGCATTCATTTTATCTTTCAATGCACTCAATGCTTCAAGATCGCCCAGCGTTGATTTCTCCACTTCCTGATTGATCTTATCGATGGTTTTACCCTTCGATGCAGGCGTTGCCTTCTTCTTGGCAGCCGGCTGCTTATCATCTTCTGCAGAGAATATAGCCTTGTGCGATAATGAAATTCTGCGGTCATCTTTTGAAAACTCCAGTACTTTGAAGTCAAGTGAATCACCTACTTCAATTTTACCTTCGTCTTCCCGTACCAGGTTTTTAGTTGAGCAGAAACCTTCAATACCATAAGGAAGTTCCAGAATAGCTCCTTTATCATTTTTACTGATAACAGTACATTTATGAACTGAACCTACGGTAAATACGGTTTCAAAAGTATCCCATGGATTTTCTTCCAGGTGCTTATGACTTAAAGCAAGCCTGCGGTTTGCTGCATCAAGCTCTAACACTACTACCTGCAATTTATCGCCAACCTTTACAAACTCAGAAGGATGTTTAATCTTCTTAGTCCAGCTTAAGTCAGATACGTGCACAAGTCCGTCAATACCTTCTTCCAGTTCAATAAATAAACCAAAGTTAGTAAGGTTACGCACAATGCCTTCGTGCTTGGTTCCGATAGCGTACTTGGTGAGTACATCCTGGCGTGTCCAGGGATCTTCAGTAAGTTGCTTGATTCCAAGTGACATTTTTCTTTCCTCACGATCGATGGTAAGTACAACCGCTTCAATTTCATCACCCACCTTCATGAAGTCCTGAGGATTGCGCAGGTGCTGTGACCAGCTCATTTCACTTACGTGGATTAAGCCTTCAACACCGGGCTGAAGCTCGAGGAACGCACCGTAGTCGGCTACGTTTACAATCTTACCTTTTACTTTCGATCCTACTGTGATGTCAGCAGGTAAAGAAGCCCACGGATGATCCGTAAGCTGTTTCATACCTAAGCTAATGCGTTTCTTCTCGCCATCAAACTCAAGCACAACCACTTTAACCACCTGATCAAGTTTCAACACTTCTTCAGGATGGTTGATACGACCCCATGATATGTCAGTAATGTGTAGTAATCCATCAACACCACCCAGATCGATAAACACACCAAAGTTGGTCATGTTCTTGATTGTTCCTTCCAACACTTGGCCCTTTTCAAGGTTGCTGAGGATGGCTACCTTTTGTTCTTCAAGATCTTTCTCAATGAGCACTTTGTGCGATACCACTACGTTGTCGTTGGTGTAGTTGATTTTCACCACCTTCACTTCCATCGACTTGTTCACGTAAATATCAAAATCGCGGATAGGCTTAACGTCAATTTGTGAACCCGGTAAGAAAGCTTCAATACCATAAACATCCACAATCAAACCACCCTTCGTTCTGCGTTTTACAAAACCTTCAATCACTAAATCATCATCCAGTGCTTTTTGAATGCGCTCCCAGCCTTTCACCAGTTTCGCCTTTCTGCGGCTAAGCACCAGTTGGCCCATTAAGTCTTCACGTTCTTCAATGAAGATCTCAACTTTGTCACCAATTTTTAAATTGGGCACATCTTTGAATTCAGCCAATGGCACCAGGCCATCTGATTTAAATCCAATGTTTAAAATTACATCGCGGTCATTTATTCCAACCACGATTCCATCCACAACCTCACCACTATCAACTGTAGTAACTGTACCCGCATAGAGTTTCTCCATCTGATCACGGTCGGTAGAAGAGTAACCTTCACCAAAGCCTTTGCGCTCGTAGGCATCCCAATCAAACGCACCGGGAACCGCCATAGCTTTAACAGCTTTACGCAGTTCAGTTACCGGAATAGCCTCCGATTCGATTTCTTCTTTCTCCAGTGCCTTAACTTCCGCCAACGGATCAATTTCATCGATTTCGACAGGGATGTTTTCCTCCACTACTTTCTTTTTTACCGCTTTGATTTCCTCTTGGTCGTCAGCGGCCAGTTTTGCTTTTTCCTTAGCCATAAAATAAAATGTGCCCGATGGTACATGCAGTGGCCGGGCCAGCATACTGCAAATTTTGGTTAAACACTGCTTTTTAGCTGATTTTCAGCAAAAAGCCCCCAACACTTATTGGGGGCTGCAAAGGTAAAAAATAATATGATTCAGCCCTACCTGGTCTCAGGATGTTTCAATTGGCCAATCTGGTAGTTAAGAATGATCTCCTGAAACATGAGGGTGAACTCTGCCTGCGCCTGGGCTGCCTGACCTTGTATTAAAGCGTTGCTGGCCTGGGAAAACTCGAAAAATGCAGACAATCCGAGCTCATATCGCTCTTTTTCGAGGTTGTAGGCACCATTAGCGGCTTCAAACTGAGCCACAGAAGCCAGGTATTGGGCCTTGGCGGCCTCAAAATTCTGGTAGGCCGTTTTTACATCGCGATAGATGATCGTTTTGAGATTATTCTCCTGTAACAGACTATTGTCTCTGTCAATTTTAGCAGACTGCACCTGAGTGCGTGTTGCGAATCCTGTGAGGATTGGAACATTTAACGAAAAACCATAAAAATGATAGGGATTAACTGTGCGGAGCTGATCGTTTAGCGTGAAAGGAATTCGTGAATTATAAAAAGACCCTAGTGTATAGAACGCTGAAATGGTAGGGAAATAGCTTCCCCGAAAAGCACTCACCGTACGCGCATTGCGAAGCACCAGTTGCTTTTGTTGATTGTAATCCGGGCGGCTGGCTAAAGCCGTCTGGTATAACGCATCTAAATCTACGTCAAGCGTCAGAACCGACTCTATGGAAATACCCGGATTTACCAATTTAAATTCAGTGCCAGGCTCCAACTGTAAGGTTTGTGCCAAAATAAGTTTATCGTTCTCAAAGGTGTTCCAGGCCCGGATCATCAGGGACTCTAATCGCTTTACTTCGGCCAGTTGATTGTACTTATCAACAATTGCCAGGGCACCCACTTCAACCAAACCTTCTATACGCTTTAGATTTTCTGACTGATTCCGGTGATTGTCCTGTGCAATTCTATACAACTCTTCACTTAACAGCACCTGAAGGTACTGTTGCGATACGTTAAAGATGGTAGTCTGTTTGGTTCTTTCAGCCCCGTAGGTTTGCGCCTGTGTATTACTATGGGCGGCCCGTAGCGTTTGAATACGATTCAATCCGCCAAATAAGGGAAGGTTTGCACTAATGCGTGCATCAATATTATCGGAAACAACATCCAGAAATTCTACCTGATTGGTTTCCGGATTTTGTATTTGTTGTCTTCCTCTGCGGTCATAAAAATCAGCTGAGGCGCGCAGGCTGGGCGCCATGTCCATAATCCGTTGCAATCGCTGCGCTGAAGCCCGCTCCACTTCATTTTGTTGTATACCATAATCAACATTTTTTTTCAGGGCTATGGTAAGCGCTTCATTGTAGGTGAGCTGTAGTTGTGCAAAGGATGCAACAGCATAACTAACAAAGCATAATGTGGCTATCGAATATTTCATACTTGATTTCTTAAAAGCTTTTATCCTACTTTTTCATCTGATACAATCGCCCCATCCGCAACCCGCACGATACGTTTGCCGCGCTGCGCATTTTCTTCCGAGTGCGTTACCTGAATAATGGTCATGCCCTCTTCATTCAGTTTCTGAAAAATGTCCATAATCTGTTTACCTTGATCAGAATGAAGATTTCCGGTGGGCTCATCGGCTAATAGCATTTTGGGCTGCCCTACAATAGCGCGGGCGATACCCACCAATTGCTGCTGTCCGCCCGAAAGTTGTTCGGGAAACAAATCCTTTTTGGCCACCATGTTAAACCGATCGAGCATCTCGGCAACCATGCTTTTGCGCTGGCTGCCATTTACACCTTTATACAATAATGGTGTTTCAATATTTTCATATACCGTAAGTTCATCAATGAGGTGATAGGCCTGGAAAATAAACCCTATGTGGTTTTTGTGCATTTCCGACTTCTGCTTTTCCTTTAGTTTATGTACCGGCTGATCGTAGAAATAGTACTCACCTGCTGAGGGTTCATCCAACATACCAATAATGTTCATAAGGGTAGATTTTCCTGCCCCGCTGGGGCCCATAATGGTGAGAAATTCACCTTGCTCAACATCCAGGTTAACACCTTTTAAAATGAAAGTGCGCTGAAAGCGAGAATCAATAAACTTGTCAATATCCCGAAGTTTTATCATCGATGGTAAGTGTTAGCTGCCCTAAAGCCAATTATGGTGCCAAGGGCTGTATAGGGCATTAGGCGCAAAAATTAAGGCCAGGTTACACGCGTGGGCGTCCGCTATTGAAAAAAGGTGTCTGAAACCGGACAGGTTATTAAAAAATAATCGGATACAGAATAACATCCACCCTGCGGTTCAGGCTCATGCCCCTGCGGGAGTCATTGCGAAAAACGGGGTTATCAAGGCCCCAATCTTTAACAGAAATTTTGTGCTCCGGAATATCGCGTTGAATTAACAACTCCTGAACGGCCTGGCTCCGCATTTTTGAAAGCCACTCATTATACTCACGGCCGCCAATGGGGTCGGTATGGCTGATCAGATGAATTTCGTACTTATCCAACAGGTTAGGTATAGAGTCTAACCAATGAAACAAATCATCCGCCTGAAATTCATCTATAAAATAGCTTCCGCCTCCAAAGTAAATGCTTTTGCGCAGCTCATCCGTATGCTGGCCAAAGGCCACAACTCCAGAAAAGAATAACGCAAGTAAAAAGGCGAACTTCATTACTAAATTTACGACAGAAAATTTGAATCCAGCGTATTAAACCAGCATGAATATGACCGCATAACAATTAAATTGCACGGTGTACTATTCACTATTTGCGGGTTGACCCAATTCGTTATGAAAATACCAAAAGCACTTATTTTGTTTTCGATACTTGTTTTTTCTTCCTGTGGTAATAAAATCATTTACTTCGGCAGGGAATATGCGGAAACCGAACACGTTGATATTTACTTCCGTGAAAGCGATGTGCAGGAGCCTAACGAGATTATGGGTAAGCTTACCTACGAGGTAAGTGCTAAAAAGCGTTCGGATAAAGTTCAACGAAAAATCACAGACCGGGTAAAAAAGAAGGGCGCAGATGCCATTATTTTTGATGATATATCCTTAACGACTACAGGCGCAGCCACCGGTGGAGGTGTTGCCGGAAAAGGAACACGAAGAGGTTTTTTCTTTGGCCTTTTCGGAAGCAAAACCAAATACGAGAGAGGGCAGCAGATCAAAGCAACGCTTTTAAAGTACAGAAAGAATATTGGTGGTTAATAACTGCTTTGTTTGTGCATGAGTTATTTTACACTTCAGGCCACAAAATCACGAAGACACTAAATTGTTCACTAAAGCAGAAGTATCATCTAATAATTGAGCCATACGAGCTTAGCCGATTTACCTTTTTCAACAACCGTAATTACCCACACATTATCGTAATCCCCATCCTCCCACGGGTGATATTTTTGCACACCCAATAATGTATTTGCCATCCAGGGTATGGTGTTAGAGTGCCCTACGACTACCACTGTACCTCCGGCATGCGTAGTAATCATTTTATCAATCTCTTCTTCCTTGTTGATCTCATAATCCAGAATGGTCAATCCCTTTTTTACTGCCAACGGTTCTACGGTTTGCCGTGTTCGCTTAAAGGGCGTACTGTAGATAGCATTTACTTCACCTTCGTTGAGTAGGTCAGCCAGACGTTGGGCGCGCTTTTTTCCTGCCGGGGCCAGATCCGGATCGTTGGTACTTTGTTCCATAGCTTTCTCGGCATGACGGATTAAAATGAACGTGGTTATTTTATCCTGTGCGAAAACGTTGAATGCTAAAAATAAAAAGACAGATACAAATATTTTTTTAAGCATAATCAGATGATGTTTAAATCTTAGGACGTATTAGTTCTTATACTTATTGGTAATACCAGCCGGGATATTGCAATTGGCCGATCTTCTTGTGTCAGCCAAATGAAAGATCTTCCAGCCGCTTTCGGTTTTGTAAAGATGGAAAGCATCCACGCCACAATGGCTGAATTTTTTCCCGATATAAAAAGCATAGTCGCACCAGGCCTGGGCAAAATCGCCATCCAGTTGAATAGTCAGTCCCCAGATTTCTTCATTCAAGGCATCGGCTCGTGGCGTTCCTACGGATTTCACAAAATCTTCAATGGAGGATTCACGTCTTAATACAACTACATTTTCGCGATTTCGGTAAACCGTAGCCATCGTAACATCCTTATAAAAAACACTCCGTACCATAGCACTATCGCCAACCTGCATGCCTTTAAAAAGGCGCTCTATAACCTCTTTTATTTTGGACTCTTCGGTTTGTGCATGTATGGTAAAATGAATTGCCATCAGCATAACCAGCGCGCTTATCAATTTTTTCATTCGTATTATTTTTTACAAATTTGAACTTACTCACGTTGAAGGTAAAGATATTTTATCCAGGCGGAAACCTGTTGGATATTGTTCATGATTTACCGCTTTTTGCATTAACTTTAATGCTTTAAATCTTCCCCTATGAGGTTAATTACCGGTTTTTTCCTGCTTTGTGTTTTTCTTAGCCTTTCGGCAAGTGCACAGGTGGTTGACAGTTTAATGGCTGTTCTGGATACCGCCCGAAACGAAAGAAAGGTTAAAACCCTGAATGAACTCTTCCGCGAGCATATCCAATCCGATCCCATAAAAGCGATTGGTTATACACGGGAGGCGTTGACACTCGCCACGGAAATTAATGATAGACGAGGCACCGCAGCTGCATACAATAACCTGGGGGTAGCCTACCGAAACCAGGGCGCGCTGGATAAGGCCCTGGAATACTACATCCGTTCACTCAACATTTACGATACCCTTCAAAACAAAGAGGGTATTGCTACTACAAAAAATAACATCGCCACTATTTATTCGATTAAGAAAGATTACGGGCAAGCGATGAAGTTTCTGGAAGAATCGCACAACATGTTTATCCAATTGGGTGATCAGCGCAAGCTTATTGGCTCCATGAATAATATGGGTAACCTGAACAGCGACCTGCAACTTTATGAAAAGGCCATGCGCTTTTTTTCAGAGGCGTATCAGTTAAGCGAAAAGATGGGTGAGCCCTTTGCCGATCCGCTTAACAACATTGGCATTATCTATTTCAAACAAGGAAATTATCAACGTGCCATAGAGTACTACCAGCGCGCACTTGAAATTGAACGCACCAACGACAATAAGCTGGGAATGCTTAATACGATTACCAACATTGGTATTGCCTATACTAAGGCTGGTCAGCCTGTTCCGGCCCAGCAATACTTGAATGAGGCCTTAAAACTCTCGGTTGAATTACAGGCAAACACGGGCGTTCCGGATATTTTAAAGAATACATCCTATAATTACTACCGGCAGGGAAAGTTGAAAGAAGCCTACGAAAAATTACTACAATACGACTCAGCCCGCGAAAAAGTTTATGGCGATGAAAGTACCCGTAGAATAGCCCAAATGGAAGTAGCCCTGGAACTAAGCGAGAAAGAAAAGCAATATGAAATTCTACGAAAAGATAGCGAAGTAAAAAGTCTTCAGTTAAAAAGCAGCCGCCTGTTTATTGTGCTGATAATTCTTGGGCTACTCCTGCTCATAGCGGCTGCTAATTTTATTTTCATGAACAGGCGGAAAGAACTTTTTAAATAATGACGCGCGAAGAGGCCCGCAGCATACTCTACGAAATGACCAAAAGTCAAAGCCTGCTTCGCCACATGCGTAGCATTGAACTGGTGATGGAGGCCTATGCCGGCAAACTTGGAGAAAATCCTGAAGAGTGGGCTGTTGCCGGCCTATTGCACGATGCCGACTATGAGGCTTTCCCCGATCAGCATCCGGGTATAATTGTCGATAAATTGCGTACCCTGGGAGAAGAAAAAATCGCTCATGCCGTATCGGCACACTATACTAAATGGAACGTACCGTATGTTACAACGCTTGATAAAGCGCTTTTGGCCTGTGATGAATTGACGGGATTTATTATTGCCTGCTGCCAGGTAAGGCCCGATGGCATTGCCAGTCTGGAGCCCAAATCGGTGCTCAAAAAGTTAAAAGACAAAACATTTGCAGCTAAAGTGGAACGCGATGAGGTTTACAAAGGAGCCGAACTTTTTGGCGTTGAACTCACCGACCATATTGCCTTTATAATTAATGTACTACGGGAAAATAAGGCAGAACTTGGCATTTAACCAGGGTAAATTCTGTACTTTTAATTTTACCGATTAATGAAGAACCTATACATTTGCTTACTAAAAGAAATCAGCCATGTTTGAACAATACACAGGAAGCGGAGCCAGTCTTTTTATAACCATTGTTGCCGTAATCATTGGCTTTGCAGCAGCCTTAGGCTATGTTGATTTTATGAAAACAAAAAAGGAAGAAAAGAAGGACTGATTCTTTTAAACGAATATTGTAATGCCATATTTACACTGTAGGTATAGCATTTTTATTGGCGCCCGGCTAATAGGGAGATTTATACTTTGACTGCCAATCTTTCCAGGTTACATTTTTGTAGTGATCCTCCCCGATAAACTGAATAATTTTATGAAACTCTTCCGGTTTTTGATATCCCGGCAAGGGTTGAATCATCCTGAATTCATCGTCAAGAAAAACTACTGTGGGATAGCTAAGTTGATTGTTAAGTAATGACGCTGCCAGCTGATGATACCCACTGCGGCCATTATCGATAAACTTAAATGTATTTCCGGCAAACACTACATCTTCGCGTTGTTCGGCATTGAATTTAACGGGGTAAAAATGCTCATTAAGGATTTTAGCGACTTTAGGTTCGCTGAATGTATTCTTATCCATTACTTTGCACCAACCGCACCAGTCGGTATACACATCTATAAAAATCTTACGCTTTTCTGTTTTTGATTTCTCAACGGCCTCTTCAAACGTGAGCCATTTCACCGCGCTTTCGGTAACCGGTACATCAAAAGATGTAAAAAGAAGGGTCGCAAAACTGAAAACACTGATATAAATTCTGGACATACTGTAATAATTCACGTGAGTAAGCAACAAATTTAGCATGAAAGGAGGTTCACTTTTGAGATTAATCTTTTTTCAGAAATCAGAGTAACCAGTCCGGAATACCCCGGTATACTGTACGGATCAATAAGACTAAATGTCCAGAATCGCACACATATTACCTAAAAATTCACCGAAACTGGGTGTTTTAAGCGATTTTAAGACTGGCACAGCTTTCGTAAAACGAGTGACTGTGAGCAACAGATTTACCTATAAAGAATTCTCCCTTCTCCTTGGCATTATGGTGGCCATCATCATATTGCTGGTGGTTTGGCTTTACCCGGCCGGCACCGAAGCTTCTGAAGTAGGCGGTCAGGCGCAGCCATTTTTAAACCTGCATTCATTCAAAGCAGCCTTTCAAAAAATTCAAACGGTAGTTCAACTATTTCTGTAGGCGTAGTAAGCCAGTACAGTTTCAATGGCTTTTCGAATTGCCTGATTGATCGGGTAAAAATCTTTTGTCAATTCATAATCAATTGCATGCAGTTGCATATAATAGTGATGCATCACGGGTATTGATTCTACTTCCTGCTCAACTTTATGATATGCCTTTGTATACTGATCGGCTTGTTCGGTTTTGATGATTTCACAGGTGACCAGTTCCTTCTTATCATATTTATTGGTACGCGCGGAAAATCCGAACAGGCGGCAAATCAATCCACGGTGTTTGTACTCGGTACAAAGGCCTGCTCCGGCTTGTGTCGGGTTTAAAATAAGGCAAATGGATGAGTCGGATTGTTCAAGTTTTTCCAGCCAGGCAAAGGACTGATCGGCATGATACAGGGCATGCGCAAACGGAAGAAACTCAAGAATGGTAGCTTCGATATCGGGTTTAAAACAACACTTACCACACCCCCACTTACAATTCAGGCCCGACCAACCCTGAAAGCGGTAAATTTCGTTATCGAGTTTCTCAAAAACCTGTTCAACAGCCTGTATCTTTTCCTCCAACGTCATGAGGCAAAGATAGCGGAAACGCCATCAGCCTTTATAGCGAAGTTTCATCGAAAGATAACCCTGCTGCTTGTCGACTTCGGTAAACTCAAAATGCTCACGCTGTTTAATATCCTGAAACAAAGGTTTGCCTTCACCCAACACAACGGGAACCAACCCTAACCACAACTCATCTATCAATCCGGCATTCATAAACGTAGTGGTCAGGCTTGCCCCGCCCCATAGCCAAATGTTTTTTCCCTCTTCCGCTTTGATTCTTTTCACTGCAGTTATGATGTCACCGCCAAGCAAATAGGTATTCTTTCCTTTAACAGATTTTAGGGTATTAGAGAATACATAACTGGTTTTGTCAGCATAGTCAGCTGTACCGAATAACGCATAGCTCTTCCTCCCGAAAAAGACCACATCAATGTTATCCAGAAATTTATCCATTTCTTCTTTTGATGGTGGTGGACACCAATCGTATTCACCATTGGGGCCTTCAATGAAGCCATCGAGGCTCACGGCTACTCCTAAAATTACTTTTCGCATATCGGTAATAATTACTCAAGTTCTCTACACTCAATTCCCCAACTGCGCAACAGATGAAGGGCATCGGTGGGTTTAACCTTATCCGACACAATGCGTAGAATCCGGTCTGCATCGTCCAGGGCAAAATTCCAGTTCCCATGACCGGCCAATTCGTTCAATACCGGAGACAACGACTTTACCTGAAGCGGAGATTGAACGGAAGTTGAAAGCACAATGACATCCATAGTTGCGAGGTTGACTTAAGGTTAATAAAAGTTCAGAAAGCAAAATCATCAGGATAAGCACTCCGGTGAGTACTCCGGCTATCAGCCATAAAGCCTTTACAAACGGTGGAGATGATTTTGCGTGAATCATGTACCAAAAAAACAATTGACCGGTGACAGCCCTATGGCAACAGGAAAAAGATTTTTTATGGTTATTTTTAAGTCGCTGACAACCGTATGTCAGGATGAATGCCGACCTCATTTTGATTTACTTATGGAATACAGAAACCTCGGCCCTGCTGACCTGAAACTACCGGTAATCACCTTTGGCGCCTGGGCTGAAGGCGGATGGATGTGGGGCGGAACGGAACGCAAAGAAGCCATAAAAGCCATTCAGGCATCGCACCATGAAGGCGTAACTGCCATTGATACCGCACCGGTTTACGGGCAAGGTGAAAGCGAAGAAATTACAGGTGAAGCCATTAAAGGATTGCCGCGCGATAGGGTGCAGATTCTGACCAAATTTGGCTTGCGGTGGAACCTGGCAAAAGGTGAGTTTTATTTTAAGAGCAAAGACAATTCCGGTAAGGACATTGATATTTATAAATACGCGGCAAAGGAAAGCATTATACAGGAATGCGAAGATAGCTTACGCAGATTGGGTACCGATTACATTGACTTATACCAGATTCACTGGCCCGACAGTACCACGCCCATCCATGAAACCATGGAAGCCGTTGAACGATTAATGAAAGCCGGCAAGGTTCGGTATGCCGGAGTGTGCAATTACAATGCTGCCCAAATGGAAGAGGCAGAGAAATCCATACAACTGGTTTCCAACCAGGTGCACTACAGCATGGTGAAGCGCGAGATCGAAAGCGATATAGTTCCGTATTGTTTGAACAACAACAAAGGGATATTGGCTTATAGTCCCCTGCAACGGGGATTGCTTACCGGAAAAATGAAACCAGGCCATGTATTTAATGAAGGTGACCACCGCAGTACTGCTTACTTTTTTTCTGACGAAAACATAAAGCGAACAAATGCCTTTTTAGAAAAGATAAAACCCCTTGCTGAAGAAAAGAGAGCTACGCTTGGTCAGTTAGTATTACGCTGGACAATTGAACAACCCGCAATAACGGTGGCATTGGCCGGTGCCAGAAATGCACAACAGGCTGTTGAGAATGCAAAAGCAGGATCGCTTAAATTATCGAAGGAAGAGATTACATTTATCACTACCCAATTAAGCGAACTGATACTGGTAAAGACCTAGGACTGTACTATTTCTTTAACGTTATAATGGCCATAAAGCTCTTCGGCCAGTTCGGCCATTACGGTCTTTAGTTCATCAGGGCTTTCAACCTTTACAGCACTACCATACATCAGCAACCAATGCGCCAGGTGCCGCAGGTTATCCATCATAAATTCAACACGCAGGGTATCACCCAAATCGGTTTGGGCAATGCTCCCAAAAATCGGGCGGCCACCCAATGCTGCTTTATCAAACAATACGGATACACGGATAAGAGAGCTGTTATTTTGAAACATGGTATCGAAATACTCCTGCAGCGACATCAGGTTACGGCCTTCGAATGTCCGGCCCGAATTTTCGAGATGCTTGATTCTATCCGAACGAAAGTCGCGGTAATCCTTACGCAACCGGCACCAGCCAATCAGGTGCCACGTCATGCTGTAGTAAAAAATACCAATCGGCTCAACCTCACGTTTGGTTACTTCCTCCTTGCTGTTGCAATAGTCAATAATCAGCACCTGTCTTTTGGCCAGTGCCCGTTGGATTTCGGTAAGAAAATGATCAGGGAACCCATCGCGGTCACGCTGTTCGTAACGCGTTCGTAAGTAAATTTCAATATGCGGCTCCAGGTTTTGAATGTGGTCTTTCTCGGTTTCGTTCAACACCGCCTTTACTTTTTGCAGCGCTGAATCAAACGCTTGCCGCACCGATTTATCACCCATCTTTTCAACCAGCTTTGCCGCTAATAGCATGGAGCTGGCTTCATCTTGTGTAAACATAACCGGAGGCAGGTGGTAGCCGTCCACAATAAAATACCCCTTACCTGCTTCAGAGCCAATGGGTACACCGGCTTCCATCAGCGCTTGTACATCGCGGTAAACCGTTCGTAAACTGATTTCAAAACGATCAGCTATCTCTTGCGCTTTAACTACCTTTTTGGTTTGCAGTTGAATTAAAATGGCCGTAAGCCGATCAATCCGATTCATATTTTACAGATAATAAAAGAATTAGTGAGCGGGAAACGGGGCTCGAACCCGCGACCTTCGGCTTGGGAAGCCAACGCTCTACCAACTGAGCTACTCCCGCTTGTTTTCTCTTCTTTGAAGAGAGTCTTTAAGTTTTATGGGGCTCATTTAACTGAGCTATGCAGACGAAGGCTTTCCCTTGTCTGCATCCAGACTTGCTACGCAACGTCTGGACTCCCGCGAATAGTGATGAAAATTATGGATATTTATTCATCCTTTATATCAACCGTATGAAAATTTTAGAAGTCCTGTTAAAAACCGTTTTCACCTGTTTCGATAAGTTCCTTAAAGGGAGTCCTTTTGGCAAACAAACACGCAGAGCATTTTTGAACGGTACCCTGGTTGCAGGCACCCTGTGTATTCTTATCGGTAGTTTAACGGGTTGCAAAAATCAACATACGTTGGTTTGGTCCGATGAGTTCAATTATTCCGGATCGCCCGATTCCACGAAATGGAATTATGATTTGGGTGATGGCTGCCCGAATGTTTGCGGTTGGGGAAATAACGAACTTCAATTCTATACGAATATTCCCAACAATGTGAGGGTTGAAAATGGCGTGCTGATTATTGAAGCCCATAAAGATTCACTTGGCGGAAAGGCATACACCTCCACACGCATCGTTTCCAAAAATAAAGGCGATTGGTTGTATGGGCGCATTGAGGTAAGAGCAAAGCTACCTCGCGGTAAAGGTACCTGGCCGGGCATCTGGATGCTCTCTACCGATTGGCATTATGGAGGTTGGCCTGAAAGCGGGGAGATTGATATTATGGAGCACGTTGGGTTCAATCCGGGTGTGATTCATGGTACCATTCACACAAAAAAATACAATCACATCAGCCAAACACAAAAAGAAGGGATTATCACTATGGAAGACTGTCAGGATGAATTCCATAGCTATGCCATCGACTGGCAAGAAAATAAGATCGACTTCTTTGTAGATGATCAACTGTACCATTCGGTAGTCCGAAATGCCGAAGATGATTTTACAGGATGGCCATTCGATAAGCGCTTTCACCTGATTATGAACATTGCCGTGGGAGGCAACTGGGGCGGCATGCAGGGTGTTGACGATTCCATATGGCCGCAGCGAATGGAAATAGACTACGTCCGTGTTTACCAGTAGGATTTATGCACTCTTTAATTCGGTTAGGCGATTCCTGTAGTCTTGGAGCTCGCGATAAAGCTTCACTTCCTTCTCAACGGTATTACGTTTATAGGTATCAAAGTCACGGCTCAACTCATCATACAACATACGTGACTCCGCAGCAGAACGAAGGCTTACCCGAAAAGCAAGGAAAGCAAGGAAAGCAAGTACCAATAACCCAGTAAGTATAGCAGCAACCATCCAGATAAACTTTGCTTTTTCAATATCCATTCCGATAAATGAAATATGCGTAGCAGCAAATTGCATCTCCTGAACAGCGCCTTCCTTTTGCGTTATGGTTGACTGTAGTTTTGCAATCTCACCTTCAAAACCAGCACTACGCTTTTGAACAGCCACCAAGGCATCATTATTTTCGCGCAGGGTATCCTGAACGGCCTTCCAGAAATTCTCTACCTGGTAAGCTTTAACCATCCTGAAGGGTTCAACAAATTGCGATTGCTCACGAATACTTTGTATTTGTTGCGCTAAACTGGGCTTTTGCTGGCCAGGCTCATTGGCCATACCCACATAAAACATCAGAAGAAGTGCAGCGGTAAGTATTCGGGTCATGATCGTAGTGTTTTTCGGATGGAGGGTAAATATAGAATGGCTGCTGTACGCACTAAAGACCCGCTATGCGAATACCCGATTTTCCCGTTAAAGCCAATGCTTAGAGCGATAAGTTGTTGATTGACTTAATGTTCTCAACTGCGGGCAATACTTTTTTTGAGGGTGAGGTAATCAATAAAATAAGTAAGGCGTAGCGAAATACTATTCACTTGTGGCGATTGTGACACGTCACGCACATTAGTAAAATAATCGGGTGTGGTGTTTTTGGTAAAGGTTTGAATAGCATCCTTCCAAACAAAATTCAGAAATGAGCCCGGGGCAATTTGAAAGAAATAAACCAGGTCAACATTCATGGCATTAAAGTTAGCATCGTGCGCAGGTGATCCATCGGTGCTCAATCCTGCATAGTCTGTATCATTCAATGCTCCATCTAACCCTAAACTGAAGAATTTTTCATACTTAACTTTCGACCAATAATGCCGCACGCGAAGGGTCAACCCCATTTTATTGTTAAAGGTGTAGTTTAGTCCAACAATATTGCTGATGGTTAATACATCCCGTGTACCGAATATGATATCCGAAAGATTACCTTCTTCATCATACAATTTTGTTGCAAATCCCCGGCCATCACCCCGTTCATGGTTTATCTCGGCATTGAACGAAAGTTTATTATTGGCGCGATAGCGTAAAAAAGTTCCCCACCACCTGAACGTTTGATCCCACTCAGGTCTGTGCCATTGGCCGGTGTAGCCATTGATTTGTAAAGGTTTACGGCTATCACTTTCCACCCAAAAATTAAAATTTAAACTTTGCGGAAGGCTTACATAATACCCTTTTACCCGAGGCTCAAAATAATCATAACTCATAGCCGGCCGGCCATTTACATTGAAGCCTGCCCACCAGAAGTTTTTAAACTGCGCATTAACATTTATGCCGGATTGAAAAGAGGTGAACGTATTGGGTTCATATAAATTCTCATGAAATAAATTTAAGGTAGTGCGCATGGTATTGATAATACCTTTGGGTTTAAGAATACTGTACCGCAACCAACCATAGTGTGAGATTTCATTCGGTGCCTGTAAAAAGCCAAGGTCATTAATTTTATAATTATCGCTTTCTACAACACGACCCAGGCCATATTGCCAGGTACCGCTGATTTTTGCGAGCTCAAGAAAATACTTGTACCCAACATCGGTTTTGTCTTCTGGTATTAGGATAGCGCTTACGGAAGCAAAAGAACTCATCTGGTAGGTGTTGGTTTTATCCCGAAGACTTACCCGCAGCCCGCTCACATTGGCATCACGCGCACCATCACCACGGATCACGCTGGTGTTTGTAAAATTAATGTTGGAGTTGTTCTTTAAGTTCTGATCTACTACAAAAACGTTAAAATTGGTAAGCGGATCAACCTGTACATCTCTGGTCTCTTCAGTTTCTACGTTCCTCACTTTTGCATACGTACGGTTGGTTATGGCATTGAAAAAACCTAAGCCAAGACCTTTTTTATTACGGCCGGAAATTTTGGTGGCGTTGATCAGGTTTGCTCCTGTTGGCCGGCTAACTATTTCTTCGGTTTCACTATCGTAGGTTATTGATCCAAACGATTGCCCGATTCTGCGCGAGTAGAATAAATTGGATTTATTAAACAACTCGGTACCTTCCGTAAAGAATTGGCGGTTTTCATTAAACCGAACTTCAAATGCCGAAATGTTGTACACAATATTATCCGACTGTACCTGGCTGAAATCCGGGATCAAACTCATATCAAGCGTATAGCTTTCATTCAACCCATACTTCAAATCCATACCACCGGCAAAGGAAAGTTTACCGGTATTGGCACTGCCATCGTGCGTGTAAATGGTTGTTGTGTAGGGAGAGAAAGAAAGACGCAGCGGAGGTGCAATATTTTGAATGCCGGTAAGTGTTCCGAACTGATTTACGGTTCCTTGTATGCCATTGTCAACATGGTTCCAGTAGGATTCTTCCTGTATGCGCATTACCCTGCGATAGAAATTCACACTCCAGTGCTGCACTTCCTGCTTTGGAAAACGAATGGCGTAGTAGGGAATTTCGAACTCAATGGTCCAGCCGTTTTCATCAACCTTGGTAGCGCTTTTCCATACCGCGTCCCAGCTGGCATCAAAGTTACTTCCGGTAATAAAGAAATCGGCCTGCACCCCGGCTGCGGTAACAAAAAATGAAAAAGCATTGATACCACTGTTGTAGGGATCGATTAGAAAACCAAAGGCATCAGCATTGCGGTCGCCATCATCGCGTAAGCCAAATTCTCTTAAAATCTTATCGGGTTCCGGATCATACATTCTGGCCGCCACATAAATAGCCCGATCGGTATAGGCCAGCAACACCGTTGTTTTAAAATTGGAAAGCTTACCGTTGTCGGGATAGAACTGAAAAAACTGTATTTGCTCACCATCTTCCTGCCAAGCCTCGTCATCCAGAACACCGTCAATCCGGGGGGAACTCTCTACGCGTTTGGTCTTAAACTCCTTTTTGTCGGTAGCGAATGCGTCTACAGATGCATAAAGGAATACGGTTATAAGCAGGGCGGTTAGGCGCTTCATGGGGTTTGAACGATGTGTATAGATACTCTATTGTATAGGCCTTGGTTACATCAGGATTGTTAAAAAATTGCCAATCTTTACAACCGGCAAGATTGCCGTTACCAAAGGCACTTTTTTATTGATTTAAATGAAAATCGGTCTCCTGTCAGATACACATGGTTTTTTGGACAATTCCATTTTCGAACACTTTAAAGATTGTGATGAGGTTTGGCATGCTGGCGACCTAGGCGATGAGACCTTACTTCAGCAACTGGAACTGTTCAAACCGGTACGGGCTGTGTTCGGCAACATTGATGACCGCACACTTCAGGCAAAGCTTCCTGAAGATTTATGGTTTACCTGTGAAGGGCTTACTATTTGGATGACACACATTGGTGGTGTACCACCCAATTACAATACCCGCATTAAAAAAATATTAAAAGATAAAGTTCCTGATATTTTTATCTGTGGGCATTCGCATATTTTACGGGTTATGAAAGATCCGCAATTCAAAAACATGCTTTACCTCAACCCGGGGGCTGCGGGTAATCATGGCTTTCATCACATGAAAACTATTATGCGGTTTGAGATCACCGGAAAGGAAATCTGGAAAATGGAGGTTATAGAGTTGGGCAAACGCGGTGCATTATAGCCGGTCTGCCCAAAAATTATTAAACATACTGATTCAACATAACCGGCATTACCAGCATGAGAATATCTTCATTCTTGTCCTGATCAGAAGGGAAGATAACACCAGCTTTATTCGGTGCCGACATGTTTAATTTAATCTGGTTGGCATCCAGGTTGGTGAGCATCTCAATTAAGAACTTGGCATTGAAACCAATCTCTATATCCTCTCCCTCGTGCTCGCAGGATAACCGCTCATTGGCTTCGTTAGAGAAATCCAGGTCTTCAGCAGAAATCTGCAATTCACTTCCGGTAATCTTTAACCTTACCTGGTGGGTTGTTTTATTGGCATAGATAGAAATACGCTTAAGCGCGCTTAGAATTTCTGATCGTCCAATAGTCATCTTAATCGGATTCTGTGTCGGAATTACGTTTTCATAATCCGGGAAACGCTCATCAATGAGACGGCAAATCATGCGGATGTTTCCAAACTTGAAGAAGGCATTTGATAAATTGAAGTCAATGCTTACCGGTGTGTTCTCTCCCGGTAACGTAGCCTTTAATAAATTCAGCGCTTTACGCGGAATAATAATCGCATTGCCATTATCAGATTTAATGTCGGTCCTGCGGTAGCGCACCAAACGGTGGCCATCGGTAGCTACAAACGTGGCATTCTTCTCACCCAGGTTTACGTACACGCCCGTCATAGCCGGCCTAAGTTCATCATTGCTGGTAGCGAAAATGGTATTGTTTACCGCACGGGCTAAAACATCAGAAGAAATTTCAGCTGAAAAATCGTTGCTGACAGACGGCACTTTAGGGAAGTCAGTAGCATTTTCACCGGACAACTTATACCGGCCATTATCAGAAATTATTTCTACACTGTAGGTCGATTCATCAATAGAAAACGTAACCGGTTGTTCGGGCAGGTTCTTCAGGGTTTCCAAAAGAATACGGGCCGGAACGGCAATATTTCCCTTCTCCTTGGATTCCACCTGCAATTCGGTGATCATGGAAGTTTGAAGGTCGGAAGCGGTTACGGTTAGGCCTCCCTTTTCAAGTTCAAATAAAAAGTTTTCAAGAATGGGCACTACCGGATTGGTAGTGATTACGCCATTGATATTGGAAAGCTGCTTCAACAGGTAAGCAGAATTAACAATGAACTTCATTTCGTGGTTGTTGAGTTAGTGGTTAAACGCGGTAAAGTTATAAAGAAAAGGCAATAATGGAAACGCACAAAATGCAGATTTACCGCACCAAAAATTTAGCGGCTTAGTGCGAACGAAGAGCGCGTTTTGATGATGCCTTCCAGTTTTTTTCGATCGAAATAAGCGAGTTGCGCCTGGTTAATAAGCCCATAATTTTTGCCTGCAGCCGGTCCTGTTTGATACAGGGCAAGGCTGTACGATCGGCCCCCAATATCGAAGGCGGTAATCGTCACCTGTGGCGGGGTGTTGATAAGCTTTTCATGCGCTTCGTTGTCCTCCAGATACTCATCTACCGTAAGCAACGATACCGCATCCAAATAGTCATTTAGTTTTGTGGTATCCACAGCCGTCATATTCTCAATCGAAAAATAATTGTCGATGAAGGAAACCCTGAAATCATCTTTTGGAGATTCGGGAAATGTTGCCTCCATGCTTTGAAAATTCCGCCAGTTGAGTTGATATACATGCCTGTCTTTCCATCCGCTCTTATCCAGTTCAAAAATTCCGGAAACATACACCCGGTAGCCAGGGATTACCATAACATAAACAGCGTCATCACCTGCGCGTTTAAAATAAGCTTCTGATTTACGGGTATTCCCTCCGGCTAAAAATTGAAGCTGGGTTTGACCATCGCTGCGTAAACTTACGTTTACTGCTGAAGCGGTTAAAACACGACTCAGGGAGTCGCGCATGGCTTTTGCTACAGGACGCACCGGTTGGGCTTGCTGCAGGGTAGCAAACAATACATCAATCAGGTTCCGATCAGCAAGCTCTCCGTTTACGTTCCAACGTACGCCATCAAAATTAAGTGTTGTTTTTTCTTGTCCACGTTCCAACGTTACTTCATTGATCGCGGTAATATCTGCCGGTTTAAACAGGGTAACATCAACTACGGAACGCTCGCGATTTGAATACAGCGCATAAACCAGGGTAATCACCACCAGCAGAAGCAGCGTAAGCAATAGTTTTCTGTTATATTTTTCCTGATGACTCACCGGATTGAAAATTTTCGTTTACGCCAGTACAGTAAAAGTATACCATATAAAATCAATACCACCACCGGCAACACCAGGTTTATTACCTGCCACTTCAGTTTTTCCGTCCGTACCTTCTCCTTATTTAAGGGGCGAATTTTTACTTCTCTGGCACGTGCTTTAATCAAACCATTCTCATCGGTTAAGTACGCAATTGCATTCAGTAAAAACTCTTCATTGGCAAAGGTGTAGTTCGTGAACGGATCGAAACCGAGTTGTTGCGGATTTCCACTGCGCGGATTTATATCGTTGCGGGCCATGTCACCATCGGACACAACAATAATTTTTGATGGCGAGCCTTCGGCTTTAAAACCCGACTGTGCTGCTCCTTCAGGCAAAAACCTGTTTTTAAAAACAGAAGTAAAACTGCCTTCCAATAAATAGGCCACCGGTAAATTACCGGAGGAAAAATTTTCGGGCTTTACATTTCTCCGGATTTCATTAATACTTACCGGCACAGGAGCATTGAGCTTTCGCGAAAAAGCGGATGTAAATGCGAGTGGTGTTTTTGTAATACCCTCCGCTTTTACCGTATCGATAGTACTACCAAACTTTAACATCACGGCATCAAGGTTGCGGGTAATCGGGTGACCGGCATATCGGTTGATCAACGGAAAAAATGGCCAATCCATAAGTTGCAATTGCGGCTTACCCCCCTGCTCACCAGTAATTACCGGGTACATGCCGGCAGTTCTGTCTTGAATTAAATCGGCATTGATGCGCACACCATATTTAAAAAGCAGGTCGTCCAGCCGAAGTTCATAGGGAAATGCAAAATAGTCTTCGCGTGAAGCGCTATCCATAGTGGCCTCCAACTTATCCATTAAAAAGAGTACACGTCCACCGCTCATTATGTACTGATCAAGCTTATACTTATCGAGTTCACTGAACGCTTGTGTAGGTTTAGCCACAACTAAGGCATCGTAGTCTTTCAATACAGGTTTACGTTGCAGGTTTACTTTGTAGACATCGTACACTTCAAGTAAAGCATTATTTAAACTGGCCACCGCCAGGCTGTCCAGTTCGCCATGTCCCTGCAAAAAACCAATGCGTTTTCGATCTGTGTTGGTGAGTTTGTAAATGGCATTGGCGAATTCATATTCCAATCCTTCAATGGATTGATTGATTTCTTCTTCCGGGGTTCTTGCTTTGTTGCCCTTCAATACAGTAATGCCAGTCTCCATGCCGCCATAGGACAACACGGCCCCGGGAAAAATCAATTTTTCAGAAGTCTGCCCATCCTTTCGATCAACTAACCGTGTTGGGGTTACACCCTTGCGTGCAAGTTCTTCCATAAATTCATTCCTCGCCTGCTGGCTCATGGCCGTTGAAGGATCTACAAATGTAACCTTCACGCTATTGCCGGAATAAATTCTGAATTCATCCAGCACTTCACGCATCGCGTTTTTCAGTCGCCTGAAGCTGGCGTTCAATTCACCGTCCAGGTAAACTTCAATGTAGACATCATCAACCAGGTTTTCCAGCAAAACTTTGGTTTGTGGTTTTATGGAAAACCGTTTCTCTTCCGTAAGGTCAATTCTAAAGAAGTGATCTGCACTAACAAGGTTTAAAAGAATAATCAGCACCAGGCCATTGGCCAGTAAAAGTAGGTCGCCTGCTTTTTTGCCTTTCAGATTTACCATGACCGTGAGCCAATAATAAGTTTAGTGAACAGCAAAAAGATAAACGCTACGCTGAAAAAATAAATCAGATCCCGGCTATCAACTAATCCTTTGCCCATGGATTGATAATGATAAAGAATACCGAGCTGTTTGATTACTAAAGCATTGGAGGCCCAAACATTGATGGTGGAGATAGAATCAAAGCCCGTAAAGACAATAAAACATAAAAAGGCAGCAACAATAAACGCTACAATTTGATTGGGCGTAATGGAGGAAGCGAATATACCCACCGCGCAAAATACACCACCCAGTAAAATCAACCCGATGTACGATCCGATTACACCCGAAGTATCAACGTTGCCTTGCGGATCGCCCAACAAACGAATAGAGAAATAATAAATAAGTGTAGGTAAAATCGAAAAGATAACCAGCAGAAAACCCGCCAGGTACTTACCGATGATGATGTCCCAATCGGAAAGCGGACGGGTGAGTAATAGCTCCATGGTGCCTGCCCGTTTCTCTTCCGAAAAACTGCGCATGGTAATGGCCGGTATTAAAAAGATGTACACGTAGGGTGCCAGCGAAAAAAGAGTATCCATATCGGCATAGCCATACTCCAGCACCGAAGTTTCAGGAAACACCCACATAAGCAACCCAATGGCGGTAAGAAACACACCGATCACGATGTAGGCGATCAGTGAATTTAAGAAACCATTAAACTCTTTAATAAGTATATGGATCATACTTCGGCCGGTTTGGTAGTTAACGACCTGAAAATATGCTCCAGCGAATTTTCCTCCACCTTCAATCCCAGCAACGCAATATTCCGTTGAGCAGCAAACTTGAAAATTTCGGGGCGTATGTCGGTTGAACCGTCTGAAACCAACCTTAGTGTTGATGGCGTTACGCTGTCTACCCGTACTACACCATGCACAGCACGTAGATCATCCAGACCGACCGGTTGATCAAACTCAACAAGTACAACCGTTGAACTGCCGCCTTTGCCAAGCAGGTTGTTCAATTGGTCGTCCGCTACAAGGCTTCCTTTGTTGATGACAATAACCCGATCGCACAGGGCCTGTACTTCCTGCATAATGTGTGTTGAGAAAATAACGGTTTTATCAGCGCTTACATCTTTAATAAGTTTTCTGATTTCTACCAGCTGGTTTGGATCAAGACCGGAAGTAGGTTCATCTAAAATCAAAACTTTCGGATTATGAATGAGTGCCTGGGCCAGGCCCACCCGCTGGCGATATCCTTTGGAGAGCATTTCAATTTTTTTGTGTTGCTCCTGCTCAAGGCCGCAACGTTCCACCATCTCACCTACCTGTTGCTTCAAATTTTTTCCGCGCAAGCCGTAAAGGCTACCGATAAAACGGAGGTATTCGTGTACGTACATATCCAGGTAAAGCGGATTATGTTCAGGCAGGTAGCCAATAACCTGTTTGACCTGCATGGGGTACTCCGTTACATCCCAACCTCCTACTGTAACCTTACCAGCGGATGGCGGCAGGTAGGTGGTGGCAATTTTCATGGTGGTGGATTTACCGGCTCCGTTAGGCCCCAAAAAACCTACGATCTCGCCCTCGCCAACCTCAAATGAAATATTATCAACAGCCCTTTGCTGTCCATAAAGTTTAGTAAGGTGTTGAACGCTTAGCGACATAGTTCAAGTAAGGGGCAAAACTAAAAAAATTAAGCATGGGAACTAAAGCCGTTTCGGCTCTCAGCAGGTTACGCATTCGGAACGGATAGCATCAACGTTTAATCCTGGTTATCGGCATACAAATTGCCTCAAACCGGAAATAGTAATAATATTGAAGGCTTAAATTGAAGGTTATGCGGATTCAGATGTTTTTCTTTCTGATTATGGTGGGGTACAGTTCGCTCATGGCGCAAACCAGGCCCGGCTACGAACTGCGTTTTAAAATAACAGGCCTAAAAGACACCACCGTATATTTAGGTTACTATTATGCCGAAAGCACCTACGTTCGTGATACTGCCCGTGTAAACAGCAAGGGTGAATTTGTTTTTGATAATAAACAAGCCTTACCGCAGGGTATCTATTTTGTCGTACTTGATAAAAATCGTCTTTTTGATTTTGCTATTGGAAGCAATCAGCATTTTGCCATGGAAACCAATACCACCGATTACATTAAGAACATGGTGGTAAAAAATGACACTGACAATAAACTCTTCTTTGAAAACATGCACTTCAATCTGGAGCGCAACAAAGAAGCCGAGCCCTTTATTAAAGTACTTCAGGATACTACCCTGAAAGACGAAACCAAAAAGAAAGAAGCGCGCGATGGCTTCAGTAAAATTAACGATAAAGTCACTGCCTATCAGAATGAACTGATTGCCGCCCACCCTAAAACCATGACGGCACGTTTACTGAAAAGTACCAAGCGCATTGATATACCCGAACCTCCAAAACGTGCAGATGGTTCTATTGATTCTACTTTCCAACTGCGCTATTACCGCAAACATTTCTTCGACAATTTTGATATCAGCGATGATGCCCTTATTCGTTTACCGCAACCCATCTACAGCCAGAAAATAAACGAATACCTCGACAAGCTTTATGCGCCACAGGTGGATACCCTGAAAAAGGCCATTGAGCCGCTTATTGCCCGCGTAAAATCCAACCAGGAAACCTACAAGTACCTGGTGTGGACCCTCATGCTTAAATACCAGGCTCCGGAATTTATGGGGCTTGATGAAATGTACGTTTACCTGTTTGACAAATACTTTGCCACCGGTGAAATGGACTTTTGGGTAAACGACCGGTTAAAGAAAAATTTAAAAGACCATGCCGACAGGCTGCGCAAGAGCCTGATTGGTATTACGGCACCTAACCTGATCATGCAGGATGCCGCCCTACAACCCCGAACGCTGCATAACATCAAAAACAAATACACTATTATTTATTTCTTCGATCCAGACTGTGGACATTGTAAAACTGAGACGCCTAAGTTGGTAGATTTTTATACCAGGAACAAAGCGAAATTCGATGTTGAGGTGTTTGCTGTGAGTGCTGATACCTCCATGCAAAAAATGCGCGATTACATTAAAACCATGAACATGAAATGGATTACGGTTAATGGCCCGCGCACGTACGTTGGCTCATACCACGACTTGTATGATGCCATGACCACGCCCACGATTTACATTTTAGATGAAAAGAAAAAGATCATCGGCAAGAAACTTCCGGTAGACCGACTGGAGGATTTCTTTACGAATTATGAAAAATTCAAAAAGAAACTGGGAACATAAACAGGCAAATCGACCCAGTAATCAGCCTTTTGTAACATTTTAAGGTTTTTTAACGTCCTAGATGCAACTATTCGGGGTTGAACCAGTATCTATAACCATAAACAAGGACGAAATCATGACATTCTTCAACAAACTTCTCGGCAAAAGCCCTAAAAAGGAAATTAAAGCGCGTTGTCCGATAACGAAAGAATCCATTGAAAACGGATTTGGGTATATGCTCACCACCTCACAAATAGTGGCCTCAAAAAAATACTGGGATATGGTAATGACCGAACCCGAAACCCTATCGTACACCATTTCTCATTTCAGCAATCAACCCAACGGCACGCAAATGCGTAACCTTATTTTTGAAAAATACAGTTCCATTGAAAAACCCTGGATCATTTCGGATTCCTGCATTAACCTGTTTGATGTGGATAAAGGCGAAGCCCGCCAACGTGCCAAACAGTGGTGGGAAAATGAGGGAAACTTTGTGCCTCAGGAAGCCGGATCAGCTGTAGAAAAATTAGAACCAAAAGTATTTCAAACGTTCAAAGACTATGCCGTGCTGGAAGCAGGCCGCAACCGTGTGCCTGTTTTGTAAGACCGGCTAAAGCAAGACAGACCTTTATAGGTTTAGGTTATAGATGGAAAGACCCTGCTACGGCAGGGTTTTTCATTTTTACTTGGTGCGATCAATCGTGAACTGCACTAATTGAATCAAGGATTTTTTATACTCCGATTCAGGCAAACCAGTAAGCAACTGAAGGGCCTCGTGGTGATACGTGTTCATAACCGCTTTGGCATATTCAATGCCACCCGATTGTTTTACAAAAGAAATCACCTCACTTACTTTTTTAGGTTTCTCGCTTTCGTTTCTTATTATTCCAATAATTTTTCGTTTCTCCAGCCAAGTTGCCTGAGCGAGCGCATAGATCAGCGGAAGGGTCATCTTCTTCTCCTTAATATCTATTCCCAGGGGTTTTCCGATTTCATCTTCACCGTAGTCAAACAGATCATCTTTAATCTGAAAAGCCATACCTATCTTTTCGCCAAATGTGCGCAGGGTACGAACTACCTCTTCCGATGCACCCGATGAGCTTGCGCCTACTGCACAACATGAGGCTATTAGTGATGCTGTTTTCTGACGAATAATCTGAAAATAAACCTCCTCATTGATATCAAGTCTGCGTGCCTTCTCTATTTGAAGCAACTCACCTTCACTCATTTCCCGAACCGCATTCGAAACAATGTTAAGCAGGTGGTAGTCTTTATTTTCCACAGAAAGTAACAGGCCTTTGGAAAGCAGGAAATCGCCAACTAATACCGCCACCTTATTTTTCCACAATGCATTAATGGAAAAGAACCCTCTCCGGTAGTTGGCATCATCCACTACATCGTCATGTACCAGGGTAGCGGTGTGCAGTAATTCAATCAGGGCGGCTCCCCGATAGGTAGCTTCATTAATTGCCCCGCAAGTACCCGCACTTAAAAACACAAACATGGGGCGCATTTGCTTGCCCTTGCGCTTCACAATATAATTCATGATCCGGTCAAGCAGCATCACGCGGGTTTTCATAGAGTCCCTGAACTTCTGCTCAAACTCATTCATCTCCCGGGCAATGGGAGCCTTAATATCTTCAAGGCGTAACGACATGCGGCACAATATTACAATCCCGGCTACCGCTTTCAAAATGGATAATTCAAAGAGGGATTATGGTTAAATCAACCCATCCTTCTATCTTGGAGGTTGCTTATGCAAAAAACAAAAACTTGATTTTGTATGAATGTATCAGGTACTGATCAGCCAAATTCTGCAAGACCTAACCGGGTCATACTGGAACTCATCGGGTATGACCGTGAGCATTATGAAAAAGCCGATAATCTTACCATCGATGAGATTATACAACGCATCAATCCTAACCGGGTAAACTGGATAAATGTAGATGGTCTGTACGACAGTTCCATCATTGAAAGAATTCAATCCCATTTTAACTTTCATTCCCTGCTGATTGAAGATGTGATACAAGATCAGCGGCCCAAAGTTGAGGAGTATGACGACTACCTGTTTTTTACCTTAAAAATGCTGTACAGCATTAACGGTGGTGAAATTGAGTATGAACAAATCAGCTTTGTATTGGGCAGCCATTACCTGATTTGCTTCCAGGAAAAAGAAGGGGATTTATTTGATCATTTCCGCGACCGCATACGGTTGGATCAGGGACGGGTTCGTAAAAAGAAAGCCGATTACTTGCTGTACCGGCTCATCGATATCATTGTTGATAACTACTATAATGTACTGGACGCCATTGGTGAACAGATTGAAGAAATTGAAGAAAGCCTTCACAAAGAACATTCGGAGCATACCTTTCAGCGCATACAAAACCTGAAGAAAGAGTTGATTTACCTGCGCAAGGCTGTTTATCCATTACGCGATGCGCTGTCCACCTTGTTGAAGGAAAAGAATGAACTTATTGAGGAAGAGAACGAGCGTTTTTTTGATGACATCTACGATCATGTTGTACACTTGCTCGATTCACTGGATACGTACAAAGATCTTACCTCAAGCTTGATGGATATTCACATCAACACACAAAACAACCAACTGAACAAAGTCATTAAAGTACTGACCATTATTTCTACCATATTCATTCCGCTCACCTTTATCGTGGGTGTTTACGGAATGAACTTTAAGTACATGCCCGAAATTGATTGGGAATACGGCTACCCGTTTACCTGGCTCATTATGATTTTAATGACCCTGGGCATGCTTGGCTATTTCCGCTTTAAAAAATGGTTTTAACTAAAACACATTAGGCGTACAAAAAACAGGTTATGTTTCTCTATGCACTTTTACTTGTAGGCGGTTTTGTAATTCTAATAAAGGGTGCAGATTTCCTGGTGGCTGGCGCATCATCACTGGCAAAACGTTTTAACGTCTCCACGTTGATCATCGGCTTAACCGTTGTATCGTTTGGCACCTCTGCCCCGGAAATGACGGTTAACATAATCAATTCTATTGCCGGTCGTAACGAAGCCATCTTCGGAAATATTATTGGCAGCAATATGTTTAACCTGTTGTTTATTCTTGGCATTACAGGAATCATTTACCCGCTGGTGGTCCAAAAATCCTCCGTGAAATATGAAGTGCCCTTCTCATTGATTGGCATTGTATTGCTTTGGGTACTGGTTAATGACCAGCTTATAAAAGGATCAGAGACTGACATGCTCAGTCGAACGGACGCCCTTATTCTCTTCGCTGGCTTTTTAGCATTCCTTCTTTACATCTATCGCTCTTTAAAAACAAAAACAGCCGAAGAGGGTGACCCCATACGGGAATATAGCATACCGGTTTCAGTGGCAATGATTGTTGGCGGTGTTGGCATGCTGATAGGCGGAGGCTACCTGGTTACCGAAAATGCAGTAGGTATTGCCAAACTATTTGGGCTTAGTGAAAAGCTTATCGGGCTTACAATATTGGCCGTAGGTACTTCATTACCTGAATTAGCCACCACCGCGGTGGCCGCCTTTAAAAAGCAAACTGACATTGCCATTGGCAACATTATCGGCTCCAATATTTTTAACATCTTTTTGATACTGGGTGTAAATGGTATGATCAAACCCATTGAGTACCCCGATCATAATCACGGAACCCATGTGGAGCAAGCTGTATTAAACACCGATCTCTACGTGCTTGCAATCGGAACACTTGCCTTGCTTATCTCCATGTTTACGTTGAGTCGTAACAAAATCGACCGGTGGGAAGCCCTCGGATTTCTAATACTTTACCTGGCCTATACCTATTACCTTATCGATAGAAACTAAATTATTGCTGCCCTTGCGTAATCGGCATTAATTCTTCTATTTTTAAAGAATTAAGTTGTCTGTAGCCTATGGTTCTAGCTGTTTTTCTGTTACTCGTTGGATTCGTGATCCTGATAAAGGGTGCAGACTTTTTAGTAGATGGCGCAGCCTCAGCAGCTAAGAAATTCAACATTTCCAACCTGGCCATTGGCCTTACGGTTGTTGCCTTTGGCACATCTATGCCCGAAATGGTGGTTAATGTGGTCTCCGCCATCAGTGGAAAAAGTGATGCCGCCTTCGGCAATGTTATCGGCAGCAACAACTTTAACCTGCTTTTAATACTGGGCGTTGCCGGAGCCATATATCCATTGGTAGTTCAGCGTAAAACAGTGAAATACGAAGTTCCGCTCTCTTTAATTGCCGTTCTTGTTCTTTATATATTGGTGAATGATGGTCGTTTTGGCGGCAAGGAAACTAATTCACTAAGCCGGATCGATGCAGGAATTTTACTGCTGCTCTTCGCAGTATTTCTATTTTACATTTACCGCACCATGAAGAGTACGATTGATGATGAAGTAGGTACAACCATAAAAATTTACAGCAACTGGAAATCCGCAGGGTTGTTTGCCCTTGGATTAATCATGCTTGTTGGCGGTGCCAAACTGGTTGTTGTTAAGGCTGTTGAAATTGCTCACTATTTTGGCTTAAGCGAAAAACTTATTGGCTTAACGGTTTTGGCAGCAGGCACTTCACTGCCCGAACTGGCCACATCAGCGGTGGCTGCTTTCAGAAGAAATACTGATATCGCTATCGGTAATGTTATCGGCTCAAACATTTTTAATATCTGTCTCGTACTGGGTGTTTCTGCTTCCATCTCCCCCATTCCTTTCAATGTTGAAATGAATTTCGATTTGTATGTTTTGGCTGTAGCTACCGTATTGCTGATGATTTTTATGTTTACGTTAAATACCCGTAAGCTCGATCGCTGGGAGGCCATCATTTTACTGGTGGGTTATTTAACGTATACGGTATACCTTATTGATCTGGAGAAATAAAAAGACCGCCTGTTCTAAGCGGTCTTCTATTGAAGAAAAACTAATTGACCTTTTATAGTTTCTTTTGAATCTCGTTGATTTTACTCTGCGCTTCCTGCTTACCCAGCGACAGCGACTTTTTATAAAGCTCTAATGCTTCCTGTAAGGTTTCTTTCTTCTTTTTAGGTGCAAGTTTGGTGCGATTGGCAGCCTCTTCAACGGCCTGCGCGCGTGCATAGTACGCATCTGCTTCACTCACTTTCGATTGAATCATTAACTCCTGTATGCGGGCTTCAATCAACGCCAACTCCTGTTCTTTTGCGGCAATTTGTATTTCCTTATCCGCAATCTCGGCACTCTGCATTTCGGCCAGGTTGATCAGGTTTTTATTTTCATTTCGGTATTTCTCAACCTGCTCCTGCAGGCTTACTATTTCATTGGTCTTTGCCTGCAAGTCATCCTTCAGTTTTTTAATCTGACGGGCATACGATGAAGCCATTCCCTGTGAATTCTTCAGCGCGTTTTCCAGGTCTGATATTTTGCGTTCCGTATCCTTTACGTATTTGTTCAGATCCTTCATGCGCGAGGTGTAATCATCATAGGTAGTACCTTCAACCATATTCACGCGCAACAATTGCCGGTTGGCATCAATGGAGTCCATCAATACGCCAACTTCCATTAAGGTACTGGCTACCCGTTGTGAGGTTTCCAACTCAATGCGCAGGGAATCAACCTGCGATTGTAATTCAGCTTTTTCTTTTCCTCCGCAGGCGCTCAGCATGACAACAGGAATTATCCAACATAAATGTTTCATAGTGGGGTTTTATTTTAGTTCAGGTATAACACAAAAATACGTTCCGCGTTCGTACAAAAGGTTGCCGGTCAATATTATTTTTTAAGCCGATTGATAACCTTGTTAAACAAAAATAAGTTTTACGAATAATCTTTCCGCAGTTGACCAAACCCCCTAAATTAGCGCCCGTTTTACGGGTTTTCCCCATAGCATGTCCAAACTAATTACTGAGCGAACACGCCTCGCTGACCTGAATAAACCCCGCATTATCATTATCGGTGGAGGTTTTGGAGGACTTGAGGTGGCCAAAGGGCTAAACGGCTTTAAAGCTCAGGTGGTGCTTTTCGATCGGTATAATCACCATACCTTTCAACCACTTCTATACCAGGTAGCCAGCTCCGGAATTGAAACGAGTTCAATTGTATATCCCTTCCGCAAGCGCTTCGCCAAACAAAATGATTTCTTCTTTCGAATGGGCGAAGTGATCGCCATAAAACCGGAGGAAAATTACATAGAAACATCTATCGGGCAGGTAAAGTATGATTACCTGGTTATTGCCAACGGTGCTACCACCAATTACTACGGTATGAAGGATGTGCAGGAGAATGCTATACCGATGAAAACCATAATCGATGCCATTCAACTCCGCAACAAAATTATCCGTAACCTGGAAACAGCCCTGCTCACAAACGATCTGGAACTGATGAACAGTTTGATGGATTATGTAATTGTAGGTGGCGGGCCCACCGGTGTAGAACTTGCAGGGGCATTGGCTGAATTAAAGAAACACGTTTTTCCAAACGACTATAAAGAGCTTGAATTCACCCACATGGACATTCACCTGGTGGAAGCAGGGCCTAAACTATTGAACGGCATGTCGAAAGAGGCCTCGGATAAGGCACTGGAATACCTGGAAGCCATGGGGGTGAAAGTGCACCTGAGTTGTGCTGTTAAATCCTACAATGGGTACGAAGTAATTCTTAACACGGGTGAAAAACTGATCTCTCGCACCTTGGTATGGGCTGCCGGTGTAAAAGGAAATCCGATTGATGGCCTGGGTGCTGATGCGATTGGCCGGGGCGGCAGAGTTGTTGTAGATGAATTTAACCGTGTAAAAGGTTACGAAAATATTTTTGCCATTGGCGATGCGGCAACCATGGAAGGAGACGCTTCATTTCCAAACGGACATCCCATGATGGCACCCCCCGCCATGCAGCAGGGAAGGTTGTTAGCTAAAAATCTGAAGCAGCTCATGCAGAAAAAACCGATGAAGCCTTTCCGGTATTTTGATAAAGGTTCCATGGCTACCATTGGTCGTAACCGTGCCGTGGTGGATATGAAAGCCTTTAAGATACAGGGTTTCTTTGCCTGGTTTGTGTGGATGTTTGTTCACCTGATTTCAATAATCGGTTTCCGAAATAAATTCTTCGTCATGTTCAGCTGGTTCTGGAGTTACTTCTCATACGACAAGAGCAACCGATTGATCATCAGCAGGAATAAGGATGGCGTTAACTGATAGGATTATTTTACTACATTCGTTTACCGTTCATGGCTTTAGAATCGTACCATAAACACAAAACACCCCTCTCGGGTGCAGGTGTGCTCATCTCCCTGGGAATAATTTACGGTGATATTGGTACGTCTCCCCTCTACGTATTTCGTGCTATTGCCGGAGATCACGAAATCTCCGAGATGCTCATCCTTGGTGGCTTGTCGTGTGTCTTCTGGACGCTTACGCTGGTAACAACACTTAAGTACATTTACATGGCCCTCAATGCCGATAACAAAGGCGAAGGTGGAATTTTTGCACTCTATGCATTGGTACGAAGATACAAAGCAGGTTGGGTGGTTTACCCGGCCATTATAGGTTGTGCTACCCTTATTGCCGATGGTTTCATCACACCTGCCATCAGTGTATCCTCTGCGGTTGAGGGGTTGAAAATTTTTAATCCTGATCTCCCCATCATTCAAATTGTAATTGTCATCCTCATTGCGCTCTTCATTTTCCAGCAATTTGGAACCGGTGTGGTCGGAAAAACATTCGGGCCGGTAATGACCATTTGGTTTACCACCATCGGCACGCTGGGAACCATTCAATTGATTCAGAATCCGGGGGTATTAAAAGCAATCAATCCGATGTATGCCGTAGAGTTGCTGACGGTATACCCGGGCGGATTCTGGATATTGGGCGCTGTATTTCTCTGTACAACAGGAGCGGAAGCCCTGTACTCTGACTTAGGGCATTGCGGAAAAGAAAACATTAGGGTGGGATGGGCTTTTGTAAAAACAGCTCTTCTTCTCAATTATTTTGGACAGGCCGCGTGGTTGCTAAAGCAAGAAGGTACTACGTTGGGTGAGCAGATTCCATTTTACGCCATTATGCCCGAGTGGTTTCTACCGTTTGGTATCGCCATTGCTACATCGGCAGCCATTATTGCCAGCCAGGCATTAATCTCCGGAACATTTACGCTTGTGAATGAAGCCATGAAATTAAAACTCTGGCCAATGACCCGCGTGCGTTACCCAAGTCAGTTGAAAGGCCAAATCTATATTCCATCCATCAACTGGATTTTGATGTGTGGCTGCATATTGGTGGTGTTGTACTTTAGGGAATCATCCGCGATGGAAGGCGCTTACGGGTTAGCGATCACCATCGATATGTTAATGACAACATCCTTGCTGGTGTATTACTTCTCCCTTTCCCGAAAATCAACCGTGCGTGCCATTGGCCTGGCACTTTTATTTTTCTCGCTGGAGATCATGTTCCTGGTTTCTAACCTGAGCAAGTTCAGTCATGGAGGTTGGTTTGCCTTTATCATTGCCAGTGGTCTTTTCCTGGTGCTTTTTGTTCAGCTGCGCGCGCGAAGGTTGCGCACCCGACACACCGAGTTTGTTGATCTGAAGCATTACGTAGATATGATTAAGGATCTGCAGGCGGATGAAACCATTCCGAAGGAAGCTACCAATCTCGTGTTCTTAGCTGTTGCCGATAGCAAGCGCTACATTGACTCTAACATTATCTATTCCATTTTCAGAAAGCGACCCAAGCGTGCCGATGTGTATTGGTTTCTGCATGTAGATACCGTGGATAGTCCCTTTACCAGTAAGTATTCGGTCGACACCATCATTCCTAAAAAATGTTTTTTCGTACGGATAAAACTTGGTTTCAAGGCCGACCATCGTATTAACCTTCTCTTTAATAAAATTGTACACGAAATGGCCGACTCCGGGGAAATTGACCTGATCAGTCCGTATCCATCGTTACACAAATACAGTCAAACGGCCGATTTCAAGTATGTGATCATTCAATCATGGGCTTCACCCGATAGTGAAATTTCAAGTTTTGACCGTCTTATTATTCAAAGCTATAGGATTCTCAAAAAATTCAGCCTGTCAACCGAGGCGCATTATGGTATAGAAGCGGCCAACCTGGAACTGGAGAAAGCACCCATACAAGTAGGGCCTCCCGCCCTGGTGAAAATAAAACGCGACCGGTACGAAGAACGGTAAATTGCCCGATAGCGGACAACTTTGTTCACCATCGACCGATTACTTTTTAAAATGGCGCAATTCGAAGCAGAATTCGCCATTATTTGTATGTGGCATCGGATTCGCAAATGCAATGGTCAACAACCATTTGCTTATGTTACGAAACGTGCTTGTTGTAGCCTACCGGGGTATAACCAGAAATCTTAGCTACACACTTATTAACATACTGGGCTTAAGTGCCGGACTTTCTGCCTGTCTGGTTATTTTTCTGGTAGTGAAATTTGAACTTTCGTTCGACACGTTTCATAAAAATAGCAATCGGTTGTTCCGCGTAACCCGGGCTGCTTCAAATGCATCCGGAATACAACACTCAGCCATTACTCCTTATCCGTTTGCTGCTGCTTTCAGAAATGATTTTAATGACATTCCACTGAACACCCAGTTTCATTATCACGAAGAGGTACAGGCTACTATAGGAACAGAAAAATATAAAGCAGCGCATATCCTGTTTGCCGACTCCATGTTCTTCAAAGTGTTCAGCTATGAAACGCTTTCGGGAAATCCGGCAGTTGATCTTGGTCAACCCGGCAAAGTTTTTCTCACAGAAACATTAGCCGCAAAAATTTTAAAGCCTGGCATTACACACCTCACCCTAGACAACAAACTGGAAGTAGAAGTGGTTGGAATAGTAAAAGACCCACCAGCAAACTCACACATCCGGTTTTCCATGATTGTTTCCATGCCTTCCTTGGGTAAGGATTTTTTAGGATTGCCTATAGACCAGTGGGGAATGAATATGTCGGGATACAGTTACCTGGTGCTACCAGCGGGAATGTCGACACAAGCAGTTGAAGAGCGGCTTGAATCATTTGTTAAGAAGTACTACGTGGGTGAGGATGCAAGCCGGCAAACCTACAGCCTTCAGCCCCTGAACGAAATTCACTTTGACGAACGATACATTGACACCCCTGGTAGACAGGGATACATTAACCGTTCGAGTCTACTTATACTTGGCCTACTTGGCGCATTCATTCTGGTTGTAGGATGCATCAATTTTGTTAACCTCAGTACGGCAATGGCAGTTAAAAAGTCGCGCGAGATTGGCGTACGTAAAACACTCGGTGCATCACGCAACCAGCTTATCGCACAATACCTCTCCGAAGCATTCTTACTCACAGTAGTATCAACCGGGTTCGCTTTGCTGATCTCCGAATTGACGCTGCCATTTATTAATCAATTTCTTCAGAAAGAAATTTCACTAAACTGGAACAATGGTATGTTGCCTGCTTTTCTTGGGGTTCTTATTCTTGTTACTGCTGTACTTTCTGGTTTGTATCCGGCCTTTGTATTGTCGGCCTTTAATCCTGTAACAGTGCTTAAGAATAAGTTGAGTTATCAGGGAAGTTCTGGTGCGTATGCGCGTAAATATCTGGTAGTGTTTCAGTTTATGATTGCGCAAATGTTGATTATCGGTACGTTAGTAGTGGCCAACCAAATGAATTATCTGGGATCAAAGCCATTAGGTTTCACCAGGGATGCTATCATAAATATTCCACTGCCTGAAACCAAAAAAGAAAAACGCGAATCCCTTAATACCTTGCTGGAATCATTGCCAGGTGTAGAAAAGGTATCTTTCTCACTTGGGGCCCCCACTTCAAACAACAATTTTGGCACAGGTTATTACCTGACTGAACGCGGCAATGCAGACCGGTATGAGGTGGCCATTAAACCTGTTGATTACAATTATCTGGAAACCTATGGTATTGAATTGGTAGCGGGACGCTGGTTCTATGAAAATGAAGAGAAGACGACCGACCTTTCGTTACCAGTTGAAGACCGAAAGTATGTTTGCCTTGTTAATGAGGCACTGGTACGACAACTGGGGTTCAGTACGAACGAAGAAATCTTAGACAAACTTATCAACATAGGGTTGAATGATATAGATGTACCCGTGGTGGGTGTTGTGAGAGATTTTCACACAGCATCGCTTCATCAAACCATAGGGCCTGTTGTGCTCATCCACTTTCCTTATTTTTATTACGATGCTGGCATTCGGATTAATACAGCGAGTACTAACGTAGTACTGAAATCGATTGAAGAGGCTTATGCTAAAGTGTTTCCCGAATATTTATTCAATTATACTTTTCTGGATAATCACCTTGAAAATTTGTATCGCCAGGAGAAGCAATCCCTTACATTAGTTCAAATCTTTTCCGGTCTCGCTATCCTGATTAGCTGCCTGGGTTTACTGGGGCTTGTGTCCTTCCTCACGCAACAAAAAGTAAAAGAAGTGGGTATCCGAAAAGTCTTTGGAGCCTCTGTGGGGAACATTGTGTTGTTGTTTTCCCGAAATTTTATCGGTTTAGTGCTCATAGCCTTTTTGTTGGCTGCACCCATTAGCTGGTACGCCATGAACCAATGGTTGCAGGCATTTGCTTACAAGACTACCATTGGCTACGCTGTGTTTGGCATTGCTGTTTTCGGTACACTGGTTGTTGCATTTCTTACCGTAATGTACCAATCAGTAAAAGCAGCTTTGGCAAATCCTACGCTATCATTACGAAACGAATAAATCCCATTTAGTATGTTCCGCAATTACTTGGCCATCGCCATTCGAAACTTGCTCAAGCATAAAGCCTTCTCCCTGATCAATATCGGTGGCCTTGCCGTTGGCATGGCTTGTTGCGTGATGCTGGTTCTTTACATTCATGATGAGTTCAGCTACGAACAGCATTTTGCTGATCACGAGCGCATTTACCGCATTTACAGCGTGTTCTCCCGCGATGGAAACACAGAGTCATTTCCACGCACCTCACCCCCGGTGGCCATGGCGTTGGCCCAGGAATTTCCGGAAGTTGAAACAGCCACCCGGTTGGTTCCCATTCCAGAAGTAGAGCAACACCTGATCCGGTATGAAGAAAACCTGTTCTATGAAAAATCTGGCTACCTGGCCGACTCCACATTCTTTGATGTATTTTCATTTGACTTTCAGGAAGGCAATCCGCAAACCGCACTTGACCGCCCCAATACGGTAGTCATTACCGCTGAGCTGGCCGAAAAAATTTTCGGAAAAGCGGAGGCGGTGGATAAATCCATCATCATCAGCAGTGGTCAATATACCGATACACTGTTTGTAAGTGGGGTGCTGAAACCGAATCCCAAACCTTCGCACGTCAATGCTTCTTTTTACATGAGCATGAACGGGCACCCCATGGGCAATTTCATCAACACCACAACCACCTGGGCATGGCAGAATTTCATTATCAGCTACGTTAAGCTGAAACCAAACACCTCGCCAACCACGGTAGATGAAAAAATTCCAGCCCTAATTGAACGGCATTCAGGCACCGATTTGAAAAATGCAGGACTGCATAAAGAAATGCACTTGCAGCCGCTGGATAACATTCATCTCTACTCCGATTTCCAAAATTCATTTGGCATGACCGAAGCCGGCAATATCAACTACATTTACATTCTGGGGTCGATCGGGATATTTATTTTGCTACTGGCCTGCATCAACTTTATGAACCTCACAACAGCCAAGGCTTCGCAACGTGCCGGTGAGGTGGGTGTGCGTAAATCATTAGGCGCCACACGTCAAAATCTGATCCGCCAGTTCTTAGGCGAATCCATGACCATTGTTTTACTGGCGCTGCTGCTGGCGCTGATCCTTGTTCAACTAACTTTGCCTTTCTTCAACGACCTTACTCAAAAGGCATTAAGCCTGCAATCGGTTAACATATCCTTTATTCTGGGAATCATGTTGCTCATTGGTATGGTTACGGCACTGGTTGCGGGAAGTTACCCTGCCTTTTTTCTGTCCTCATTTCAGCCGGCCATTGTTTTAAAAGATAAACGTCTGAGTGGCGGCAGTTCCAATTTTTTACGCAAGAGCCTGGTGGTATTTCAATTTGTTATTTCCATCACGTTAATCTCTTCCATTGTCATCATTCAACGTCAACTGAATTTTATTCAAAGTAAACCTTTAGGTTTCGATCCGGAATATAAAATCATGATCCCGTTGCGAACCGATGAGTCAAAGCAACAGTATCTTCAACTCAAAAATTCATTTGCCCAGATTGGCGGTGTTGACAAAATATCCGCAGCACGCAGTTTACCCTCCACCCCTATGTTAAGCGATTTTGCTGTTTATCCGAAGGGATCGTCACAGGACCGTGGTATCATACACCGTAATACAGTGGTAGACGAAAACTACTTCGATTTATTAGACATTAAATTACTGGCTGGAAGAACCCATGTGTTTGAAGCCGATAGTTTTTCGTGGCAGAACCCCAACCGCAAAATCATGGTAAACAAAGCCAGTCTGCAAACGCTGAACATTCCGCTGGAGGAAGCCTTGGGAACACAGTTGCTCTCGGAATGGCAGGGACAAATTTTTACGCATGAAATTATCGGGGTGGTTGACGACTTCCATCAGTTTTCGCTTCATCAATCCATTGCACCACTCATATTTTGGATACCTGCCAATCGCGGAAATTACAATTTCATCATTGTTTCAGTAAGTCCGCAGAATTACCAGAACATCATTAAGCAAATGGAAGTAAAATGGAAGGAGCTGGTTCAGCGCACGCCATTTGAAGCAGACTTTTTAAGTGATAGTGTGAAGCGCCAATATCAAAACGACCAGCGCGTTTCAAAAATCATATTTGTATTTACGAGCATAGCCATCATCATTTCCTGTCTCGGTTTGTACGGGCTGTCAGTCTACATAGCCGAACGCAAAGTGAAAGAAATCGGCATACGAAAAGTGTTGGGTGGCTCTGTAAGCAGCATCGTAGGAATGCTCTCGAAAGAGTTCGTGATTCTGGTAATCATTGCACTGGTAATCGCTGTACCCGTTGGGTATTATGCCATGAACAAATGGCTTCAGTCGTTCGCGTATAAAATTGAGTTGAATGTTGTGGTATTTGTTATCACCGGCATCATCTCTCTTGTAATCGCCTGGCTTACGGTTGGCTTTGAGTCGATTAAGGCGGCCATGGCCAACCCGGTAAAATCACTTCGCAACGAATAATGTATTAATAATTAGTAATAGAATATGCTCCTGAACTACCTCAAAATCGCCCTCCGTAATCTCCAACGAAATTTAACGTATTCGTTCATTAACATCTTCGGATTATCCATTGGCATTGCGTGCAGCATTTTAATTATGCTGTGGATTGCTGATGAATACCAGTTTGACCGCTTTCATGAAAAGCGGGATAACTTGTACAAGGTCATGATGAACCAGACGTTATCCGGCAAAGTAGGTACCCAAATTGCACTTCCTTATCCATTGAAGGAAGCCCTCCCACAACATTCACCCAAAATCAAACACACGGTTATTACCAATTGGGGAGAGGGTTTCTTACTCACAGCAGGTGAAAATAAAATTACGAAGGTTGGGCTGGCTGCAAGTGAAGATTTTCTGAAGGTTTTCACCTTCCCATTGATACAAGGTGATATTAATACGGCACTAAATGACCAGAATTCAATTGTATTAACCGAAAATGTCGCGAAGGCGCTTTTTGGTGATGATGACCCCCTGAACAAGTTGGTAAAAATTGATAACAACCAGGAATTGAAAGTTACAGGAGTGATGAAAAATTTTCCTGATCAAACTACTTTTTCCAATTATCATTACCTGATACCCTTTTCCTTTTATGAATCAATTCAACCCTGGGTGCGTAATTCGCGCGAACGTTGGGATAATAATTCCTTTCAATTGTATGTAGAACTTGAACCAGGAAGCACGCAGGCAGAGGTTACCGCCTCAATAAAAGATATTGTAAAGAAAAACATCCAGGATACCCTCACTCACCAGGAAGTAATTCTTCATCCCATTGCGGACCTGAGACTTTATTCAAAATTCGAAAACGGTAAACCAACCGGTGGTATGATTGAGTATGTAAGGCTTTTTGGTGCCATCGCCATTTTTGTATTGCTCATTGCCTGCATCAATTTTATGAACCTGGCTACAGCACGTTCAGAAAAAAGGGCTCGCGAGGTAGGCATCCGAAAAAGTATTGGTTCACGAAAAAAAGAACTTGTCTTTCAATTTCTGGGTGAGTCAATACTTATTACCACGTTTGCCTTTCTGTTAGCAATTGTGTTGGTGGAGCTGTCGTTGACACTGTACAACACATTGGTAAACAAAAAACTTTTGATTGATTACAGTAACCCGTATTTGTGGACAGGGGCCATAGCCTTGATTTTGCTAACAGGCACCCTGGCCGGAAGCTACCCTGCCTTTTATCTGTCATCGTTTCAGCCGGTAAAAGTGTTAAAAGGAAAAATCCAAACCGGTAAGCACGCGAGCTTACCGCGCAAGATTTTGGTTACACTCCAATTCGGTTTCTCGATATTCCTGATCATCGGTACCATTGTTATTTACCAGCAGATTATGCACGTAAAAGACCGTGAGATTGGGTACGACCGCGAAAACCTGATGATGATTTGGAACAATACTGAGTTATCCGATAGTTATGAAACTATTAAAAATGAATTAATTGCAACAGGTGCGGTTAAGCATGTAACAAAATCCAATAGCCCGGTAACGTCCATCTTTGCCAACAACATTGTGGAGTGGCCCGGGATGGAACCGGGAACGAGGGTTGTTTTCAGCACCATCGCCACCGAATATGATTATGTGAAAACTATGGGTATTAACCTGCTTCAGGGCAGGGATTTTTCAAAAGAATTCAATGACAGCACGAATGTGATTATTAATCAGGCCGCTGTAGATGTTATGGGCCTTACAGATCCGGTCGGATCAAAAGTTAATATGTGGGGTGGTGAATTTACAATTGTTGGCGTGACGGAGAATGTGATCATGAATTCGCCTTACGAACCGGTTGCACCTATGGTCGTGGTATTCGAACCCGACTGGATAAGCACAATCACCCTCCGGTTGGAAAAAACCTCCGACTTACCCGGATCCATTAACAAAATTGAAGATGTCTTTAAACGCTTAAACCCCACCTATCCTTTCGCCTACCGGTTTGCCGATGTTGAGTTCGATAAAAAATTCTCTTCCATAAACCTGGTGGGTAACCTGGCAAAAGTATTCGCTGCGTTAGCACTTATCATCACAGCCCTTGGGTTGTTTGGCCTTGCTGCTTTCACGGCTGAACAACGCTCGAAAGAAGTGAGCATCCGCAAAGTGCTTGGCGCATCGGTTACCGGATTGGTGTTAATGATTTCCAAAGACTTCGCACGATTGGTAATTTTCTCATTCATACTGTTTGCTCCACTGGCCGGCTGGTTCTTAACCGGTTTTCTCGAAGAGTACCCTTACCGGATTACCATACCCTGGTGGATATACCCCATGGCCGGCCTTTCTGCACTGTTCATTGCATTGGTCATTGTGAGCACACAGGCCTTGCGGGCCGCGGTAAATAATCCGGTGAACAGTTTACGAAACGAATAAATTTTAAAAAGCCCATGTTACGCAATTACATCTTAACCACACTCCGCATCCTTAGCCGTCAAAAAGTTTATTCGGCTATCAATCTCTTCGGCCTTACACTCGGCATCACCAGCACCTTGCTGCTTGTACTGTATATTACCGATGAGGTGAGCTACGACCGTTTTCATACCGATACTGATCGCATCTACCGGAGTGTAATGACGGCACGGCTAAACGACCAGGAATTCAAAACCGTTTATACCGGCCTGCCCATGTCGGAGGCGTTACTAAAAGATGTTCCGGCTGTGGAGTCCGTTGTTCGCATTGCCAAATGGAACACCATTCCTGTTCGGTTTGATGACAAAACCTTTACTGAAAATCGTTTTCTGCTGGCGGATTCAAACTTTTTTGATTTCTTCAGTTTTCCCTTACTGGTTGGGAATCCAAAAGATGCCTTACATGGTCCTAATAAAGTGGTCATTTCCGAATCAGCTGCCAAAAAATATTTCGGTTACACCGGCCCCGGTGACCTGTCTCCCATAGGAAAAATGTTTTTTATTGGCAGCCAGGGTGAAACAAAAGCCGAAGTAACGGGCATTGCTGCCGATGTTCCGCACAACTCACACCTCAAATTTGATTTCCTGCTTTCCATCACCTCGTGGGGGCAATTGAATTACCCGGTATGGCTCAACAGTGCAGTGGTAACGTATTTTAAGATCAGGCCCAACACCACCATCGAGGATGTCAATAATAAGTATGCATATTTCCTAAGCACCTATGTGGCGAAGGAAGTAGAGATGTTTCTTCAAATGACGATGGAGCAACTGGAGGAAAGTGGAAGTTTTGTGCGTTTTGATTCACAACCCCTCACCGCTATTCACCTGCACTCACAATTTTCCGATGAACTTGAGCCCAATGGAAACATCCGATACCTCTACCTGTTCGGGATGATTGCTGTTTTTTTAATTGTATTGGCGTGCATCAACTTTATGAACCTAAGCACCGCCCGCGCGGCCAATCGTGCGAAAGAAGTTGGTATACGCAAGACCATTGGAGCGTTGCGCCATAAACTCATCGGCCAGTTTATGATGGAATCGTACCTCTACACATTCCTTGCTGTGCTATTCGCCCTCATGCTGGTGTCACTGACGTTGAATTTCTTTAATACCATCACGGCAAAAAATATTGCCTTTTCAGCATTGCTCAACCCTATGTTTCTGGGTGGGCTGTTTGTATTCGTAGTGGTGGTTGGAGCCCTGGCCGGAAGTTACCCCGCTTTCTACCTTACTGCTTTTAAACCAGCGGAAGTATTGAAAGGAAAAGTACGGGCAGGCTTCAAGCGTTCAGGTATCCGCAATGCGCTCGTGGTTTTCCAGTTTTTTATTTCTATAGGGCTTATCATTTCAACACTCATGGTGTTTCAACAACTCAAATTTGTTCAACAACAAAACCTGGGCTTCGACAAACGAAACATCATGACCTTGCTCCACACGTTGAATTTAGACAAGAATGGTGAAGCTTTTAAAAATGAATTGAAACAATATCCGGAAGTTGAAAGTGTAACATTTGTTAACCGGATGCCTCCTAATGTTGATTGGAATTCGGTGTTCCGCATACCGGATACCGGGCAGGAGCAAAGGCTCACCGTTTATGTTACCGATCATGATGCCCTGCAAACGATGGGCTACCAAATGGTGGCGGGAAGATTTTTCTCCCGTGATATCAAAACGGATACAGCAACATGCTTGCTTAACGAAGCAGCCTTTCGTCAGTTAGGCTGGGATACCTTTGAAGGTAAAAAGATACTTTCCCGGTTTAACACACTGGAGGGGAACGAACTGGAGGTAATTGGTGTGATTAAAAACTTCAATTATGAATCATTAAAAAGCAACATACGGCCCATGATTATTCTGCTGGGATCAGAACCAAACTTCGAAGCCGGTATTCGCTTTGCCTCCGATGATATTCAGAAGAATATCAAATTGGTTGAAGAAACCTGGAAGAAATACGCTCCGCAAGCGCCACTCGAATACAGTTTTCTTGATTCAAACTTCGCAGCCAAATACAAAGCTGAAGAGCGCATGGGCCAGGTGTTCATCATCTTTACCGGCCTGGCCATTATTATTGCCTGCCTGGGGTTACTCGGCCTGGCTACGTATTCGGCTGAACAGCGTGCCAAGGAAATAAGCGTGCGTAAAGTAATGGGCGCTTCGGTAACCCAGTTGGTATTGTTGCTGAGCAAAGATTTTGCCCGGTTGATTATTATTGCTTTTGTGCTGGCCATACCACTCACCCTATACCTGCTCAACAAATACTGGCTCACCGGTTTTGCATACCGCATTGGTTTCAATCCGTGGATCATTGGTGGCGCGGGGTTATTGGCACTTGTGCTCGCCTTGCTTACCATTAGTTTCCAGGCGCTGAAGGCAGCTTCGGGTAACCCGGTGGATTCGTTAAAGAGTGAGTAAAGTCAGTCTGGCACATACTTGCATCCGGGGAACGGATAGTAAATATATTTTTTAAAGAATTATGGAATCGTAACTCAGGTTGCATCCTAGGCATTGTAACTAAACATGCAATGCTTATGAAGACGTTAAGATTCCTTCCATTAGTGCTGGGTACCGGGGCGCTTGTTTTTTCACTGGCCGCCTTTACCCTGCATGAAAACCGTGCTCTCCGAAATGCCGCCTTGCGCGAAATACCCAAGGGTTGTGTATTCCGAACTGTAATGGGCGAAGAAAGTTCAGATGATCACCTGCTTTACAACACACCGGAAAATGTGGCACGCTCGATTAACCGGGGACTAAACTGGTTGGTTCAGGCGCAACACGAAAGCGGTGGTTGGGGTGCAGGCAGTCATTCGCGGCAGCATATCATGGATCCACATGCTGTGCAAACCGACCCGGCAACCACCAGCATGGTGGCCATGGCCATTCTGCGCAGCGGTAGTACACTAACCAAAGGCGAATACGCATCTCAATTGGGCAAAGCGCTTGAGTATATTCTTCGCTCCGTAGAACAATCACCTGCCGCTACCTACAACATCACCGAACTTACCGGCACACAAATTCAAACCAAGCTGGGCACCAACATTGATGTGGTGTTGGCCTCGCAGTTTTTATCGAACATGGTGGAACATACTGAACACAACAAAGCCCTGCAGGCACGTGTAAAGAAAAGCCTCAATACATGCGTAGCTAAAATACAGCGTGCACAGGATCGTGACGGAAGCATTTCCGGTGATGGTTGGGCGGGGGTGCTGCAATCATCCTTTGCCACCACTGCACTTGAAGCGGCACAAGCTACGGGTGCCAATGTAGACGGAGATGCCTTGAAAAAAGCCCGTGAATTCCAGAAAGGAAATTACGATGCAAAAACCGGTCAATCACGTACCGACCGTGGTGCCGGCATTGTACTCTACTCCGTATCAGGTTCAACGCGAGCCAGTGCCAAAGAAGCACGCAGGGTGCAGGAAGAAATGGAAGAAGCCAAACGCAACGGTAAACTTTCACCAGGTGCAGCGCCTTCTGCCGAAAACCTGCAGAAGATTGGCTTTACCAAAGATGACGCCCTGCGTTATGCCACCGCATATGAGGTGTACAACTCCGCCAAGCAAACCGCACAACAAGAGGATGTAATGGACGGCTTTGGCAACAATGGTGGCGAAGAGTTTTTAAGTTACTTACAAACTGGTGAGGGCATGATCATCGGCAAGGATCAAACCTGGAAAAACTGGTATGATAACATGAGTGGCCGGTTGGTGAAAATCCAGAACAATGACGGCAGCTGGAACGGCCACCACTGCATTACCAGCCCTGTGTTTTGTACCGCAACATGTTTACTGATACTTGCGGTAAACAACGATGTTGAAAGATTAATTAAGATGGGCAAGGAGAATTAACCATAATTCTCCAATGGGGTGAAAGGGCGGGCAACCGCCCTTTTATTTTTGATAGAAATCATTATCGAATATCTTTAGCGATATAAACATCATCGTTATGAATAAGGCTTGGATTAAAATATCTGTATTATGGTTCATTCTTTTCTTTGCAGCTTGCCAACCATCCGGTGATGCCAATACGAGCATAGCCATAACTACAAACCGGTACGAAGACCTGGTTGCCCTATTTCATGAATGGCGTGCATTTGAACAGCCTCCCCTTCGCGATGGCGCACCTGATTATACTGTGGTCACATTCGAAAAACGCTGGCTTGCATTTAAGGCCTTACAAAAAAAATTAATATCCATTGATTACAAAAGCTGGCCCGTTGATCAACAGGTTGACTGGCGCATTGTATGGGCAGAGATGAATGGCTTCGATTTCAACTACCGCATTTTAAAACCGTGGCAACGCGACCCGGCCTTTTATACCTCCGTGTTTATGGAACGTAGTGATGTGCCCGCCCACGAAGGCCCCACACACCATGGCACCACCGAAGTATGGACCTACTCTTTTCCTTTGGACGCTGATACAAAAAAGAAATTTCTAAGCGACCTACGGGTGATTACACCCCTCAACGAACAGGCTAAACAAAACTTAACCGGCAATGCCCGCGAGCTTTGGGCTGCCGGTATTCGGCCGATACGCGCGCAGGCAGATGATTTAAAGCGACTTCTTGATTTCGAAGGCGTGAAAGACGATGCCGAACTGGCGAGCACTATTGAAGCTGCCATCACATCTACCCACAACTTTGCCGAATGGCTGGCGCAACAAGCTCCTTCGAAAACCGGACCATCGGGTATCGGAAAAGAAAATTATACCTGGTATCAACAAAACGTACACCTGGTGCCGCTCACCTGGGAAGATGAGGTGATGATTTTAAAACGTGAACTGGCACGCGCGTGGACTTCCCTTAAACTGGAAGAACACCGAAACAGAAATACACCACCGCTTACAGCGGTCAATTCGCCTGAAGCATTTAATGCACTGGCCGGGAAAAGCGCACAAAGCCTGTTGAAGTTTTTGCAAAACGATCGGATCGTAACGGTTAAAGATTATTTCGAACCGGCTTTGCGCGAACATCTGGGTAACTTTGTGCCAGAGGAAAAGCGAAACTTTTTTGTGATTACGATGCATTATGATCCCCGACCGTTGTATTCGCATTTCTATCACTGGTTTGAATTGGCACGTATGGATTTAGAACCCCATCAAAGTGAAATCAGAAGAGGGCCTCTGCTATACAACATTTTCGATTCGCGCAATGAAGGCACAGCCACTGCTGTTGAAGAAATGTTTATGCAAGCCGGTTTTTACGATGATGATCCACGTGTCAAAGAAATCGTGTACATCATGATCGCCCAGCGCGCTGCACGGGGCTTAGGTTCGCTCTATGCCCATGCCAATGAAGTGACCATGGAGGAAGCAGGTGCCATCCACAGTGAATTCACACCCCGCGGTTGGATGAAAACAGAAAAGGATTTACTCATTTTTGAACAACACCTTTACTTACGCCAGCCCGGCTACGGCACAAGTTACATTACCGGCAAATACCTGTTGGAACAAACCCTGGCCGATGTGGCCAAAGCGAAAGAGGCAGCCCATGAACCGTTTGCACTGAACGACTTTATGGATCAATTAAATGCCATCGGCAACATACCGATAGCACTGGGCCATTGGCAACTGACAGGCCATGATGATTTGCTACCGAACAGTAAAAAATAAATACATCTACTCCGTGCGCAAACACTTCACCGGATTTACATTAGCCGCTTTAATGGCTTGCGAGGCTACCGTTAACCACGCTATTAACAGCGCCAGAAAACCGGCCGCCACAAAATACCAGGCCTCCAGATTAATGTGAAAAGCAAAGCGCGCCAGCCACTGATCCAGCAGCCAATAACTAAGGGGAAGGCCAATCAAAATGGCAATCAACACCATTCGCGTAAAATCACCGGAGAGTAATAATACAATGTTGGTGGAGGAAGAGCCCAACGTTTTGCGGATGCCGATTTCTTTTTGCCTGCGTTCAGCCGTAAAGGCGGCCAGGCCGAACAAGCCTAAACATGAAATGACAATTGCCATGGTGGCAAAATAAAACGACAAAGATGCCACGCGCTGCTCGGCTGCATACATACGGGCATATTCCTGATCCTGAAACTGATAGTCGAATGTGAAGCCGGGATTGAAGTCGGCATAGAGATTACGTAGCGCGTCCAATGTTTCCTTTTCTTTTCCTTTCTCCAGGCGAATCATGATATTCCAGGTATATTGGGGCGTAAGTAAAAAGAAGGCCGGGTTCACCACATCATGCAGCGATTGAAAATGAAAATCCTTCACCACACCAATGATCTCCATATCATACTCCTGCCACAGTTTTACAGTTTTTCCAATGGGTTCATCAAAACCCATTACTTTAATAGCCGCCTCGTTAAAAATAATCTTGCTGCTGTCGGCTCCATAGGCTTCTGAGAAAGTCCTGCCTTCCAGCAACTCCAATTCCAGCGTTTCCATCAGGTTATAATCCACACGGATGTTCTCAAACAAAATTATGTCTTCCGGATTTTTGCCTTCCCATTGCACACCGCCTGTGTTACTGTTACGGCCCAGTAAAGAATGCCCAATGGCGGAAGCGTTCACTACGCCTGGAATATTCCTTACTTGTTCTAAAAATGTTTTACGATTCTCCAGCACCTTACCTTCAATCGGGAATTGAATAAGTTGTTCCTTAGTGTACCCCAGGTTTTTGTTTTGCACAAACGAAACCTGTTTGTATACCACCAACACCGACACAATAAGAAAAACCGAAATCGCAAATTGAAACACCACCAATCCCTTACGGGCCCACAACTCGCCCCATGAGCCCTTTACCACGCCCTTCAATACGGCAGCAGGTTTAAAACCTGATAAATAAACGGCCGGATAAGACCCCGCAATAATTCCAGTAAACACCGTTATCGCAAACAACCCCATCATCATCTGCGGGTCACTCAGCAGCAAGGAAATTTTTTTCTCGGTAATGGAATTGAATTGCGGCAAAATGAGCCAAACCATCGCCAGTGAAAGTAAAACGGCCAACACGGTTAACACCATCGACTCGCTGATGTAGTGAAACACGAGCGACCTCCGTTGTGCGCCAATTGATTTTTTTATACCTACTTCCTTGGCTTTGCGCGAGGCACGGGCTGTAGCCAGGTTCATAAAATTGATACAAGCTATGATAAGGATAACCACCGCTATAATGGAAAACAGGGTTACGTATTCAATGCGCCCACCCGATTGCACACCGTTCTCATAACGGCCATAGAGGTAGCGTTCAGAAAATTTTTGAATAAAGAGTGTAACGTTCGAATTTTCATTCTTTCCCTTAATATAATCTTTGATCTTACCCGAAAATGCAGCGGCATCCGCACCTTCACGCAACACGATCATGGTGGAGGGGCCATTGTTGCCCCATTCGGTTACCCATTGATTTTCTTCCTTGAATACCTCGAATGGCAACACAAAATCAAACTGATAAGAAGATGTTGACGGGAGATTTTCATAAACACCGGTTACGGTAAACGACTTCTGATGTTGAAACTCCACCACCTTACCCACCAAACCCTCATCAGTATCAAATAATTTCTTCGCCAGGTCTCTCGAAATAACGATGGACAGTTTATCGGTAAGCACCTGGTCGGGCTGACCTTCCCATAATGGATACGAGAAAATCTGAAAGAAATCGGCACCCACATAAAAACCTTTTGCCTTTACAGTATGCTCCCCTACCGAAAGCGTAAACGGATTTACCCACGTAAGCGTAGCCGCATACTCCACTTCCGGAAACTCATCCTTCAAACCTTCTGATAAAATACCGGGTGTTGAGGAAGTCGTCATCAGGTTATCGGCATACTGTTGATGCTCCATTACCTGGTACAGGCGTGCGTCCTGCTTGTGGAACTTATTCATGTTCAGTTCATCCTGCACCCACAGGTAAATCAAAAGCGTACAGGTAAGCCCGGTAGCCAAACCAATCAGGTTGATACTAAAATATCCCTTCGCACGAACGATGTTCCGGTAAATGAGGATGAGGCTGTGTTTAAACATGGGTGGTGATTTAATTTTTACAAGGACAACCACATTACCGATAGGTTGCGTGGTTGAATTGTAAAAGAAGTACCGTACAGACGGGAAAAGGTTACGGAAAGTTTTATGTGAGGAACAATAAAAAAATCCGTACACCACCGGACAGTGATCGGTCAAAAACGAACAGGAAATCAAAGCTGTGGTAATGATTTATAACGCTAATGACTGTTAAAACGCAACCTTTAAAAACTTTCCCGGTCTTTGTAACCAAAGCCTGAAACCGGAGTGATCAACTAACCCCCAAGCCCATGCTCGTCAATTACCTGAAAGTTGCCTTGCGTTCCATCTTTCGCAACAAGCTTACTTCCTTCATCAACATTTCCGGTCTTGCCCTGGCGCTTACCAGCGCCTTGCTCATTACCTTTTATGTAGTGGATGAATTGAGCTATGACCGGCATCATCCGGCTGCCGATCGGCTGTATCGGGTAACCCGTTATTTCTATGATCAGGATGGAAACGCCAGCTTAAAGTTGGCTAACGTGGCCCCGCCTATTGGCATGCTTATGCGCAATGATTTTCCGGAAATAGAAAAGCTCTGTCGCATGCTCCCCTTGAACACAACCGTAACCTTGCCGGAAGATGGTGTGGAGAATAAATCATTTAGAGAACGGAACATTTTTATAAGCGAGCCGGAAATATTCGAATTATTTGAGATCACGTTAACAGAAGGAAACAAAGCCACCGCGCTGGAAAAACCATTTACAATTTTATTGTCTGAACCTGCTGCTGAAAAATATTTCGGCACTACACAGATACAAGGAAAAACCCTGCAGGTATTCGGTAATCCCGTGCAGGTAACCGGGGTGTTCAAACCCTTCCGCGCGCAATCCCATTTTCATCCCGACTTTCTCATTTCGTTCAGCACCCTTAATGACTCTACCATTTATGGAAGACGGGGGCTCGAAACCAACTGGGGAAACAATTCTTTTGGTACCTACTTTTTACTGAAGGAAGGCGAACAGCCAAAAGCACTCGAAAGCAAGCTTCCGGATTTTCTTGACAAACATTTTGGAACTTTTGCACGCGCTAACTTTGGAGCAGCACCCAATTTTGTCGCTTCAAAAGTCACCAGTCTTCAACTTCAAAAAGTTACCGACATCCATTTACACTCTCATCTGGATGATGAACTTGAACCTCCCGGTAACATCAACACCGTGTACATGATGGGAACCATCGGGTTGTTCATCATTCTCATTGCCTCCTTCAATTTTATAAACCTGAACACCGCACAGGCAACCAAACACTCTAAAGAAGTGGGCATACGAAAAGTTGCTGGCGCTTTCAAAACACAACTGATGGGTCAATACCTGAGCGAGTCTGTTTTAATTGCCTTGTTTTCATGCCTGCTCGCCCTGGGTGCAGGGTATAGTGGGTTAGAATGGCTTAATAGTTTTACCGGAAAATCCATTAGCTACTTTAGTCAACCCCTTATCCTCATCTTAATGGTGGCCGGGTCAGTTGCGGTAGGGTTACTGGCCGGGCTTTATCCTGCTGTTATCATATCAGGGTTTAAACCGGCTGTAATCTTAAAAGGAAAACAAACTGGCGGAAAGCCTGTGCTGCGCAGGGCCCTGGTGGTGGTGCAGTTTGCGATCTCCATTGTGTTGATTATTGCAACCGGAATAATTTTCAGTCAGCTTCAATACCTGAATAAAAAAGATCTGGGGTATGCCAAGGATCAGGTTGTCACGCTTCCTTACTACAGTCAGCTAAACGATAATTATGATGCATTTTACAACGCCTTAACGGGACACTCGGCTATAAAAAATTCGGGGCGCTCCTCTCGCATTCCAACCGGCAGGTTACTCGATTCCATGGGCGCACAAATGCGTAAAGGCGATTCACTGCAAAATGTAGGGTCGCGCATCGCCTACATTCGGGTGGACCATACATTTTTCGACACGTATGGTATTCCGTTTGTTGCCGGAAGAAACTTTTCGAAAGCAGTGCGTACGGATGATTCGCTCGGTTATGTACTCAATGAAGCAGCCCTGACAGCCATGGGTATCTACGATCCTGCATCACTAATCGATCAGGAATTTTCATACGGTGGCGTAAACGGCAAAGTGATTGGTGTTGTGAAAGATTTCCATTTTGAATCCCTGCACCAGGTTATCAACCCGATGATTTTTCTGATACAACGACCAGCATACAACAATCTTTCCATTCAGGTGGCCGGCAATAATTTTCAGGAAGGATTAAACCACATTGAAAAAGTGTGGCGCGAATTTTTACCCGACCGTTTATTTGAATATACGTTTATGAACGAACGGTACAACAACCTCTATCAAAATGAAATGAAGCAAAGTCAGTTATTCACAGGATTTTCCTTACTGGCCATCTTTATTGCATGCCTTGGATTGTTCGGGTTGGCTACATTTAACACCCTGCAACGGGTAAAAGAAATTGGTATCCGCAAAGTACTGGGTGCCTCAGTTCCCAGTATACTTACACTGCTCACGCGTGAAATTATTATACTGGTTATTGTTGCCAACGCTATTGCCTGGCCGGTAGCGTGGTACTTTATGGAGAAATGGCTTGATGGTTTTGCCTACCACATTAACATGAATGTATTGCTTTACCTTATAGCCGCGGGGGCAGCCATACTGATCGCTATCCTTACCGTTAGTTCGCAAACACTGAAAGCGGCCATGACCAACCCGGCTAATACACTGCGGTATGAATAGTTACCGGTAACTACTTTTCACATACTTCCAGTTTCGCGATTTACCCTCGGCAAGCCACTCCAGTGTGGTAGCCAGACGTTTTTCACGAGTAGCTTCGGTTTTGGCTTCGGTTATCCACTCCAGGTATTCGCGTTTGTGTGATGGACTGAAGTTTTGGAAAGTGATCAGCGCCTTCTTATTCTTTTTTAAGGCATCCATGAACCATGCGGGAGTCCTAATCGCTTTACTAACAGTCTTTTTCGGTGCAGCCTTAACACCATCGTCATTCAGTTTTTTAGCTTGCTTAAGAAAATCAATAATAACCTTATCCGGTGGAAGATCTTTTAAACTGTTTACGCGGCCAAAATTTCCCATCGCCTCGCCCCCTGCTGCTTTATTTTGTCCTAAATAATTTTTCGGATCCTTGATAAGCCTGGCTTTCCAAAAAGCAAAGGTGCAATGCTGCTTAAAGGCGGCAAATCCGAAATACAATCCCTTGTATTCAAACGAGGGCATTCCCCATTTTATCGTCTCGGTTACTTCCGGGCAGGCCTTATGCACCAATTCCCGCACATGCTTTAAAATGGGCTGGGCAAATGGCTGCGCCTTTGTTATATAAGCATCGATGCGTTTATCCTTTTTTGTCATGGGAATGTATTCGCAGTCCGAATGTTTAGTCCAAAACTCTCGGAGTACCTTTTTTGCAATTACTCTTAAACATCTACTTCTTCACCACGGTAAACTCAACCCTGCGGTTGTTGGCGCGGCCCGCATCGGTGTCGTTGGTGTCAATGGGCTTGCTTTCGCCATAGCCCTGTGCACGCAACCGTGCTCCGTCAATGCCCTGGCTAACAATATAATCCACCACCGATTGTGAACGGCCCTGCGAAAGGTTCAGGTTGTATTCGTCTGAGCCCTTGCTGTCGGTGTGGCCTTCAATCTGTATTTCAACGGTATGATTTTGTTTTAAGAAGTCAACCACCTTGTTCAGTTCTACAAAAGATTCTTTTTTGAGGGTGGTCTTGTCAAAATCGAAATAAATATTCTTCAACCGTACGGTAAGTCCCACTTCAATAGGTTGCAGAATAAGGTCTTTGATCACCGGGGTTAATTCTTCATTTATTACCTCCACACTGTCGGCTGCATTCAGGTAACCTTCCGCGGAAGCGGTAAGCATATACCAACCCAGCTTCTTAATTTCCTGCTCGTATGTTCCCGCTCCTGCCTGCAGGTTCAGGTTAACACTGCGATCGTTTTTAAGTTGCACCTGAAGTTTGGCGGCTACCGGCTTCATGGTTTTGCTGTCGTAAATTGTACCGGCCAGCACCAGTTTTTTTACCACGGGTGTAAGGTAAAGATCAACATACAGGGTAGTATCATTGCCTAATACCGGTAGTGACAGACTGATGTCTTTCGGTAAAAATCCTTCCTGCGAAGCGGCAACATTAAATCCGTTTACCTCCGGTATTTTGGTTTCATACTTACCATCTCCTTTTGCATGCAGCAAAATGGCTTCATGATCAGCCGGCTTTACCTGCACGTTGGCCGGTATAGGCTGTTGTGTTTTTTCATTGAAGATGGTACCCGAAACGCGGATGGTAATATCGCGCGGAATAAGTTTGAACAAATCCAGGGTACCGCCAGCACCAATAACAGCACGGCTCATATACACATGGCCTTCGCGATCAATACAGAAGTACATCTCTCCGCCTGCCGTATTAATGGGTGCACCCATGTTTACCGGCTCACTCCAGTTTTGCCAGCTATCGTCCAGGCGGGTGGTTTTATAAATATCCGATTTACCAAATTTTCCGGCCACATTACGGTCGCTGGCGAAGTAAAGTGTTTTATCATCTGGCCCGATAAAAGGGCCGAAGTCATCATCCTTAACGGAAATATTAAGCTTCACCGGCCGCGACCATTTGCCATCGCTGCCCAGGTTACTTACATACAAACTACTGCGTGTACTGCTTGGAGTTTCACTGAAAAAAATAATCATGTGTTTCATGTTGGCCGACATGCTGGCCCCGTAAAAACGACCTTTATTCATTTCTTTAAAGCCGGGCACATCCAGTTCGGTGAGTGAACCGCCCGCACTAACAATGGAAAAGCCCTTGGTATCCTTTACCCGGCCCCCTTTAATAAAGAGTGAGCCATCGGGCAAGGCTGTAAATACCTGGTTACTCCGGTGAATGTTGTAAGGAGCTGTAAGGTGTTGCGGAGCGCTCCACTCACCATTCTCGCCTACTGTAGAAACCCATATATCGTCACTTCCTTCCTTGCCAAAAGTGTTTTGAGGATGGTTGTGAATAAAGAAGTAGAGTTTTTTGCCATCAAACGAAATGATGGGGGCGGCATCATGATAATAGGTATTGACTTCTTTGTTGAGTTTTACCACGGCATAGCGCGGGGCATACTCCTGGGCCAAAACCATAAAAGACAATGCCAGCAAGAAGAATGGGAGGATCAGTTTTTTCATTATCAACAGGTTTACTGTTCATAAAGGTAAAAACATTCAAGGGAGATGAAAACCCCCGTCACACCATAGCCTCCTTTTGCGTTTGAAAGGGAGTGTGGGTGATTTCTCAGAAAAGACTTGAATGGATAATGCCTCTGCCACTCATGGAAAGCGACACAATAATCACCAGCAAGGCCAACGCATTGAATAAAAACATGCGTTTGTGTTTTGCGTTGTCATCGGCCATTTTTTTGGAAGTTATGCGCGCCAGGGTAATCAATACAATGGCAATAATATTCAGTGAGATATGCTCCACCGCCCAATACCTGAGCCCGGCATTCTTCATAGTACCCGCATTAAACTGCACTACGGGGCTAACAAAATATAAAACCAGGCCAATCAGCAATTGAAGATGGGTGAAGATAAACAGGTAAAGGCCCAATTTATTATCTAACCCGGTGTATGGCTTCTTTCCCAGCCACTTCTGCAAGGCAATAACCACCACCACTACCAACATAATCAACACAAAATACCGCAACAACGAGTGGGTATGTAACAAACCGGTATGCATAGCTTTAAATTTAAGCCCGAAAATAGCACAGCTTTTCCAAACTTCCGAAAAACTGTATAATTTGTACGACTCTGAATCATGAACCGCTACTGCCTGCTTCTGCTCACGTTCCTTTCTTCACTTTGTTTAAATGCACAAGATGAAAATGATTCCCTCGAATCACCTCCCGATACGGTGAAAATGGGAACCTACATTATCAGTATTCATGATATAAACTTTCAGGCTAAAGAATATGAGCTTCGTTTTTGGTTGTGGGCACTGTACGATAATGTAACCTTCGACTTAGCCAAACAGCTCGATATCCCCAATGCCAAAGCCATTGATGAGCAGGATGTGGTGGCTGTTGATGTCGTGAACGGAAAAACATGGCAACTGATGAAGATGCGTACTACCATGAAACAAAACTGGAAAGTAGGAAACTATCCTTTCGATAAGCAGCACCTGGTAGTCCATATCGAGAACACCATATTTGATAAAAACAGGTTGGTATTTGTGCCCGATGAACTGGGCAGCGCATACGACCGTGAATTGACACTGGACGGGTGGCGTATTACTAATTTTGAAGTCGGAGTAAAAGACAAGGAATATACTACGGTTTTTGGCGATCCTTCCTCCGACATGCTTCACTCGGAATACTCGTCTTTCGACATTTCTATGGATATGGAACGCAATGGATGGGGGTTGTTCTGGAAATTGTTCTCCGGTATGTACATCGCTTTTCTTATCGCTATGGTAAGCTTTGGCCTGCAAGTAGAAGAACTGGAGCCTCGATTTGGATTACCAGTAGGCGGCTTGTTTGCTGCGGTGGGTAATAAATACATTATCGATTCCCTGCTTCCTGAATCGAACACGTTTACGTTAGTTGATTCCCTGCACTCCATCACTTTCTTCTCCATCTTTATTATTCTTTTCCTTTCGGCTATTACGCTTTACATCTACCATCAGGATAAAATTGGTTTATCCAAAAAAATAAACAGAATATCCGCCACAGCTGTATTTTTCCTTTACATCATTATTAATATCGTCATCATAACTTCCGCTCTTTCATAAATTTTTTGCCATGAAAATTCTTGTAAAAATTAGTATCGGATTACTGATCGTATTACTCGTTCTTGCATTGGGTGTGTACTTCTATATGCAAACCACAAAGCCGCAATTGGAAGGCACACGTACGCTGCCCGGCCTTCATCGTGATGTGGAAGTATTGTACGATGACTATGGTGTGCCGCACATTTATGCGCAAAACGATGAAGATGCCTATTATGCACTGGGCTATGTTCATGCACAAGACAGGCTTTTTCAAATGGAGATGCTGAGGCGCGCAGCCGGAGGCCGATTAGCGGAAGTTCTTGGCGAAGATCTGGTGAAGGTTGATAAATTTTTCAGAACACTAGGCCTTAATCATTTTGCCAAGCAACATGCCGAGAAATTTTTTAACGCTGACACGGCAGCCTTTCAGCGCTTGTCCCTGGCGTATCAAAAAGGTATAAACCAGTTTGTAAAAACCGGAAAAACACCAATTGAATTTACACTGATCGGCATACCCAAAGAAGAATTCACCCCGCAGGATATTTACCTGGCCGTTGGGTTTATGTCGTTTGGGTTTGCCGAAGGGTTTCATGCCGATCCGGTGTTGCAGAAAATTAAAACCGAATGGGGTGAAGAATACCTCAAAGACCTGGCAGTAGAAACACCCGTTGATGCCGTGATTATCAAAAATTTCAACGGCCCTGTTAAAAGAAAAGGCACCGATCAACTAATAGCGGCAATCCATGATGCATTGGCTACACTTCCGGTGCCCCTGTGGCAGGGAAGTAATGGCTGGGTAGTGTCAGCCGAAAAATCAACAACCGGCTTTCCCATTCTCGCCAACGACACCCACATTGGTTACGGGCAACCTGCGGTTTGGTACGAGGCGCACCTTGAATATCCGGGCTTTAGCTTTTATGGTCATCACCTGGCTGGCATTCCCTTTGGCTTGCTGGGCAATAACCGCTTTTGCGGAGTTGGGCTGACCATGTTTGAAAACGATGATGTCGACTTCTTTCAGGAAACCGTGAATCCCGAAAATAAAAATCAGGTGAAGTATAAAGAGGCGTGGGAAGATCTCACCATCCGTACGGAACGAATTAAAGTAAGCGGAGCAGATGACGTATTGTTTGACGTAAAGACGAGCCGCCATGGACCGATCATCAACGGTATTGTTGAAAATGTAAACGAAGAGGGTGACCCCGTTTCACTTTCGTGGCTTATTTTACAGCTGGAAAACTTTGCCGTGCAGGCCGCCTGGCAGTTAAACCATGCCTCCACATTTGAACAGGCACGCGAGGCGGTGTCAATGTTTTCGGCACCCGGGTTAAATGTGATGTATGGCGATACCGATGGAAACATAGCCTGGTGGGCTGCGGCCAAACTTCCCGTTCGGCCAACACATGTGCAAAGCAAACTTTACTTAGATGGTGCCAGTGGTGACGATGAGTACCAGGGGTTTTATGACTTCTCTAAAAATCCACACGCTGTAAATCCGCCCTGGGGGTTTGTATACTCAGCCAACAACCAACCCGATTCGGTTGACGGTGTTTTGTATCCGGGTTATTACTACCCGAAAAGCAGATCCGGCCGAATCGTTGAATTACTTTCACCCGACAAGAAATTCTCAGCTGAAGACATGAAGGCCATTCAACTGGATGTGGTCTCTCACATGCATGTTGAAGTAGCCAAAGAAATTGCTACGGTACTAAAAACAGCCTCGCTCGATGAAATCCAGACTGTAATTTTAAATGAACTTCAAAACTGGGATGGCGATCATAAGGCAACCGCTATTGCACCCTCCATATATTACAACATGCTTTCGCAGATTATTTTTCTGTCCATGGAGGATGAACTGGGTACACCTGCATTAAAGTCAATTTTAAGTACCTCCATACCAAGAAATGCCTACCATATCTTTATTCGTAATGGTGAATCGCCCTGGTGGGATAATGTGCATACAACAGACAAGAAAGAAAGCCGGGATGATATTGTGTTACAAGCTGCCCGAAACACCATTTCGCTGCTCCAAAAAAGTTGTGGCCAAAAACCCCAACAATGGACATGGGGAAAAATTCATACCCTTACCCATACCCATGCATTAGCTGCAGTAAAACCGCTTGATAAACTTTTTAATGTTGGACCCTTTGTTGTAGATGGGGGCAGTGAAGTACTGAACAACCTGATGTTTAACCTGGATACGACAGGATACTTTCCTGTGCTCGCAGGCCCGGCCTTACGCAAGGTTACCGACTTTGGCAATATCGAAAGCGGGGAAACCATATCACCTTCCGGGCAAAGCGGAAACGTTATGAGCCCACATTATAAAGACCAGGCGGAAATGTTTGCTACCGGAAAATACCGGAAAATGCTCATGAACCGGGAAGAGATTGTTGCGAAACACAAGAATAAGCTGGTGTTGAAGCCTTAACTCAAAGTTTTCTATTAGAAAACTTCTATCTTTGCACCATGTTCAATATTATTGCCAGAAGAACTTTGCTGGAATTCTGTAGAATATATCCGGAGGCGGCACAAGCGTTGATGGAGTGGTATCATGAGTTGATCGGTAAGGACTTTAGGAACTTTCAAGAACTAAAGGAAACTTACAAAGGTTGTAGTATTGTTGGAGATGACCGTGTAGTGTTCAACATAGCCGGCAATAAATTTAGGTTAGTTGTAAGGGTTGTCTTTCAATTTAAAACTATTCAGGTGAAGTGGTTTGGCACTCACAAAGAGTATGATAAGATAGATGTTAAATCAATCCAGTTTAAGAAATAAAATTTCTCAAGAAATGAAACTAAAACCCATCAAAACAAAAAAGGAATACGAGGCTTGTCTGGACTGGGTCGATGCTATGTTCGATAAAAAAGTAAAAGCTAATTCACCAGAAGGCGAAAACCTCCAGGTAATGCTATTACTTATAAAAGAATATGAAGACAAGCACTACCCGATACCAACTCCCGATCCCTTAGAAGCAATTAAACTTAAAATGGAAGAACGAGGCTTAAAGAATAAAGACCTGGTAAACAAAATAGGAAGCAAGGGATATGTTTCAGCAATTTTAAGTGGAAAAAAACCACTTACACTTGAACTCGCAAAAATATTTCACAAAGAGTTAGGTATACCAGCCAACATTTTACTTTCATGAATTTTGCAGCATGACAAATATCATTTGAAAAACCTGATGGATATTGCCCAACAATACAACTTAAATCTTTTCTTTACTCACAGATAAACTGTTCAATAAACGATATGAAAATCAACATTCAGACACTCGATTTCAGTCCCAAACAGGACTTGCTAGACCTCGTAAACGAAAAAGTTGAAAAGCTGGAACGCTACAGCGACCGCATTGTAGAAAGCCGGGTGGTGCTTCGGGTTGAAAAGTCAGAAAAACGCGATAACAAAATATGTGAAATCCGGGTGGTCATTCCCGGCAACGATTTGTTTGTCAGTAAAAAATTTGAATCCTTTGAAGAAGGTATCCACAAAGTTACGGACACCCTGCAACGCCAGTTGAAGGAGTGGAAAGAAAAGCAAGGGTAGCCTTTACCACAAGCCCATACAAACCCCGGAAGTGCAAATTCGGGGTTTTTCTTTTTTATATCCATCACAAAATACTGGTCGGGTCTTGCGCATTATTGTACCTTACCCTTATTCAAAAGTAAAATCACTCATTCCATGAAAAAGTATCTATACCTGATTCTGTTCCTGTGCAGCACTGTGCTTTTTGCGCAGGAAAATTTAACCTATCAGCGGCCACCCGAAGAAATTGCCAAACTGGTAGAAGCCCCGCTTACACCGTTCGTAACATTTTCACCCGACAAGCAGTGGATGATGTTACTGGAGCGTTCCGACTACCCTACCATTGAGCAACTATCACGGCCCGAACTACGCATTGCCGGCATGCGCATCAACCCCGACAACTTTGGCCCAAGCCGGGCTACTTACATTATTGGGGTAAAGGCAAAAAAAGTTAGCGGTGGACCCGAAATGGAAATCAAAAACTTACCGGCAAATGCATTATTGGGCAGTCCTTCGTTTTCACCCGATAGTAAAAAGCTAGCGGTACTGAATTACAATCCCGATGGTATTGAATTATGGGTGGTGGATATGACTACCCTTACAGCATCGAAAATAACCGAACGAAAAATTAACGACACGATGGGCGGATCATATGCATGGCTTTCCGATTCGCAGCATATTATATTCACCGCTGTACCAACTAACCTTAAACCCCTTCCGGCAAAATCACGTGTGCCCGCTGGCCCCATAGTAGAAGAAAACCTCGGCAAAAAGGCACCCTCACGTACCTATCAAGACCTGATGAAAAATGCCTACGATGAAGCAGCCTTTGATTACTACACTTCGTCCGATCTGGTGTTGAAAAATTTAAGCGGAACAGAAAAAATTGTAAGTCCATCCTCCATTCATTACAACTTCAGTCCATCGCCAGACGGAAAACTTATTCTTACCGAAACCATTCAACGCCCTTACTCCTACCTCGTACCGGTTTATAATTTTCCAAAGCATGTTAATGTAATCGACCTGGATGGTAAACTGATAAGCGACATTGTGGCCATTCCGCTAACCGATTATATACCTACCGGTTTTAATGCCACCCAACGTGAACCACGCGGCCACAATTGGCGAAGTGACAAACCTGCAACCTTATACTGGGCTCATGCACAGGATGGTGGCGATCCTAAAGTTAAAACCGACATCCGCGATAAAGTGTACACGTGGGACTACCCGTTTAAAGGTGAACCGAAAGAACTGATCAGTTTACCCCTACGCTATTCACGTATTACCTGGGGCAATGATAATGTGGCCTGGGTGTACGAGCGCTGGACCAGCGATCGTAAGGAACGCGTGTACCAGGTTAATCCAACATCGCTCGCTAAAAAAGTTGTCTTCGACAGAAATTATGAAGATAACTACAACAACCCCGGCAATGTGGTTACCGCGCCCAATGCGTTTGGGCGAAACGCCATGCTAATTAATAAAGACAACACGGTCTTTCTTACCGGAATGGGTTCATCCCCGCAAGGTGACCTTCCCTTTCTGGACAAAATGGAACTCTCCACAGGAAAGACAACACGGCTGTGGCGTTGCCAGGCTCCGTATTATGAATACGTAGTTAACCTGCTGGATACCAAAAAAGGAACCTTTGTTACCTCACGCGAATCGAACACTGAAAATCCGAACTACTTTATCAGAACTGCTGGATCAACCAAAACCACACAACTCACAGCCTTTGCGCATCCTTATCCGCAGATCAAAGATGTTAAAAAGCAGGTGCTGCAATACAAGCGCAGCGATGGTGTAGAGTTGACCGCTCATCTTTACCTGCCGCAAGGTTACAAGAAAGAAGATGGTCCGTTACCGGGTTTGGTGTGGGCTTACCCACGCGAATTTAAATCGGCTGACGCAGCCGGCCAGGTGCAGGGCTCTCCGTACACCTTTACCCGCCTTAGTTGGGGTGGCCCCATCTATTGGGTAACCCAAGGTTATGCGGTATTGGATAATGCTTCCATGCCTATTGTTGGCGAGGGCGATAAGGAACCTAACGATACCTACATTGAGCAATTGGTAGCCAGTGCGCAAGCCGTGGTTGATTATGCCGCGTCTTTGGGTGTGCTTGATCCCACACGTGTAGGCGTTGGCGGGCATTCCTATGGTGCGTTTATGACAGCCAATTTGCTGGCGCACTCCAACATTTTCAAAGCCGGTATTGCACGCAGTGGCGCGTACAACCGAACGTTAACACCGTTTGGTTTCCAGGCCGAAGAACGTACCTACTGGCAGGCACCCGATGTGTACTTTAAAATGTCGCCCTTTTCATTTGCCGATAAAATCAAAACACCAATATTATTTACTCATGGCGAAGCGGATAACAACTCCGGCACCTTCCCCATTCAGACTGAACGCTTCTACAACGCTATTAAGGGGCATGGCGGAACAGCCCGTTATGTTGTTTTGCCGTACGAAAGTCATGGTTATGCAGCTAAAGAAAGTATCCTCCATACGTTGTGGGAAATGAATCGCTGGTTAGAGACCTATGTAAAGAATGCCGATAAGCAGGCAAAAAAGTAAAGAACAGTCTAGGCACTATTAAAACATAATGAATCCGATCTGCTAACTTGTCACCATGACATTAGCCGATCGGATTCTTTCTTTCAATAAAAGTCTGACGATCACTTCCAAACTTCCTTCAGGTGTAGAAGTGCTAAATCCATTTCAACAGTCAGGTACCTTTCGCTTATGCGAGTTGTTCTACAAAAAATATTATAACGATTCAAACACACGCACCTTAATTCTGGGCATTAATCCCGGGCGGTTCGGTGCGGGGCTTACTGGAGTTCCGTTTACTGACCCCATTAAACTTGAAGAACGGTGCGGCATCCCAAACAGAATGCAAAAGAAAGCAGAGCTATCGGCTGATTTCATGTATAAAATGTTTGATGCTTTAGGCGGACCGGAAGTATTTTTTAGCAAATTCTACATTAGTTCAGTTAGCCCGCTTGGGTTCGTTAAAGATGGAAAAAATCTGAATTACTATGACATTAAAGAACTGGAGAAAATGGTTACTGCTTTTGCAGTCGACTCGCTCCAAAAACAGCTTGAGTTCGGATTGAGCCCTGAGATTTGTTTTTGCCTGGGTGAAGGTAAAAACTTCAAATTTCTAAACGGGCTGAATGAGAAATACAGATTCTTTACGTCAATTGTACCCTTGCCACACCCTCGGTTTATCATGCAATACAGAAGAAAACGGTTATCCGAATTTATCAATCTTTATATAAACCGGTTACGAGTGGTTTTACCGGATTAAGCGGTAAAACATCGTTTCTTATTGTCTCTACATCCCCTTGAAGGATACCTTTGCAACTTACTTTGATTGTTAGTGGTTTTACTACCAAAAGACATCCACATGAAAGCTTTTAAAATTCTATTCCTGTTATTGATCACAGGTATTGGTGTTATATCCTGCTCAGAAGAAACTAAAAACGCGCGACTTGATATACGGCTTACGGATGACCCAGGCGACTACGAAGAGGTTAATATTGACATTCAGGGCGTACAGATACACGCCAACAGTACCGATACTGGAGGTGGATGGAAATCGCTGGAGATAAACCCCGGCATTTACAATCTGCTGGAATTTACCAATGGCCTGGATACGCTGCTTGGTAGTATTGAACTTCCTGCCGGAAGAGTTTCACAAGTAAGGCTTTTGCTTGGTTCCAATAACACAGTAAAGATTGATGGGCAGTCAGTTTCCCTCACAACCCCAAGCGCGCAGCAAAGCGGCCTGAAACTAAATGTTCATACCGAACTGGTTGAAGGCATTACGTATACCATTCTTCTTGATTTTGATGCGGCACGCTCAATAGTAAAAGCAGGCCACAGTGGTAAGTATATTTTGAAACCCGTAATCCGGGCTATAACGGAAGCAACGAGCGGGGCCATAAAGGGGCAGATTATTAACCCGGCTGCCATACCCGCGGTTTATGCCATTATTGCGGATGATACATTGGGAACAACCTTTGCCAACGCAGAAGGTAAGTTTTTAATAAAGGGGTTACAACCCGGTATCTACACGGTTTCCTTCGCACCGGCTGCAGGCTTTGTAATTGAGGATAAAACAGGTGTTTCCGTAACCCTTGGAAATGTTACTAACCTGGGCGAGATCCCCGTTTCAAACGAATAGGATTTTACGGTAAATTTTTTCCCTACGGGCTAATCCTTATTTTTGCACACCCGATAATAATTCGGTGATTTGGCTCCGTAGTTCAATGGATAGAATATAAGTTTCCGGAACTTAGGATGTAGGTTCGATTCCTACCGGGGCTACCCAAGCGGGCAAATCGGAAAAATTTCTGGTTTGTCCGTTTTTATTTTCTCTAAAATTACTTGTAAATGAGTGAGTTAGCTCAAGAATGGCATTCACTTCAAGGGTTCGATAATCGTCATTTTTCCGATCAAACAATATCCCACCCGGAAAGGCTAAATCCTGTAGTTTTATCTTCTCATAATACTCAGAAGAAAGCCACAAATCACTAAGATTTACGCATATTTCAAGTGAATGATCAATGAACTTTGCAGGGTTCGATATTTTATTTTTGGAGTTCTCAACTTCCTTGTTCAATGTTGTGATTTCGGCTTTTAATTTTCCTCCGACCTTTTCGAAAACTTCGCGGTCAATCTCACCGTAGGCATACCGTTCCTCTACTTGTTCAAGTTTTGCATTGAGTTCACCAAGCCTTTGCTTCCGCAAGGCCATGATTGAAATGTCAGAACTTGTAAGCCGGTCATACGTCATGAGAAGTTGTTCCTGCAACATCTCTCGCGACTCTTCATCTACCTGATACTTTTTTAACAAAGCAACGTAGAGTTTATGCATTGCGCTGGCGCTCCTGTTGCACTTGCAGCCGATCTTGTTACACTTGTAGTAATAAAGATTTTTGGCTTTAACTATGTAACCGGTTAATGGCGTACCACATTCGGAGCATCGTACATAATTCTTCAAAGGAATATTGATGTTCTTTGACTCTTGTTTGTATCCGTATGCATTATTGCTTAATGCGTCATTTGCACGAAGGAACAATTCCTTAGAAACAATTCCTTCATGAGTGCCTTTGATAACCTGGCCCTCCAATAGCGTGTGGGAGAGGTACCCACAGTAGAACGGGTTTCGAAAAATTTCCGACAACCGTTTCTTGTTTATTTTAAGTCCTGCTTTGGCAAGCTTGTCGGCAATCTCGGTATTGGAAACGCCTTTTGCCTTTAGCTCAAAGGCATGACGTAGTACAACGCCTTTTTCGTTGATCACAATCCGTTGATTTTTTCCTGAAACGGTACGGTCGTAAGAATAACCCACAGGAGCGCCCCCTGTCCACTCGCCCCTTAAAAGTTTTTCCTTCATACCCGCTATGCATTTTTCTCTGCGCAGGTCGTTGTCGTATTTGCTGAATATGAATTGGATGTTTTGCTGCAGTACACCTGAGTGCGTTGACACGTCAATTGGCTGAGTAACCGATACAATGGAAATACCTCGCTTTTTTAACTCAGAAGAAATAAAGATCGCGTTGTCACCCGTCCGGCTGAAGCGATCCAGGCTGTATACAAGTATCTTGGAGACGCCCTCTTTCTGATTCTTAACAAAACGGATCATCCGGTTAAACTCATTTCGCTCGTCTGTCTTGGCGCTCTCATAAGTACCTCCGAAAAAACCGAGTATGTTGAGATTGTTTTTCAGAGCATATTCCAAACAATACTTCTTTTGCGTCTCAAGGCTTTGGTTGGTTTCCGCCTGTTCTTTTGAAGACACGCGTGTGTAGATGACAACATTCCTGTCACTCTTGGTAACCGCGAGTGAAACTTTTCCTTTACTGAATTGACTGATCGGATCTATAGTTTTCATTGCTTCTCGAATTACTATTTTGAAAGTGTTCAAAAAGTATCAATGACAATCGTTCAAGGCTTTCAATTATTACCAATGCTTCTTTATCAGAGCAGTTTTTGAAACGCCTGCATTGACGGACTCGTTCAATCGTAATCCTTGTCGGTTTTTCCTCTCGTTGTTTTCCCACAAACTCCCGGTACTACAGTCAAAGAGCAAGCTGGGTGTTTAACTTCAAAGATGTTCACAAGTTGGTACCAACTTGGGTACGATTAATCTATTATAATTTAAAAAAAATGGTTGGAAAATGGTAGAAAAAGGCAATGGAATTTATGATTTCTTTTTGAACTGATTTGATTGCATTTGTAAAGACAGACGTTGCTCGCCAGTACTTACTTTGATCTATAAGCCCGCTGTTTTTTTACAGAAAAATTTAGGTTACCGAACTCCGATTATTCTTTACTGCCCGCCCGTTTTAAGTATTGGGTCACAACAATGTTGGCCATCTTTCGGAGAAATTCTAGAATTGAAGCGGCCTGTTCTACGGTAACGTCCACACCTTTGGCTTTGAGTATCTCCATTATCTTTTCTGGCTCTAACTTCCTCATTTGTTACCTCCTTAGTTTTTTATGTGCTTAATCGTTTAACTAAATTCTTAATGCATTCACATTTACAACTGGTAAGACACGATGGTAAATGACATGGTCTACACATTTTGTCGATTAAACATGAACCAAACGAGCGTATTGTGAACCTTCAGGTTGTATACAAGACATTCATTGTAGGAGTGGCCTGTCTCCTAAATTTTTAGTGACCTCCAGCGGTAAAACTGATATTTTCATGGACGCCTATTTTGCGGGCGATAGACTTAGAGAATTATCCTTGATTCAAGGATACATAGGAAGCAAATCACCCTAACCAGAATGCAAATTCAGTAATCGACCAAATAGACACCTGGTTAAAGTCTTCTAAAATTTGACCCGACAACTGGTAAGACAGACTGCCCCAAGATAAGCATTCAGTTCCTTCATTTTTTGGTGCAAAGTTCGGCCTTGTTCCGGAACCCCGCCAAGAGAGTTCGGCATAAACGGGCACCTGCCTACGGCCTGCCTTCCCATTTATTCCGCTTCCTCTTGGCTTCTTCATTTTGCCCACCCGCGACAGCCGTTCCGGAAAAGGCCGGTTGGTTGAGCACAAAAATGATGTTCAACTAAAACAGTAACAGCCATGTTAGACTACATCTATCTTTCGCAAACAACACCATGTGATGAACCTTGCGCTCAAGTAGGGACAGATGATTACATGCACAACGCGCGCATTGAAGTCCGCGTGTACATCGATCAATTGAAACGCACTTTCGGAAATAATCCAGACGACTCGTTCTTCAAAGTAGTGCGTTGCCCGCATGACTTCGGAACGTACCTCGACATCCGGTTTTACTATGACGATGAGGATCAGGCACACGTGAAATATATGATGATGATTGAATCGGGTTGTGACAAGTGGGACGACCAAGCGAGAAAAGAGTTGTGTGAACGCAGCTATACAGTTAAGAGTGTGGATGAAGCCATTGATCACACGGCATGAGCAAAAAAGGGGTAATTCCCCTTTTTTATTCGGTTACCGGAAACCTCATGGTTTCATTTTTACCCCGGTAAGCCTTAAATTGAGGAAAGCTATTTTTGAATAATTTTTAATAGCACGGTCGTTATTACCGGTTTTAACGTGGTGGTTTAATGCCAACGGTTGGCCTAGGGTTACCGCTATTAGCCCTCCAATTCCACCAATTGAGTAATCTGTTTGAGATGCCAGACCCCGTCAATAACCATGATATTCGAAAGTTGCTGCTTTCCTATCCCAGGAGGGCTCTTAGAATTCTGTGCGACAACTACTACAAAAGCCTCGTAAAAATAGCTTACAACCTGACTCACGATAAGGATGCGGCAAAGGACATCGTGCAGGACACCTTCGCCTATGTGTGGCAAAATTCCAGGGAACTTGGGAACTACCATGAACGGTCTATTCAGCATTACCTGGTAAGAATCGTCCGGAATAAGTCAATGACCTATTATAACGAGAACGTTACTCTCGGCAAACGAAAAATACGGCTGATGAATGGCCAATCCTTTGGTCTTGCCGAGCAGTCAATTGAAGATCGGATTATCCAGGTTGAGATCACACAGGAGATACTGGATATCATTGCCCGATTCCCGAAAAGGGAACGTGAATGCCTGATGATGAAGATTGAAGAAGAACTGCATAACGAGGAAATCTCATTACGGCTTGGAGTTGGCATTAAGATGGTAGAAAAGAGCCTCACGAGTGCCAAAAAAAGACTCCGTAAACGCCTGCAACTCAAATCGTAAAAAAAATTTCAATCCGGACGTAGGAAATCGCGCCAGTTTTCAGAGTTATAAAGTAGAAAGCCACCACTATGGACAGAGTATCGCTCATTTACAAAGTGCTTTCAGGTGAAGCCAATCCATCAGAACAAAGAGAACTGGAAGATTGGATAGCCAAAAGCGAAGCTAACCGGCAAGAGTTTGAGGACATAAAACTCCTCTGGGAAAATTCGGCAATGACAGGTGATCAGCCCCAAGAGGACGATAACGGTTTTGAGAAGATAAAACAACGAATGCACAACCGTCTTAAAAAGAAGAGACGACTTCAGTATGCACTCTACACGATCCTGTTAGCAATTGTGGCTGTGCTCTTTGCGTTGCTGCTCCGTCAAACGTGGCTCAGCACTACAAACGGTGCACGGTTCAACAATGCTCAGATGAATGAAGTTGTTTCGTTTCTTGAGAAACAGTATCACATCAAAATAGATGTTGACAATTCGAAATTGTTACACTGCCAGTTAACTGCGACATTCTACAAAGTAAATGAGCAGATGGCGCTGAAATCAATTGAGCATTCCCTGAATGTCGAGTTCATCGCCCGAAGTAAAAGCAAGTACAGCCTGGCCGGGAATGACTGCTCGAGCTTGTAACAAGAGTCAATTGTTCGTATAGAAAAGATATTGCACATCAATATGATTAAATACACCGGCTTATTTAACCGGTCTCACAGGCCATGCATCCAGGTGTACGATATGAATTGCAAGAGTTGGAAAAACTCATCTCATCAGGAGATCAGACGATCCGTGATGAGAAGCACCGTAACAGCCTAAAAGATGCCATCAAGCAGGAAGTAGAAAGAATCAAGCAGACTTTTATTCATGAAGTATTTACATTCGAGGACGAACGCCACCTGGAACGATACATCCAGTACCATCAGCGGGCATTGATCCAGTTAATGGACAAAGCTGCCTTATTTATCAACAGCGACAATCCAGTAGATCGAAATCGTAAGCAGTTTTACGAACTATTCTACACAGGCCTGGAGGAACTCCTTCTGTTTGTTGAGCGTCACTTTACAAAATACTTTGACCAGGATGCGAAAGCGCCTGAAGGGTATATTGACATAGCCCGCAAAGATGCCAGGACAAATATCAGAAAATTACAAAAAGCATTAGCAGCCAAAGAGACTGATCAACGCCTGGTGAATTTGCTGCTGCATATCCTCAAGAAGATATTTGACAGTAAGCCTGACCTGGGTATTACGTACCGGAAGGTGATGTATGCAAAGGAAGTTCAGAAGGAATTGTTCCGCCTGATTGAAAGAGAATCAGAGATTCAGGATTGGGATGACGAGCTCCGCCAGGTAATGTATTACCTGAATTACAATTCGGTGAAGGTGCTCACCTACCATGCACACTACATCTCATCGCTCTTGGATCAGTCCGAAACAAGAGCCGAGAAAATTGAAAAGCTTTCCTTTGTGCTGAAAAAGATCAATCAGTCACAGGTTAAACCAGGAATACGATATAATCAAAATGGAAGCCCGCTGAAGGATCAACTGAATATTTACATCATGGAAGAAATTGACTACCAGGAACGTCTGCAGCAATCAGGTAACGGCTCTACCGACCGGGCCTCGGAATCTTTTTTATCTGGTTTTAAACTGAAGTTCCAGGCTTCCGTTTCACAGTTGGCCTATCTTCTCCGGATTTTTATGGAAACAAAATTCATCCTTAACAATAATCTGACTCACATACTTCACTTCCTCGTGAAGTATGTAATTACCAAGCGATCCGAGACAATTTCCTACGGAAGTTTCCGGTCGAAATTCTATAGCGTGGAGACCGGCACGAAAGAATCTGTGCGGAATATGTTATCAGCAATGATCAGCTATATCGACAAAAATTGAAGAACACACTTGATCGTAAGTTGAGGTCTCCTCAAGAGGTAATTCCGGTGATGATGGTCAGTGACCACCCATAACTCCAGCGAGATACAGGATAACAAATGACAGAAGAACCAAACAAATAAGTGCAACAAGCAGGTACCTTAGCCAGGGTTTGCCTGCCGGTGATTCACTGCGAGTCGTTCTGCCGGATCGCATATTTTGATTACGCAGTCCGTAGGGAGTCCTACCCCAGGGCTTATACACCGAGAGCGTTGTAGCAAAGAGCAAGACCAATAATGCAGCGCCAGCATCAGCCACCAGTTGAATCCGCAATCCGCGGAGTTCTGAATTTGAAAGCTCTTCCCCTGCGGCTATTTCTGCTATATAACTGACAGGCTGCATGTGCAACCATAAAATAAGGGTGGCAACAATGGTGAGCAGGAATTTCACAAGAACCCAATAGTGGCGGAACAAGCCCCACTCTGTACCGAGCGACTGGATAAGCCCTGTTAACAGCGTGCCCAGACAGGCCGGTACGATTACGAGCCAGCCAACCAACTCCATGCTGAGATAGGTAGAACGAACCATCTGGGCATCCTGACTGGTGAGGCCAGCGATGGCCAGAGCCAGAAAACCTGCAACCGCCCCAAACCAGCCCATCGAAAAGGTGATATGCGAGGTCAACGCGAGCCTTCGCAAACTGAGTGTCATGGTCATATAATGATGTTTTTTGTTAAGTTAAACTTTTAACGTAAGATCTCTGCCAAAAACTAACGGCTCAAATCAATCCCGGGATTCGGAAAAGACCACTTTATAAATAAATAATTTTTAAGACTTTTAAAGAACGGATTTGGCACGTTCCCGATTCTGCAAATAGGTGTTCAACCAACGCACATCCTTACGCCATTGCGCGAAACATAAGCTGTAGTTTTCATCGATGCGGCAGGTCAAAGATTCAAGACTCTTCCGAAGGTCATCAAACTGGTCCAAAAGCATTTTCAGTTCCTCTGCCTTTTGCATGTAGAAGAATTGGTTCACCTGTTGATGAAGAACCAGGTCGTTCCGGTCGTTAAGGTGAGTGACAATTCGTTGCATTCGCTCTATCAGCTTGGATAGCTTTTCACATTGGATCATTCGCGAGACAAAACTTTAGTCATAGCGAACAAACAGGAACCGGACGCATTTCCAATTGACCTAAACTTATGAAGAAAATTCTACGGATGCTTTCCGAAGTATCCGGCCCTGAATGTTCCGCTATGGGTTGTTAACATTTAATAAGTGACATAATTGTTTATGATACATAGCGAATCCAGAAAATTCTTAGCTAAAATCTAACTTGCTCAAGAGAAGTCGATTTTTCTAAATAAAGACGTACTTACTGATCTCTGAAAATAGTGCGCAGTCCAATAGGCCGCTGAACTCAATACGATTGCCAAAGTCCTTTAAATGAGCCGGAAAGATTAACCATTCTTTGTCACGTCTCGCATTGGCCAATGCAGCGGCATAATGTGAATCAATTATGGGAGATGCTGAAAGCACTGTGTTAACATCAATCACTAAAAGATAGTAGCGTGGTTGAAAAACATTAAAAGACGGGATGAAATAGGTCTGATATACTCCAGGACTTATCTCTTTAACATCTAGAAATTTTTCTATGGCTATGGAAAGAATTATAAAATCCCATTTGTCGTCATCCTCATAGTAATTCTCATATTCACGATTCTCGTTGCCCTTTCCTTTACCGAAGGTCACTGCTCTTTCAAAGTCCTCAGAAAATGACAGGAAGTGTGTTTTTTTCCATTTGTCGTTTACGTGGTTCCTTATATTTTCGATTAGTGGCAATTCAAATATCTCCCGTCCAATACCTCCGTTGACCAAATTAGTTTTGATAAGATCGCGGCTAAGCAAATTCCTGAGGTCTCTCTCTTTTCTATAATCACCATCACCTCGAAACAAAGTTTTATTTGAAATTGATATGCTCATCCTACAAAAAAACTAGTTGAAATACCAGATTACAAAAAATCCGATACCAGCAAGGAATAAGACAAGCGCTATTAGCTTCAGCAATTTTTCACCTATGCGGGTTATCACGGAACTTGAATAAGACGGGAACGTCTCAATGCCGCTCTGATTTCTTCGGTAGAATCTCCTTCTTTCCACAAAGATGAAGATGATAACGGACAAGACCGGGCAGAGGATCGCAAGCGTAATAATGGTGTTCATATATTTAGTTCTTTATTTTGACCAATATCATTTTTCGATATTAAACGGATAAAATGATTATTGTGAGCCGCCAGGGCATTGCCAATAAAATCCACAACTCGGTTAAATGTGGCAAATATTAGTTGTACTCCTTCGGTCAACTAAATCCAATCTGTTATAGGGCGTCCCCTTCAGTTGATTAAAATTGTATTATGTTTAATATCTTAAATGTTACTTTACAGGTAACATAAGCGATTTTATAGTTAGAATATTTTACTTTTTATATCTGAATTATTACTTTTAAAGTAACTTTGCAGATATGAAAAGCAAATCTTCTGTTAGGTCATTTAAAACGATGCGAACACAAGCAGCCGGGGTAATCGGTCATTTTAATGACCTCGGCCGGCCGGCATTTTCCATGCAGGAAGCTACCAGGTTGCTCCCGAATTCAACCCCTAATGCAATCCGCAAACTGCTGCACGACATGGTTAATCGCGGCCTTTTGCTAAGGCTTAAAGAAGGAGTCTATTGGATAATTCCGTATGATCAGGACCCCGCCACCTATTTTCCCAATACCCACTTGGTGGCAAAATACCTGGTTGGAGATGCTGAATACTATGTAGGATACTACAGCGCGATGGAACTTCACAGCCTGATCACCCAGCCTTCATTTCGCGAACAGATTGTGGTGAATAAGCAGATCAAACCGTCATCGATAAAAATTCGGGGACACAAATTTCAGTTCATATACCATAACCGTAACCATTACTTCGGGGCGACTGCCTTATGGGTTGATAGTTTCAATAAGGCCAATTGTTCTGATCTTGAAAAGACATTCATTGACTGTCTGTATAAGCCGGACTATGCAGGTGGCATTAGTGAAATAGCTAAGGCGCTTTACAAGTCCCGAGAAAAAATTGATTACCACAAACTTTTGAATTATTGTGAACGCTTCCAGGCTCAGTCTGTAATTAAACGCCTCGGATTTCTCCTGGAGTCACTCCATATCAACAACCCAATATCCGGTGAACTTCGAGACATGATAACGCATACCTATATCCTGTTGGATCCTTCGTACGAACAAAAAGGAAAGATGAATAGTACCTGGTACGTGCGCCAAAATATGGAGCTTTCCGATATTCAATCATCTATTTTTACTTGAAATGATAACCCCAAAAGAGCTGAGCGCAGCAGCCGCAAAATACAAACTGAAAGATACCCAGGTGGAAAAGGATTATGTCCTTTCCTGGATTCTTTATGGTATCTCAAAGAATGAATTACTCTTCAAGAACCTTGCATTCAAGGGTGGCACGGTAATGAAGAAAATTTATTTTGAGGACTACAGGTTCTCCGAAGACCTTGACTTCACTTTACTGGATGAAAAAATTACGAACGAGGGGTTACTCAAGGAGTTTGAGAAGGTCTATGCTTTTGCAAAACAGGAAGCAAACATCTCCCTTAAGTTGAAAGAGCATGGTGAACATGAAAGCGGAAGTCTCGTGTTTTATGTGAATTACGCAGGGCCGTTACAGGCAAACATCGACAGCCGCGACATTAAGATCGACATCACACGAGGTGAAGTGCTGGAATTTGAAATTGAAACAAAGCAACTGATTATTACCTATTCCGATTTACCACCGGGTTCATTTTCGTTACAGTGTTATGCCCTTCCGGAAGTGCTTGTAGAAAAAATGGCTGCCTTAATGGGTCGTACGGAGCCGAGGGACCTTTACGACTTCTGGTACCTGACGGAGCACGATGGACTTAAACCGAAAGACTACAAGGGGGAGTTTGAGCGAAAAGCCGCCAACAAAAAACATAACCCTGCGCAACTGGAAGAAAAGGTATTGGCTAAGGAAAAGAATTTTAAAAGGGACTGGGCGCGGAAGCTGGAAAATCAAATGGACGGACTGCCAAAATTTGATGATGTATTCAGAGAATCAAAAAGAAACCTTAAGTTTTAGTGTATGAAAACCTCCCTTTCACATCTTCCAGAAAACAAACGATACGAGATTCATCGTATCGCGGAGATCATCCGTGATGTTGTTAACCCGGAGAAGATCATCCTGTTCGGGAGCCATGCGAAGGGTACGCATGTGGAGCACCGCTATCAAACTAAAGACGGCATTATTCACGAGTATATCAGCGATTACGATTTTCTCGTGGTGACCAAGGATAACCAGGAGAAGACCTACGTGCAGGAAAGCAAGATCATGGACAGGGTGGATCATTTCAACCCACCTGTGAACCTTGAGATACATGAGATCGACTATATCAACGAAGGGCTTGGCTGGGGACAATATTTCTTTGCTGATATAGTGAAGGAAGGAATTTTACTTTACGATTCCGGCAAGGTAGACTTTGTCGAGCCGCGTATTTTGACAGCGGATGAAGAAAAGGAAAAAGCTCAACGATATTTCGATTTGTGGTTTCCAATAAGTTCCGGATTTTTAGAAGGGGTAAGATTCTATTTGTCCAAAGGCGAGTTGAAGATCGGTGCCTTTAACTTGCATCAGGCTGCTGAAAGCCTATACTATTCCTTACTATTGGTTTTTACTGGCTACAAACCTAAGACACACAACCTTTGGAAACTGCGGAAAAAGACTAAGGCCTATTCGGACGAATTGTTTCTAGTTTTTAAGGCAGAGACCGATAAGCAAGAAGAATACTTATTTGATTTACTGAAGCGAGGTTATGTAGAAGCGCGATACAAACAAGATCAGTATAATATCACAAAGGATGAACTTGCCGAGTTGATCAATCGGGTGGAACTAATGGCATCTATTGTTGGAAGAATATGCAAGGAGAAAATAGCCTCATTGTAGGTCACTATTTTTCCTGATACAGATTTTTGCTTTTTCCGGGCCTTATTTTCCTAAGCGCTTTGCCATTTACAAGAAGTAACAGGACTCCAGAAGTCTCTGCACTCCGCAGTTTGATATTGAATTGCTTTTCACACTGTTCCATCACTTCGCTGACAGATCTTGGACTTTTGAAGAAGCCTTCCTCAAAGAGCTTTTTGATATGGCGAGTCACTCCAGACTTCCTAATTTTTCCTCTCTTTAAATTCGTGTTGAACTTAAAATCATAGGGGAAATCAAGTAGTTTAGATGGAGTTATCCCGAAGGCTAAGGCAATCGCTTTTAGCGTATGAAGTTGCGGGCTTTCATGTCCATTTTCAATCGCAGAAATCTGCGCCTCACTTACGGATGAAATAGCTGCCAGATCATTCTGTGCCCAGGCCAATTTCTCGCGTAGTTCCTTTACTCTCTTGCCAAAAGCCGCTTGGTATTTTAAGTCTCGTTTTTCCTTATGTTCGCGTTTTCCCACGCAAACAAATTGGGCCGATCAAACGATTAAATACTTCAAGTTTTCCGAATTAGAAATATCTTAGTTATATTTGATTTCGGCTGACGCCAGCCGTCCCATCTCATTTACTGACGCCTGAGAAACAGAAGGAAATGAGAAATGGGAACCGCTTCCAAAATATTCACCGCATTAAGTGCGGGTGCTCACTGCTTATTGGCTTACCCGGGCATTTTCTCAGGCCTCAGTAATGACGGTAAGCAAAGCCCCGCACTTATTTTTACCCCCGTTGCTACTCCCAGGTATGGGTGTTCAAGCAATTTTGCTATTTTTGAAAGTACCTCTTCCACTAACGTATTTCACGAGGAGCCCATGTTGTCCATGCCCTTTGATCGGGGCGTGGACTTTTATTTTCAACCAACCTTTCCGCTGTCATGAATCCGTACCACAACCATATGGATACGGAATTGGTAGACCTGCTCAGGCAGGGCAATCAGCAAGCGTTTGAGGTAATCTACCGAAGGTATGCGAAGGAACTCTTTGGTTACGCGCTCAGAAAGATCAAAGTACGGGAAGATTGTGAGGAGATCGTTCACGATGTGTTTGAGTCGCTGTGGAAACGCAAAGAGGAATTGATAATCGTTTCACTCCGGCACTACCTGCTTACGTCCGTGCGCTATGTGGTGATCCGTTACTTCAGCCACCGTGAAGTGAAGCGTAAGTTTGCCGAGCATTACCAGGTGTTTGAAGCCGTGTATGACGCGATGGATGAAAAACAGCAACACGATCCCCAAGCCGTTCTTGCCCTCCTCTTGCGGCATATACACGACTTGCCCGACCGTTGCCAGGAGGCCATCCGTTTACGGATCACTGAGAACCTGTCCAATGGGGAAATTGCCAGGCGCATGAACATCAATAAAGGCACTGTACAGCTCTATATTTCCAAGGCCTTCGGCCATCTGCGCGGCTCTTACGACAAGATTTTTAAGCCCGCGGAATAATATTTTTCGCAATTCCTTCGCGGGGCAGCCGCTTCCACTATATGAAGCCCCGAATACGGTCACTTTGTAATATAAAGAGGCAATCCCTTTTCTTAAATTAGTAGACACGTTACAAAAACCACGGTTGCCATGGAAAAAACAGACTTTGACCTGCTCATGGAGCGCTACGTTACCGGGAAAGTATCCGACCAGGAACGCGTAAAGATAGAGGCGTGGCTGGACGCAATGGGCGCGGAAGACAATACTGAACTGGACCTAACAAAGGAAGAAGAAGACCGCATCTTCAGGAAACTGACCGACAGCCTCACTACCGTTGAAGACATGGCAGCGCTAAAGCCCAAAAGAAAAATACGGGCCGACCAATGGATGATCAGGATCGCTGCATCCCTGGTTATTTTATCACTTGTATCGTACGTTGTCTGGTACTATGCGGCTCCCCGTGAGAATCAGCTTGAGGTGGTTTCCAAAAATGGCGTGGAAAAGATCATCCTCAATGACGGGTCGTTGGTATGGCTTAGAGGCGAAAGCAAAGTGATGTATTATGAAAAGCCGGACGAGCGAGCGCGCTATACCACGTTCGAAGGTGAAGCCTTGTTTGAAGTGGCAAAAGATGAAAGCCACCCATTCATCGTGCAATGCGGTGATGTAAAAGTGAGGGTACTGGGTACAAGTTTCAGTATTAGAACAACAGTTGACCAGGTGGAACTGACTGTACTTACCGGCAAGGTAAACTTATCGTCAGCCGCGAACAGTGAGGGAATCGATGTCTTGCCCCAGGAAAAAGTTATCTACAAAAGCAACGGAGAGTTTGAGAAGTTGACCACGAACGAACAGGAGATCACTTCCATTACTGAGAACACGGACTACAACATGCAGTTCACTAACATTGGAATGGGTGAAGTTGTTGACCGCCTGGAAAGTAAATTCAATGTGTCGATAAAACTTTCCAACAAGAGTATCCGGAATTGCAAGATCACGATGGATTTTACCGATCAGTCATTGGAAAAATCCTTGCAGTTGATCACAGAGGTACTGGATGTAACGTACTCCGTAAAGGACAAAACGGTAACGATTACCGGCACAGGATGTAAGTAAGAACCTAAACCTGATTAACCATGAACACTACCATTCTTTTCGATTCGACATAAAATGGAAACAGGAGTGATTCGACCACTCCTGTCTGGTCCCCCAGTCAAAACACAACCCTTGCCGGGGTTTAGTTTGCCCACCAAAAGGCGGGTACGAGGGTGCTTTGTCTTATTTCAAATACAGAAACAGAACAAAACCAATTCAATTTATGAAAAAAAGTTTTACCGCAAAACTTTGGAAGGTTATGAGAATATGTGCGGTACAGGCAGTAATAGCCATTACCTTATGCGGAGTAACGTTAGCCCATCCGAACTACGCACAAGTGTTGGATAGAGAAATATCCATCACCATAATCGATTTGCCTTTCGAAAAAGCACTGAATGAAATTGAACAAGTTGCCAAAGTAAAATTCGGCTACAGTATCAATCAGTTTCAGGATGAACCGAATGTTTCTCTTTCTATCGAGAAGAAAACACTTCGTGATGTACTTGATGAGTTGCTTACTCCGCGCAAGATCCGGTACAAAGTGCATGAGAAAGAAGCCGCCATCACACTTAAGAAAATCACCATTGAAACTGAAAAAGATCAATCATCCATTCACGATGGCTCTAATGGTTCCGCTCAACACCAGGCGCTGATCCAGGTAACCGGTACCGTTACGGAAGCCTCTACACGGACTCCGATGGCAGGTGTAAACGTGATTGTGAAAGGAACAACCAATGGCACTACAACAGATGCTGCAGGACGTTACAGTCTTGGAGCTGAAAACAATGATGTGCTTATCTTTTCATTTATTGGCTATGCCTCACTTGAAATTCCGGTGAATGGAAGGACCGTGATCGATGTAGTTATGACAGAAGATGTTTTGAGCCTGGGCGAAGTGATAGTCAATGCCGGTTACTGGGAAGTAAAAGATCAGGAGCGGACGGGAAATATCGCTCGTGTGACCTCCGAGGAAATTCAAAGGCAGCCGGTCAGCAACCCGCTTCAGGCTTTACAGGGAAGGATGGCGGGTGTACAGGTAATTCAAAATACCGGTGTGCCAGGAGGAGGTTTCAAAATTCAAATTCGGGGTCAGAACAGTTTGCGGTCGGATGGCAATGATCCCTTGTATGTTATTGATGGAGTTCCGTTCACGCCTGTTTCCCTGACCTCCACCGCGATCAGCGGCACGATCATCAAAGAAGGCAATCCCCTGACGGCTATCAACCCGGCCGATATTGAGAGCATTGAAATTCTGAAAGATGCGGACGCTACATCCATCTACGGTTCACGCGGTGCCAATGGTGTGGTGCTGATTACGACAAAACGCGGACAGGCGGGCAGAACGAGATTTCAATTGAACTTCTCGCAAGGCGTTGGTAAGGTTGGCAATTACCTCGACCTGCTCAATACCCAACAACATGTAGGGATGCGTAGAGAGGCACTTCAGAACGATGGCCTGTGGCCATTACCGGACTTCCTTCAATCCTACGTGCCGGATGTTTTCCTTTGGGATACTACGCGGTACACAAACTGGCAAAAGGAGTTGGTTGGAGGAACTGCCAATACAACCAACGCGCAGTTCTCCGTTTCAGGCGGGAGCGAAAACACGCAATTTTCTGTCGGAGGAGGTTATTACCGTGAGACTACTGTATTTCCGGGAGACTTTAACTTTCAACGTCTTTCTGGCAGCCTGAGCTTGAACCACACCTCTGACAACCGGAAGTTCAAGACATCTATTGCAGTGAACTATTCGGGCAGTGCCAATAATTTACTCTCGCAGGACCTGACCAGCATAGCTGTGACACTTCCACCCAATGCTCCTGCGCTGTACGATGAAAATGGAAACATCAATTGGAACTGGCAGAATGACCTTATGCAAAATCCGCTGAGATATGTCAGGAAAAAATATGTTAACAATACCGATAACCTTATCACCAATGCTTCCTTCAGCTATGAAATGATAACCGGACTTCGGCTGAAGACAAATGTTGGATACACCAGCATGATCGTGAAAGAACTCTCCACAAATCCACTAAGCGCCATCCCGCCACAATTCCTTGCACCAGGACTAACGGGCTCTTCCAACTTTGGTGACAGCTACTACAAAACATGGATAATCGAACCGCAAGCCGACTATACGAGAACCGTTGGAGACGGGATACTGACGATTCTTGCGGGCGGAACATTGCAGGAATCCGTCCAGCAAGGTGAAACCATCTCGGCCCGAGGATATACTTCGGACGCACTATTAGAGAATATCCGCTCGGCCACGAGCATTGACATCATCAATTCAGCCTATTCCCAATACAGGTATGCGGCATTGTTTGGCCGGGTAAACTATGTGTGGAAGGAAAAATACATCGTCAACCTGACAGGCAGGCGTGATGGTTCCAGCAGGTTTGGGCCAGGCAGGCAATTCGGGAACTTTGGAGCGGCAGGTGCTGCATGGATATTCTCCAATGAGAAGTTTGTCAAAAGCAATCTTTCGTTCATCAGTTTCGGTAAACTGCGCACTAGCTATGGAACTACCGGAAGTGACGCCATCGGGAACTACCAATATCTCAATACATTTTCGTCCACTGTTTACCCGTACAATGGTTCGAGTGGCCTCGTGCTGACGCGCCTGGACAATCCTGATTATTCATGGGAAACGAACCGGAAGTTTGAAAGCGGAATTGAACTTGGTTTCATCAAAGACCGCATACTGTTTTCGGCCAGCCGGTACTACAATGAATCTTCTAATCAACTGGTAGGTTTACCGTTACCCGTTGTTACCGGACAGTCGAGCATACAATACAACCTACCTGCAACGGTGGTCAACAAGGGCTGGGAGTTTCAACTTACCACGGCCAATGTAAAGCGTGACAATTTCAAATGGACAACAACCGTCAACATTACACTGCCACGGAACGAACTTACGGAATTTCCCAACCTGGAAGCTTTTCCTGCATACCGTAATCAATACAAAATCGGAGAATCAATATTCATCAGGAAAACGCTTAGGTCAACAGGGGTTGATCCAACAACTGGCTTGTATACGTTCGAGGACATAGATGGTGACGGGAATATTTCGGTGATTAATGATGGTCTATTCTTAAAGGAAGTGTCGCAGCGATATTTTGGTGGCTTGGGCAACAGTATTTCAATTCATGGCTTACAGGTTGACTTTCTGTTCCAATTCGTCAAGCAAACGGGATACAATTATATCAACTCATTCACGGTGCCGGGTGATTTTTCAAACCAACCTGCAGTTGTAACTGCGCGCTGGCAGAATTCCGGTGATCAAACCGGCATCCAGCAATACACAGTTATTGGTCCGGGTACCGGGACATTTATCAATCAGAAATTCTCCGACAAGGCAATATCGGACGCCTCATTCATCCGGCTTAAGAATGTATCCGTATCATGGCAGTTTCCATCCGCTGTATTGAAAAAAGTAAGGATGCAAAACGCCAGGTTGTATTTGCAGGGACAAAATCTTCTGACCATAACGAACTACTTGGGGATGGATCCTGAGAACCAAAACGTCTCTTTCCTTCCCCCACTCAGAATGGTCAGCCTAGGTGCACAGATAACATTTTAAAAAACATGAAAATGAAAACATTTTACATAGATACTATTCACTGCCCGGTATGGCGGACATTTGTGGCAGGCTTCATCTTGCTTTTAGTGACTTCCTGCGAAGAGTTCATTGAGATCGATGCACCGAAAACAGAAATCACAAGCAACATTGTTTTTAGCAACGATGCAGCAGCCACATCCGCAATCAGGGGCATCTATAGCTTAATGACATCAAGCCAGAGTTTCACCAATGGCGAGGTCGAACGATATACAGGGCTTTCTTCTGACGAACTTGTTAATCACTCAAGCCGGAACGAACAGCAACAGTTCTACTTTCCTTCACTCACCAGCCTCAACGGAGTTGTGCATGGTGTCTTCTGGAGAGAAGCGTATAAGTATATCAGCAATGCCAACGCAGTTATCGAAGGGCTGTCCAAATCAACATCGCTGAACAGCAGCACAAAAACCCAGTTAGAGGGCGAAGCAAAGTTTATACGGGCATTCTGCCACTTCTACCTAATGAACCTGTTTGGAGATGTGCCTTATGTTACCACAACGGACTACCAGCAGAATTCAACGGAAGGCAGGCTTCCTATGGCAGATGTCTACTCCAGGATAATTAGCGATCTCACCGATGCAAAAAACCTACTAATCTCGGACTACTCATTTTCCAATAACGAGCGAATCCAGCCGAACCGGTATGCCGCGATGGCGCTACTGGCAAGAGTGTACCTCTATTCGGGTAAGTGGGCTGAAGCAGAGCAGGAAGCCAGCACGATCATGTCCAACACGACTGACTTCGAGTTGGTGGAAATAGAAAACATATTCCTGGCCAATAGCAAGGAAGCCATCTGGCAGTTGCAACCTGTGGTACCGGAAAAGAGCACGGCCCAAGCTCGGATATTCCTGCTGTTCAACAAACCGACAGAGGTCTCCCTTAATCCGGACTTTGTCGCTTCATTTGAAACGGGTGATGAAAGAAGAGGCGCCTGGGTCGGAGAATTTTCCGATGCCAGCGGAACCTACTATTATCCCTGGAAATATAAAGTATACTCAGGCAGTACGCTGACGGAGTACGCAATGGTGCTTCGATTAGCCGAGCAATACCTGATACGTGCCGAGGCCCGTGCGCAATTGATGAACCTGTCCGGTGCGATTGAAGACATTGACAAGCTGAGGCTACGTGCAGGGCTTCCGCTCATACAGGATACTGAACCTGTGATCAGCCAGGAAGATTTATTGACAGCCATCGCGAGAGAGAGAAAATTTGAATTCATGGCGGAATGGGGGCATCGTTGGTTAGACCTGAAGCGCACAGGTCTTACCGAATCGGTATTAAGCACAATGAAGATAGATTGGCAGGTAACCGATGAGTTGTATCCAATTCCACAATCTGAAAGATTGCTTAATCCTGCGCTAACTCAGAATCCGGGGTACTAAAAAGTTTCACCACCATTTTTTTAAGCGTTCTTAAGCAGCCTCATCGCGAGGCTGCTTCGGACGCCTCATTTCAAAAAATTAAAACCGTCTAATCAAAATGAAAAAACTACCACTACTAATATTGGTCATCCTCATGGCTTGTTTGCATGCGAACTTGCGCGGTCAGAGCGTAGCGCCTACCTCTTCACTTTCAGCCGGGGATATGGCGCCACCATTCAAGGCATTCAAGTGGATTAAAGGAGAACCTGTAACAGAATTCAAAAAGGGACATGTTTACATAGTTGAATTCGGAGCGACCTGGTGCGGCCCATGTGCCGCTGCTATCCCTGAACTGTCAGCGGTGTCCAGAAAATTCCAGGGAAAGGCGACTGTTATTAGTGCCTTTGTGATGGAATACAATGATGACACCTCAAACACCGCTAATCCATCGTATGTGAGCCGTGTAGAAAAATACGTGACCAAGCGGGATGGTCAAATGGACTACCGGATTGCTGTGGATGATCCTGCTAAAACGCTGGAGCACACATGGCTAAAAGCCGCAGACAAGGTTGGCATTCCGCACACATTTGTAATCGACAAAGAAGGCCGAATAGCGTGGATCGGCAGCAATCCAAAATTGCTGGACGGGGTAATCGATGCTGTTGTAAACGACAAATATGTAATAGAAAAAAATACTTCAAATTCACCCGGAACACAATCATCAAACAATCCTTTCTCGCCACTAAAAGAGTGGCTGGAAAATGGTGGCGATAATATCCTTTTCTTTTCAATGTTGTCGAAGTATGAGAGCGGCCAAACAGGTGAACCATACTATCCCCATGTTGCCAATTTTCGCTGGACAAAACCAGAATCCGAATTGCATGAACGCAGAGGAAAAGTAATTGCGCTGGGCCAGTCGCTCCGGGTGCTCTATGCCATGGCTTACGGTGACACGTTATGGAATTACCCGCTCAGTAGAACCCTGGGTCTGTGGACATTCCCCGATACGATTAAGAATCCGCATCAACGGAGATCGTACGGAAAGTATTGGTATCGCCCGATCCTTGAAATGAAAGACACTGCAAAATTTGAAGCTAAGTACCCTTTGCCGGAGAACCGTTACAACTATATGCTGAAAGTTCCTATTGAATTGGGCACTGCCAAGCTGATGCAGCACCTGATGCAGCGGGATCTGGCAGCTTACTTCGGCTATCATGTAACTGTTGAGAAACGCATGATGCCATGTTGGTACCTTAAGGCCTCGCCAGAAACAAAAGCAAAGCTGAAATCAAAAGTACCTGACGGAAAATACAAAATGTATGAAGATGAAGAAGGCAACGGTTACTTCAAAGGTGCCGAAGTGAGGGACATCATCTTTCAACTTGAAATCCGCTATGGTTACACCAACTCCGGAGCCCTTGTCCATAGTCCCGATCTTCAGCCACCATTTATCGATGCAACAGGAATAACAGGGAATATTGACTACACCTACCCGGCAGCCTTCGCCAACAAACTAAGAAATGAGCTCGATGGCGGTGAGCCCTTCACATTTGAGGGTTATAAAGCAATGCTCGAAGAGATTGGATTCCAACTGGTAAAGGGAACGAGGGAAATGAATGTGATTGTAATCAAAGACAAATAGCTTATGCGCGAACTCAAACTATCCACCATCACATTTCTGGCAGTGGTTCTGATACTGTCAGGGTGCAGAAGCTTGACAACATACAAAATGTTTGGACTTGACCCGGCTACCCTGGCCAACAAAACCAAACTCTGGCCTTACCTCGATCTCAACAATGATTCAGTTCCCGGTATCAGTTATTTGAAGGCAATCAAGACCATTGGAAAGAAGAAAGGTTCTCCACTTATCGTGGCGATCATTGACTCCGGCATTGACACAGATCACTCCGAGATACGTCCTTACCTGTGGAGTAATGAGGACGAAATCAAGGACAATGGCCTTGACGATGATGACAATGGGTATATCGATGATTACGTTGGCTGGAATTTCCTGGGGAACATGTACTATGCTCAATCGGAAGTAACGAGAATGCGAACGCAACTGGCCACACAACTGGAAAGTTTTTCCGATAACGAATTGAGGGATTCTGCCACAAGGGCATTTAGTATAGTGGACTCTCTTTATAACATAGCTGCCTCCGAAGCCAGTAAACAGTACGCCTACCTGATAGAGAATTACAATTCAACGGATACTGCGTTGATGGAGTACTTCAGTTTTATTGAACGTCAAAATAAGTTCCATTTCAATGAGGCGATCAATCCACGTAAAATTGTAGGAGACGACCCAAACGACATAGAAGATACACGTTACGGAAATAACAATGTTACACCCATGTATCCGGATGAAAAGCACGGAACGCATGTTGGAGGAATTATAACATCCCTGATAAGGCATACGAATGGCATCAGGATCATGCCAATCAGGACGATACCCGATGGTGATGAATATGATAAGGATCTTGCACTGGCCATTCGCTATGCGGTTGACAACGGAGCTAAAATCATCAACATGAGTTTTGGAAAAAGTTTGTCACCCCACAAGCAATGGGTGATGGATGCCATGAAATATGCAGAGAGCAAAGATGTTCTTTTGGTACATGGTGCAGGAAATGAGCGCACGGATGTTGATACGAAGCTATTTTACCCTGGTGATGTGGCAGATGACAAAATTGAATTTATCTCAACCTTCATCAATGTGGGGGCAACAACACAAAACTTTGACGAAGGGCTGGTTGCCCCATTCTCCAATTACGGCAAGAATAATGTTGACTTATTCGCTCCTGGTTTGTCAATATACGCTACGCTGCCTGAGGGCACCTACGGGTTGAATAGCGGCACATCGATGGCTGCACCTTTTGTAAGCGGAGTTGCTGCATTGATCCGTCACTTCTATCCATCCTTGAGTGCCTCGGTGGTGAAACAGATCATTCTTGAGACCGGAGTAGAGTATGATGGACTTGTGATTGTTCCTGGAACAAACAAGGCCATTCCATTCGGAAGATTATCATCATCGGGAGGGATATTGAATGCCTTCAATGCTTTAAAGCGGGCGGGAGAGTTGTAGCGCAGAGTTAATGTTATGCAAATCGAAGGTTGTGAGAATTCTTCCATGAATGGTGACTAACAGGTTTTCATACACTTTGAAATCGCGCAATTTCTCTCCGTTGATCCTGGGGATATAAAAACTTCCGGAATAATGACCATCACGCAGGCTATATACGTCCAGAACGTCATTTTTCTGAAATGTCGACCTGCTTTCATTTGTTGCCCTGATAGCAGAATGAATGAAGAGCCATTCACCCGATGAGTGACTCTTTTTGTTTACGATTCGTGGAGGAGAAGCAAGAGTCATCGTTTGGCGGGACTTGTTTTCAGCGACACGTATCTGTACCCGTTCAACACCGTCAATTGTCCTCCCCTTGTAAACCACCTGAAGCGCAGTGTCCATACAGATAAACTCATTCCGGTAATAGTAGACATAGATGAGCTGTTTAAGTGCCGAATTATAGTGAAGCATCCCATCCACGCAGAAAAGCCCATCGAGCTGTTTCTCCAAAATGCCCGGTGATTGAACGGGGAACGCATCAATGGAATGCTTCAGCGCAAGCACGTACTCCTTCGACTGGTTCAGCGTCCGGATAGCAAACACTTCTCCTCCGAACGGTACGGCTTCAACAAAGAAGGTGCTGTCAAACACTTGTGTTCCCTTGGAAACTGAATTCACTGCGTTAAAGGGAAACTCGAAAATATCAAAGTGGTTAAGGTCAGTGATATATACCTGTCCATAGTCAACAGAGATATGCGAGTCTTTGAATGTAACCGGGATGTGTATTGTATGTATTGAATCGCTGTTATCTTCCCATTTGACAGAAAAGAGCTTTCCAGTCTGAAAAATGTCCGCAACATATAGGTAATCATCATGCAACCCGGCAATGTAGTGCTTCGGGCTGCTCAATTCCCATTGAAATCTTTTCTCAATGCCGGAAGTAATAAAGTTTCGAGTGAACTCGTCATGTTCAATTTCTTTTTGAGCAGACAAATGAAGCGACAATACCAGGGCGTTACTGGCAACAAAAAGCGACAGTAATACAGCAACTCTCCTTTTCATCAGGGCTACTTGCATTGTTTCATTCGGAAAGAAAACTCAAGAGTTGGGGACAATACCCCAACTCTTTCAAAAGGCGGTCAATCGTATCTTAACAGCCCGGCCGGATTAGCTGACTCAGCGTTATCCTTCGTATTAAATGCATCGTAATTCGTGAGCCCCACCTGGATTTTGCAGACGTGGTTGGTAGCATTCACCGAACATACGGGGGTATCACCCGGAGGAGTGGTGATCGTTCCCTGCATACCTCCACCGGAGGCTGAGCCATTCGAATCATACCATCCTATTTGTGCGAGCATAGGCGTAGCCAACGCTCCAGCTACCGCAAACACAACCGCCAATAGCGGTAAGAGAAACTTATTTTTCATAAACGTTATTGCTTTTGTAGTTCAAAAAGCAATCGAAAAACTTTAGAGTTGAACATTAATTTAACATACTTCACCCTTCTGCAACCAGGGTGACCGGAAACTGACGGGTTGTTGCAGTACCTGCCAGATTTTTCTTATATTTTTTACAGTGCCGCACTCTCCTGATGAGTATGACCTTGTGGATATTCGCTCTTAGTGTACAACAGGGTAGCTCCAGTGATTAACAGTAAGAATGAGCCATTGAAGACAAGGTGCTGCGACCAGCTCAAGTTCTGAATGACACCGCCACATGAACATGGCACGTAATCACTGAAGCGAGAGGCCAGGATGATATACATGGTAAATGCCGTCATCAGACTGAACGATGCATAAAGACCGGCTAAGCGTGTCTTTGAAAACATAAGTGAAAAAGCAATAACCAACTCAAGTGTTGGAACACCCCATGCAAGGTGAACGGAAAAATTGGTGAGTATCGGTGACTGACTTAGTTGCACCGAGAATTCCTGGTAGTCAAGCAGCTTGGTGAGTGCAGCATAGACCAACAGTAATATGTATAGAAAAACTACAATATCAACGGCAATCTTGCGTGGCATTTTTGAGAGGCTGAATTACAGGTTAAAAGTAAATCAGCTGTCAAAAAAAATCCATTGACCAATGTTCAGACTTGCAGCAACATAGGTTAACACTTACGGTTAACAAATGTTAACGCGCTGTTTTGTGCCGTTTTATCCTGCTGAAAGACTGTGGTGCAATGCCTAAGTATGAAGCTATTTGCCTTTGGGTGACATGCTGCTCAACGTGTGGGAAATACCGGATCAGTTTTTCATATCGCTCCATCGCGGTGAGGTGTTGCATATCACGGGTTCTCTCGCGGCTGTGTTCATAGTATTGGTTCATGATGACACGGTAAATGAAGTGCGCTTCCGGGAAAGTTCGAAACAAATGAAGTACGCTGTCATGGGTAACACAAAGTAACTCCGAGTGAGCCCGAAGTTGAATAAATTCCTGTGATGGAACCTGTTCAAAGAAACTCCGTGCCGATACCATGATCTGCCCGGAGTTCCAGAACCAGTCAACTTGTTTTTTGCCTTTAACAAACGTGTACGCCATCGCAAATCCTTCATCAAGAAAATAGGCGCACTCCGAAATTTTCGTTGCTTCGAGCAACAGGTGATACCTGGGAAGTGAAAGCGGAGTGAGGACCCTTTCAATAGCTTTCCTGAATTCTGAGGTGATGGGATGAATCGAGGACAAAACGGAGAACAGCTTTTCGGTTTTCATGGGGTTAAAGACTATCGCTGCATGATTTACCCGAACCGTCCTCGTTGAAAGTCCTTCTATTGATATACTCTGAAATCGGGACGGTTTTCCTACATACCAGCCCCAGAAAATTTAGTCTATTCGGAATGTTTTCAGCATTTGCTTTTCAGTTACCAATAATTCTTTCTTCCTGAAAATGAAAACGTTAGCGAGGGTACCAGTACCCTTGTGACTGTTTTGGAAGATGCACTTAGCCCTCCTTTGTGCCATCATCATCTGACAATGATTTATGGCAGCAACAATCATAACTCCGGAAGACCTGCAGAGCTTTAAGCAAGAGCTTTTGGAAGAACTGAGAAAGCTCGTTTCACAACCCCGACCTGCACCTGCTCAGCGATGGCTCAAGACTCATGAAGTGCGAAAGATGCTGGGCCTCTCACAAGGTACCCTGCAGCACCTGCGCACCAGCGGAACCCTGCCCTTTACCAAAATTGGCGGAGTCATCTTGTACGACTATCACGACATCGAAAAGATGATTCAAGACCATAAGAATACCCGTGATTTTGTCTTCGAGAATCCAAAATCCCTTTGACATGATTAAGCTGATTTTCAAGATTCTTCAAAGCGGATTTGGCAAGGTCGATACCGGCTTTGCAGTATCAGCAAGATGTATTTTTGTCCACAAAAATAATCTTGCCCTTCACTCCTTTGGTCGTTCAGGGACGGGGAATGCCTCGGAACTCGGCTTCCCTGAACTGAAGGACTCTTCCACTTTCCCAAGACTATCTTAAACCCAGGGAGCATGTCACGGAAGAAAGCCAAAGATCAGACTAAGTTATACACCCACCCCGTCCGGACGAGGGTCACCGAGTCGGTCTACAACCGGCTCAATGCCTTCGTTGGAAATGGAGACTGCCATTCCATTGGCGAAGTGGCCAGAAGGGTATTGTCGCGCGAGAAGATTCTGTATGTACTCAAGGACGGCTCGATGGATGCTGCGATGGAGGAATTAATCGCCATCCGGAAAGAGCTCCATGCCATTGGGGTAAACATCAACCAGGTCACACGCCAATTTCACAATGCCTCCACACCGGATCAACGGTTGTTCCATGCCCTGAAGGTGGCGGAACAATACAACAAGGTTGGTGACCAGGTGGAACTGCTGCTCAACAAGATTTCACTACTGTCTAAAAAATGGTTGCAAAAGTGATCAGCGGGAAGAACATACGGGGACTGCTCAATTACAATGAGAACAAGGTGAGCGAAGGTGTGGCACATTGTATTGCAGCCAGTGGATTTGGCTCTGATCCTAAAGGGCTGACCTTTTCCGACAAACTCAACCGCTTCCGCAAGATCACGGCATTGAATCAAAAGGTACGCACCAACGCCATCCACATTTCCCTGAACTTCGATGTCACCGAAAAGCTGACCAACGAGCAGCTAAATAGGATTGCCTCCGACTACATGACCCGGATCGGGTTTGGTGAACAGCCTTATCTTGTTTACCGGCATACCGATGCTGCGCATCCCCATGTGCATATCATCACGACCAATGTTCAGAGTGATGGTAAAAGAATCGACATTCACAACATCGGGCGGAACCAATCGGAAAAAGCGAGAAAGGAAATTGAGGTTGCTTATGGGTTGGTTCGCGCTGAGAGCCGAGGGAAAAAGCGTGAGATAGAACCTGTCCAAGTCGAGAAGGCTGTCTACGGAAAATCAGAAACCAAGCGCAGCATATCCAACGTGGTGCGGATGGTTACGCGGTCGTACAAGTACACCTCACTACCTGAACTGAATGCAATTCTCAGACAATTCAATGTGGTCGCAGACAGTGGAGCTGAAGGAACGCAGATGCACAACAAGAAGGGGTTGCTGTACAGTTTGCTCGATGAAAAAGGCAGCAAGACAGGTGTGCCTATCAAGGCCAGTTCCATTTACGACAAACCAATCCTGGTCAATCTTGAGAAACGGTTCAAGCTAAATGAAGCCCTTCGAAAGCCTCTCCGTGCAGGCTTGAAAACCACTATTGACCAAGTCCTGAGAAAGCCGCTGTCAAAGGATGCGTTCGTTAAAGCACTTGCCAACAGAGGTGTGTTCGTGCTGTTCCGTGAAAATGAAGAAGGCAGGATATACGGTGTCACGTTCGTGGACAACAGGAATAAGGTAGTATTTAATGGAAGCGATCTTGGTAAGGCATACGGTGCCAAGGCAATTCTTGAACAATTATCGCAAGCTCCTGGTGCACAATCATCCGGTACTCGGTCACAAACTCATCCCGCTGAAGTACAACATACACCTGAAGTGGACCTTCATGTTAATGAACTTTTGAAAGACTTGACCACCGCACAGTCCTACGACTTCACATCACCGGAGGCAGCAATGAGGAAACGAAGAAAGAAAAGAAAGAAAAAAGGTCGTTCACTCTAAATGATTTGACATGGCAAGTACAGGCGAGAACGAACATGCATTACGGAAGATCATCGACTTCATCAGGCTCCTGAGCATAGTCGTGTTGTTATTCCACTTTTATTTCTTTTGCTACAGGGCCTTTGAGAGTTGGGGGCTCACATCGGAATTTGTTGACCGCATCGTTTATGGACTCAGGAACGCGGGAATATTCAAAAGTGTTTATCATGCCAAGCTGATCTCATTGGGGTTGCTTACTGTTTCGCTGATCGGGGCTAAAGGAAAGAAAGATGAAAAGATCAATGTAAGGACATCTGTTCTTTACATCATCGCGGGTCTTCTGATCTTCTTTCTCTGTCACGTCATTGTACTCGCGCCATTTGAAGATATCATTTTAGTAGGATTATACATCGGTCTTACTTCCCTGGGATACCTGCTGATGCTCACCGGTGGTACGTGGTTGTCGCGCCTGATCAAAGTCAATTTCCGGAAGGACATTTTCAACCGGATGAATGAATCCTTCCCGCAGGAAGAGCGGTTTCTTGAAAACGAGTACTCCATCAACTTGCCTGCGGCTTATAACCTTCGAGGCAAAAGAAGAACAAGTTGGATCAATGTGATCAACCCGTTCCGGTCACTGCTGGTGATTGGTACACCCGGTGCCGGTAAGTCATACTTCGTTGTCCGGCATATCATCACGCAGCATATCAAAAAAGCGTTCACCATGTTCATCTACGATTTCAAGTACGATGACTTGTCTAAAATTGCCTATAACACCTTACTGAAGAATGCGCGTAAATACAAGGTCTTACCAAAATTCTATGTCATCAATTTTGAAGACCTCTCGCGATCGCACCGCTGCAATCCGCTTGACCCCGCAACAATGGAAGACATTACCGATGCTACGGAATCGTCTCGAACCATCATGCTTGGATTGAACCGGGAATGGATCAAGAAACAAGGAGACTTTTTTGTCGAGTCTCCCATCAACTTTGTCACCGGCATTATCTGGTTCTTACGAAAATATGAGGATGGAAAGTACTGCACTCTCCCGCATGTGATCGAACTCATGCAACTTGAGTATCCCAAGCTATTCAAATTGCTGCGAACCGAGCCGGAGATTGAAGTACTGATCAACCCCTTCGAATCCGCTTTTAGAAACGAAGCAATGGAGCAGTTGGAAGGACAGATCGCCAGTGCGAAAATTGGCATGGCGCGACTTTCATCACCACAGCTATACTATGTTCTCTCCGGGAACGACTTTACCCTTGATATCAATAATCGCAATGAACCCAAGATAGTCTGCATGGGCAACAACCCGCAAAAACAGCAGATCTATGGAGCGGTACTTTCACTCTTTATCTCACGGGTCATCAAACTGGTCAACAAAAAGAATCAGCAGAAGTGCAGCCTTATCTTCGATGAGTTTCCTACGATCTATTTCAACGGTATTGATGGTTTGATTGCCACGGCCCGTGCGAACAAAGTGGCGACTTGTTTGGCTGTGCAGGATTACAGCCAATTGAAAAAGGACTACGGCCGTGATCAGGCAGAAGTGATCATGAACATTGTGGGCAATGTGATTAGTGGCCAAGTGGTGGGTGAAACAGCTAAACTCCTGTCGGAACGGTTTGGTAGGATCGTGCAGGAACGGGAAAGTATTTCTATTAACACTTCAGATACTTCGATCAGCCGGTCCACCCAGCTCGACTCGGCTATTCCACCATCAAAGATCGCCACGCTTTCATCGGGTGAGTTTGTGGGAACAGTCGCTGACGATCCGGATCAAAAGATTGACCTGAAAGTATTTCATGCGGAAATACTGAACGACCATGGTGCCATCCGGAAGGAAGAAGAAAATTATAAACCCATTCCTGCGATTCGGAAGATCACCCCTTATGAGATACAGGAGAATTATTTCAGGATCAAGAAGGAGATCGAGCAGATCGTAGAAGACAAGCTCAAGAAATGAAAACATTAAAGGCTATGGACATACTTACATTCTCGAAACAACTCGAAAGCCGCATGAAGGAGCGGTTAGAGGAATTCAATACAGATCAGGATGAAATACTAAAGGTCGGCCATGCCCTGACGTTCATCCGCGAGATCATTGCCGAACTGAAGCAGTTCGCCAGCACGTACAAGTTTGTTTCTGAGTCAGAAGAGGTCACATTTTTCAAAGAAGTAAAACCGGTCTTCCTCAGCCAGTTCTTCTATTATAAGAAGGTATTTGGTTTACGATTGTTTGACTCATTTAAAGATGCAAAGACACGTCAGGCAAATTACTACAAGATTCTGCAGCAACTGGAGCGGTTTGTTCAGAGGAATCTGGAGTTCTACGAGTATTGCATGACCAATACCACCTATCTCGATAAACATTATTTTACCCGCAACCGGCAACCCCACAAATCGATTGACCGTGACGAAAAGTTTACAACAGGCTACGACACCAAGCTGGCCAAAATTCTCGCGAATGAACTTTTGAAAAAACACATTCTTGACCTGCTCAAAAGATCTCAGGCTGATCGTTCATCTGATACATCATCAACGCTGACCTGGACGGGTTCGAAAACTGATCTCATTGAATTGATTTATGCACTGCATAGTGTTGACGTCTTCAACAACGGAACAGCCAACATCAAAGTGATCGCCTCAGCGTTTGAAGATGTATTCAATATCAGCCTGGGTGATTACTATAGGACATTCCAGGATATGCGCATCAGGAAGAGGAGTCAGACACCATTTCTGGACATTCTTAAAGAGAAATTTGTGTACAGGTTAAGTAGTGAATAGAACTGCAAACCGGAAAATATCAAGCGTGATAAAGTCATTTATCTATGCAAAAATTCATAAATTCGGTTGTTTGCCATATTTTCTGAGCCTACCAACGATGAAAGAGTCCACTTTTGTTAAAGTATTTGAAGATGCTGCCAAAAATGCTTTTGGAGATGAGATAATCGTCAAGAGGTCGTCTGCGCTTCTGTACGAACTATTACTTGATCAAAATCTGGAAGTTTCGGTAAAGGACACGAAGAATCCAAAGCGAGGTTACTCGGCTTTTCAAACAGATATTTGTATTTATGAACGGAAGAACCGCATTGAATATCCTAGAGTCGTGATCGAGTTTAAAACCAAGATTACGAGTCATGATATAATTACATATTCATCGAAAGCCGGCAAGCATAAGCTCATTTACCCAGGACTTAGATATGGCATTCTTGCAAGTGAAATCGATTTTATACCAGACCGCTTTTTCGTTCACAATGAGAACATCGATTTTTTCATAGCCGCAAAAAAATACAAAACTGGAGATCAATTGGAAAACCTGATCCAGGAATTGGTTAAGACCGAGATTCAAGCATCAAGAACAATGGAGGCTATCAATTTTGGCGGTGAAAAATTCGACTATTTTAGGACAGACATCGTTTTTGGCAATTTCTCGAGCACGTAGCCCATCACGTGAACTTTAATTACAATTAATCTTAACATCTTAATCTTAATCAAAAGGTAAATTGTAGCCTTTCTATTCTCTTTTCCAAGTCATGCAACGACCGTTCTCTTTGTTTCCTATGACTCAGGGATACATATTGCATGTCCTCAATATGATGTCGGTAGAGTTCAATATTAACCTTTTTTTGTAGCTCGTCTCCATTGACACTGTTGCATGAGTATGTCTCAGTAAAATCTTCGCCCCTGTAATCGTCATCAATAATGCAAATAAATTTCTCAAAGTTGAACAACTCCACGTAGCAATAGATTGCTTGTAACTCTTTCTCGCCCCGTAAGTAAATAATGTGTGAAAACTCGCCATTTGCCAGTTCATGAATTTGATAGTGAACTGGATGATAAATGAATAGAAATTGATTTCTATCTAAGCGCCCGCAAACATAATCAAGTAACATTGGTGGTGGCTTCACCGCTGGCCTCTTTACCAAATAGAAATTCAAAATAATCTTAGCAATTCCGCGAAAATAGTCTTTACCTCCAAACTCCATCACACCCGCTGGTAAATCAGTTGAATTTTCAAAATGAAACTTCTCAGACGTTGGGTATTCTATAAATTCTGTAAGCTTAAACTCTCCGAATCTTTTTTCGAGTTCATTCTTCTTTTTGAGCGCGAGTTTTTTCAGCTCGACCTCATTTTTTCCGATTATTTCAATCTGTTCTCCTGTTGGGAGATTAATGTACAGTTTGGGTTTGGGCATGAATTTTTTGCCCACCTTAGCCTTCTTTCCAGAGGTTGTTTGAATTAATACTACTCTTTCACCTTCTTCCCTATGTCTTTCCTGAACAATTATGTTTGCGGCAAAGCCTAGCTGTCTATTCAACTCCTTGTCAATGGTTTCACCAAATTCGCTATTGCATTTTTGACACAGCAAATAATTTGAAGTTAACCTTCCCCCTAAAAAATTTGGAATGATGTGTTCCTTTGATCTATTACTCGAGTTTAATAGGGTTCCGCACTTATAACAATTCATACTCGATTCTCATCATTTTCTTGATGCGCAATTACTTCAATTAGCATTCTGACTTTGTTAATTGTCATTACCCAGACAGATTTAGTATTTTCATTAACAGAACATAATACGCCAACACACTCGCCATCCTCACTCAGCACGGGGGAGCCACTCAGGCCCTCCCAATCTGTTTCATCTTCAATTTCATCTTTTGTGTTGAAAAGCAAATAATCGCCTGTCTGTGAAATGAACTGCAAACCCTCCTTTAGGGTGTTCTCCCTCACCAGTCTTATATTGTCTGCTATCTTCGTTCGAATTTTGCCGAATATGAAATAAACCTTTTCAAGTTTCGGTTCGTTAAAACATTCTTTTTTAAGAAAAAATTTATGCTCCCCAAATTCTATTGTTTCACTTTCAAACCTCACTTCGTCAGTTAGGAACGGGAATTGAAAATGAGATTGCTTCATTTTGCATACGGCAATGTCCACTGGCGTATGAACCTCACTTGGCTTGTCGATACGAAACGCCTCCAAGTAGTAAAATCCTCCAAGTGGAGTGATTACTGTCGATAGGAAATTCTCAGGTGGTGTATAGTTGTTAAAGATTGAAACAACATAGTCCTTCCAAGTCCTCTCTTCCTGGCCATTATTATAGTCATCTAAATGAACTGTATGATCTGCTGTAACAAAATAGAAGGCGCTACTATGCACAACAATAAATCCTGAACCAAATCCTATTGGGTTCGAGCATTCTAAATCATGTGGTTCGGTGATTTGTGTTTGATATGAAGTTTTAACCAACAGCTCGTAAAGAGATGTTCCGTTTTCTTGCTTATCATTCATAATAAAGCTATTGGCAAGGAGTCTCAATTTTGTTTTGCTGTAACACCAATATCAGAATTATTAACTAGTGCATCATTATTTTGGATGATTGATCGTCTTCAAATTCACTCACATATCCCCAACCCTCAGTACTCAAAGGTCGTAAATTGCCAACAAAACCACCCACCTTGGTACCAACTTGTGAATTTCACAGTTGGCTAAATCTCATCTTCGCTTAATGTCGGGCAGTTCTTCCCTGACCTGATCTTCCATCATTACCCTTTCAACCATGAACAACTCAAACGAAATTTCCAATCTTGATTTCCCAGTAAATCACATCATCCGCGCATCTCTGAAAGATTTATCGGAGGAACACCGGAAATCCGTCCTCTACAAGATGACGGAGGATGAGTTCATCAGCCACCGGGTTGATGTTTACCTCCAATCGCTGGAGACTGCCATGCACAACGGCTATGACGAGGCCGGAGCAAAAGAAATAGCCCTGACAGAATGCCTGGCCGGAATGAGGGAGGCCGATGAATAAGTTTTCGAAACGGCAGGCGTATGAAAACGGTCTGGTGCTGTTGGAAGAGTTGCTCACACTAGGTCAATCCAACGGCAGGCTTTCGGAGATGGAATTCAATGGATTTGGCGCATTGAAAGAATTACTGTTGCCGTTGGACAACCGTTCCGCGTGGAGTGCTGAAGACTTGAGGTATGAAACGGAGGTCAGGAAGTTTCACGACCTGTTGAAAGATCGGTTTGGTGGACGCTACAACGAAGCGTTGTCATCTTTGAAGAACAGCATACTCACATCGTTTTACACGCCTACATTTATCACCGAGCCAATTGTTGAAAGCATTAGACGCAATAGTGATTCCATTGAATCTATTCTTGAACCTGCAGCGGGAACTGGAAATTTTGTCAAGGCAATTAAAAATTCTTTTCCTCAAAGCTCCATCACGGCAATTGAAAAAGATCTCCTGGCTTCGGAGGCATTGAAAAAACTGCACCCGGATATTGAAGTCATTCATTCAGGATACGAGAATTTTAAGAACAGGAATTTCGATCTTATCGTCAGCAACATTCCGTTCGGAAGCACCAGTGTGTATGATGACCATATCTTTCGCGAAGCGATGCCGGTGAAGATCAAGGCCACCACCCGCATCCATAACTATTACTTCGTCAAATCACTCGACAACTTGCGCAATGGCGGAATCCTCGCCTACATCTCTACTAACGGGCTGATGGACAGCCCGGGCAATCGTGAGATCAGGGAGCACCTAGTAAAGAATGCCGACTTGATCACGGCTGTGCGATTGCCTTATGACACCTTTGCTGAATCGGGAACCTATCCGGTCACAGACATAATATTACTGCGAAGAAACTCGCAAAAGAGAAATGTATCTTCTTCAGAAAAACTTTTTATCGAGTCGGAGAAAATCAATGCGCCCGATGATAAAGGGCTGTCGGTTGAAGTCAACATCAACGCGTACTATAAATCCAATAGCGAAAATGCCCTTGGTACATTCTCAGCCGGTGGACAGTACCAGCACGATTCGCTCAACATGCTTCCGAGGGAAGGATTTGGTGAGAATGATTTCCGGGAGTCAATTGCCCAGCTAATCGATGAAGGGTTCCGGCAATTGGAACATAAGGTAATTGCAAAGAAAGCAACCGAAGATGAATCGGCTACTTCATCAGCCATTGTTTTGCCGCGCAATCACCCCGACTACAACATCCTGAAACGAGGAAACCTGGTCATCCACCAGGGAAAAGTGGGTGTCATCGACTACTCGGGAGCGGAAAAGATCATCCATCCTGAACCGGTTATTAAGGACACCGATCATGCTTTTCATTTTACGGGACTGCGCAACAGTCTCGTGCGGCTCGTACAATCCGAGTTGGATGGCGATGAAGCGAAGATGAAGGCTTACCGCGCAGATTTGAACAATCAGTATGACCTGTTCACCTTCCGCTATGGAAACCTGAATCACCCTTCCAACAAAAAACTGATCCTGTTCGATGCGGAAGGATTTAAGGTACTCTCCCTTGAACGCCTTGAAAACAACCGCTATGTCAAGGCCGATATTTTTTCAAAGCAGGTCAACAACGTTGAAAAAACTTTTGCGAAACCGGAATCGCTAAAAGATGCTGTCCTGCTTTCGCTGAATGCACACAACGGTATCCATGTGGAGTTCATTTCTTCCCTGATGCAAAAGGGAAAGGAGGAAATCATCCGCGAGGGCCTTGACCAGGAACTTTTATTCCGCGACATCGAAAGCCAGGCAAACCGGTATATCACCAAAGATGAATTTCTCAGCGGCAACATTGTGCAGAAGATTGAGGCCTGGGAAAATCTTAAAGACACCGGTCAACGAAATCAATTTCCTGAACTTACTGACAAAGATATTGAAACACATCTTGAACGGTTGAAGGAAGTTCAGCCGGTTTTTCTGAAACGCGAACTGATCGACATTAACCTGGGGGAACGCTGGATCCCCAATGACATTTATGAAAGCTTTGCCGAGCATTTGTTCAAAGAAAGGACGGACTTCAAATATTTAGAATCCACCGATCAGTACCTCGTGAAGGTATCGGGTTACAGCAACGAAGAGAACATTACCTACGCAGCCACCATCAATAACGGCAGGATCTCCGGCAGCAAGATCATGGAATACGCCATGGCCGACACCCAGCCGTATTTACAAATCAGGATAGAAGGGACCAACCCTCCACAATACAAGCCCGACCAGGATGGCATGAAGAACGTGGAGATGAAGATCAAAGAGGTGAAGGATGAGTTTGAGAATTTTTTGAATTCACGACAGGACATTGCCGGACGAATAGAAGAACTGTACAACCGGAATATTAATAATACAGTAAGGCGCAACTATGATGGTTCGCATCTTCAGTTAACGGGTCTCAAACATTTTGCTTTACGTTCTCACCAGAAAGACGCGATCTGGATGCTCCTGCAACAGGATGGCGGCATCGTTGACCACAAGGTGGGAGCCGGAAAAACACTGGTGATGGTTGCGGCTGCGATGGAAATGCGCAGGCTCGGTATCACACATAAGCCGTTGATCATTTGCATGAAAGCAAACGTGGCCGATGTGGCCAAAGACTTTCTTAAAGCGTATCCGTCAGCGAAAGTGCTGGCGCCTGATCCACAGAAGGATTTTACAAAACAGAAACGCCAGCGGCTCTTTGCCAGCATCGCTTCCAACGACTGGGATGCAGTGATCATGACACACGATATGTTCCAAGCCATTCCTCAGTCACCGCGCATGAAGAAAGAAATACTGGAACAGGAGCTGAAAAATCTCGAAGATGATCTCAAAGCCGTATCCGAAGACCGGTCGCTGTCCAAGCGTGTGCTAAAAGGACTGGAAGGGCGCAAGCAGAATCTGAAGGTGCGCCTCGAAATTGCCAATGCCGCTATCAGGCGTGATGAAAACATCCTCGACTTTGAAAAGATGGGCTTCGACCACATCTTCGTGGACGAGAGCCAGGCGTTCAAGAACCTTCACTTTACCACGCGGCATCAGCAGGTGGCAGGGTTGGGTGATCCTTCCGGCAGTCAGCGGGCGCTTAACCTCGAACTGGCCATCCGTACCATCCAGGAGAAGAAAGGCGGGGACAAAGGCGCCACCTTCTCGTCAGGCACAACCCTCAGCAACAGTCTCGTGGAACTGTACCTGCTCTTTAAATACCTGCGGCCAAACAAACTGAACGAACTTCGCATCAACTCCTTCGATGCATGGGCGAAAATGTATGCGCGGAAAAGCGCCACGTATGAGTTCACCGTTACCAATGAACTGAAGATGAAGGAACGCTACCGCGAATTCATCAAAGTGCCCGAACTGGCACGTTTCTATGCCGAGATCACACACGTGGTGACCGACAGTAATTTAAAAATTGAAAAACCGGGGATCGAAAAAATCGTGGTCAACATTGACCCTACGGAAAGTCAACAAGCCTATACGCAAAAACTGGTCAACTTCACGAAGACGAAAAATCCCGCTTACGTGGATTTGGTATTCGGTGAAAATGAAAGGAATGCATTCATGCTCATCGCCACCAACCTGGCGCGCAAGATGAGCATTGACATGCGGCTGATCGATCCGCTGAAATATGCGTTTGAACAAGATGGGAAACTTGCAAGGATGTGTGAAACCGTGGCGACAGAATATAAGGACAGCGAACACTACAAAGGAACACAACTCATCTTCAGCGACATCGGCACACCCGATGGCAGTAGTTTTAATTTGTATGCAGAAATCAAGCGTGTACTGGTGGAGCAACACGATCTCCGTCCGGAGGATATTCAGTTCATTCACGATCACGATTCGAAAACAAAAAAGGAAAAGCTGTTCCAAGATGTCAACAATGGCAACGTGCGGGTACTGATCGGCAGCACCAAGAAACTGGGTACGGGTGTTAACGTGCAGGAAAGAGTGATTGCCATGCACCACCTCGACATACCCTGGCGGCCAAGTGACTTTGAGCAGCGTATAGGCCGTGGAGGCAGGCAGGGAAACCGGATGGCAAAAGACTTCCGGGAGAATACCGTACGGAATTATGTGTATGCCGTGAATCGCACACTGGATGCTTACCAGTTCAACATACTTTCCAACAAGCAGAAATTTATCAGCCAGATCAAGAATAGTTCTATCGACCAGCGCAAGATTGATGAAGGCGCTCTCGACCAGGAAGGCGGAATGAACTTCGGTGAATACGTGGCGCTGCTCAGTGGCAACACCGACCTACTGGAGAAAGTGAAGCTGGAAAAGAAGCTATACGACCTCGAACGCAGCTACCAGGTTTTCCTGAAGCGAAAATCGGAAGCATCGTTCTACATCGACATGAACACACGCGACCTGAAACTGAAAGAGTCCGCGGTGGTAAAACTGGAATCCGATTGGAAGCCGGTTCAGTCCATTGATTTGGAGAAAGCACCGGTGATCATTGCAGGCAGGTCCTTTGACAATAAGAAGGAAGCTGGTGAACAATTACAAACAACCATCGCATTGCTTATACAGAAAGGCGTTGTCACCGAAACGGAAATAGCCAGGCTGTTGGATTTCAAACTTTTTTACAACCCCATTCAATCAAAGGTCTATGTCTCCGGTGCATCCGGGATGATCTACAACTATGCCGATGGCAAACTCAACGAAAACCCAGCCCTCGCAGGCCGTTACATGACCGACTCCATCAAACGGATTCCTAAAGTGATCGACAACACCAAGGACTCGATCCGGGATTTTCAAAAGAAGATTGCTACATACCAAAACGAATTGTCGGCTGACTTCAAGGAGAAATCTCTTATCAATGACCTGAAGCATCAGATTGACCAGTTGTCGGAAAGGTTGGAGAAGGCGTTTTCAAAAGAGCCGGAGTTGACAGATTCAGCCGCAGAAGAACCTCAACAAGCTTACGAGAAAACGCAACGAAAACGTAAGAGTGGGATCAAGATTTAAAGAAACTAATTCGATGAAACTGCCGCCACGACCAATCCTGTCAACAAGAGAGTTATTGCTAACGTACCAACTAGTTCTCCAGAGCCGGTCTTTTGCTTTCCTTTAAGCGAAGGTTGAGTAGACCCGAGTGCAAATGGTACTGTAAGGTTCCCTTCTTCGTAAACTATACTTGGGATCTGAAAATTTCTATTCTTCCGGAGCACTCCAGGTACATGTGTTAATACGCTATCAATCAAACATGGTAGATAATCTTCCTTAGTCTTCATTCTGGTTGCAACGCGGAGAAGTGCTTGCGTAAAATGGCCCCCAGATGGACTGTCAATGGAGACCTTACCAGGTTGAGTTGCGTGAACGATTAATTTGCCTTCGGGCGAGCAGGCAATGTACTCGTTAAACAATTCGTGAGCCGGAGATCCCTCAAAATGATCCACATGATCCTCAAATGCCGGAACTCCCGACAGACCGGGAGCCGCATAACTTCGACAAGCGTCAACAATTATGAGCTGCCGTGGACTGCTATTTAAGAGATGCAAATCTTGAATATTGTAATCACGAAGGGCAAGCATTCTTAATCCTCTCCTCCAATCAGTGTAACCATGGCCACTGAAATAAACGAACAAGTAATCAGCCGTTACCGACCTTAATACCAAACTTACCTGTGCGAGATTCGGGTTATCAAGGATAAGAATGTCCTCCTTCCTCCATGCACCGCCTTTGTTAGACTGAAGGAACTTACTCATATTTCTAATATCGCTCCCCACACCCCTTAAGAAATTGTTTTGATGTCCGGGGCTACCGATAAGAACTGCCTTTCTTGTTATAACATCAAAGTTTTGCATATCAGTAATTCATTTCTTTTAAACATCTCGATTCTCGCCTTCTGTGTTTTGAAGATAGTCAAATCCTATCTGTTTGTTTTCTGAACCAGCTCCAGGAAAGATTTCCAGGTCTTCCGAATCGACTTCAGGTGAGAAAGCAACTTGATTTGTTTCTTTTTTCTGTGGCTTAATTAAAAAAAATATCAACACTCCGAAGAGTATAAGGAATAAAACCATTCCAATGGACTTCACGATCCTGTATGTAGATTTCTTCATGGTTTCAATATAAAATTTATGCTGGTATTATTTCATTTTCATTCATCCAGTCGATCGCACTTCTTATCTCAGATTCCTTGAATCGTTTTTTTCTTTCATCCCAATCATAAAATCCCTTGATAAACGATGCCTCGTTTACGAGTTTATGTTTTACAATGAATTCACTCCACAGATAATAAACAGTCGCAACTATTTCGCAAAAGTCAGATCTTTTATCTCTAAATAGTTCTATTAGGCTATTGATTTGGTCTAGCTGGTTTTTATAGTAGCGTGAATAATATATCTTGTAGTCCTCAATGTTCTCATCCGGTTCATAGCGATAACCATAGTCCGATTGTGTCACTGTGAACCACTTCTTTTTTCTAAACTCAGCATCTATCACGCGGATTAACTTTCCATCTAATGGACCAGCAGCATATTTACCGAAGTTCACGGTAAGTTTTATTTTACAGACTTGATTGCAAAGATACAGGAGCTTAACAAATTTAACATGCCCAAAGGTTGGCTCTTCATACAACTGGTAAGCTATTTCAGCAGCGAGCACCAGCTTTTTAAAATAGTCGTTTTTCTTCGTTGCCTTTGAAATGACTTTTTTCGAAACCTCAGAACTTGCCATTTCAGTTTTTCTCTTTGAATGGGATTTATTTGCTTGATCCGCGCTTTGCACATCCCCGTTCAGAAATGCTGGTCTTTTCAGGTGCTCAGGGAACATCACCTGTGTTTTGCCAAAAATTTTCTCAAATTCTTCAAGCTCTTCATCATTTGTAGGCAATAGATATCCGAATCTCCTCATATCCGCTTGAAGATCGTTTTTATTAATGGTCAAATCCTTGCTGTTAGGTTTGCCTTTTGTTTTAGCCATGCCTTAAATTTTACAGTTCCTTAAGCCTTCAAGAGCTCTCTGCTTCGCCTTTCGAATTGCAGCAGGTTTTACGTTATATTTTGCTTTCAAAGCCTCCAATGCCTCGTCAGGCAAATGGTCAGTGTTGCGTTCTTTAAATTGTTTTTGTTCAAGGTACTTCCTTACTTCTTTAGGAGTTGCGCAACCATCAGTCTCATTCTTAAGTTTCAACAGACCGATTTCCTTATCAGAATTGTGATCACCACCTTCCGCCTTAATGGTTCCGTTTTCAATACAGATTAACAGAATATCTTTTGCCATTGCATTCAGTGATTTCCAAAATTTGTCAAACTTAACCTTGTCATAAGTCGGTTTGTAACTTTTTCTCGTGAGGTCATCCCCAAGTTGATCGTCATATATTCGAGATACAAGATAACGGTTAAAGTTTTTCTTGTCTTTTTTGTCAGAACGAGCCAACTTAAGGAGAAGATTGTTTGCAATTTCGGACATCCAGTTGAGCAGTACTTTTCGACATTCCTCATCATCCCAATTTTCTCCTACTTCAAAGGTCTTAAATTTTTCAAAGGCGATTCGAAATGTATCGTTAAAGACCTCCTCCGTCCTGGCCTCCCAATCCGAAATGCCATTATATAATAAGGAGGCTGCTTTTTTTAACCTATCAAAGAACTTTGGAGCAAGACAATCATAAAAAGCTGTTTGAAGCCGCTGCGTTTCCCGGTAGTTCGTGCAATTAATGAGGGATCGGACCAAAGAAATCAATGGTCCTTCAACATTACTTTGTCTCTGCTCTTCCGGTACTTCCATTAGGCCTCGGTAATATGGTATTTATTAATTCATAATACCAAAGCGTGACATGATCGGCTGTCACGCTTAAGCATTTAAGGGCAAACAAAAGATAATAATATGGCGCAAGAAATCGAAATTGTTGATCTGGAGGCCTTCTCAAGGGAAGGCAGACCAGTGCCGAAAGAAAAGAGGTACCGCATCAAAATTGACCGGGATTTCTATGTGGTGGATAAGGAGTGCATGACGGGCCGCGAGTTACTCGTCCTGGCTAAAAAGACTCCGCCTGAAAAATATCAGCTCAACTTTAAATTGAGAGGAGGAAAAGTGGAACCTGTCAGTTTGGATGAGCAGGTCTGTTTCACAAAGCCGGGCATCGAGAAATTCATGACGCTTCCACTTGACCAGACTGAAGGGCAAGAACAGCGAAGGCAATTTGCCTTACTGGATGAGGATGTTGAATTCCTTGAGAGTTTGGGTCTCCAGTGGGAGACCCTTTCTGAATCTACGGGCAGATGGGTTGTCATGTATAATTATCCAGTCTGCCCCGGTTATAATGTGGATAAGGTGGCTGTGGCAATAAAGGTTGAGCCTGGTTACCCACGAACTCAGTTAGATATGGCCTATTTCCTCCCAGCTCTAACACGGAAAGATGGAAAGCCAATCGGGGCAACATCCAGTCAGCAAATCGATGGAAAACAATTTCAGCGTTGGTCGCGCCATCGTACCGCCCAAAATCCCTGGCGAGAGGGTATCGACAATTTGGGTACACACATGAGTTTGGTAAATTTTTGGTTCCGGCAAGAATTCGAGAAAAAGCCCAATGCGGTATCAGCTTAACATTTCCGGTTTTCACTATGACCAGATCAGGAGTCATTTATATCCTGGTGATGGATTGGAGGCAGTTGCTGTTGCCCTATGCGGCCGTCTTGTAAATGACAAGGTTCATAAACTAGTCGTTAACGAAGTATTTTTGATTTCTCATCTGGAATGCCATCGAACACTGGACTATGTTTCGTGGAAAACCGAAAGGCTAACCTCTTTGTTGGAGAAAGCCATAAAATATAATTATGCCGTTCTGAAAATACACAGTCACCCAGGTGGCTACGAACAATTTTCATCACTCGATGATGATTCTGATCAAAAACTATTTTCATCAGTTTTTGGCTGGTTTGATACCGACCTTCCGCATGCCAGTTCAATCATGCTTCCCGATGGAAGAATCTTTGGTCGGGTATTCCACTTTGACTTAGAAACAAAAGCCTTCGCCAAAGTGTCTGTCGCCAGTGATGTTATTAAAATTTGGGATTACTCTGACGATGAATCGCTTGAGAAAGAGATCGGCAAAAGAACAGCCCAGGCTTTTGGCGAAGGAACGTTCAGCCTATTAAAGAAATTAAGAATCGGAGTTGTAGGGTGTTCAGGTACCGGAAGTCCCGTTGTTGAACAATTGGTTCGACTTGGCGTTGGTGAGCTGGTTCTGGTTGACCCTGATAAAGTTGAACTAAAGAATCTGAACAGGATTTTAAATACAAAACGGTCAGATGCCAAACAGCAACGGTATAAAGTCGATGTTTTAACTGATGCGATTACCGGTTTTGACTTAGGAACACGAGTAGAACCTTTCTCAAAAAATATTTACGGTGATATTAGATGCCTGAGAAAACTAGCTGAATGTGATATCCTATTTGGCTGTGTTGATTCCATTGATGGCAGAGATTTAATGAATCGAATCTCAACATACTATGTTGTACCGTATTTTGATTTGGGAATTAAACTCGAAGCAGACGGGATTGGTGGAATCTCAAAGATTGTGGGAACAGTGAACTACATCCAGCCAGGAAAATCCTCATTAATGTCAAGAGGTTTATATGATTCAGAGGATTTGAAGGCAGCCGGTTTATACAGAATGTATCCTGACCAATTCCCGGATTTAGTCAAGAATTCCTACATCAAAAATCTGAATGTCAACAGACCTGCCGTTATCAGCGTTAATATGATGATTGGGAGCTACGCTGTCAATGAATTTCTCAACCGGATTCATCCCTACAAAGTTGATTATCCTAAAGAATTCGCCCAAACAACGATTGACTTAACTGAAGGCTGTTTCATTCATTTGTCTGAGGACAGATTAAGAGATGATGCATTTCTCAAATCCAAAGTCGGCCATGGCGACAGAAAAATATTTTTGGACTTGGTGGAATTATCAGGTGTTGAAAATGAAAAGCTGGTTTGATCATATCGCTCATTTTTTTTCTGGATTCCGTCCAAACGGCAGAATATTTTACAGATACAAATTCTGCAACGAAGAGCCCGAACAAATTTCTGACAGGATCATCTATATCGTAGGCGAGCGACCTCATTGTTGGAAGGTAACTTTCAATTGCCCATGTGGATGCGGGGAGAAAATCAATCTCAACACTTTAAAAAAGGCCAGGCCCCGGTGGAAGTTCTTTACCAAGTGGGGAAAAATAAGTATTTACCCATCTATTTGGAGGAGGGTTGGTTGCAGAAGTCATTTCCATATCAGAAGGGGAAAAGTTCGCTGGAGTTCGTTTTAAAGCCTCGAAAATCCACAAATTTCCCTAAATTCAAATCTGATAACCCAACCCCTAATCTTATGGCTAAAACCCCTAAAAATCACGGAAAAGACTGGACGTCTACTGACAAAAAGGAGTTTAAAAAATTAGTTGGTCAAAACACTCCGACTCCTCTGATTGCCTATAAACTGGGTAGAACCGAAAACTCCATTCGGCTTTTCGCGAGTAATAATGACATTTCTCTAAAGCCAACCAACAAGTCTCCTTACAACAGGAGAAAAAAGTGATTGCTGCATTCGGTAAAATCACTTTTTGAAATCCCGTTTCGATAAAATCTTAGATCATTTACATGGCAGCATTTAAACTTCTTAAATATTGGCGTAATACATTGGCAGATGCAGCGCGGGTAGAGATCAAATTGGATGGGAAGACAATTTGCACGAGGAATTGTAAAGTTGATTTACAATCTGGTAGTGTGGATTTAGCGCAATCCTTGCAGCTAATTGATAAAGAGGAGGCGAGAATAAACTATGAAAAAGGGGTTGAAAGCAAAGATCACGAAGACTGGCAACGGCTGGATGAGGTGCAGATTCTTCTTTCAGCTTTTCATGTCAATCCTGTTCCGGAATATGCCAAACTTACTGGTGAAACGGGGCCTCATTTCCCTTTCTGGATTAAAGCAATACTGAATCGACAGGGGAATCTGAGACCGGACGATGATACTTTTCCCTACATTCCAAGAACCCATCTTGAGCCGCAGATAAATGAAAAAGTAAATTTCATCTTTTCGAATGTCGATACCATTGATACAGTATTTGCAGAAACCTTTAGTGAGCAAAGCTGGTTGGCTTATTGGAATTATCTGCAAAATATTTTCCAGGCGATAACTAAACAGTCGTTCAAAACTTATGCGATTGAGAATTACTCCGTCACACGGGAGAATATTATTATCGTTAACAACATTATAAAGAACCCGGCTGATGGAATCATTCAACTATATGACTTCCTCCAGAAACAAGAAGCCCTTCCGCCTTTATTGCAAAGAATATGCGAGCTGAATGATGAACCTCTGAAGCGCCTTCTTTCGGTTGAGGAATTTGAGGCCGCATCTTTAAATCATCTTGGGCAAATGGGGCACGAGTATCCTTTATCGGCCTCTCAGCGAAGGAGTTTATACCATTTCAAAACCCTGGGTCGCGGAGATGTACTGGCAGTTAATGGACCTCCGGGAACCGGGAAAACCACTCTGCTCCAAAGTATTGTTGCAAATGAGGTCGTCCTGAGTGCAATAGAGGGAGGCGATCCCCGAATCATCGTTGCTTGCTCAACAAATAATCAGGCTGTCACCAATATCATCGACAGTTTTTACAATGTAAAGGTCAGGCAAGGAATTCTTTATCGAAGATGGATACCAATCATATCAAGCTTTGCACTTTACTTACCAAGCAAGTCAAAAAGGGTTGATCCAAAATTTAAATACTATAAAAGCTTTTTTGATGGTTTCCGAACAGAGGTTGAAACTGATCCATTTCTTACCGAAGCAAGGAAGGTTTATTGTCAATGCTTCAGTGAATATGCAGGCTCTGCAAGCACCGTTGAGGAAATCACCGACATTCTGCGGAGCAAACTCCTGAAGAGGAAAGACATGCTTTCAGTTGGGATGAGCTTGTGGAAAAAATTCAAGGCCATTGCGCAGCATGTTGAACATCTTGGCGCAGATATCAAAATTCTTTTTACCAATAATTCACTGGATGTTGACTTGCTGAGCGGTATCGAAAGTAATCTCCTGAGTTTGGAGAAAAGAGTGAGCGATTATCTGGATTCAGAGTCGATATGGATAAAACTGTTTTCATTTTTCCGGTTTGTGCAAGAGAAGCGTGCTACAAGGCTAAAGCAGATATTCAGAGATTGCGCGGTTAACTACAATACCCTCGATTTTTATAAAATAGTTTCTCTCCATCAGTTTTTTGACCACAGACTTGCATTGATCAAGAAAATCAGAGAAGCCAATGTCGCGTGGATTGATTGGAAAAAAAGAGTTCCTGTGGTTGGAAACCCTCCTCTTAATGAGCAGGACTTTAAACATCGAAAGAATAATTTCCTTTACGATGAATTGGAGGTGGGCATTAAAAACGAAATGTTTTATCTGGCTGTACATTACTGGGAAGGCAGGTGGATTCTGGATACAGAAAGAGCCCTAGCAGGCAAACTTGAAAGCAACGGACAGGAAAAAGCGCTATGGAGATTCCAGCGCTTCGCTATGCTTATGCCATGTTTTGTGTCCACCTTTTACATGGCTCCCAAGTTTTTCACATACTCTAAATTCATCAGGAAGCTATTAACCCGCAATGTCTATGAGTCTCCACCTTTACTGGAGTGTATCGACTTTTTGATCGTGGATGAAGCCGGTCAGGTGTCGCCTGAGGTCGGTGCGGCAACATTTGCTCTGGCAAAAAGGGCTATCGTTGTTGGTGATACAAAGCAAATAGAGCCGGTGTGGAGTGTTCCTAAGAAAATAGATCATGCTAATTTGCATCGGCATGGTTTAATTTCATCAAAGGAGGATTACGTAAGAACCGCTGAACTTCAAGATAAGGGATTTCTGGGAAGTTCCGGCAGTGTAATGATGCTCGCACAAAAATCGACTGCTTTCCAGTTGAATCCAAAAACAGATCGTGGCATGCTTCTAACGGAGCACCGCAGGTGCTTCGATGAGATCATTGAATATTGCAATAGGCTGGCCTATGATGGTTTACTCGAACGGATGAAAGGAAAAGCAAGGAACGTCCTTTTTGAACCGATGAAGTTTATTCCCGTGGATGGTGAATCGTTCACTACAGGTTCAAGCAGGGCTAATAAAAGTGAAGCAAATGAAATTGCAAGGTGGTTAAGTCAAAATTCTAAAAAAATAGTTCAGCATTATCAAGAGCGCGAAAATGCCGAAGCCTTGAAAGATAACAGGCCAGCAAAAAAGATTGCTCTGCCAGAAGTAGTCGGGATAATCACCCCGTTCACCGGCCAGAAGTGGGCCATTAAATCAGCACTGAATCATAATGGTATTGACACAAATGGTTTAACCATTGGCACAGTGCACGCGCTTCAGGGAGCAGAGAGACAAATAATTCTTTTCTCTACTGTTTACGGCAAGAATAATATAGGAGGTAATTACTTCTTCGACCGTGGCGTGAATATGCTTAATGTGGCCGTATCCCGCGCTAAGGAAAATTTTATCGTGTTCGGATGCCCGGAAGTTTTTCAAGGGAATAATGGTACTCCATCTTCCCTATTGTATAAGCATATTAAGGGCCTTGAAAGTGTAACAATTTAGATGCTTGACCATTATACGGTTTAATTGAAAAAGAATATGGCTATTTACGGTGCTGGTTCTAATTGGGATGGAGATGAGATGAAAGATGAGTTTTTTAATGATGGGAATTCATTATTGGGTGGAACGACAAGAGTGCAAGGGATTTGTATGGGGCGGTATCTCTTTTGAAGGCCGGAGATATAATTTATCTGAAGGCGAATCAACCAGGGTCAAGGTTGATCCGTGTAAAAGGAATTGGCTTAGTTGCGAAAAGCTTTATTCAATCTGTAATTGATGACGAGCTTTCTCATCAATTAATTGCTGATTGGAATAGCTTCTACATAACGGTCAAATGGATTGTGAAGGATGAATTTGCAATCGAAATACCTGAAGAAGATGGTAAACTCACGAACATCAGGGCCGCTACATTTTATGAGGAGAACCTTCCTTTTGTTCAAGGGATAATTTTGGATAAGCTGTTCAACCAACAGAGCATAGGGCAATAAAATCATCGTATATGTTTCTTACTTTTCTCTTCTACCTATGCGGAGTTACTCACTACCTTGGCCGTCTATGGGATTCCGTAAATAGCTGGGTAGGTGACTTCAAATTAGATTCCGGAATTCTCGTCAACCTTTCAGTTATTATTGCGAGTTTCATTACGATAACGATTCCCATTGCATTAGGAGTAGTTTCAAATTATGCTAACGATTATGGCGAGCCGGAATTTGCAAGGGCGTTCCTGGATGACTGGAGATATAAAATTCAGAAAGCCCCCGTCCTTCTAATTGCTGCTTTGTGTATAGTCCTCCAGGCAACTTCGCTTGGCAATTCAGGTTGGTTTAACCTGATATTGGTATTATCCGATTTGGTTGCCATCATTTTTTTCATACGGTTCATAGTTCATATCGAACATTACACAATAGGCTTTGAACAGAATATTGAGGAAGACCTAATGAGAAAAGGCGATGCTATTTTTTAAAAAGGAAAAACAAAGCGACATTGATGAACTGCTTTTTGTTATCGAGAAGTTAGGGAAGATAACTTTTAAGAAAACCCAACGAAAAGACGTCAATTCAGTCCTTAAAAACCTCAAATGGTTTGATAACCATTTCCAGAAGCTCATCCAACTTCGAGAAAAGAATTTTGAAAAGTTCAAATTTTTAATCGATCCGTACGGGGTTTACAAAAAAGTGGAATTTACCGGCTCTATTGATTGGTCAAAAGTAGATTTTTCAAAGGTAAAGATTGAAAAGCAGGTAACTGAGCCCAGTAAAGAATATCCCTATCCAAAGAAATACATGACTGATGAGATTGTGGAAGAAGAGAAAAGAAAGGATACGTTTAGAAAATATATACAAGTAATTTTTGGTATCTGGGATGAAGCAAATACCCAAGAGCTTTATCGCGTATCTCAAATGTGCACGTATGTGTATGCCAATTGGATAAACTTGCTGGATAAACAGACTGATGCCAGAATCGATTTTCAAGCTGTTTTAAAATATTTCCTAACGAACTTCGCGATTATCAATAATACCATTCTGGGTTCGTCAGACAAACCGCTTCATCCTCAATTCCGGTTTATTTCGTTTAATTTTTATCTAAATCAAATCTTTTCTGAGGATGTGAACAGGAACAACATCAGTTTGTACTTTGATTTTCTGCTTTCCAGTATTTTAACATCAATTGCGCGAAAACGAAACCAGGTTGTTGAAGAGTTTATTGAAAGGTGCATTGAGAGTACATATTTTCCCGTTACAGATTTAAACATATATGCCGAATTATATGATTTTCTCCCAAAGGAACATTCGAGCCAAGAGAGACGGAATGATGTTCTCGACATTGCTTTTAATCAAATAAGGTATTTGAGTGACATGAAGGAATTCGAGGACTGGCAAAGTAACTTGGGAGAATTCACGCAGAAATATTTGAGGGATGAGAGCGAGTCAGATTCTTCTCTTGACGAAACCATTGGCAGATTACAAAACCTCGCGCTCAGGCTTTTGAAGTATAATATGCTTCAGGGGCTTCTTCTGAAAGCCCTTGCTTATGCACAATTCAAGGGAGAGTACAATTTGATAAAGTACGCTCTGGAATTTAACTCACCAAGTGATGCTGATGCTACGTGGGCCAGCCGGGAGATCCTTCCAAGGTATATGGAGGAGGTCTTAAACGTGGTAAGCAAAAGGTATATCTATGAAGATCAGTTGATGTTTTCCTGGGAAGGACACCACGGTGTTCGAAAATACTTCACGGAGGTTCTGCTAATTCTGTTCTACAACATCAGGAAGAGATACGAAGAGAACTTGGACGCATCAGTAGAATTTTTTGCTAAAAAGCATTTAAAGAACGATCCCAATTCGATTGAGTCTTTAAGGGGCACCCTAAAAAAACTGCAAGAGGAATTTACCCGTCACCTTGACCAAACGACACAATTAGCATCAGGGTTTTTCACCAGACCAGAGGCAAATAGCCTAATCAAGAATCTCTATTCATCTTCCATCCAAACACTTGATGATCATTTTGAATCATTGAAGACAAAAGGTCAAATAAGATATGAAGTGAAGGACCGTTTTTTTGGAGACATCGTATCGAAATATAAGGAGTTTAATTTCCTAAGCAAACTATTTGCCCTTTATGGAAAGCTTGATCAGGATGTAAAAGCCATTACCCATACAATAGGAGTTAATCAATTGCATGACCGGGAAGCATTCATTGACTCTTGGCATATACCTTACTATGGAATGCAAGAGGCTTTTGGAAAGACCATTGCCGAGCAAGAAAATGCATTTGCTTTGAGTATAATAAGAACCTCCATAGCAGAGTATTCAAAAATTGACAAATCAAGAGTATTTCGCGCGATCAATGAAAGCAAGGTTACAAATAAGATTGTGGTAAGTAGAAATATATACTTCGATGACATTTTGAGAGAGGCTGATGGGTACATTCCATCGTGGAATTTAAGAGATGACGAAAATTTAATTCCTAATTTCTATTCCGGTAGGCTTAATAATGTTGACTTATTTACCTATTACGACCATGCATTTGGAACTCAAGGTGAAAGCATGCTAATCATTGATAAGAATCTGTTTGGGTCAATTGAAAATATTGAAGAGAATGCAGAAGGGTACGGAGTAAATGATAATTTTAAATGGATGATGGAGGACTTGGCCCAAGATCAAGAATTAACTGAATTTTTAAAAAATCCACCAGCTTGGTTAGTTGAAGAATTCAAAACAGAAAAAGATCAAAAGAATTTCCTAATCAGGAAAGTGGTCATCAAAATATTCAAGAAAATCAAAATCAGCGTCATTACTAACATACTATCGGAAGGATACATTTTCTATCCATAAAAAATAAAAAATCACCCACCTTGGTACCAACTTGTGAATATCAGATTTAACTGATACCCACCTTCGCTTCCGTAATCAATCACGGAAGCTATGCTCGAATCTATTTCCTGGCAGGAGTTCATTTCAACCATCGCCTTTCTCATAGGTGGATACTATGTCATCACTGTACTGCTACTGTACAGCAAGGAGATCACTAACATTTTCAAACAAAAGAAACTAAATCTCACGAACACAAATGTGAGAGAGAATCAAACTGAATCAAATGAGTCCATTGAGTTGATGGGCTCTGTAAAGTACGCTCACTCTCAAGCAGAAAATGTTCCACGTGAAGAAAAAATTGAAGCAGAAAGTTTGAGCGTTGTTGCTGCACAGGAACAGGAAGAACCGATTACAGAAGCAGTGACAAGCCAAGCTGATGAAGCGTTGCTAAAGTCAGTATCAACACTGCTTGAAGAAATCAATACGCTAACAGAAGTTGTCGCAGTCGGCAGCAAAGAAGAGTGCGCGGAACTCTTTCGCACGCTCTTATCGAACTATGCTGACCTGTCGCGTACAGCACACGAGCTGGAGATCACGGCATTCATTTACAATTCCTGCAAGGAGCATTGCGAATTTCAAATCGAACTAAACGAAGTCAAATCGTGGTGGCCGAATTCTGGTAACACCACGATAAGTAATCAATAACGATCAAACAAAATGAAGTTTATGAAGCGAGCAATTCAATTTACGATTCAAAAAGGCAAGGCATTCGGACTTGCCCTGGTTGTGTACCTGGTCACCTATGTGCTGGCTGAGGCACAGGACGGCAATGCCGGCATCAACGAAGCAACTATGCGCGTGCGCAGTTATTTCACTACGGGAACGAACCTCATGTACGCCATCGGTGCAGTGCTTGGACTTGTGGGAGCCGTCAAGGTATACCAGAAGTGGAATAGCGGTGATCCGGATACAGGAAAAGTTGCAGCCGCATGGTTTGGAAGCTGCGTGTTCCTGGTCATTGTGGCTACGGTGTTACGCTCATTCTTCGGAATCTGATGGGAGCAAGTGTTTACAAGATCAACAAGGGCATCAACAAGCCGATTGAGTTCAAAGGCCTCAAGGCACAATATATCGCATATTTAGCGACAGGACTCATCGGCTTGTTAATTCTCTTTGCCGTGCTCTACATCATTGGAGTGAACATGTTCGTTTGTCTTGCGCTTACCGCAATACTGGGGACGCTCCTGTTCATGACTGTTTACCGCATGAGCGACAAGTACGGACAGTACGGCCTGCTGAAGAAAATGGCCAGCCGCAGCATTCCCGATTTCATCAAGTGTACATCAAGAAGATCATTCATTCAACTCACCAAACAGGACAACTAATGGCACAGGCTATCGCACTTGAAAAAGTATTCCCGGTCTATAAAGTAGAGAGTGACTGCATTCTCTCCAAACAGGGAGACGTAACCATTGCTTACGAGGCAACGCTGCCGGAAATCTTCACTTTGTCCGACCAGGAGTATGAAGCTTTTCACCAGGTGTTGGTGAAGGCCATTAAAGTTCTTCCTAATAATTCTATATTCCATAAACAAGACTGGTTCCTTTCAAGAAAACATCTGCCTGATTTTGAAGGTAAGGATCAATCGTTCTTATCACGGGCCAGTGAGCGCTTTTTCAACGAGCGGCCATTCCTGGATCACCGGTGTTACATCATGTTGACGCGCAAGCCGCTCAACCGGAAACCTTCCAGTTCGGTCTTCTCGAACCTCATTCGCAGAAGCATTGTGCCCGAAGGTCCGCTGAATCCACAACGGATGCAGGAATTCCTGGATGGCGCAGGCCAGTTTGAGCGGATACTCAAAGACAGCGGATTTGTAAAGCTGACCAGGATAACAGATGATGAACTGGTTGGGAACAACAGGAAACCAGGCTTGCTGGAACGCTACTGCTATTTGCTTTCGGAATCAGATGCTCCTATGATCAAAGACATCCACTTCCGGGATGAACTTAAGATCGGTGATCTGCATTGTCAACTCTACTCATTGTCCGATGTAGAAGATCTGCCGGCCTTGTGCGGTTCGCGTATCAACTACGACAAGTATTCCACAGATAAGACCAAGTTCAGTGTTGGCTTCGCCTCACCGTTGGGGCAACTGTTGTCCTGCGATCATATCTACAACCAGTATATCTTCATCGAAGACGCGCATAAAACCATCAAACAACTCGAAAGCAAACGCCTTCGCCTGCAATCCCTGGCCAACTATTCCAGGGAAAATGCCATCAGCCGCGATGCAACCAACGACTTTTTGAATGAATCGATTTCATCCCAGCGGCTTCCCGTCAAGGCACACTATAATATACTGCTCTGGACAGACAATAAACCTGAACTGAAGGAACTCAAAACACAGGTTTCATCCGCACTTGCCCAGATGGATGCCATTGCACGGCAGGAAACTGATGGGGCGCCACAAATATTCTGGGCAGGATTGCCGGGCAACGAAGCCGACTTCCCGATGAACGACACGTTTGACACATTTGCCGAACAGGCTACCTGTTTTCTGAACCTGGAAACAAGCTACCAGTCTTCGGTTAGTCCTGTGGGCATCAGGCTTGGTGACAGGCTAACGGGTAAACCCGTGCATGTCGACATCTCTGATGAGCCGGTCAGGAAAGGAATCTGCACCAACCGGAACAAATTTATTCTGGGTCCATCGGGCAGCGGAAAGTCGTTCTTCACGAACCACATGGTGAGATCGTACTACGAGCAAGGTACTCACATTGTTTTGGTGGACGTGGGCCATTCCTACAAAGGACTGTGTGATCTGGTGAATGGATATTACTTCACCTATGATGAGGCTAACCCTATCAGGTTCAACCCATTCTACATCGGTCAGGGAGACGTGTTGGATACGGAGAAAAAAGAAAGTATCAAAACGCTTTTGCTGGCTTTATGGAAGAAGGATGATGAAACATTCAATCGTTCAGAGTATGTGGCGCTGTCCATTGCGCTGAAAATGTATTATGAGAAGTTGGAAGCCGATAAGAATCTCTTTCCATGCTTTAATACATTCTATGACTTTTTGCGGGAAGAGTTTGTCATTATTCTGAAAGAAGACAGGGTCAAGGAAAAAGACTTCGATGTCGAGAATTTCCTCTATGTACTCCGTCCCTATTACAAAGGTGGTGAATTCGATTATCTCCTTAATGCCGCGGAAAACCTGGAGCTGCTGAAAGAACGCTTCATCGTCTTTGAACTCGACAACATCAAGGATCACCCGATCCTGTTCCCCGTGGTCACGATCATCATCATGGAAGTGTTCATTTCCAAGATGCGCAAGCTCAAAGGTGTGCGTAAGATGATCCTGATCGAAGAAGCATGGAAGGCCATTGCCAAAGAAGGTATGGCGGAATACATCAAGTACCTGTTCAAGACTGTGCGCAAGTTTTACGGTGAAGCAATTGTCGTTACGCAGGAAGTAGAGGACATCATAAGTTCGCCCATTGTCAAGCAGGCCATCATCAACAACTCCGACTGCAAGATTTTACTCGACCAGAGCAAGTACCAGAACAAGTTCGACCAGATACAACAACTGCTCGGACTTACCGAGAAAGAAAAAGCGCTCGTGCTGAGTATCAACAAAGCCAACGATCCTTCCAGGAAATACAAAGAAGTTTTCATCAGCCTGGGAGGAATAATATCTAAAGTGTATGCCACGGAAGTTTCACTTGAAGAATACCTGGCCTACACTACGGAGGAATCAGAAAAGATCAAAGTACACGCGTATGCCAAAAAGTGGAACGGGGATATCAAAAAAGGTATCGCTGAAATGGCTCATGACATACGCACAGGTAAGATTTAAAGACTTTTTATGAACAGAATCAGAAAAACCTTTTTCATCATGCTGATCGGGACAATCACGCTTACTGTTACTCCCGTTCAGCGAGCCGAATCGGGCATAGCAATCCTTGAGATCATCCGGCAAGGAGTGAAGAAAGTAATCAAGGCGGTTGACCTGATGATCCAAAGGCTTCAGAACAAAACCATCGCCCTGCAAAACGCAGCCAAAGTATTAGAGAACAAACTTTCCAAGTTAAAGCTCAATGAAATTGCTGAATGGACGGAACGTCAGCGGCAACTCTATAAAAAATATTACGATGAGCTGTGGAAAGTGCGTAACACAATTGCTGCCTACAAACGGATCAAGCAGATACTCGAGCGTCAGGAACAGATCATTGAGGAGTACCGGTTCACCTGGCGCATGATCAACCAGGACAAGCATTTCTCACGAGAAGAGATCGACTATATGTACCGTGTATACACCGGGATACTGAATGAGAGTGTATACAATCTTGATCAAATCTTATTGGTCATCAACTCTTTCAAGACACAAATGACGGATGCCAAACGGTTGGAGATCATCAACAAGGCGGGGGATCAGATCGAACAGAACTATGCTGATCTCAAACAGTTCAACAATCAGAATATTCAACTGAGCATGAACCGTGCAAAAGATGAACACGAGGTGCTTGTAGTCAAAAAACTGTACGGCTTGGAGTAACTACATGAAAAGGTTGCGCTCGCATATTGATGAGTTGGAAACGCTGATGGATTCGAAAGGATACGATGGTCACTTCCTGTGCAACAGTGCCCATCCCGGCAAGCTGAGAGACTCATTGTATGCGCACCTCCTTGAGACACTCCAGGGTCAGACGCACGTGCCACCATTCTACCTCACCACCTTTTCTCACTGGAAAGATGAGGAGAGGCCGTATGTGAAGTGCGATTTCAAAATGAAATACGATTCGTGGACGGGATTCCGGGTGGAAAAATTGGAGGTGAAGCGCGCTAATCATTTCGGCACGATTAAGAGTTTTGAGTTACGCCCGAACAAAAACGAAGATGTCCCAACACGCGAAAAGGTAAACGAATTGGTGGGACAGAAAAAGAGAAGTCTAAAACTATAAAACCAAAGACGATGAAATTTCTAGTGATCCTGATAACAGGAGTGATATTGAGTACCGCTGCTCCTGCCCAAACATGGAACGAGTGGTTCAAGCAAAAGAAGACGCAGAAGAAATACCTCGTTAAACAGATTGCTTTACTGAGGCTCTATTTGGGGTACTTGAAGAAAGGTTATGAAATAGCGGACAAAGGACTCACGACCATACACAACATCAAGAACGGTGATTTCAATTTACACCGTGACTTCTTTGGATCGCTTAAGAACGTTAACCCGCACATCGCGAATTCAGCGAAGGTCGCGGACATCATTGCGTTCCAGGTTTACATCATTCAGAACATGAAACGGGTAAACAATTTCTGCCGGGATAACGACCACTTCACACCGGAAGAAATCCGGTATGTCACGGCCGTGTATTCCAACATGCTTTTCTTATGTGATGTTTCTGTCTCAGAACTGCTCATGATCATCCGCTCCAATGAGACGGAGATGAAAGACGATGAACGCCTGAAACGAATCGATACGCTCTATGATGACATGCTTGACAAGCACGCGTTTGTCCAATCCTTCGATAGCGATGTGCGATTGATTGCCAAAGAGCGAGAACGGGAACAACGATCTATTGAATTGCTGCGCAAGCAACACGACCTGATCTAAAACGGAAAGACGATGAAACGAATCAGAATAGTACTATTTCTCCTGCTTGGCATAGGATGCACTCATAAAGCGTTTTCTCAAGCCACAGAAGCGCAGCAGTTATTATTAAACTGGGAAAAACTTCGCCAGCTCGAAGAGATACTGGACAACATGTATCGCGGATACAAGATACTTGATAAAGGGTACTCCACGATCAAGAAAATTGCAGAAGGTAACTATACAATTCATGAACTGTTCATTGACGGGCTGATGGCGGTCAATCCTTCCATTCGGAATTACAAACGCATTCCCTTTATCATCGAATACCAAAAGCTTTTGCTGAAAGAATATCAGCGAGCTTATAACCGGTTCCGGCAAGACCCGAACTTCAAACTGGAGGAGATCGAATACCTCGCTAACGTCTACAAGTTCCTGTTTGATGCTTCCCTTCGAAACATCGATGAACTGATGATGATCATTACGGCCACCAAGCTGAGCATGAGTGATGATGAACGCATGCTGGCAATCGACAGGATATTCTTTGACATGGAAGACAAACTCATCTTCCTGAGAGCATTCAATAACAACACGCAACTGCTGGCCATCCAACGGGCGCGCTCACGCAATGACGTAGAGACCATGCGGAAACTCTACGGTGTCGATTAATCCACAGCAATGAAAAACATCAAGACCATATTGATATTTCTTCCTGCAGCTTTTTTTCCGGGCATGTTGCAGGCCCAAAGTTTCGCAGGAGAAATCCACAGCCTGCAAAGTGTGCTGGACCAGCTATATGTTGATATGCTGCCACTGTGCAGCAAACTGATCGGGGTTGGACGAGGGCTGGCCGCCTTTGCAGCGCTGTGGTATATTTCTTCGCGCGTATGGCGGCATCTTGCCAATGCTGAGCCGATAGACTTTTACCCGTTGCTTCGTCCCTTCGCGCTCGGCTTTTGTATCATGATCTTTCCCTGGGTGATTGCACTGATGAACGGTGTGTTGAAGCCAACCGTAACAGGGACTGCTGCCATGGTCACCGGCTCCAATAATGCCATTGCCTATTTGCTGAAGCTGAAAGAGGAAGCGATCAAAAAGACTCCGGCCTGGCAAATGTACGTAGGGCCGGGAGGCGAAGGTGACTATGACAAGTGGTACCGGTACACGCATCCGAATGGAACAGGTGAAGGCGTACTCGATGGCATCGGCAACGACATCAAATTCGGCATGGCGAAAGCTGCTTACAACTTCCGCAATTCCATTAAACAATGGATGTCGGAAATACTGCACATCCTCTATGAAGCCGCGGCCCTTTGCATCAACACATTAAGAACATTTTACCTGATCGTGCTGGCTATCCTTGGCCCGTTGGTGTTCGGCTTTGCTGTCTTCGATGGGTTCCAGCACACACTTACCGTCTGGATTGCCAGGTACATCAGTGTATTTCTTTGGCTGCCGGTAGCGAACATCTTCGGGGCGATCATCGGCAAAATCCAGGAGAACATGCTGAAGGTCGATATCCAACAAGTCATCCGTTATGGAGACACGTTCTTCAGCGCGACCGATACGGCCTACCTCATCTTCATGGTCATTGGCATTGTGGGTTACTTCACTGTTCCCAGTGTCGCTAACTACATCGTTCATGCCGGAGGCGGTTACACCTTGCTTCACAAGGCTTCCAATGTTTTTACCGGTGGTGCGCGAACAGCTACTGCAACAACGGTCTCGGCTGCGACAGCTACATCGGGAGCGATGATCAGCTATTTCAAAGGTGGCGATCAACAACGAGAACAACAGGGAGGCGGAGGCCAATCGGAATCTGGCTACATGCATGATAAACTTTCAGGAAAATCATAATGAATATGTTTCAGCAATTGAGAAATATCGACACCGCTTTCAAACACATCCGGCTGTTCTCACTGGTGCTCATTGCAGGTTGTGTTTTTGCAGTCTGCTTTACCCTCTACAAGAGCTTTCAACTAATCAGCGAATCACAGGAGCGGATTTACATTCTCTCCAATGGGAAAGCACTGGAAGCCTGGTCAGCCGAACGTAAGGATAATATTCCTGTTGAGGCACGCGATCATGTGCGGATGTTCCATCATCATTTCTTTACGCTTGACCCCGATGATAAAGTCATCCAGGCAAACATCACCAAAGCACTGTACCTGGCTGATGCTTCCGCCAAGAAGCAATACGATAACCTGAAGGAGAACCGCTACTACTCCAATGTGATCTCCGGCAATATCTCGCAGGAGATAGCCATCGACAGTATTCGCATAGACATCAATCAATATCCCTTTTACTTCCGGTGTTACTCACGCCAACGCCTGATCCGGACGACATCCATTGTAACACGAAGCCTGGTGACAGAAGGTTATCTGCGAAATGTATCCCGATCTGACAACAATCCGCATGGATTCCTGATTGAGAAATGGAACACGCTGGAAAACAAGGACATTAAAACTGAGAACAGATGAACGATAAAAAAGAAAAAGTAAGGGGCTGGTTTACCAAAACAGCTCAATCAGTCGCGGACAAACTCAACGGGTGGATCAACCCGCTGTCACACGAAACGAAAAAGAAAGGACTGATCGTCATGGGTGTCCTGATCGGTGTTGCCTGCGCTATGCCCGTGATCCGCTCAGTCCGGAGCAATGAACCTTCATCCGCCCTGGAAGTTGATCCAATATCCCGGCCAATTGACATTTTCCCGCAAGACACCGTGCCTGAACAGCAAGCCGAACAAGATATCATCCGGCAGTACAACCGGATGATCCGGTTCAAGAAGCTGGTCGACAAGTTTAATTCATCTTCCGACTGGAATTCGCTGGATAGTCTGATGAAAACACATCAGGGACTGCAGGACAGCTTAAGAGAATTTGTAGAACGGTATTATTCTCATTGATCAAACTAATCATGGAAGTAATGCAGCAACAATCCAATGGACAAATGCTCACTCCAATCGGTAAGATGAAAGGCGAGATCAATCGGGAATTTACAGCATTCTATCTCGCGGTCGATAAGAACGGCCAGGTGTACATCAACCATGATCCAGAGTACGGTGAAGACCGGTATGTCAAATCAAATGGTTGGAAGCCGATCACCAATGAACAACTGTCATTCTATGAAGACGAACTCCACTTCATCCCACACCAAAAGAAAAGTTTGAAGCCATAAAAGTTAACAATCATAAAATACAAAGACTATGAAACCACATTCAGAAAAGTTCCTGCAGAAGAGAAGATTCTTCATGGTATTGCCCTTGTTGGTACTTCCCTTCGTTACGATGATCTTCTGGGCATTGGGTGGCGGACAAGGCACCGCGGCTCAAGCGCATACTGCTCCACAGACAGGGCTTAACCTGTCGTTGCCCGATGCCCATTTCGGGGAAAAGGAAATCTGGGACAAGCTCGCCCTGTATGAAATGGCCGAACGCGATTCCGCCAAATACGAGGAGGCACGTGAGAGTGATCCTTACTTCGACCTGATTGCATTCAAGACACAGGATCAGCAACCCGAGAAGAAAGATCAAGAGGAAAAGGAGAGCAAACTCATCAGTTCGTTTCCACAGAAAGAGCGTCAGCTTGTTGACCCCAACGAAGAGCGGGTTACGCAAAAGCTGAATGAGCTGTACAAGGAGATCAACCGGCCGGCAATAAAACATGATGAAGTAAGAAGTGAACTAACAAGTTCGGTACAGCAAACCGATCCTCAATTCACAGCGGATGTTGATCGTCTCGAAAAGATGATGGAGATGATGCAGGATAACGGAGAAGCAGATCCAGAAATGCAGCAGATCGAAAGTGTGCTGGAAAAGATATTGGACATTCAGCATCCTGAGCGCGTGAAAGAGAGATTGAAGTCGCAGGTGCAGCAACAGAAAGCTAACACGCACCCGGTAGAGGCTGTAAAGACGGATGATAACATTTCAATCCTGAACAATAAGGCAACCGCATTGCCGGAGTTGCTCGCAGACAGCCTGAACCTGATAAACGAGATGTTTACCATGCAACCCGTTGCCAATGGTTTCTTTGGTCTGGATGATGAAGTCAGGCAGGAACAAACAGCCGGTAGCGGCATCGAAGCAATCATCCACGATACGCAGGAGTTGGTAGCGGGCTCGACTGTAAAACTGCGGTTGTTGAATGACGTGAAGATAAACGGCAGGCTCGTGCCAAAGGATCAATTCATTTACGGCATCTGTGCTATCAATGGAGAGCGGCTCACCATTCAGATCAACTCGATCCGCACAGACAACACACTGCTGCCAGTATCGCTTTCGGTACATGACCTCGATGGACTCGAAGGGATTTACATTCCGGGAGCCATCACACGCGATGCAGCCAAGCAGGCCTCGGACGATGCGCTGCAAAACATCCAGTTGATGTCACTTGATCCGTCCATCGGGGCACAGGCTGCTGCGGCCGGTGTGGAAGCCGCCAAGGGACTGTTCAGCAAGAAGGCAAAGCTGGTCAAAGTAACAGTGAAGGCCGGCTACCAGGTTTTCCTGGTGGACACCAATCCAACAAGCAACACTACTTATTAACCATAAACAATTTAAATCATGAACCTTTTTGTAAGGATCATTTTATGGGGATTGTTACTGCTGATGCTTGAGAAGGCTGATGCACAGTCCCGAACCGTGGAACAGGAGAACGTTGTGACTGCTGAAACGTCTCATTAGAAGTATTGGCAGAATGAGTTCCGGACTCACACTCATTGGGAACTGAAGTAGCTACCAGACCCGGTGAAGTTGCCCTTGAAAGAAGGAGAACATGACGAGTTTTTTAAACGATTAAACATGACCACTATGGGTTTACTGTTTGCAGCCATTTTTGGCACTGCAGCCGCAATTGTGACACACGCATGGCCGGTGTTGCTCCTGCTGTTGCTCTAAAAGGGTAACGGGGCGATCAAGGTCGCCCCACCTTTAACTATCTAAATCAATCATTGAAAACAAAATCAAAATTCAATATGCTTTACTTTTTAAAACATGGTTGTATCGAATTGCTCATGGGAAGCATCCTCGCATTGTGCACCATCGAAGTGGAAGCACAAGGGACAAGCAATTCACAACAGATCGAGGTGACGTTCAATAAGACATCGTCACTGGTATTTCCTGCAGTGATCAAATCGGTTGATCGTGGCAGCCGGGATGTGCTGGCACAAAAGGCAAAGGGCATTGAAAATGTCCTTCAACTTAAAGCCGCCAGACCCGGATTTACGGAAACCAACTTGACGGTGATCACGGCAGATGGGGAGATCCATCATTTCACGGTCAACTATTCAAAGGAACCGGAATCGCTGGTGTTGAAAATTGGCACAGATGGTAAAGACGATTCATCTGATTTACACAAGCTGATTTTCCAAACTGCGATGACGGAATCTGACCTGGAGAATTGTGCATCACAAATTGTGAATACAAAGCGAAGTGTTCGCTTTGTCAGTGAAAGTAAACATAAGATAGCACTGTCACTAAACGGCATCTACATCCGGGAAAATATCATCTTCTATCATTTCCGGATCAGGAATTCATCGAACATCAACTACGACACCGACTTCTTGAGATTCTATGTGCAGGACAGGGCAAAGGTAAAACGTACTGCTTCGCAGGAGGTGGATATGAAACCGGTGTATGTGTATGGCGATGATCAACAGGTGGCGGCAAATACTACTCAGGACATTGTCTATGCCCTGGAGAAATTTACCATCCCGGATGCCAAGCGGCTCCACATTGAAATGTTTGAAAAGAACGGTGGAAGAAACCTGGAGCTGTCCATCCGCAACAAGACCATTGTGAAAGCAAAGCTGATCAAATAGCGGATGAGTAAGCAATGCTTCATGATCAACATGAATATTACAAACTATTAAACAACACATTTATGAACGTCAAGAATTTGGAATTTCTAAAAGAGAGCCTGAAGTATTTAGGCTTTGGCGAAAAGTTGAATGCCGATCTTGAAAACAAGATCAAGGAACAACCGGCTGAGTTTAAACTAAGCATGGTTGGGGAGTTCAATAAGGGTGATGCAAAGGAAAAAGTGAATTATTCTCTTGATTTTAGAAAGTCTGATCAGACTGATATGTATTTTTTCAACCGGTATCAGGCTACGCTGAAGAATGATGATCCTGAAAAAGAGAAATCACAAACGTTCTACATCACCAAGAATGCAGGCATCACAGCAAAGGAAGCCTACAACCTCCTGAGCGGCCGTGCCGTGAACAAAGACCTCGAAAACAAAGAGGGCCAACCCTTCAATGCATGGGTTCAACTGGACTTCAACGAGAAAGACAAGAACAACAACTTCAAAGTGAAACAGTACCACCAGGGCTATGGGTACGACCTTGACAATGTGCTGAGACGTTATCCGATCAAAGAACAGTTCAACGAGGAAGACAAGGCGAAGCTCATGAAATCGCTGGAAAAAGGAAACATTCAGCAGGTCACTTTCATCAAGGAAGGCAAAGAAGAAAAGATGTTTGTTTCGGCCAACCCGCAATACAAAACCCTTGACCTGTACGATTCAAAAATGGAGAAAAAATACCAGGGAATCGAGAAGAAGCAGAAGCAGGACTCTGACAAATCCGAAGAGAAAAAGGAGACGGTGAAGCAGGATGCTGAAGAAGAAAGTGAGGGGAAGCGGAAATCGAAGAGGAAGGGGGTTGGAGTATAACTCAATTTCATTTGAGTTAAAAGACCTGTCTGGATGGACAAGGCAGGTCTTTTTTTTCACTATTCTGAAATCTTCTTCTTCTGCGATTTTTCCACATACAATCATTCATCCATTCCAGGCTTGCAAGGATTGAAAAGATTTTAGTTTTAACGGGAATCTTATTTTATTTCCTCTATCATCTGTGCGATGGAACTGACCGTCCGGTTATGGGTATCAGATGAAAATTTCACATCACTTTTTTTATCAGATTAAATTTACTGCCTTGTAACTGGCAGGCGAAGGAACGAGAACAAGGATATATACCATGATCAGAAGGGTAACACCGGATGAGAAAAGGAAAGTTGCCGGGGCTCCGAATGTCAACCATATCCATCCGGCCAATGTACTGGCTGCCATTATACAGATACTTTGAAATCCTGTATACGTTCCAATGGCTGTAGCTGTATCTTCTTTCTCCGCGATGTTACTAATCCAGGCTTTCGCCACGCTTTCAGTGGCGGCTGCGTATAGTCCATATAGAAAGAATAATACATAAAAGACCGGCAGCTCGTTGCTAATCGCCATTCCGGAATAAACAATGGCGAACAGTACAAAACCAATCAGCATCGTTCGCTTAAAACCAATTTTGTCGCTCAATCCTCCCAACGGATAGGCAGCCAGAGCGTAGATGAGATTGTAAAAAACATAGACACTAATCACGGAAGTATCATCAAGACCAGCTTCCTTCACTTTCAAAAGCAAAAATACGTCTGAGCTATTGATCAGTGTAAAAGCAAGAAGGGCAATAAGCAGTTTTCTATAATTAACGGAGCTATCCTTCCAGTACTGAGCAAATGAAAACGCAGAGGCGGCCCCTAACTTAATGCGAGTATTGGCCTTCCTGTTTTCCCTGATCAAAAAAGTAAAACTGATAGCAAGAAGTCCCGGTATAAAAGCAATAACGAACAGCGGTTTGTAGTCACCAGGATTGAAGTACAAATAGAGAAGGGCCAACAAAGGCCCGAGTACTGCCCCCCATGTATCCATTGCCCGGTGAAGCCCAAACACCCTGCCTTTGGTTGCAGGTGTGGCTTCATCCGATAGCATAGCGTCCCGTGCCCCGGTACGTATTCCTTTTCCAAATCTATCAACCGTTCTTGAAAAGAAAATCCACAATGGATAAATGAATGCGGCCATCATTGGCTTGGAGATGGCACTGAGCAGATATCCCAACCGCACAAAAGGCAGTCGTTTGCCACTCACATCTGATAGTTTTCCGAAATAGCTTTTGCTTAAACCGGCTGTTGCTTCAGCCACACCTTCGAGAATACCAATGAGTAAAACAGAGAAGCCGATTTCTTTCAGGTACACTGGCATAACGGGGTAGAGCATTTCACTAGCCATGTCTGTGAACAGGCTGACGAGCGATAATATCCAGACCGTACGTGTGATGATTTTCAATTCGTGTAAAATTGACTGGTCTTATTTTACTTCTATTCTGCGGCAAAAGTGACCTTCATGAAAGATGATGACAGATTTGCGAGATTGATTTGATGATTATTCCTCCCTTAAATTCTCTACTGGGTTTGTTCTTGATGCTCTAATGGTTTGTATTCCGGTAGTCAGTAACAAAATGACAACCATTACCAAAGCGGGTAAGATAAAGTGCGCAGCGGTTAGTTCTGCCTTGAACGCAAAATTGCTCAACCATTTGTTCATCCAGTAATACCCAAGTCCCCACGCAATCAATGTGGCAAATAAAATAACTCTTAAGTAACCTGAATAAATCCAGCCAATGAGTTGAAGCGCAGAGCCCCCAAACACTTTTCGGATGCTTATTTCTTTGAGTTTACGATTCAACAGGAATGTAGTAAGTCCAATTAAACCTATTCCGGCAATAGCAATGGCGATTATTGAAAAAGAAGTGTAGGCCTTGCTCAATTGAGATTCGGATCCATACAATTGCTGGATTTTATCATTTAGAAAAAAATACTCCATTGGATACCCGGGATATATTTCTTGCCAACTTTTTTCGAGTGTTCTCAACTGATTTTGAGCATCACCACCTTCAACCTTTACCGAGACGAAGCGGAAATTCTGAGGATAGGAATACATGATTAAAGGTTCAATGGGAGAATGCAGTGTCGAATAATTGAAATCTTCAATTATACCAACCACTTTTCCTTTTACCTGTCCGGTAACTAATTGGCCTATGGGCTGTGATAAATTGAAATGCCTGACCGCAGCTTCATTCAGAACAACTTCGACAACGGTATCCTGTTTTTCCAAATCGGGCAAGCGACCCTCTTTTAGGTCGACTTTGTAGAGATCAAAGAAATTTTCATCAATGAAAAATGCTGCAATTGCCTGCTCTCCCATTTCGGAACCTGCAAACGTGTAGGTATAGGTGTAAGTGTTATTGCATCCGGGTGTGCTGGATGAATAGCTTACATTTTCGATTCCGGGCAGTTGACTAATCTCATTAGCAATGGTGGAGTGCCTTTCATTTTGGGATCGATCTTTCACTGGTATTACGATGGTATGATCGCTACTGAAGCCTACCCTGGAGGATTTAAGAAACCTGAATTGCGTTGACACTATCCAGGTCTCGGTAATCAATAAAATTGAAATGCAAAATTGGAACGCAATTAATATCGTGCGTATCGATGACTTACTCGTCAACTTTCCATGTGGTTTCGATATTCTCAAAATATTCAATCTGTCGGCCTGAACGGTTGGGGCAATGCCTGAAAGGAATCCGATAAGTGCTGTCAATATCAATGCCGGTGCAAACAACCATTGAACATTTAAAATTGAAATTTGCTTTCCTGTAATGATATTAAAATAAGGCAGAGCAACAGAAACCAGCACGAGGGACATTAGCAAGGCAATCGTGCAAATCAATATCGACTCAATCCAGAAATAGATTGTCAAATGAAATCTCCGGGCGCCAAGCACTTTCTGAATAGAAATTTCTTTGAAACGGGTTGTCAACGTGGCCGTAGATAGATTCGTGAAATTAGCACAAGCCATCAGGAGAATAAACAAAGCAATGGTGCCAAGAATATAAGAATAACTTTCATGGCTGTTGGGAGTTATCTCATCCTTGCGGTCCGAATGCAAATGAATAGACTTCAAAGGATGTAGGTAAAGTGTCTCTTTTTCAGAAACCCATTCGGGTGCATTCTTTTTAATCAAGTCAGGAAGTTTTGATTCAAGCTGATTAGGGGTTGAACCTTTGGTCAAAAGCACGTAAGTATAGTGATCCATCCAGCCCCAGTGAGTGAGTCGTTTTTCTCCAAGCAGATCGTCCAGTGAAGAGAAGGTGATAAACGCATCGGCAACAAAATGTGAATTAGCGGGTACTTCACTCAGGATACCGGATATTTTTAAGTCAACCACGTTGTTGAGGCGCAAAGTCTTACCAATGGGATCATCGTTGGTAAAATATTTCCTGGCGAGAGATTCAGTAATCACTATTGAATTTTTCTCCTTCAGTGCTAAAGCAGGATTTCCGTTTGCCAACGTAAAATCAAACACATCGAAAAGAGTACTATCAGCAAAAAAGATTCTCTCTTCATAGAATTTGATCTCATTGTAGCTGAGCAAATCAGTTCCGGGATTTTTACGCAACCGCACTACCTTGTCAACCTCGGGATAAGCTCCGTGGAGATACTGTCCAATAGGGGCGCTCGTTCTAGCCCAATTCACAGTATTACCCTCTTCTGCAAAATCCAGTACGATTCTATAAATAAGGTCAGCATTCTTGTGATATGCATCAAAACTGTACTCATCATAAATGAATGTGGCAATCAAAAACACACACGCTAATCCTATTGACAATCCGCTAATGTTTATGCAAGTGAACAGCCTGTTCTTGTGGAACAAATTGCGAATGCTTAGTTGAAAGAATGAGCGGATCATTGTCTATGAGATGATGTTATAAATTTACAGCAATAAAAGGATGACAGGAACTACCGTTCTAGTTTCAATAAGACAATAGGCGTTTTTATCCAAGTCAAAAAGGAAAACTAAACCTCCACCCAAATCCTTTCCGCTACCTGGTGCGTCAGCAGTATTTCTTTTTTCGACTTGTGTTGCAGGGTGATGGAGCCATCGAAGAATTCTCTCTTCATCACGGTTACGCTATCACCAATCTGCAAACCCTTTGCGTTCAGGTGGTCGAGGAATGATTTTTCATCTTCGGTAACTGCAGTGATGGTAGCGGTTAATCCTTCTGCGAGGTCACTTAGGGAAGTGCCCTTTTGCGCGTGAATTTTTCCGCTGCTGTCTGGGATAGGTTCGCCATGCGGGTCGAATTTCGGATAGTCCAACAGTTCATCAATACGCTCGTAAAAGCGAGATGAGTTTACGTGTTCCAACTGTTCGGCTATGTCGTGCACTTCCTCCCAACCAAGCCCAAGCACTTTTACCAAAAACAACTCAGCAAGCCGGTGTTTCCGCACAATACCGAGGGCTTCTTTTTTTCCCTTTTCGGTAAGTTTGATGCCTTGGTAAGGCGCATAGGCAACCAGTTTCTTGGCAGCAAGGCGCTTTATCATGCTGTTCACCGTGGGCAGCTTTACCTCCAGTTTTTTGGCCAGTTCCGAAACATAAACCTCTCCCGTTGCCTGCGATAAAGCGTAGATGGACTTGATATAATTTTCCTCAGTCAGCGACCCCATTTTCTGCTTTTCAGATAAAAATATGGCTTTTTGTTAACATCGTAAAATTTAAATATTAGAGCAATCTAACATTTTATTTAAACTAATCGTACTTTTGAAAGTATGAACCGAAAAACAATATTCGTTGGACTAATCCTGCTGGCCGCATGTGAAGAGTTCCAGCCCAAGGCTCCGCAGGAATATGAACTACTGGATGGCCCGGTATCTGGCTTAACCGAAACAGAGAACCTCCAGTTTCTAAAGGGAGATGTAGCATTCAATGATGAAGTGTTCATCCCGGCTACCGGACTGGGTCCACTGTTCGTGGCAAACTCCTGCGGCAGTTGTCACCCGGGTGATGGAAAGGGACATCCTTTTACCACGCTCACGCGGTTTGGGCAAACCGATGAAACGGGGAATCAATATTTGAACGCAGGCGGCCCTCAGCTTCAGCACCGCGCTATTCCGGGTTACAAGGCGGAACAAATTCCGGTATCAACAACTTATTCTAGTTTCACACCACCTGCTGTCACAGGCTTGGGGTTCCTTGATGCGGTAAGCGATGAAGATATTCTCGCATGGGCTGATCCTGACGATGACAATGGCGATGGGATCAGCGGAGTTCCGAATTGGATAGAAGCGAAAGATTACGTTACGCTCCGGCCCAACAGCATCACTCAAAATGGAAAGTACATCGGCCGGTTTGGAAAGAAAGGTGCTGTCTACGATCTGCTTCAGCAAACCGCAACAGCATACAATGAAGATATTGGTATAACGTCTACTTACGAGGCAATCGACACGTACCTGGGTGTGGAATACGATCCCGAAGTCTCCAACCAGACAATTCAAGATGTAGTGTTCTACCTCAAGACACTCAAAGCGCCAGTTCCCCGCAAGGAGAATGCTGAGATACTTTTTGGTAAAGAAATTTTTTCAACCATCGGATGTGCCACGTGTCACCGCCCTGAAATGAAAACTGGTGCAAGTCCGATCGCTGCTTTGTCCAACAAAACGTTTTATCCCTACACCGACCTTTTGCTTCACGACATGGGCCCATCCCTTGACGATGGTTACACGGAAGGTTCGGCCAAAACATACGAGTGGCGGACTCCTCCATTATGGGGTCTTGGCCTTTCAAAGAATTCTCAGGGTGGTCAATATTTTCTCATGCACGATGGCCGGGCAAGGAGTATCGAACAGGCTATTCAGATGCATAGCGGTGAAGGCATGCAGAGCGGGGAAAGTTTTGAATCGCTGACAGGTGAAGACAAAAGAAAACTGATAAAGTTCCTGGAAAGCCTATGATCAACAGACGCGAATTTGTTTCGAGGGCATGCATGGCCTGTTTGGGTGGAGGGCTGATCTCAGCGATGCTGTCTTCCTGCCAGGCTACGCACTACGTAGGTGGTGTTCTCGAACAAGGTGGTATTGCCGTCAGTAAGTCGGACTTCACTTACTATAAAAAGGACAAACCTTTCACCCGGGCATTCATTGTGGTCGAACATGACAAACTGGAATACCCGATCTACCTGTATCGGCAATCTGACAATGAATACAGTGCCCTCTGGATGAAATGCACCCACCAGGGGTCGGAACTGCAGGCTTCGGGAGATCATTTGTACTGTTCAAGTCACGGCAGCGAATTTGATAAGAACGGAGCCGTGATCACGGGTCCTGCCGAACAAAGTCTCCGGTCTTTTCCGGTGTCTGTTGTGGACGATAAAATCTTAATAAGATTAGCATGAGCATAAAAGTCAGGTTTCTTTTCCTCATCCTTTTGCTGACCGGAAGCGAAGCATTTGGTCAAATCGATTCAACGCTCTTTAGGCGAACAGCAAGAGATACTTCAAAAGTATACCTCAATATGGATGCGGTATATAACCGGCCATTCCTTGCTGTAGGCAAGCTCCCTGTATCAATTGGTGGATACGTGGAAGCAAACTGGCAGCACCTGGGAACGGATGGTATCACCGAAGGGCACCAGTTCCAGATGCGAAGGCTTACACTGTTCGTTGCGTCCACTATTTACAGGCGTATCAAATTCTTGTCAGAGATTGAGTTTGAAGACGGAACCAAGGAAATTAATATCGAGTTCGCCTCTGTCGACATTGAGTTTCATCCACTATTCAATTTACGTGGTGGAATTGTAATGAATCCAATTGGCGCTTTCAATCAGAACCATGACGGGCCAAAGTGGGAGTTTATAGACCGGCCAGTTTCTGCAACGCAGATGCTTCCGGCTACGTGGAGCAATGTAGGATTTGGAGTTTTTGGCAAGCTTTATCGAAACAACTGGGTATATGCTTATGAAGCGTATCTGACCAATGGCTTTGATGACAAGATTATTTTAAACTCAGAAAACAAAACTTTCCTGCCTGCTTCGAAAGAGAATCCAGAGCGATTCGAGGAGAGTTTCAATGGTGTTCCGCTGATAACGGCAAAGACAGCGTTAAGGAACAAGACGATTGGTGAACTAGGCCTTTCATATATGGGCGGGGTTTACAACAAGTTCCAGGAGGACGGACTCGTTTTTGACAAAAAGAGAGGGGTACATGTTTTCGCTGTCGACATCAACACAACGTTGCCTCTGATATCGACTTGGGTGAACGCGGAAATAGCATGGGTGAATGTAGATGTTCCAGATACTTATAGCCAGCAGTACGGCAGTAAGCAGGTGGGTGGATTTGTTGACATTGTTCAACCCATCTTTAAGGGATCAATATTCGGATTCGAGCGATCTGTGGTTAATATTGCTTTTCGGGCGGAATATGTCGATTGGAACAAAGGCACCTTTAATGAAACTGGAACTAAGATCCACGAAGAGTTTGTATCTATAATACCAGCTCTGAGTTGGAGGCCGACAAGACAAACGGTCATAAGGTTGAATTACCGTTATAAGTGGCAAACCGACCTTTTTGGCAATCCTGCTTCCAGAACAGCCGGCTTCCAAATGGGTTTTTCCTCATATTTCTAAAGAAAAAGACATTTGCAACCCGATTGCATCGTTTTTAAGCCTAAATTCGCGTCCGTGAAACAAGTCGTGAGCATACTTTTGGCCGTTTTCATCGCATTCGTTGCGTGCTATCCGTGCAATGACTTAGACACCTATCCCGATAATAAAAAAGCTCCTTCCAACGAGGTCTTGAGTGCAAAGGTTGATCAGTCGTCTGGCCAACCAGACAGTTGCTCTCCGTTTTGTGTTTGCAATTGTTGCACATCGACAATTAGTCCACCTAAGTATTTCACCTTCGCATTTTACAGTGAACAGATCGAGAGCCCAAATTTTCACGTTAAACCTCGGTCTGCTCAAACAGTTTTGCTTCCGATCTGGCAACCTCCTAGGCTTGCTTAGGCCTTACTAGTTTCAAGCAAGGAGCTAATTTCTTTTATCCAGTTATTCACCGTTAACAAGCGCTGGCTTATGGCTCGTACGAAAGGGAGGGTCATTAATATTTATGCTCCTGCCAAAAAAGGAAAGAGATCAAACAAAGTAAGCAATCGGATTTTTCCAAAAGTACTTACCTGGATAATGGCAATCATTATTCTGATAGGACTAATAGCAAAGTTATTACATGTAATTAAACACCATTGGTAAAATATGTTAGATAAGATCATTCATTTCTCGATATACAACAAGTTGATCATAGGGGTATTCACTGTAGGATTGATTGTAATTGGTGTATATTCAGCGGCACATCTGCCGATTGACGCTGTGCCCGATATTACAAATAATCAGGTGCAGGTTATAACACAAGCGCCCACCCTTGGCGCACAGGAAGTCGAACAGTTTATAACAGCTCCTATCGAATTGGCGATGGGAAACATCCCAAAAGTCGTTGAAAGACGATCTATCTCAAGATCAGGAATTTCAGTGATTACCATCGTCTTTAAGGACGATGCAGATATCTATTGGGCCAGACAACAGGTTGCTGAAAAGTTGAAGGAAGCAGAAAACAACCTGCCTGCAAATTTAGGAGAGCCATCGCTTGCTCCTATCACAACAGGGTTGGGCGAGATATTCCACTATGTGGTTCACGCCAAAGAAGGATACGAGGATAAGTACTCAGCAACAGATTTGCGCACCATACAAGATTGGATTATCAAGAAGCAGCTTGCAGGGACAGAGGGCCTTGCAGAAGTCAGTGGTTGGGGTGGCTATATAAAGCAATACGAAGTGGCCATTGATAATGACAGGTTAAATGCAATGGATATTTCAATTGCAGAGATTTACGAAGCGCTTGAAAATAACAACGAGAACACCGGAGGTTCCTACATCGAACAAAGAAGTAATGCTTACTTCATTCGTGGCCTTGGTCAAGTCCAATCGCTCGATGACATAAGCAAAATAGTCATTAAGAATGTCAACGGAAACCCAGTATTAATCCGCGATGTCGCCACAGTTCAATTTGGAACAGCGACTAGGTATGGGGCTGTTACCCGGAACGGTGAAGGCGAAGTCGTTGCTGGCGTAACGTTGATGCTGAAGGGAGAAAACTTCAACGAAGTAATCAAGAATGTAAAGGATCGAATGACTCAAATTCAGAAATCTCTTCCCGAAGGGGTGATCATTGAGCCATTTATCGACCGAACTGAACTTGTGGGGAGAGCTATCAGTACAGTGAAGACGAACCTGATTGAAGGTGGACTCATTGTTGTTTTTGTACTTGTCTTGCTGCTTGGCAACCTGAGAGCAGGATTGGTAGTAGCATCGGTAATTCCACTTGCCATGTTATTTGCACTTTCACTTATGCGGATTTTCGGTGTATCGGGTAACCTGATGAGCCTTGGCGCAATAGATTTCGGATTAATTGTAGATGGAGCGGTGATTATTGTTGAAGCGATTGTACATCGTATTACCGGGATATCAGCATTTGCAGGCGTCCCGGTTCTCTCAAGAAAGCAAATGGATGATGAGGTCTATCATGCAGCATCTAAGATACGTAAGAGCGCAGCATTTGGAGAAATTATCATTCTCATCGTCTATCTTCCATTGTTCGCGCTTGTGGGAATTGAAGGCAAAATGTTTAAGCCCATGGCTCAGACAGTGGCCTTTGCAATTTTAGGAGCATTCATCCTTTCGCTGACTTACGTACCGATGATGAGTGCTTTATTTCTCAGCAGGAAAACCACACATAAACGAAATATATCCGATCGCATCATGGATTTTTTCCATCGAATCTACAACCCCGCGCTTGAATGGGTGTTAAGGTTTAAGAGAACTATAATTGCTATTTCTGTTATACTCTTCGCTTTCAGTCTGTGGGTGTTCAGCAATATGGGTGGCGAGTTTATTCCTACGCTGGAGGAAGGGGATTTGACTGTTGAGATTCGGATGATGCAAGGTGCGTCCCTCACTAAGGTTATTGAAACGTTCGGAAAAGCGGAGAAAGTTTTAAAACAAAAATTTCCTGAGATAAAGCAGGCAGTTACACGCATTGGAAGTGCCGAAATCCCCACCGATCCTATGCCAATTGAGCGAGGCGATATGATGCTTTCAATGAAGCCGATGGATGAATGGACAAGTGCCGAGACAAGAGAAGAACTAATGGAAGAAATAGAGGAAGCGCTTGAGATCATTCCCGGAATCACAGTGGAGATCACACAACCAATGCAAATGAGGTTTAACGAATTGATGTCAGGTATTCGGCAGGATGTGGCAATCAAAATCTATGGTGACGATATAGAAGTACTGCAAGCAGAAGCGGAAGAAGTTGCCAAGGCTATAAGGAACGTTGAAGGTGTGAATCGCCCAATCGTGGAACAAGTGACTGGCTTGCCACAAATTATCGTGAGCTACGACCGCGATAAAATTGCGCAATACGGATTAACAATCTCAGATGTTAACACGATACTCAGAACTGCTTTTGCCGGCAACGTGGCGGGTGTCGTCTTTGAAGGCGAAAAGCGATTCGATATGATCGTTCGTCTTCAAAGAGGTTTGAGAGAGGATGTTACCAATATTGAAAATCTTTTTATTCCTCTCGCTTCCGGGCTAAGGGTGCCGTTGAGTCAGGTTGCTAAAGTGGAAATGAAAAATGCGCCAGCGCAGATTAGCAGGGAAGACGGAAACAGGAGGATATTTGTTGGCTTTAACGTAAGGGGACGGGACGTTGAGAGCGTGGTTGAAGATATTGAGCAAATACTAAGCGAGAAAGTCAAGTTACCTCCAGGTTACTATACTACTTACGGAGGACAATTTCAAAATCTGCAAGAAGCGAAAGAAAGGTTATCTATAGCGGTACCTGTCGCACTTTTCTTAATTCTTATTCTGCTCTTTTTTACCTTTCATTCTATCAAACAAACACTGTTAATCTTCACAGCCGTGCCACTCTCAATAATAGGTGGAGTTTTCGCCCTCTGGATAAGAGATATGCCTTTTAGTATTTCTGCTGGTGTTGGATTCATAGCATTGTTCGGTGTTGCAGTACTAAACGGGATAGTGCTTATTGGTTATTTCAATCAACTTAAAAGTGAAGGGATGAACGATATATATGAGCGAGTTAGACGTGGCACACACGTTCGTTTGAGACCTGTAATCATGACTGCGTCTGTTGCATCATTAGGTTTTCTACCGATGGCAATCTCTACCAGTGCGGGCGCGGAAGTACAAAAGCCCCTGGCCACTGTGGTTATTGGAGGGCTAGTATCTGCTACATTGTTAACACTGCTGGTACTGCCTGTCCTATATATCTTGTTCGCCAATCGTTCAGAGCGTACGTCAGGTGGAAGCGTTTCAGGAAAGGGAGCAGTTGCCGGTGCAGTAGTCGTATTTCTGACATTCTCAGGTTTGCATTCATTTGCGCAAGAGAAAAAGCCCGTGTCACTCGATAGCTGCATTAATATTGCGCTTAAAAACAATCCTGACGTAAGAGTTGCTTCACTAGAAATCGAACAGGATAAAGCGTTGCAAAAGACAGCGTTGAGTCTTGATAAAACAAGCCTGGACTTAACGCAAGATCCTACTTCAGGCGGGAATATCGATAATAGCATTGGAATCACACAAAGTTTTTCCTTTCCAACCCTCTATGGAGCGGAAAGAAATCTCTTGAAGAGAGCCACTCGGCTGAGCGAAAGCCAAAAGGAAATAACTCAACGCGATATCTTAAGAGACGTGACGTCTGCTTACTATAGCCTATTGTATGCGGAAGAGAGGCTGAAACTGTTGACTTACCAAGACAGCGTTTATCAGGATTTTTCCAAAAGGGCTGATGTCAGGCATCGGACGGGAGAGTCATCGTACCTGGAGAAGATTGCAGCACTGAATAAGTATCGGGAAGTTCAATTGCAAAGACAACAGGCGGAAGCTGATATTGTAATCTATCAGCAAGAACTTCAGAGCGTATTAAACGTGCCGTGGATTCCCGCGGTCGATACGACTTCAGTTAAAAAACTACCCGGTAATTTTACAAATGATACAACTGCGATTAGATCTAATCCGCTATTAGATTATTATCGAAGAAGCGTTGATCATTCATTGTCTGCATTACGCGTGGAACGGCATCGGCTCCTTCCAGACTTCAGCCTTTCATTAAAAAGACAGTACATCATAAATTCCTTTAACCCGGCCGAAATCGACCGAAATTATTTCTCCGGGACAAAGGCTGCAGGCTTCGAAGTGGGCGTTGCTGTTCCTTTATTTTTCGGTTCCTTTCGCGGACGAATCCAGGCAGCAAAATATGGATACCTGATAAGTCAAACACAGCTTGAAAAAACTAACATCGAGCTTCGGGCTCAGTATGTTCAGGCGTATCAACAGTTTGTAAAGCTGAGGGATGCTGTAGAGTACTATGAACAAGCTGGTTTGCAACAAGCAGATGAAATCCTAAAGATTTCACAATTTTCATATAGACAGGGCGAACTCGGATATATCGAGTTTATTCAAAACACGTCACAAGCTATAAATACGAGGCTCCAATACCTGGAGGCTCTTAACCAATACAATGAATCAGTAATCGCATTAAACTATCTCACCGGAGGTGAATAAATATGAAAACATTATCTAAAATACATAGTCGCATTATGATGCGTTTTTCAGCCGCCTTACTACTTTTTTTTGCTCTCTTTTCATGTGGAGACAAGCAAGCCGAAAATGCAGAATCAGCAAGCAAGTCTGCAGAACACGCTGAAGCGGAGGAAGAATCTGGTGTTATTGAACTCAGTCAGGCGCAGATGAATGCTGTGGGAATCACCATTGGAAAAATTGAAAAGAAAAACCTTAGTTCGGTGGTAAGGGCGAGTGGCCAATTGGAGGTACCTCCGCAGAACCGGGCTGAAGTAACCACGCTGATCAGTGGTGTAGTGAAACATATTTATGTACTCGAGGGAAATTATGTTAAAAAGGGTCAACTGCTGGCGACAATAGAGAACCCAGAGTTTCTCCGCATGCAACAGGAATATTTAACCACAAAAAGCAACTTCAACTATCTTGAAAAAGAGTATGCACGTCAAAAAGAGTTGCTGAATGAGAACGCGGGAACTGGCAAGGTCTTTCAACAGACCGAATCCAATTATATTGCTGAAAAAGCGCGGCTTGCATCGCTTGAAAAGCAACTTGCGCAGCTCAATGTCAGCGTGGACAAAATTTCTGAAGGAGATTTTATTTCTGCGATACCTCTCGTTGCTCCAATAAACGGAACCATCGGACACATTCTGATAAACATTGGCTCTTTTGCTGATCAATCAAAATCACTGATGACAATCATTGATAATTCACAAGTTCATTGCGATCTGCTTGTCTACGAAAAAGACCTATACAAAGTAAAGGTAGGACAAAAGGTAAATTTCATTTTGACCAACCAAAACAACAAGGAAATTGTTGGAGAGATATATGGAATAAATCAATCATTCGAAAATGAAAGCAAGGCAATAATTGCACATGCGGTTATCAAAAATGCATCAAAGCTGGGCCTTATACAGGGAATGTATGTGTCTGCCTTGATTGACATTGGGAACCAGGTGACTGACGCAGTTCCGGTTGACGCAGTGGTAAAATCAAGAGGTAAGCAATTTATCTTTCTCGCTGAAATTGAAGAAACACAAAACAAAGAGGAAAGTGGAGAGGACGAACAAAAAGAAGAAAAGGAAGAAAAGCAAGATAGAGAGTCGACTGAGTCTGAGACTGAGGCAGAAGATAACTCTGGACAACACTACCGATTCAGAATGGTTGAAGTTGTAACCGGAGTTTCAGACCTGGGATACATCGAAATCAGACCCATTGAGGAGATGGAAGAACACGCGACAATTGTGACGAAAGGAGCATTCTATATTCTTTCGAAGGCAGAAGGTGGTAAAGAGGAAGAGGGAGGGCACTAGGTAATATCAAACAATAAACCCGATGGCAAAAGAACTCGAATCAAGATTGGAAAACAGGCGGATCAAGCCGACTGCAATGCGTCTGTTGGTGTTGGATTTTCTAGTTAAACAAAGCAGCGCAGTATCACTTACCGATATAGAGAACGCTTTTGAAAAGGCTGATCGTGTTACCTTATACCGAACGCTCAAAACTTTCGAAGATCATGCACTGCTTCATACTATAAACGATGGAAGTGGCGCGACAAAATACGCTCTTTGCCAGGAAGGTTGTGAATGCAATTATCCAGGCGATATCCACTTGCATTTTTTCTGCGAAAATTGTCAGAGGACATTTTGCCTCCCTAAAGTCAAGCTGCCTGCCATGACAATGCCTGATAAATTCAATTTAAAATATGTCAGCCTGGTTGGAAGGGGAACATGCGACAGTTGTAAGCCTGACATTGCAATTTCGTTGCATTGAATGGCATGGTAGTTTTGAATATCTCAATGAGATGTATGGAAACTACTACTGCTTACATACCGGCACTAAAATATAGAAGCTTAACCCGCTTTTATGATTGGTTGATTGCAACGTTCCTTCAGGAAAGACGATGGAAGAACCATTTGATCGATTCGTTCGCTGAAAGGCAACCTGCAACTATACTGGATATCGGTTCAGGTACGGGAACGCTCGCTCTGATGATGAGCGAGAAGTTCCCCACTGCCAACATCCATGGGCTGGATGGCGACAGTGAAATTATTCAATTGGCAGCCGAAAAAATTGCTGACAGCAAAGCCATGAACATAGCATTGACGAAAGGGCTGTCGTTCAATCTGCCGTTTGCTGACGGTACGTTTGATGTGGTAACCTCATCGCTGATGCTGCACCACCTTTCCAAAATTGATAAACATCGCACAATGAAAGAAGTATACCGAGTGCTACGGCCATCTGGCACACTTGCGATAGCTGATTGGGGTAAGCCTTCCAGTAAACTTGTAAGGGTTCTTTTTTACAGCGTTCAGTTTCTGGATGGCTTCGAGACCACCCGCGACAACGTGAAGGGATTGTTGCCTTCGTATCTATCTGACAATGGATTCCAGAATGTAACTGAACTGAAGCGATTCAGCACAATATTAGGAAGCATCAGCATCTACCGAGGTGAGAAGATATGATGATTACATTGATAACCGGAAGCCTTATCTTAAGCATACTTCATGCTTTAATTCCAAATCACTGGCTTCCGGTTCTCGCAATTAGTAAAAAGGAAAATTGGACAATACAGGAAACTACTGTCGTAACTTTTGCATCCGGTTTATCACATGTAGTCAGCACCGTTCTAATTGGAATCTTACTAGCATTCCTTGGCATTGAATTGTCAGAACGTATTGAACACTTCGCTCACCTTATTGCGCCAATTGTCCTGGTAGTGCTTGGTGTCTTTTACATTTATCAGCACCACCGACACAGACATTTTCATTTACATGGGGGCGACAAGCCCTTATCAAAAAGGAAAATTGTTTTAAGTCTCGTGATTGCAATGTTCTTTTCGCCCTGTTTTGAAATTGAAGCATATTTTCTGATGGCAGGCGCGCATGGATGGAATCAGGTTGCCTTTCTTGTGATACTTTACACGGTTGTCACGATTGGAGGAATGGTAATGTGGATCAGGCTAACCTATCGGGGTTTATTTAAATTAAACTGGCATGCATTGGAGCATAATGCTGGCATAATAACCGGAGCAACTCTGATTACCACAGGAGTTGCTTCATTTTTTATTCACTGAAACCAAATATTATGAAAGAAGAAACTGCAAATAAACATGTATCGGCCAAGTCTCCTGCAGACCATAGCGTAGAGCAAATCGCTGAGCATCCGCAGAAAAAAGCACCAACCCAATCAGTAAAAAATGAAAGCTGGGTAAATAACGAATGGCTGATGGCTTTAGCTAGTTTCATTCTGCTGATGATCGGGCTTGCAATGGATTTTTTAATTAAACCTCATTGGTTCACGGCAACAGTCCGGTTTATCTGGTATGCTGCAGCATACATCCCGGTTGGACTTCCGGTAGTGATAAAAGGAATCAAGTTGATCTTTAAAGGTGAAGTATTTACTGAATTTTTATTGATGAGCATCGCTACACTTGGGGCATTTTACATTGGAGAATACCCTGAAGGTGTTGCTGTGATGTTGTTTTACGCTGTTGGGGAATTATTTCAAGGGGCAGCAGTCAATCGGGCAAAAAGAAGTATCAAAGCATTATTGGACGTCCGGCCTGACACCGCTTCTGTATTCAGAGACGGCAGGTATGTAGATGTAGATCCTACTGATGTTCGGATCAACGAAACAATTCAAATCAAGGTTGGTGATCGTGTTCCATTAGATGGAAGAATGTTAAGTGAAGGAAGTTCGTTCAATACGGCCGCACTTACGGGTGAAAGCAAGCCCGTGTCCCTTGAAAAAGGAGAAACTGTGTTAGCAGGAATGATCAACGAGGCAAAGGTTGTTGAATTGCAGGTCACCAAGCTTTTCAACGAGAGTTCACTAGCGCGGATTCTTACCCTTGTTCAAAATGCGCAAGGCAGGAAAGCGAAAACCGAGCTGTTTATCAGACGCTTTGCGAAGGTTTATACTCCCATAGTTGTCTTTCTTGCAATAGGCCTCACTTTCATCCCGTACTTCTTTGTTGACAACTACGACTTTAACCAATGGTTATATCGTGCACTTATTTTTCTTGTCATTTCGTGCCCTTGCGCTCTGGTGGTTGCAATACCGCTTGGGTACTTTGGCGGGATCGGTGCTGGATCGAGAAACGGAATACTCTTCAAAGGTTCCAGCTATCTTGATCGGATGACTCGCGTGGACACCGTGGTCATGGACAAAACAGGCACGCTTACCAAAGGAGTATTCAAGGTTCAAAAAGTTGTTTCCAAAGGTGTGAGCGAAGCAGATTTTCTTCCGCTCGTTGCCTCTGTTGAAGCACAATCAACGCATCCGATTGGAAAGGCAATTCTTGCGCACACAGGTAATCGAAATCTATTGAAGGTAGAAAGCCTGGAAGAAATAAAAGGCCACGGGCTGAAAGGTATCATCAACGGAAAGGAGATTCTTGCCGGTAATGTGCGCTTGTTGGAAAAATTTAATATTCGTGTTGATGACGAAGTAAGACAGATCACGGATACAATAGTCGTTGTAGGAGTTGATAAAAAGTTTGCTGGATATATAACCATATCAGACGAACTTAAGGAGGATGCGAAGACGGCCATTGAGCAGATGCATGCTTTGAATATCAAAACCGTTATGCTTAGCGGAGACAAACAAACGGTGGTCGATAAAGTCGCGAGAGCACTAAACGTAGATCAGGCGTTTGGCGATCTTCTGCCTGAAAATAAAGTTGAAAAAGTTGAGGCGATAAAAAAGGGTAAAGAGAAGGCACTTGCATTTGTTGGAGACGGTATTAACGATGCTCCTGTACTTGCGATTAGTGATGTCGGTATTGCTATGGGTGGCCTGGGTAGCGATGCGGCAATTGAGACTGCTGATGTTGTGATCCAAACAGATCAGCCCTCCAGGATAGTTACCGCGATAAATATTGGTAAAGCGACAAACGCAATTGTCTGGCAAAACATTGTTTTAGCCTTTGCTGTGAAACTGATAGTGATGGCGTTGGGCGCCTGGGGCATTGCCTCTATGTGGGAAGCCGTTTTTGCTGATGTGGGAGTAGCGTTGTTGGCGATTTTAAATGCGGTGCGCATTCAAAGGATGAGATTTTAAAATGATTTTTTAACGCTGACTGAAAAATCATCGTAGCTACTGATTGTTATCATAAGTTTATTAAAAACATTCAGATATTTTCAGGCCTGTCATATTTCCAAAAAATCAAACATCACTTTAATCGTAAAAATATGGACTATTACTTCAGCAAGACATTGGAAACTTCGTTCGAAGAAGCAATACAGAAAACCACTGAAGCTCTTAAGACCGAAGGATTTGGGGTTATCTCGGAAATAAATATCCACGAAAAACTGAAAGAAAAACTAAATGTTGATTTTCGCAAGTACAAAATTCTCGGAGCCTGTAATCCGCCTTCTGCTTATAAAGCATTACAGGCTGAAGACAAAATCGGCACCATGCTGCCATGTAACGTCATTGTTCAGGAACTCTCTCCTGACCGCATTGAGGTGGCGGCTGTAAATCCAATTGCATCTATGATGGCAATTCAGAATCCAGCTTTAGCAACTATCGCAGAGGAAATAACAACCAAACTCCAGGCCGTAATAAAATCATTGTAGACTATGGTGACCATAAAGCGAAGGGCTCCGGATCATTTCTCCGAAGCCCTTTTTCAAAAAATTGAAAATAATTATCGATTTAACCTTTGTACGCCCTTCGAAATGATCCATGACGAGTACCCCTTAGATACAACGTTACCCTTTTTCTGAGACGACCAGGCTGAAACAGGTCTCCCAATAGTTTGTACCCTTTTAGAGATTGCAATATCAGGCTGACCTATCGACTCAATAGTGAGTCCCGACTTGCCTCTTAACCAATTTTTGTTGCTGAACTTTTGTACCTCTTTTGAGATGGGCCAGCCAGCATTGTCTTTACGGCTATTGTCGGTTTGCGCATGGGTCAAATAGTTGCTTACTAAAAAAGCAACAGCGAATATGATTTTAAGTGTCGTTTTCATGATTTTAATTTTTTTGAAAGTTGGTAAGTCACCCGGAATGAGCTGAGTCATCCTGGATGTTAATGATGAGTAATTCCCTTTGATTTAATTCATTGGGAAATGACGGTGGGAAAATCTCCTAAATGATGAGTACCCGGTTGGTTAGATAGATCGGAGTTTTATACCGGATAACAGAAAGCTGCTTGTTGTAAGCAACTGGTTTCTTTAATCCATCCCCGGGATATTGTTGTTCGCCAGGCAGATCTATAACTATGCCGTCTGACCCATGCTTGAAAGTGATGGTGGGGCTGGTATTGTCGTAAGCGGAGTTGATTTTAGCTAACGTGGAAAAATGCTTGCAGCATTCCTTTTCAAGCTCATCAGTTGAGCAGCAATTTTCAACGGATTTCAAGAGGGCAATTCCATCAAGAGAACCATTACAGTAGCGGTAGCTGACAAGCAAACCCGTGCTGAATGGAATGTAGAGAATGAGTAATCCTATGGATAAAAGCTTTTTCATGCAGGAACTCTAATGCTAAAACGTTTTCGACTACTTCCCGGTTTTCTACTTCCCGGTGAAAAACTTACAATTAATGATGAAAAACTTACAGAATTTCTATTTTCAGTGAAGGTTGAAAAAGCCTTGCCTTTCAAAAAAACTATTCAGTTTCCGGTGATGGTTTTCCATTAAGCCAGACTAACCTAAACGATAATGTCTCTCATTTCTGAGTTTCGCTTCGGCTCCTTTTTAACAGGTCTTGCCATTTTATGCACACCTTTTGAAATTGTCCAAATAGGGTATCCCGTGGAAATCATATTCCCAGGTTGAAATTCCTTTTTAAAATGGTTACTCGCCAACTGCACATCTTTCGATATCGTTACTGCCGGATAACCAACGGATGCTATAGTGAGCAATTGCTCATTCGTGAGCCAGGCCCTATTGCTAAACTTCTGAACTTCCTTTGAAACAGGCCGCTGGCTGCTTTGCGCGTTTGTGGCGAATGTCAGCAATGAGAAAATGCCGACAAATATTACTGCTTTACTTTTTGCTTTCATGATTGAAATTTTTTTAAAGTGGCAAAACTGAATTACACAAATCATAATCAAAAGTGCGGACTTGATAGAACTGGTCTCATGATGTCCGTCAGAGAGCGTTATGACTTTTTGCAGAAAGTCAATCTCCATTAAAAACAAGTTGCAATTACCTCTGGTTTCGCTTATGCCAGATAGTTGATCTTTTGATCTGCCAATAAAATATAACTCTTTACCAAAATTGTATTAAACATGGGCCTATATGGAGCTATTGATAACGGAATTTTCAAATAGCGCCTGGCAACCATCATGGTTGGAAAGTTGTATAGGCTAAGGAGAAAGATGCTGGGGGCAAATAATAACTCCCCACTTCATTTTTGCATCGGGGAATTGCCAATCCTTTATCACTTAAAGAAAATTTGACGTTTGGCTATGTATAAATTAAACATCTGACAAGTTCTTTCAAAAGACCGTTATGGAACAGGACGAGGATAATTTAGAGAACTTTTTTAGAAAGGCTCTTAGATCATCTGACATTGATTTCAATGAAGATGATTGGGCCGCGCTCGAGAAAAGATTGGAAGCCGAATCATCCCGGCTATCAACAATTCGAGTAAAACGTTTTGGGAAAATAATATCGGCTTTCATCTCAATATCAATTGTATTCTTTCTTGTTTTAGTAGCTATTAAGGACAACCCGGGAGAGCGTCACAATGATCTTGGAAAAAAATCTTTTAATGATTCATTAAAAAACGATAGTGAAGAATCAACTAAAGCACCAGCCATCGCAAAAATCCATGAGGAGACCTTAGATAGAATTATATATGAAAACGAAAAGTCGCTTCCGGAAATAAAAGAAACAAATGAAATGACAACCTCCGCTGATGAAAAAATGTTTTCTGATGCTGCACTCGTTGAAAAGCCAGACGCGAATTCAGGCGATAATGGTGACTCATTGAAAATTACATCGACTCAAAACAAGATGAATGGCAAAATGCCAGGCGTTTGCTTGTTGGAGAAACCATTCAAGGAACTAATTCCGATTCTTGAGTCACCTGATTTCGAAAACAAATATGTAAAGGATTCCATTCTATTTGATCAGGGAACACCTTCTATCCACAAGAAGCGACTTATCAGCAACAGGTTCAGTCTTCTTCTCTATGTTGCGCCCGATTTTAGTAACATTACTCCGGACCAATTTACTTCTCCTGGTATGACTTTCGGAATAGTGGCCCGCTATCGCGTTAGCAACACATTAAGTTTTTCGACAGGCATCCTTAAGAGCAACAAGAAATACATAAGTGATGGCAAGGATTATCAACTTGCCGAGAACTATTGGAAGTATAATACAAATGGCATGATGCCGGAAACGATATACGGCTCATGCAGCGTCCTGGAAATACCAGCCGCAATTCAATTTACAGTTTCCGAAACAGCGATGGCCAGATTCTTCGCCTCTTCAGGCTTTTCAAGCTATATCATTCTTGATGAGTCTTATCGTTATCACTTTGATCAACCCAATCCCGGAGCAAAAGAAGGATGGTATACTAACAAAAACAGCAGTTATATCTTTAAAGTAGTAACCATCTCAATGGGTTATGAACGAAACATCCTTTCTAAATTTTCTATTGGCGTAGAGCCATATGTGAAGATCCCTTTGGAGGGAATTGGTTGGCCTAATGTAAGGTTAATCAGCGCAGGGGTAGCAGTTACTGCGGGTTACTAAATGCTTAACCAAAGATAATGTTACTCGTGCAGCCGCTGTAAGATCACGAATTGAAGTGGTCTCAATTTTAATTGGATATAATTGACTTGCCTGTCCACGGTGCTGTGAATAGGAAGCGTTCCGGAATCACCGTAGAGAAATCCAAAAGCTCTGCTGCCATTCAACTCTACCTGTATGTATTCGGTTTTAAATTTAGTAGCCGATATGTTGTAGGCCACGATAATTTCATCATCGAAGAGAATGCGTGAAAATGCCAAGAGACACTCTTTGCATTCAGGCAAATGGAAATGAAGCCCATCCGTAGAGACCGGCCTGATTTGCATACGCCCGAATTTTAAAACCTTGTTTTGCTTTCGCAAACGGGCTATTTGCGCGATGCTTTTATACAGGTGTGAATCTTTATTTAAAGCATTGGTATGTTCATCTTCCAGGCTGAACATGACTTCCCGGACGAACCAGTCGCCCTCACCCGAACCATCAAAACCCTGTTCGGTGCCGTAGTAGATGCAAGGTGTACCCAATGCGCAGAGCAAAAATCCAATACCGGCAATGATCTGTTCATTGTTAGCATCTTTACCAAAACGGTGCTTGATGGTTTGCCCAACCTGGTCGTGGTTATCAAGAAAAGTCACAAGAAATTCTCCGAACTCGCCACGGTTAAGGGCATGCTGCCTCAATGACTCATAGCGCTCGATCAGCCGCTCCGGTGACGCCTTGCCTAATATTACATCGGGAAGAATGTGATGCAACGGAAAATCTAAAACTGAATTAAGACCGTAATAAATAGTTTTGTCATTTACCGCCACGGGTGTCTTGGGACCAATATAGTTATTGTACAAATTCTCCGGGCCTACCAATTCACCGAAAAAGAAGAAATTCTTCTTGCCCAGCTTGTACGAATATTCCCGTACTGATGAGCAAAACCGGCTAATCGCTATTTCACTCATATGTTTCACCGCATCGAATCGGAATCCGTCCACATCCACTTCGCGTATCCAGTAGCAATGAATCTTAACCAGCAGTTCCTGCAGCCATAACGATTGTGGAGAGTCGTTCAGCAAAAAAGTTTTTAAATCACAAAAGTCTCCATCACGTGTTTCAGGTGCGGCATCGTAGTTTCTGATTCTACCTTTCCGGGCATACAATTCCGGGTTTCTCAATTCAGTTGGAACTGGTCGGTCTTCGTATCGCCAGCCGCCAAAGGGAAACACGGTTCCGTTATAATAGTAGTATGGCACATCCTCCGGGTAAAACCAGTTGTCTCCGGAATGATGCAGAACAATATCCAGGAATACGCGCATGTCGAGCGCATGGGCTTTGTTCACCAGTTCTTCAACGTCTTGTTTGGTTCCAAAGCGTTTATCTACTTCAAGGTAATTCCGAATAGCATATCCGTGATATGACTGCGGGTTGTTTTCAAACAGCGGACTTAACCACAGAGCAGTGCAACCCAGGTCATGGATGTAATCGAGGTGATCAATTATGCCGCGAATGGTTCCGCCACAAGTTTGTTGCAATTGCTCGGCCTTGCCAAAACCCGGTTGTCGGTCAGTGCTGTTTTGTGGTTTACGATTACGACTGTCGTGAAAGCGGTCTATCAAAAGAAAATAGATAAATTCTTCCCGCCACTCGCGATGACAGTTTTGCCAGTATCGCTTACTTTGTTTCTGCTGCAAATTTATCTCCTGAATAGATGTCATAAGATTGAAGTTAAGAGTGCTATGCAGCTATAGCCCGGTTACCAAAAACATCCAGTGATCTCGGATAGGACCTACTCAAGACTCCGAGAGATGCCTTGAATTCCGAAACGGATAATCCCGTTACCTTTTTGAACTGGTTCGACAAGTGCTGAACATTTGAATAGCCCAGCCGATATGCAATCTCACTTACTGTCAGTTCACCTTCTCGAAGCAAGCGTTTTACCCTTTCAACCTTCTGATTGATGACATACGATTCAATGGTGGTGTTTTCATTTTTACTGAAAAGCTTGGTCAGGCTGAAGTAATTCCTGGCAAGCTGATCGGCAAGGTATTCGGAAAGCTTGCTTAGCTTTTTGCCGTTCTCAACTTCGTTGAGGTACTTTATAATTTCGACTTTAATTTCCTCTATTGTGGCTTCCGTTTTGTCATGCACGATTTGAAGCCCTACCTCATTCAATTTTTTTTCAAGTAACGGCAAAACCGATTCATAGGGAGCTGAGAAGATAACATATCCTAATTCGACTCTGTTTGGAGAAACATTCAATTGCTGGAGAACTTGCTGCACATAAACGATGCAACGCTCACAGACCATGTTCTTTATGTGAAGTTCATAAGTTTTCATAACTGATTCTTCCTGAATTATTAATAAATGGTTAAACACAATAAGAAGCAGCGGCAATAAAATCATTGGCTGCCAGCACACCCGGTGTGTGCTCAGGAAGAAATATCAGATTAGAAATGAACTAAGTTGTATTCGCAGGCGAATGCCGCCAAGGTTAGGAAAAATCTTGGGTGGAACCTGCACCAGGTTAGTGTAGTTATCTGCTATTAAAATAGTCTGGTTATAAGTCCAGTGAAGAAGAATAAACCCTTGCAGAGGTATTTCAAAAATCTGCTCATCGCTGTTTTTAAATAATGATTTGAAAAGCAGACTTGTCATATCCTCGCAGCAGTCGTCTTTTTCAGAAGAGGAGGTGCTTTGAGAATGGGTGGTCAAGCCCTGAGGGTCTTCAGCCTCATCATGGTGATGATGATTGGAATCATGTGAATCACCATGTTGGTGATGTCCACTTTTCGCAATCTCTTTTGGATGGACGACAGATGCGAAATTGCCTTGATTGGTGAACAGTAATGTGCGGCCAAAACCGCATACAACATCGCAGACAATTACAGTCAGAATAGATGCGGCAAAAATGCATGCAATTACTGCCCGAAAGCGTCTTATGGAAACAAGCGGTGCCATTTACGCACTAAAATATAACTGCATGCCAAAATAAATTATGACTATGGTCTAATGCGAGACTGATATTTATCAGTTTTTGGTGCTATACCGAAAAGAAAAGTGCACCAGGAAATTCCCAATGCACTTTCAAACAAATTGACCCCTAACCTCTCCTCTCTCAGAATCTTTGTGTGAACCAGTTTCCCTTCAGGCGTGAATTTGATCTCCACTCTCTTCCCACCCTTTTCTCTGTAAATATTTCATTGATCTAAATACGCTGAATCCTTTCAAAGAATCTGAAAAAGTCTTGGCAATGGTTTATACTTATTTGGCTTTCTTTTCTTCACTATTGGTCAGTTCATACTCCGGGCTATTCCGGCAATATTTTCTTAGTGCCTCCTTTGTTAAGATTCAATGACTCACCAAGCATAATGAATTCATGCCTGCTTTGATTTGCCTCAGGGAGAACCTGTTTTTCAAACTGATGCGTGCTGTAAACGGCTACTTTCATTGATCAGGATTTTTTGTTCCTCAACCAGTTTTGATTTAAATCCATTTTGCAAAGGTGTTGCCTGGGCCTTCTTCTTCCTGAACTCTTCCAGCCGCGTTTCGAAGTCGCTCAGCACGTTCATGTAATTGATATACGCCTCATATGGAGAGTTGTAGTGGTTGAAATATTTATGCACATCTCCATCTGCGAAATATTTGGTGCACATGTAGTAGAAATGATCGCTGGTTTGCAAATACCTCCACTTTCTGATCAGGCCCTCATCATCACAATCGTGCATGACACTACTCAGGCGGTAAAGGCTTTCAAAAGCATCGCGCTGCAAATCATTGCTCAACCAGGCCGACAGGTCGCGGGCTTCATCGGCCCAGGATATGGGGTATGGGACGGACAACGGGGCAACTGGCTTCAGCTTCCCGATCACTTCGGAGGGAGTGACAAAACGATAATCTGAATTTTTGAAAACATGATACGGAAGAGCCTTTAAGAATTCGAAAATGCCACTCTCGGCCCACTGATGTTCGCCAAAGGTTTCATAGTCCATAAACAGGTTGATCATGGGTTCAGCATGGGGCACGGCATTCAGCCAGTGAACAAATTTATCGGCCGTAAGAGGGCGTTGGTTCCAGTTAGGATCAGAGAAGCGGAAGGCGATATCGTCACTTAATTGATAATTTTTCAGCATCAGGCTAAACTCCGTTTCTTCCGGATGATGATACAAGTAGTTGGGACTCCTCCAACCAAGAATGTGATCGGCTCCTTCAGTAAGCATGGCTTTAAAACCAAGTTTACGGGCCATATCTCCAATATGATCACTGTAAATCAGTTCAGTGTTGCGAAGAATAACTGGGCGCTGTCCAAATAGTTTATTGATGCGCCTCGTGTGCTCAATCACCTGCCTGCTGAATTCCTTTTCGCATTTCAATGACGACAACGAATGAGTTGATGTTTCTGCAAGAAATTCAACATGACCGGTGGCAGCGAGTTCCTGAAAGCTTTCAAGCACATCCGGTGCATACGTTTCGAATTGATCAAGAGCCGTACCCGAAATGGAAAAGCTCACGTTGAAACACCCTCCGGAATTTTTTATCAACGCCAGCAAAAGACTATTCGCAGGCCGGTAACATTTTTCGGCCACTTTATTTAAGATAAAGGCGTTATACTGTTCATCAAAATAGTTGTCGTGATGACCAATGTCGAAGAACCGGTATCTTCTTAAACGGAATGGCTGATGTACCTGGAAGTATAAACACAAATTACGCATACTGATATGATTTGTTCGTGATCTGCTGATAAACCTGGATGATCTTGCCCGCTGCTTCGTCCCAGGTAAAAGATTTGATTTCATTGCTCGCCCCACGGGAAAGCATCCGCGACAACGGCTGGTGAACAAGGACCCCGTACATGGTATCGGTCAAAAGTTCCACATCCCAGAAGTCAATCTTGATGGCATGTTTTAAAATCTCTGACACACCCGATTGCTTTGAAATGATAACGGGCACATCGGCTTGTATGGCTTCCAACGGAGAAATACCGAACGGCTCGGATACAGAGGGCATCACATAGAGATCGGATTGCGAAAGAAGCATATTCACTTCATCACTTTTCAAAAACCCTGTGAAGTGAAACCGGGAACCGATACCAAACGATGCCACCATGCGGATCATCTCATCAAGCTTGTCTCCGCTTCCGGCCATGACAAAACGCACGTTGGGAAGCTTCTTCAATATCTGGCTGGCAGCCCGCACAAAATATTCAGGCCCTTTTTGAAAGGTAACGCGACCAAGATAAGTCACGATCTTGTCCTTAACCTTTTTCTCCGTCCTTGGCAAAGTCCTGGGTTGAATACCGTTGTGGACTACAGTAATTTTTTGGGAAGGGATACCATATCGGCTCATCAGGATTTGTTTCGTTAATTCGCTTACCGCAATAACGTGATCCGCTCCCATCATCCCGGTTTGCTCGGCTTTGAAAACGTCTGGATTTATATTTTCACCGGAACGGTCAAACTCCGTAGCATGAACATGAACCACCAGTGGTTTGCCGCTCACTTCTTTGGCTGCAAGTCCGGCAGGGAAGGTAAGCCAGTCGTGAGCATGTATGATGTCAGAAGATAAATCATTGGCGAGTTGGGCAGCAACAGACGCGTAGTTGGCGACCTCTTCAAATAGATCACAACCGTAACATCCGCTGAAGGCAAACCGGTAATTCTGCTGTTGGTGATGTGAAATTGATTTTTCTTTTTTCTCATGGAATAATTCCGGTCTGACGTAAGGAACAATCCTGGACGATGCCTGGATGTAGGTGAATTTCTTTTGATGCTTCAGCATTTGACTACTCACGTCCACACCGCCTGCATCGATTAACCTGAAACCGCCCTGTGTCTCGTCACCCAGAGCTTTTGGCACAACAAAGCAGACCTCTGCTTCTTTTTTTAAAAGAGCATTTACTATCCCATGGCAGGCTGTGCCGAGGCCTCCTGAAATGTGAGGCGGAAATTCCCACCCAAACATCAGTATCCGCATATCATTTTTTAACTGATTCAATTATTATGTCACTAATAAATGGTCTAAGGGCCTACGCAAGTGCTTGAGAAAACTTTTGTAGTTGGATAAGGAGATGCCGCTTACTTCCTTGAATTGCTTTGACAAGTGTGACAGGCTGCTGTAATTCAATTGCTGTGCCGTCTCTCCCAGGTTTAGTTTACTGTCGTATTCCAAAAGCTCTTTGATCTTTTCTATTTTATTAAGGATAAGATATCTCTCTATCGTTATCCTCTCGTGTCGCGTAAATAGTTTGCTCAGATAGCTGTAGTTAAATCCCAACTCGTTGGCTATTACTTCGGAGAATCGCTTCGGAATTTTTTCTTTATCCGAATTACTGACCATCTGAAGTATGATGATCTTGATTTGCTCCACGAGTTGCAATTCTCTGTCCGTTATCAGTGAAAAATCATTTTTCTTCAGTATTTTCTGAATGTGCGCGAGGTCTGACTTTTCAGGGTCGTATTCCACCACAGCCCTGCCAAGGCTGGTGTTTTTTACTGTTACGCCATTCCTGGCCAACTCTTCACCCAACACTTTTATACACCTGGAACAAACCATTCCTCGTATGTGAAGAACTTTAGCTACTGACATTGCGGGGTTCATAATCCACAGCCTTCAAAATCCATTTCGCTACCTCCCAAAATTTACTGAGCATCTTGTTAGCGATAGAAACGCCTTGTCTTTTTAACATCAGTAATTACGCACAAGAACCGCGTATAAAATGAAATAATCTTGGCTAAGTGTTGTATTTAATTGTGCATGAAATTAACAAGGCTTGTTTTCAATAAACTGCAACTTTAAACCAGAATTTTTTCTACTGCCGGTTATTCAACGTTATTATCTGTAAGATGAGAAACACAAAAACAATAATAGCTACAGCATTGATCCTGGTGGTCATTTACCCGGTCAGCGACAGGCTATTTGCCCAGAAGATGTATAAATCAAAATTGGGCTCTGTATCAGTAACCACAACATATGCAGGTATGCCCGTTACAGCCCATAGCAGGAAAGTTGAAATGCTATTGAACACAGAAACTTCCTTCATCACACTAACATTACAACCTGAGGATTTGCACACAACAATTGATTCGCTTAACAGGCTGATGCAGGAATGGATGTCACCGATTGTTCTGAACGGCAGGCTAAAACCAGGTGGTATTCAAACGACCACACATCCACCACAAACATTTCAGTTTGAGGGAACTTTGGAGTTAACAAACGACCGAAAGATAGAGATCAATGGTATTGGTCATCTTGAGCACATTGACGATGGCGAGGAACTGGCCTGCGAGCTTGCGATTTATTTTAATGTAGATGCCCGAGGACTGAAATTGCACAAGGATGTGGGGCAAGCAGAGGACCAGCATTTGGTGAAGGTTCAATTTTTTGAAACGGTTTTAAGGACAAGATATTAAACTGTAAAAATAAGCGGTTATGAAATCACTGTTATGGATATGATCAATAGCCAATGCCAGATGATTGATCTTCTATCCTCTTCCTGGTCAAATAATACATTCTGAATTTATTGCCCAGGTATGTCAAAGGTCCGGTTAAAACAAATGCTCCATCACCGGACGACAATTGTTTGGCATATTTGTTCACTACAGGTAGAACCAGGTCAATCCGATTGTCCACTGAAGCTTCCAGTGACATAATCTCTTTTTTAAACTCTTCAAGGCTTTGATTTCCAATGATAATTATCGTCTCAAGCCAGATAACGTCCAGCTCCATATCTACTTCAATAAAGCGATCTCCTGGGTTTGTCCTCTTCACTCAGATAAAAAATGTAATCCTTGTGTAGTGGAGTAGAGAAGATAATGGTATCGCCTTTGGCCATCTTTATTAAAAAGTTACCTGATGAGTCACTCATCGTTCCCAAATCTCTTGAAATATTGAAAACTGTTACATCCAATAAAGGGCCCGCTGTGGGCTTACGGCAACTCACATTTCCCCGCAACAAGAAAATATCCTCTTTATTCTGAAAGTCGCGGTTTTGCGCTGCAGCATCCAGCATGAACCCTGTTGAAAATAAAAGGAGTGCGAATTTTATTAACGTATTCAACGGAAAACCATTTTGTTGCGTCACATACCTTAATAATTTAAAATGATTCCGGTACCTGACACGTTGCTACATTCCATGGCAAGGAAATGCAGGATATTTTCATTTTTACTTATCACTATGGGTATCCACAATTACCGGTAATCCGTCTTTGCCAAGAGGCACAAAGTAGAATTTCGTGTTTGGGCTGCCAGTGAGTTTATCCTGAACTTCAAGCGCTTTGTATTGCAAATAACGTTGCGTCAATCCTGCTTCAATAATTTGTTGAGCATCTCTTTGCCCTTTGGCAAGTATGCGTTGAATTTCTGCATTCTTTTCCGCGATCTTTATTTCATAGTCTTTTTGTTCAATCGCTTGTTGTACGGCCAGCTTCTTATCAACGGCTGACGTGACAACCATTGGATACTGAATATGTTTCACCGTCACATTGTTAAACTCCAGGTGCTTTCCTTTTGTAACTGAAACCAGGCGCTCCAGGATAGCTGCTTCAATCTCCGGACTTTTTGGTGAGACTAAATTGTATTTGTATTTGGAAAACACGTAACGGGCCTGGCTCACAAATTCCGGCCTGATAACCTTATCGTAATAATCTTTTCCAACTTCCAACTCTAGTGCCGGTAGTTCACTTGGTATAGGACGAAGGGTTACCGAAACGGTCATGTCAATGTGCAATTCATCTTCCGTGAGAATGGAAATACTCTCGTTATATGTTTGCCATTGCATATTGTAATCCACCACACCGCTCCAGGGCCAATGCCAGACTACTCCGTTAGGGTATATCTTATCGGTCACTAAACCTTTACCCAGGGGTTTCCAGCGCATAGCGTTATGTCCGGGTTTCACAACGGAACAACCACCTGCTATCAACAACAGAATACCAGCAGCAATCAGGAGGTTTGTGTTAGTTTTCATCGCTTTAATGATTTTTCATTCTTGTTGAGAAAGCCGGGGGCATAAACGCTTAGCTCCCTCTGGCACCATTCACTCAGTTGCACGGCTTCATTTTCCGTTAGAAGCTTCAACGCCTTGTCATACTCCTTTTTCAACAGGTTTTTGTCGAAGCTTATCTTCTTCAAAATCACCTTGCAATACTCAAGTCTGTTCATACCCCCGGTGCTTTTCACATTGTAATAACGCTCAGTCAGGGGGCATTGAATGAAATAATTTTGGTTTAGGTTTATATGTATTTGGTATGATCTGCCCGATACGCTTATATTGGTACTGAACCTAACCCAATCCGACAATAGCATCCTATGCTTGATCTAATTCAACAGTACAAAACGAACCCCGACCTTGTATATCACACCTGGTTTATCAATAATGAAGAAAGGTTGAAAGCGTTCCGTTCTATCCGGAGAGGCGTTATCCAGGTGATTGACGATATAAAGACCGGGGCATTCCCCAACGACTTCAAAGGAAGTTCACTAGAGTTTGTGCTGACCTGCATCACAGAGCAAAAGCAGGTATTTGAAGGAGCTCCGCATCCTTTTTATTGGAAGCCGAAACTTCGCATTCCTGACATCTATGAAAACCAGGAGCACAAAAAATCATTCGGCCAGTTTCTGGAATATTGTCTCAATACATCGAAGGAAGAAATCCTGATCAAGGAGATCATTAAACTGGACCAGAAGAATATTAAAGGTCTTGGTCCCGCAGTGGCTAACATCCTTTACTTTCTCCACCCAACCCTGATGCCACCCTTCAACACTGCTATTGTGAATGGATTTAATTTGTTATTTAATGAGCGTGTGAAACTGGGAAGTTGGAACGAATACCTGCGAATGCGCGAAGTGATTATCCAAAAAAATAATGAATTCAAACAACACTTTTCCAACGATCTGGGTGCCATCGGAGGATTTTTGTTTGAGGTGGGCGTCCAAAACATTCTTATCGAAAATACCTTGTTGCTTGATGATGCAATTAAAGAGAAACTCCTGAAACAAATCAATAAAAGACATGAGGCAGTAGTTAATGAACAAAAAGAAGAAACTCTGCATACGGAAATGCAGTATCACCTTATCAAAATCGGCAAAGCGCTTGGCTACGATGTAGCTGTTGCAGTCAACGACCGGTCAAGACAATTTGATCATTGCAGCTTCTCCTTTGAATGTATTAACCTTCCTGAATTACCAGTATCAAAGGAAATCTATTCCACTATTAGCCTGGTGGATGTTATCTGGCTTGAAAAAGGGAGACCTAAAATTATTTGTGCCTTTGAAGTGGAAAAGAGCACGTCAATTTATTCCGGTATCCTCAGGCTGAGTGATATCGCCTTTTCGCTGCCTGATCACCAGTCCAGCCTCTATATTGTAACGCCCGATGCCCGTGAGAAGGAAGTAAAAATTCAATTGGGCCGTCCTTCCATCCGCAACCTGGAAACCCCCATCAAGTACATTCTTATGTCTGAATTGCGAACTCACTGCGATGCGCTGTGTAAACTGGGTGATAGCTATCATATTATGAATAAGATTGCAAGGTAAATCACTGTTTTTGACTCTCAGGTTTCTTTGTAACTTTCATGCGGTTATCTATCAATAACCTGACAAAGATCATCTCAGGAAATACTTCGATGTCATAGATTTACGGTACTTCACACTATCCAAATGTTCCCCTTCAAGACCATCCGGAAATTCAGGTGCCCATTGTCTGTATGCGTCATACTTTCCATAGTTGTGGTGATCGCGTGCGACCATTTATGTGATCTCGGGATACTTTCATTCTCCTTTTCAAAACCGGCACTGACAGCAATCTCTACACAATATCAAGAACATCGCAACGCTGCAAGCCATGGTAATGACCACAATCACCACGCTCACGATCACAGCCCGTCAGCACATAATCATGGTGATGAGTCAGAAAATGAAGATTGCTGTAATGACCTTACACAAAAATTCTATTCTTCACTTGCGAATCAGTCGGCAAGTACCATTGAATTTGTTCAGGTTAGATTATTCAAAGCTCTTTTTGTCATTTTTCTTGAAAACAACAGTACACGTTACTTACCTTTTTCTGTAGCGAATCCAGAGCCCTGGCATCCTCCTGATGGACATCTGGTAATAAATGGCCAGGTCATTCGCGTTCTTATCGGTTCCTTCCTGATTTGATTCCTGATTTCTCTTTTAGCATCGGGGCTAACGTTGCAGGCCCATGCTATTCCTCTTGCCTTGTCTGTTCCAAATACAGAAGGGCGGCTAAGTCAATCATTCACAACCGCTAAAGAGAAAACAAAACATGAAATGGCCATATACAATTGTTCGCCTATGGCATGATAATAAGTTTGGCCATTCCATCTGACCTCAACATAAAATTATTAACAGATGAAAGCATTTCAACTTCATATCCGAAACATGGTATGCGACCGATGCATTATTGTTGTGCGTCAAATACTCAAGCAGCTTAAAGTTATAAAGCCTGCTGTCGGGCTTGGGCATGCATCCTTTTTTTCGGCAAAGGAGAATATAATTTCGTTATTCCAAAAGAAACTAAATGAAGTGGGTCTTCATATCATAATCAACACCGATGAAGTGCTGATTGAAAAAATAAAGCTTGAGGTAATCCATTACCTGGATGCACTTGAACAACGGGAACGAACCAAAAACTTCTCAGACTGGCTGCAAAGAAGGTCGGGCAAGAACTACAATCATCTCAGCAAATTTTTCAAAGACCATGAACAAATCAATCTTGAGACCTATGTCATCCATCAAAAAGTGGAGCGAGTGAAAAGATTGATTCGGGAAGGCGAACTATCACTCAAAAAAATTGCGGAACGGCTTCGCTACGCAAGCTTACAACACTTGTCAGCCAGATTTCGAAGCGTAACCGGCATAACGATCACGCAGTTCAGAAAGCTGAATCGTATTGAACCCACCTACAACTCAATGAAAGAGGCCATTGCCGATTTACACTCACGCGGATACACCATAGCGTTCGAATTAAAAGGAAACCACTTGCTGTACTCCGACTGCACAACCAGGATCAGGCTGAATGAAACCTCCTTGAAAGAAATTTATCGGTTTGAAGACAGGCCGGGCAAATCGGGCAAGTCGGCACTGTTTGAAGTGACGGCAACTAATGGCTTAAAGGGCTATGTGCTCTGTCATTAACTGACATTCGTCATGTTCCTCAGATGAGATTTGTCTCGTGTCAATAAAGTATAACAGAATGTCAAAATTATTATCCTGAAGAAAAACGGGATTAACGACTTTTAGGACTGATCAGAATCAGATTTAAAAATTTAGAACGATAATTTAAATACAAAATACCATGAAACTCTTTAGAAGCAAATCGGCCCCTGTGCTCATGGTCGTGTTAACCGTTATTGCTTACACGGGATACATTGCCAGTTGTACCAATGAAGATCAAGTCCTGGATGAATTTGTGCAAGGTCGCCCCAACTTTAGTGAAACTGAATTAGTATCAGTATTTACTAATACACCACCTACAGTAGATGGAATTGCAGAAGAAATGTGGGAAAATGTAACTGCATTGAAAACCCGTACCACCGTTCCTAATCAATTGGGTCCGGAAAATGTCCCGGCAAACTTCCAGGGGTATGGTGGAAAATCTTATAACGTCTCCATGAAATCACTGTATGACAACGAGAACATCTATTTCCTGATAGAATGGGATGACAACACGCTCTCCCTGGATAGGGAGACCTGGTATTTTGACCCGGTAGATAAAAGATGGAAACAAGAGAGCCGGTACCCCACATTCAATAGTGATGGAGTAATGATTCGTGAAGCGTTTTATGAGGATAAGTTTGCTTTTTTATGGAACATAGATAAGTCTGTTGCTGACTGGAATACTGCTACTTGTTATAAATCATGTCATACTGGCTTAGGCGCTGCCGCGGGGTACTCAAGGCACTTTACGAATGCGCCATCCGAGAGGATTGATATGTGGCATTGGAAACTTGTACGCGAAGGCGCGTTTGGTACTTTCGATGATCAGTATCAGGACGATGCCCAACCTAACGGCCGCAAAAGTGATCCCAGAGTTGCTGGCACGGGCTACTATGATAATAAGCAATCACTCACACTCACCGGTACATCTACTTCCGTAAGCGTACCCAAATATGTTATTCCTTCCCGCAAATACTACTACTGGATCACTCAGGAGGAAATCTATAACGGAACAGCCAAACTTATAACAGCCGTAGATGCCGATGGAATACTTACTTATGATGGGGGCACCATTGACCCCAATACAGATACCGACTTTCAAAGAGCGGGATCACGAAGTGGCGCTAAAGGAATTCCGAGCATTACCAACAGCAAGGTACAGGGAAATGAAGGCGACATAACTGCTTTATGGAAACATACAGGGTCTGGGTATGTGATGGAAGTGAAGCGTAAGCTTAATACGGGTGACCTGGAAAAAGTTGATATTAACTTCTCTGATTTATCCGATCAATACTTCGGAATTGGAGTGTTTGAAAATGCTGCCCTTGCACATGCCATTAAGGCGAACCTGTTACTGAAATTCAAAAAATAAATCATGAAGACGATCAGGACTATTTCAATTACCCTTGTCATTGTATCTGCTCTTACTTCTTGTTACTACGACCAGGTAATTGAAATAGATAAACCAATTGAGGTAGGTGAGATGTCTTTTTCCGCAGACATTGTTCCCATTTTCAATCAAAGTTGCAATGCTTCCGGATGTCACAACGGATCTGTTGCACCTAACCTGATGCCCGCAAGTGCCTATAGTTCTTTAATAAATGGCGGTTACATTAACACCAACGATCCTGAAAGAAGTGAGTTGTATCAGTGGATGAAAGGAAACAGAACCCTGCCCATGCCCTTAAGCGGACCAAACGCTACTTACAACGCAAAAATATTAGCCTGGATTAAACAAGGTGCCCTTAACAATTAACCCTCAGTACCAATGAAAACCACAAATGAATCCTCGAAATATGCAGGCACTTTCTTGATTGCCGCCTTTTTGATACTCTTTGTACCATCTGCTACTGCTCAAGAACCTGAGGACGAAGTTCAGACTATTTCCATACATAGCCGGCCTCTTCAACGCGTGGGAAATACTTTTGAAAGCGTGTGGATTATCGATAATCAAACCACACTCGTGCCATTACGAAAAACATTTGAGTTTGATATACTTCATCGGTTTGGCAGTGTTAAAAACGGGTACAACGACTTTTTCGGTTTGTATGCTCCTTCTAATATCCGGATAGGTTTTAGTTATACTCCAATAGATAATCTGATGTTGGGATTAGGTTTCACAAAAGAAAGACTGTTGTGGGACTTCAATCTCAAATACGCCTTACTGAAGGAGAAGGGTAAAAAACCATTTCCAGTCAGTGTCACCTATTTTGGCAACGTAGGCGTTGACACACGAACCAAAGATAACTTCGTCAACAAAACAGATCGTTTGAGTTACTTCAATCAACTGATGGTTGCAAAAAAACTCACACGCGATTTCTCTGCGCAAGCATCGATCAATCTTTCTCACATGAACGCAGTGGAGGGATATATTAATTCCGAAGGGCAAATAGATGGGAAGATGAAGAATGATCATCTTTCATTTAGTGTATTGGGCCGGTATAAGGTTTCAGATGCATTCGCATTCATTGGGAATTATGACCAACCCATTACCAAACACCCAACGAACAATCCTGATCCCAATATTAGTTTTGGAATAGAACTAGCGACTCCGTTACATGCTTTTCAGGTCTTTTTGGGCAATTACCAATTGATTGTGCCGCAATACAGCAACTTCTACAATAAAAATAATTATAGAGATGGCACCTTTTTGATTGGTTTCAATATCACTCGCCTTCTCGACATGCAGGAAGAGAGCCTTGGAGAAATGATGTTCAAACGCAAGCAGAAATCTGGAAATAAATAAGCTTTTTGAATTATGAATCACTATTTGAAAGCATCAGCTAACTCGCTGTTTTCTGAAAACCGGAAAGAGCAGCAAGAAAGTGCGGATTGTTAATTAATGACGTCTACACCCTGAAACAATAAATATTCTTTCCAATGAATAACCTGCTCACATTAAACCTACATGATGATGAATTGGATGAAATATTTCGAAAAGCTGCAGGAGACTATCAAATTGACTTTGAACCTAAAGATTGGGACAACATGAACAATAAACTAAACCAAATGGAAGAGACTGACAAAATACCAAGAGCGGTTATGGCAGACAAGTTCATTGATGTTGCCAATGAGTTTACAAAGACCGAGCCCAAAGAGCGCATTAGCGCAGCTTTCATGTTTGCAGCGGCCCGATACAACGCATTCGAAGCCTTTTCAAAATCTGCCAATCTGATCAGAGATAAAGACGATGCAATAAGTTGGTACACACGCGAATACAAAAGAATGCTGGAGGCGAATATGGATGACCTTTTACGAGCAAACAGTCAACAGAAATAATGACGGTATAAAAAAACAAAATATATGAAAACAACAATAGGTATTATCACACTTAGTCTGGTGACAACACTTTTATCCGCTCAGGATAATCCACCAGCTAAACCAAGAGTAGGGTTATATGCCAACGGAGGAACCAGCTCCCTTGTGCAAGGCATGGGCATGAATATGAACATGTACAGCAGCGGTTACAGCGGCATGAACGGAAACATGACAATGTACGACTACGCTGGCTCATGGGGTGGTGGTGTAAGCCTCACCTTACCCCTGCACCAGCGTTGGTCGTTGGTAGGAAATGCAGGATACATGAACCGTGGTGCCAACTATGGTGATATGTATTCGTCTTACGATTCACGCTATAGGTTTTCTTACATCGATGTATGGGCCCTCGCACAATATAATAACATACCAAAGGGACAAGTAAAGTTTACCGCATCAGCAGGCTTAACTGAGAGCACGTTAATCTCCGCCAGAGATGAAACGCCTATGGGTAATTATGGAATGATGGACAATGCAAATCGCGTGGATATTGGAATGGTACTGGGTCCCGGACTGGAATTCGACCTTAAGAAAGGCGCTATTCAAACACGGCTTCTTTATACATACGGATTTACGAATGTTTTCCGCGGAATGTACTATGACAGCGGAATGCATTCAAATAATGCGGCCTTCCTTCTCCAGGTTGGATACTTGTTTAATTAAGCGGCCCAGGAAATTCGTTGTTTCAGAAACTCATGATGATTAATCCAGCAGAAAATGAATTGAAGAAAAGTTCACCAAAGTTTTGGATATCCTCTATACTAATTATATCATTTCTTGTGTACACCAGTGGAGTATACACTAGCGGAACTGCAACTTCTGAAAACAACCCCATACTGGATGCCGCTGCCATTGAAGGTAAAATGCTTTGGCAAAAGCATAACTGCTCTTCATGCCATCAGTTGTATGGATTAGGTGGTTTTATTGGTCCTGATTTAACCACGACCGTCTCTCGAAAAGGAGATGCCTATGCCAGGGCCATCATTCTGAGCGGCACCAAACGGATGCCGCATTACGGTCTGACACAACAGGAAGCTGAAGCCATAACAAAATTCCTTTTCTATGTTGATTCAACAGCCATCCACTATAAACGTTAGTAAAGTTAAACTTCCCTCAAACCACCAGACGAAGGTGTTCTCTCCTTCGAAAGCCGGAACTCTTTTCCTTATCTCAGGAATCATTTCATTATTAGCCGGAATGCTTTTTGGCATTTTGGGTAGTGTGCAATATTTACTGCCCGATTTTCTTGCTGAGGCAATTCCATTTTATAAAACGCGGCCACTCCATGTTTCATTGGTGATAGCCTGGATATTTCAGGGTGCGGCAGGCAGCATCTATTCTTATGCACCCGCAAGCATAAAGAAACAACTGTTTTCAGAAATCTTAGCACGAGTCCATTGGATGCTTTTTGTAATTACCGGGTTAGGAATTATTACATCCTACATGCTTGGCCACTTTGGCGGAAGAGAGTATCTGGAATATCCTGTTTGGTTTGCCGTACCCATCACGTTGTCCTGGTGCCTGATCATTGTTAATTATTTCAAAACCGTTATTGGTTCGTTGCGCAAGTACCCTGTTTACATTTGGATGTGGGGCACTGGTATCATCGCCTTTCTGGTTACTTACTTCGAGGCCTATCTCTGGCTTTTTAACAGTGTTCAGTCAAACACTGTTCGTGATATTACCATCCAGTGGAAAGCCAATGGCGCAATGGTAGGCGCCTGGAACCAAATGGTTTACGGTACGGCATTTTACCTGATGGAAAGAATTAGTGGAAATAAAAATGTATCAAGCTCCCGAATTACATTCTTCTTCTATTTTCTAGGGCTCACCAATCTGCTGTTTAACTGGGGCCACCACACATACATCGTGCCTTCTGCTGTGTGGATTAAAGATGTGGCCTTTATCATTAGTATGACTGAACTTCTTGTACTGGGTAATATCATTTGGAACTGGAAAAAAAGTGTGACCGAAAGCCAACGCCTTTTTCACCTGATTCCATACCGGTTATTATTAGCAAGTGATGTATGGATCTTCATTAATCTGTCATTGGCTATTCTAATATCCATTCCGGGATTAAATTTCTATACGCATGGCACACACATTACAGTTGCTCATGCAATGGGCACCACTGTTGGCATTAACACATTGATCTTACTTGCCTCAGCGTATTTTCTGATTATTGTTGTTCATCGAAAGTCTGTATCAAACAAATTATTCAACACCGGTTACTGGTTAACGAACATCTCACTTCTTGTTTTTTGGATTTCACTTCTTGGTGCCGGAATAGTCAAATCACTTCAAGCTAAACATCCATTCAGCATCGATCCATATGAGAAATATCTTGAGCAATCTTTGATATGGTTTAGAACATTTTCATATAGCGGATTCGCATTGCTGATCGGACTTTCAATACTTTCCGTTCCTCTCTTGCGGATATTCCTTAATGAGATCAAAGTCAGAAGTAATTAAGATAAATCATGACTATTACGATAACGAAAGCTTCAGGTGAAAAACAGCCATTCGAAAAAAGCAAACTGCTGCGGTCACTAACGCGTGCAGGGGCTTCAACTATACTGGCTGAAAAGATTGCTGCCGAAGTGGAGAAAGGCTTGCGGAGCGGGATGTCAACTCAACACATCTATAAAAAAGCCCATGACTCTTTGAAAAAAGCCTCTCGTCCTGTAGCAGGTCGGTATCACCTGAAGACCGGCATCATGGAACTTGGTCCATCGGGTTTTCCCTTTGAGCTATACGTGTCCGAAATCCTGCATCACCTGGGCTATGAAGTACAGGTGGGTAAAATAGTTGAAGGAAAATGCGTAAAGCATGAGATAGATGTGATTGCCCAAAAAGCCAACCACCATTTTATGATTGAGTGCAAATATCACAACAGCCCCGCTATGGTGTGTGATGTAAAGGTTCCGTTGTACATACAAGCCCGCTTTAAAGATGTGGAAGCACGGTGGAAGGAAATGTTGGGTCACGGAGCAATGTTTCATCAGGGCTGGATTGTTACGAATACCCGTTTTACAACGGATGCCATTACATACGGCACATGTGCCGGCCTTAACCTTGTAAGCCTCGACTTTCCAGAGAAAGGAAGCCTGCGTGAAATGATCGAAGAAACAGGTCTCTATCCTCTAACCTGTCTCACATCTTTAACTCAACACGAAAAGAAATCCCTCCTCGAGAAGAAAATTATTCTTTGCAGAGAGATATGCCATGATCCTAACCAACTAAAGCTCATCGGAATTCCTAACCATCGGCTTAAGGAAATTCTCGAAGAAGGCCATCGACTATGCCATAAGCTTATTCAACATGCTCAGCATTGAAATTTCGAACTATTTATTCATAGACAGTCGATGGAAGAAATTCTGCGTTATTATTTCTATTTGTATTTATGATGAACTTGAAATTCATATGCGATGTCTTTGCAAAGCGAAATGAGTTAAAACAATCCTATTCATCAGACCGCGATGAATTGCTGAAGAAACAACAGAAAGATTTGAATACATTAAGAGAATTTACCTATTCGAAATCAGCATTCTACCGGACTTTTCATCGCGGCCTTTTTAACGCCCCACTCGGTGAGCTTCCTGTAATGACGAAAAAATTGCTGATGGAGAATTATAATGAAATAGTCACTGATCCCAATATCAGCAAATCAGAAATTGAGGCTTTTCTTCCCGGTATGACCGCAAACGATTATTACAGAGGAAAGTATATTATCAACACCACGGGTGGAACATCTGGCTTTAAAGGAATCTTTGTCTACAACCTAAACGAGTGGGCTTTTGTTATTGCGTCTTATTCGAGGGCGTATGATCTGGCAGGGATTAAACTTGGCCCTTTCTCCCGGCAGAAAATTGCAGTTGTCAGTTCCACAGTATCCTGGCATCAATCATCCCGCGTTGGCCAAAGTATTAAAACACCCTTTATTTCAACACTAAGAATTGATGCCGTTGAACCCATGGCGAAGATTGTTGAAATGCTCAACAATTTTAATCCCGCAACGCTTGTCGCATATTCCTCAATGGCTTACGAGCTAGCTAAGGAGCAATTAAGTGGCAGATTATCCATTCACCCATCCAAAATATTTTGTTCCTCAGAAGTGCTATCCAATCAATTCAGAGCCACCATAAGACGAGCCTGGGGCCGAGAACCATTTAACGTTTATGCTGCTACTGAAACGGCTGGAATTGGATCAGAATGTAACTATCACCAGGGACTCCACATCTATGAAGATCTTGTTATCGTTGAGTCCGTTGATGCCAATTACCAACCTGTTCCTTATGAAACGTTTGGAGAAAAACTTCTGGTTACTGTGCTTTTCTCCCGCACCATTCCGCTAATTCGATATGAGCTTACCGACAGTGTCATGTTAACGGATGAAAGTTGTAATTGTGGCCTTCCTTTTAAGTTGATAAAAACGGTTCAGGGACGGGAGGAAGATATTATAGCGATGAAGGGAAAAGACGGTACTTTAATTAAGGTTCATCCAAATGTTTTTCATGCCGTAATGAAAGCACAAGTATCCGGAGCGTGGCAAATTGAGCAGCACGAAACAAATGGTTTGAAAATAGTCCTTCAAGACAAGCTGAGCCGGGAAGCCTTATCAGATTTAACAACAGACGTAAAGAAAGCACTTAAGAGTTTGGGTATTGGAGAGATCAACGTTGACATTGTATGCACCGATGCCTTAAGTAAAACAAGAATCGGGAAGCAGAAACTAATTCAGGCTTTAGATAACAATATCTTTAAGTAAAGAGAAACACTTCTTAAAGCTCCTCTGCCTTGTACCCCGCCCTTTCTACAGCGTCAATAACCTTAGCACGGTCTTTTTCACTTACGACTGTCAGAATTTTAGAAGGATCGTTTACATTCACTTTCCAATTATCCTCGCCTACAGATTCGTTTAGGTAGGGAGTAACTTTTGCCACACAACCTGAACACTTTATGTTGGTTTTAAATTTAGTCGTTTCCATAATTTTTCTCACGTAAACTTTTTCTGCAAAGAACGTAACAAGGGTTGGCTTAATGTTATAATATTTTGGGAAAGATTTTCATAATTAATGCATCACCATAGTCATCCCATTATGCATCATCGTGCATCAGTAAAAAGCTGACATTAATCACTTCATCTGCTGACCAAAAGCATTTGCATCCTCCTGAACACAAAATACTTTAGCTATATATAAACGGGACACAATCCGAAGATGAAAAGGCTCAACTTTTATACTACCATTTTGTTTACACTAGTATTCCCATTAAAAGGAATTACACTTTACCAACACTCCTGCCATGGTACTCTGGTGAGTATCGAACTCTTCCAAAAAACAGTTGAACTGTGCTGTGAAACCTCTGCGAATACATGTGACGGGTGCGAAAATCATGAAACAGTATTGGTGCTCGATGAATTCCAGGCGCCTGAAGTAACTGTAATTGTATCCACTCCAGATTTTATATCCATCATTGAACATAATACTCAAACTGAGTTTCATATCAGTGATTATCATCAGGTATTTATCAATTCCAAAAGAGAGCCTCCTGTCAAGTCAGGCAGGTTTCTATCTATTCTGAATCAATCCTTTCTTATTTAGCTGAGTCTCCAATCTCCGCACGTAGTGCAACATAGGGCTTACGTTGCGATCCATCTATCAGAATCTATTACATAATCAATTAGAGGAAATCTAAAAACTAATAATTATGAAAACAATCAATCATATATCGAAATATTTGCTTGCATTAATATTCCTGACATCAGGTACACTGTATGCTCAAAATTCCTCACTGCAATACTGGCGGCCCAATGATAAGCGTGGGCTGAACGTGTTCGAACCAGGTAAGGAAGATACGACTTCTTTTACAGGAATGAAGGTGAGAATTGGTGGCGATTTTGCCATGCAGTTTCAGTCACTAAATCAGAGTAATAGCGAGAACACACTTGTTGAACTGGGATCAGATTTCAACTTACCAACGGCAAACCTGAACGTAGATGTTCAATTGCTGGATGGAGTTCGCATGCATATTACCTCCTACCTGTCATCCCGAAACCATAATGATTTTTACATGAAGGGAGGATATTTAAGAATGGATAAACTGGATTTTGTCAGGCCCGGTTTCCTGGAAGGCGTTATGAAGTATGCCACTGTTACGATCGGTTATGACGAAGTTAACTACGGTGATGCTCACTTCAGGAGATCAGATAACGCAAGAGGTATATTCAATCCCTTCAGCGAAAACTATATCATGGATGCTTTTTCAACAGAACCCTTTGGCGAGATCATGGTTCAAAGCAATGGCTTATTAGGTATTGTAGGGGTAACGAATGGAAAACTGAATCAGAATGTCACCGTCAACGCGCAGAGTGATAACAAACCTTCCTTTTACGGCAAGCTTGGTTATGACAAGCAGGTTAACGATGAGTTAAGGTTGAGATTAACAGGCTCATGGTATATTAACAAAGGTGCAACCACAGGCACGTGGCTCTATGGCGGTGACCGTACCGGCTCAAGATATTATAGTGTGTTATATACCGTGCCCGATGCAAACAACGCGACACAAGGTGGAAATTTCGATGGACGCTATAACGCCCGCTTTACGAAAATAACAGCCTTGCAAATTAATCCATTCGTAAAATTTAAAGGGCTTGAGTTATTTGGAGTTATTGAACGCGCATCCGGAAGTAATGAATTCACTACTCCCCAGCCTGATAAAGAAGGTGCGTTCACTCAACTTGGCGGTGATATTATTTACCGGTTTGGTGCAGGTGAGCAATTTTATGTAGCGGCCCGTTACAATACTGTCAATGGCAAACCACGGGAAAGTGCCGCAGAGGATCTTAAGATAAGCCGTGTAAATTTTGGTGGTGGTTGGTACCTGTCAAAGAATATTTTGACTAAGGTGGAGTATCTCAAACAAAGCTATGATGGAAACGGCTGGACGGGAAGATTTGCAGGAGCTGAGTTCAGCGGTTTAATGATTGAGGCAATTATCAGCTTCTAAAGAAATCGGTGGTTATTTATAGGTTAATTGAGTTGTGTGGTGGAGGTTAGTAGAAAGGGCGCACTACCATTAATGGTGTGCCCTTATTTCAAACTCATTGATTATCATATCTGAGCGCTTTCTATGTTATTGCTGATCATTATAGCAAGCTTCTTCCATACGGTGCCTCCAGGTAGTGAGCACGCACGCAGACAATGGCTGGTTTCTGCCCGCAGCAAATTGGAAATTTCAGGCAACACCATCATCAACCGGTTTCACTGCAAGTCTACCAACTATGCAGGTTCCGATACTTTGACAGAATTTGTTGACCATAGAACTGGCTCAAGTGTGTTGATAGGTTCTGTCACGATGATGATTTCCAACTTTGATTGCCGCAATGAAATGATTACACGGGATTTTAAAGAGACATTAAAAGCCGATGGTTATCCCCGGTTGGACATCCGATTCATAGAGCTTAGAAAAACACATGTAGATAATGGTGATTTGCATGGGGCCGTGGAAATAACTCTGGCGGGAATTTCCAAAAAATATCCGATCACCTGTGTGAGCAAATCTGCTCCGCCTAACGAACAACACCTGGAAGGAATGCGACCTTTCAAATTTTCGGATTTCGGCTTACAACCACCCAATAAGTTTTTTGGATTGCTTAAAGCAGAGGATAACGTGTCAGTAATTTTCCATTTACGACTGACTTCGGTCATTGCTGAAAATTCTGACAATGATTAGAAACCATTTAAAAGGACAAAGATGAAAGCAAGTAGTCATAATTTCAAATCAGATGAAAGGTCCGCTAACAAACAGACTCCGACCAATTGGCATGCATTATCTGTTGATGAAGCCTTCCGGCTACTTAACACATCTGATAATGGCCTGGTCGCTGCATCAGTTTCTGATCGGTTGTTATCTTACGGTCCTAATAAACTTCCCGAACACTCCGGTAAAAATCCCATCATCAGGTTTTTAAAGCACTTCGACAATCTCCTTATATATATCCTCCTCGTTTCGGCAGTCATCACAGCATTAATGGGCAACTGGCTCGTTACGGGCGTAATCTTTGGCGTTGAGCTTATAAATGCTATTATCGGATTTATTCAGGAAGGCAAAGCAGAACGTGCTATAAACGCTATAGGCCAAATGTTGTCAGAACACGCGCGGGTAAAACGCGATGGAAGACTTGAACTTGTACCTGCTGAAGACCTTGTTCCGGGAGATGTCGTGCTGCTGAAAGCCGGAGACAAAGTGCCTGCCGATTTGCGGCTTTTTGAATCCGGCAATCTGAAGATCGAAGAAGCTATCCTCACCGGTGAATCTTTGCCGGTTGGAAAAGATACACAACCGAAACCGCTTCAAACCTTACCTGCGGACCGAAAATGTCTGGCGTATTCCGGTACATTAGTTACAAACGGCTCCGGACAAGGTGTGGTAATTAATACCGGGATCAGAACAGAATTAGGTCAGATCAGCAAAATGATGGGTGAAGTCAAGACGCTCACCACTCCGTTGCTAAAAAAGGTGGATCGTTTTGGGAAAGTGCTCGCAGTATCTATCATAATTCTGTCCATTATCTTTTTTGCGCTAGGCCACTTTATTCATAGCTACACGCATAGCGAACTATTCATCATTGTGGTTGGACTGGCCGTGGCCATGATACCGGAAGGCTTGCCGGTGTTGATGACTATTGTTCTTGCTAAGGGTGTTCAAAAGATGGCCCGTAATAATGCTATTATCCGAAAACTTCCTTCCGTTGAAACTTTAGGAGAAGTAACGGTTGTCTGTTCCGATAAAACAGGAACACTCACAAAAAATGAGATGACAGTAACCGATGTGGTGATGCCTGGAAATCATTTTGCTGTGACTGGCGCGGGTTATTCACCTGATGGCAATGTCCTGCTTGATAACAAAATAATAACCTTCCGTTATACACCTGAATTAAATCAACTTATTCAATGCGTGGCGTGGTGCAATAACGCAGAAGCCAATAATTCACGTGATGACTGGTCATTTGTTGGAGACCCGACTGAAAACGCTTTGCTATCCCTTGCATTAAAATCGGATTTCAAGGAGTTTAAAAGTGTTGAACGATTGGATATTATTCCTTTCGATTCGTCTCAGAAGTTTATGACCGTATTGATAAAAGGTGAAATGCAGAATACCATTTATGTGAAAGGAGCGCCCGAAAAAATTTTGAGCCTGTCAGCAAGCCAATCTGAAAATGGTAGTATTTCACCGCTGGACGAGGAGTTTTGGAAGTTGAGGATTTCACGGTTGGCATCAGAAGGTAAGAGAATTATAGGAGCAGCGCATAAAGAAGTATCTCCGAAAAAAGCCGATATTCAGCTTGACGATATAATCGATTTGAAATTTACAGGCCTCATTGCCATGATAGATCCTCCACGGCCGGAGGCGATAGAAGCGATAAGCAAATGTCATAACGCTGGAATTGATGTTAAAATGATTACCGGTGATCATCATCTTACTGCAACTGTGATTGGTAGACAATTAAACATCAGTGATGAAATCAATACAATCAGCGGCTACGAACTTGAAGAAATCAGTGACGAAGAATTGGTTTCAATAGCAGCAAGAAAAAATATCTTTGCCCGCACAACACCGGAACAAAAATTAAGGCTGGTCAAAGCACTTCAAAAAAACAATCACGTTGTTGCCATGACGGGTGATGGCGTAAACGATGCCCCGGCATTAAAGCGGGCTGACGTAGGAATTGCAATGGGTATTAAAGGTACTGATGTTACAAAAGAGGCAGCAGAAATGATTCTTGCTGACGACAATTTTGCAACCATAAGCAAAGCCATATTCGAGGGCCGCTCTATATATGACAACCTCAAAAAATCGATTTTGTTTGTTCTGCCCACGAACGGGGCGGAAGGATTTGTCATGATGGCCTCTATTCTGATTGGTGGCCACATGCCTATCACACCGCTCCAGATATTATGGATAAATCTTGTAACGGCAGTTACGCTCGGGTTTGCCCTTGCATTTGAACCCGGTGAGCCGAACCTCGAAAACCGCCCTCCCCGCCAACCTGATGAGCCCTTAATGGATGGTTTTCTTGTCTGGCGAATCGGGTTTGTTTCAATTTTACTGGGTGCTATAGTGCTGTTAGTGCACCATTATCTTATTGAGTTTGGTGCAGGTCTTGAACATGCACGGTCGGCTTCCGTAAATACACTTGTTGCGGGTGAAGCATTTTATCTGTTGAACTGTCGTTTTATGAAGGAACCCCTATTGGGCAAGGGCCTGTTCAAAAATATGAAAGTGTTTTACTCGATCGGCACCGTGCTGCTGATTCAAATATTTTTTACTTACACGCCTTTTATGAATACCCTCTTCGATACCACACCCTTGCATGGAAGGGAATTGACTTGGGTTTTCCTGGGGGGATTGCTCATTTTTATCGTAGTGGAGTTTGAGAAATTAATTGTAAGGAAGATAGAAGCCAGAAATTCGAAAAGGACGGGTCTTTTTTAAATCCATACGAGAAGATTTCTTCTGTAAAACCGGCTAAATAAAGGAATTTGCGGAAGCACCAATTTCAACGAGATGAACCTTTTTATTGAAAAAATCGTACATTTGCAAAGCTTAATAGTAATAAGTGCAGCGTTTTAGAAAAATATCGGCCTTCGCGTTATCCCTGCTGGTGCTGTTCAGTTCCATCGGCCTTACGTTGAGTGCGCACTTTTGCATGGGCGAAATACAGGACTTTGCTCTTTTCTCGCATGCCAGTACCTGTGGCATGACTGCCCCGGTTTCACCTTGCAACAATCCCGAAAGTTCCAATAGCGGCAACATTGCCGATCAGGGATGCTGTGAAGACCTTACTATGATCGTAGATGGTCAGCAGGTAATTAAAACAGAAACACTCTCCGTTCAGGAAATAAATCTCATTACCGTTTTTGCCTGGTCTTATCTCATATCCGTTAATCTTCCTTCTGCTGAAGTTGATTCTTACAAAGATTACACACCACCACTGATCGAACGTGACATTCCCGTATTCGTTCAATCCTTTCTGATTTAAGCATTTCATTTGATTCTCGCGAAGAATGGAACAGCCATGTTATTGGTTTTCCAATGCTTTCATTCCTTTCACAAAATCTCAAAAAAATCAAATGAAAAATGCTCAATTCCATTATCAAATTCTTTCTCGAGAATAAACTCGTAACCGTTCTCGTATTGCTGTTGATTGTCGCCTGGGGTGTGGTAACAGCCCCATTCAATTGGGAATTTGAAAACTTTCCGCGCGACCCCGTTCCGGTAGATGCCATTCCGGATATTGGAGAGAACCAGCAAATCGTGTTTACCGAGTGGATGGGACGCAGTCCGCAGGATGTGGAAGATCAGATTACCTACCCGCTTACAACTGCCTTGTTAGGTCTGCCACATGTAAAGAGTGTGCGCAGCAGTTCTGCTTTCGGTTTCTCCAGCATTTATATCATCTTCAAAGAAGATGTTGAATTCTACTGGAGCCGGTCGCGGGTATTGGAAAAACTTAACTCGTTGCCGGCCGGGTTACTGCCGCCAGGAGTCCAGCCCAAACTGGGGCCGGATGCAACTGCACTCGGACAGGTTTACTGGTACACCCTGGAGGGTCGCGATAAAAACGGAAAGCCTACCGGTGGATGGGATTTGCATGAACTGCGCACCATCCAGGATTATTATATCCGCTATGCGCTTACCAGCGTTGAGGGTGTTGCCGAAGTTGCTACCGTTGGTGGTTATGTAAAAGAATACCAGGTAGATGTTGATCCCGTGGCACTCAAAGCTCATGGCGTGTCGCTTATGGATGTAATGCAAGCCGTTAAAAACAGCAACATCGATGTAGGCGCCAACACCATTGAAGTGAACCGGGTTGATTATTTTGTGAGAGGGCTGGGTTATGTAAAGCAACTCAAGGACCTGGATCAGGCGGTAGTAAAAGTAACCGATAATGTTCCTATTCGCATCAAAGACATAGCAAGAGTGAACATTGGCCCCCAGCCCCGAAACATGAGTGGCATTCTTGACAAATCCGGGGCGGAAGCGGTTGGCGGAGTGGTGATTGCGCGTTATGGGGACAATCCCTTGAAAATCATCAATGCCGTTAAAAAGGAGATCGAAAACATTTCTGAGGGGCTTCCTTCCAAAACGCTGGAAGACGGAACGGTTTCCAAAGTGACCATCGTACCTTTTTATGATCGCACCGGCCTGATTTACGAAACACTCGGAACGCTTTACGAAGCTATCAGCCTGCAAATCCTGATCACCATCATCGTCATCATCGTGATGGTGTATAACCTTCGCGCCTCAATGCTCATCTCAGCATTGCTGCCAATGGCTGTATTGATGTGCTTCATCTTTATGAAATACGTAGGCGTGGATGCCAACATTGTGGCGCTCTCGGGTATCGCCATCGCTATTGGAACTATGGTTGATCTCGGCATTATCCTCAACGAGAACATTCTACGGCATCTCGAAGCTGCTCCTGAAGGGCAATCAAAAATGAAAACCATTTATGATGCCAGCACAGAAGTGGCCACGGCCATTCTCACGGCCGTGAGCACAACGATAGTGAGCTTTCTTCCGGTGTTTACGCTGCAGGCAGCCGAGGGAAAATTGTTCGGCCCGCTGGCCTATACAAAGACATTTGCACTCCTGGCGGCTTTGATTTTTACATTGGTTATCATGCCGGCTTTTGCGCACTGGGTATTTTCGATAAAGCGTGGCAAAACCAGGTTAGGTCTTTACTTCAATTACTTACTCATTCTGGCCGGTCCTGTAATTGCTTTCACGGCATGGGTATGGGCAGGTTGGGTGCTATTCGGGTTTGGCTTAATCAATTCATTGCTCGCGCATTTTCCTGATAGGCTGGGCAAGTATCGCGACTTGCTCATGGTGGGGTTCACCGTTGTAGCCGTAGCCTGGTTACTTACGGTTGAATGGGTGCCGCTGGGTGTAACGAACAGTGCATTCGTAAACTTCCTGTTCATTGCCCTCGTGCTGGCCCTTGTGCTGGGGTCATTTTCTTTATTCCTGAATTTTTATCCACGCATCCTGATGTGGTGTCTGAACAACAAGAAATTGTTCTTCATCATCCCCATTGTAATCATTCTTACCGGGGCCAGCGTATGGATGGGTTTCGACAGGGTCTTTGGAATTATTCCTAAGACTACAGAAAAAATAGGTTGGAACATTCGCGAAACTTCCTTGTGGTCGGCCATGAGTCACACCTTTCCCGGCATGGGCAAGGAGTTTATGCCTTCCCTCAATGAAGGTTCATTTTTGCTGATGCCTACTTCCATGCCCCACTCAGGCGTTGAAGTGAACCGCGAAGTATTGCAAAGGCTCGACATGCTGGTTACAGCCATACCGGAAGTGGAAACGGTTGTTGGAAAAGCAGGACGTGCAGAGACGGCCATTGACCCCGCGCCCCTCTCCATGTTTGAAAACCTGATCAATTATAAAAGCGAGTACGCTACTGACATGAATGGAAACAAACTGCGGTTCAGGGTTAACAAACAAGGACAGTTTGTACTCAACAATGGCGAGGTGTACGATCGCGAAACGATGTCCCCGGAACAAATACACGTAAGCCAATTAATCCCTGATGCCAGAGGTGAATATTTCCGTCAATGGCGCAGCCATATCAAAACACCCGATGACATCTGGAATGAGATAATCAGTGTGGCCAACATACCGTGGGTAACTTCCGCTCCACGACTCCAGCCAATAGAAACGAGGCTTGTCATGCTTCAAACCGGCATGCGCGCACCTATGGGACTCAAAGTTTACGGTCCTGATCTCAAAACCATAGAAGAGTTTGGACTTCAATTAGAGAAATATTTGAAGGAAGTACCATCGGTTAAATCACAGGCTGTGTTTGCGGATCGTATTGTAGGAAAGCCTTACCTGGAAATAGCCATCGACCGCACACAGATTGCACGGTATGGTCTCAACATCCGTGATGTGCAGGATTATGTTGAAACAGCCATTGGCGGTATGCCGCTTAGCACTACCGTTGAAGGCCGGGAACGTTTCCCTATCCGGTTGCGCTATGCACGTGAATGGCGCGATGACCACGCAGTCATTGAGCGTATGCTAGTTCCGACACCTATGGGGTCATATATTCCATTGGGCCAACTGGCCGATATTACGTACAGGCCGGGACCTGAGATGATCCGGGGTGAAAACAGCTTTCTGGTCGGTTATGTATTGTTAGACAAAATGCCCGGCTACGCAGAGGTAACGGTGGTGGAAGATGCCCAGCGATATTTGAAAGAAAAAATCGAATCGGGCGAATTGAAAGTTCCTGCCGGAGTTCGATACCAATTCTCCGGAAGCTATGAGAACCAGTTGCGTGCCGAAAAAAGGCTTTCCATAGTTGTGCCCCTTTGTCTTTTGACCATTTTCCTGATCCTTTATTTCCAGTTTCGTTCTGTGGCAACATCCTTCTTTGTGTTTGCCGGAATCTCAATGGCATTTGCAGGCGGATTCATCATGCTTTGGCTATACGGACAGGATTGGTTCATGGACTTCTCAGTCTTAGGTACTAACATGAGAGAGTTGTTCCAGATGAAAACATACAACCTGAGTGTGGCGGTATGGGTTGGCTTCATTGCACTGTTTGGCATTGCTACAGATGATGGTGTTGTGGTAGCTACCTATTTGAAGCAAAGCTTTGAAAAACGAACTCCGGAAAATGTAACCGAAGTACGCAACGCAGTATTGGAAGCTGGTAAGAAGAGAGTGAGACCTTGTCTGATGACGACAGCTACTACGCTGCTTGCGCTTTTGCCGGTACTTACGTCATCGGGACGCGGATCAGACATTATGATACCCATGGCCATTCCATCCTTTGGTGGAATGACCATCGAGTTAATCACTTTGTTTCTCGTTCCGGTGCTCTACAGTTGGTGGGCCGAACGCAAAGTAAAAAAGAACCTGGAAGCAATCACTGAATCCTAACAGATAAACATGGAACAGATGAAACAAATATTATTGATAATCACTATTTCAATTTGTCTGTCGGAGTTTTCCCATGGTCAGACATTGAACAACTACCTGGAAATAGCCGCTAAAAATAATCCCGAACTAAGTGCCTACTTCCATGAATATCAGGCGTCACTTGAAAAAATACCACAGGCCGGAGCCCTGCCCGATCCTGAAATTTCTTTGTCCATGTTTATTGGACGCGATGGCTTATTCATGGAACGCTTTATGGGAAAGCAAAACACGGAGATACAAGCCATGCAGATGTTTCCCTGGTTTGGTATGCTTCGCACCCGTAAGGATGAAGCCAGTAAAATGGCAGTCGCCCGCTATGAATTATACCAGGAAACCAAAAACAGGCTTTTCTACCAGGTAAAGAATACATGGTACGATCTCTACCAATTGGAGGAAGAAATTCGCATTACAACGGAAAACCTGGAAATTCTGAAAAAGTACGAACGTCTGGCGCTGATCAGATTTCAAAGTGCGGGTACCGGGTCAGGTGGAGCGATGCAGAATACCGGGTCAATGAACCAGACAAAGCCGACTACATCCACCGGAAGCATGGGTGGCGGCATGTCGATGGGAGGAAAAGCAAATGTAACCGGCAGCAGTTCACCGGGTGGTATGCCTTCTGCTAATCCATCCATGGGCGCAGCAAAGTCTGGTATGAGTGATGTGCTCAGGGTGAGAATGGAAATCAAAGAACTTGAAAACCAACTGGCCTCATTGCAGGATTCACGGGCTCCGTTGGTGGCAGAGTTCAACCGACTGCTGAATAGGAACTATGATGAGGCCGTCACTATTGCCGATACGCTTTCGGACAGGGCTCTCTCCATCGACAGGCTTGCACTGCTCGACAGCATATCCCAAAACAACCCGATGGTTCGGATGCTGGAGGCTGAAAACCAGGCGTATGAAGCGCAAAAGAAAATGGCCAGGCTTGAAGGCAAGCCTATGATCGGGGCGGGTTTAACGTACATGCAATTCAGTCCCCGTTATGAAAACGATATGGCTATGGGCGGTGATGATATGGTGATGCCAATGGTACGACTAACACTGCCCATATACAGAAAAAAATACAATGCTTTATATAAGGAGGCAGAGCTTAAGCAAAAAGCTGTTCAGTTGCGAAAAGGAAATACCGTTAATCTGTTGGCGACAGAATGGAACAGCAACCTCCGCGACCTGGATAATGCCACGCGAAAAACTACACTTTACCGTGAGCAATCCGGTCTTGCCCGGCAAACACTTGAACTGCTCATGGTTTCTTATTCAACTGAAGGAAGAGATTTTGAAGAAGTATTACGCGTTCAGCAACAACTGATTGACTATGAGTTTAGACTTATTGCCGCTATTGTCGATCAGCACAAATCGGTGGCCTTGTTTGAAATGCTTGCCGCAACTGAACTTAATTAATCTGAAAAGCAAAACTCAATTACCATGAACGATATAATAGAAGATAAAAAGACTTTCATGAAAGAGATATTTGAAAACAAAAAGGCCCTGATCATTATAGTGACAGGCGCTCTTTTAATCGGTGGTTTCATCGGATGGATAATCAAACCTTCCGGTGGACATGAAACTGCCGCTACATCCATGAGCGACCATGAAGCGCACAAAGAACAAACCTGGACGTGCTCCATGCACCCGCAAATCAGGCAATCAGAACCAGGTAAATGTCCGATTTGCGGAATGGATCTTATACCGGTGTCCACCAGTCGCAATGGATCGACCAGTCCGATGGTGCACGAAATGACTCCCGAAGCAGTTGCGCTTGCTAACGTCCACACGTCCAGGGTCAGCGGTGTTTCTCCCGAGGGTGAAGTGCACCTTACAGGAAAGATCAGAGCAGATGAAAGGAGATTGGCATCCATTACGGCAAAGTTCCCCGGTAGAATAGAACAACTTTTTGTGAGTTTTACCGGTCAACTGGTTCGCCCTGGTGAAAGACTGGCTACCATCTATTCGCCCGAACTTGTAACGGCACAAAACGAGCTCTTTGAAGCGATCAAATCAAAAGCGACCTATCCGGAGTTGTACGCATCGGCAAGGGAAAAACTAAGGTTGTGGAAGCTAACTGAAAAACAGATCGATGAAATTGAAAGAACCGGAAAAATTACTGACAAGTTTGACGTGCTGGCCGACAAAGGCGGTGTAGTGACCCAACGAAACATCGCTTTAGGAGATTATGTAAGTACAGGTTCGGTGCTGTTTAATGTGGCAGACCTTAGCCTGGTTTGGGTGATGATAGATGCTTACGAAACGGACTTACCCTTTACTAAAATGGGTGATGAAGTAACGTTTACCGTTGCAGCCATTCCCGGAAAAACATTCACTGCCAAAGTAACCTACATTGACCCGGTGATCAATCCTGATACACGAGCTGCTTCGGTACGCGCTGAGGCAGTAAACTCAAACATGGAGTTGAAACCGGAAATGTTTGTCAATGCCCGCATCCGTTCCGCGGTGAGAGGAAGCAAACAAACATTGGCTATTCCACGCACCGCTTTGTTATGGTCTGGCAAGCGCTCTATTGTTTATGTAAAAGTGCCCGATACCGAATTTCCTTCGTTTGAAATGCGCGAGGTTACCATTGGTCCGCGAATGGGTGAAATGTATTTGATAGAAGCCGGACTTGAAGCTGGGGAGGAAGTAGTAACCAATGGTGTGTTTGCCATTGATGCTGCGGCACAACTTTCCGGAAACTATAGCATGCTGATGCGCCCCAAAGTGAAAACCATGGAAACTTCTGAAGCTTTCAGGGAACAGATCACAAAGATTGCAGAAGCATACTTCCAACTGAAAAATTCACTTGTCGCTTCGGACGCGAGTGCGGCTACAAAAGCATTGCAAGGGTTAACGAATACATTGTCCCGCGTGGACATGCGTTCGCTTAAAGGCCGGGCCCACGATCATTGGATGGCCCTGAAAGCTTCTCTTGATAAGGACCTGCAACAACTAACGAAAGCCAATGACCTGGAAACTATCCGTCACCATTTTGCCGGACTTTCAGAAAATATCCTGGATATGGTTGAATCGTTTGGTTTAGAGAAAGACAAAGTCTATAAAGACTTCTGCCCGATGGCCTTGGATAATAATGGGGCCCACTGGCTCAGTGAAACAGAAGAAATCCGAAACCCTTATTTCGGTGATGCTATGCTATCGTGCGGAGAAGTGAAGGAGACCTACAGAAAGGGACAACGAGTGTTTGAAAAGGACGGACCAGTAAAGCAACAATCCGGAGTACACGCCCATTAACAAAATAAGTCATGACTGAACAAAAAAACTTTATACCGGCACTTAAGTACGATTGGCTGACAAAATTCTATGACCCCGTACTTCAGCTAACCATGCCTGAACGAAAGTTCAAAAAAGCATTGATCGATAAGATGAGAATAGAGCGAGGATATCGGGTACTCGATTTTGGCTGTGGATCACTGACACTTTCCTTAATGGCGGCACAGATGTATCCTGAAGCTGAATATTATGGAGTTGATATAGATGAAAAAATACTTGCCATCGCAAGCCGGAAAATGGCAGCAGCCAATAAGCATGTTCTCATTCAGCACTACGATGGAACAAAACTTCCCTACCCGGACAACTATTTCGACCGCGTTATGTCAAGTCTTGTTTTTCATCATCTTACACTCCGGCAAAAATATGCAGTTCTTGAGGATATCTACCGCATACTTAAGCCGGGGGGTGAGGTACATATAGCAGACTTCGGCCAACCCTCCAATGTTTTACAGCGAATTGGCTTTTACACCGTTCAATTGTTGGATGGGTTCGAAACGACAAATGACAGTGTTAAAAACACGTTGCCGAAAGCCTTGAAAGAAAATGATTTTTCAGACGTAGAAGAAAAAGGTGTTTTCAAAACCCTTGTAGGTACGGTGCGATTAGTCAAGGCTGTTAAGCCCGTAAACTCAATTTTATAAAATTATGGCAAAACCATGCTGTCAAACGGATGTGCAGGAGCAAACGCCATCTGCAAAGAAATGGATCAGGCGAGTCTGGTATTTGATACTTACTGTGATTGTATTACTGCTCCTGTTAGCTCAGTTAACCAGTTAATTATGTTCAACCTAAAATAAATTAACAATGAAAATTAAAATGATGACACTCTGCCTGGCCCTGGTGGCTGGGGGAGCCTACGCGCAACACGATCACGCAGGTCACCATGACCAAAAGAAAGGTGACCAAAATATGGTAATGTTCAAGGATACAAAACTTGGGGTGGCTTATGAACATTACATTCATGTTAAAGATGCCCTGGTGGCTTCAAATGCCAACGATGCAAAAACAGCAGCAGGCCAGTTACAGAAAGCCCTGAAAGATGTTAAAGGATCAGCCAAAGCGATTGAGGCAGCAGAAAACTTTGTCAAGGCTTCTGATCTGACTGAGCAACGCGAGGTGTTCAGTTCATTAAGCAACGAAATGGCTATCCTTGTTAAAGGTGGCAAACTTTCGATGGGCTCGCTTTACCTGGAATACTGCCCAATGGCTAACAACAATGAAGGCGCCTATTGGTTATCCAACGAAAAGGAAATCAGGAACCCATACTTCGGTGATAAAATGCTTAAGTGCGGTTCTGTGAAAGAAACTATAAATTAATTGGTCGCATACTAAATGAGGCGGTTATAATGCCGCCTCCGTTAACTCATGAAGAAGGAAAAAAGTGAGAGACCTGTAAAACGGTTAAGCAAGAAGGAGAAGGAGAGACGCTATAATATTTTCATTACGGTTTTTGCTATCCTTTTGTTCGGAGCAGCTTTCGCCTGGATGATAGGCACCATCTACACCCAGGTGAAATCGGACAACGAAGCAGAAGAACAGTACAGATCATCGTTGCCAGTTTCGGGCAATGCCGTTCCGCACAACCTGGTGTGCATGGTCAATAATATGTACATGGGTGTTCAGCAGATAGCTGTACCGGTGAATGACAAAACCTATTATGGTTGCTGTCAGAAATGCGTGAACGATTTAAATGCCGATGAAAGTACGCGCTTTGCTACTGATCCACTAAGCAAAAAAATGGTTGACAAAGCAACGGCCTTCATCATCATCAACCCCGACAAGTCGGGGGCAGTCCTTTATTTTGAATCAGAACAAAATGCAAAAAAATATTTAGAAAAATGAAGCGAAGAGAATTTGTAAAGCTATCAGGTGCGGCAGCCGCCTCGATAGCAATAATACCACCGGTACTACAAAGCTGTGCGGACAATATGAACATGAATATGAACATGGGTTCTAACGCAGTACCTGTGAAAGAAGGTGCCTTCACCACACCTTTGACCTTTCCAAGCGTTATGACCAGCAACTTTTCCATGCAGGCTAAAGGTAACACCGTGAGTCTTTTGAATGCACAGAGCACATCTGTACTGGGCTACACAGATGGAATTTTAGGGCCCACAATAAAAGTAGATAATGGTTCGGATGTTTCCATTGCCTTTCAAAACCAATTATCGGAAGAAACCAATGTTCACTGGCATGGATTGTTAGTACCAGCCAACATGGATGGCCATCCGAAAGATGTTATTAACAGCGGAAGTAGTTTCAATTTTAATTTGCCCTTGAGCCAACGGGCAGGAACATACTGGTATCACCCGCATCCACATGGAAAGACAGCCCGCCAGGTATTTATGGGACTCGCAGGTTTTTTTATTGTAAATGATTCGGAAGAGCAATCCCTGAATCTTCCCTCGGGCGACCAGGAACTTCTTTTGGTAATCCAGGATAAGCGGATTAAAAATGGCCAGTTAAATTATTCGCCTTCGATGGATGAGGTCATGACAGGGTACACAGGAGAATATGTGTTGGTAAATGGAAGAAATGCTCCCTTTCACAATGTCTCCACTCGTTATTATCGATTAAGGATTTTGAATGGTTCAACGGCACGGGTTTACAATATTGCGTTCAGCGATAATCAATCTTTTGAAGTAATCGGGACTGACGGAGGTTTATTGGCGCAACCGGTTACCGTCAATTCCCTGCTTATTGGTCCGGGCGAACGGGCTGATATCCTGGTTAGCTTCAAAAGCTTTTCGGTTGGAAAAGAAGTTTATCTGATCAGCCGAACCTTTAACGGAGGTGCTCAGGGTCGGCAGGAATTCAAGATCATGAAGTTTGTGGTGAACCAGCAGGCAAGTGATTCGTTCACTGTGCCCAATCAATTGTCAAGCATTCAACCTATTGCACCAGCCTCGGCATCCAAAACCCGCATCATGAAAATCAAAGGAATGATGGAGGGTATGAATATGGGAAGCATGGGAAGCGGCATGCACACCATTAACGATAAAGTGTATGACCTCGACCGCATTGATGAAACCGTTCAGGCTGGCGCTACGGAGATTTGGGAATTCGATAACTCAGATGGAGATGAGATACACCCGATGCACATTCATGGTGTGCAATTCCAGGTGTTACAACGAACCGGAGGCAGAGGTTCACTCATTGCCACCGAACAAGGTTGGAAGGATACCGTGTTGGTAATGCCCCGCGAAAAAGTAACGGTGATCATGACATTTCCACAAGAGAAAGGGGTGTTTGTATTCCATTGCCACAACCTCGAACATGAGGACGATGGAATGATGCTGAACTATGAAGTTGTTTGATAAAACTTAAAATCGATTGATGATGAAATCAAAGACGATAATCTTGTGCCTGATTCTCCTGGGCGAAGTAACCTTTGCTCAGCACGATCATAGCGCAGGGCATAGTACTACACCTGCTCACAAAAAGAAGGAAACCGCTCACTCACACCGTGCGCGGCCTGAATTCCAACTGCAACTGCAGCAAGTATTTATAGCGAGTCTCCAATTGAATGAGGCACTTGTATCATCTAACGCTGCGAATGCTTCGGCTTCAATCAATGAAGTAAAAGCTGCTATATCCAAAGTGGATGTGAATCTGTTGAGAGATGAAGCGTTGATGGACTGGTTGACATATCTGAAGACGTTCAATGAAAATTTGGACATAATCAGCAGTTCGACAGATCTCGCTACCCAACGAAAGGCTTTTTTATTATTTACTGACTCGTTGAGTAAGAGTTTAAAAACATTTGGCACAGGCGGTCTCGGCATTTACCAAGGCCATTGCCCAATGGCAAATAATAATGAGGGAGCACATTGGCTTAGTCTCTCAAAGGAAATCCGCAACCCATACTTTGGAGAAGAGATGTTGAGTTGCGGAAAAATTAAAGAGGTCATTCGATAATTATTTCTAATTCTAACTAACCATTGAAGTATGAAGACATTAAGTGTAATTTTTCTCTCAGTAGTCATTATTCAAAGCTACGCTCAACGTCCCAACGCGGACGATGTCGCGACAGTAATAGGTACACTGGAGTCGTACAAAAAAGCCATCGAACGGCTAGACACGGCAGGTACAGGAAAACTATTCGTGTCTAAATCAATTGTCATTGAGTCAGGCAAAATTGAAGGCCGTTATCAGGACTACTTGGCTCATCACCTTGGTCCTGAATTGGGTGAGTTCAAATCATTTACATTCAGCGATTACAAAGCAGATGTCACGGTAGATTTACCGTATGCATTCGCAACGGAAACTTACAAGTACACTATTGTATTGAAGAAAGATAACTCCATAATCGAACGGAAAGGAGTGGCCACTACTATCCTTAAAAAAGAAAACGGAGTTTGGAAAATCTGGCAAACACATACTTCAGCACGAAGACCATGAGAATAGTCCTTCATACTATATTTTGTTTGCTCGGGGTTCTTCCGCTAAAGGCGCAGCAAGCGGATGCCATTCTTGGGGATTGGCTGACTGAAAATAATGAAGCGCGCGTGCATATATACGTTGAAAATGGAAAATACTATGGCAAAATCACAACGGTTAAGGATGGCAAAGAATCTGCAAAGATTAATACGTTGGTATTGTCTGACTTTGTCTATAATTCCAAAGATAAAGAGTGGAATAATGGAACGGTGCACGACCCGCGTCACGGTCATAAGGCATCAGGATATCTTGTTTTGAAGAATTCCAATACCCTTAAGGTTGTGGGCTACAAAGCATTACGATGGATCAGCGATTCAGAAATATGGGTGCGGGCAGATCAATAATTGTGAATGTTATATCCCTTGATCAACAGACTTTTAATGTTTTAAAAAATACGTATGCAAAACTTACTTCCTGATTGGGCGCCTAATGCGCATCCTATGCTGGTACATTTTCCAATTGCCATCATTATACTGGCTGTGTTTTTGGATTTTGTTTATCTGATATGGAGAAAAGAATGGTTACGCAATTCGGTAATGACACTGTTTGCTTTCGCTGTATTGGCAGGTTTGGTGACTTACCTGAGTGGCAAACAGGCGGTTGATTCCGTCATGGTGCCGATGAACGCTGAATTAACCGCCAGCTACCATGCCGATTGGGCCCTGTATACCCTGCTTTACTTTAGCTGTTATACCGCAATCCGGTTTTTTCTCTTCTGGAAAAAAATAGACGGCAAACGGTTCATCGCCATTCTATTATTCCTTGCTGGGCTGGCAGGGTGTGCTTTGTTGGCAAAAACTGCAGACCTCGGAGGAAAGCTGGTATACAAATACGGTGTGGGCACGCAAAAAGTAAAATAAACCGGTTCATCAATACAATGCTTCATTCATAATTTATAGCACTTTTCATGAAACAAATAGTAAACCTAAAACAAATGAAAACTTCAAAATCAAATTTATCCGCAATCACAATCATTGTGTTTGTACTTTTCCTGATTGGCACTATTAGTTCCTGCGGTACCAAATCTTCCACGGAGGAAACCGCTGAGCAAACCCATGAAGCGGAAGAAGCCGAAGGTCACGAACATGACAGCGAAGAGGCTGAACACCATGATCATGATGAGGCGTCCGCCAATGAAGGCAGCGGCTCCATAATGTGGATGCCGTCCGGGCAACCTTTCTCCGGCCAACTGAAACTTGTTGAAGGTGACGCCCAAAAGTTGAATGCGGAAACTAGTACAGATAGCGATGGCACTAAAGTACTCAGCCTGTCACTTTCAGGCGACAGGGTGCTTCTCCTTTTCTATGAAACGTTCGAAGATCTTGGTTCAAACCTCCAGTTCAAAACGGATGGTTTTCAGGGACAGGTGGCTATTGTGCACCATTATATTGACGCCTCCAATTATGATTATTTATCGCTAACCAACACCTCCATGCAGTTGGGAAGAAAGGAGAATGGGAAGGATAAAATATTTGACAAAAAAGAAAATAAACTGCCAGGTGATTGGGCCACGTTAACAGTATCATCAGCCGGAGAGCATTATAAAGGATCACTCAACGGCAAACTGGTTAATCACGGACACGGTAAAACAAAGCCTGGAGGACGGGTTGGCATTCTGCTGGAGGGAAATGGGAAGGTGATGTTGAAAATGATGGAAGTGATGAAACTCACCGAGTAACTATTTTCGGAATACTTAAAACCATACAACTATGAAAAAATCAATTTGGACAATCGCCATAGTGCTTTCAGCACTATTCATCACTTCCCAAATCATCACTGGCTGTGGAGGTAAGAAAGAACAATCCACTGAAGAGCACGAGCACGCGGAAGGAGACACTACGAATCATCATCACGATGAAACTGAAATGGATCATAGCCAAATGGCCTATGCCTGCCCGATGCATCCGGAAGTGACCGGAAAAGAAGGCGAAAAATGTTCCAAGTGCGGAATGAAATTGGAACCAGTAAAAGACGATCACAGTTCGGATAAGAATAATGACCATTGACAAAACCGAATAAGACGTTGTTATTATCACCAATGCCCAACTCAATACAATAGAAGTTGATATGAAAAATAGCGCACCTGTAATTCTTTTAAAATTAAGTTTACATTTAGTCATGGTTGTTTCTGTGATCCTTGCGGGTTGCAACAAAAAATCGGAAAATTCAGACACGGCTTCACGAGAAAGTATTTATGATGACATTGAATTGAAGGATGTCAACGGGATGCCTATTGATCTAAACCAATACGAGGGTAAGGTGATCTTCATCAATTTCTGGGCTACATGGTGCAAACCCTGCCTGGCCGAAATGCCATCCATCGAAAAAGCGCAGTCGATTTTAGAAGAAAAGAACATCATATTTTTGTTGGCCTCCAATGAAGAACTCACCCGCATTCAAAACTTCAAGAATAAAAGTAGTCTGAAGTTCAATTATGTGCAGGTGCAAAATATGGAGGCCCTAAATATTCAGGCACTTCCAACAACATTTATTATTGATCCCAAAGGAGAACTTATTTTTTCAGAGGCCGGCTATCGCAATTGGGAAGATCCAAAGAATATTGAACTGATTACCAAAATCATGAACAACTATGAATAGATTATTAATTCCACTGTTGGCATTACTGTTGGTAGCCGGATGCCAGCCAACGAAAAAAAATAGTGAACCAGTTGTTAAATATCTCGACTCTCCGGCAAGAGCATCCAGTGGTGAACCTTACTTATTCACAGCAGCCAACGGCTCGGTCTATTTATCATGGATTGAAAAAAAGGAAAGTCAAAGTGAATTTAAGTTTTCAGAACTGACCGGAGACAGATGGACGGAGCCGATTTCGATAAGTTCCGGTAATGATTGGTTTGTCAATTGGGCCGATTACCCTATGTTGGTAACAAATGGCCAGGAGTTCATTGCACACCACCTCGCCAAAAGTGGAGAGAGTCCTTACGCTTATGATATAAAGTTAACTACCTCAAAGGATGGAGGAAAAACATGGATAGAGGCGGGTGTACTTCATGATGACGGCAAACAGGCCGAGCACGGTTTTGTAACGTTGCTACCTTATAACGAAAATTTCTTTGTTGTCTGGCTCGATGGCAGGAACACTGTGATGGAAGGAATGGAAAATATGGCAGGACATCATGGTAGTCACCACGGGGCGATGAGTTTAAGAGCGGCTATACTGGATTCACAAGGAAAGAAAATCAACGAATGGGAACTTGATAATAAGACCTGTGATTGCTGCCAGACCAGCGCAGCCATAACAGACAACGGACCTGTTGTTGTTTATCGCGATCGATCGGATGAAGAAATCCGCGACATCTCAATCCTAAGATTGATCGATGGAAAATGGACGTCACCGAAAGCAATTAACGATGACAACTGGAAGATTGCGGGCTGCCCTGTGAATGGTCCGCGAGTAGAAGCTGATGGAAACGTTCTTGTCATTGCATGGTATTCAGTGCCGGAAGGAAACGCGCAGGTAAATGTAATTTTTTCCACTGATGGAGGGAAAACCTTTGGTAAACCTATACGCGTGGATGAGAGTGATGCCATTGGACGTGTGGATATAGTGATGCTCGATAAGGAAAACGTGATGGTTAGCTGGATGGAAGGTGCCGTGATTAAAGCAGCGAAGATAAGCCAGAATGGAACAAAAGGAACTCCGGTAGTCATCGCCTCATCTTCCAAATCCAGATCGAGTGGGTTCCCACAGATGACTAAATCGGGTGATCAAATAATTTTTGCTTGGACTGATGATGAAAGTAAACTCGTCAAAACTGCATTTTTAACACTTTAGATTTATGTGAAACTTTTTAACGAAATAAACAAAATGAAAAACGTAATACTCAGCACAGCGTTGATTTTTTTATTTTCAAATTTTTCATACGCTCAGTTGAATCTTCCAAATGCGAGTCCGGACAGCGAGTTTAAGCAGCAGATCGGCTTTATCGAAATGGAAGTTAAATACTCAAGGCCGAGCGCAAGGGGAAGAGTAATCTTCGGTGGATTAGTTCCGTTCGGAGAGATGTGGAGAACCGGTGCACATGACGCTACTACCATCCATTTTTCGGATTTGGTAAAACTGAATGATCACGATATTCCTTCCGGGACTTATTCGCTGTTCACAATCCCCAATCAGGACGAATGGACTATTGTTATCAACAAAGTGGCTGAAATGCACGGCACCTCAGATTATTCACAGGAACAAGACCTTGTCCGGTTTAAGGTGAAGCCCGAAAAATCAACCCGGTATTACGAGACATTTACAATTGAAGTAAATGATTTCACCAAAGATGGCGCCACTCTATACCTGGTTTGGGAGAACACTCAAGTGAGGCTTAACATTAAGACCAACGTTGATGACCGGGTAATGGCTGAAATCAATGACCGGATCAATGTCAAAAAGGAGGACCGTCCTAGTCTGTATTACCAATCAAGCCTGTACTATTTCAATAATAATAAAGACCTCAAACAGGCGTATGCCTGGATACAGATTGCCAACAATAAGTCACAGGATGCCACCTATCTTCAACTGCAGGCAAAGATTGAGGCAGCTTCAGGTGATTACACTTCAGCGATTAAAACCCTGAAAAAGTCAACGGATTTGGCAACTGCTAAAAAGCTTGAGCAGGTTATCGCAGCAAATGGAAAACTCGCTGAGGAATGGAACAAAAAGTCAAACAAAAAATAGCTGTTGCGGGATGCGTGATCTACTGGTTCTAATAATTTGCTTAGTTCTCACTGAGAACTCATTGGCTCAAAAAAATGCAGCTGCAAAAGTTGGTGTAAATGTTAAAGAAAGTGTTCTCGAATGGACAGGGAAAAAACTTGGTGGTGAACACTATGGTGAGCTAAAGATAAGCGATGGATACCTGCTCTTTACAAAGGAGAGATTGACTGGCGGGTTTTTTGAGATTGACATGAATAGCATTGTATGTACGGATATAACCGATGAGAAATCGAATAAACGGCTCGTTGATCACCTCAAATCGGAAGACTTTTTTTCTGTAATAAAATTTCCGACTGCCCGGTTTGAGATCACCAAAGTAGAGTATAAATCCAATACTAACTATATCATCACTGGAAATTTGACCATCAAGGACAAAACAAACCCACTTACTTTTCCTGTTACATTCAACACCGGAAATGGCGCAATGACCGCCTCGCCATCTATGGTATTCGACCGGAGTAAATATGATGTAAAATTCGGGTCGCAATCTTTCTTCGCAAACCTGGGAGACAAACTTGTTTACGATGATATTGAAATGAATGTGAAGCTCATTCTGCAGTAACAGAATACATATAATTCAACTAAGAGGAACAACATGGATCATCTGCACAAAGACCAACAATACACTTGCCCAATGCATCCGGAAGTCATTAAGTATGCACCAGGCAAATGTCCTAAATGCAGTATGGATTTAGTTCCTATTGGCGAACCTCATGGGCATCATACTCATGCAAGCCATAGCCATGAAGACCGCGACCATCATGGGCAAAGACCGATGAAAGATGAGAAAAGCAAAATGCATGAGCATCACCATAATGGACATGGGGGTCATGCTGGTCATGCGGCAATGATTGATGACTTTAAAAAACGCTTTTGGATATCCCTGGTATTAACTGTTCCGGTACTGGCGCTCTCGCACATGATTCAGCAGTGGGCCGGTTTAGAATTCACTTTTACCGGAGATAAGTATGTGCTTTTTGGTCTCTCGTCTGTCATTTTCTTTTATGGTGGATGGCCCTTCCTGAAAGGATTGGTTGACGAGCTGAGGGATAAGAATCCCGGCATGATGACGTTGATTGCAGTCGCTATTACCGTGGCGTATGTATATAGCTCTGCCGTTGTTTTTGGACTTGAAGGCATGGACTTCTTTTGGGAGCTGGCTACGCTGATCGTCATTATGCTGCTTGGCCATTGGATAGAAATGAAGTCTGTGATGGGCGCGTCAAGAGCATTGGAATTACTGGTGAAGATGATGCCTGCTGAGGCACACCTGGTGCAAGGTGACCAAATCAAAGATGTTAAAGTAGAAGAGCTTAAAAAGGACGACATAATCCTTATCAAAGCCAACGAGAAAATACCCGCGGATGGTGTAGTGACCGAAGGAGAAAGCTATCTCGATGAAAGTATGCTCACAGGGGAAAGCAAACCGGTGAAAAAAATCAAAGGCGACCAGGTTATAGGGGGCTCAGTCAATGGCAGCCAGTCAATTAGAGTGAAAGTAGCTAAAACCGGAAAAGAGAGCTACCTCAATAAAGTAATCAGCCTGGTGGAAGAAGCGCAGAAAGCCAAATCCAAAACTCAGAATCTAGCCAATATAGCCGCCAAGTGGCTAACGTTTATTGCTATCGGAGCGGGTACTTCAACATTGATTGTCTGGATCAGCATGGACAAACCCTGGGATTTTGCTTTGGAAAGAATGGTTACCGTCATGGTTATTTCCTGTCCGCATGCATTGGGATTGGCAATTCCATTAGTGGTGGCTATTTCCACCGCTATTTCGGCTGGGAAAGGTTTGCTAATTCGCAATCGCACTGCTTTTGAAAATGCACGGAAGATCACTGCCCTGGTATTTGATAAGACGGGCACCCTGACAGAAGGAAAATTTGGAGTATCACGATATGAAAGCTTAACAAATAATCTGGATAAAGATGAATTGCTTGCTTATGCTGCTTCCCTGGAACAACAGTCTGAACATCCTATAGCCCAGGGAATAGTGAAAGCGGCCAGGGAGAAAAAATTGGGGTTTAAGAAAGTGGATCAGTTTGAATCACTCACAGCCAAAGGCATTCAGGGACGCATGAATGACAATCTCTGGAAAGTAGTAAGCCCCGGTTACCTTAAGGAAAAGAATATAGCCATTCCGCAACAGGTTGGTTCAGATGCAGCCGAGACCATTGTTTTCGTTATTAAAGAGGAACAGCTTGTGGGCTTCATTTCATTGGCCGACAAGATCAGAGATGAAAGCGCTCACGCGATAGAGACATTGCGGGAAAAGGGTATGAAACTCTTTATGGCCACAGGCGACAATGAAAAAACTGCCAGGGCTGTGAGCGACAAACTAAAACTGGATGGATACTATAGTGAAGTATTACCACACCAGAAAGTAGAGATCATCGAGAAGCTTCAGAAAGAAGGTCATTTTGTGGCCATGACGGGCGATGGCGTCAATGATGCACCTGCACTGGCAAAAGCTGATGTAGGAATTGCGGTAGGTTCCGGTACAGACGTAGCAGCCGAGACTGCTGACATTATCCTGGTAAACAGCAATCCGAAAGATATTGCCAACCTCGTATTATTCGGTACGGCTACTTACAATAAGATGATCCAGAACCTGATCTGGGCCACTGGTTATAATGCCATTGCGTTGCCATTGGCTACCGGTTTTATATCAGGTTTGGTAATCAGTCCCGCCATTGGAGCAGTATTTATGAGCCTAAGTACCATTATTGTAGCCGTTAATGCGCAGACCTTAAAAATGAAGATGTAATTTAATTTGAATAAATCCCACCGATCATTTTAGACAAACTAAGAAGTGCGAAGCAGATCAAATAAGGGTCTCGAAGTAATCTATTCTTAATTGTGGTAAACCCTTATTTGATCAGCTTCTTCAATGCAGGGCTACAGATTCGATTATCAGGGTTCAAAGCACTTGGCAAAAACACGATTTATTTTTATTTATCTCTTTATTGTATCCTGTTTTCACCAAGAGCTTTGAACAAGACACCTGATTACTTTAAACCAATTTCAACAGAAGACCATTTCACCGCCAAGCCAAAGTTAGGCCTGTTGCAGAACCTTTGTCAAGGGCCATGTCGAGTGTCGATTGTGTTTGAATTTTTTATGGAATCGACACCCTTGACAAAGAACCCGCAACAAGCTCATTTCGCGGCTTGTCGGAAGCAATGGTCGGGTAAGTTCAGCGTGGAAGATTATTTCTGCCGTTCACCTTTTGTGCGTGTTTCATGACTATTCATTCGTTGCCAACATTTGGTGCGGTCTTTAGAAAGTCAACAACTGGAAAAAGAGAGCAGGAATGGATATTTCATTTTCCTTGCAGAAAAACTGAACTGCTTTCAACTTTGTAGCCGGTTTTATTGATCGCGTCATTTATTTCGGTTTCTGAAATTTTGGTGTCGTCAAATTCTACAATGGCATTTGCTTTTTCATAAGAAGCAGTGGTCTTTATAACCCCGGGTAACTTATTAACTTCATGCATGACATGTTCAGCACACCCCTGGCAAGTCATACCACTGATTTCAAACTCAACGGTTTTTAAATTCTCTTTATCAACCAAGATCGCTTGTCTTTCCTGGTGAGGATAAAATACATGAGCATAATGCGGGAAGGAAAGCATGGCCAACGCAAAGAAAGTAATGATGCCAAGAAAAGATTTGGTCTTCCAGAATGAAGTTGTTTTAGGATCCGTTTCACATGTGCACTCCGGTGATTCCTTTTTTGGAAAGAGTTTTTGATACCATGCAAATCCAAGCACAGCGATTGTTACACCGGCAAGATATGGTCTTGCAGGTTCCAGCCAGGAAAAAGAGGCCGCGAAACTGGTCGTTCCGGCAATTAATGCCAGCACCGGAGTAATGCAACACAGTGAACTAAGCAGGGCGGCAATCAAACCACCACCCAATATGCTACTTCCCTTCATTGATCATTAAAATTAATTAAACAAGCTCAGCGTTTGCAACTCGATCTTGTCCTTACAGCATGCAGGCAAAGAAGATTGATTGAAAGGGCATTGCGGGGTGTCCTTCAGCGGGCAGTTGACTTTGGGACAGGCTGGAGTGCCCTCTAAAGGACAAGATGCAGCAGATTTGCCACTTAACTCAAAGGCTGTTGCTCCCAGGCTTGCCAGGGCTACAGCGGTGATGAAAAATAACTTTTTAAACATGACTTTGTTTTTTAATTGGTTTTGCTTCTTCAAAAGTTATGGTCAATGTGAGGGTTTCCAATCTTTTTCAATTAAACGCATATGAAAGATTCAACAAAAACGTGGCCCCGTATTCAAATACATCCCCTTCACCGGAAATTGTTTGTTGGTAAACAGGGAAGCGATAGCCGGGTGTAACCGTGAGGCCGTTCCTTAAGCGAAAAGTGGAGGAAACCGTTCCATTGAAAGAAATTAACCCGGAGTTCGGGTCTTTAACTCCCTTCCACTCTGCCTGGCTTTGGGAAAAATTGGCCAACGTTCCTCTCAGCGAAAACCAATTACTAAATGCGTAGGCTCCGCTCAGCCCGCTTGTTGTTTCAACCGGACCAAGATAATCTTGGTTATTTCTATAAAATGGAAATTTGTTCATCGTAAAAAGCGCAAGCGACCATCTGTCTGTAATATTGGTAGCGTAATGCAATTCGAATAAAGGATCAAACGTTCCGGTGCCGAACTGAATGTGAAGGTGTTTTACCCCTTCTGCCTTAGCTGCCAACGGATCATCCTCGGTTTTGCCGATGGGTAATGAACTTCCAACAGCCACGTCCAATCTTCCGCTCGCTCCAAGGAATCCGTTAAAACGGTGAGCAATCAGAAAGCGAAGATCACTCAAACCTGTATAGGTTTCGTTCCGGTGGTGAATGTCGCGGTTTCGGATAACGGATTCTCTTTCGTAATCGCTTACCGGTTCCACAAAATCAACTGTTGCTGTTTGTGCTTTTATGTCATAGGGGATTCGAGCCCAGATAGTCCAGTTAGTGGCAAATGTGTATTCAAGACTTGTTTCAAAGCGATAAAAGTCCAGCGAAACAATATGATTGTGAAGAGGAACCTCAATGGCAGAACCTTCCGGTGACAAGCCTTTCCAGTTGGGATGTCCGCCCTGGTAATCGTGGCCATTTATAAAATTTAGTGTGGTTCGGAAGGCACCTTTACGAAGTGTGTCCGCACCTGCTTCCAGTTTCTCACTGCTTTGCAGGGCAGGATTACTGCACGCAGGGCATGATTGTGAAAATCCGGTTTTTGTATAAAAGAGGAATCCAATAATTACGGCAAAGAAAATGAGTGGCTTCTTCATTTTTTGTATTGCAGAATAATTTGCTCGACCTCTTCAATGCGATTCCCTTCCACTTTGCCCACGAATTTGCCACTACCATCAAATATAAGCGTAAACGGCAAGGCTGGCATTTTGTATTCTTTCGTAAGTTGCTTTGAGAGATTCGATTTCCAGTCTACTATGTCAACCTGTTTGAGAGCCATATCAGGATATTTTAGAAGCAATCGCTCTACCTTTGGTGAAAACACTTTACACGGCCCGCACCAATCGGCATAAAAATCAAAAACGGTTAACTTACCGGGAACAACAGATTCTTTCCAATTCAATTGACCACCGCCTTTGATAACTTCTATATTCAAATTTTTTCGCTCTTCATTCGTTAAAGACTTCACCAACTCATCTGCTGAGAACAGTGCTTCAAAATTGGTATGTTCTTTTATCGCATCCCTTATTTGCTGCTCAGTCATATTGGCTGAGGCAACCACAACAGCTTGCTTACTTGCAAAATCAACTTTCGCTTCCCGTATTCCCTCGGTTTTTAAGAGAACGTTTGTTGCAGTCTGAGCGCAGGCACCACACGTCATTCCCTCAATCGTGAATTCATACTTTTTCTCCGGTTCATTCCCTGACTGTGAAAAGGACGCTGTGTTAATTCCGGCCAGGAAGACCAGTAAAACAAATAGACGTTTATCAACCTTTTTCATTTGATTGGAATTTTTAATCGTGATCTCAAAGGCAAAGTTAGAGGCTGCTTGGAGGGGGTCTCCAAACTATTTTTGCAAAATCTTTTTTCTGAGATGAGCCTCTATTCGGGCAGCCTCTTTCAGTTTTTCCGGTACGCTTTCCAGGGGGATTTCAGGGAATAAATTCCGAAGCAGTTCGATATTTTGCTCATATCCGCAATCGCCCGGGCAATTTTGCCAGGAAAACGAAATCTTTTCAGCCAGGGCCTTACGGTAGACCTCATCAAGTAGCATAAGCGTGACCTTCTGCAAACCTGCCTGCACCGCTTTCAGTTGCAAAAGAGTTTGATCAGGAAATTCCTTGTCAACCATTTTCCCTACCGCAAGTAAGTGGCCCGATAGTCCCTTGATCGAATCTTTAAATTCCTTAGTCAGATCTTTTGAAATCATAAGCTGTAAATTTTTATTGAGCTCAACAGCATCTCTCATTCATTTGTACAGGGGGGCATTTAACGCTACCGTAAGAACAGAAAACACAGCAGTCACCTAACAAAGGTTTCAAAAGTGTTTTGCAATTCTCGCACTCGTAAAAATACTGACAGGCATCCTTTGGCATTTCTTCCTCTTTAGAAAAACCACAGCTCGGACACGTTATTATTGATTTTGTCACAATTGTTGTCTCCATTGCTTCTACGACTTTGTCTCTTCTTTTATCCTATTAATGTACTTGAAGAATGGTCTTAATATTTTCAGGTGGTCGGCCGTTAGCGAGTAGAAAATAGTCTGACCAACACGCTTTGCCTGGATAACATTGCTATCTTTTAGCTTTCTCAGGTGCTGAGAGATAGCTGGCACAGTCATCCCAAGAATATCACTGAGGTCACATGGACAAAGTTCTCCTTCTTCTTCAAGCAGATAGAGAATTTTTAATCTTACCTCATTGCCGGAAAGATCAAGAACACGTGCCAGGTCATGAAACGCCTGATCGTTTGATGTAATTTTCCTTTTGCACTCTTTAATCTGGTTGACATCGGCAAAAACGCGTATACAGGTGGTTTTGTCCATGAGCTAATTAAATTCATCGCAAGATACTAAGGGTTCATTATTTAAGCAAATACTTAAATACAGACTGTTCCATTGCATCATTAATCCTGGTACAAATTAGGCTTTGGCGGGAACGTGGCGGCAAGGAACTACGGCATAAACCCGCCTTCCTTCACACTTTCCATTTATTCCGTTCCTCCTTGCGCAAGTTCCTTCCAAAGCCTGTGGGTGCACCATAATTAATTCTTACGATTATGGAAAACACAAAAGAAACAAGACAGTACCAGGTAGCAGAGATTCAGCTTACCTACAAGTCAAACGTAAAACCTTCGTTACGTCCAAAGATCACCTGTTCAAAAGATGCCTATGAAGTATTATTGGAAACATGGGATGACAACAGGATTGAACTTGTAGAGCAATTCAAAGTGATGTTAATGAACAGAGCGCAAAAGGTTCTTGGAGTCTTCGAGGTATCAACCGGAGGAATTAGCGGAACGGTAGCCGACCCGAAACTAATCTTTGCTGCTGCTATCAAAGCTGCCGCATGTGGATTTATCCTGGCGCATTGCCACCCGTCTGGAAACTTGCAGCCGAGCCAGGCTGACATTCAGCTTACAAGAAAGATCAAGGAAGGCGGTAAGTTGCTGGAAATACAATGCCTTGATCATCTAATATTAACCAGCGAAGGATACTACTCTTTCGCTGATGAGGGGCTGTTATAAGGCCCTTTTTTTATTTCTCCTCAATAGTCCACCGTGTCTTTTAAAACTATTTGTACACATTTCACTTACACGTTCAGTTGGTTCACGTAGAGATAATTTGCAAATCGGACGAAGCCCCAATATTTGCCAACTTTCTGAGGTCATCTATAAAATGGTTTGAGATAGCAAAGGGAGTAGCAAGTCCAATAATTAGTACTAGCGACTGAAAGATATTGATACCTCATCGTTCCGGCTGTTCTAAGAGGCCCTCAAATTCTTAAATTCATGCATTTTAATAAGGTCAGGTATGAAAAAGTTCGATATTCGACCCCTTGGGTCTACAGATTACTAAATCCTTCAATGCCATAGGCTTGAAGGATTTAGTATTTATAGAAGCTTCTAGTGAGAATAATCTTTTTATACCGATCCCAAACTTTATTCGTATACGGCTGATCTGCTCTGCACACACCAAATGATACGCTTGTTGAATCAATAGGCCATTCTTTTTGGTCTTATTGAAATACCTACCGTTAACCCATATATGTGCACCCTATACAGTACTGCCATAAATCCTTCACGGGAATAAATTCCTCCTACTCTCCATTGGGAACGTTAAAGAAAATTTCTAACTGTGCTGCCAAACGGTACTACACAAAACATTTTTACATCAACCAAAAAAAATTAAATCACTATCCCATTCACTTCTTTGTTAGGGTTGGAAAGGAAAAACAAAATTGTTGTCACGCTTCAGCATGCATAAATATTTTTTCGCATGGAGTATCTCACACGGCATGCACAATAATTGGAGCAATGGAAATAATTTATCGAAAATTTTGGAAATTACAAATCTAGTAGTACCTTAGATGAGTTTTAAATGAATGTTTAACCAAAATTAAAAACGCTATGGCAAAGAAAGCGAAAAAAGCAGCTAAGAAAAAGACCGCAAAGAAAGCTGCTAAGAAGAAGAAGTAATTGACGTTGATGGAAACATCAACAAACAAAAAGAGCTGATCAATGATCAGCTCTTTTTGTTTTATAGAGGTTTGAAAGGTGGAGCTGCAGGGAATCGAACCCTGGTCCAGAGAAGATCATAATCGTATCTTCTACATGCTTAGTTGACTTTCATTGTCGGGAATAAGCCGGCAGGCAACAGCCAACCCACTCCGTAGTTGCGTTATCTTAGCCGTGTGGTACAACCACACACGGAGCAGTTCTGCAAAACGACACCGCTATACCAGCACCTGCAGAACAGCGCACTGAGCGATGATGGCCTCCCCGATCTTATCGGGGATAAGCTAACCCAACGTTACGTCAGATTAAGCAGCCATGGCGTAGTTAGTCTCGCCACGTATGGTTCAGGACTATCTTTCAAGGCTCTCATCCTATGAGCCTGCATGCTTACACACGTTATAACACATCCTGTCAAAACCGGTCAGCCCCACAATACCTCAAAGAACATACAGCCGTTACGCTGTTAAGGCAGACAAATATACGTGCAAAAAAGTTCACAGCGGCAGGTTACTGATTTTTGACAGATACCTTAATTTTAAAGCCACATGAAATGCACACCCTATTTCATTATTATTTTACTGAGCAGCCACATGGTAGTGGCGCAAATCCTCAATATCGAAAAATCTGTACTTGATCGTGATACTACTAAAAAGTATTTGGGCAACATTAATGGAAACCTGCTGCTCTACAACCGAAGCGCGGCAGCAGATGAGCCCGTTGAGTTTTTTGGATTTGATTTCCGCTCCAGTATTGCCTGGTTCCCGGGCAAGCACAGGCTTTCTTCAATCAGCCGGATTGACTACCTCAAGATCAATGAAGATCCCTTTCTCAACACCGGTTATCAGCACTTCCGGTTCGATTTCCGAAAAGACCGAAAGGTACATCCCGAAATTTTTACACAATACCAATACGATAACTTTCGTGGGTTAGACCCACGCCTGCTCGTGGGTACCGGCATGCGGCACCGACTTTACCGTGACGAACACTTTACGCTCATTTTTAGTGTGGGTATTATGTATGAGTCAGAGAAATGGACCCATCCTAAAACCGAGGAAATTATCCGCATTGCTTTTTGGAAATCAACCAATTACCTGGTTTTTCGAATTAAAATTTCTGAATGGGCCGACTTTAACTCCGTTCAATACTTCCAAACGGCATACGATCCGGGCATAGAAGTTTTCAGGCATCGGTACAGCACAGACGTTAATCTGAACACCAAACTTACCGCCCGGCTCAATGGACCACCTCATTTACACTGAGTTTCGAAAATCGCCCAATTGTGCCTATTGTGCGAACCATTTATCGGTTCAGCAATGGGATTACGTACAAATTCTGACAAGCACTTTTGCATTGGGTCAGTCCGGCACATATCCTAAAAATCATTTCTTATATACACTTGAAATAGATTAATTTGCCGCCATGGAAAACTTTGTTGTTTCGGCACGCAAATACCGCCCTACAGGTTTTGAGGAGGTTGTTGGACAGGAACATATTACCACCACCTTAAAAAATGCCATCGACAATAATAAGCTGGCACAGGCATTACTTTTTTGTGGCCCCCGGGGTGTTGGCAAAACCACCTGTGCCCGCATAGTTGCCCGTTTAATTAACGGCTTTGAAGAAAAGGCCGAAGTTAACTCCCTGAATATTTTTGAACTCGATGCTGCCTCCAATAATTCCGTTGAGGACATCCGAAACCTTATCGACCAGGTGCGTTACCCGCCCCAATTCGGTAAATTCAAGGTATACATTATTGACGAGGTTCACATGTTATCGAATGCAGCCTTTAACGCATTTTTGAAAACACTTGAAGAGCCGCCCGCCTATGCAATTTTTATACTGGCTACTACCGAAAAGCATAAAGTAATACCTACCATATTATCCCGCTGCCAGATTTTTGATTTTAACCGGATACAGATATCGGACATCGGAGATCATTTAAAAGCGATTGCCAAACAGGAAGGAATTAAGGCAGAAGACGAAGCCCTTCACCTGATTGCCCAAAAAGCCGATGGGGCGCTTCGGGATGCGCTATCCATTTTCGACCTGATGGTCACATACTCATCCGGCAAGGGTATAACCTTTAAGGATGTTTTACAGAACCTGCATATACTTGATTACGATTACTATTTTACCCTAGTAGACACATTGCTTTCGGAAAATCATACACAACCGTTGTTGATTTTGGATGAGATACTCCGCAAAGGTTTTGACGGACAAAATTTTATTGTTGGCTTGAGTGAGCATATACGCAACTTACTGGTATCGCAGGATGCACGTACTACCAACTTAATGGAGGTTCCGGAAAGCGTAAAAAATAAGTATGCGCAGCAAGCCCAGGCCGCCTCCCCTTCCTTGCTCCTCTCCTGGCTTAACATAGCCAATCAATGCGACATCCAGTATAAGAGCAGTAAAAATCAACGGTTGTCTGTTGAACTGGCCTTGATGAAGATGGCCAACGTTCATGCCGTTATAAACATGGATACGCTTTCTCCTCAACCCGAGGCAGTAAAAAAAAAATTAGTGACGAGTCCGTAAAGGAACCCGAGACTATCCCTTTAGCGCAAACCCCGGAGGAAATTCCTCCTACTATCAACTTACCAAAAAAAGTAGTTACGGAAACTGTTGAACCAACATTGCGTTCCACCTCACGCAGTAAGAGCACACCAAAAATTCCGGCACTTAAAAACATTTTACAATCGGGTACTATATTGGTTGAACCTGAACAAAAGGAAACTATCCAGCCATTAACTAACCAGCCTTATACTTTTGAACGTCTACAGGAAGTATGGATGGAGTTTGCAGATAAGCGAAAAAAATACCGGGCAGAGTATCAGCTCCTAACACAGCAAATTGATCTTCGCGAATCAACCGTACTTGTACACCTGCACAACCCGGTTCAGGAAACCTTGCTTAATGATTTGAAAAGCGATCTGATGCAATACATACGGGAAAGTCTGAATAATTACACCATTCAGATATCGGGTGAATTAAAAAGCAATGACAGCAAAAAGGTTATCTACACCAATCGTGAGAAATTTGAACACTTGGCAGAAAAAAATCCTAACCTGATACTCTTGAAAGATCGGTTAGGACTCGATCCGGATTTTTAAATGTCGTTATTTCTTCTCTTCGTAATTCTGGAAGCTGTAGCGGAAACCAAAATTAAAAGCCTGGCTCAACTGCACGCCCGAATCCTGGTCGAAATCGTAAAGCAAAATGCCTCCTAAACCAACGCTGATAAATTTATTCACCTTGGCAGTCAGCATAAGGTCTAATCGGTGGTCGATGGTTTTGGCTGCCAGTGTTTCATAATTAGCAAACATGAGGTAACGCCACTTCAAATTCAGGTTGGTGGCAATGTCCTTATCAAAATCGGCTGTGAGCTGAAAGGCCAGCCACTCAAAGCGGGTTGACTCGCCAAGTTCTACACCGTAGGGGCGCACGGGGTCAACCGCGTCAAATCTTCCGTTATTGTCCCGAACGATAGTTACCCGGGGGGCAAAGGGTGACATCCGCACAAAGAAGTAATCAACAGGCTTATACTGCAAACCCCAGGCAGATGTTATAAAAGCCGGAGCAAAAATGTCGGAAATAAGATCTTCGGTATCGTCTGCATTGTATCGAAATCCTTTCGTAAACTGGCTCATAAAATTCAGGGATGTGAACACATCCCACTTTTCACTAACCTTATAGCCCACCTTCGTATCAAAAAACATACGGTCAAGGGTTTTGCGAAAACCTTGTCCACTGTTTTCAACAAACCCATATAACATGTCGATTTCGTTAGCCCACGTAATTTTTTCGCGGGAATAATTAGCCTTATAGTTAAATGCAGAATTCAGACCAATGGAGTTGATACCCCCGGCCTTCCAATTAGAGGAAAACGAAGCCTGATTGACATTCAAATTAAAGAGTAACTTTTTCTTCCAGTTAGAAGTGGTATCGGGCTTTACAACCTGGGCATTGGCACTAAGCGTGCACAGTATGGAGCAAAGTAGTAGTACTACTCCAAAAGTGAGGGCTCTTTTCATAAACGATCGTGGTTTGATTTATAGACTTTTGAACAGCGGAAATCAAATATTGTTGAGCTTGATCTCTTCCAGGGCAATTTCGGTAAGCGGTTTGGTGATGAATTTAATAACGTGGTTGTTGTTCACAATTTTATCGATATCGCGCTTATTATCAGAACTGGACAGAATAATGACTTTACACTTATTGCGGACAATTTCATTGAATTTTTCGAACTCGTATAAGAAAACGAAGCCGTCCACGATGGGCATGTTAATATCCAGAAAAATCAAACTGGGCAGGTTTTCCACTTTGTTTTCGTTCTCTTTCAGATAATCAAGCGCAGCCTTACCCGATCCCTTCGCTTCAACCCGCTTGGAGAATTTGGTGATTTCGATAATGCGTTTACTGATAAAATTGTCAGTATCATTATCATCTACCAACATTACTAAATCAATGGATTTTGTATCTGTTTCCATCCCAATAACAATCAATTACAATGCTTTAAGTTCAAACAAAATCACAGGTCACAAAAATATCCTTTTTTAAATACTTTAAGCCTGTCCTTGCTAAAATCGGGGGGTTGACGTAATAAATTCATAGAAAAGGGAGTAAAATCAGGCCTATTTAACCTGAATCTTCAACTTCTCACCGGTGGCCACACTAAAATCCTTCTTCTGATTCCAATCCATAAGGTCTTTTATGGTAACACCATACTTTCGGGCAACACTATACAGCGTATCGGATGGTTTTACTTCATAGATCATAAACTCACCTTGCTTTTCGGTGTCCATAAGGCTTTTGGTCTGGACCGGATCTTGAAGCATTAATGTTTGACCGGGTTTTATACCGTCTTCCATCTTCAGCTGATTCCAGTTCACAATATCCATAACCCCTAATCCATATCGTTTGGAAATGGCATAGAGGGTTTCACCGGCTACAACAATATGTTGGGTGGGCAGAGATTCAGGTTGAGCGATCGCAACCGATTCATCAACCTTGGCGGGAGCTGTTTCGGCTGACCCAGGGACGGGGACCACGACATTGGCGATCACTTGTTCTTCCTCCCTTTTCTCAGGCTCAGGTGATACAACGGCAGGCCAAACCTCCGATTTGCTTATGGATGCCGTTGGGTTAACCGACCAACTAAAAAATTCACCAGTCTCTACCTCAACTGTATTGGCGATAACCGGTTCAGCGCCCGCAGATTTGGGTGCGCCTGACAGCACCACCAGCGTGCCTGGCTTGAGCGATGAAGCCGGCAAACCCGGGTTTAACTTTGCCAATCTTTTTAACTGAATTCCGTATTGCTGACTAACTGACCAAAGCGTTTCATCGGATTGCTTTATTACATGTGAAGCTATCTGGGTTTTTGATTTCTTCCTTTTCAGATAATAATACTGACCCTCGACCAACGGATCGCTAATGGAAAGATCGTTGCACACCAGAAAAAAAGATAACCCTACTCCGGCTCGCTTGGTCAGTGTTACTGCATTCTCACCAGCTTGAGCCTTTATGGCGGGTATTCCATTTATTGTTTTCTTATCAGTGTGTGAAGCCAATGCTGGTTTGGCATCAAGTTTTTTATGTGGATCGTGTTTACCATGCCCGGTATTGATTTTTTCAACCGAAGCGTAAACCGGTTGTGCTTCACCTTTAACCGGTATGGATACAACATAATTCCGGTCTCCGGGAATTGTTCCCTTGCGGGCCCATTTATTATACTCCAACAAAATCTCCTCCTCAACCGAAACTTCTTTAGCCAATGCTGCCAGTGACTTAGGGCTGCTGTTTTCGAAGGCAATAACCTTTATTTCACCGTGCCCTTTTACAGCGCCTTCAAATGCAATTTTATGGGCCAGAAATTTTTTTACATACCAATAGGTCTGGCTGGTGATTTCCATATGTTTTGTACCACTCTCATAGTCCTTAACCGAGCGCTGTACACCACCGGCACCCATTTGATAAGCTTGTAAAGCATATAGCCAATTGTTAAAAAAAGTATTATTCTTTTTTAGGTATTGCGCTGCCGCCCGGGTAGAGGAGACAATGTTCATCCGCTCATCAATTTCCTTATCAACACGCAAACCCATCTCTGCTGCCGTAAAATCTTTGAACTGCCAAAAGCCTACGGCATTCGATACCGACACAGCATCGGGTATCAAGGCGCTTTCCTGAATAACCAGGTATTTGAAGTCGTCTGGCAAGCGCTCTTCAGCAAATATTTTCTCGATAATGGGAAAATATGTTTTTGCCCGATCAACTTTTATATTGAAATATTTAGGGTATTGGGTAAGGGCATCAACATCTTTTTGAATTTCTCTGCGGGCATCGTCACGGATGGTGAGTGTCATGCCCGCAAAGTTCATCTTATGGGGAACTTCCGGAGTTTGAGCCAACACCACATGCAGAAGTAAACTAAAAATGGCTGTGAGTCGCATACTGCTAAGGTTAAAAAATATTCAGCCTAAAAAATCAATCCTTCACTTTACGTGCAATCATAATGCCATCACGCACAGGCATCAGGATATTCTCAACCCGGGTATCGTTTTGGATTTTCTGATTGAAATCCATGATGGCCCGGGTGTCCTTATCTGGTTTTTCATCCAGCACCTTTCCACTCCACAACACGTTGTCAGCCAGGATGTAACCACCCAAAGGTACAAGATTGAATACTAAATCGTAATAGCGGGCGTAGTTTTCTTTATCGGCATCAATAAAAACGAGATCGAAAGGACCTTTCAACTGTGGAATAATTTCCAAGGCATTGCCAATACGGTAGTCAACTTTATTCACCAGGCCTGCTTCGTTGAAATATTGCCGGACCCTTTCCTCCAGTTCCTCATTAATATCCAGGGTTATCAACTTTCCGTCCGGTGTAAGCCCCTCTGCCAGGCATACTGCTGAATAGCCTGTATAGGTGCCGATTTCCAGAATCGCTTTTGGCTGAAGCATACAGCTTACCATCGCCAACAACCTTCCCTGCAAATGCCCGGAAAGCATGCGTGGCATAAGTACCTGTGCGTGCGTGTCACGATTAATCCGCTTTAATAATTCACTTTCGGGTGAAGTGTGTTGCTCGGCATAGCCCAATAACCCGGCATTCAGTATATTCATTTTACTTGGGAATCATTGTTAAAAAACTTAAACCATCGGGGTCAAACATTTCCTCGGCAATGCGTCTCAGCGTTACTGAATCCGTTTCATTGATGATTTCAAAAACTTCATTCAGCGATGGCACACGGTTTAAATCAAGGGTTGATCGGCCCAGCAACATCATCATGGTTTGATTGTTTTCTTCTGCCATGGCCATCTGTCCCTTCAATTGTTCTTTGGCGGCCTTTAACTGACGGCCATTGAGTTGTTTACTCCGAAACTTATCCAACTCGTGTTGAACCAAGGTTATGCACCGCTCAAGTTTGTTAGGCTTTGTGCCAAAGAAAACAGCAAACATTCCGGTGTCCGTATAAGAAATGTAATGCGCATCAATAGAATAAACATACCCATACCTTTCGCGCAATGCCATATTGAGACGTGAATTCATACCGGGACCTCCCAACATGTTCACCAGCAAATAAAATGGAATCCTGTAGTTATGATGAACCGGGTATGCCGGACGACCAATCGCACATTTGGCCTGCTTAACCGGTCGTATCAGTTCTTTGTATTGTGGTTTGTACTTTCCAGCCGGCTTTCTTTTTGCCGTTCGCTTTGAGGATTTTACGGTAAAATAGTTGCAAAAAATTTTCTCAACTTCCCATGGGGGTAAATTGCCCACACAACTGAACACAATTCTTTTGGTATCCACACGCTGTTTAAAAAATCCTTTGAAGTCTGCACGCCTGAATGTAGACACAGTTTCCTGGCGGCCAAGGATGTTCATCCCCATCGGATGCTTGTCATAAATAACCGATTCGAATTCATCCTGTAAAGAGTCATCCGGATTGTCCAGGTACATGGCCATCTCCTGAAGAATAACGCCACGTTCTTTTTCTATTTCCGATTCGGGAAAAATTGAATGGAAGGTAATATCGGACAGCACATCAACTGCGCGTTCAAAATACTGGTCCCGGACTGAGGCAAAGAATACCACTTTTTCTTTGTCGGTATAGGCATTTAATTCGCCACCTACCGAGTCGATACTGCTGATAATCTGGTAAGATTTTCGTTTCCGGGTGCCTTTAAAGGCAAGGTGCTCCCAAAAGTGTGTTATGCCTTGTGTAGGTTCGTCTTCATCACGACTGCCCACATCCAGAAATACGCCACAATGAACTATTTGCGTATGTTCCACCTGTTTATAAACGAGGCGAATTCCATTACTTAATACAACACGATGCAGTTCTTCTTTCATACCGGGTGCTAAAATACCATGTAAACGACTACCGTCCCAACTGCGAACATAGGTGACCGCTCACGGGCAAGCATTTGCGTTGAGTTTACTCATTTTAGTTAATTTGAAAAGATTGAAAATGGCATGTCAATTGTAAATCAACTTGCACTATGGAAACACAACGCGTAAAAACCTGCTTTACCATTACGTTTACCGATGAACAATTTAACCGGGCGAAAGAATATGTTGAAGACATGAAGCGCCATCCCAACCGGGTTTTCTGGCGGGGTAAAGAAGGCAAAACCGACCAGGAGCTTATTGTGGAGCAAATTGCCCACCGGATTTTGTCGGGCTTTTACAACGATGATCCGTATAATGCCGGACGTTACATTGTGCGCATGGAAGCCGGTATTAACGGCAATTGAATCAGATTCGCTCCAGAACCTTTTCAATTAAGGCCTCCACAATTTTTTCAGGATCTTTCGCGAATTTGTTTTTCATGCGGTTGGCAATGATGGCATTAACACTCAGCATGTCGTGGCCCAATAAGCGGCCCATAGCATAATAGGCGGCCGTCTCCATCTCAAAATTCGTAAGCCAGAAGTCGCTGGTTTTATTGTGATAAAAATTTAGGTCATCCAACAGTTTAGGCATACGCGTAGTTGCCCTGACCTTTCTTCCCTGCGGGGCATAAAACCCGGGTGTTGTAATGGTGTTACCCCGTATCATGTCGTGAGCGATACGGTTAAACAGTGTTTCAGACCCCTGAACAACATACGGCCGGAAAGGGATTTTTACCTTTTTCTGAATATCTGCAGCAATTGATTTTTCAAAAGTGGTGGCCGGTAAATCGTAAAAGGTCATCAGGTTATCCAAACCAACGGCATAATCCGTAGCCAGGTGAGCACCCAGGGGAATATCCTCCTGCAATCCTCCTGAAGTTCCGATGCGGATTATTTTGAGTTTCTTCTTTCGTGATTTCGGCTCGCGGGTTTTCAAATCCATGTTTACCAGCGCGTCAATCTCCGTCATAAAAATTTCCACATTATCGGTTCCGATGCCGGTGCTGATCACGGTGATTTTCTTACCATTGAAATGACCCACGTGTGTAATAAACTCACGTTTGTTCATCTCAAACTCAACTTCATCGAAGTACTGGCTTACCTTATAAACCCGGCTGGGATCACCCACGGCAATAATGATATCCGAAACATGTTTGGGCAACAGGTTAAGATGGTAAACACTTCCATCTTTATTCAGAATTAAATCGGTTTCAGATATTTTAGGCATACGTTATTGCTTTATGGGTTGGGCAGGATTTCCAAATACAGTTTCACCATCTTTAACCGGAGCAATAACTACTGCACCCGCGCCTACCCGTGCACCTTTGCCAATAGTAACACCCGAAACAATCGTAACACCTGACCCGATAAACGCCTCAGGCTCTATACGCACACCTGAATTAATAATGCTTCCCGAACCGATTTGCGCAAAATCTCCTAAGGATGCCTCTGCCCCGATAAGCGCACCGCATTGCAGGATACAATGACTGCCCAATTTTGCTCCCACACCAATTTTAACACCTGAATCAATTAAATTACCATGACCCAGTTCCACATGGCTGGCCAGCAAGGCATCGCGGTGAATGGCATTTACGGGCTGTACATGACGAACTTCGTTAAGCATTTTTACCAGGGTTTTCCGGAACCGGTTATCGTCAACGGCTACGAACGCTTCACATTTTTTTCCTATTAACTTAAGAAACCCGTCATCATCCGTGTTGCCCAGCACCACAATTCCGTCAATTTCCTTTCCGTGACGCTGGTTATCGTCATCTAAAAATCCATACACCACATTTCCGTTTACCTCAAAAATTTCCCGGGCTATCCGCCCCAGGTAGCTTGTGCCAAAAATTAGTACAGGATTATCCATAGTTTTTTTGCAAAAAACAAATGTACCCTCATTACAACAGCCTCACAAGGACGAAAATCAGTTGATCTTGAAAAGTTTTGCAAACCACCGATCAAGCGGTGAGTTGTACATAACCAGCATAACAAAATAAGGGAAGAAACCGACACGGTACCTGGCATACGTACCAAAGTTTGGAGCAGAAAGCGTAAGAAATACACACAACATGGCGCAGTAAACCAGAATGGAGAATAACAGCAAGCGATCAGGCGAGGCTGTTAGTTTAGTTACATTTCTGAAGGCTAAAGCAGTAAGGAATATTAACAACAGGTTCTCCAAACTCACCACCAACTGAAAAACATTACTCGCTTCCCAAATAAAAGGCCGAAATAATCCCGAAATCAAAGCCCATGGCGCATGCAGCAGCATACTACCGATTTCAGGCTTCAGATTATTAAAATGAACCATCTTATCCGGATCAGATTTCTCATCGAAAGCCTCATAATTTTCTACCACCACTTCAAAAATTCGTTGCGGATAAAAATTGGGATGAACAAACGTAACCACAAAAATGAAAACCATCAGTAACACCACCAGCAAAACAAATTCGCGGTAAGCAGAAGCAGCCGAAGGCCGCATCCGGTTTTGCACAAACCATCGTGTTAACAAAGCCGACAACGCTACCGGTAAAAAAACTGCAGCATAGTAATACTTAAGGCTCCACAGAATCCACACACAAACCACTGCCGTTGCCAGTTGTAACCAGGTAATTTTATGATTCTGCCAGACAATAAGAAACAAACCGGTCATTCCGTAGAGCACGGTCATGGCCACACTCTCCTTGATAATTCCGGCACTCCAGAACACACACGAAGGAAAAAACAAAAGCGCCACAACGGCAGATGTAGCAAACGCAGGAAAGTTCAGGCTTATTCGTTTCACCAACCACCAGGCCGCAGCAAATGAAAAAAATGAAAAGTAAAGCGAGATGATCCAATACTTGTTGCCGGTAATGATTGAAAATAAACTCACCAGCTTAACGAAAAACAACGTTCTGTTCTCACCTGAAAAAGCCTGGTCCTTTTCAACCCATAAATAGCGGAAGTACTCAACCCAATCTGCCCTTCCTATGTCCGCTAACCGTATACTTTCCTGAAAAAATGAAAACGTATCACTATCCACATAGTAGCTGCTGTAAATCAGGCCCAATACAATACCCGAACCCAGTTTTATCAAAAGTGCCGGCCAGTAAAGTTTATCAAGAGATGATGTGTTATACTTAAACCACCACCAGGCTAACAGAAAGATAACAACACCATGAACACCACAGAGAATGATCGTCATACGGGTTGTATTAATGAAGCGCCTACTGTACAGTCGAGGCATCTTCGCTTCATGCAATATGCATTGTACAGTTCAATAAGTGCTTGCGAATCGAACGATGTTTTAGCGGTATAGCCTAACTCAGTCCATTGCCGGGTAATGGTATTTTTTTCAGCGGGTATTTGCTGTAGCCAATCCACAGCCCGATCCATATAAGCCTGGTCGTCATGTGTCAGTGCATAGGCAGCCAATAATGGTACAGCGGTGTTTACAATAAGATTTTGAATACTGGATCGCCCCAATACAGGAACGCTGCTGGTTAACTTGCCAAACTGGTAGTGTGTTTTCCAGTAATCCGATTGTTGAACAGTCAGCCAGGCAAATAAATCTTTATAGTCAATGGTGTTGACAATTGTGGAGAATATATTTTTTCGCTGGTGAATGACTGCCGCTAACTGGGCTACTCTCACCGTGGGGAAATTTGCAGGCCGCAAGCGCAAAAACCGCCATTGCGATTTATGGAGCCGTTTGTTCTCCAGTCCATATTTTATTTCAAGCAGCTCAAACTCCCGAACCAATACCCGCGTGTATTCATCGGCTTTAACTTTTTCCAAAAAACCAGCCTGACCAAAAAGTAAAGCCTCAACTTGGCGAGGTTGATCGACATGTTTCAATAAAATCTTGTACGGTAGAGATTCTGCTAATCGCAGGAATGAATCAGTATTGACTTTAAATCCAAAATTTTTACTGAGTAACTGATAGGCCGTTTCTTCCCAATCGCCCTGGTTGCGCTTCAACATTTCAATAACCACACCTGCTTTTATTTCCAATCGTTGTGTTAAAGCTTTATCCAGCATGGATAATTTTACCAGGTCACCAACTTTACGCCACGAAGATGAGCATGGTATACGATCCGTACTCGTAAATAATTTTTTATAACGACTCCACAAGGCGGTATCAACTCTGTTTTTTAATTCCAATGTTGCCATTAGCGTGCTGTCTGATCGGCTAATGGGTTTATCATTTTCCCACACTACATGAAGTATTACCTTTTCGTAGGCAGCATCATCGCTATGTTTATGATCGTTCCAACCGGAAGCCTTGATATGTATTTCCACACTTCCGCGCCACTCAAGGTCGCCTATTTTTACTTTGGCCTCACTAAAATCCGGACCGGCATGAGTATTACGGATACCCGGATGCACTATTTGAATAGTTTCTCCTGCAGTGGTACATAAATCCTTCTTTGTGAAGTATTGAAATTGCCAGATATAGTGGAGAAAGGATTCGGTCATTTCAGTCTAAAAACTCTACAGTTATTTCAGGCGTAACACGACTAAAATCCTTGTCTTGAGTTTTTATGCGCAGATTATAAGTAGAAGATATTACCGTTTGATAAGCATCATCAAAATCCAGTTTATAATTGACAGCCATCTGAGCAATACCTGGATATTTTTTTATTGGCAAGGATAAAACCCCGATATTATTCCTGATATCCGACAAGAAGCGATTATAAGCATCAAAATTTTTCGCTCGAAATAATATAACCCCGATAGTATGTAGGGAAAAATCTGAAATAAAGACTTTGTGCTTTGGGTTAACTAAAAATTCTTTACACAAAGCACTATTCCTTTGACCAAGTAGAATCTCTAAAAAAACGTTGGTATCCGCAAGATATTTCATCGCCACTCATTAGCTTCGTGTTGCAAATCAACCGCGGTTCTGTTATTCTTTAAGGAATTTTCCCAATCAAATGAAAATCCGTTTTGTTTTTTCTCTGCTTTACTGCTTTGGCGAATCAAGTTTTCAGCCAGATCAATAATCTGGCGCTGAATCTTCTTGGGGAGTGACTCGAACCGATTTAAAAATGTAGCTACATCCATAAATTTCAATATGAACTTAACAAATCTACAATTTTTGATCTAACTCAAGAAACCGACTCATTTGTTCCTTCAGTAATTTTGCCTCTTTTGCTGCTGCTTCAGCAAAATCCTTTCCTTCGGAAGCATAAATAATTGACCTTGCTGAATTCACCAGCAGGCCACACTGCTTATTCATTCCAAATTTCGATACCATTTCCAAATCACCACCCTGTGCCCCAATACCCGGCACCAGGAAAAAATGGTCCGGAGCCAATTCACGAATGTGCTGCATTTTATCAGCTTGGGTAGCCCCTACCACAAACATTAATTGATCGGGGGTAGCCCAGGTTTTAGCTTTCAGTATTACTTCTTCATACAGTCTGCGATTCGTTACTTTTGATTCCATCAATTGAAAATCAGCACTACCGGGGTTAGAAGTATGTGCTAACAAAATCACCCACTTGTCTTTAAACTTCAAAAATGGCTTTACAGAATCTTCACCCATATAAGGAGCCACAGTTATAGCATCAAAATTCATTTGCTCAAAGAATGCCCGCGCATACAGTGAGGAGGTATTGCCAATGTCGCCACGTTTGGCATCCGCAATGGTGAAGCAATCTTTCGGAATATAGTCCAGTGTTTTCTGCAAGCTCTCCCAACCTTTTGGGCCAAGGGCTTCATAAAAAGCAATATTAGGTTTGTAGGCCACACAAAACTGATGCGTAGCATCAATAATGGCTTTATTAAATGTAAAGACCGGATCGGGCTCGGTTTTTAAATGCGATGGGATTTTGTCCAGGTCGGTATCCAATCCAACACAGAGGTAGGATTGTTTTTTTTTGATTTGATTAAAGATCTTGTGATAATTCAACTTACCTGTTTTGACAGGCAAAATAGCCAATCGAAGCAAGAGTATAAAGCTTTGAGAAATTTATTTGATTTCGCATCTTTAGTTAAATAAAAGATTACATGCGGCAGATCCTAATCCCTTTACTTTTTATAAATGCAACTGTTCTTAATGCACAAATATCCGGACAAGTAAAAGATTTTAAGTCACAAAAACCTTTAAAAGGTGCAGAGATATTCGTTGATGGCGGATTAACTAATGCTGTTTCAGATGAAAATGGTTATTTTACATTGGAGGGACTTCAGCCGGGTACACATAAAATTGCGTGTTTCAAAAAGGGATATAGAACTGATGCCAAAGTTTTATCCGTAAAAAAAGGCGAAAACATTGTTCTATTTATTCTTAAAAAAAATTATAATACAAAAAAAATTAAAGAGAAGGCCATTATTGCTGAAGTGATTTCCAACGCAATTCAGCGAAATGAACTGTTTCCTGAGTGGGATCAAAAACTTGTTACTCGATCAGTATCTCTAAAAGCCCAGGATTCAAAAATTTTTGGAATGATCTCATTCCAAAATCTAGCACTTGGATACGCTGTAGAGTATCATCTTCTTGATTACACAGGAAAAACTTCAAATCTCTTAACAAAATTTATCCCTCTTCGCGGTTCTGAATCCGATGAGAACCTTTGGGCCGAGAATCGATTTGCGCGTTTTAAACTTACTGCAAATAATTTTCTTGAATCAGTCTTACAGAACACCAATTCAGTTTACGGTTATCACGTGTTCGATGTCAACAATCAAATACAAATGCTGGATAACCAATTAACCATTGGACTTAGTGGCGAAAATAATATTCTCAAATTAGATCAACAGCTAAAAATTATATTTACCGTTGATGAGAAAACACACAACTCCTGGATTGAGGCCAATGGCCGCGTTGTCTTTGATGACAATGGATTGATACAGAATAAAGATTCAGTGCGACTAATCGGGACATTCGCTGATAAGTCCTTATCTGGTCTTTTACCCATAGAGTATTCGCCACCGGTTGAATGGAGACGGTTTAATCTGGAACCCTATTTTGAAAAAGCTTACATACATACGGATAAGTCGTATTACTTTCCAGGGGACACAGTATGGTTCAAAGTGTACATGAATTACAAAACGCTACCACTTATTGAGTCATTAAGCAAAGTACTCTATGTTGATTTAATTGAATCACAGGATGACAGCAAGCCATCGGTTACTAAATATTTAAAAATTGAAGATGGGGAAGGCTGGGGTGAATTTGTATTACCTGAAACACTTACATCTGATTTTATTGCTTTACGGGCATATACAAACTGGCAACGTAATTATGGAACAGATCAGATTTTCTTAAAATATTTTCCCGTTGTACAAAGAAGTGTTAACCTGAGGAACCAAAGGACTGATTTTGAGAAAGACAATAACGTTTTGATTTACTTCGACAAACCTGGTTATTCTAAAAGGGACAAGATTCGTCTAACGGTTTCCGTTGTTGATGAAAATAATATACCATCTTCTTCATGGATGTCTGTATCCGTGACAGACCTATCAATGGTTAGAGTATTACAGGATTCCTTAACGATAACAAAATCATTTGAAATAAAACCCTATCCGATCCCAAGTAAAATCAAATATCCTATTGAACAAGGATTAAGCTTAAACGCAAGGTTTATCAGCGAAAATAATAAGCCCATAGAGGCTTCTCTCACACTAATGTCGGAGAAGTTTGCCCAAGCTTTTGAATTCAATACAGACATTTATGGTAAATTTTCAATACATGGACTTGACTTCACAGATTCTGCCACCGTTAGGTATTCTGCTAAAAATGATCCATTTCAGGTATTCGGCAAAATTGAAATACTAAGGGAAGATCCCCTGCCCCTTCAATTAAAATGGCCAAAACCCTCAGAAAATATTGAGAAAGCTGATTTTAAAATTGATAAAAATACAACCTTGCTAAGAGAAGTTATTGTTGAGGCAAAAAGAATTGCCGTGCAGCAGAAAAAAACTGAGCAAGATAAAATTAAACTAGTTAAACCCTTTGGTGAGCCTAACTATGTTTTGGAGGGAAATAGACTAAGAAGAGGTGCGGTTAATGTTATTGAAATGATGCGTGGTCAAATTCCAGGATTGGCAATCGGCTTCAATGGCGCAAACTACTCCATTAGATTTACCCGTTCCGGCTCCATTAGTCTGGACACTAGTCCAGCTGTTTTTATAGATGATATACCCACCGGTGGGAATATTGAACCAACACTATTGGCAATAAATCCCTTTGATGTTGCTGCCATTGAATTTATTACCCGGCTAACTTCTGTTGGTGGAGCGCAAGGGGCTAATGGTATTATTGCTATTTATACCCGGGCGGGGGGATTGCGTGGAAGATTTATTGAGGATGAGAAATTAAAAATGTTTTCTTTAAAGGGATATGCCACGCCTTCAAGGTTTTCTGGTATTGATCATAAAAAGACTTTTGTTCCTCAAAATTCTGATTTCAGATCAACCATTTATTGGTCTCCTTCTGTTGTTTCCTCCCGAAAAGCAGGCCCAGCCAGAGTTGACTTTTTTGCCTCTGACTCTGCCGGACCTTATTTAATTACAATTGAAGGAGTTACTGATAAAGGAAAGCCATTCAGACATGAACAACTATTGGAACTAAGCTCTGAAGATTAAGAGTGAACAAGTTTAACAGTGTAATTAACGAAGGTCAATAACCTCAACCCCCGGATACTTCTTCGGATCAAACGTAAAAAAAGCATCAGCTATTGCAACATTGGGCGTGAACTTGGAGATAGTATACTTGTACTTATTCCCGCCCTTATCAAACATCGTCCAGCTTTGGATGCTTTTATCCTTTTTACCGATGTTCATTTTTATTTTGAAATACTGGGCATCTTTTTTTTCCGGCACCAGGTCAATCACTTCACACAACACGCCATTTTCAGTCTGATCTTCGAGGTATAAATACTTAAATCCTTTTTTATACAACTCGTAAATCTTGGAGGGGTTTATCTCATCCGCATCGGGATCGTAGTTATCAATATTTACTTCTTTTGCTGCAGGCAGGTAGGTCCATACCGTGGTACCGTTATTAATAATTTCCTGATCGTCCATAGCCAACCGGAACTTGTCACCCTTCACTGTAATTTTACCTTTAAACTCCTCCTTTATACCTTCCGTTTCGTTGGTCATGCTTGAGGTTATGTTGGCCTCAAATGATGTATAGGCTTTGTATCGTTTACTCATAGCCTCCAGAATTTCAAGGGCTTTAGGATCGTATTGAGCAAATGAGGCCTTTACAAAAAGAGCCAAAAGAAGGGTTACAAAGAGCTTTTTCATTAATTATCCGAAGTTTGATAGCACATTTAAACGGACTGCAAAAATAGGTTACTGCCCGTGTTTTTCCTTCAATCCATTCAATAATTGTTCCAAACTCAACTCGTCTTTAATAAGGACTTCGCGAGCTTTGCTCCCCTCAAAAGCACCTACAATACCGGCCGCTTCAAGTTGGTCGATGAGCCGGCCGGCCCGGTTATACCCCAATTTAAGCTTCCGTTGAAGCAATGAGGTACTGCCCTGCTGGTGCATAACGATAAGTTTTGCTGCCTCCTCAAACAACGCATCGCGTTCAGAAAGATCAACCGTAGAGGCTCCGCTTTCCTCATCCTCGTATTCCGGTAGCAGATAAGCTGAATCGTAGCCACGTTGCGAGCCGATATATTCGCAGATGCGTTCAATTTCGGGTGTATCGACAAACGGGCATTGCAAACGGATAACATCAGAACCTGATGACAATAACATATCGCCCATACCCACCAATTGATCGGCACCACCGGTATCCAGAATGGTTCTCGAATCCACTTTTGAGGTTACACGGAACGATAAACGAGCCGGGAAGTTCGCTTTGATTACACCGGTAATTACGTTTACGGAGGGACGCTGGGTGGCCACCACCAAATGAATACCGATGGCACGTGCCAATTGCGCCAACCGCGCGATAGGTGTTTCCACTTCCTTACCGGCCGTCATCATCAAGTCGGCCAATTCATCAATCACCAAAACTATATACGGTAAAAAGCGATGACCTTCTTTAGGATTAAGCTTACGCCCCAAAAACTTCGTGTTGTATTCTTTTAAGTTTCGGGCACCGGCATCTTTCAAAATTTCATACCGGTTTTCCATTTCAATACACAATGAATTGAGTGTATGCACAACCTTTCGTGTATCGGTAATGATTGCCTCTTCACTATTGGGCAACTTGGCCAGGTAATGACGCTCAATCTTACTGAACAGCGCCATCTCTACTTTCTTCGGGTCAACCAAAACAAATTTTAACTGCGATGGATGACGCTTATATAATAATGAGCCGAGTATCACATTCAACCCTACCGATTTACCCTGACCAGTAGCACCCGCTACAAGCAAGTGCGGCATCTTGGCAAGGTCAATTACCAGCACTTCATTGGAAATAGTTTTTCCCAGGGCTACCGGTAATTCCTTATCTGTTTTTTGAAATGCTGCTGTTGAGAGTACAGAACGGATACTCACCATTTCACGGTTTTTGTTGGGCACTTCAATACCAATGGTACCCTTGCCGGGGATGGGGGCGATAATACGTATACCCAATGCGGAAAGACTCAACGCAATATCATCCTCCAGGTTTTTGATCCTCGAGATTTTAATACCCGCATCGGGTACAATTTCGTAAAGGGTAACCGTGGGACCAATGGTGGCCTTGATGCTGGAAATTCCAATCTTGAAATTGGTGAGCGTAGCCAGAATTTTATCCTTATTTTGATTGAGCTCTTCCTGGGTTACCTGAACCTTGCCCGTATCATACTCATTTAACAATTCAAGCGGAGGAAACTTATAGTTGCTCAGGTCGAGCGTTGGATCATAAAGTCCTTTATCCTCCACCAGTTTATCAGCCAACTCATCGGTTTCGGTTCGCTCTTCAATAATAAAATCGGGTTCTGCTTTTTCCTTTTTCGGAGTTTCCGGTTTGGCTACGTCAAGTTTTATTTCCGGTAAAGGTTTTTCAGCATCAACAGGCTTCACCAGCACAACCGGTTCAGGAACCGTCTCATCCTGAACTTGCTGAGGCCAGTTGTCTTGTTCATCTAAATATGTTTTTTCCAGTTCCTCACCGGCCAGTATGGCATCGTTGCCCATGGGTTTTGGATCAGCCGGATGAAAAGCAGGTATGGAGGTTACATTGAAAAAGAAGATGATAAAAATGAACAGTGAAAGTACGAGTAACAGAAACGTTCCCCAGCCTAGCAATCCATGCGAAAGCATGGCCAGTTGAAAGCCAAGCCCACCGCCCAAAAAACTCCACTCGGTTACACCGTCAACATTCAGTGTCAGGTATCCAAACAACAAGCAAAGCCATAAACTTGTAAATACACTAAAGATCAGCACACTGGTAATGGATAATAAGGTGCGCTTAAAGGCCAGCCTGAAACCCACCAGAAACAAAACAAACGGAACCAAAAAGGCCGAAACACCAAACCACCGGAATATAAAGTAATGTGAAGCAACCGCTCCGTACAATCCCAACCAGTTTTCTGTTTCTAAACCTGAATCAAGCAAGCCGCCTTGCGAAAGACCTTCTACCACGCTGTGATCAGCTTTACCGGTGAACAAATACGAGAGAAAGGCAATGAACAAAAAAACAGAAGCTATGAGCACGACAAAACCCAATGCCAGCACAAGTTTGGGGTCTTTCAAAAACTGGATGTCGAACTTGTTTTTCGAGGCTTTGCTTTTTCTTTCCTTCTCAGGTTTCTTGAATGTGTTGGATTTGTAGGTGTTCTGCGCCATCAATAAGATTAAAAAGTACTCAAAACTAAGGAAAAACATCGAAACAAGGGGAGATTATACAAAGCCATTTTCAGGAAAGGTCCAGTTGATTCTTTATCTTGGTAAACCAGAATAAACGTTATGCTGAAATCCTTATTACTTCTCTCTTTGCTGTACTTACCCACACTACTCTATGGGCAGAGCAGGATTGACAGCATGTTAACTATTATAAACAGGAATCTGAATGATACAATCCACGCCAAAACATTGGTAAACCTTGGCATTGCCAATGAAAGAATTGATACAAAAATGGCCATGCGGTATTTCAAAAAATCTATTGACTTGCATGAAATTGGTCTGCAAGGGTTATGGGTGAATACCGCATTCGTTCGATTGGCAGGAATTTATTCTTCCATGGGTAATCGCGACAGCGCAACATATTTTTTCAATGAAGCAAGTAAGTACTTGCAGGAACATCCCAACAACAAAGCATTATCAGCATACTTAACCGGATGGGGAATATTCAATAACAATTTTGGAAACTATGCCGAGGCACTGTTAGCCTACGAAAGGAATGTTGAGTTGGGAGAGGCTGTGTTGGGAAAAGAAAACATGGCCGGCAATTACCTGAACATGTCCAATGTGTACGCACGATTAAATCAGGCACCCAAACGGGAAGAGTCAATTTTTAAGGCGTTGGCCATATTTGAAGAACTGAACAACGAGATGGGCTTATCCTTTTGTTACAATTCGTTGGGTAATATCTTTTATGAACAAAAAGATTACTCAAAAGCTGAGCAATATTATCAGAAGTCGTTAGACATCCGCATAAAGAGAAATGATAAACGTGGTATGGCTACTACTTATAATAATCTCGCCAATATTGCCATGGATACGGATCGTTTTGCCCGGGCACTAGAACTACAGCAGGCATCGTTAAAAATAAATGAAGAACAACAGCAACGTGAAGAAATCGGTAAAAACTATGTAAACCTTGGAAAGATTTATCAACGGATGAGCCGACTGCCAGAGGCACTTCATTATTTTGATCAGGGTGAAAAAATTTTTAATAATCTTGGCATAACGCGATACGATGCTTTTATCTCAGCTGAGAAGGGTCGGATCTACACGGAACAGGCCAATGAAGATCAATCACGAAAATCACTCGCGTTACAAAAACTCCAGCAAAGTATTGCGCAGGCTCAAGCGAGCGGAGAGTTAATCAGTGAACTCAATGCCATTACTTTTCTGAAGGAGTTTTACATACAGGAAAAAAACTATGAGGAGGCTTTTAAGCAACTGATACGCCAGCAAGCACTTACCGATTCACTGGAGGGCAAAGAAGTTAAGTTGCGCATCTCCCAAATGGAAACCCAATACCAGGTAGCACAAAAAGAAAATGAAATTGAATTGCTAAAAGCGCAGCAACAATTGCAGGAGACAGAACTCGAAAGGCAACAAGCAAACCAAAACAATATCATTATTGCACTGGTTTCAGTTTTGGTTATCAGCGTTTTGCTGATAAACCGTTATCGCGTATTAAACCGAACCAGGCGACAACTGGAAATAGAAAAAATGCGCAGCGACATTGCGCGCGACCTCCATGATGATTTGGGGTCCGTGTTGTCCAGCATCAACATCATGAGCCAGATGGGTATTGCCCAAAAAAACGGGCAGTCAGAAAATTACCTGCAACGGATAAATGAGCAATCGTCCCGCATGATGGACACCATGTCGGATATTGTGTGGTCAATACATCCGGAGAACGATACTGTTGACAAACTCCTTATTAAGATGAAAGAATTTGCTGCAGAAATTCTCGAACCAAAAGGTATCAGTTATCACTTTCACGAGCCCTCTAATCCTGCTGCCATACACCTGAATGCCGGGAAGCGCAAAAATCTTTTCCTGATTTTTAAGGAAGCGGTAAACAATGCAGCCAAGTATAGCAAGGGCAGTAACATTTCTATCTATCTGGAGCAAAAAGATAATACCTTAACACTTGCCGTAAACGACAATGGTAAGGGCTTTGTGGAAACCGAAATAAAACATGGCAACGGGCTTCGGAACATGGAGGCTCGTGCCCGGCAAGTTATGGGAACACTTATCCGCCACAGTAAACCAAATGAAGGAACAACCGTAATCGTAAACCTCCCTATCACATGATTGCGGTATTTCAAAATGGCTAGAAATAGCGCTTTTTTACACTATAATTTTATACGATGGCTGTTCGCATTCTCATTTACGAAGACAACACAACCCTTCGGGAAAGTTTATCCAGCCTGGTAGCCTCGCACCAAACCTTTAACCTGGTGGGTGCCTTTAATCATGTGTTGAATGTTATTTCTGAAATAACCGAACTAAAACCGGATGTAATACTCATGGATATTGATATGCCGGGCATGACCGGCATACAAGCTGTACGAAAAATCCGAAAACAGAATCGGGAGGTGGCCATTTTGATGCTCACCGTTTTTGATGACAACACCCATGTATTTGAAGCCTTACAAGCCGGAGCCAGCGGATACTTGCTCAAGAAGCACATTGCCGTAAAACTTTTTGATGCCATTCAGGATGTATTGCAGGGTGGCGCACCCATGTCGCCCAGTATTGCGCGCATGGTCATTCAATCCATGCAGCAACCCATTGCAAAAGACTATCAACTAACAGCAAGGGAAAAAGAAATTTTAAGCGCCTTAAGCCAGGGCAACAGTTATAAACTGATTGCCGCTCAATTTGAGATCAGCATTGATACTGTTCGTACGCACATCAAAAAGATTTATGAGAAGTTGCAGGTACATTCACAAACGGAAGCAGTAAGTAAGGCGATTAATGAAAAACTGGTTTAACAAAAATAATATGAGAAAATTCTACTGCATCACAGGCCTTTTATTTTTCACCCATGTTTTAGTGGGCCAAGCGCTTGAAAAACTCACCAAGCTCTCGCTAACAGAACTCGATGCCTATTGCAGCAATAGTTTTGAAAGACCATCTACGGTCATTGCACAGCGGTTGGCTAATGCACTCAGATACAACGAACAACTGCTTGGTTTTAAACCTTCGGTAACACTACTGGTGCTGTCGGCAGCGGACTGGGGCAATTACACTTCATTTCCTGTTTATGGAATGCCCCATTATACGGATACTAAAACATTGGTCGTGGCTATTGAAGACAACCCGTTCTGGCAAAGTTTTATTCCTCCACTCGATCAATTGCCCAATGAATTAGCCGATCAAATCCGCAAAACCTATTCAAAAGACGGAAAATTAACCATGCAACCCTTCTTCGATCTGCTGGCCATACACGAACTTGGCCATGCATTTCACACACAGTGTGGGTTGAACATGCAACGCATGTGGATGGGGGAACTCTTCTGCAACATCTTTTTACATACGTATGTAGCCGAAAAAGAACCCGAAGCTTTACCAGCGCTTACCGTCTTCCCGAATATGGTAGTGGCTGCGGGGGCAAAAGAATATACGTACACTCGATTACAAGATATTGAAGAGCGTTATAATGAAATCGGGCAGCAACACGCTAAAAATTATGGCTGGTTTCAATGCCGCTGGCATGCCGGTGCCGGAAAAATTTATGATGCCGGTGGTAAAGCAGTAACCGTAAAACTTTGGAGCGCATTGAAAGAACAGAAAGAAAAGCTGGACGATGATTCCCTTGTCACTTTGCTTGAACAAAAAACACACAAAAGTCTGGCCGACTTAATCAGGAACTGGGACAGCGAGACAAAATTCTAATCAGCAGTGGTGCAACCATTCTTTAAAGTGTTGATCAAAGGATAATTTAATAATTCTTAGCTCCTAAACCATTGTACAGTCAATTTACCGATCAGATGGCTTTAAAAATAACATGGTATGTACTTGCATGGACTTTTATTATCGTACTGTCCGTTTATTTCTTTCTTGACAATGTTATTGCCTACTTCTATGGATACAGAAGTTCGCTATTCGGAAACACAATTCTCAACAATCAACTATGGGTGGTCATGCACATGGTACAGGAATATTTCTGGTCGTTTGTTCCACATATTCTTGCTGAAATATGGATGGTATGGATACCCGCTGTTTATGGTCATAAAGATTAGAACTATGTCAATTCGTTTCTTTTTATTTATCATGCTGCTGAGTAGTTGCAGTGGTGAAAAATCAAATACTTTCTTTTACATGCCCGGTGAGTTTGAACCCCATGAGGCCGTATGGCTGGGCTGGGAAGAGTATGACACCACCATGCACGAAGTTGTTTTTGACATTATCAAAGGATTGGAAGGTAACGTGCCCGTGAAAATTGCTGTTGATTCCGACAGTCTTAAACGTGTTGCACAAACCCGGCTGTCGGTAGCAGGAATAGATACAGGTGCCCTTCAGTTTTTTGTTACTCCCGGAGATCGGTATTGGATACGCGACCACGGCACGGCATTTTTAGTAAACCAGAACGGTGAGTTGGCTGCGGCAGATTTTGGTTGGAACCTTTACGGGTATTACGCCTGGTGGAAGCTGCGTGAACCTGAACGTGAAGACAGTATTGATTATTGGGAAAAGGAAACGCTCAATGGAAAAACCAGTAAGGTAGATAGCCTGATGGGTGTACTTACCGGAGCGCGTCACATCAAATCCAATCTTATTATTGAAGGCGGATCACTTGAATCAAACGGGAAAGGTGTACTGATTCAATGCGAGGCGGTTACGCTTCAACGCAATCCCGGCTGGACGAAAGAAGAAATTGAAGCCGAGTACAGGCGGGTGATGAATGTGAAGAAGGTGATCTGGCTCAAGCAAGGCCTTGCCGATGATGAACACATCTGGCATTTGCATAATCGTAAATATGTAACCATGGGCACAGGCGGCCATACCGATGAATTCGTTCGGTTTGCTGATTCGAATACAATCCTTCTAGCTTGGATTGATGATGATGAAAAAAACACCCATCCACTTAACCGGATTACTTATGCGCGTATGCAAGAGAATTTAAAAATTCTCGAAACCGCTACTGATCAAGACGGAAATCCCTTTCGAATTATCAAAGTTCCTTTGCCTCAACTCATCGAACAACCGGCAGTCGTGGTTGAAAAAGCGTCTCCTATGGAATTCTGGAAATTAACCCCCATTGCATTTTTACCACATGAGCGCCCCGCGGTAGGTGACACATTAATTCGGGTAGCAGCATCTTCGTATTTGAATTTTCTGGTGAGCAATAGTGTAATTATAAATGCAAGCTATACCCAACATGGAACACCTACTGAACGTGAAGAAAAAGTAAAAGCCATCTTCAAGGAAGTCTTCCCCAATCGAGAACAAGTTTGGATTAATGCCTTACCCTTGAATTGGAATGGAGGCGGTATCCATTGCAGTACACAACAAGAACCACAACGCAGGAAATAGATGAAACTGAATCTAACGCTGATATTAAAACGAAATACAAGCATTCTAGTTAGCCTTACACTGATTAGCTTTTTGTTATTGATGTGCTCACCAGAAAAAACCGGAAACAAAACCATACTCGTTGTTGTAGCCCATCCTGATGATGAAACTGCCTTTGGCTCTGTGTTGGCTAAGCATGCCCGACTGGGTGATACTGTCTACTTAGTTGTTGCTGTCGATGCAAAATACGACACACGTTTAATTTCGGCTTCACCTGATTCCCTGAATAAGGCCAAGCAATACGATGTGATCTGTTCCTGTAAGAAATTAGGAATCCAACCACCTGTCTTTTTTTCCTTTGCCAGCATGGATCGAAAGCATGGAGAAAAAGATGGCGTAAGGGATGCTGTGGAGACTGGAAATCAATTTCGTGAAAAATTAAAAAAAACAATACTCGATATACAACCCGACCTGATCATCACCTTAGGACCTGAAGGAGAATACGGTCATCCGGAACACATTATTGTAGGAAGCTTGGTGACTGAACTGCTGTTGCGCGAAGGATGGGTTGATACTTATCCGTTGTACTATTTTGGTTGGACTAAAACCCAGGAAGCAAATGGCGATGGATGGGTGCGGTTTGCCGATGATCAATATTTCAATACGCGAGTTACCTATACTGATGAAGATGAGCAAAAAGCCATGCAGTTTGTTCAATGCTATACCAGCGGTTTTACACAGCAGGATATGGACGAAATGATTTCCTACGAACTGGAAAGAGAAAATGAGTTGTTTTTCAGAAAGTTCAATGTAGCTAAGGAATTACAAGAAAAATTCTAAAAGGTATTCAGCCATGAAAAACTCTATTGTTGATAGAACACTTTTCCACGGCACGGCATGGATGTTATTATTGCTCATTCCCATTACATTTTTTGGTTTTTATCCAAGCTACTTCGCGAAGCTCAACGCTCCCACCCCTACGGTCATTCACCTGCACAGCGCATTCATGTTGTTATGGTTAGTCACCGCGATTGCACAACCGCTACTCATAAAGTTTAACAAACTAAACCATCACCGTCTGGTTGGAAAGATCAGTTACGGAGTGATGCCGCTGGTTATCCTTAGCGGGTATTTCATTCTTCGTTATTCTTACCATCGTGCATTGGGTGGTGACGCTGTAGGCCCTCCGGGGTTTTACCCGACCGATCTCTCACCGGAAATAAAAGCGGCTGAATTTGTGGTGATCGGCACGGTGTATTGGATTTGGTTGATAGTGTATTATGTACTTGGCGTTTCTTTCAGAAAAAATATGGTAGCCCATACTACGTTTATGTTGGCTGCATCGCTAACCATTCTTGGCCCGGCTGGCGATAGGTTAATTGGCCACATCTGTGATGCATTCGGATGGCCGTTTAATGCGATTGCCGCAAATTTTGTATTTGGATTTGTACTGTTTGTATTTACTGCTTTAACGCTATTGCATGCAAAAAGAAAACAAATACTTTGGCCGGGCCTTCTGGCGCTTATTATTCAGGGCATAGGAATATTTCTGTTTTTCAAAATGCCCTATCATACAACCTGGAATAAACTGGCATATTGGCTGTTCAACTAGTTGTCAATTTTTCCTCACATCATCATGTGATACCTTTTTGCATTGGGAGAGGGTAGATTTGATTCATGCAAAAAAGTCTAACCCTTATCCTGATACTAATTTTTTTTACCAGCCAGGCGCAAATCACCAGCAACTTTACTGCAAATGATGAAGGTTGGACGGCAGCCCATACCGGTGGCACCGCAACTGCTTTTGAATACGTATCAACCGGAGGAAATCCTGGCGGACATTTGTCTGCTTCTCCTCCAACTTCAGGAGGCTCGGTTAATATAGGTATGAACTGGTATTGGGTGGCTCCAGTTAAGTTTTTAGGTAAGCATGACTTTTCATATGGTCAACATATCAAGTTCGATCTGAAACAATCAACTGCAGGTACGGATAACACCGTGAGCGACATCATCCTTCGCGCTTCCGGAGGACAATCCATTCATTTGCGCCTTTCTGAAAAGCCGGGCACAGAATGGACATCCTATTCAATCCCATTAGATTTATCGGCCGACTGGCGATCGAACAGTGTGGCGGGGAATGTAGCCTTTGAACATGAAATACGAAGGGTACTGGCTAACCTTTCGCAAATCCAAATCCGGTGTAAATGGATTAACGTAGCAGGTTACTCCAGCCAGCTCGATAACGTAGTGCTGGAACAAAGTGAACTGAAGCCTGCACCAACCGTGGCGTCCGTTGCCCCAACTGCTGCCCTAACCCATGCAACCGTAACGATAAACGGAACAAACTTTGGTGAAACCATTTCGAACAATCGTGTTTACTTCGGCAACACCGAAGCCATAGTTACCGCTGCCAGCGCAACACAACTCCAGGTTACTGTTCCGCCTGGGGCAACCTTTGCACCCATTCGTGTACTCAATACATCCACTGGACTCTCAGCACAATCTTCCATTTTTTTTCAACCACAGTTCAACAATCCCGATGAAACCGGTGGTCGCATCATTGCCAGCACGTTCGGGTTAAATGTGGAAGTACCCTACTCGGCCAGTGTGTTAGCCTCCGTTATGGGAGATATTGATGGCGATGGTTGGCTCGATGTGGTAACCTTGGAATCGGGTGCCACCATGGGCATTTTTCGTAGTGCAGGCCTTAGTGGCGAAATTAATTCCTCTACGTTTCATCCCCGTGTTGGTATTCCCTCAGGCGAGCAGGGTCAAGGAAACTCAGGCGGTCTTGCTTTAGCAGATTTTGACAATGATGGTAAACTTGATTTGGTAACGTATTCACGAGGACGTTTCGATGGTTTTTCCAATTCGGGCGGTATTACCATTAGCCGCAACATGAGTACACCGGGAAACATCGCCTTTGAACCTGCCCGACTGTTTTTTGAAATTGATATTTTTCAAAACGGTATTACTGTTGCCGATTTAGATGGAGACGGCCGACAGGATATCCTGATCAATTCAACCGGTCTCGTCATCTTTCAAAATACCAGCAGGGCACCGGGCTATATCGAATTTGCTGCTGCCAGACGCATCAACAGTGTGAGTGGTTATGTAACCGTGTGCGATCTGAATAACGATGGAAAACCGGAAGTGATTGCCACAGGTGCAGGTAATACCAATATCATTTTCCAAAACGAGTCAACGCCCGGCAACATCGTTATCACCCCTGCATTTTCTTTTCCGGGCAGCATGGTAAGCGGCATTACGGCTGCCGATCTGGATGGCGATGGCAAACAAGACTTGACCTTTTACAGGATCAATGGCTTTAATGATTATGACCTGGTGATTCGAAAAAATATTCACACTACCGGCCCGGTTACAGAAGCTTCACTCGCACCTGAAATAATTTTATCCAAAATCAACAGGGCATATTCACAGCAAGTGGCCGACATCAATGGCGATAACCTTCCGGAAATCATTTTGATGGGCGTTACCGCAAGCTTTGTTGTATTCGAAAATGTTACCACTCCGGGCACGCTAACCCAGGATTCCTTTATTGAAGGAGTAAGCTTTCAAGGAAACGTTAACCTGAATGCACCGCTGGTGGGCGACATCAATGGCGACAACAAGCCGGATGTGATTACGTTTGGTTCGGGCGGTGCTAATCGACTTATTATTTACGAAAACGAAAGTGTGCCCAAGCCAACTATCTCAGTAAATACGGTTTCACCGCTTCGCGCGACAGCCGGCAGTACAATTACCATAACCGGTGAGAAGTTTTCTTCCACTCCAGACCGAAATACGGTATGGTTTGGTGGTATGCAGGCAAACGTACTAACCGCATCTAAAACAGAACTTACCGTGGAAGCACCCGCAGGCAGTACCTATGCACCCGTTAGTGTTACGCGCGATCGACTCACCTCATACTATCACCAACCATTTTCTGCTACGTTCGGCAATGGTGTTGATTTGACGGACGCTCATTTTGCGCCACCGGTTACGATTGCTCTCGCTGGAGCCGATTACGACATGGATGTAGGCGACATGAATAAAGATGGCCTTCCGGATTTACTAGTTGAAGTAACCAATGGCGCACGATTTTTCAGGAACACGTATAGCGGTGGGCCGCTGGCTGCCGATGTGCTTACACTTGATATTAGCATTGGTACATCCTTTCTAAATCCGAAATTATTAGATGCCGATGGGGACGGACTACTGGATGTATTTACACTCAATGGAATTGCACGTAAAAACAGTTCAACGGCTGGAGGCACCTTTGAATTCGATGCCAACATAGCTACATCCATCAACGGCTCAAATGTGGCCTTTGCGGATTTCAACCTGGATGGGAAACTGGATATGGCCGGACCCAACGCAGGTAGCGCTGTCTTACAGGTACGCGAAAACCGCACACGAAGAGGACCCTTTACTGCCGGCACATTTTCTTCTTTTGCTACCACCGTCAATTTTGCAAAACCAAGTACAAACGGAGGTGTAGTAACAGCCGACTTCGACCGGGACGGATGGCCGGATGTAGCCGTCACGAATCCGGGTGGTGGTTCCATGAGTATCTACCACAACCAGCAACGCAAGCGAATTGGCGCAGGTAGTTTTGTTCGATCAGATATCACAACAGGAGCAAATCCTGGCCGCATTTATACGGGTGATCTCGATAACGATGGAAGACAGGATTTATTACTCTACCACGGAACGGGTGCCAACAATACATTACTCATACTCCTGCATAATCAAAGCACACCGGGCAATATTTCCTTTACCAGGATAGACCTTACTAACCCCAGCGCCACTACGGTGATGCACATGGCGGATGTAGACGGTGACGGACGAGTGGACATTCTTACCACCAGTGAAACCGGAAACCGTTTTTCCATTTTTAAAAACATTCACACCTCAGGTCCATTAACCGCTGTTTCATTTGCTGCTCCCTTGAATACTACGGCTACTGCACCGCGCGCTATTGTTAGCGCTGATTTAAACCTTGACGGCAAGCCGGAAATCGTCATCACACGAAATGGGTTTCTGGCTATTTATGAGAATTTGATCCCATCGATTGCCATCAGTATTACTACCCAGCCCACTTCTCCGACTTATGCCTGTGAAGGAACCAGTGCGTCATTCACGACAGCCGCAACAGGCACCACCAACATTACCTACCAATGGCAGAAGTTTAACTCCGGCACCTCACTTTTCGAAAACTTAACCAACAATGCCGTTTACGCTGGTGTTGCCACCGGAACGTTGTCAATAACAACTGCAACATTAGCAGAAGCAGGGGATTACCGGTGTTTGATTAAAGGCGATCTGGCTGCAGATGTTTTTACCAACACGGCTACGCTGGTTGTAAACTCATTGCCTGCATCACCTGGTGCTACAAATGCTTCAACGTGCGGCTCAGGCTCCATTATGCTCACTGCCTCCGGTGGTGCACCCGGCCAATACCGCTGGTACACCCAAACCCCGCTTGCACTGGTTGCCGGTGAAGTAAACGAAACCTACACCACACCCGTGCTGACAACAACCACTACTTACCTCGTTTCTATTGCGGATGCGTTCTGCGAAAGTATCCGTGTTCCAGTTACTGCAACGGTGTCTTCAGTTCCATCGCAACCAACTATAGCCTCAAGCATTACACCGGTTGGCAATGCCGTTACCGTGTGCAGCAGTGCAACGCTTACATTAACAGCACCTGCGGGTTTTGCAGCATACACCTGGTCGACAGGCGAAACAACTCAACAGATTACAGCTGCTACAAGCGGAAATTATTCTGTTACCGTTACCAATGCTGAAGGCTGTACCAGTCCCGCTTCTGCATCGCTTACTGTAACGATCATTCCCGAACCATGCAACAACCAGCCTCCTGTAATTGTCGCCACACTAACAGGACTGTACATTGAAGGACTTGTCCGTGTTGACCTCACGCCATCACTAAGCGATCCGGATGATAACCTCGACCTGGGCAGTCTGCGGGTGTTGAATACCCAAACTACAGCGGGGGCTTCTGCTTCGATTAATTCTTCCAATGAACTGATTTTGGATTATGGTGGCATCCTGTTTACAGGTGTTGATCGAATCTCTATTGAAGTGTGTGACTTGCTGGGTGCGTGCACGCAGCAACAACTCACCATTTATGTTGAGGGTGACATCATTATTCGTACAGGTTTTTCACCGAATGGTGATACGCGTAACGATTTCTTTCAAATCGACTACATTAACCTCTTCCCCGATACACAACAAAACCGTGTAACCATCTACAACCGTTGGGGCGATGTGGTATTTGAAATATCAAACTACGATAATCAAACGCGGGTGTTCCGTGGGTTGAATAAAAACGGGAATGAACTTCCGTCAGGTACCTACTTTTACAAACTCGAATTTACCAGCGGTAGACCTATGAAAACGGGATACCTTTCGCTGAAGCGCTAGCAGAATACAGAATTTTATTTACTTTAGTTGAAAGTAAATGTATGCCCACTCTCTGCTCTAGACTTTTAAGCTTCACTTTTGCGGTAACCTTAGCCAACTCATTTGCGCAGATTATCAGCACGTTCGACACGGGTGCAGAGGGCTGGACAGCCATCGATAACCTAACCGGCCCATTGCCAACATATGTTGCCACGGGGGGAAACCCGGGTGGATTTATCCAGGTAGTTGATGGCGTGGGCGGAACGGCCACCTATTTTGTTGCACCCGCCAAATTTCTGGGCGACCGGTCAGCGTCTTTTGGACAACTGCTACAATTTGATCTGCAAGTTTCAGTAACAGCCAACAGCAGTACGGCTGGTGTTCGCTTAACCGGTGGCGGCCTGGTGTTGGTGAAGTTACTCACCCCCGAATTTTCACTGCCCGTTACGGCACCCAATTGGTCTTCCTTCTCCTTTCGATTAGATGAATCTGTTGCGTGGCGCGTTACTTCCACTACAGGGCCGCTGGCCACCAATGCGCAAATTCAAACCGTGTTAGCATCACTTACTGAATTAGCCATTAACGGTGAGTACAGTACTGCGGCTGCCGATGGCGGTGGACTTGATAATGTGGTGCTCGGAGAAGCTAACGCTCCTGAAATTATTGTTTACAATGCGGTTTCCGCAAATGGGGATGAACGAAATGAAATACTGCTTCTTCAGTTTATTGATTCAAACCCGCTAACCCAACAAAATCGGGTAACCATTTACAACCGTTGGGGGGATTTGGTTTTTGAAACTACCGATTATGATAATCAAACCCGGGCTTTCCGGGGATTGAATACCAACGGAGACGAGCTTCCCTCTGGTACCTACTTTTACAAACTGGAATTCACCAGCGGTCAACCGATGAAGACGGGGTATCTATCCCTCAAAAGATAGAATACGCGGATTCATTCATTTTCAGTTTTACAACACATACCCGGCACGTTATACTGTAAATATCTACCGGAATCCCGGTAATTATTTTTACCAAAAAGTAATGGCTTTCCGGTAAGTATAAATCCCTATGGTTTAAGCCTGAAAAAACCGGTTGATTTGGTTGTGTTTAAATAATTCAAACCAAAAAAAACCTTTTATGAAAAATAATAACACCTACAGTTTGCTGCCGGTAGTATTAATCGGCATCTTCGCTTTACTCACCTCGTGCGAGGGCCCGGAAGGTCCTGCTGGTCCGCAAGGCCCTGCCGGACCCCAGGGACTTGCCGGTACCATCGGTGCACAGGGACCTGCCGGCCAAAATGGTAATGCCAATGTTATTGCCAGCAGTTGGATTACGAATGTGTGGACGGTTCAATCAAATGGAGCTAGAACTCATGCCAATATAACCGCGCCTGAAATTACACAAGCCGTGTTGGACAAAGCGGCTATTCTATTATACTTTCGAACAAGTTCAGCGAGCACAAGTATTAAACTATTACCTTCTCCTATTTATATTAATGGGGCTGTTGTCTATATTATTGATGCAGTTTTTTTGGTTGGCTCAATTACTGTTTTTACAGGTGTACCCGCTGCTGGCAGCAGTGGAATTGATATTGATTTTCCAAATTCCCAGGTTCGTTATGTGGTTATACCGCCAGCCAGCAACGGCCGAACAAGTTTACCAGAAAACCCGGAAGATTATTACGCCACCTGTACGTGGTTAGGTATTGAACCCTAATAAATATAAAACCTCCAAGGTCTTAAAGTCTTGGAGGTTTTATAACTTAACTTACTCTTATCGCCACGCTGTTCGGTGAAGTACCGAACCCTCTCTTCTTCGCAGGGTCTCGCAAGAGACTCTGCGCAAGAATTTCCTTTACATCAACCCATAATCCATCGCAAAAGCCACTACTTCTGCAGTTGACTTGCTGCCGGTTTTGCGCAGCAGGCTTTGCCGGTGGTTGTCAACCGTTTTTTGTGAAATACTCAGCGCATCAGAAATCTGTTTACTGCTTAACCCTTTGGTGAGCAACTTAAGTACTTCCCGTTCGCGGGTGGAGATTTTCGGAAGCTCCTGGTACGTGGACTCCTTTGCTTCGCCATTAAAGCACAAATACATGCGGCTGGTGCTGTCGCGTAAATCAAGCAACGTCATGGAAGCAACACCACCTTGCTTTACGTGCGAAACATCCGTAACCAATGTAAGCATGTATACCAACTGACCGGCCTCATTAAAAACAGCATCGAGGTACTGAATTAAGGCCCAGTAAAATTCTCCTTGCTTGTTTTTCAAACGGATAAATATGGAGGTACGGATGTGTTTGCGCTCATCTTCGAGCAAATTGCTGCAATGCATGGCATAGTATTTCGAAAAGGCAAACATTTTTTCACCATCCTCAGGGTGAATATGCTGAAACAAAACCTGGGCAGGTGCATTTACAAACTCATGAAGCTGCAACGGCAACATTTCTTCCAGCGCGCCTCCTGCTTCTACATGTGTAAAGCTTACGGTGTCGGCAATAAACCAAAAATACCTGCCGATGGAAAATGTATCGATATGATCAACGCGGGCACGAAGTTGAGCCAATACCTGATCAGCATACGGGTGCGGAGCATCGGGCTGCATACGGCTGAATGCCTCAGCAGTGACTTTAGGAAGGATATTGGTTTGTTTAGCCATGCATAACGTTTGGTGTATAGAATGCAAGCACACATACAACAGAATAGGGATAAATCCCTATGGTTTTGAAGATAGAGAAATTGACTAAATCCTCCAAGGGCTTAAAGATCCTGGGAGGATTAGGATAGTTTTTCTAATCGAATTCTAATCCAGAAACCCGAATCCCCGCGCCAGTTTCAGTAACGACTGAACATTATGGACATTAAACTTGCGGAATAAATTTTTGCGGTGCGTTTCCACGGTAAGGTCGCTCAATACAAGGTGCTGGGCAATTTCCGGCCCCGACAAACCACTGGCCAGCAAATCCAGTATTTCCTTCTCCCTGCGGGTTAAGGTTGGCCTTTTCACTTCATCCAGAGATTTGTATTGCGCCAGTACTTTCAGGTTGGCATCTTCACTCAAATACACACTGCCTTCCATTACTTTGTCAATGGCTTTCAGCAGTTCTTCCCGTTCCATATTTTTAAGCAGGTAGCCGTTACCCCCACGTTGCAACAACCCGGTTATCATACCGGCTTCATTGATAGAGGTGAGGCCAATAATTTTCACGTTGGCATGTTGCCTCCGTATCCGCTCACACAATTGTAAACCATCCATGTCCGGAAGGTTTATGTCAAGAAGAATAATATCCGGTACGTTAACCTCCAGAAATGCCAGTGCCTCTCCCCCACTTTTGCACGCACCACATATTTCTACTGAGGACTCCGATTGCAGCATAGTTTTAATACCATCCTGCACCAACGGGTGATCATCTATTATAAGCACCCGTATCATACATCTTGTATTAAGAAATCCATCATTACCGTGGTACCCACATTGTGCTGCGAGTCAATACTCAATTTACCGTTCAGGTAGGCTACACGACTTTGAATGCTTTCCATGCCCATGTTTTTGTTTTTATCCGCTTCGGCCGTATTAAAACCTCTCCCATTATCTTCCACCTGTACACTTAACCGGTTGCCATCGCGCACAAACTGGATAATGGCCTCGGTAGCCTGCGCATGTTTTATAATGTTGTTCAGCAACTCCTGCATAATCCTGAACAACATAATTTCGGTGGTAGTGTTTAACCGCTTATCCATGCCGTGTACTTCCAGTTTTACCTGCAGCAACTTACCGGCAGAAATATTGGCGCACAAATCTTTCAACGCATTCACCAGCCCCATCTTCATCAGCACTTCGGGCATCATGTTATGGGCTATGCGCCTGATTTCTTCCGAGGCATCGTTTACCAGTGTGTAACTTTTTTGAAATAACTCCTGCTCGCGTAAAGCGGGTTGCTCGTGATGAAGGGAGTTGAAATACATTTTAATGGTGGAGAACACACCGCCCAAACCATCGTGTAAATCTTTGGCAATGCGGGTGCGTTCGGTTTCCTGCCCGTTGATCATGGACTGCAGCGACACTACCTGCTGCTGGCGTTCCAGAAATTTCACACGATCTTCCTGAAGTTTCCTTTCCTTTTCAGCAAGCGTTTGCTTCTGTCGGCTGTAACCGGAATAAATAATCAGGATGATGATCAACGCAACAGCTGAAATTCCGGCAATTAAATACACCCTGTTCCTGCGCACGGTTTCGAGTTCACGTAACGTACTCTCCGACTTCAGGGTAGCCAGCTCCTGCTCGCGCTTCTGATGTTGATACCGAGACTCCAAACCGAGGATGCGATTTTGCGTTGCTGTGTTGGTGCTGCTATCGGCATACAGTTTATGCATATCGGCATAGTGTACGGCATTTTTAAAATCACCGCGCACAGAGGCCACCCGCTTTAACACATCATAGCTTCCGGCAACTTCGTCATATTGCTTCAATGGTTTGCCCAAGGCAATCACTTCATGGGCATATTGGGTGGCTTCATCGTGGCGACCGATAAGGTAACAAGCAAGGGCCAGGTTACGGGCCGCTCCGGCAATCAGGTAATTGTTGTTGATTTGTTTACACAACCCGTACGCTTGCTGATAAGCTTTGTGAGCTTTGGTATGGTCTTGCAAAGCCAGGTGGTAATTGCCTTCGTTGAGGTAAACCATGTGGGTAATGACTAGGTTGTTCAGCGACTGATTAAAGAAGATGGCGGAATCAAGGTGTGGTTTGGCAAGTGCTGTATTTTTCAGGGTGAGGTAGGCATCAAAAATATCCAGGTGTATCATTACCCGGTAGCGGCCTTCGGTTGGATAGTTACGGATACGGAGGGCCTTTCTTGCATACTCAATGCCGCGTACGTATTGTTTCTCGGCAATCAGGTTACGGCTAATGCCCGAAAGGATTTGTGGAAAAAGATTACGCACTTCGGTGGATGAGGATTGATCGATCAACGCCTCGGCCTCCAGCAAATACTCCACAGCCGATCCATAGTCGGACTGGTAGTTACTGAGAATACCCAAAGCATTGTAAGCACTAACCTGCAACACCGTATCCTGCACTAGCGGCCAGTAACCCAGCACCGCATCAAGGTAAAACCGTGCACTGTCGTACCGCGCCAGGTTGGTGTACGTCATGCCCATGTTGTAATGTGCACGGGCGCTTGCCTTTTCATCTTTTAATTGAGTCGTAAGCCGCATGGCCAGCTGCGCATACTTAAGTGTTGAATCGTACTGCCCGCGCTCAAAAAAGTAGCGTTGCAACTGCATAAGTGCTGTAACCGATGTTGAATCAGGGTTGGGTTTATTTACAATAGCCAGCAGGCTATCGGTGTAAGCCGTGGGCGAACCTTGCCCATAGGCTGTTTGAGCCAGCAAAGCACCAAGCAGTGCCCAGGTTACGCCAATCATACGGAAGGAGAAAACCACACGCTTCAGGAAACTATACGCCAGAAAATCTTCTACCGGGATTCCGGTAATTTTTTCGGTCAAAAAATGACGGTTTTCAGGTATTGAAGCAGAGCACCCCAAATCGCAACTTTATCATCGTGGAACATAGCATTATGTAAAAAAACTCAATCGACAATCAAGCCGCAACCGCACCGCACTAGGGATAAATCCCTATGGCATGAAGATAATAAATTGTGTATATCAAAAGGCGAAAAGTGATTTAAAATGGAGCCAGCAAACATGACCGAAAACCCCGAAGAAACCAAACGCCTGGCCATCATTACGCTCGTTTGCATTTTCGGGTTCATCACCACTATCCTGGTACTTCAAATTGCTTTTTCAAGTATCCTTGAAGATGGGGGGTGGTATCCTAACTACCTGACACTTTCAACTTTATTAAGCCTGGTGTGCCTGGTAGGAATTTGGAAAATGAAGATATGGGCTGTATTTGCCTACACGGTACTCGCTGTATCCAATCAAATTATTTCCTTCATGGCAGAGACGTGGGACGTAACGGCACTAATTGTACCTGCCTTAATCGTGATTGCTTCATTGGCAAACATGAAGAAAATGAGCGGCTCTTCAAATTCCTGGATGGTAGGATCACTGGCCGGAGTAGTGGCCATTGCTTTGCTGTATTTCTTCGTTGTTAAACCCGGAGTGGAAACAGACGCACAACGAACAGCAGAGTTAGAACAAAGACTAATGGAATTAGAAGAGAAAGATGATGATGGTAATACTGAAAGCTTTCTGGCGGCTGCGATCAGTCTGCGGGAAGCAGCACGACAAGTAAATGAAGCATCGCCTTTGATAGTAGACTCAGAAACGCGCCTGGATGGTGCAGAAATACTACCCAACAATACCTTTCGATACAACTATACGCTGGTAAATGTAACCAAAGCTGAAATCGATACCCTTAATGCCAGGCGCCAACTGGAACCTGACATGATACACATCATTCGAACAAATGTTTGGGCTCAGGTATTCCGCGACCATAAGGCTACGGTGGTGTACCGCTACCACGACAAAAATGATGCTTATGTTTTTAACGTTACCGTTACCCCAGAAATGTATAGCCTGTTGAACACATCGGTATCTGGTAACAACCAATGACTAATGACTAACAACGAACAACTACTAACGAACAACCAAAACCCTTTGCCAAACGAAAAAAACCTTACCGATTAACAATGATTGCACTTAAGCCCGGTATTTTTTCAAATTGTTTATCAGCCGTAATGATGGGCAAACCTAACGTTATTGCCGATGCAGCGATAATGGCATCGGGTAGTTTAATCTTCATTTTTAGCCTGATCTCAATTACCTTTTTCTTAATGGCAGGCGAAAGATCCACCACCGTACACTGGTTGATAAACGCTTTTGTTTTGGCAGCCTCGCCCGGTGTAATATTGGGTTTACTAAGCAATTCAAGTTCAGTAATGAAGGAAAGCTTGGTGTCCATGCCCTGTAGTAGCTCAGCCAGGTGTTCATCACCACTCAATAGGTATATGGCAATATTGGTATCGCAGAAAGCCTGCAGATCAATTCCATTCATTGCGCATTCGTTTTTGGGCCGCCAAGCCATCTTCTTTCCACTTCACCGTGCCGCAAAATTTTTTGGCATCCAGTTTTTTTCCCTGCTTCAATTTGCGCGCAGCATTTACCAGGTCCTGACGCTTTGTTTTAGGCGTGATGTGAATGGTCATAGGATACTCTGTTACAGTAAGATTCAGTTTCTCAAAAATAGTGAAAAAAATTTGCGGGGTAAAGCCAACTTCTATTACTACCGCCATGCGCTGCAACAAATGAAGCAGAGAATAAATCCATGTCTAATAGCTAACAATCAATCACTAACAACTATCAACTAACAACTAATAACGAACAACTAACAACCAAAACCCTTTACCCGTGAAAAAACTCATCCTCCTCACCGCCCTGCTGTTGCCCTTAACCCTGTTTGCCAAAATTTGGATTGTGGACAGCAACCCCGGCAGCGCCAGTAAAGATTTTGTGAACTTACAGGAAGCCCACGATGGCGCCAGTGCCGGAGATACGTTGTACCTGATTGGCTCCGGGGTAAGCTATATCACTGCTTCTGTCAATATTTCTAAGCGACTAGTTATCATTGGACCTGGATATTTCTTCGATAATCCTGAAACACAAGTATCATTACAACCTGCTTTTCTCACACTTACCTCCTGCGATGAAACAATAGTTTTTAGTGAGGGATCAGCAGGCTCGGTTATGATGGGTTTAACAATTAGGGGCACTGTGTTTGTAACTACAAATAACATAATGATCAAAAGAAACCATTTTATGCAAAGTAGTAATACTACGTGCAACGCAAACAACCGGCTAACAATAAGTGGCTCTCAAACGTATGTTGCGCAGAACTATTTCCAACCCACAGGTTCCTCAGCAAATAGCATTAATGTTACTGATGGCTTGTCGAATGTTCTAATAAGAAACAACTACTTATCAAATGCTTGCGGAATACCTGGTGCAGGCTGTAGCACTGGTGTAGCTTCTTGGGCAATATTATCATCGAGCAATTCAGGGGTTGAAATCACCAACAATATAATTCAGGGTGGTATCGGTGTAAGTAATGCCATTGTTAGAAACAATATTTTCCCTACTAGCTCCTTTAATTATGGTGTGAATAATTCACAAGTACAGAATAATATGACAACTCAAGGTTTTCTTCCATCTGGTAATGGAAATGTTAATTCTATTCCTCAAGCCAACATATTTGTCGGCACTGGCACGCTTGATGCTCGCTGGAAACTCAAGGACGGCTCACCCGCGATTGGCGCAGGTTATGAAGGTGTGGACATGGGCATGTTTGGTGGCGATGAGCCTTATGTGCTCTCTGGCATACCACCCATACCCACCATTTACCAACTCAACGCCCCGGCCGTAGGCGAGAAAAACACCGGGCTGCCCATTACCCTTAAGGCAAAATCAAACAATTAACCATACACCATCATTAACTAAAACCTCTCTCCCGTGAAAAAACTCATCCTCCTTACCGCCCTGCTGTTGCCCCTCACCCTGTTTGCCAAAATCTGGATTGTGGACAGCAACCCCGGCAGCGCCAGTAAAGATTTTACCAACTTACAGGACGCCTATGATGGTGCCAGTGCCGGAGACACCTTGTATTTGATTGGCTCAAGTGTAAGTTACATTACATCCAAGGTTACCATAAGCAAACGCATTGTCATTATTGGGCCAGGGTATTTTTTGAATAACCCTGAGACGCAGGTTTCATTATTACCCGCAACGTTACAATCAACATCTACCTTTTGCACAGAGGAAGGTCTTGAATTTGTTGCCGGTTCAGAAGGCTCGGTAGCTATGGGATTGACATTCCGATGTTTGGTTCGTGTAAAGACAAGTAATATTCTGATTAAGAGAAATCACTTTTTGGCAAACACCTTTTGTAATACATTTCTGTTAGGTGTATCCGGATCTAATGTTTCTATCATACAAAACTATTTTCAAACAAATCGAAACCTTGGAGGAATATTCGTACCATCAGGCTTCTCAACTATTTCAATTCGAAATAATTACATAGATGGACAATTCAGCTCCACTCTTTCAATACAAGCAATTCTCAATCAGGGCTCTGGTGCTGAAATATCGAATAATACAATAGAAATGACTGTGGAGACCAGCAATACATTATTTCAAAATAATATTTGTGTGGCAGGTGGGTTTGTTTCAAGCACATCAGTGGTGCGCAACAATATGCATGTTAACAATTCTGTATTCCCTGCAGGTAATGGAAATATCAATGGAATAGCTTTCGCTTCAATTTTTGTTAATACCGGAACCACCGATGCCCGATGGAAACTCAAAGATGGCTCCCCAGCTATTGGCAGCGGCTACAATGGCGTAGACATGGGCATGTTTGGCGGTGCAGAACCCTACGTCCTTTCAGGCATTCCACCTATACCTACTATCTACGGACTGGAAGCTCCACTAACGGGTGAGAAGAATACCGGGCTGCCCATTGAAATCAAAGCAAAATCCAATAACTGATTCGCTGATGCACCGTTGGCTTTACCTGTTGCTGCTTAGCTCGGCCCTGCAAGCGCAAACCATCACAAGGATTGAGTATTTCTTTGATAGTGATCCCGGTTTTGGGAACGGAAATTCTATTCCCATTACCAGTGCGGCTTCCATCACACAAGGATTTACGGTTCCACTTGGCTCGGTAAGTCAGGGTTTTCATGCGCTGTATATTCGCGCTAAAGACAACAACGGAGCATGGAGTATTCCGGTCATCCACCCGGTCTATGTGCAACTCTCCGCGCAAAGTGCCAGTGTGGTGCCACTAACCCGCGTAGAATATTTTTTTGATACCGATCCCGGGTTAGGCAATGGTACCACCATCCCCATCACAAGTGCCATCAACATCACGCAGGGCTTCACGGTACCGCTCGGTACCATAACACAAGGTTTTCATGCACTTTACATCCGCGCTAAAGACAGCAATGGCTTGTGGAGTATTCCGGTCATCCACCCGGTCTATGTGCAACTATCCGCGCAAAGCGCCAGCGTGGTGCCATTAACCCGTGTAGAGTATTTTTTTGATACCGATCCCGGGTTAGGTAATGGTACCACCATCCCCATCACCAGCGCCATCAACATTACGCAAAGTTTTACGGTACCGTTGGGAACCGTGAGCGAAGGGTTTCATGCACTCTACATCCGCGCAAAAGACAGTAATGGCTTGTGGAGTATTCCCGTCATCCACCCGGTGTTTGTTCAGAACAATGCGCAATCCGCGCCAACGCCTGCCTTAAAACGCTTTGAATATTTTATCGATACCGATCCGGGCCCCGGCAATGCCGAACAGGTGGCGTTATCAGCTTCTAACATTACCGAAAGTATTGTGATCAACCTTGCCAATGTGCCTGATGGGTTTCATACGCTCTACCTGCGCACACAAGATGTAAACGGACGCTGGAGCCTGCCCCTGGCGCGTCCCTTCTATGCGCAGCAGTCGGGGCCGGGCACGGTAATCACGGCATTGGAATATTTTTTTGATGACGGCACTACCACCACTGCACCCCGCACCTATTCTGCCTTTACACCGGCTGCTAACGTTGATCTTTCGTTTAACGCACCGCTCAATGAACTGCAACCGAGCACCAGCTACGATGTGTACATCACCGCGGTGGATAACAGCAACAAGCGCAGCAAGAAAGCGAAGCACGCCTTTATTACTCCGGCTGTGATCTGCGATCCGCTTAACACACCTTCGGCTTCTGCCATCACCACGTGCCTCAACACAGGCGCCAACCTAACGGCTACCGGGGCGGCAGGTGCTGAGCGGTATGCATGGTTTAGCGTACCCGTGGGCGGAGAGGCCCTGGCGGTAACAACCACCGGTGCGTTTACCACACCGGCCGTGGCGGCCAACACTATATATTATGTAGCCATCGTCAACGGCACGTGTGAATCCAACCGCACCGCTATTCCGGTTACGCTTTCGTTCAGTGCACAACCGGTCATCAGCACATCCTTTCCCGTAAACGGCAGCCAGGTTACACTCTGTTCCGGCAGCAGCATCACGCTATCAGCACCCACGGGTTTTACCGGCTACGCATGGTCGAACGGAGCGACTACACCTACGATTACTGTTACTGCTTCGGGCACGTACACCGTTACGGTTACCGACAACACCGGTTGTACCAGCGTGCCTTCGGAAGGTTTTGACGTGATCATTCAATCACTGCCTTGTTTAAATCGTCCGCCAGAAATTGAAGCCAGCGTTACGGCTGTGTGGATTGAAGGTAAAGTTACCATCGACCTGAACCCGCTCGTGAGTGACCCCGATGACAATTTAGATATTTCCACCCTGCGTGTGCTCACGTCACAATCGCAGCGCGGGGCAACGGCTTCGTTAACCAATCAACTGCTTACGCTGGATTACAGCGGTGTATTGTTTGCCGGATCGGATTTTGTGGATTTACTCGTGTGCGATTTATTTAACGTATGTACACAACAAACCTTACAGGTAGAAGTGGGTGGCGACATTGAAGTGTTCAATGCCCTCTCGCCCAATGGCGATAGCAAAAATGAAATCCTGCTGATTCAATACATCACCACCCTGCCCGATGCCCAAAACAACCGCGTCACCATTTACAACCGCTGGGGCGATGTGGTGTGGGAAGGAAAAAATTATGACAACACCACCGTGGTATTTAAAGGGTTGAATAAAAATGGAAATGAACTTCCGTCAGGTACTTATTTCTATAAACTGGAATTTACCAGCGGCCGGCCGATGAAAACAGGATACCTGGCGTTGAAAAAATAAAATGTGCCCGTGAACGCTTTGGTCGGTGCGGATACAGACCAGGGTGATAAAACAGCGCGTGCAAACCTTATCAATATGGAAATACCATTACCCACCCCATTCACTGCAAAACAAACTATTTCGTTTTGCTTTTCTATTAGCATAATGCTGGTCAGCATCACTTCCTTTGCCCAGGACAAATGGCTTGGCTTTTACGAAAGCCCAGCCGATAAAATCCTGCTTCAGGTTGAGCCCAAAGACAAGGAGGGCTATTTCCGCGGGCGACTGTTATACCAGGATGTGATCATACCCATGAAAGCTTTAACGCTATTGGGTGTAATGGTTGGTGAGTATCAATCCAATGGAGCAGATAAACAATTTACGCTTACCCGCACGGGCGATGTATGGGCCTTCTCGATTGATAATCAGGATTACACATTAAAGAAAGTACCCCAGGCAGAATTTCCGGCTGATGCACCAGTAGCGGTTCAGGTTACTAAATCCAGTTTACCTCCCGTTCAACAGGCAGCCACGTCCACCAAAACGCCTGCAGCAGAAACATCTACCGCCACACCTGCCGAAGTGATCATTCCGGAAAACTTCAGCAATGTGATCAAAGATCCGGGCGGCACATTTACCGTAAGCATACCCGATGGCTGGCAATCCAAACTGCAAGACGATGCCTATGTGTTAACCAAAGCAGGGGAAACAACGGAAATCGGGATTGCGGCTCATCACTATTCCGATCGGCAGCAAATGCTGCGCGAAGGCAATGGCGAAGAGTTTGAGGATATTTTCAATTACATTACCGTCACCTCACAGCCTTACGGCACGCAACACGTGCGCACGACTTCGCGCGGTAAGCTGCAAGGCAAGAACGTGGTGATCGAAGCGCTTTTTCTTTACTCGCCCCATGGCGGAGGGGTTATGGTTAGTGCAACCATGTACAGTAAAAACCTTGTTCCGGAACATTTTCGTTTAGTGGAACAAACTGCCCAAACCGTTGTATTCGAAAAGCCGGCAGAAGATAACACCTGGCTCAACCGCGTGCGCGGCAAACAGTTGTTATACCTCAAAACAATTAGCGGTGGAAGCACCAAGTATTACTACAACTTATACAGCAACGGGCGGTATGATTATGTTTATACGTACACCTACAATTCAAATAGTTTTTACGGTAGCGACAACGATCGTGATCAGGGAACCTGGAAAATTGTAAACCGGGGAAACAAAGCCGTACTGATACTTAACGGGAACAAAAAAGGCATGGAGGAAATCGTACTGGAGCAGCGGACCGCCTCAAACGAGCTAACCGGAAACGGTGAACGGTTTTTTGTGAAGGCTATTGAATAAAGTGGAATGCAATAGTAGAAACCTGAGTATCCGCTTCAAGTCCTCAATCTTGAATTCTTTAAAGTAAGACCTTAATTTACTACACCGCAAAGGCGCTAAGACGCAAAGTATTCGCTATTTTATTTGCGCGTTTACGTCTCAGCGGTCTAGGATATCAATCGGATACTTATAATTAGAAATCACCAACTATAATGATCGATCTTTTGCGGTTCGGGTTTTTAACTGCGTGCAGGCATGGCAAATGGTAAAAAGGCAGATTGAGAATTCATTTTATTTTCATTCGACAGAGCTACTATCGAACCCGGGAAACACGCACTCCCTCATCATCCCAACCCATTAGGTCATAAACAGCTTGGCCTGACTTGCTTTTGTAACTATATTAAAGAGTTTTATTTACCTCCATTTCATGCCTGTTCGTGTAACGCTGTTTCCTGTCTTTATACTATCAGCCATTTGCTGCCTGGGGCAGAACTTGCATAGTCAAAAGACAGATAGTTTGCTCAAGCTTCTGGATAAAACAGAAAAGCCCGAATTAACTTTTCAGCTTTATCATCAACTGGCAGGTTATGCCTCCGACCGGGATGTTTCCCTGAACTATGAACAACAGGCACTTGCTGCTGCGCTACAAACCAACAACAAGCAACTCATTGCTGATGCGTACACCAACCTTGGCATTCACTACCGTAAGCATAGCGACTATGCAACGGCCATTGCATACTACATAAAAGCACTGGCTGTCGCCAAAAACGATGCAGCGCTGCTCAACACGTACCTTGAATTGGGCATTGCACATTTGCGTTTGGCAAAATTTGATTCCTCAGCATACTATTTAACAAAAGGAATTGCCCTTTCTACCGAACAGAACAATCAACCCATGACGGCCTCCTTTTATAATATGATGGGCAATGTGTTGAAAGAAAAAAATAACTACAACGAAGCTGTTGACTATTACCTGAAGGCTACTGAAATTTTTGAACAGGTGCAGGATGATGATGGCTTAACACAAAGCCTCTCCAACATCGGCAACCTGCAAAACCTGATGGGCGATTACGATAAAGCCCTTGAATACGCACATCAAAGTTTAGTCATCGCAGAGAAAATAAACAAGCAACCTTCCATAGCCTATTCAAATCGATTGCTGGGCAGAATATACCGCAAGCTGCAAAAGTATGATGACGCGTTGCTTGTCTATCAAAAAGCTATTGAGGTATATGAGGCATTGGATGCCAGGCGCGATGTATCGGAAACACTCACCAGCATGGGCAATATTTATTATGAAAAAGAAGATCTCCATAAGGCCAAGTCATACTACACCCGATCACTAAGCATCAGTAAATCACTCTCCGATTCGGCCAACATGACCTACAGTTATGCCGCACTTGGCTATGCCTCCGCACAACTCAAACAACATGCACAGGCTGTTTTGTATTTTGACTCCACCATTCGCATTGCCAGGCAGATAAAGCTTCCGGCACTGGTTATGGATTCCTATCTCGGGTTAAGCGAAGTGTATGCCGATCAGAAAAAATTTGATCTTGCCTACCGCTACCACGTGCGCTACGCGGCCTTAAGCGACAGCCTCACCACTCTTCAAAACCGTGAAGAAGCGGCCAACCGCGAAGCACTTTATCAAAATGAAAAAAAGGAGAATGAAATCCGAACACTTAACACCGAAAATGAACTGGCCATGCTGCGCCTGCAGCAACAGGAAAGTCAGCGTAATTATCTTATCGGTATCCTGGCGCTGTCGCTTGCGCTGATCGGAGTACTGGGCTACCTGTATAGGGCCAAACAGAAAATCAATAAAAAACTGGAAACACTCAACCAGGTACAGTCGCGTTTCTTTGCCAACATCTCACATGAATTTCGCACACCGCTGAGTCTTATCATCGGACCACTGCAGAAAACGATTCAGGAAAATCCGCACGCACCCGAAGCGGTAACGTGGAAAATCATGCATCGCAATGCGGTTCGCCTGCACCGGCTGATCAACCAGATACTGGATCTTTCAAAAATTGAATCCGGTAACATGAAATTGCGTGTAGCTGAAGGTGACCTGAAACAATTTTTAAAAACAGTTTACGCTTCGTTCATTTCACTGGCCGAACAAAAGCACATTAACTATACCCTTCATGCATCCGATGGTGCTTTAACCGGATACTTTGATCGCGATAAGCTTGAAAAAATTGTAAGTAATCTTATCTATAACGCCTTGAAGTTTACACCGGAAGGTGGGCAAGTACAACTCAACCTTACACACACTAACCAACAGCTTACCGTTCAGGTTAAGGATACCGGTCCGGGCATTCCTGCCGATCAGCTTACACAAATATTCAACCGGTTTCACCAGGTTGAAGGAACTTCTGCCAGAATAGTGGAGGGCACCGGCCTGGGATTGGCCTTATCAAAAGAACTGGCGGAGGCACATCACGGCACGTTAACCGCTGAAAGTCCGGAAACCGGTGGCAGTATATTCACCCTTACCATCCCTACTGCACGCGTTTCTTATAAGCATGAAGTAATGGATCCGGTAGCGGCAACATCCGAATCATTTTATGACGAATACCCGATTGAAGATCAACCGGTTGAAAACACGCCAGCAACCGAACGGCCGGTAATCCTTATTGCTGAAGATCATGCAGACATGCGCACTTTTATTCATCAGGTGATAGCAGAACAGTTTGAGGCGGTGATGGCCGAAAACGGAAATGAAGCGTGGGATAAAGCCCTGCACCATGTACCCGACCTGGTGATCAGTGACTTGATGATGCCCGGATTAAACGGCACCGAATTGTGCAAGCGCTTAAAAACACACGAAGCCACCAGCCACATACCGGTGATTATGCTCACCGCCCGCGCAGACCAGGAAAGTAAACTGGAAGGTTTGCATACGGGGGCTGATGATTACCTGACCAAACCTTTTGATGCCCGCGAACTGCTGGCGCGAATTCAAAACCTGGTGGAGCAGCGGAAAAAACTAAAGACACTATTCAGTCAACAAGCCTCTTCATTCACACGCGCTGCGGGCGAATCGCGCGATACCACTTTTTACAACAAGGTTATTTCCATTATAGAAAAAAACTTTACCGACCCGGCTTTTGGTGTAGAGGAGTTTACCCGCGAAATCGGCTTGAGCCGCATGCAATTGCACCGTAAACTCAAAGCCCTTACCGATCAATCGCCTGGTGATTTTTTACGGTTGTTTAGATTGGGGCATGCTAAAAAACTGCTTTCTGTAAAAGGCATATCGGTGAGTGAAGCAGCTTACCAATCCGGTTTTAATAACCTGCCCAACTTCAGCCGCATTTTTAAGGTATGGGCAGGCGTTACCCCCTCTGAATATCAGGAAAACAGCCTTTCAGATAATCCCACTGTTACAAATCAGCAAGACATTGTTATAAATCCGTAACGGTTCAGGCCGGCACGCAGGTTAATTTTGAAAATCACCACTTAACCCTTCATGCTATGAAAAAACACCTGATCGTATCTGCCTTGTTGTTGATTACTACCTTTGCAAGCGCACAAACACTTTCAATAATCCCCAAAATCGGGGCAACCTTTTCCACGGTAGCTACTGAATTTGATGAAAACATAAAATCCAAACCCGGTTTTACCCTTGGGGCAGCTGTTAACTACGGCTTAACGGACATGCTTTCTGTACAACCTGAGCTTAATTTCATTCAAAAAGGTTTTAAAGAAGAGTACTCAGAATCCTGGGATGAAGAAGTTGATGGACGATGGTTTTATTACCAAAATGATTTCAAACAAGTTGTAACCATCAACTATATAGAACTACCGGTTTTGGCAAGGGCCACGTTTGGGAAAGTCACAAAATTCCATGTTATGGCTGGACCTTCCCTGGGTTTTGCGCTTGGGGGGAAATATAAACAAGAGGGCTCATTCACCGAATCGTATGATGATGAAGTGTTTGTTTATCCGAACGATGCAAAAGGTTCCATTAAATTTGGCAAAATACCCGATGGGTATGAGGGTAACGACCGGTATATCGATAATCGCATCGACTTTGGCCTTCAGTTTGGCGGGGGTGTTTTGGTTGCCAATAAAATATTACTCGAGGTGCGTTATGGCTTAGGCTTGTCGAACTCAGCCGAATCAACTGCAACCTACGAAAAAAAGAACAGGGTTATCCAATTTACGGTAGGCATGCCGATACAGCCGAAATAACACCCGCTGCACTACCGGGTATTATTTTTTGACACTAAATAACGCTAAATCAACAGAAGGTTGCCGGTAGAATATTTTGTATTTACCCACCGCTTTAAATTCAAATTATTCGCCATCTTCGAAGCCTTATAAAACTATCAATATGCAAAAAGTAAATATTGCACCTCAGGTGCTTCTGTTGGCACTTTTGTGGTTTGTTGCTTGTACCCCAGCCGAAAAACAGGTAAGCCTCCCGGATGTAGCACCTCCCGTTGCCACCATCATACCCCATGAACTTACCAGCAAACACGGTGATGTTCGTATTGACAATTACTATTGGTTGAAAAACCGTGAAGATTCCACGGTAATTAATTACCTCACTGACGAGAACAACTACCTGGACACCATGATGGCCCACACCAACGATTTCCAGGAAGCACTATTCAATGAAATGCGCGGACGCATTAAAGAGGATGACTCGTCCGTGCCCTACAAGCTCGATGATTATTACTATTACACCCGTTTCGTTACCGGTGGTGAATACCCGATCTACTGCCGCAAAAAAGGTTCGATGGATGCCCCGGAAGAAATTGTTGCCGATGGTAATGAACTTGGCAAAGGGCAGGCATTTTTTAATTTTTTCACCTCGGTAAGCCCCGACCATAAATTGGTTGCCCTTGTGATGGATACGGTAGGCCGGAATTTTTATACCGTTAAATTCAAAGATATGGGTACCGGTAAAATGCTGGCCGATAAAATTGCCAACACCCGCGGTGGCTACGTGTGGACAAACGATAACAAATCCGTTTACTATGCCGTGCCCGATGAAAAAACATTACGCAACTACCTGATCAAACGTCATGTATTGGGTACCGCTACCACAACTGATCCTGTTATCTATGAAGAAAAAGATCAAACCCTGGATGTAGGTATTGGTAAAACCAAATCAAAAAAATACCTGATCATTAGCTCCGGCCGCACGGATGCCAACTTCAGCCAATATATCAGTGCTGATAATCCGGGCAAGCCCATCGTGATCGAACCCATTCAGGATAATGTCCAGTACAACGTTGATCATGCAGGCGGTGATAAGTTTTATATCTATACCAACCTCAATGCAACCAATTATCGTTTGGCTGAAGTTCCGATCAGTACTCCGGGCAAAGCCAACTGGAAAGATGTAATCGCACACCGCGAAGATGTTTATCTGCAGGATGTGGATTACTTCAAAGATTACCTGGCACTGGAAGAAATGAAAGCAGGCCTTGCTTCCATCCGCTTAATCAAATGGGCAGATAAATCAGAACACACCATCGACTTTGGCGAATCGGCTTACTATGCTGGCATTGGTTACAATCCGGACTTTAATGCCAACCTGATCCGGTTCAACTATCAATCCATGACTACACCCAACTCCACGTTCGATTATAACATGGACACGCGTGAAAAGGAATTGAAAAAAGAACAGGACGTGCTGGGTGGCTTTAACAAAAACAACTACGTCACCGAACGCGTGATGGTGAAAGCACGCGATGGGAAAGAAGTTCCGGTATCCATCGTATACCGTAAAGATACTTTTAAGAAAGACGGCACTTCACCCGGCTGGATTTACGGCTATGGTTCGTATGGCTCATCGATGTACCCAACCTTTAGTGTTGCACGCATTAGTTTACTAGACAGGGGATTTGTTTATGCCATAGCGCATATACGCGGTGGAAAAGAAATGGGTGGCGCCTGGCACGATGATGGTAAAATGCTGAACAAGAAAAATACCTTTACTGATTTTATTGATTGCTCCGATTGGTTAATTCAAAATAAATACGTGGCAAAAGATAAACTCTTTGCCTCAGGCGGTAGTGCCGGTGGACTGCTCATGGGCGCCATTGTTAATATGCGCCCCGAACTGTACCGCGGGGTAATTGCGGCCGTTCCGTTTGTGGATGTGATGACAACCATGGAAGATGAAAGCATTCCGCTAACAACTTTTGAATGGAAAGAGTGGGGCAACCCGAACATCAAAGAAGAGTATGACTACATGCTCTCCTACTCCCCGTACGACAACGTGGAGAAAAAAGCTTATCCGAATTTACTGGTCACCACCGGCCTGCACGACTCACAAGTGCAATACTGGGAACCCGCCAAATGGGTGGCCAAACTGCGTGCTATGAAAACCGATAACAACAAACTCTATCTCTATACCAATATGGATGCCGGCCACGGTGGCGCGAGCGGCAGGTTTAGAAGGCTGCGCGAAACCGCGCGTGAGTATACGTTTGTTTTTGATATACTCGGTATGAAAGAGGTGATTGAAACCAAGCCGAAACTCGAGGTCAAGTAAAATCCAATCTAAAACCTCAAATTCCAAAACCTCCAGGGCCTTAAGGTCTTGGAGGTTTTGCATAATGCGATTTGGTAATTACTCAAGATTGGCCATAGCATTGTAGGTGCTACCCTGCACTAAGGTGTAAAGTACCCGGGTCTGTTCCCGCTCAATTTTCCATTCTTCTACCGGAATTCCGGTAGTTTTTCGTCCGAAAAAATGCCGGTTTTCCGGTATTGAGCCGGGTAACTAATGCAACTACATTTAGTTATCGAAAACTGCATCACAAAAGCAGCATTTGTTAATTACTAGTGCAAAATCATTATCCAATTTTTGGTGCTTATTACCCTGTACCCTCTCACGAGGCTGATGGTTCGAATATGAGTGCTTTTCTGAATAGCTCTCATTGGCAGACAGACACCGTATTCCCTCAGCCTCGTTGCACCAATACCGTAATCTCATTCGTAAATAGAGTATTTGTACTGATCGTAATATTGATATTACTGAGTATAGAAGGTGAGGCCCAGCAAGATCCGCTGCATGCGCAATACATCTTTAATCCGTTCATTATTAATCCCGCGTATGCCGGGTTCTCTAAAGACCTTACGGCCATGGCAGCTTACCGTGTGCAATGGGCCGGCTTTAGCGGAAGTCCTGTAACGATGAATGCTTCCGGGCACGTAGCGCCGATGGATAATAAAATGGGACTCGGGCTGACTATGCTGCAGGATAAAATCGGCACCAATAAAACCCTGGAAGTATTGGCCTCGTATGCCTATCACATTGAGATGCAAAACCGCAGTCGCATTTCCTTTGGCTTGCAGGCCGGAGTGGTCAATTATAAAAACGATTTTAATGAACTGACCATCGATCCGGGTGATCCGAAATTTCAAACCAACATAAGCGAGCTGGCACCAAGTTTTGGTGCAGGCATTATGTACTCATCCGATAATTTTATAGTTGGTGTAAGCATGCCGAAGATGCTGAAAGGCTCTACGGTAATTGACGGCACCGAATTGATTTTATACAACCAGCATTCGTATGTTCATGCAGCCTATATTTTTCAACTATCACCACGATTAAAACTTAAACCTTTTGTGATGGGACGCTATGTGGCCGGTGCTCCCATCAATGCCGACTTCGGTGTTTCACTCAATGCCGATGACAGTTATACCCTCGGTTTATTTACCCGCAACCTGAATACCTACGGGGCGCTAATGAAAATCAATTTGGGGGACTTGCTTCGTGTAGGCTACATTTTTGAATTACCAACCAACAAATCGGTGGGCCTTACTTATACCGCGCATGAAATAACCATTGGCATACGCACACGCTTGTTCCGGTTTCACGACATTTCATCCATTGCAGATTTTTAACAACACATGATCATTCAAAAAAATATAATCCTTAACGCTGTTACCATGAAAACATTGACACTTTTTACAATTATAACGGTGTTTAGCCTAAACACGATGGCCACGGTACGCACCGTGAGCAACACCCCCAACGTAGCCCAGTTCACTACCATTCAACTTGCCATTGACGCCAGCGCAAATGGTGATACTGTGTATGTATATGGAAGCCCTAATGAATATGCAGGGTTTACCATTCTCGATAAACGAATAACCGTTATCGGTCCAGGTTGGGCACCCAATAAAAATTTGCCATTAACTGCAATAGTAAATGGCGTAACGCTACGCGATAGCCCTGCTGCCGGTAGCCCAAGTGGATCAGAATTACATGGCCTGGTATTTACAGGATCAATATTTCTTTCCAGAAACCAGGTTGGAGGCGACATGCCTGTTAATGATATCCGGGTTATCAGATGCCAGTTCAATGGCGGGGTAACCTGGCAGTTAAGTGATTCCGGTCACCTCATTGAAGGGTGCGCATTTTATAATGGGCTAAACTTTTTAAGCAGTGCCACATACACCAATATTCTTTTTCAGAATAATATAATCTTCTTTTCCGTTTGCTGCATAACTACTCAGATAAATGGACTGGCTAATTCTATTAATGTTAGGTTTGACCATAACCTCTTCTTCAGTTCAAACAATGCATCAGGAAATAATGTAACAGTGTTTAGTGGAGGCACCCGATTTTTAACATTCACGAATAATATCTTCAACCAGGCAAATGTTGGTCTGAATGTGAGCCTCAGTACATTCAACAATAACCTCACCAATAATATTTCGCTTAACAATGCTAATGCAACTTCAAATGCTACTCCGTGGGATGTGAACAGCAATGTAAATGGCGGTGGAAACATCGCTAACCAAAATCCGCAGCTCACTGCCCAAACAACGATTGATGCCGGAAACACTTCTCCGGTTCAAAATTTCGCCATCGTTGCGGGGCCGGCTAAAAACTCTGGCAGCGATGGTAAAGATATGGGGTTGTTGTTTGATGCCACCGGCAGTTTAAACTGGAACAACAGCCGCAACGGACGCATACCACGAATCTTCAGCATGAACATTACTACACCAACCGTAGCCCCGGGTGCCAACCTGAGTGTGACGGTGGATGCGAGGAAGAGTAATTAATATATAAGTAGGGAGTTGTTAGTTGTTAACCCGAAGTAACAAGACTCTAAAGCTCAGATTTTGAGATCATCTATTAACACCATAAGGATGTTCAAATGCATGACGATGCTTCGTGTCGGGGTAATTTTTTGGCTGATGTTGTTGGGCACCAGCGGTTGGGCGCAAAGTATTATTGCTGCTGAATATTTTTTCAATACCGATCCAGGGCAAGGTAATGCCACGCCTCTGTCTATCCCTTCCGGGGGCGAAGTAACCTTTACCCGAACCATCCCCACTACCTCGTTGTCGCAAGGGTTTCACTTTCTTGGATTACGCATAAAAGAAACCGGAGGTGTGTGGAGTTTATTTGAAACGCGGGGCTTTTACATTACTGCGGCCACTACCGATGTGCCCAACATCGTAGCTGCTGAGTATTTTTTAGACAATGACCCCGGTAAGGGTAACGGAATCACCATACCCATAACACCGGGTGCTACCGTAAACTTCACCGTGCCTATTCCTGCAGGAAGCCTTACACCGGGTTTTCATTTCCTCGCCATTCGTACCAAAGGTGCTGATGGTCGCTGGGGGCTTTTCGAAAGCAGGGGATTTTACATTACTGCGGCCACTACCGATGTACCCAACATTGTAGCAGCAGAATATTTTATTGATACCGATCCGGGTATCGGCAATGCTGAATCCATAACACCCATTTCAGCAGGAGCCTCGGTAAATATCACAGCAAGTATTCCTGCTGGTCTCACACCCGGTTTCCATACGCTGGCCATCCGCACCAAGCGTGCCGATGGAACCTGGGGTCTTTTTGAAGCGCGCGGGTTTTATGTAACATCTACCAACAATGATGCAGCTGATATTGTAGCCGCTGAATATTTCTTTGAAGCTACTGATCCGGGCGAAGGAAATGGAAATACTGTAAGTGTTACACCGGGGCCGGTAGTAAATGAAACATTGTCCATTTCCACCACAGGTTTACCCACCGGTCCGCAACTGTTAAGTTTGCGTGTGCAGGATGCCACAGGTATTTGGAGCACAGTTGAAACACAACCTTTCACCGTACTGGCCTGTACACCCCCTGCACCACCCACTGCACCAAATGTTAGTCGGTGTACTGTTGGCGCGCTAACCCTTACAGCAACGGCAGGCGCTACCGGCACGCAGGTATATCGCTGGTATGCCGATGCTATTACATCCGTTATTTTGTTTACCGGTGCAGCATTTACTACGCCTGAGTTATCGACCAGTACGACCTATTTCGTAAGTGTATTTGATCCTTCCACCCTGTGTGAAAGCAACCGCACCACCGTTACCGCTGGCGTTACCATCATCGCTCAGCCAGTACTGAACATCAGCAGCGTTACCATCTGCGAAGGCAATTCAATTTTAGTAAGCGCGCCACAGGGCTTTACCAATTATACCTGGTCGAATGGAGAAATAACACGCGAAATATTAGTTACTGTTTCCGGAAGTTATACGGTTGTTGTTGGTAATGGAACGTGTTCAAGCATACCTTCTGCTGCCGCGCAAGTAACAGTAACCCCCCGACCAGCCATACCGGTTGTCACTCCGAGTGGAACCACCAGCTTGTGTGATGGCTCAACCGTTACACTTACTGCACCGGATGGATTTACCTACACCTGGTCTAATGGACAAATCACACGAGAAATAATCGTAAGCGCCTCAGGCAATTACTCCGTAAGTGTTACCGATAACAACGGATGCTCTAGTGTTGCTTCCGATGCTATTGCGGTTACGGCAAATACCACTCCACCCAAACCGGTTATTGAAACCTTTGGCAGCACTACGTTATGCGGTACAAATACAATTGGTTTACTCGCGCCACTTGGCTATAGTATTTATCAATGGTCAAGCGGACAAACCGCGGCTGGTATTACTGTTGCTGTGGCCGGCTCTTACACCGTTGTAGTAGGTAACGCTACAAACTGTTTATCGGTGGCCTCCGACCCTATTGTGGTTACGGCTACCGGTCAGCCTTGTACGGGAACAGGAGGCACCAACGCACCCCCAGTGATCGCATCACAAACTTTTTCCGTTCAGATTGAAGGAAGCCTGCAGACTGACCTGGCTGCTTATATTACTGATCCCGACAACAACCTTAATTTCAATTCCCTGCGCGTGATCAATAACCAGACTTCGCGCGGTGTGCCGGCCAGTATTGATGCAGCCTACAACCTGGTGGTGAATTATGCAGGCGATGCCTTTACCGGAAACGACCGTGTTACCGTTGAGGTGTGTGATTTGCTGGCTGTCTGTGCCCAGGGATTCTTTGATATTGACGTAGTAGGCGGTGTGGTTGTATTCAACGGGCTTTCGCCCGATGGAGATGGTTTCAATGATTTCATGTTTATTAAATATGTTGATGTGGTGGAAGGCGCTTCGCAAAACAAGGTAACTATCTTCAATCGATGGGGCGATACGGTGTTTGATATACAGAATTACAATAATACCGATCGGGTATTTACAGGATTAAGTAACAACGGAGCAGAACTGCCCGCAGGCACCTATTTTTACAAAGTTGAGTTTACCGGAAATATCAAACTGGCAACCGGATTCATTACCCTGATTCGGTAAGTAACTAAACCTCCTTGCCCTGTGTTCGTCTAATTTATTGATATTTGATTGATGATATGGCCCTGATCGTCCGGTGGCAACCAACAATACACCTGCAGGAAGGGCGCAAAACCGAAGGGTGGAGATGCGCATTACAGACATGTGACAATTTCCTTTAAGCCTCCAGGATTAGTGTGGTTTTACTCCGGTTTTAATCTGCTTCGCCATTCCTCGGTATTAGGCTTACGGAAGTTAACGAATTTCTTTGAATCCCGAAGAAGCCAATGTTGCTATATAATCTTCTTTTCAAAGGCAGTACGAACCAAGGCCGCTGTGTTTTTTACCTGCAATTTTGAAATCAGATTCTTCCGGTGCGAGTCTACCGTGCTGTCGCTGATGAAGAGCTTCTCGGCAATTTCGTGGTTGGTCAGTCCTTCGGCAATTAACCGCAGCACTTCAATTTCCCTGCGGGTTAGCAGCAGTTGGTTATGATCGCTGATGCTTTCTTTTACGTTCTCCTTACCCAGCCAGTATTCATTGCCGCTGCTAACCAGGTATATGGCTTTTTCCAGCTCTTCAAGCGAAGCGTTTTTTAATAAATATCCTTTGGCACCGGCATCGCGCATGCTCTGTAAATAGGTAAGCTGATCGAAGTTGGTCAGGGCAATTATTTTCAAATCCGGATGCTTCTTCAGCAAGATTTTGCATACGTCAATTCCGCTCTGGTCGGGCAGGTTAATGTCGAGCAATACCATATCGGCCTGGTTGTTAACAAAATACCCCAGGCACGAGGCGGCATTCATGGCGTAGCCGCAAACCTGCACATCCGGTACCTGCTGCAGCATGCTGCGCATGCCTTCAATTACCATGGGGTGGTCGTCAACAATAAAAACACGAATCATACCGGTATGATAATCTGAACAGAGGTGCCCTGGCCGGGCGCACCCTGAATATCCGCTTTTCCTTTCAGGTAATCTACCCGTGAGCGAATGGACGTCCAGCCGGAGCCTGCGGCATGTTGCAATACAGCAACATCAACGCCCGATCCGTTGTCTTCCACGGTTAGGGTAACCTCACCATTCTGCCGGGCCAATTGCACCAGTACCTCCGTTGCCCTGGCGTGTTTGGCAACGTTATTCAACAGTTCCTGTGTAATGCGGTAAAGAATAATTTCCTTGCCGGAATCAATCCGGTCATCCATGCCTACAGCCTGGAAGTTCACTTTAAAAATTCCCGACTCGGTAACCGATTGGCAATAGCTTTTCAGGGCTTCGGTCAGGCCAAACTTCACCAGCACTTCGGGCATCATGTTGTGCGCCACACGCCTGAGTTCCGCTATGGAGTTGTCGAGCATATCGAGCGAACGCTCAAAGAGCAATGCACTGTTGGCATCAAGTACCACATTTGATTTCATATTGGTTAAGGAAAATTTTACTCCTGATAACATGCCGCCAAGTCCATCATGAAGGTCTTTGGCCAGCCTGCCCCGCTCCTCTTCCTGACCTTTGATAATGGCTTCACTGGCCAGCAGTTGTTTCTCGCTTTCCAATTTTGCAATCTGCACTGCCTGTACCTGGCTTTCCTTTTCAAATAGTCTCTTCTTCTGCTGATAGGTGCGCCTTGCCAGTAATGCAATAACGGCCAGCGCCAGCAATGAGCCAACCAATATGTAATTGAATAACCGGCTCTGCCGTATGGTGAGATCTTTTATTTCGGCCTGTTGCTGAAGCTCCACAATGCGTTGCTCTTTTCGCCTGGATTCATATTTGGCTTCTACATTCTGGATGTTTCTGGCAACCGATTCATTTAATAATACGGTGCGGATTGAATCGCTCTTGATGGAATAATTTACATTCCCTTTGAAGTCCCTTTTAAGAAGTGATATCTCGGCCAGCACCGAATACGCTTGCCCGATATGACTCAAATAATTGTTATCCATGGCCAATTTCAGCGATTGATTTATGTTGGATTCTGCCGCTGTGATTTGCCCTTCACTATACTGGCAGATGGCTAAACCACGCATGGCAATTACTTCAGAAACCAGGTCATTGAGTTTTCTTGCCAATACTAACGCATCCTGGTAGGATCGCTTAGCCTGCTGAAAATTACCCAGCTTGATGTAAGCATCGCCCAGGTTTGAAGCAGAAACCAGCATGGCATATTGATGGTTCGTTTTTTTTGCTAACGCCTGCACCTCGGTAAGTATCTGAACAGATTTATTTACCTGCCCGGATTTATTAAGTGGCATCGCCAGGTTAATTGAAGCCGAAATGACTCCAAATACATTGTTTATCTCGCGGCTAAGCCGTAACGACTTCTCTCCGTACTCTATAGATTTAGGATACTGGTTAAGATTAAAGTATATAATACAGAGGTTGTCAAAAATTGAACTCAATCTGCGCCTGTCACCCAGTTGCTCATACATGGGAACAACTTGCAAGTACGTTTCAAGAGCTTCCTCATGCCGTTCCAGTTCCATATAGGAAGCCCCAACATTACCAAGGCAGGCTGCCAGTCTTTCGGGATCGCCAAACTGTCGTGCAATTTCCACAGACTTCAGATTTAAAATGAGCGCAGTATCATAGCGGCCCATCAGGTTGTATACATACGTGGCATTGGTGTAATAGCTTATGATACCGCGCGTATAATTCAGTTGCTCACTAAGGTTCAACGCCTGCTCATACAACAGCAATGCTGAGTCGGGATTGTTATTTTCGTATTGCTGCCCCAACTGAATGTAGAGCATCACCTGGTTTGTATCGCGCTTCGAATTTCGAAGTGCCTGCCAAAGACTATCCCGGTCAAGATAGTCCTGCCCCATACCCGTTATAGCATTAAAAACAAAAGCGATGAAAATGGAGAAGCGCATAAGCAGGATTCCTATACAAATCTAACCGATCTGCCCACATCGCAGTCCTGTTCTAAACTCTCTTTTTTAAAAATCCCCTTTTTCGGGGAGGGTTTGAATTTTCTAATCAGGCAATTTTATTCCATCAAACACAAGGCTCTAAATTCTCCTTTATGAAAAATGTTATCGTACTCTTGCTCTTCATAATCTGGGCACAAAGTTCTGCCCAACCGTGCACGAAGGAAGACATTTTGAAACAACCTGGTTACTGGACTCCCGGTTTAAAGAGTTCAACCTACGGGGTTACCCCTGCCGATCTGGCAAAACAACAAACAATCGTTAATACTATTATTCAGTCTATACAAAAGAAGTATGCTTCCCCACGGGGAGTTGACATTGTATTTGGAGGTGCTCATTTTGAAAATTCCAGATTACCGCAAATTTCTAAACCCGGAAACTATTATTATGCTTACTTCTATATTATTGAACACCCTTGTGTGTATGCCAAAGAAGCCATGGAAAACCGTGGAGCCAGTGCCTATCTGTGGATTTGTGCAAATGATTTTTCCCTTGAATTTGGTCAAAGTTTTTTCGTACCATCAAAACCGAATGAAGAGAATCCCAAGACAGATGCTTTCAGGCTAATTGATCAAAATCCTGTTTTAAAGGATGGCATGTGGTACTGGCGCGATGGCAAAGGCAGTACCGGTGATTACCGCTGGGTAGTTGCTTCCGATGGAAAGCAGCCGTTTGTGATCATCAGTCGAAAGGAAATGGCCGAGCGGCTAAAAGTTTACTATCAGAAAAAGCTTAAACAGTCGGAAGATCAATTCAATGAAACACTAAAAACGAATGAGGAAACGTACCAGAACCTGAAGAAATTCAATGAGAAAGAGGCCAATGCTTTCCGGGATCAAAGTAAAGTCTATGCTGAAAAAATGCGGAGCATTGAGCAAAGCATGTATGGCAAATCGCTGGCGGTGGTAGAGAACATCCTCAAATCATCCGACCTCGCTTCGCTGCAGCAGCCGGCCATAATCGATCATATAAAAGGGTTTAATGAATTTGAAGGTTTTGTAACGGAAGATCACATGTATGCCACGTATGCCATACGACCCAACCCGGCATATTTCAATCCTCAGTTGCCCAAATCTTCGCCACAATTTTTTACCGTGCATTTCAGAATGCCTGAAACTGGTGATAACCTTTTATCAGAAAAAGCGAAAGAAGATTTATTGAAAGCGATTGACTTTACATCACTTAAAAACATGCTCGGAAAATGAAAACATTAGCAAAACCTGTTTTCCTCTTGCTGCTTATACTATCGGTATATTCCGCGCAATCACAACTCCGCGAAACCTTTGATATTATTTCCTACTCCCCGCCAAAAGGCTGGAAAAAGGAAAGCACCGATAATGTCGTTTCATTCGTCACAACCAATAACAAAACCGGTGAGTGGTGCCGGTTATCGGTTTATAAAAGTATCAACACCAACCGCACCCCGGCTGCAGATTTTGATCATGAGTGGAATGAATTGGTTGCAAAAGTCTACCAGGGCACCACGAAGCCTGTACCCGAATCGTCTGTTGAAGATGGCTGGACGGCCCTATCGGGCGTAAGCGCTTTTACCTGGCAGGGAAAATCATCCACCGTTTTGTTGAACACTATTTCAGGGTACGGACTGGAGGTAGTGGTTACCGTAATCATGAACTCGCGGGCTTACATGAACCACATCCAGGCATTTCTTTCTTCCATTGATTTGCAAAAACCGGTTCAGACATCCTCAGCAACCGTAATACCTCCTACCGTAACGCCATCAAACCCAACGCTCGCTGCAAGCGGCACCCATGGTATTACCAAATCCACAACCTATTTCGATGATGGCTGGACGGCAAAAGTAATGGATGATTATGTTTTAGTCACCAAGGAGAACACGAAGTTCTACATGCACTATGGTTTTCCCATTCCACCCAACGCAGCATCCAGTGAGTCAGGCACTACGCAAGCCAATTGGGATAAGTTTATCACTCCGCGTTATACCGTAACCAATCTGTGGTTAAATCCTGATGTTGGTTCATGGGGCGGATCGTATAACTACTATGCTGAAGGAACGGCTATTGAGCGAAGTACAGGCAAGCAGGTGTACATTGGTTTCCGAACCATCATTGACGGAGCCTATTTCTGTGTGGAAGCGGTGGCCCCTACCAAAGAAGAATACCTGAGGCACTTTCCTACCATTGCTTCACTGAAGGATATGCGTGGCAGTAATCGCTTTGCTATAACCAAACAGGATATACTGGGCGATTGGAGCAGCTCAGATGGCTCAGCTCTCCAATATTATAATGTATATACGGGGCAAAGTGCGGGCATGCAGTTCTCACAAGGAGCACAGGAATTCTTTTTCAGAAACACAGACGACTACAATGCCAACATTTCAGGTGCCATGGGTACTATGGGCGGATCGCAGGTGGTATTCGATAATAAGTACAAAGGAAAATTTTCCGTAACCGATTGGGAGATTAGTTGTACAGGCTATGGTGGCGTTACCCAGGTCTTTACGGCATACTTCGAAGCGGTGAGAGGCGGGCGCATTTTACACATTGCTAAAAAGGATGCCCCGGGAGTACACTATCCACTGGTAAAAGTAAAGTGACAAAAACTCAAACAGGATTAACCCAACGACTATGAAAAACATGATAAAAAAAATGGTAGCCATCACCCTTTCGGGAATTCTTCTTGCAGGTTGTGGCGGCTCATCAAAAAAGGAATCGGAAACCATAAAATTAGGAGACATGGAAATCAAGGCGAATGAAATTACCACAACAGACGGCACAAAAGGCTTTAAAGGCGACATCGACAACACCAACCTTCAAACGATCTATGAAGGATTGACGGTTGAAAAAATTCATCTTATAGATGGCAACGATAAAAAAATAAAAGGAGAAGAAGTACCATTCAACTCCAAATTCTCCATTGTACTGGAGGGCGTCAAAAACTATTCACTGAAAGACGGAAAAGCTTTTCCCAAGCTGGGGATGATTTTGATGGGCGAAACCGGGGTTGTAGTAGGTGAAGATGATTTGCTGGCATCGTATGCAGATGGTATGTCGGTAGAAGACGCATCGGTACTGCGTGCTACGTTTACTGTAGGAGCACCAATGGAAGCTGGCAAAACATATACTTGCCAGGTTAGTGTTGCCGACAAGAACAATAGCGGGCCTTTTATTATGACTACGTGGATGTTTACGGTGAAGTGAACAACTATCATTTTACGTTAAACGATGAGAAATCTTTTGCAAAATCCTAAACGGCTGTTACGTAAAGCTACACGAGTTGTTTTACCGCTTGCTCCGGTTATGTATTCCTTTCTGGCTTCTGCCCAGGGCATTCTCTTGAATGGTGCAACAGACTTTGTTCAGGTTACAGATCATCCGGCCCTTCGTCCTTCCAGCCTGACGCTCGAAGCACAAATCAACTTCTCTTCCCTGGCAGGCATTTACCAGGCAATTCTGGGTAAGGGTTATAATACGGCCGGATCCTTGCGTAATTCGTACGCTTTATGGTACCAGGATGGATCGCTGCGCGCAGGAATTGATCCATCAAATCTGGCCTACAGAATCCTTGCACCGTGGTCTCCCCTTACCAATCAATGGTACCATGTGGCCTATACCTATGATCATATTTCAACTGTCCAGAATCTTTATATTGACGGTGTATTGGTTGCAAGTGGCAATGCGCCACTCCCCATTTACGATAGTGACATTTTCGCCATTGGAGTCGATCGCGATTTTGGAGTCTTTCAGGGTTTCTTCAACGGACGAATCAACGAAGTAAGACTTTGGGATTTTTCCAGAACTCAAGCCAACATTGCAGCAACCATGAATACCTCCCTTATCGGAAATGAGCCAGGCTTAGTAGCGTATTATAGATTGAATGAAGCAGGTCAGGGTGAGGACATAACCGTTGCAAACAGCGCCACCGCTACAGGAGCCGGTGTAAACGGAATAACCGTTGGAACTACCTGTTCACCCATTTTCACCATCCTGGCTCCCTCGATTACTTCCTTTTCACCTGCCAGCGGGCCCATTGGAACTACCGTAACCATTACGGGCACCAATTTCAGCAACATCCCGGCTAACAACCTCGTCAAATTCAATGGCCTGACGGCTGTTGTATCCGCCAGTACCATAACCAGCATCATTACCCAGGTGCCTGCAGGCACCACCACCGGATTTATTGAAGTAACCGTAGGGTGCCATACGACTGTAAGCGGATCGAGCTTCACCATTACCACCGTTCCTCCGGTAATAACGGCCGTTCCGTTGTCAATACTAATAGGAGGTATTGTAACCGTAGATCTTATACCGCTTATAACTACATCCAGCCCACTTGATATGGGGTCGCTTCAGATTGTCACCCCTCCCGTTAGTGGTGCACCGGCTGTCATTGATGCCAACGGTATTCTTACGATTAATTATACAGGTTTTGGATTTACAGGAACCGATGTATTTACCCTACGAGCCTGTGATGCATTGGGAAGATGTACCGATCAGCAATTTGAAGTTGAAGTGGTTGGCGAGATTATCGTATATAATGCAATATCACCAAACAACGATGATAAAAACGACTTCTTCTACCTTCAATACATTGAGCTTTTTCCCGAAACACAACAAAATACCGTACAAATTTTCAACCGCTGGGGCGATGTGGTTTGGGAAACAGAAAATTACAACAATACCACACGAGTGTTCAGTGGGACTACTAAAAACGGAAATGAACTGCCCACCGGAACGTATTTCTTTAAGATAGCTTTCCAGGGAGGCACTACACGAACCGGATTTCTTTCATTGAAACGATAACCCATATAAAGTCAGGCAATGAAAAAGAAAATCAGTTCCATATCGGCCTCATCCTTACTCAACTTCGTTACGTTTTTTATCAGATTAACTGGAGTAATGTTGATCATTTTAACCTTGCCCCGCGTTCGCCTCAAAATTCATTGATTGATGATACATGCCTTGCCTTCTGGCTGATAGAGAGGCTCTGTCAACGTACTAGTAAGCCTGATGGTCCGCAAGTCAGATAGTTTTTTAACACATTACCAGGCAACAATTCTGCCCTGGCTTTTCTTTCACTGAAGCGATAGCCTTACTTTTTTATTCTGCGTCCTTCAATTTATTAAAAATTACTTTCTACATTCGGTAACCTAAAATTCAAACCCAATGAAAAACACTCTTGCAATCCTTAGCGTGATTACACTTGTAGTCACCAGTTGTAATTTTTCGGCCGGCACCAAAGCCGATCTTGTTTCCGGGCTTTCTTCCTCCTGGAATGGCTTAAGCGCTGAAACCATTTATTTTGTCGACCAGGAAGATCAATCCATCACCAATAAACAGGTTTCGTGGAATACCGAATGTTCCTTTGTATTTGAAGGCATCAGCAACTACACCTTAAAAGATGGAAATGCTTTTCCGGGTATCACCTTAACGGTTACCGATCCGTCAGGAGCAGAAGTTGTTGCTTTTGGTGATATGCTGGCCAGCTATGCAGAAGGTGTATCACCAACAGATGCAGGCGTATTACGTGCTACCCTTACTGTTGGTGATCCGATGAAAGTTGGCGAAACCTACACGGTAACGGCACGGGTGTTCGATAAGCAAAATGCTGAAGCAGAAATTGTGAGTAAAGTTTCTGTTAAAGTGGTTGAGTAGCTTTTGTCCTTATTCCTGGTCTGTGTCTTCACAGACCAGCGAATAATTCTTACTCTTTAACCAAACTAAACCGGCTGCCACTATACTGCATATCCTGCAGGTTGAGTATTCGCCCGCCCCGTACGGCTTCAAACCATGCGTTGAACTTACTGGTTTTTCCTTCCCAACGGTTTGGTAAAACAATTTCCCAGTTGGACACCGTGGCTTTTCCTTTGTACTCCTGCGAATAGGTTGACATAGACCCTACCATGCCTGAAGCACCCTGGTGCTTGCTTACATAATCACCGTTAGCGAAAAATTCAAATTTATCACTCATGGCAACAGCCCCCATACCGGCATACGCACCGGTGTAAGCATTGTAATAATTTGCAGCAGCACTTCCTCCTCCGCTCCATTTGCCAACAATGTCGTTTAACGCAACGGCAAACCTGTTGTAACGGCTCATGCCCGGTAATTCAGAATCAAATTGTTTCTCGGCATTTGGAAAGGTTTTTCGCAGGGTGGCCTCATCAGCCATCACCGCTACCACCGGAAACATGTTGCCATTAGAAGAAGAGACGTACATGGCCAGGAAGCAATTCTTACCAGTTTTTGGATCAATGGCTGTGCCTTCTATGTAGGGTGCCTGAAATGACGAAATGACTTCACCATGATCGCGGTATTGTTTGGACAGAACACGAAACTCTTTGGTTAAATAGTTATCCCAGTAAAAGTCCCGTCCGGCATTGCGCGAAACATCATTGTATGCAATGGGATAATACAAGTGAACCCTGTTCATGCCTTTCGTTACAACCACTTTGTCATTTTCGATAGTGGAAACCCAGCCATCATCCCAGGTAGTAACCGAAAAGGTAAAGCCGCTGGCCCGAACAGGTTGAACAGTTGACTGGTTGTTTGGCATTGAATTTTGGGCAACCGTAGTTATAGGTTTGCCATCGCCATCCGGTAATTCAATAAGGTATGATGCATCGGGTGGAATTTCGTAGAAATAGGTTTTAGGGAATTCCGTGTTCATCCCAAATTGTCCATCACGATGCGTGGTTTGTCCATTAACCGGAGACATCAGCAGATTAAGCTTTTCTCCATAATGGTAGAATCTAAAGGTATACGTTGTTTTCTCCGGGGCAGGGTTTTCTGATTTTATCAATTCACCCCATTTGTCAGCACCATCTCGCTTGCTCCAGGTTTGTATAACAGCAATGGCCGGAGTAATGGTAATCGTATTACCCGATACGGTATAGGTTCCGCTTTCTTTACGCAACACCATTTGCGGAGTATACACATCAAATGTTTTACGGTAAAAAATATAGGAACCATCAGGATTCAACGAATACTGACATTTCACATATCCATAGGCAGTACTTCCGCTTGTAGTACTGCTCTTATACCACGTTGCCTGGATTTTAGGATCAGCCACTGTTGTTAGCGAAGTATTATTTTGCTGAACAGGGGGTAAAGTGGATTTTGTACCGGGCTGTTGTTGGTTTACAGGCTGATTAGTAACCACGATTGAAGAATTTTCCAAAGCAGGCACACCCTCCAGCTTACCAAAATACAGTTCCGGATTTTTTACATTAGCCGACCAGTACATGAAATAGTATTGTCCCTGCTTAATCAACCAGGCATACTCGGGCCGTTCATCCAGTTGCCTGATTTCCCATCCCTTGGTGTTCAAAGCGGCTTTAATACTTTCTGTGTGATTGGTGCCAGGAGGAAGTCTGAACACTTCCGCATCGCTCACCGTCACATTAAACTTTTTCGTCTCGCCCTCCAGAAAAGTCATGATCATGGCCACATTGAACAACCGCTTATCCTGCCGGGTACCGGCCGGAAGGTCAATACCGGTATAGGCTGAGCTTGAAACAGGCACCAGGTTTTTTTGTGCCCAAGCCGAAACTGACAGCATCAGGCAAAACAACATGTAGAATTTTCGGGACGGCATTACGATTTCATTTTATGAACTGCCCTCAAATTTCATATCCGGAAAGGAATTCTGCCTAACGCATTTGAGGCATTGGTTAACGGCTATGTTGCTTTGCAAAAAAGGCTGGTTTCTGAGTACATTGGTGGCATTAACAGGGTTCGCATGACTTTGGGGCGTGTTTTACGATGGTGTTTACTGGTGCTGCCCGGCCAGGTATTTTGGTTTTCTGCACAGGCTCAGCCATCACTCGCCCAACATCTTCCCTTCCCATCCGGCACGGTTTATGAAATCCTTCGCGACAGCAAAGGCTTTCTGTGGTTTGCCGCATCTTCCGGGCTTTACCGTTACGATGGTTACACCACCGTTGTGCACAAGCATGATCCTGAAAATCCGAATTCACTAAGCGACTCGTTTATCACCGCCTTAAAGGAAGACTATGATGGTAATTTATGGGTAGGCACACTAAATGGCGGGCTCAATAAATTTATTCCTGCTACAAACACTGTTATTCGCCTGAATACGTCATTGCCGGAGAAATCAATGACGGATATTGATGTAGATGATTCTGGTAACGTATGGATAACCTCCGGTAAACTTTACAAAATTAATCCGGCAACGCTGGCCATCGATAGCCTACCACTTGCTTTGCCACCAGATTTTGACATCACCAAGATTTTCTTTGGTCGCAATAACACCGTATGGATCGGCTCCAATGGCGATGGGTTTGGCGTGCTTAATAAAGCAACCGGGCAAGTTGAAATCTATCGGGTTACCCATCCCGATGCTGCTATCGCTACCCGGGCCAATGTTATCCGCAACATTCAGCAAGATGATACTGGCACCCTCTGGCTCGCCACCTATGGAGGCCTGGTGCAGTTCAATCCTGCTACAAAAAATATCCGGCACTGGGTTAATAAACCTGATGATCCTTCCGGCCTACGGCATAATTCGTTATGGAATGTCTATCCCGATAAACACAGGAAAATCTGGATCGCATCATGGGGTGGCGGAATAAGTTATTATGATGTAGCGCTTGATCGATTTGAAAACAGCATGTTTAAACCCGGGGGCCTGTTTGGGATAAGTAACAATGAGGTACGCTCCTTTTTTGCCGACTATGACGGAACGTTTTGGCTCGGTACAAATGGTGATGGTATTTACAAGATTAAGCCCATTGAAACATTGAAAGAGTTCCCTGGCTCGGAACAACTGAAGCAACCGATACGGGCAGTTATCGCAGGCAAGCAGTATCACTACTTTCTTTCCGATCAGCACGGATTGATGGCGTATTCGGAAAATGAAGGTTTGGCATATAATTTACCCCCGTATCGTGAGCGAAAACCCAACGGGCTTGGCGGTAACTTTGTTTCAGGTGTAGCCGAACGAGGTGATGGAAAAATTTTTATCGGCACCGACTTTGGCATTACAGAGTTTAACCCTGAAACCAAAAAAGCAAATTACTATTTCAACATACCGGGGGATAATACTAGCCTTAGTCACAATTCGGTAAATTCTATTTTTATTGATTCAAGAAACAGGCTTTGGGTCGGTACTCCGTTTGACCTGAATTTATTTTTACCCGATAAAAACCAGTTTTTTAAATTCCGGAAATCAGAATTTTTTCAAAAAAGTATCCTCCAATTTTTAGAAACCACCGAAGGACTTTGGCTTGGCACAGCAACCGGTGGCCTCCTGTTGTTTAACCCGGAGAAAGACAGCATTATCCATAGTTTTCAAAACACAACAGACCGTGAAGGATTAAGCAATAATTACATTACCGCTCTATTTCAGGATCAGCAAAACTACATTTGGATTGGTACCCAACAGGGCCTAAACCGCTACAACCCCCATACTAAAAAAGTTGAACGGATGCTCACCGCTACTCGGTTAGATGACAGTGTCATTAGTAACATTGTTTCGGGAACAAATGATGAAATTCTAATTCAGTCAGAATACGGACTTTTTAGTTGTTTATGGAAAGAGGCGATTAATGAGCCCGAATTTATAAAACTGCCATCACCTTTCTCCTCCACTGGTGTTCGATTACTTGGAGTTAAAGACAGAAACTACAACCTGATTATTGCAGACAACGTTTACCAGCTTCCCTATTCCGCTTACGCCTCATCCACAACCGTAGCCCCGGTTGTGATCACCCAATTCTCTATTGATCCGAATAACAGTCATCCGCTTGATTCTGCCGAATTAGCAATTAACCCGTCTTACCGAAAAAGTATTACCCTGGCCCACGATCAGAATCTTTTCTCTATCGAGTTATCCTTGCTTGATGTTACGAATGCGGGCAGTAATGAATACGCCTATATGCTCGAAAACTTCGACAAGACCTGGACATTCAGCGGCACACGCAGATTTGTAACGTACACGAATATCAGCCCGGGCACCTATGTGTTTCGGGCAAAAGGCAAGGGGCATAATGACGTTTGGAATGAAGAGGGTGTTTCGTTGATGATCACTGTTCTTCCGCCACCGTGGAAAACCTGGTGGGCATATACAACCTATGGATTGATTTTTACCGGGCTTTTATGGCTGGCCCGAAAATCTATTGTAAACCGTGAACGACTGAAAGCGCAGGTAGCACTGGAGCAAAAAGAAAAGCAAACGCTGCGCGAACTGGATCACTTGAAAACAAAATTCTTTTCCAACATCACGCACGAGTTCCGCACACCCTTAACCCTTATACAAGGCCCGGCCGATAACTTACTGGAAAAAACTACCGACAAAGAAGCCACTCAGCAACTTAACCTGATTAAATCCAATGCGCAGCGGCTGTTAAAACTCATCAATCAACTACTTGACTTAGCCAAGCTTGATGCCAACGAGGCTAAACTGGATGTGAAACCGGTAAACCTTTCTGCGTTGTGCCGTGCAACTATTGCACAATTCACCAGCATGGCCGAATCACGCCACATTTCTTTTCAATGGCAACTAACTGAACCCATGCCCAACGTGCAGGGTGACGAAGAGAAAATTGAAACCATCCTTATCAACCTCATCTCAAATGCGATGAAGTTCACACCTTCAGGTGGTCAGGTTAAAGTGGTTGCGAATTTCCAGCACAATAAATTTTCATTCCGGGTAGAGGATACCGGCCGGGGCATTCCGGTAAAAAAGTTGGAACATATTTTCGACCGGTTCTATCAGGTTGAAGCCTCCGACAGCAGTCATGCTGAAGGAACGGGAATAGGCCTGGCCCTGGTGAAGGAATATGTTGAGTTAATGCGGGGCATCATTCATGTTGAAAGCACGCCTGGAAAAGGAACTGTATTTACCGTAACCCTGCCATTCGAGCCCTCAGCCATGCAGGCTGTTACAGAAGTTGAGGCTACCCCCATGCCACAACCCGTAGAAGAAGAGGTGCATGATACAGAACAGTTACCCCTGCTCTTGCTGGTAGAGGACAATGAAGACATCCGCACACTAATAAAAAGTTGCCTCGGAGCAACGTACCGGTACAGCGAAGCCCGCCATGGTAAAGAAGGACTGGAGAAAGCCCGCACTGAAATGCCGGATATGATCATCAGCGACCTGATGATGCCCGAAATGGACGGACTTGAATTTTGTGAACACATAAAAAAAGATCCGCACACAAACCATATTCCGTTTATCATGCTCACGGCCAAGGCTGCTGATGAGCATAAACTCATAGGCCTGCAAACCGGGGCTGATGATTACCTGGTGAAACCGTTCAATAAGCAGGAACTTATTTATAAAGTTCAAAACCTGGTGCTGCTTCGTGAAAAACTGCAGGCACACATTAAACTTAACTTGCTTACTAAGGCTACACCCGTAAAGGCCGTATCGGCTTCCGAACAGTTTATTATGAAAGCCAAAACCTTTGTTGAGGCAAACCTGGGCGATGCATCACTTTCCGTTGAACGTCTTGCCTCCGAACTGAACCTGGGTCGTGAACAATGCTACCGGAAAATCATGGCCCTTACCGGCCTGTCACCTTCAGCCTTTATCCGTAAACTGAAACTGCAACGGGCAGCCCAACTCCTTTCTGCAAAAGCTGCACCGGTTTCGCAAGTAGCTTACCAGGTAGGGTATGAAAATCTATCTCATTTCAGCAAAGCTTTTAAAGAGGAGTTTGGCAAACTGCCGAGTGAGTACGCATAATGCTTTAGATATTTGTTAACCTGAGCCCTTCGTTGTCAGCCTGAGCCTGTCGTTGTCGTACTAAGCCTGTCGTTGTCAGCCTGAGCCTGTTGTTGTCAGCCTGAGCTTGTCGTTGTCGTACTAAGCCTGTTGTTGTCAGCCTGAGCCTGTCGAAGGCTGTCAACAGTATATCAAAATCGGTTTTCATGGGTAAGACCTCCACAAAACAACCACACCGTTAAGCAATTCCACATAGGCGTTAATAGGTTTTTAGGTAATACACGCAGTTTTGAAGCGCAATTAACCACGTTAAACTATGCGCAAGAAACTACCCCACATCATCACAACCGTAGGTCTACTGGGGTTCCTTATGGGATCTGTGATGTTGATAGATACAGTGAAACTTTTAAGTTTTACAACTGAGCTGCCCAAACCTGTTCAAACCCAAACATCCCTTAAGCAATCCGGCCTCAGGCCCACTCAGACAATGGGTTTTGGTATACTCTTATTCGGACTAGGCCTGAGTGTTTTTGGTTATAGACAAATACAAAAACAAAAACGCGAAACAAAAACTAACTCGATCACCTTTGACTTTACAAAGGGCGATACCAAAAATCAAACACTGCGCGAAGTGGCAGTAGTAAGCTTTGTGCTGGGGAGTCTTTTCTTTTCAGCCTGTGGAGGAGCCGGTTCAAAGGATGGATTTAAAATAACAGACGGTGACAACAGCTTTACGGTTAAAGAAAACGAAATCGTATCCGAAGATGGTACGAAAGGTTATATGGGCGATAGTGACAACACCAACCTGCAAACGATTTATGAGGGTTTAACTTTTGATAACATATACCTGATTGACGGTGCAGATAAAAAAATAACAAGCGAAACGGTTGCCCTGAACTCGAAATTCTCCATCGTGTATGAAGGAATTAAAAATTACACCCTTCAGAACGGCAAGGCTTATCCCAAACTAACGATGCTGATGACGGGTGAGAGTGGGGTGATTGTAAATGAAGATGATTTGCTTGCCTCCTACACCGAGGGCTTATCGCCTGAAGATGCATCCGTATTACGCGCCACATTTACCGTAGGCGAGCCGATGCAACCCGGCAAAGATTACATCTGCTACGTTACGGTAACCGATAAAAACAACAGCTCGGCCACCATTCAAACCACCTGGCTTTTTAAAGTGAAATAAAAAACAACAATACCATGAAAACGATACTCAGCTTAGCGCTTACATTTTTGATTTCAGTTTCCTCATTTGCAACTGTTCGAACGGTAAGTAACGATGTTACTCGCCCCGCTCAATTCAACGGAACAGGAAACACCGCTTTTGTTGCAGCCCACAATGCATCTTTGGCAGGTGATACGATTTATGTGTATGGTTCACCTTTCGATTATGGTACCCTCACCATTAGCAAAAGGCTTGTGGTGATGGGTGCAGGTTATGCACCTAATAATCAGTTTGGACAACCCACCAGAGTGGGTCAAATCAGTTTGTTCCGAGATGGCTCCACCGATCCTTCCGGTTCGGTAATTATTGGATTCTTCATCAGCGGGAGTATTAACTGTACCGGTACACTCGTTACCAACAACGTAACTGTATTCCGTAACCGTATAAACAACTATATTTATCTATATATCAATTCCACTCTTCAAGCTACCGGTTGGACAATTTACAACAACATCGTATACCAAGTGCTTGCTAATGCCTCTTCAAGAACCGCAGCCTCAGCTACTAATATTCTTATCGCTAACAATATTATTACCGGCAGCATTACGAACATTAACAGTAACACAGTATTAATCGATCACAATGTTTTTCTGGGTCCAACTAATCTATACCAGCTTTGGAATGTTATTGTAACCAATAATATTTTTGTCCGTGCCAGCGGTGATATCTTTTCGAGCGAGGTAGTATTCTGCACATTTAACAAGAATATCTCCCTTCAAAATACCATCGCTCCGTCTTCTACGTACAACCCAACCAACCTGTTTGAAACAACCTATACCAGTACAGGAGGTGGCTCCAACTCAGGTAGCGGTAACCTGGTAGGCACTAACCCCTTGTTTTTGAACGTGCCCAACAACAATACCTATGATGCTACCTACAATTATCGCCTGCAAGCAGGCTCTCCAGGTAAAGCACCTTTCAGCACAGACGGAACAGATGCAGGTATTTATGGTGGAAGCTATCCTTTTCCATCTGGCGGAACTGCAGGCAGTGGTTTTGATACCTCGCCCATGCCGCCCATTCCACAGGTAACGGTTGTAAACATTCAAAATGCAACCATCGCGCCCAACGGTACGCTCAATGTGCAGGTACAAGGGAGAGTGAATAATTGATCTGAGCAGTTGAGCGGAAACATGTTTATGAAAAAATCATCGTTCAGGTTAGATAATAAAAATCCTTGGTCGATAGTCCACAGCAGACCAGCAGCTGTCGACCATCGGCTAAAAAACTATGGGATTTTTATTCTGTGCTGCTTACTCAGTGTATCAGCTTTTTCCCAAACCATTAACCGCGCTGAATATTTTATTGACACCGATCCCGGAAACGGAAACGGAACATCTGTAACAGTTTCAGCGCCATCGGCCAATGTGAATTTTAATTTTACAATCAATACAAATGCGTTAAGTATTGGGTTTCACACGCTTGGTTTCAGGATGCGACAAAATAACGGATTGTGGAGCCACCCCAACCACACGTTGTTTTATATCACACCGGTAGTACCTGCGGCTAACAACTTAGTAGCCGCTGAATACTTTTTTGATAACGACCCCGGCCTTGGCAACGGAACATCCTTTTCGATCACACCAGGCAACTCGGTAAACATTGCTGCGCTGAACGTAAACATTGGCTCCTTGTCGCCCGGTTTTCACTTTATCAGTTTTCGCTTTCGCGATGATAGGGGAAAATGGACACACGCCAGTGCGCATAGTTTTTATGTGATACCACCCGTAACAAGCGATCCGGCCACCTCAATCACACGCCTTGAATATTTCTTCAATACCGACCTGGGGCCGGGCAACAATACCTCCATACCCATTACGGCAGGAAACCCTCAAAGCAATTCAGTGCCGATTACCATACCCGGAACACTTGCGCCCGGTTTCCATCAAATCGGTTTTCGCTACCGCGATAATAAAAACCGGTGGAGCCAAGCCGAAACACGAACGTTTTATGTACTCAACACAACTGCATTGTCCAACCGCGAAATTGTGGCAGCCGAATATTTCGTTGATGATGTGCAAGGTACGGGCACCGGTACACGCATACCGGGCATTGTGCCTACAGCTGATCTGAATCAACTTGTGGCATTAGACATGACCGGTGTACCGACCGGCAATCACACACTAAGCATCCGCATTAAAGATTCACAGGGTGTATGGAGCCTTCTGGAAACAGCAAACTTTACGGTATCGGCCTGTACACCACCCTCCCCTCCTGTGGCTCCGGGTGTAAGCCGGTGTAATGAAGGTACTGTTACATTAACCGCAACAGGTGCCACAGGCGCTCAAGTGTACCGCTGGTATGATGACCCCGTATTGAACAACCTCTTATTTACCGGATCTTCTTTCACCACGCCTTTGCTCACCGCCTCAAAAAATTATTACGTCAGCATTTTTGATCCGGGTACAAGTTGTGAAAGCTCGCGTGTAACAGTAGCCGCCACTGTAACCACTATTGCTAAACCTGGTATCAATCCGTCTGGAACGTTATCCATCTGCGAAGGAAGCTCGGTATTTCTTTCTGCCCCTGTTGGGTTTACTCAATATATATGGGCAAAAGACGGAACCACGCTTACAAATGCCACGCAACAAATACTGGCTACGCAATCGGGCAGCTATACCGTGCAGGTTGGCGATGGTACGTGCCAAAGCGCGTCATCCGATGCTGTAACCTTAACGGTTATTCCTGCTCCGGCCAAACCAGTAATTACAGTTACCGGAAACACAACCATTTGCGGAACGGGCTCGGTTGATTTAACCGGACCGAATGGTTTTGAATATTTATGGTCAACCGGAGCCACTACACAAACTATTACGGTAACGCAAACCGGTGTGTTCTTTCTTTCCGTAAGAACAACGGGTGCCAACTGCCCAAGTCTGCCGTCCGATCCGGTAGTTGTAACGGTGCTAACGCCTCCGTGTGGCGGTGGCAATCCTACCAATGCCCCTCCGGCAGTGAATCCAACACCGCTGGCATCACAAATTGAAGGCAAAGTGGAGGTTGACCTTACTACGTTAGTGAGTGATCCGGATAACAATATTGATTTTTCTACCCTGCGCGTGATCAACAATGTTACTGCACGTGGTGTGGCTGCAAGCATTAATGCCTCATACTTTTTGCAGATTGACTATACCGGCAATCCGTTTACCGGAACCGATCGTATAACACTGGAAGTGTGCGACCTGGCCGGGTTGTGTGTGCAGCAAGTGATTGACATTGAAGTTGTAGGAGCCGTGGTGGTATTCAATGGTCTCACGCCTGATGGTGATGGCTATAACGATTTCCTGTTCATCAAATACATTGACGTAGTGGAGGGCGCTTCGCAAAACCGCGTCATGATTTTTAACCGCTGGGGCGATGTAGTGTTTGATATCGAAAACTACAACAACATCGACCGCGTGTTTACCGGGTTGAGTAAAAACGGTTCGGAACTTCCATCAGGTACGTACTTCTATAAAATTGAATTGTCGGGTAACAAACCATTAACAGGGTTCATCACCCTAATGCGATAGTCATGAAAAGATTCAAATACATTTTAGGTGCGTTTAGGTCAGGCCCCTCTCACAAGGCTGATGATCGTGGTTGTCAGCCTTGCCGCACCACCATCAAGCCATTCAAGATACTTGCTTTATTGATGTTCATCATTCTGAAAACCACACAAGCCCAACAGGATCCATTGTATTCGCAATATATTTTCAATCCGTTTATTATCAACCCGGCTTATGCCGGCTTTAGCAAAGACCTGACCGGATTGGCCGCTTATCGTGTGCAGTGGGCCGGCATGGATGGCAGCCCTGTAACCATGAATGCCTCGGGGCACATGGCCCTGGCCGATAACCGCATGGGGGTTGGGCTAACGATACTTCAGGATAAAATTGGTACGAATAAAACTACAGAATTTCTTATCTCGTATGGCTACCATATAAGCTTCCGTAACGACAGCCGCGTGTCATTTGGTTTACAAGCCGGTGCCATAAACTACCGAAACGATTTCAATGACCTGACCATCGACAAAAACGATCCGAAATTTCAAAGCAGCATCAGTGAGTTCAGTCCGAGTTTTGGGGCCGGTATTATTTATTCCTCCGATAAATTTTATTTGAGTGTTTCCGTTCCGAAAATGCTGGACGGAAAAACAACAACGGATGACAACATTGATGTGGTGCTGTACAGCCAACAGTTTTATGGGATGGGTTCGTACCTGTTCACGCTTTCACACCGCCTTAAACTCAAACCTTTTATAATGGCCCGATACACTGCTGGTGCACCGGTGAATACCGATTTTGGTGTTGCGCTGAATGCTGACGACAGTTATACGTTAGGCTTGTTTACCCGAAGCCTGCATACCTATGGCGCCATGATGAAAATTAATTTAGGTGATATGCTTCGGGTAGGATATATTTTTGAATTGCCTACGGATAAGTCGGTGGGGTTAAACTATACGGCTCATGAGATTACTGTTGGTATCCGAACCCGGTTGTTGCGCTTTCATGACCTGAGTACCATTTCGGATTTTTAAACCTATCAGCATACCAACAAAACACCAGGTAATGAAATACTTCAAAATCGCACTATGTTTTATACTTTCAACAAATGCCGGTTATAGCCAATCAAAAGTTATAACTGTCACACATTCAGAACTTTCAGGGATTGAATTACCTGCCGGATCCAAACAGGACAATAGAATTCTGGCTACTGCCTCTGCCAAAACGCTTTTGGATATGATAGCTGAGGAAAATCAACTTACCCTGGAAGAAGGTGTCGAAGTTTTTACATTGATTGGCACCGTTGGGTCGGGTACTGTGGAACAGGTAAAACTCGCGGCTCAAAAAGCAGGCTGGCAACTTACTTCGCTATCAGGACAACCTAAAAACTTGTTGCTTAGTAAGAACACCACTTCATTACTAATGTATCTCGAGTCAAACAAAAGAGACACGCAACTTTATCTTTCCCGGGTAAAATCTTCGCCCCCTAGCCTAACAACGGTTACCACCCAACAGGCATTGCCTCAAAACACGAACAGCGACAAACCCGGTAACGCATTAACGTCAACTACCACACCAAAAGAAAATGCCGAACAAAAAGTTATTGCTGTTCCTTCACCAACGCCAGCTACCGGCTTTAAATTTACCACCATTAATTTTGACGATGGCTGGGTAAGTAACGAACGCGAGAATTGGGTAGAAGTAACAAAGAACAACGTGAAAGTTCTTATTCATTATCCTAACCCTACCACAAGCCAATACATTTCCGATCCGGAAGAAGCAAAACGGGTTGCCTGGAATACGCTGGTGGCACCACGCTATAGTAACCTGCAAAATTATTTCGTAGCAAAGTGTGCACTTTCGTATATACAGGGATCGTTTATTTCGGGAACCCTTACCGACAACCATACCGGGCAACAGGTATACGTGGCACTTTTCAAGCGCGAGAGAAGTCCGTGGATGGAATTTATTGCACCAAACAGTACTGCTTTTGGACAAGCTACCGGCTTTGATATAACTACGCTTTCTGGCTATGTAGAGAATGAAGCATGGAACCCGCTACACAGGTTCGAGGGCTATAACAAATTTGCCGTTGCTCCTTCGGATTTAACCGGCACCTGGACAAACAACTTCAGTGGCTTTACACAATACGTAAATGCCTACACCGGGGCAGATGCCGGTATGAATACACATTCTTCCTCACAAACTTTTGAATTTCTTGCCAATGGTACCTACAACTGGTCGATAAGCATGGCCAGTGGATTTGTTGGAAGCATAAAATTTTCAGGTGCCAAGTCATCCGGAAAATTTACCAACCCCAATAATTGGCAAATTCATTTTTCAGATTTGGAAGGGAAACCAAAATTGTACAATGCGTATTTCTCCTGCATTAAAGGGGCACGTATTTTATGGCTGCAGGATACCAGCTATGGTGATTTCTCTGGTTATGGAAGAAAGGACTAACTTCGTACAACAATCGGGTTTATCCCTTTAAAAACCAGGAGCATAGGCTAACCACCAAAAAACTTTTTAAGTACCTTTTGAAAAAGATTCATTTTCTTTCCTGCCCTGTTTCTTACACGCTCAAGATTCTTCACGTCTTCAAGGTCTTTGGCCCGATGAACAGAAAGTTTTAAACTGATCAGGTCTGTATAGCCAATCACTTTTAATTCAAGATTTTCATCAATAACCGTTGTCTCGCAGCGTGGATAGAGTTTATCAAACTGAAAATTTTCTCCAACATCGGCCAAAAACTCAATATAAAATTTTTCCAAAGGAAGCCGGATCAGCCCTCTGTTTCTGATGTAGTCAAGATTGCGAAATTCATCGGGTACCTCAAACCCGAATAGTTCAACGGATTGAAGAAGGCGGCTAAAATTTTCCGGTGTAGGATTGAACCAGATGTCCATATCTCCGGTTGACCTAGAGAACCCATGAATATTAACTGCCGCTCCACCGATAATCATGTATTCAACACGATGCTCGTTCAGCAGGTTTAAAAAAGATAGGACATCACCTGTGAAAATCATGAATGCGCTTCAACGTAAAAATCTTGTAGTATGGCTTTTCTTTTGGCGGCCGGTTGGGCGCCAGCACATTGGATAAATGAATCAACTCCAGCATATAATGAAAGCGTTCGGCAGGCGTCATGGCAGCACTTTGTTTTAGCTGCGCTTCCATTTTTTCTTCCAACCTGATTAGTTCAATCTGTTTCATAGTTGAATGGTCTTACCAAAGGTACGGATTATGGATAAACGTAAAACCTGTTGAGTCGCAAAAACCATTCCATCACAAAATGATGCAGAAGACTGAAAGACCAACAAATACCGGCTCATCATCCGGCTATAGAGACTTCCTGCGGGCTTGTATGGCTTTGTTTATCTGCTTCACAAACCCAGGCCCCTCATACACAAAACCCGTGTACAGTTGAATCAAATCCGCACCTGCTTCCAATTTGTCCAGTGCATCCTGAACCGACATAATTCCACCCACACCGATGATGGGGAAAGCCGGCCCAAGTTGTTTACGCAAGTAACGGATAACTTCAGTGGAGTGACGGGTTAAAGGCTTACCACTAAGCCCACCTGAACCAATCTGCTGAACCGCATCAGCCGGTCCTGATAATCCATCGCGTGAAACAGTAGTATTGGTGGCAATAATGCCGTCCGTTTTCGTTTCCTTTAAAATTTCAATCACATCATCCAGTTGCTCAACCGTAAGGTCGGGTGCAATTTTTAATAGCACCGGCTTGGGTTTTAATTTGGTATTGACTTGTGCCTTAACAAACGATAATAATTTTCGCAAGGGTTCTTTCTCTTGAAGCTCGCGTAAGCCTGGTGTATTCGGTGAACTTACATTCACCACAAAATAATCGACCACCGGGTAAAGTGCCTCTACACAGTAAGCGTAATCATCGAGCGCTTTTTCGTTAGGTGTGTTTTTGTTTTTGCCAATATTACCCCCAACAATCACATCCGACTTTCTTTTCTTTAATCGCTCAACCGCTGCCAGCACTCCCTCATTATTAAAGCCCATGCGGTTGATCAATGCCTGATCTTTTGGCAAACGAAACAATCGCGGTTTTTCATTTCCGGGTTGAGGTTTGGGTGTGAGTGTTCCGATTTCGATAAATCCAAAACCAAAGCAGGCAAGTTCATCAATCAGTTTAGCATCTTTATCAAAACCGGCAGCGAGGCCCACGGGGTTTTTAAAGGTTAACCCAAACAATTCTTTCTGCAATCCCGGATGTTCGTAGTAAAACAAACCGGAAAGCAAGGATTTAAATCCGGGAACATTACCTTTTATTCGCAGCCACGAAAAAACCAAATGATGTACACGCTCAGCGTCCATCAAAAAAAGCAAAGGGCGGATGAGGGCTTTATACATAAACAAAAAACAACTGCTGCAACATTATGGAATAGGCCAGAAAATAAAAAACGCCAGGTGTATTACCTGGCGTTCATAATTTCTATGCAATGGTAGATTGGAATAGATGATTCCGTTTATAGTTTTACGGTAATACCAAAGCTTCCTCCACCTGTTCCGCTACCGCCTCCAAACTCAAGGTTAACACCAAATTTATTGGAAAAGAAATAGCGGCCACCAATCTGACCATCCAAACCTAGGCCTGAAGCACGCGCACCGGTATATTCATTGTCTGACCAGATCAGGTACCCAATGGTAAGGCCGGCATACAAATTCCACTCGCTGGGCATATCCAGAAGTCTGTTGAAATGATAATTTCCATTGAACCCGATCACAAATAAGCTCTGGTTCCAATCTGCCCCCAAGGCGCGGTATTTATAATTTCTGTATGATACCCGAGGGCCAATCGTAATATCTTGATGCACTCCAAAATCCACCCCGGCATAAACCGGCACTCCCCAGCCTGAAAAACCAAGGCCAGCATTAAATTGCTTTCCACCTTTGCCTGGAGGGGCCTGGGCGATGGACACTGCACAAGCAACTAGACTGAAAACAAAAAGTAAACTGATCTTTTTCATAGTTGTATTTAGTTGATCTTATTTAAGTTCCAGAAATAAATTGTCAGCAAGTATACAGGCATCCGATGGCTTTTGCAACCTTTCCCCGATTAACAGCCATCCTTGCCGTGGATAACTTATCCAACCGATAAACTTACTTCTTTCGTTGTTTACCGGTCTTCACCTTTTTATTCTTATCAGGAAACTTACGGAAAGCACTTCGTACGGCATTGTCCAACAGGTTACCGCCCCGCGACCGGCTTATGTCCATCATACCCTCGGCCGACCATACCGCTGTTTTACGGGCGGTATCTTCAATTTCCAGAATGAGCATGCCTTGTGTAAACTCGCGCGACCAACCCTGGTCCTGATTACCACCTGCCGGATTGGTGATTACCAACTGACCGATCTGCCCCTGGCGCTGAACGTCCATTTTAATGGTGGTTTCAACTACATACGACACGGTGAGCTGTGCCGTTGAGTCTTCTGTGAATTTATAACCCCTTACTTCCAGTTCACGGATGATGGAAGGCTTTATAGCTTCATAAAGCGCTTGTCTATCAATGGGCTGATCGGCATTGGCGATAACACTACCGCGCACAACAGTAAATGTTTCATATTTTAATAAATCAACCCCGCTGGCCGTGGAGGTGGTAAAGTCCTGGGCTAAAAGAAGTAAAGAAATTGAAACAAACGTGATCAGCAGTATGAATTTCCGTCCAATCATACGTTTAAGGTACAAAGAAAACGATGCGCATCCTATGGCTCCGGTCACATTTAAAATCTAACTCCTCGGGTGAAATTCTGTAATCACCTGTCGCAGATAATCTCTATCCAGATGCGTATAAATTTCCGTGGTGGTGATGGATTCATGGCCCAGCATCTCTTGAACGGCACGTAAATCAGCACCGCCTTCAATTAAATGGGTAGCAAAGGAATGACGAAACGTATGCGGGCTAATAGTTTTCTTTAACCCGATTTGTTCGGCCAACCCTTTAATCATGGTGAATACAGAAACCCGGGATATTTTTCTTCCAAAACGATTGAGAAAGACATACGCTTCAAATCCCTTTTTAACAGCTACATGAACCCTATCCTCCTCCAGGTAAATTTTTAAATGCTTCATGGCACTGCGACCGAGGGGCACCAACCGCTCTTTGTTTCCTTTGCCGATCACTCTGAGAAAACCAACATCAAAATAAATGTTGTTTATTTTAAGCTCAACCAGTTCAGAGACCCGTAAGCCCGAACTGTACAACACTTCCAGCATGGCGCGGCTGCGTGCGCCCTCCGGTTTTGACATATCAATGGCTTCCAGCAATTGCTCAATCTCAACAACATTCAGCGTATCGGGCAGCTTTCGTCCGATTTTGGGCCCTTCAATTAATTCCGTTGGGTCTTTTTCAATCAACTCCTCAAACATCAGGTATTTATAAAAGCCCTTAATACCCGATAAAATGCGTGCCTGACTGTAGGCACTCATGCCCAACTCATTAATATACTGTAAGAAGAACTGTACATGCTTTGGGGTAATCGTTAGCGGGGTAACTTTTAGCTTATTCAATTCAACATATTGCTTCAGCAATTCAACATCGTGCACATAGGCCGAAATAGAATTTTCGGATAACGACCGCTCAAGTTTCAAGTAATGCCCGAAGTGCTTAATGTGTAATTCCCACATGCTTCAAAGTTGAAGATTCAGCATTCAATATCAAAACAGGCTATGGACTATTGCATAAAGACTCTCTATCTTTCCACTATGAAAATCCAGATCATTAACGGCCCGAATTTGAACCTGCTAGGGGTTAGGGAAGAGGACATTTACGGAAGTCGTGATTTTGAAAACTATTTTGAGGAGTTGAAACGGAAATTTCCGGAGGTTCAACTCTATTATTACCAATCCAACATTGAGGGTGAATTGATCAATAAGCTTCATGAAGTTGGCTTTAGCTTTCATGCCATTATCCTGAATGCCGGTGCCTACACCCATACTTCAGTAGCCCTGCACGATGCCCTGGCCGCTATAAAAACCCCGGTAACGGAAGTGCACATATCCAATATTTATGCGCGTGAAGAATTCCGGCATAAAAATTTAATCACGTCAAAATGCATTGGTTTAATTTCAGGCTTTGGGTTAAAAAGTTACGACCTGGCCATTCAAAATATTCTAAATTCCAAAATCTAAACTCTACCTCTTCATTTTGAAGTTATGGTTTCCTTCTACCCCGGTCCATCGCGCGTTTATACTAAAGTACCCCTTTACCTGAAGGATGCCTATGCCCAGGGAATTATGAGCATCAACCATCGCAGTGAGGAATTTGTAGCGATCTCCAAAAAAACAGTTACGCTTTTAAAGGATAAATTAAATATACCAAAGTCTTATTCCATTTACTTTGTCTCTTCAGCTACCGAGTGCTGGGAAATTATCGCACAATCGGTAATCGAAAAAGAAGGTGTTCATATTTACAATGGAGCGTTTGGCGAAAAGTGGTTTCAGTATACCAAAAAATTAAAACCAACTGTAAAATCCTTCATATTCGATCGGGAAGAAGAATTAATACCGGATAAATTGATGTTTAATACACCTGAGGTAATTTGCTTCACGCAGAATGAAACCGCTAATGGAACACAGGTAAAAAATGAGATTATTCAATCTGTTCGCAAAAATAATCCGAATAGTTTGCTTGCAGTAGATGCCACCTCCTCTATGGGGGGCGTTGCCCTCAACTTTGCTGCTGCCGACATCTGGTTTGCCTCTGTACAAAAATGTTTCGGCTTGCCGGCAGGCTTAGGTTTACTGGTTTGCTCACCCAAAGCCCTTGAGCATGCCCGCTCAGTAAATGATCGTAAACATTATAACAGCTTGTTGTTTTTGGACGATATGATGAAAAGCTGGCAGACGTCATACACGCTCAATGTAGTGGAAATATATTTACTTTTGCGGGTTATGGAGTCCGTTAAACCCATTGATAGCGTTCATAAAACGATCATTAACCGACATCAGAAATGGGAGGCTTTCTTTGACACAAAAAGTGAACAATTAAATTTTTTGATCAAAAACAAAGCAGTGCGTTCGCACACCGTGCTGACTATTGAAGCCAAACCTGCCGTAGTTGAAAAGGTAAAAACCAGGGCAAAGCAAGCCGGAATAATTTTAGGAGAAGGCTATGGCGAGTTGAAAAGTTCAACCTTCCGTATTGCTAATTTTCCAGCCATCCAGCGCAAAGAGATTGCCCTCCTTATGGATTTTCTTCACGATTTTATTTAAGGTAAAAAGAGCCGTGCTGCGTTAACGAGCATCAACCTGTTCAGGTTTCAGCAAATAATTTATTTTCATTTTTGCCAAACCCCATTTCACTTCGTTCGTACAACGGCTCATAATCAATCCTTTCAATCCACATGAAAAAATTACTGTTGCTGGTCGGCTTCACGCTGGCCATATCTTCACTTTTTGCTCAAACACTCATTCCCCGTGCGGGCATTACCTTCTCCGGTTCATCCTACAAACCGTACAGCGATTTCGCAGAAAAAAGTAATCAGCAAGTTGCTATTGGATTTACAGCTGGTGTGGGGTACGATTTATTTATAAATGATCGATTTAGTTTGCAGCCCGAACTAAACTTTATTCAAAAAGGATTTAAGCGCGAAGACATTGCCTATCCTGACAATTATGAATACAAGCTGAGCTCGGAATACAAACTTAACTACCTGGAAATACCCGTATTGGTAAAAGTTAAATTTGGCGGTGTTACTAAAATCTATGCAAGTGCAGGGCCTTCCGTTGCGCTGGGCCTTGGAGGCACCTATAAATTCACCAGTTCGTTTGGCGGATTACCCCTTGACGAAGATGTAACGAGTAAGATCAAATTTGCCGACAAACCTGCTGATTATGACGGTGATGACATTTACGCTGACAACCGCATTGATGCTGGTGTGCAGGTTGGTGCGGGCGCGCTCCTTTTTGGAAAAGTGTCAGTTGATATCAGATACGGGTATGGCTTAACAGACCTTTACAAAGACAGTACGTCTAAAAATAATGTACTGCAATTTAGTGTTGGGGTGCCCATCGGATTGTAAGAAAGAAAAAAATAAATAAAAAACCGGACTTAACGTCCGGTTTTTTTTATGAAGACCGATACCCCATCTCATACACCGACTTGGAGTGCGGCCCGAGAAATACGCGCGCGTAAATCCGGATAATGGCCAGTCCATCCACAATAAAACTTAAGGCTGTAAGAAAAGCCAGGATTACCTGATCTTCATAAATATGACTGAAAATCAAATCTTCACCGATAAACGTAGGTGTAATCGGAAAACCTGAAACGGCAAGACAGGAAATCAAAAACACCAATGCAATTTTAGGATGCTTGTACACGTGGCCATGAAAACGATTCATGTCGATACTGCCTTCCAGATTCTTTAATCTCCTTAAAGCAAAATAACCGATCAATCCAAATACGGCTATTCCGCTTAGGTAAAGTACAGTATGGGTATAATCAAAATGAGCGTTAAATGAAATGGAAAGCGCTACCCAGAAATGATTGAGTAAAACCAATATCCAACTCATGCGGGCGTGCAGGCGTTCAGTAAATGACTTTAATACCATGGCCACACCAATTATCGAAAACGTAACCGGCAAATAGGGTTGCACAGTAGCTGGCACAAACTCTTTATTCATCAGCAGAACAACACCCACTACAAATACAGGAATAAAAAATAGTAGCACACGGGTAGTATTCAGATAGCCCAGCTTCTTTCCCACCCACTTAATGGGGTTCCACAAATAGTTATACATCATGGCATCCAGGTTCCATTCTTTCAGACAAAGCATATAAATGGTAAACTCAATTCTTTTCGGCAGTGAGTCTTCAATAGTATGCTGGCGAGGTATAAAGTTGTAAAACTGTTCGCGTATCTGGTAACTCACTACCGAAGGTGAAACCAAAAGCTGATAGGTTCTTAAAAAGGCATTACCGGCAAAGTGAAAAAGGGCCAGGTAATGAAAGCCTGCAGCTACTTCAATAAAAATTAAACCGATTTGCGCGATGGATGAATACGCCACCTGGCTTTTTACGGAGGACTGAACGCGTGCCATGCCTGTTGCCAGTATGCTGGTGAACAATCCCATCAATCCAATTAGTATTCGAATGGAAAGCTGATGTTCCCAGAAAGGAAATGTTCTTAAAAGCAGAAATACGCCCATGTGAACAGACAGCGATCCATAAAAAATTGCACTGGATGGCGTTGGCCCTTCCATAGCTCTGGGCAGCCAGGTTGAAAAAGGCAATTGTGCCGACTTTGCAGCAGCGGCTATGAGTAGCATTAACGAAATAAATACACCCACCCAGCTATGTGCCTGCAAATGATTATGCACCAGTTCATAATTATTCAATTTTAAGAATGTAATGTTCTCATGAAACAAATGGTGGCTCATCCACATGGCTAACAACAAGCCTACATCACCTATCCGGTAAATAGAAAATACTTTAACCGCATTTTTTACCGGCAGGTACCGGTCTCGATAAAAGGCGATCAACAAAAAAGAAGAAATCCCCAGCACTTCCCAACCAATAAACAACGTTTCGATGTTGCCGCTGAAAATAATGATGTTGTAGCCCAGGTAAAAGAAAAGTATGGTATTGAAGAACCGCTTATAACCCGTTTCACGATGCAGGTAATAACGACTGTAGATCGTTACCATAAACGTAAGCACCGAGCCAACAAACAAATACGTAGCCGTAATCTTATCAAAATAGAAGTCGATCAGGAATTCATAATCCAATGATTTGAAAAGCACGAACTCTTTAAGATTAAGCGTTGGATAGCCATGCAACAGCCAGTACACCAGAAATACCTGGAAGCCGGCCAGGTGTATGCCTACTGTACCAAATACAATTTTTGAAATCAGTCCTTCCCGTTGTGCCGGAATAAACAAGCTAAGAACAAAGCCCTGGAAGGGTATAAGAATGAATAGTTCGAGTGTCTGTGTCATAGTGTCTTAGCGCTGCAGTTCGTAAACAGGTAAGTTGTCGTGACTGGTTTCGATCAGTTGTTCCATATCGGCTATCGGGTTTACAGCTTCATGTAAGGTAGTATAGCGTTCAAACAAACCTCCCCGAAACGTATAAAGCATTTTGGTTTCAGGATGGATAACCACCAGCTTCACCCACTCATTAATAAACCACTCGTAGGTTTCTGGTAAGCGTTGAATCGTTTTTAAAACCACTTCCGGAAAATGTTCCACAATCATAAGTAACCGTACTGGATCGTGTACTTCAATCATCTGACTGGGCAGGCCGGGCCTAAGGTCACCATCAATGCCGTTAGCCACACCAAATAAGCCCATTACATTATGCGGCAGCTTGGTGCCTGCACCGAGCTTCTGATTATCAGTACGGGAGAAAAAATATTCCAGGTTAATACCACCGCACACCGGTGCAGCAGCCTTAATAATATTAAACAGATAATTTCCTTCGGGGTCAACCCGGTAGTCGAATGAATTTAAAAAGGCACGTCTGTCCAGAAATAAATGTTTGGAAAGTTCCCTCCGGCCGATAATACAAAGTGCATTGGTAGCATGATTTAACTCGGGCCGGGGTTCAAATAGCGATACCGATCGGATTTTTATCTGCTCATGTATTTCACCGGCATCACTATTCGTGTCAATGGATTCAAAACGTCTGGATCGTTCCTTCGCATTCAGATGGAGCGCATTTAAAAATGTACCTTCATTGTACCGGTGAAGCTCCTTGTTTGAAACCGTTAGTGTATCCTCATCGAAATAAACAATTTCATCGCGGGTGGTGTCGTGCAAAGCACCAATGAACTGGGTATGCTCCGGAATAACTATACCCTTCTCCGCCAACCGTTTTCGAACTACAGGATGATTGGCCATGAAACAAATTACCCGTGAATTAACCGATCCGGCCCTTCCGGAACAGGCACCACAATCGTACGCGGCATAGTGCGGGTTGTTTACGCTGCTGGAACCATGACCAACAACATACACCAGGGGCGCAAAGTCTTTAATCAAACCTATGCTTTTTAAAAGTCCTTCAACACGCACTACCATTTCATCAATGGTAAAACCAACCTGCAGTCCTTTCTCCGTATGTTCCGGATGCTTATTTTCTATAGTAAGCCTGGACTGCTTATCCATGTGGTGAAGCGAGGTTGCTGTTGCCGGCCCCATAGAAGGTTTAAAAATGTTCAAAAACAACTTAAAGGCCGACCAAAAGCCAATGGTTTGCGCAATTAACCATCCGCCAAAAAGCGAATGCGTATTTTTTAAAAAGTGTGCATCGGTTTTATGCTTTCGCCTGATGCCGATTTCCTTAATCAGGTACTTAGGGGTTACCGGTGCCGGACAAAGTTTTGTGTAAAATTTTCCATGATCAGGCTGAAAATAAAATTCCACACCAAAAAAGCCGGGGGTACCGAAGGTCTCACAATTTGTATCTTCACTTTCCAGGTAGCGTCTCAATGAACATTCGCGATCATCAATGCAAAACAAGGCCTGAAAGCTTTTCTTTTTGACTATGCCGTTAGGTGACTGGTGCTGAATTCCGGCCAGCACTTCATCATAGTAACTCCACTCAAAGGCTTCCTGCCACAGCATGGTTACTTCATCCAGTTCAGTTACCACAACTTCCGCAAATAATTCTTCCGGTTGAGTTGGCAAGGCCTGCTCCAGCGGTAACCACGATTCGCCAAAATGATAATCCAGTGCATCAATCTCCAGCAGCAACTCAAAAGCAATCAAATCATGCAACGAAATTTTCCGGTGATCCAATAATGTTTCCGGATTGGCCTCCACCGTAGCTACCATACCCGACCACCCCTGGTGTGCAAACTGTTGATCAAAGATGTATTGCCCGTAAAGGTGTTCATTAAAGCCAACCAGTATCCGCAACAACTGTTGAACACTGCAATGACCTTTAAGCAACAGTTCTTTTGCGCGAGGTGTTCTGAAAAAACTTGTATAACTGGTTTTCTCCAGGTCACGAATAGCTGTCAAAAATCCCTTATTCCAAACCGGAAAATTCCAGATGGCAATACCCTGATCGAGGTAACTGCAAAGAATTCGAAACAGCAAGGGATGTACCAGCGAATCCAGATCAACCTGATGAAGTTTTTTCCAATTCGATCGTAACATTCCGATACGCGGTGAGGGTCGCTGATAGTTGGCTGTAAGTAATTTATCCTTCCATTCCTGCAGATTATCTCTACCCTTCTTTTGGGTTATAATCCGGTCAAGCACTGGCTCTTTAATGCGACCCGTTCTAAAATGCTCACGATACTCAGCCAGCGTTAATGATACTTTGTAGCCAAGAATGGCGGAGGCACTAAAAATAGCTTTATCGAATTTCAGGTACTGAAATGCATGCAGCGTATTATGATGAATGAAATCTTTTAATGGTGCCTGCGCAGGCAGATAATGCTTTAGCTTGTGTAGTACTTCATGCTCATCAAAAGCATGTGAAGTTGAAGAAATCATAGTCTTAATTTGAAAAAATAATTACGTAAATAAAAGGTACTGACCAGAAGCGGTCGGGGATGAATAGTACCTCAGATACGCAAACTTCGTTGAGTTAAGTACAGGGAACAAGTACCTGCTGGCTGAATGCCTATAATAACCTTAGTACCGCTACACACCCGATAACGGGTTGAACTAAGCTTAACCGTTTGAATAGCTGGGGCCGATGCCGATTGTTTTTCAGATCCTTTCTCTCCCTCCTTTTCCTCAATAATAAGCTGAACAATACGTTTAAAGTCAGTTTCAGATTTTTGTGAATAAAAGGTATGGAAAGTGCCAGATTCAGCAGCCGATACACTTGACCGGCTAACAACCGAAACCAAAAGGAAGCAAAGCACAAGCAGGCTTGCTACTGGTTTTAATCTGTTTCGGTTCATAGTACAAAGGTATGGAAAAGGTCTGCCCACAAGCAAATCTTCAAATCAACGATTTTAAAACGTACCCAGAACAAACAAAGTTCGATACCTATCATCCACACTTTAGACCATAGATATCCACCAAGTAAATGCTGATTAATTTCATCACTACTTCGATTGCGACTAAACCGAAGGCTTGAATTTCAATACTATTTTGAAGGGTTTCAAAAACCTGTATGGTTTATCGTTTTAAAACATCATTTGAAAAATCCAGAAAAATATGCAGACCTTTGTTTAGGCTTTTCGTTAAACCCTCCAAAATTCAATGCTTTGAGATCGGTACTGGTTTTCTTATTCTGTTTTGAATTGCTCGTGTCCTGGGGGGCTTCTGCCATCACAGCCGGACATCCCTCATCAGCCATTCCTTCCAGCCATCTTTCAGAAGATCTTCATGCTACGGATCTGATACACCATATCATTTGTGAAGAGACCAGTTCGGAAGAACGCGTTGAAAAAACTTCGCATGCATCGGTCATTGTTTTTGAGGTATTCAGTGAACTGTCAAAATTTGAATCGGTTAAGATAACCTGGCGCATACCGCACAAACTTTTCGATTCATCCCCGCCCAAATATTCCCTTCATCAGGTTTTTCTGATTTAATCACTTTTCATTCCTTAAGTAATCATACCCGGCACGGGTATGCCTACACGCGTGCATCCTGCGCGCACCCAATACTTTCTCAGCTTTAACCATATCGGGTAGCCACGCTACTCTAGTAAATCAAAATGAAAACATTAGAAATTCCTAAAGACGGACTGGAGGGATTAAAACAAAACTGGCGTGTAGATGCGCTCTCCGGCTTCCTTGTATTTCTGTTGGCTTTGCCCCTAAGCCTGGGTATTGCCAAAGCCAGTGAGTTTCCACCAGCCATGGGTGTACTCACCGCCATGATTGGCGGACTTGTTGTGAGCTTTTTTGCCGGCTCACGATTAACGATTAAAGGACCAGCCGCAGGATTGATAACCATTTGTGCCGGTGCCGTAACCGAAATGGGCGGTGGCGCACAAGGCTGGCACCTGGCGTTAGGTGTTATTGTTGTTGCTTCACTCCTGCAAATTGTGTTTGGCTTTTTAAAATTCGGGGCGCTCAGTGATTTCTTTCCACACTCGGCTGTTCACGGTATGCTTGCTGCCATCGGGCTAATTATTTTTTCAAAACAAATACACATTCTTTTGGGCATTGATCCGGCAACCTTAAAAGGATTAGAACCAATTGAATTGTTTGAACGAATACCCGACTCGATACTGCATGAAGATTTTCGTGTTACCTTCATTGGGGTCGTAAGTCTGATTATCATTTTCGGATTGCCGCTGCTGAAATCTAAATTTCTAAAACGATTTCCAGCCCCGGTTTTTGTGTTGCTGATCACCATTCCGCTGGCATGGATCATGGATTTCAAACATACCGAACCAGCATTCGATATAGTCCATATCGGAGATTTCTGGAGTTCCATTGGCATTAATGCCGACTTTTCAATGATTGGCACTTTTGTATTCTGGAAATACGTAGCCATGTTTTTATTTGTGAACAGCCTGGAGTCGCTCCTTACGGTTAAAGCTATTGATGGGCTTGACCCGTGGAAGCGCATATCAAATCCAAACAAAGATTTAGTGGCGGTTGGTATTGGTAATACTGTATCGGGTATGCTTGGAGGCTTGCCCATGATTTCAGAAGTGGCCCGTAGCTCGGCTAATATTTCGTTCGGTGGCCGAACACGATGGGCTAATTTTTTCCACGGTTTCTTTCTGTTAGTGGCCATGCTGCTGTTTATTCCCGTAATTGAAATGATACCCAACACAGCCCTGGCAGCCTTGCTTATCGCAGTAGGTTACCGGTTGGCTTCACCGAATGAATTTTTCAAAACATACAAAATCGGGTCCGAACAATTAGTGATTTTCATTACGACTATAATTGTAACCGTTGCCACCGACTTACTGATAGGCGTTGGCGCTGGTGTGCTTATGAAATTTATTTTTCACATTGTTAACGGAGCACCCCTGCGCAGCTTATTTAAGGCGCGCTATGAGCGGGCAGAAAATAATGGCGAATACCGGGTAAAAGTTTTCGATGCCGCTATTTTTTCAAACCTCATTGGTTACCGTAAACTTTTTCATTCCTTCCAACCGGGCAAAAAAGTACAATTCAATTTTTCTGAAGCCCGCATGGTAGACCATAGTTTTATGGAGGCTTTCTACCATTTTCAGGAAGAATACCAGCATAATGGAGGACAAGTAATAGCTACTGGTTTCGATAATTTCAGAGCCTTTTCTAACCATCCGTTGGCCGGGCGTAAATATGATCCTGCAAAGCAAACGTTAATCGAAATAAAACTCACACCCCGGCAACTGGCCTTGCGCAAATTCAGCGAAGAGCAAGGGTACACGTTTTATCCTCAAAAAATAAGAAGCGTATTGAAGTACAAAGATTTTCCTATAGAGAAGGGAACTCACATTCGCTATGAAGAAAACCTGATGGAGAAATACCTGGAGCATGGCAGAATAACGGTATCTGATATTACCCTAACCGAGGGTGCCGGGCAGGCTGAGCTGCATACTCCACTAACGGTGGTGATGGTAAGCGAGCTGGACCAACCAATACCCGATTTTGCTTTGGAACCCGAAAATCTTTGGTCTGCCCTGTCTGAACTTACTTCAGGCAAAGACATTGACTTTGCGAACCATCCGGAATTTTCAAAACGATATTACTTGCGCAGCGAGGCAGAAGAATCCATCCGTACATTTTTTTCTGAGCCTGTATTATCATTCCTTGAAAATCATGAAAAGATTCACATGGAATGTCATCGGAACAAATTGCTGCTTTACAAAAAGCGTGAGCTACTGAATACCGAAGAAATACAAAATCTCGAAAAATTCACCGAAGATTTTCTTGATGTGTTGACTCAAAAAGTCAGTTCGCCCGTAGCTTCATAAACTACATTAACCATGAAAGTCTTAATGAGGGCATTTATCATAACGAGTGTTATTGTATTGCCAATGATGTGCTACGCACAAAAGCAGATTTCAACGCAGTACCACGGCTGGTATATGTATTTTGGAAATCATAAGCTTACCGATAGGATCAGCCTGCACACCGAATATCAATGGCGAAGAGCCGATTGGATAAAAACCTGGCAACAATCCTTGCTTCGTCTGGGTATTGATTACAAAATCAATGATGCCGTTTCCGTAACCGTTGGTTACGGAAATATCATTACCTGGCCCTATGGTGATCAACCCCTTCCCTATAAATTTAATGAGCATCGTCTTTGGGAGCAGGCGGTTGTTACGCAACGGGTTAATCGGTTTTACCTGAATCATCGTTACCGGTTGGAACAACGGTGGCTTCAGGGTAACGGCACGTCAGAAGAAAATACTTATACCTTTCGCGAGCGTGTGCGGTATCGCTTTTTAATTATGTACCCGTTAAATCACCCTGATCTCGTTCCGAAAACATTTTTTATCAGCGCCTACGATGAAATTTTTTCGCAGTTTGGTAAAAATTTCAAATTCAACTACCTGGATCAAAATCGTTTATATGTTGCCCTGGGCTATCAATATTCTTCACATGGAAATATTCAGGTGGGCTACCTGAATCAATACGTTGTAAAAGGAAATGCCATTCAGGCTGAAAGCAACCACACCCTTCAGGTAGGGTTAACGTATAATTTTGATTTCAGAAAGCACCATTCATAGGCCATCTGTATCTTCACTAAAGAGCCGGATTAAAAGTCCGGCTTTTTTCGTTTAGCTTTGTGTGCAAGTTTTAATCCTATGGCCGACCTGAAAGAAATTTTTTCCGTAACCCTCATTCTGTTTTCCGTTATTGATATTATCGGAGCGATACCGTTCATTATTACCATTAAAAAACGCGAAGGAAGGATACATGCCGAAAAAGCCACCATCATTTCAGCCGTGCTGATGGTTGGGTTTTTATTTTTAGGGCAATCCATCCTGAAATTGTTTGGGCTGGATGTTGAGTCATTTGCCGTAGCCGGTTCCATTGTTATTTTTATTGTGGCCATGGAGATGATTTTGGGTATTACGCTTATCCGTGATGATCCGGATGCCAAAGGTTCAGGCTCAATCGTGCCCCTGGCGTTTCCACTCATTGCCGGAGCTGGCACGCTCACTACAATTCTTTCGCTTCGTGCGGTGTATGAACAAAGTAATGTGCTTATCGGCATCTTGCTTAATCTCGTTTTTGTATACCTGGTGTTGCGTTCTTCTTCCTGGCTGGAACGTAAACTGGGTAAATCTGTGTTCTCTGTTTTACGAAGAGTTTTTGGGGTAATCCTCCTGGCGATTGCCGTGAAGATTTTTAAGGATAATGTATCATTCCAATAACATAAAGAATGCTTTTGGACCAAGATGTGTTAAATTTGAAGTATGAAAGCATTAAGAGTTGAACTACCGGACGATCTGAATCTTACAGAGCATGATGTTAAAATGATGCTTGCCGGACAGCTTTATGAAAACAAGAAGTTAACCTTGGGGCAAGCTGCGGGTTTGGTTGGTATTTCAAAGCGAGCGTTTATAGAAACTATGGGTAACTACGGGTTTTCACTTTTTAGTGAGTCTGTTGAAGATTTCAGAAACGATTTTCTGAATGCATAAGGTTGTTATTGCAGATACGAGCTGTTTGATAGTACTGCAAAAGCTTGAGTTACTAATCGTCCTGAAAAATCTATACACTGAAGTTTTAATTACCTCAGCTATTGCCGAAGAGTATTCATTGCCCCTTCCACACTGGATTGAAATAAAAAATCCATTGAGTAGTGTTACGAAAGCTTTTGAATCAAGTCTCGATCCGGGAGAAGCCAGCGCCATTGCCCTGGCTGCAGAAATACCTGAAGCTATTTTAATCCTTGATGGTTTACAAGCCAGAAGAGTTGCCGCACAGTTATCACTGAATTATACAGGCACGCTGGGTGTCCTTGCTAAAGCGAAGAAAAAAGGACTTATTGAATCTATTAAACCTATCCTTTCTAAATTAAGAGAACTTAATTTTAGAATATCTTCTGAAGTGGAAGAGGATATTCTAATTCATTGTAACGAGAAATGATTCGCATTTACACCGATGGCGCAGCACAAGGAAACCCCGGCCCTGGAGGCTATGGTGTGGTGATGAAATACAACCACCACGTAAAAGAATTATCGGAAGGCTTTCGGTTAACTACAAATAATCGAATGGAATTACTGGCCGTTATTGCCGGACTGGAGGCAGTAAAAAAAGCAGGTATTCCAGTAACCATCTATTCCGATTCAAAGTATGTGGTCGATGCCGTTGAGCAGGGGTGGATATGGAATTGGGAAAAGAAAAATTTTGCCAAAAAAGCCAACTCCGATTTATGGAGACGCTTTATTCCGCTTTACCATGCGTACAAGCCAAAATTTAAATGGGTAAAAGGACATGCAGGACATCCGGAAAATGAACGCTGCGATGTGCTGGCAGTAGCAGCCGCCCAAGGTTCAGGGTTGCTGGTAGATACCTGGTACGAAAACAACCGCGACCTGGCTGCAGAGTAAGCCTATCCTTGGCATTTCATTTTTGCTTCTTATCTTGACCAGCTAAAACGGTTGTGTTGGAGCCTAAAATAAACTTTTCGCCTGGTTCATTGCAGGCCCTGAATGTTTGCCTCGCCATTATAATGTTTGGTGTTGCCCTCTCCATTAAGCCGCAGCATTTTTATCAGCTTCGGCACCAGAAAAAAGCCTTATTCACCGGATTGGCATCTCAATATATATTGCTTCCGCTAATCACGTACTTACTCATTATTATACTAACACCATCGCCCTGGATTGCCCTGGGCATGATGCTGGTGGCCGCATGCCCGGGCGGTAATGTTTCCAACTTCTATACCATGATCTCACGCGGTAACGTTGCCCTGTCGGTAACGCTTACCGCCTTTACCTCATTGTTAGCCTTTGTTATTACTCCCGCCAGTTTTTTACTGTGGGCCTCTTTTATCCCCGGCTTGTCCTCGCAGCTTCGCCAGCTTGAAATTCAGTTTCTGGATTTATTCCTGAACATGATTGCTATTTTATTACTGCCCCTCATTATCGGTATGGCCTTCAATAACCGGTTTCCAAACGCGGCTGAAAAAATTTCTAAACCTGTTCGCGTTACCTCTATTCTAATTCTTATCAGTTTTATTGTAGTAACTCTTTACTCCAATGCATTAGTATTCAAAGAATACATCATGCTCATCTTTTGGTTGGTTATGCTACACAATGGATTAGCCCTTGGCGGTGGTTATGCGCTTAGTTACCTCTTCAAAAACCGAAACGACATACATCGTACGGTAGCTATTGAAACCGGTATTCAAAATTCAGGGTTAGCACTTGTTTTAATCTTTACATTTTTTAACGGCAACGGTTACATGGCGCTTGTTGCAGCATGGTGGGGCGTATGGCACCTCATCAGTGGATTTACCGTGGCCTATATTTTTCAACGCAAAAGTATCCATCAATTAACATGACTCCTTCCTGGCGCTATTTCTTATTAAAGGCCTATGTACGTTTAGGATTAAAGGTTTATTTCAAAAAGTGGCAGACGGTTAATGCCCATTATATTCCGGAAACCGGGCCTTGTATTTTTGTGCCCAATCATCAGAATGCATTTCTGGATGCCCTACTGGTTGTATGTGGCACTAAACGAAACCCATGGTTTATTGCACGAGGAGATGTTTTCAAAAGTCCACTTGCTGTTAAACTCCTCACCTTCATGCGCATAAAACCCCTGTTCCGTTTTCGTGATGGACATGAAGCCATGCGCAAAAATGACAGGATGATGAATGAGTGTATCAACTTACTTAAAGAAGGTGAGTGTATTCTCATTTTCGCTGAAGGAAATCACAACGAACCCTGGACAACCCGTGAACTGCAACGTGGCTTCGCCCACATGGCGCTTCAGTATACTGAACAAACAGGACAGGATATAAAGTTGATTCCGGTTGGCTATCATTACGAAGATCATCAGGGTTTTCGTTCGCGGGTACTGGTAAACTATGGCGAACCGATTTCTGTACACAGCATAACACGGTCGCTAACCGATAACCGTGAAAAACTTACCGCACTGGCTAAACTTACCGGTGAAAAAATGCGATCGCTCATTCTTTCTATTCCAAAAGATGAAGACTACCTGGAAAGAAAAAATTTCCTCATCAACAACCGGAAACATCAAGCTGATATGCTCGAACAATTGCAAGCCGACCGTGCACTAGCGGCAAGCTGGAAAAAAGGAGAACAGGGAAATACAATGAACAAACAGTCACTCTTTCACTGGTTTAACCCGGTATTCCTTTACGGAAAAATTGTTCACCTCATTCCGGAAGTTACCATCAACTGGATTGTGAAGAATAAAATTAAGGATGACCAGTTTGTAGCCTCGGTTAAAGTAGCCGTTGGCATTTTTCTTGTGCCGCTCAGTTACCTTTTGTTAACGGTTATCTTCTATGTGGCCACAAAGGAGCCGGTATGGACGCTGGGCTTTTTTGTTTCGTTACCGCTCAGCGGGCTAGTGGCGTACAACCGCTAATGCTCTAGCATTTCTATGCCAAGTTTTTTCAATTCATCCAGTATAGGTTTATACAGCTCGGCTTCGGTTGGTATAACTACTCCCCTGCTTTTAATTTTATTCTGCATTAAAAGTTTGGCGGCAATACCCATAGGTAAGCCTACCGTTTTTGCCATGGCGGTATTAACAGCGTCTTCCCCCTTCACCACCAAGGATGATTGTATAGTTTTTGATTTGCCCTGTAAATCAAAAACAAACCGGTGAATCATTACAATCATATCCCTATCGCTGTTCGCTAACGCCCACTTCTTGTTTAAGATATGTTCCAGTACCTGGGCAGGTGTTCCTTTTGTCAATCCCACTTTCTCATCCGTAAAAAATCCTGACCACGTCAGGCGTTTCATTTCAGGGCCATCGGCCGAAAGGCCAAACTGCCGGATGATCTTGTCTTCTGTGGCTTCTATCTTACTGCCATCCAGAAACACATCTAAAAAGTCGCGGTGCGTCATCGCGGCTACTCCCTCTAATATATAGGAGTCATCGCAACATCCTAATTGTACCAGTATGTCCCACGTTGGGCAAAACCCATAATTTCTGAGTGTTCCGCGCAGCATATTTTGAATGCCCTTCAACTTGTAGGTCTCAATGTATCTTAACGAATCGCGGTTGGCGTAACCTTCAAAGGCTCCGTATCCATGAACACTGACATGACTGATTCGTTTAAAGAGTTGCTGATACGGTATGTACTTTACTTTTCCCTCCTGCAGAAATTTTGCAGTGCTCTGTCCGGCCATAACCACATTGCGCGGATTCCAGGTGAATTTGTAGCGCCACGGATTTTCCGGATCAGTTTCAGGCGCAATCAGTCCGCCTGTAAAAGATTCGAACGAAGTAATCGCCCCACCTTGCTCATGAATGCTGTCAATAATCTGTTTGGCACTCATGTGATCGATACCCGGATCAAGTCCGCACTCATTCAAAAAAAGAATACCTTTCGAACGAGCCTCTTCATCCAGACTTTTCATTTCATCAGAAACATAGCTGGCTGTGATCAGGTGTTTACCCAAACCCAGGCAATGACGGGCCACTACCGGGTGAAAATGCGCTGGCAAAAGTGAGATAACCATGTCAGCCGAAGCAATTATATTTCTGCTATGCTCTTCGTGTTCTATATCAAACACCATGGCAACACCCTGCCCTGAGTTTCCAACACGAAGTTTGGCAGCCTCCAGCGAAAAGTCGGCAACTATAATTTTCCACGCGAGCTGAGCAGCCTGGTGAAGCAGGTAGGCGATTAGCGATGATGATGACCGTCCCGCACCTAAAACAAGAATGGTTTTCATGGTTGGCAAAGTAGCCGAAATAGCGGGCTTGTAGAATTCCATTCCGAAAATTTTTAACTTACTCTCTTAACCCATTCCGTATGAGCGAATTTAGCGTGTACAAAAATTTCGATGACCTGGATCAGGAATCGAAATACCTGGCCCACAAGGCCAAAGATGCGGCCAACCACGCCCATGCGCCCTATTCAAAATTTACCGTTGGTGCTGCTCTCATCCTGGACGATGGCTCAGTTATAACCGGGGCCAACTATGAAAACGCTGCCTATCCATCGGGTATGTGTGCCGAACGGGTAGCCTTTTTTGCAGCATCTGCCCAGCACCCGGGCAAGCGCATTATGAAAATAGCGGTAGTGGCTAAAAAGAAAGGCGGTAAAGACCTTCTACCGGCCACCTCGTGTGGCCCGTGTCGTCAGGTCATGCTTGAATTTGAGACCAACCAGAAAAAAGCTATCCCTATAGTAATGCAAGCCGATGATAATACCTGGGTTATTGCCCCCTCAGCCGCATCCTTGCTTCCGTTTAGCTTTACAAAAGACAACCTGGACGCACATCACAAAAAATAAATAATGGCCCATCAAAAGGCCTCTTTAAATAAAAAAAAGCTGAAATAAGCTTAAAAAAGGCATTTTAAGGCCCTTTGATGGTGGCCGTAGCAGGCCTTCACTACCTCGAAGAAATTTTTGTGATGAATTAAAATCGATTTGGTGCTCCTGTATTTAACTCATGTAATATTTTGCATAGAATTAGGGCTGCCAGGCATTTGCAGAGACCTATTTTTGAGGCCAGTTTAAAGAAAAAGAACCTACTCTCATGCAGGATATTGACATAGTCGACCTGAAAAGGATTTCGGAGCTTATTTACCAGAAGTACAACTACGACTTCCGGAATTATGCCATGTCATCGTTCAAGCGCAGGGTTCAACGGATTATTGATTTAAAAAAACTTACGGTTGATGGCCTGCTAAAAAGGCTGAACGACACCCCCTCCTTTATTAATGAGTTTTTGGATGAACTGACCGTGAATGTTACGGAAATGTTTCGCGATCCCAGTTTCTGGCGCGTCATGCGGGAAGAAATTATTCCGGCTATTCTCCTGAACCACAAGCAGTTCAAAATATGGCATGCCGGCTGTTCGTCTGGTGAAGAGGTTCTTTCCATGGCCATTCTGTTAAAGGAGATGGGCATTTTAAACAGTGTGCAGCTTTATGCCACCGACCTGGATGTAAATATTATGGAGCGGGCTAAAATGGCCACCTACCCTATTAAAAACATGGAACTGAATGAGAAAAACTACATCCGGTTTCAGGGCGCAGGCGCACTCAGCGACTATTATAAAGAAGAAAACGGAATGGCTGTTTTCAATAAAGATCTTCTGGCAAACGTGAACTTCAGGAAACAAGACCTGGTGTTGGGTGAGCCCTTCAATAAATTCGATTTGATATTATGCCGTAACGTGATGATTTATTTCAACCAGACCCTTCAAAATGAAGTGTTGAAAAAATTTCACGAAAGCTTATTCAAGTATGGCTACCTCGCCATCGGATCAAAAGAATCACTGATCTGGTGCGACTATGCCAACCGGTTTATTGTGGTGAACAATGAAGAAAAAATTTATAAAAAGATAAAAGACTAGGCTGATCCGGATGAGCATGTTTACTTTAAATAACAGCTACAAAGCCGTTGTCATCGGAGGATCAGCCGGCAGTTTTCAGGGGGTTGTAAAAATACTCGCCCAACTGCCAAAGGGTTTTCCGCTTCCGATAATCATGGCCTTGCACAGGCTCAAACATGTGCGCCATGGTTTTATTGAAGCGCTGTCATTAAAAAGTGTGGTGCCTGTGGTTGAACCAGATGATAAGGAGCCAATTAAAAAGGGAGGGGTTTACCTGGCACCCGCCAATTATCACTTGTCGGTTGAATTGGGAAACAACTTTTCGTTATCAACCGAAGAAATGATGAATAACTCACGGCCAGCCATTGACATAACACTGGGCTCATGCGCCTATGTGTTTAAAGATAAGTTGATTGGTATTTTACTTTCAGGGGCGAATCGCGATGGTGCTATGGGCATGAAGTATATAAAAGATCGTGGCGGATTAACCATTGTGCAGGATCCGGCAGAGTGTATGATTGACACCATGCCAAAAGCCGCCATGGCGCTCACCACAATTGATCATGTGTTGAAAGTTGATCAGATTGTTGAATTTTTTAAAGAACTAGATAAGCACTACAGATGATGCAGTTATTTAAAGACCGGCTCCGAAGCAGCCATATATTAACAGCCCTGTTTTTTCTGGGCGTATTGGTCTCTGTTTATTTTCTGTACACTATCCCATCCACCCTTTACCTGACGGACGGTTTTGCACGGCTTACAACACCCTACATCATTCTTACCCTTACGTTTATCGTGGGAATAGTAGCCCTGATTTTCGCCTTGGAGTACAAAAAAGAAATGGTTGTTATTCGCGACCGGGTAATTTCAACAAAAGACGAACAGGCAGCAAACCAGGCCTCACAAGCCGCATCATTTAATATTGGGCTAATTCATTCGGCACTAAAAGAAGTAAAATCTACAAATGATATTTTTCACAACGGCCTTCAAACCATCGGTAAAGTATTACAAATAGGCCAGGGAGCCATTTACGAGGTGGTAAAGAAGAATGACCAGTCAACAGTAAATTTTGTAGATGGTTACGCCTTTACCCTGGAAGAAGGCAAAACTATTCAATTCGATTTGGGTGATGGATTAATCGGACAAGTTGCAGCCGATGGAAGAAGCATGCATATCGATGAGGTGCCGGAAGGTTATATCAATATCATTTCAGGATTGGGCAGTTCCTCACCACGGTATTTGTTTATCGTTCCCATAAAAAAGGAAAACGAAGTGTTGGGTGTAATTGAACTGGCGTCATTTTCATCTTTCGACAGTGCGCGGCAAAAATTTGCTGAACAGGCCGCGCAAGTATTGGCTGATAAATTAAGTTCTAAAAATTAAGCGGGAAACAGATTATGTATAAACTGTATAACGATCTAGACATAACCTCAAAAATAACGATCCTCGTTCTTTTCCTGTCGATTGTTGCCGTAGGCGGAATAAGTCTGTTTACATTCGATTTCAATAAACAAGCTACCCGCGAAAAATATATTTTTAGCCTGAATGCCATTACAGAAACCCGTGCCCATCACATTAATCTCTTTTTTGAAACCACCTCAAAAGCGATAACCACCATACAAGGTGGTCTTGATAACGAATCATTAGCCGACTACCTGAACACTCAGAAAAATGTTTTCGGGTTTTCACAACTCTATTTGCTTTCCGAAAACGGATCAATACTGGAAACAACGGATGAATCATTGGAAAGCCGCATGTTCCAGGATCCGGATGGCACCAGTTTTTCCAATGGTTCACGTGGCGTTCATTTCAGCACCGTATTCAAAAATGAAGGCGATTATTTTCTCTATGTATTCGCTCCGGCCACCACATCCGCAGGTAGTGGGTTGCTGGTGGGTAAAGTAATACTAAACACCATACTGGCTCCATTGACGAATTACACCGGGCTTGGTAATACCGGTGAGGTTATTCTTGGTCGTAAAGACGAAGCCAACAAAAAAATTCTTTTAGTCAGCCCGCTGCGCACGGAACCCGATGCAGCCATTAAATTATTCAACCTTGATGATAAGCAGGTCGCTGGTTTCCGCAGCGCCTTGGAAGGTAAGGAAGGAAATGCAGAAGGTATCGACTATCGCAATGCTGAGGTATTTCAGGTATGGCAAAAACTAAAGGAGCCGGGTTGGGTTCTGGTAGGTAAAATGGATATCCGTGAGGCCGCGGGAGATGCGGCCGGATTAACAAAAATATTTCTAACCGTTGGTTTATGCATAATTCTGCTTGCGGTAGCCGCCAGCATACTGTATTCGCGTACGCTGTTGCGCCCGATCAACACCATGACTACCGCACTCGAATTAATTTCCGAAGGTATTCTGCCCGAAAAAATTGACGACACCAATCGTGATGAGTTTGGAAAAATGTCGGTAAAAATAAATGAACTCACACAATCGCTCCGAAAAAATGCCGACTTCGCACAACGCATTGGTGAGGGCAAGTTCGACACGGAATTTACACCAGCCGGTGAAAATGACTTGCTGGGTATGTCATTGCTGAACATGCGCAAAAACCTGGTGGATAACGAACGCAGGGATACCGAACGCAATTGGATTGTCCGGGGTGTGGCGGAAATCAGTGAGATGCTTAGGCTTCATGATTCCATTGACTCGTTAAGCGATGATGTGGTGAAATTTATTCTTGACAAGATTGGTGCAGTGCAGGGAGCATTTTATGTAGTGGATGACGAAGGCAGAGAACCCATCATTGAAATGCGCGCCAGCTTTGCCTACGGTAGAAAAAAATACCTTCAGCCTAAATTCAGGTTTGCCGAAGGGCTGGTGGGCCAGGCTGCGATCGAAAAAGACACCATTCTGCGCACCGAAATCCCCGATGATTATGTAACGCTTACCTCGGGTATCTTAGGTGACCAGCGCCCTACGTGTATTCTTATTGTACCGTTAATTACCAATGAAGAAGTTTATGGCGTACTGGAATATGCCGCCCTCAAAAAGTTTGATCCTTCACAGGTAAAATTTGTACAGGAACTGAGTTTGATTCTTGCCCGCACCATCTTCAACATTAAAGTAAACGAGCGCACACGCAAACTGCTGGAGGAGTCGCAGGCGATGAGTAATGAGCTGAAGGAAAAGCAGGAAGTATTGCGCCAGAATGCCGAAGAAATGCAGGCTACGCAAGAAGAACTCGAGCGCACCAACACACAACTTGAGCATCAGGTAGAAGAAGTAAACCGCACACAAAAGCGGATGCAGTTACTGCTTGAGAATGCATCCGAGGTTATTACCATTTATGAAGAGGATGAAACCATCCGTTATATCTCCCCTTCTGTCGAAACAATTTTAGGATACGGACAGAAAGAGATGATCGGCCATAGTGACTTTGAAAAAGTTCACACCGACTATAAAGACGTTTACCGTGGTTTATTCGAACGGATGAAAGAAAATCCGGACGAAAAGGTAACCGTACAGTACGAATACAAAACAAAAGATGGCAGCTACATTTGGATTGAAGCTACCGGTACCAACTGCATGTCGAACCCGGCCATTCATGGCTACATTTTGAATGCCCGAGATATTACCGAACGCAGGAGAGCCGAACAGGAACAACGCATGCGCAGTAAAATGCAGGCCTTGTCTGAAAACTCACCCGATCTTATTACCCGACTGGAAGGTGAGGCCATCTCCTACATCAACCCGGTTATTGAATCGTATACCGGAAAGCGCCCGGTTCATTACCTCAATAAAAAATTCCGCGAGGCCGAGCTGGATAATTCCATTCTTGAAAGCTGGTTAAGTATTGTTGAGCAGGTTAATGCCTCCAATGAAACTGTAGCTACAGAAATGGATTTCCCTTCGGAGTTAGGCAAGCGGGTAATGCAGGTAAACGCCATACCCGAATTTGATGAGTCGAACAAACTTGAGTCGGTTCTGGTAGTATCGCACGACATTACCGAGCGCAAACTGATTGAACTTGAAATTCAGAATAAGAATAAGAAAATTACCGAAAGTATAAATTACGCCAAGCGCATTCAAACCGCTATACTTCCGAACTCACGCGTTATCAACAAATCGTTACCCGACTCATTTATTCTTTATAAACCCCGCGATGTGGTTAGCGGTGACTTCCCGTGGTTTATGCAGGTGAAAAACGACATCTACATTGCCGCGGTAGATTGTACCGGGCACGGTGTGCCGGGCGCGTTGTTATCGTTGATCGGTTACTTCCTGCTTAACGATATTGTACGCAGCCGCAAGGTTACCGATCCAGGAGTTATACTTGACTTGCTGGATGAAGGGGTAACCAAAACCCTCCGCCAGGATGAAGATGCCTCCACCAAAGATGGTATGGACATAGCCCTGTGCAAAGTAAACATGGACAGCCGTGAAGTGGAATATGCCGGAGCGCACCGTCCGCTTTACATCATGCGCAATGGTGTAATGGAAGAAATCAAGGGTAATAAGTTCCCGATTGGCGGGGGTATCTTCAAGAATCAGACTAATTTCACCAACACGAAGCTTACCCTTAAAAAAGGTGACTCCATATACTTTAGTTCCGATGGTTACCCCGATCAGTTTGGAGGCCCTGAAGGCCGCAAGTTTGGGCCGAAACGGGTACGTGAAATCATTGAACAGGTGCACAAGTTGCCCATGCCCGAAGCAGCAAAAACCTTTGAACAAGAGTGGGAAGGCTGGCGGGGTGAGACCAAGCAGACAGACGATGTACTGCTGATTGGTATAAAGTTTTAACCGATGTATGAAAAACACTCATTTAGAGCTAATTAAATCAGGATATTGACCCAATTCTTAATAAATTCGAAACCCAAATTATAACAGCGACATGAACTTCATTTACGAACTGCACCGAACCATGATGTCAGAAAAACTGATTCTGGTGTACCAGGGCGATTTCACCCAGGAAACAACAAAGTCTATTCTGGCCATGGCGGAGCGGAACCTTGACTCTTCCGGTGAGGGATCAAGCACCAAACGCAAGGTGTTTAATGTGATGGTTGAGGCCTTACAAAACATCGTAAAGCACAGCGATGAATTGGTTGACGGAGAAACCCGCAGCCATGCTGCCATCTTTCTTATCGGCAAACAGGCAAACCGTTACTCCATTATGTCGGGAAACCCCATCCGTAAAGAAAATATTGCCAACCTGCAGAAAAAGCTGGAACATATAAACAACCTGGACAAGGATGGCTTAAAAGACTTATACAAGGAAATTATTAAGAATACCACCATCTCCGAAAAAGGTGGTGCAAGCCTTGGCTTTGTAGACATGGCCCGCAAATCAGGTGAAAAACTGGAATTCTCGTTCCCCGAAATGAATGCAGAATACTGCTTTTTCTGCCTGAAAGTTAACGTGCCGCGCGGAGAAGAATAACATTGAATAAAACACTATAACCGATAACTGACTATCACCATGGAAATTTTAAATCTAGAAGGAGCTGAAGATACCCCGAAAATTATTCTTGATAAGAAGAATGGAATATTTGAAATCTCCGGCCGCTCCCTGCCCGAAGATTCTGCTGAATTTTATCGTCCGGTTTTAGAGTGGATCGGTAATTACGGTGGCGATCCAAACCCATCCACTGAATTCGTGTTTAAACTGGAATACTTCAATACCGCATCATCGAAATTAATCCTGGATGTACTCTCCGCCCTGGAAGACATAAAAGGCATGAAAATTATGTGGTACTATCACGAAGACGATGAAGATATGGAAGAAGCCGGCCAGGAATTTTCTGAACTGGTTGAAATTCCTTTCGAGTTCAAAACGTACTGATCTCGAAACAGTATGAATTGCTGTCGGTTATCTGTATTATGCATGAGCAAAAACGGATAACCGATATTTTTTAATCCTGAACCATGAGTGAAGAAATACTCAAAGCGCTGACACAACTTTTTGCGATCATCACCAAGCAAGACGGTGGTGTTTCTGCCAACGAGCGTCAATACGTTATTAACTTCTTCCAGACAGAACTTGACCAGGACACCATAAAGGAATACCTGGCGCAATATGACGAGCAATCGGGCTATGGTAAAACCGGAGATGATGCCGGCAAAAAACTCACATCTGTAAAGGAGTCTGTTCGGGTATTGGGTATTTGTAAAAAGATCAACAAAACCCTTACGCAAAAACAAAAAATTGTTGTGCTCATCAAATTACTGGAGCTTGTTGCTATCGACAAGAACTTCTCGGCACAACGTATGGAAATCATCAACACCGTATCCACGGTGTTCAATATTGAAAAAGAAGAATACGATTTAATTGAGAGCTTCATCACCACAGAAGATCCGGGAACCCTTCAGTTCAAGGATATTTTGCTGGCCAACAATAAAGAAGCGGCCGAAGCAGGTAAAAGCCATAAGCACATTCATGCCCACCTGGAAGGTAACCTGGTATTCCTTCGCATACGCAGTGTGGATATGTACTACACCAAGTATGTAGGTGAAGAATCAAACATGCTCAACGGGTTTATCATGCAACCCAACCGGGCATATCTGTTTTCGCACGGCAGCACGATTAAAACACAAGCGGGTGATGCCTTGTACTACAGCGACCTGGTGGCTGATTTCAACGATGAAATAAAGACCACCAAATTATCGTTTAACGCAACCGTTGATGAATTGCGGTTCCCCAACGGGGCCATTGGCTTACGCGATGTAGTGGTTTCGGAAGGCCCTGGAAAACTTATTGGCATAATGGGCGCCAGTGGTGCCGGAAAAACAACGTTACTCAATGTGTTGGCGGGTCTGGTTCCGCCAACAAAAGGCAAAATCCTTATCAACGGATTTGATATTTATGAGGAGAAAGAAAAAATACACGGTGTAATCGGCTATGTATCGCAGGACGATCTGCTGATTGAAGAATTAACCGTCTACCAAAACCTGTACTACAACGCCAAGTTGTGCTTTGCTCATTTCACCGAAGAGCAAATACAGCAACGCGTTATGGAGGTGCTGGAGAATCTTGGCCTCGACCAGCGTAAAGATCTGAAAGTTGGTAACCCATTGGAGAAAACCATCAGCGGTGGCCAGCGTAAACGACTTAATATTGCTTTAGAGCTAATCCGTGAGCCGGCTATTCTTTTCCTGGATGAACCAACCTCAGGATTATCTTCTCGCGACTCAGAAAATGTAATTGACTTACTGAAAGAGCTCTCCTTAAAAGGTAAGTTAATTTTTGTCGTGATCCACCAACCTTCATCCGACATCTACAAGATGTTCGATAAGATGATCATCATGGACACAGGCGGATATCCTGCCTATTATGGTCCCCCGGTGGAAGCCGTTACTTACTTTAAACGCTCTACGTTACAAGTTGATAGCAATCGCGGACAATGCGAAACCTGCGGTAACGTAAACCCCGAGCAAATCTTCAACATTATTGAAGCTAAGGTGGTTGATGAATACGGGCAGCCTACGAACAAACGAAAAATTACGCCCGTGCAGTGGCATGATTGGTTTAAGGAGCGCTTCCGGTTAACAAAAGTTGAAGATGTTAAAGAAGAACCTCCGGGTTCGTTGAATATCCCCGCCAAACTCAAGCAATCAATAATTTTTGCTACACGCGATACGCTCTCCAAACTCAGTAATAAACAATACCTGCTTATCAATTTATTGGAGGCTCCGCTTCTTGCGTTTATTCTGGCCATTATTATTAAGTATAAAAGTGCTCCAGGCGGAAAAGAATACATGTTTCGGTTTAACGATAACTTCCCCGCGTTTATACTCATGAGCATTATTGTGGCGCTCTTTATGGGGCTTACCGTAAGTGCCGAAGAAATTATTCGCGACCGGAAAATTTTAAAACGTGAATCGTTTCTGAACCTGAGCTGGAACAGCTACCTGGTTTCCAAGGTGAGCATACTGTTTACCTTATCGGCCATTCAAACACTAATGTTTGTACTGGTGGGTCACCTCATGCTGGAGATAGAATGGAGAATGATTCTGCCCTTTTGGTTTGCCTTGTTTACCGTTTCATGCATGACCAATGTATTAGGGCTTAACATATCATCGGCTTTCAACTCAGCCGTAACGGTATACGTTATGATTCCGCTGCTGCTGATTCCACAAATGATTTTGAGCGGCTTACTTTTCCGATTTGATAAACTAAATGATCTTATCAGCACCAAAGGCAAAGTGCCCTTAGTAGCAGATTTTATGGCCTCCCGCTGGGCCTTTGAAGCCTTAGCCGTTTATCACTTTAAGAATAATTCTTACGAAAAGCCATTTTACGATTTCGAAAAATTTGAATCACAAGCCGATTTCCGCTCTTCTTTTCTGGTAGATGAACTGGAGAAGAAACGTAAATTTATCAATGATAATATTCTCTCAAAGGATGATTCCGTTAAACAAATTGTCCGGAAAGATTTGGAAATTATACGCACAAGTTTGAAAGATGATTACTTCAAGCGGGGGCTGGAAAATATCGATATTGAAAACCCGTGGACAGTAGGGAAGTACACAACAGATTTTGACAGACAACTTGAAGAGTTCCTTCTATCGTATAAGCGATTTTATCAGGATATTTACAATAAAACGGTTGCCGCACGGGAACAATTAATCTATAAAATGGAGAATGATAAAAATGCCCCGTACAACCTAAACGATTCCAAAAACCGGTACTACAACGAAAGCCTGGCTGACCTGGTAAAAAATGTTTCCACAAAAAACAGGATATTGGAATACAAGGGGGAATTAATTCAACAAATAAACCCTATATTTCTTGAGCCGAAAAACACCGGAGCATTGAATTATCGGTCACATTTCTTCTCTCCCAAAAAAAATATGTTTAACACCGTGTGGGATACCTATTGGTTTAACATTGTGGTGATTTGGTTTATGGCCGTTGGCTTTTATGTTACGTTGTATTTTGAATGGCTTAGAAAATTTATTGACCTTTTTGGCAAAGTGAATTTGCCAACGAAGAAATAGCATTCTTGTACCTTTTTGGTCAGGAATGGTGAATTATTAACTTTGTAACCTCATAATTTTGAATCTATGAAAATTGTGAAATTTGGGCTAATAGCAGTGCTTTTGGCAGCATGTGGTTCGGATAAAAAATCCGATGAACAGGCTTTCCTTGAAACACTGGATTCAGGTAAATCTGAAGGGCCCACAATCTCCGAAGCCGTTATTGGCGACATCTTACAACAGATTCCAAGTCCATTGGAAATTTCTGTATTGCTGAAAGAATCCGGGAAGAAGTACAATTCGACCATGTTGAATTCGGCTGACAATCTTCCCAAATACAACAGCAATTACAAGAAGGCTCTAAATCTTGGAATTTATGGTACCGATTTGGGATACACCAATATTTACGAGCAAAATCAGGATGGTGTAAAATACATTTCTTCCATAAAAAGCCTGGCAGATGGGCTTAACATCGGTCAGTTTTTTGATATTGAAACCATTGGCCGCCTGGCAACCAATAGCAAGAACCTGGACTCGCTGCTGCTCATTACCACGCAGAATTTTAACAGTATCAATCACTATCTGCAAACGCAGGGAAGGGCCAATTTGAGTGTGCTGTTACTAACCGGAGGTTGGATTGAAGCCGTACACATTACCTGTAATGTGGCCGCCAGCGACCCTACCAATAAAGAGTTACAGGAGAAAATTGGTGAGCAAAAGGTAATTCTTGAAAACATTATGCTTTTGCTGTCTTTCTATAAAGATAGCGACCAAAATATGGCATCCTTATTGACTGACATGAGCGAACTGAAAGCAGCTTTTGACAAGGTGAATATTACCTACACGTATAAGGAGTCGACTTTTGAGGTAGTAGATGGCGTTATGGTTATTAAAGATAACAGCACAACAACCATTGATATTACTCCGGATGATATTAATAGCATCCGCAGCATAATTGGTTCCGTAAGAAATAAGATCATTAGCTAAGATAAATGAGTCCCATGAGAACGTTATTCTTTTTTATTTTGTCAGTGTTTTTAATCAGTACATCCGAAGCAACTGCGCAATGTAATGCCGAGAATCTTTCCAACGATTGCATTCCCAAGCTGGCTTCAGGTTTCAACTTTTTGAAAAGTTATAAAATCGATGGTGTTAACGGATCAAAGGATAAAGTTGAATATTCCTATGTATTCACTAAAGGAACCCAGTACATGATTAATATTTGTGCGCCCGCTCAGCCTACTGATGGAATTGTAGTTACCTTATTCGATTCAAACCGAAATAAAGTGGCCTCCAGTAAAATAAACGGACAATTTATTTCGGCCATTGCATTCCCTTGTAATGCTACCGGAATCTATTACATCCAGTATACGTTTGATGGATCATCCAAATTTTGTGGCGGAAGTGCCCTGGGATTTAAGCGATAGTCAAGTAATCAAAAGGTTATAAAAATAAACCCTGGCGAAATCGTCAGGGTTTTTCTTTGTTTAACGCTGGCAGCTATAGACCTTAGTTTTGAAATAATGCATTATGCACGAACTTGATTTGGAATTTACATTCAGGGCCAGGTACTATAGGCTTGGGGAGATTAATTCAGAAACCCAACAGGTTTGGTTTGTTTTGCATGGCTATGGTCAATTAGCAAAATATTTTTTACCAAAATTTGAAGGCCTCCAAAAGCATAACATCTGTGTTGTCGCTCCTGAAGGACTCTCACGATTTTACATGGAGGACGTAACCAAGCGGGCTGCAACGGGAAATAACCGTGTTGGAGCCACCTGGATGACAGCGGAAAACAGGTTAATGGATATTACTAATTACTTACATTATCTCCAGAAAGTATACCACACGGTAATGAGTAAGAGTACCTCCATACCTGTAACCCTATTGGGGTTTTCGCAAGGCTCGGCCACAGCATCGCGTTGGGCTATCAGTCATCCTGAAAATTACCAACGGCTGATCCTCTGGGCAGGTATCTTTCCACCCGATATGGATTTTGAAAAAGGACATGAAATTCTTTCGCATAAAGAAGTAACCCTTGTTTACGGAGAAAAGGATCCTTTCATAAATGAAAGTCGGTTAAAAGAATTGACTGACCTTACCGGCAAGCTCGGCATTCAGCCGCCTGTGGTAACCTTTGATGGTGGCCATGAAATCCACGAACCTACTCTTCAACGGTTCCTTTAAACTTCCTTTTTAACAAGTGTACTGCTGGCTTGTGCCGTGGGAAAAACTGTAATGTCGGCAAGCATTACATGATCAGGTTGCTGAAGTACGAATAGAATAACGTTCGCAATGTCATCTGCCAATAGTGGCTTAAAGCCTTTGTAAACCGAGCCAGCCCGTGTTTGATCGCCTTTGAAACGAACCAGGGAAAACTCCGTTTCTACAAGACCAGGATTAATAGACGTTACTTTTATACCGAATGGATTCAAATCCATGCGCATACCTTTTGTTAAAGCATCCACCGCAAATTTACTGGCGGAATAAACATTGCCGTTCGGATAAACTTCCTTACCCGCAATAGAGCTCATATTAATAATATGCCCTGATTTACGCGTGGTCATACCCGGAATCACTTCTTTAGAAATGTACAGTAACCCTTTAACATTAATATCAATCATCGCATCCCAGTCGCGCACATCACCGCTTTGAATCGGATCAAGACCATGGGCATTTCCGGCATTATTGATGAGCACATCAATAGCTTTCCAGTTATCTGGCAAAGATTCAAAAGCCTTTTTTACAGCCTGCTGGTCGCGAACATCGAATGTTAATGTGTGCACTTCCGTAAAATCACCGAGCAATGCTTTTTCCCTGGCGAGCCTGTCCTTCCTTCGGCCACAAATAATAAGTTTAAAATTATTCTTGGCTAGAAGGTGTGCCGTGGCCAGGCCAATGCCCGAAGTAGCACCTGTTATTAAAGCAATTCGCTTATGCATTATTGAAAAAGTAAATAAACCGTTACGGTATTGGTATTAATACGACTCAGTGCTGCTCCAAATTTATTGGTTGTATTGTCCAGATGATTGATTATCCCACGAGAAAATCGAATCTCGGGTGAAAATTTGAATAGCGGAAAATAGAGATCAAAACCCAATCCGGCTTCAAGGCTAAGGTTGAATGGAGTTACTTCCAATTGATCGGAAACATTTTCAATTTCCTTTTTTCCGGAAGCTTCAATACCGGGTTTAATTCCACCAATCATGTACATACGCACATTACCCCTTCGCATAGATTTATACTTGACCAGCATCGGAAATTCCACCATGGTTGTTTCCACAAGTTCCTTTTCACTGGTACCATCTGTAAACCGGTAAATCAGTGAATGTTCATAAAAGGCTACTTTAGGTGTGATGCGGAAATCCAGAAACTCATGTGCGCGGTAGTTAACAATAAAACCCAATGAAAATCCCGGTTTCCATTCAGGTGTTACCGCAAACAGGGTATCAAAGGCTGGGGTAACAAACTTGTCGTTGTAATTAACCTGATAGGCCGTAGTGTGCAGCCCGATCAGGAAACCATATGTAATCTTGCGCTTTTCATCATAAAATGGATTATTCTTTCTGGCATAAAGAAAACTTTGCGCCTGCGATACAAACGAAATGAAAAGGAGTATTACGGTAACTACTTTTGAGCGATGTATATAGAACTTATTCCGAATGTCAGCGGTTTGCATGAAACGTTTTTATATCCTGCTTTTTTGAGTATTGCTAAAAAGTCATCTCCATCCGGAAAGGCCTCCACCGATTCGGGGAGATAGCTATAGGCTGCCTTATCACGCGATATCCAACTTCCGATTTTAGGTAAAATGGTTTTAAAATAAAAATTATAGCCTTGTTTGAAGGGAAATCGCTTTGGCCGCGAAAATTCCAACACGGCCAACAAAGCCCCCGGCTTCATAACCCGCAATATTTCTTTCAATCCCCTTTCGAGGTTTTCAAAGTTACGTACCCCAAATGCAACGGTTACAGCATCGAATTTATTTTGTTCAAAGGGAAGATTCTCCGAATCCGCCTGGATCATTTCGATAATATGCGTTATACCTCGTTTATCCATCTTCTTCCTGCCAACGTCCAGCATACCGGCAGAAATATCAACGCCAATAATTTTTTCTGGTTTTAACGAAAGTGCCTGGATAGCAAAATCTCCGGTGCCCGTAGCAACGTCTAACAAAATCTTAGGCTGGGCCGGTGCTATCAGTTTAATTGCTTTCTTTCTCCAGCCCCTGTCAATTCCAAGACTCAAAAAATGATTAAGGAAATCGTAGCGGTGGCTGATGTTATCAAACATTCGGGCCACCTGCTCTTTCTTTGTTGCTGTTTCGTCTTTATAAGGAACAACTTCCATGATTCTGATTTTGATAGAAAACAATTTTAAACGGCAAGTTGCTAATAAAAAGTAATAAAAAAGCCTCCCAAAAGGAGGCTCAGGTTCTAAATTTTTATGCCTTTCTAATTTGAAATTACTTTAAACTCTACTCTTCGGTTCAGTTCGCGACCTTCTTCCTCGTCATCATTGCTGGCCAAAGGCTTGGTTTTACCAAAACCAACGGCTGTTATTCTACGGGCATCAATGCCCTTTTTGGTAAGGAAATCTTTTACCGCCTCAGCCCTGCGTTGTGATAAGGTCATGTTATAGGCTGCCGTGCCTATATTATCTGTATGCCCGGCAATTTCAACTTTCATACCCGGGTTTTGCTGCATCATACGTTCAAGCTTATTTAACTCGTTATATGACTCCTGCTTAAATGTTGCTTTGTCAAAATCAAAATAAAGGTTGCGTAGTATGGAAACCATACCGGTTTGGAGCTTACGTAATTCAATGGTACGGGTTACTTCTCTGTCTTGATCGGAGGCTCCGTCTAACCTAACATTTTGATTCACGAACATATAGCCTTCGCTTTCTACGGACAGTCGGTAGTCTTTAGCCTCCGCTTCACTAATCCTAAACTCTACTTTTCCGGTTTCTTTAGGCGAAGAAGGAACAATTATGTTGTCGCGTAAACCTTCCAGCCTGATGCGGGCATCAACCGGCTGTTTGGATTGCGCATCAACAGCATTGACTACATACCGCAGCGGAACTGTTGATTTCGCTACCACCGGATCGGGATCTTTTTTAGCCACTGGCTGATCGGGAATAGTGATCATGTAAATGTCATCATATCCCAACCCGTCTTCGCGTACCGAAGAGTAATAGGCACGCTTTCCATCTTTTGTACTCACAAAGAATATATCGTTGTCAGGTGTATTGATGGGATAGCCCATATTCTCTGGCTCTGACCACTCGTTGGTAGCTTCATCAAAAACAGATTTGTAAATATCAAAGCCGCCCATACCCTTTCTGCCCTTTGAACTGAAGTATAAGGTTTTACCATCGTAATCAATAAATGGTCCGTCATCGTCAGCAGGCGTATTAATTTTAGGTCCCAGGTTTTTCACACTCGACCACTCACCTTTTGAATCCAAGGTAGCTTTATAAATATCCAACCCCCCGAAACCACCGGGCCGATTACTGGAGAAGTAAAGCGTTTTTTCATCAGGAGAAATGGTAATTGACTTCTCTTCAAAGCTGGAATTGATTATACCAGGAAGTGGAACGGGTGCTCCCCACGTACCATCAGCTTTTCGATCGGCATAATAAATATCTCCACCATTATCGGTTTTGTATATAAAGAGCGTTTGACCATCGGCCGAAAATGCCAGGTTCGAATCGTGATAAATGGAGTTGACTACCGGACCAATGTTTTCGGCTGGTTGCCAAACACCACCTACCTTTTTAGAAATAAAAATATCTTCAAAAGGTTTGTTGTCCGTGTCCACATTTTGGTTGAGGTTTCCATCTCTTCTTCTTGAAGTAAAAATTATTTCATCTTCAGCCGCATTGAGCACGGGTGCGTAATCATCCCATTCGGAATTTATATCCCTGCTGATATTTACAATGGAATAATTCTTCGGGCTGCTCACAAATAGCTTTCCGTTTTCACATTCCTCAATATTTTTATCGACTGTCGCAAGATCAACACGATCGCGACCCTGATAATTTGGACGTTTGTTAAACCGATCTTTATAACGGTTGTAAAACTCAATGGCTTTATCGAATTGCAAACCATACTGGTAGCTTTGGCCGATCAGGTATTCGATATGAAAGCGATAGTTCGGATCTTGCTCATAAACGCGCATAAAATACTGAACCGCTAAATCCTTTTGGATGGTCATTAAATGATATCGACCCGCTTCGAAGTTGATGGTAAGATTCTCCGGATCCAGATCGGCACCAATGACAAGCACACCACGGATATCATTATCGGCCTGAGAGCCTTCACGCATCTCTTCGGCAAGCTTCAGGTAATCCTGAGCTTGTTGTTTGTTATCCTGACTGTAACTAATGACGAACGTCCCTGCAACAGCTAAAAAAACCAGTACATACCGGATGCTGAACATGCTAAAAATGGGTTTACGATTAATGGTAACTATAGGTCCAAAAAATAAGTATGCCAATATAGGAAAAACCGCTTTTAGAATAACACAATTAGTACTCATAAAGCACTTAAATCTTACATTATTAGTATTTTAGGGTGAAAGCTTTACTTCAACCAAAAACGATGATTATCCGACAGGCAGAATTCATATCCAGCATTACCAATCTCAGCAGCCTACCGGAGAAGCAGTTACCAGAATTTGCCTTTATTGGTCGCTCAAATGTCGGTAAGTCCTCGCTAATCAACATGTTAACAGGCCGAAAACAACTGGCTAAAACGTCTTCAAAGCCCGGAAAAACCCAAACTATTAACCATTATTTGATTAATGGGGCGTGGTACCTGGTTGACCTGCCCGGTTATGGTTGGGCTGGCGTTAGCCAGGAGAAAAAAGCGGGCTTTGGAAAAATTATTGAAAACTATGTTAAGAAAAGCCCCAACCTGCATTGCCTTTTTGTTCTAATCGATATACGGCTGAAGCCACAACCTATTGATCTTAGCTTCATCAATTGGGCTGGGGCGCAGGCAGTTCCGCTTGCATTTATCTTTACCAAGGCCGATAAACTATCGAAAAGCAAGGCCGAACAAAATCGAAGCGTATTCGAACTTGAACTCCTTAAAGATTGGGAAGAAGTACCCCCGGGTATTATCACATCGGCCGAGAAAAAAACTGGAAAAGATGAGGTACTGGACTTTATAGGTACAGCGTTAAAGGTCAATCGCTAAAATTATTAGTTTTGCGGCCTGATAAATACTTAACACTATGAAACTTGAGGACATTGCAACCATTTCGGGTAAAGGGGGCTTATTTAAAATTTTAAAACCCGGTAAATCCGGTGTAATACTTGAGTCGTTGGATGATGCCAAAACCAAACTTGTTGCCACTGCCCATCATAAACTTTCTGTGTTAAGTGAAATCTCTATCTACACCACCACCAAAGAAGGTACCATACCCCTTGGTGATCTGTTAAAAAAAATAAATCAGGAATTTGGTAACGATCTCGGATTAGATGACGATGCCGATAATGCTGAACTCAAGTCCTTCATGAAATCGGTTCTGCCGGAATACGATCAGGATCGGGTTTATGTATCGGATATAAAAAAATTAGTACGTTGGTTTGGCATTTTGCAAGCACAAGCACCTGAAGTTTTTACCGAAACACCCGAAAAGGCAGCGGATGAAAAAGTCTGAACTAATACTGTTCAGCCAGTTCAACCATATTCTTTGAGCCAACATAAAATGGTGTTCGTTGATGTAACGATGTAGGCTGAATATCCAGAATTCTTTCCTTACCATTAGAGGCCTTGCCTCCCGCCTGCTCGGCAACAAAAGCCAACGCGTTACATTCATACATTAACCTGAGTTTTCCATTGGGGTCTTTTGCCGTTGCCGGGTAAATGTATATTCCACCTTTTAATAGATTTCGATGAAAATCGGCCACCAGTGAACCAATGTATCGGCCGGTGTAGCCTTCATCTTTACAGAAATGCAGATAGTTACGAACGGATTGTGAAAAAGATTTGTAAGAGCCCTCATTTACCGAGAATATTTTTCCGTTGATGGGCTGGCGCATATTGGGGTGTGAAAGAAAATATTCACCCAAGGTAGGTTCGTAGGTAAAACCATTTACACCATGACCGGTGGTGTACACCAGCATAGTAGAGGAGCCATATAAAATGTAACCCGCTGCTACCTGTTCCGATCCCTTCTGTAAAATATCTTCTTGTTGAATAGGTGTACCCGGTTTACTTTTCCTTCTGTATATCGAAAAGATGGTGCCGATAGAAACATTTACATCGATATTGGACGAACCATCCAGCGGATCAATGGCAATTACATACTTGCCATCATTGTTAAGATCAAGGTAACTCTCACTTTCTTCTGATATAAGGGCGCAGGCTTCCCCTCCCTTCATCAGTGCCCTTGAAAACCGGATATTGGCCAATACATCAAGTTTCTGCTGCTGCTCACCACCGGTATTGAGGGAACCCAATGAACCCATAATATCAATTAAGCCAGCCTTATTTACCTCACGATTAACCACTTTTGAAGCCAGCGCAATATCGCGCAACAATTGTGACAACTCGCCACTGGCGTAGGCAAACTGGTTTTGCTTGCTTTTAATAAACCTGTCGAGAGCACTGCCAATGGGTTCGGCTATTCGGGATTCTTCCATGATTGGGATTAAACTTTTTTACATTGATCTTTACAGCCTGTAAAATTAACCTGCAAACGATTTAGAACAACCAAATATGAAGGTTTTTAAATTTGGCGGAGCCTCCCTTAAAAATGCACAAGCCATACGCAACATGAGCACCATTGTGCTCGATTATGCCGAAGGCCCACTAGTGGTCGTTGTTTCAGCTATGGATAAAACCACCAATGCCCTGGAACGCGTTGTCCATGCTTTCGTAAAGGGGGAAAATTATCAGGCAGAAATCAGCCGTATCATCGGCTACCACCAAGCCGTAATAAATGAATTGTTTGAAAATCCTCAGGAAATACTTGGCACGCTTGAAGGTTTAGCTTCACAGCTAACTGAAAAACTTCAGTCACCCTCGGAGGAAGACAAACTCTACGATCAGGTGGTGTGCTTCGGTGAAATCCTATCGTCTTTTATTGTTCATCACTACCTGACAACGATTGGCCTGAAGAATATCTGGAAAGATGCCCGTGAGTTAATCCGTACCGATAGTACTTTTCGGGAAGGAAAGGTTGAATGGGCATTAAGTGAATCCCGTATTATATCGCTAAAAAAGGATCTGCAAACTCACGTAATCATTACGCAAGGATTTATTGGCGGAGATGCCGAAGGAAATTCCACTACCCTCGGAAGAGAGGGCTCGGATTACTCAGCCGCCATTTTTGCTTCATGCCTGCAGGCAGATTCCGTTACCATTTGGAAAGATGTTCCCGGGGTGATGAATGCTGATCCGAAACGATTACAGGCTGCTGTTGTGTTTGAAGAGCTACCCTATAAAGAAGCTGCCGAGATGACCTATTACGGTGCTTCTGTTATTCACCCTAAAACCATAAAACCACTGGCCCTGAAAGGCATTCCCTTACTGGTAAAAAGTTTTACCAATCCTTCGCTGCCCGGTACAAAAATTCACGATTGTAAAGTTGATCACCTGCCTCCGATGATTGTCTTTAAGGACAACCAGTGCCTGATATCGTGTAAGGTAACTGATTTTACATTTGTGAACGAGGATCAACTCCGTGCCATTTTTGATGCCTTGTCGGAATTAAATGTTAAACTAAATGTTATGCAGAACTCTGCCATTTCATTTTCTTTCTGCATCGACTTTCGGGAGAATAAAGTAATGGCGCTTATCGAAAAATTACAGGAACGCTTTGAGGTGTATTATAATACGAACCTTACGTTAGTAACCATCAAGAATTACGATGAACAGAGTTTTGAAACCTACAGAAAAAAACCTGGGGTAATTCTTGAGCAATCCTCCCGATCAACGCTACAGGTTTTGGTGAAAGAGTAGTCTTATTTTTGGTTCAGGTAATTTTGCTCAAGGTATTGCAGGAAAGACTCGGTGGAGCGGTCCAGAATTTCAAAAACCTCCTGAAATCCGCGCATGCCTCCATAGTAAGGGTCCGGAACCTCATCATGCGTATCGCTGGCATCAAAACTGCGCATTAAAAATACCTTGTGTTGATGTTGGTCGGCCTTTGGTAAGCGCAGTATATTCTGGTGATTGCTTTTATCCATGGCTAAAATGAAATCAAAGTATTCCAAATCGGCAGATTGAAGCTGACGACCCCGATGATGTATGACAATCCCATTCTCCAGGGCGTTAGTCATCGTACGCTCGTCAGGCGTATCACCAATATGATAGTTTGATGTGCCGCAGGAATCAATTTCCAAAAACTGATGGTAACCGCGCTGCGATACTTTATGCTTAAAAATTGCCTCGGCCAAGGGTGAGCGGCAAATATTGCCCAAGCACACAAATAGTACTTTTATTTTAGTCATTGTAAGTTGATCAGTTATTAACCAAGTTAAACCGCAGGATTAGGTGGTTAAAATAATACACCAACGGGTTACAAAACACCTCAGTTGCGGTATATAATCACGCATAGCACACTTTTACCGCCTTTTGGTTTGAAAAGCCCTCCTTCACTTGCTCGAAGGGGGCTTTTCTTATTTTACCCCTTTTGATTACCCCATTACCCTATCAATATTTTTATAGATTTGTGAAAATCACTTGCTATGGAATTTATTAAGGTAACGGAACAATACCAACCCGGCATCGCCCTCATTCAACTAAACCGACCAAAAGAGCTTAATGCTTTGAACAAGCAACTCATGGAAGAAGTAAGGGACACGCTTCAACTGCTGGATAAAAATGAAGAGGTGAGGGTAATTATTATTACCGGTGATGAACGTGCATTTGCAGCAGGTGCCGATATCAAGCAAATGGCCAACAAATCTGCCATTGATATGCTACTGATTGATCAGTTCAGCACATGGGATCAAATCCGGAAAACTAAAAAACCGATCATTGCGGCCGTATCAGGTTTTGCCCTGGGTGGCGGATGTGAGTTTGCCATGATGTGTGATATGATTATTGCTTCCGAAACCGCCAAGTTTGGGCAGCCTGAAATAAAAATTGGTACCATACCCGGTGCCGGTGGAACGCAACGCTTAACCAAAGCCGTTGGAAAAGCCAAGGCTATGGAACTGATTTTAACCGGAAGATTCATTTCGGCTGAAGAAGCGCATTTTTATGGATTGGTTAACAAAGTAGTGCCGGTGGAAATGTACCTGCATGAAGCGGTTGAATTGGCTAAAGAAATTGCCCAACTATCGCCCGTGGCTGTTCAATTGGCTAAAGAAGCTATCAACCGTTCATTTGAAACACAACTGGATGAAGGGCTCGCCTTCGAACGAAAAAATTTCTACTTAACATTTGCCTCTGCCGATCAGAAAGAGGGAATGAACGCTTTTGTGGAAAAGCGGAAGCCATCATTTACGGGTCGTTGATTAGCACGAATGGATCAACCTGATACAAGACCCTTTAAAGTAGAACGAATTGCTTCATGGTTTGTAATTCTGGCTATACTTATTTTCTGTTTGAATTACTTCAGCAATTTTCTTCAACCCATTGTCATTGCGGTAATGATCTGGTATGGTGTCTATGAACTTAAGCGCATACTGGCTAAACTAAAAATTAAAGGAAAAGCCTTGCCCAATTGGCTTCTTACCCTTTTCGCTTTTCTTATTATTTTTTTAATAAGCATCGGAATTTTTGAAATCCTTACCTCCAATCTTGAATTAATTATCAAGAAATCGCCTGAATATGCCGAGAATTTTAAAAACATGATTTCCGGCCTTCAAACACTGGATGGTTTTCAAGACATACAGCAGCGCATTGTTAGTCGGGCTAAAGAATTTGATGTACAACCCTTACTTACCGGCTTTTTAAATAGCCTTACCAATATTGCCGGCAACACCATTGTTATCATTATCTATGTTGCCTTTCTATTAGTAGAAGAGAAATACTTTTCTAAAAAATTGCATGCCGTAACTTCAAATTCCGAAAAACAGGAAAAAGTAGATGTGGTTATGGATCAGGTAACGCAAGCCATCCGAAAATACATCTCGGTAAAAACACAAATGAGTTTACTTACCGGAGTATTAAGTTATGTGTTGCTTCTTCTTTTTGATGTAGATTTTCCCGTGCTTTGGGCGTTCCTCATCTTCCTGCTGAATTTCATTCCCTATATCGGGTCATTTATTGCAACCGCCCTTCCTTCTGTATTTGCTATGTTTCAGTTTCAATCGTTCGCCATGTTGTTTTGGGTCTTTATTGTTATTCAGGCTGTACAGTTGCTTGTCGGAAACGTATTGGAACCCAAAATCATGGGCCGAACCCTTAACCTCAGCCCGCTTGGCGTAATGCTGGCCTTAACATTCTGGGGGGTAATATGGGGCATTCTGGGCATGTTTCTTTCCGTTCCCATTACCTCGGTTATGCTCATCACCTTTTCACGTTTTGAAAGTACCCGGTTTATTGCTGTGTGGCTTTCAGAAACAGGCGAACTGGACAATAGCTGACCTTCACCAAGCCAACGCTGATGGCTGTTCATTGTGGGTATGAACCGGGTAGGTTTTTGTTGGAAAATCCCAAAATAAAACCAATCTTATTCCTGTTCTTTGTCGTTCCGAATGACCATCAAAACGCACCATACCGCTAAAATTCAACCCGATAACAAGCTTGAGCAGTTTCACTTAAAGCTTGCTTTGGATGCTGCCAATTTGGGCATCTGGGAGTGGAATCTGCAAACGGGGGAAGTTCGGTGGTCTGACAACGTTGAACAAATTATTGGGCTGAAGAATAAATTTGACGGTAAGGCGCAGACTTATCTGAACAGCATCATCGAAGAAGACCGCGAGTTTGTAGCACATACCATCAACGATGCCATCAAAAATAAAATTGATTTCGCGGTAGAACATCGTGTAGTACTGAAAGGCGATACTATTCGGTGGATTGAGGGGAACGGAAAAGTAATCTTTAATGAAGCGGGTAAAGCCCTTTCGCTTACCGGCACCGTGCGCGATATAACAGATCGCAAAAACAATGAAGCTCAATTGCAACAGCGTGATTTGCTATTTGCAACGTTAGCCCATGTTACCAGCGAGTTCATTCAACATGCCAACTGGGAAGATGCCATATTTTCCGTCCTGCAATCCCTGGGAGAAATGATGCGGGTTGACCGCGTATACATCTTTCAAAACGATGCCACCAAAACCGGAGTAATTGAAACCTCAAGCCAGCGTTTTGAATGGAACTCATCACACACCAACCCGCAAATCAATAATCCTGATTTACAAAATCTGCCGATTGGTCTGTTTCCGGGAATGGAGCTAATGTTAAAAAACAAACCTTTCCATTCCCTGGTAAAAGAAATTGAGGATAAAGGGCTTCGAGAATTGTTATCGAGCCAATCCATTGTATCCATTTTGATCTTCCCCATTTTTGTGAAGCAAAAATTCTGGGGCTTTATTGGTTTTGACGATTGCGCGAACGAACGAAACTGGAGTGAACTTGAATTTTCGGTTCTGCAATCGTTCTCTTCAAGTCTGGCTGCCGCCATAGAACGAAAGGTTTCAGTTGAAGCACTGGCCAACAGTGAAGTAAGCTACCGAAATCTTTTTGATTCGGTAGGAGAAGCCATTTATGTCCATGATTTTAATGGTATAATACTGGATGTTAACCAACGTGTACTTGAACTTTACGGATATACAAAAGATGAACTGGTAGGCCAAACACCGGCCATCTTCATGGCCGAAGGTATGAATGATCTGGAGGTCATAGCTGGAAAATTTCAGGCGGTAATTTCAGGAACGCCTCAAACATTTGAGTGGTGGGGCAAAAAGAAAGATGGCGGGATATTTTTAAAAGAAGTACACACCAATAAAGGGTTATACTTCGGTAAGGAAGTAATCATTGCTACCGCCTGGGATATTACTGAACGTAGAAAATTTGAAACTGAAATCCGCGAAAGCGAACAGCGTTTTCGTACCCTTCAACAGGCTTCTTTTGGTGGAATTGGTTTACACGATCAAGGCAAAATAATTGATTGCAATAAAGGACTTTGCGATATAACCGGATACAGTTATGAGGAACTGATTGGTAGTAATGGTTTCAACCTGATAGCGCCCGAGTGGCAGGAAATTGTAAAGCATTATGTTGTCTCGGGTTACGACAAACCCTATGACGTAGAAGGCGTTCGAAAAGACGGAAGCCGGTATTTTCTTGAAATACAGGGAAAAGAAATTCCCTATCAGGGTAAAAATATTCGGGTTACAGAATTCCGTGACATCACTGCACGGAAACTAGCCGAAGAAAAAATAAGAGAACAAAATATCAGGTTAATACACCTGACGGAAGACCTGACCAAAAAGAATGATCAGCTTGAAGAATTCACGCAAATTGTTTCACACAACTTACGATCCCCCGCAGGCAACATTGTATCGCTACTTAATCTTTTTGAACAAGCAAAAAGCAATGATGAAAAAAATGAATATTTCAGGTTATTAAAACAAACCGGTGACACCATTCTCGGCTCACTGAACGAACTCAATGAAGTATTGAAGATCAAACAAAACCGCGACATTGAGCGGCAGCATATCAATTTTTCTGATGCGCTTGAAAATGTACAGAAAATGTTGACGGGGAAAATCATGGAGCTATCGGCACATATTACAACAGACTTTGAAAAAGCGCCTTCCGCATATTTTCCGGCCATTTACATGGAAAGTATCCTTCTTAACCTGCTCAGTAATTCACTGAAGTATAACAATCCGTCAAAACCATTGTTGATAACGTTACAGTCTGAAGAAACGGAGCATGCTGTTGTGCTTCATGTATCCGATAACGGGCTTGGAATAAACCTGGAACGCTATGGCCACCAGATTTTCAAAATGAGAAAAACCTTTCATTACCATCCTGAAGCCAGAGGCATTGGGCTTTTCCTGGTTAAAAATCAGGTGGAAGCCATGGGTGGCAACATCACTGTTGTAAGTGAAGAGAATAAAGGCACTACCTTCACTATTCAGTTCAAAAAACCAGTTGGCAGCTGATGAATACCCAACCAACCATAGCGCTTATTGATGATGATGAAATATTCCAATTCACCACCTCACGGATTATTAAATTAACCAATTTGCCCTTTAACATTACCCAGTTTTTTAATGGCGAACAAGCCATGACTTACCTGAGTAATAATGCTCAACAACCCGATAAACTTCCGGATATAATTTTATTGGACATTAATATGCCGGTTATTGATGGTTGGATGTTTTTAGATGAATTTAAAACGCTCGCAAAAAAACTTAAAAAGAAAATAACCATATACATGGTAAGTTCATCGATAGCTCCGGAAGATATACGGAGAGCAAAGTCAAATCCGTTTGTTTCGGATTACCTGGTAAAACCGGTAAGTGCTGAAACCCTCAGGCAAGTATTAACCTTGAATTAACCGCTTGCCGATCATTTCGTCAAATTTGCACTCAACCAGGCTTCTTCTTATCAAACAATCCCTTTTGTAACTCCACCCCGGCCTTTGCCTTGGCTGCCAGTACCAGTTGAATATTGTTACTGGTAATGAGATGCGTGTGAAAATTCAATTCCCACTCATCAACGTATACATTGATTTTCTTTCCCAACTTTCCCTGCGCCACCCCCTTTTCTATTAACTCCGGTATTCGCGTAAAAAGATCTTCTACCGATAACGATAAATAAGGGCCTATACGGTTAACAACCTGATCGTGCGCAAACCAGTTGGCTACATGAAGTAAATGTTGTTCGGAATCGAGATCAAAACGAAAATCTTCGATAACAATTTTTTTTTGTGCAGCGTCAAAACCCAATGTGCCTCTTAGGTAAGCGGTGGCATTTATGTCGCCTTTAAATTTAATCCCCATTGCTATTCCGTCCGTTGTTCCGTAAAGCTCGGTTGATTGAATGCGGACTGAATGCCCTCCAAAAGTAAACCGCATGGTATCTGTTACCTGGTTCACTACAGCATTTATCTTTTCAAACGGCATAGTAACCAAAACATAGGCATCAACTCCAGGTTCATTTATTGACGTACGTTGTCGTTGTGGAAGTTTGCCCGGCTTTGTCATTGCCTCCGTTGAATCGAGTACAGTAAACAGCTGAGCCGCAAGCCGTGCCTCGATCATCAGGGTATCCTTCGAAACCGGAGAAAGTCTTCCGTCAATATCCGTTGCATCAGCCTTAAGCCACACCCGAACCACATTTCGATTAAGCCGAATGGGTTTCTGGATATCCATCCATAATTTCTCCATGGATTGCCTGATTCTGATAACATCTTTGGCTGATTCATCCAGCCTGGTCACCATTTCATCCTGGTGGCCTTCCAGCATTTTTTCTATCGGGCCTTTCAGGTTGAATTTTATCCCTGCAATATTGAGTCGTGGTTCATCTACCCACACTATGGATTTTAATTCAGTTTGTGGGGCCAGGTTCCAGTGATCATCAAGGTATAAGTTCGAAAACAGCGTAATAATAATCTTAGCCTGTACAGGCTCTTTATTTCGGATACGTATGCCGATTACTTTGCTGTTCAGGTATCCTTCTACCTGAACTGGTACGGTATAGGTAATACCCTGTTCACCATTGTACTTCAACCGGATGGGTTGAAAGCGGGATATGAAAAGCTGTACGCTGTCATCTTTGTCATTGATGGCCAGATGAGCTTCCACTATTCTTGCCTTAAGTTTTTCGTTAACCATATTTTCCAGTTCCTTCACCGGAAAATAGACGGACACGTTTAATTGCGATACCGGTACAACAAGGGTTGAGTCGAGTTGAATGCGTGCGGGTGCTTCAGAGTTTTTGCGTTTGCATGTTGTAAACAGGATTACACCAATCAACAACACTGAAATAATGGAAAGCCCTTTATGCATAGCAGATGAAAGATACGTAAGAAGAGGTCGCTTCTCAACAGTATTACAGCCAGCCGGTAGCAACAAAAAACGCTCCTTCCGGAGCGTTTTCAGTAAATTATTCAGGTGTTACTTGATTACTTACCTAAACGTAAAACCCAGGCCGGTAGTAAATGCATTAAACTCCTGCACGGAATAATTGCCGTAAATATAAAAAGCCAGCAGGTTGAGGCGCATGCCTACATCGAGTCGCATACTGTTGCTTTTAAAGGTAGCGGAGTAAGGATTTGTTAACGAAAACTCATTTGCTGTTCCGTCAAAGAACGTATAGCTGCCTTTTACATCAGCCTTGGTTTTTATACCATTAAAGCCAACGCCTCCAAAAAAGGTAACAAAAGCAAGTTTCTTTGAAATCAATGCTTCAGCCATAAAGGCATTGAACTTATATACGGCTTCCTGACCCGTACCCGGAAACTCCGTTGCTAAACCCGCCAGGTTGGTAACCCCTTTAAACGTAGTATAGCCGGCCATAACGGAAAGATCAAACGGCAACATTTTCATACCCGGTATGTGTTGCTTTACATCATGGCGCACGCCAAAACCGATCAAGTTTAAATCTGTGCTGCCAATATTCGTTTTAGGAATAAAGCGAACCATCAAATCGGTACCTTTTACCAGGCCAACTCCAACCTGCAACATGGGCAGGCCAACAGGGGCTACCTTTAAGGTTTTACGAACGCCTAAGCCTTGCGGCCCGGCAAAACTTGCATCGGCTTGCTGATCTCCATCAAAGTCTATCTGGTAAGTTGTTCTGTCTTTTGGGCCAATTATAGTTGGTGCTTTACTGCCGGGGCTGGTTGTATTAGTGTACCCTACAATTGTAGACATATTAAGGGCCTCGGGATCAAAAAAATCTTTTGACTTGGGAATAAATACGGGTGTTACTGCAATGTTTATATCAAATCCACCAAGTTTATGCGGCTTGGCTGTATGAAACCAGGCGCCATTCAATGCATATGAAAAGCCTTCAATCATTGGGCTGATGTAAGCAGTAATAAGTTTACCGCCATCCTCCTGGCCGGCTTGTAGAAAGCGCACAATATCATCTTCATTTTGTGCTTTTACCGTGAGTGCTGAAAGCAATAAGGTGATGCAAAGTGAAAAACCGTAAATTAATTTTGATAGTGTGTTCATAAGGATATTTATTAGTCAGTAAACTTTGCCCCATTCATCCCCCTGCAGGAATTTTGGTAAGCTCATTCGTGTAAAACTTTCAAAATTATTTGCAAACTGCAAGGGAAACAGCACATTAATGTTTCTATTTTTGAGCCGGCATGACGGTACTTTATACACTTTCTATTGGCTTTATCCGGTTCTTATATTTCATCGCCAGTTTTTTCGATGCCAAAGCCCATGCTTTTGTGGCCGGCCGAACAGACTTTTTTAAACGGTTTCAACGAGCTTTTGCCAACGAAACTAACCCTGTTATTTGGGTGCACTGTGCTTCGTTAGGCGAATTTGAGCAAGGCCGGCCGGTTATTGAAAAGTTAAAAGCTGAATTTGCGCACTATAAAATAGTATTAACATTCTTTTCTCCCTCTGGCTACGAGGTAAGAAAAAACTATAGCCAGGCCGACTTCATCTTTTACCTTCCGTGGGACACACCACAAAACGCCTTTAGGTTTATCGAAACGTGTAATCCTGCTTTAGCTATTTTTGTTAAATATGAGTTCTGGCTTCACTACACAAAAGAACTCCACAAAAGAAATATTCCCTTGCTTTCCATATCGGCCATCTTTCGGCCGAAACAAATATTTTTTAAATCCTATGGCGGGTTCTATCGAAACATCCTGAAAAACTTCTCATGGATTTTTGTTCAGAATGATGAGTCTGTGCGCTTGCTGAAAGAACTAAATATCAAAACAGTTTCGCGTGCCGGTGATACACGTTTCGACCGGGTTAACCAGCTGGTAAAACAGGACAATGAAATACCCATAGCAAAAAGCTTTAAAGGAACTGATAAAGTGATGGTTATTGGAAGCTGCTGGCGCGAAGATCTTGATGTATTGATTCCCTTCATTAACGAGAATTACTTCAGCCTGAAGTTTATTATCGCACCACACGAAGTTACCGAAGCGTTTTTAAGCGAAATAGAGGGAGCATTAAATACAAAAACCATCCGCTTCTCCGAAGCCATGGGCTCCCTGGAAGATTACCATGTATTGATTATTGACAATGTAGGTATGCTTGGCAGGCTTTACCGCTATGGCGAATTCGCCTACGTAGGTGGCGCCTTCGGAAAAGGCCTGCACAACATTCTGGAAGCTGCCTGTTACGGCATACCTGTTTTTTTCGGTAACAAAAATTATGAAAAGTTTCAGGAGGCCGTTGACCTGATTAACCGAGGTGGTGCATTTGAAATTGAAGATTACCGCGACATGAAAGCCAAGTATGAATCAGTAAATGTTCCTGAAAACTTTTTGCTGGCATGTGAGGTAACCCGGTTGTATGTAGAAGAAAACCTGGGCGCTACCGATAAAATTATAGACTATTGCAGGTCCTTATTGGCAAAAGCATGATAGGATTGGTGAAGCGATCTACCGGATCGTGGTATGATGTTTATACAGAAGACGGACGTCTGTTGCCGTGTCGTACGCGTGGCAAACTTCGCCTGGAAGGTTATAAAGAAACCAATCCCATCGCGGTTGGCGATCATGTTTTACTGGAGATTGAGAACAATGAAGGTATTATCACCAAAATTCTGGAGCGTAAAAATCACATTCAACGGCAATCCGTAAAGAAAACCGGCCATGCACATGTATTGGCCGCGAACATTGATCAGGCCGTTTTAATTGCTACGATGATCCTGCCCCGTACTTCTACCGGCTTTATTGATCGATTCCTCGTTACGGCTGAATCGTATGATATCCCCCAGGTATTAATATTTAACAAGCAGGATGTGCTGAGTGAGTCCGATTTGCAGGCACAACAACAACTCATTAACGTGTATGAAAAAATGGGTGTTCGATGTTTTAAAATATCTGCAGTGCAAGACGATGTGGGTGTTGTAATAGAATTGCTGGAGGGAAAAACAAGTCTTATTGCCGGACACTCCGGTGTTGGCAAATCAACCCTACTCAACAAGCTTTCTCCCGAAATCAAACAATCAACTGCAGATATTTCTGGTTTTTCAGAAAAAGGAACCCACACCACCACGTTTGCCGAAATGTTCAAACTTAACAATACAACGTTTGTCATTGACACACCAGGAATAAAAGAATGGGGTTTGGTGAGCATGACCCAGGAAGAATTGTCGGATAATTTTCCGGAAATGCGTGCCCTTCGTTCCGACTGTAAATTTGGTTATCGCTGCCTGCACCTGAATGAACCCGGGTGTGCCGTTAAAGCGGCTATTGAACAAGGTAGTGTTGCGCGAAGTAGGTATAACAATTATATCAGTATGTTGTTAGGAGAAGATAATCGCAAATAAGTTTAAGGATAGATCATTCGCTTATTTCTTCTCCACAGTTTCAGGTAACGCAACACAACCGAAATATTCAGTAAGCGAAGATTTAATTTTATTTCATACCGGATTCTGCGGGCTAAGGCCAACTGCTCTTCTCTTGATTTATTTAAAGAAAATATCTTTTCACAAACTTTATAAGTACTTATAGAATGTTTGCTGAAAAAAGTAAACTGAACGCTCGACTGGCCATTCCTTACAACACGCTTTTTAACCAGTACATCTGTTGAGTAGCAATATTTAAAAAACCGTGATGACCGTATCCAAAAATCGAAATCTTCATATGTCAATGTTTCATCATACCCGCCCAACGTATCCATTACTGCGCGCGTAAACATAACTGTAGGTGGGCAGATAAAATACCGCTGAATTACCTCGGTGTACACATCGCCTTGCGGAATCGTTTGGTGTGGAAAACGCTCCGAATGCTGGTACAGATTTTTTCCTGCTTCATCTATCCAAATGGCATCCGAAAAATTTACGCCATAGTCGTTACCGGCTGATTGTAGTGCTTTTACACCTGTTGCCACTCGTTCCGGCAGTAGTACGTCATCTGCTGCAAGGTCTATCAGGTAATCACCTTTTGCCAACGTAAGTCCCCTGTTAAAGGCCTTGCAATTACCCTGATTTTCACCCAGTAATAAAATTGTTACAGCAGGATGATCATCCTTTATTTTAAGAATCTCCTCCTTACTTCCATCGGTACTGGCGTCATCAACAATAATAAGCTCAACATTACGGTAGGTTTGTGAAAGAACTGATTCTACCGCTTCCCGCAGAAATCGTTTTTGATTAAAGCATAAACAAACAACAGAAACCAATGAATCAGGCATGCGTCAGGATAACTCCTTCGAAAACGTAAACTTTGAGGTTGGCCGGGCGCCTAAACGCAACTTGAAATCAAGTAATGAGAAATTAGGTTGATCACCCAGTGCTGAAGTTCCCAAATCCAGCAACCTGATTCCATGTTGTTGGCACCAGCCATACATGCCATCAATCAACATCACCACGGGACTCCAGGCATCGTAACGGGAATGATGTGCGGAATAGAAATTATACAGAATATCATCCGTAACCCGGATGGCAATGCTTGCTGCTGCGCGTTCGTACCCCTTCATTACTTCAAAAAATATAAATTCCTCTGGAAACACTTCTACGGTACGTTCCAGCATAACCTGTGTCATGGAAAGCGTATAGCCCTTTTCCTTTCGGGCGTTAAGAATAAATTGAAAAATTTCATCCACAGGATTTACCGTAGCAGACGTGAATACAAACTCAGCTTCACGCGCCTGTTTCAATTTTCGAACTTCCCATTCATTCATTTTTGTTTCCAGTGGCTCGTGTGAAACCGCTAACACCGCACCCACCTCCGCAGTTTGAATCTGATACCCGGCATTACTCAACAATACATGAAGTAGCTGCAGTTGATCGGATTGATAGGCTGTGGGTGGATTCGTATAAACAACTTGTTTAATCCCCAAGGCGATTAATGCACTTTCAACAAATCCAATAAAACGAAATATGATCTCTGCCGGAAGCGATTCAGTAAAGGCAAATGATCCAAACGATGCTTTTAACGGGCTAACAGCAACATGATCTTTCACATGAACATGAACAATACCTTGTATGGTTTTATGTTTTTGATTCAAAACATAGAATGATCGCCAGCCACTTTCTGCCTGCAACTTCAAATGCCTGTTATCATGAAAAATTGAGGCTTTGAAATCTTCGCGGTAGTCAACCGGTGGGGCCTGATCCGTAAAGTGGTAATCGTTCAATAGGGAATTCCAATTTTCTTAAAAATAAAATGCATAAGCCAGGCGGGACCGATAAGCAGAAACTGCAGGTCTTTAAAAAACGATGGCTTTTTTCCTTCTACTTTATGTCCGTAAAACTGGCCAATCCACGCCAGCACAAATATACCCAGGCAAATGGCCCAAAGGGGGGCAAGATTTAATCCAACAATAACGTTGACCAGAAACAGGCATAGCGCAGAGAAAAGCATCATGCCCAGGCTTAATGGAATAGACAATGTTACATAATAAATTATGGCGAGCACCAGCACAACGGTGGCCCAGGTGGCATACGGGCTATCTCCCAAAAATCCTCTGACAAAGCCGGAGGGAATAGAGGCAACCAAACCCACTACACTAAAGAAAATAAGCGGAACACAAATCCAGTGAATGGCTTTGTTGGTTTCGTTTTGATGACTTTCACCATATTCCGAAAGCAGGGCATCAATTCGTCTCATTGCGGTTTTATTTACGTGGTTGAAGTTAATGATCTATTTACAATCCTCAAATCAACTCAATTTTGTTTTTACCCTGGCCCAATCCTTAATCTGCCAAAAAACCTTGCCTGTAGTTAAATGATTGCCTTTGGCATCGTGAATTTTTACTTCACAAGGCACAACCACAGCCTCTTGCGTGTGTAAAGGTTGTATTACTTTTTCCTGTAGCCAATCAGCCGAAATAGTAAACTCAGCAGTAGCATCCATCTTTCCCTGGTAGTGATAATCCATTTCCATGCGTTGCATAATAATGCGGTACTTCTTCATATCCAGGCTACTGAGTAAAAGAAAACCCGTTGTAAATTCTGAGATCGTAGCCAGCCCACAAGCGTGCAATCCTTTTATATGATTGAAATTACTTCGCTTATACGGCATCAATGTTTTCAGTCGAAACTCATCTACTTCCACTACTTTGAATCCATGCGGTTTATTGAACGGGATCATCCGGCTAAGTGACCAGTTAAGTAGCCAGCGATGGAACTTTGATGATCGGGCTTTCAGGAGAATTTCATCGGGATTTAGCATAGGTTGAATAACGTTTGTACCGGTTAAAGATAAAATTTTTGCAACCCAATCCATCGGCTTGCGTTAAGTGATTTCAAACAGATTCTGTTTTCCGCCCCCTAATACCTGCCTGTACACTTTTGCGTTAACCCTACTGCTATGAAAAAGAAAATTTCATTGATCGATATTTTATTAATGTTGCCGGCTTTGGCTGCCCTGCTTTATGGGATTATAAGATAAGGCTGTATTTTGCGGCATGAAGAAAGTAATTGTTCTTGGTGCCGGACTAGTCGGCAAAACTATGGCCGTTGATCTGGCCAAATCCTTTGATGTTACCGCCACGGATATTAATGAGGATGCGCTGAACAGCGTTGCCGCGCATGGTATAAAAACTAAAAAATCCGATCTCGCTGATCGTCAGCAACTCGCTGACCTTATAAAGCCATTCGATCTGGTGGTGGGCGCTGTGCCCGGTTTCATGGGCTTTCAAACCGCAAAGACAGTAATTGAAGCTGGGAAGAATATGGTGGACATTTCCTTTTTTCCGGAAGATCCATTCTTGCTGGATGACCTGGCTAAAAAAAACAACGTTACCATTGTTACCGATTGTGGTGTTGCCCCCGGTATGGGCAATGTTATTCTGGGCTACCATAATAAGCGAATGAAAATCAATTCTTATGAATGTCTGGTAGGCGGGTTGCCGGTGGTACGTGAATGGCCTTACGAATACAAAGCAGTTTTCTCACCCATTGATGTTATTGAAGAATACGTACGGCCTGCGCGCTATGTACAAAACGGAGCGGTGGTAGTCAAAGAAGCACTGAGCGATCCGGAACTTATTCCATTTGAGGGCGTGGGTACATTAGAGTCGTGGAATTCGGATGGATTACGGTCGCTGATTAAAACGATGCCGAACATTCCGAATATGATTGAAAAAACTTTGCGCTACCCGGGTTGTATTGAGTACCTGCGTGTACTGCGCGACACCGGGTATTTTTCGTATGATGAGATTGACATTAAAGGCATTAAAGTGAGGCCTATTGATGTAACCGCTAAACTCCTTTTTCCTAAATGGAAGTTAAAATCCGGTGAAGAAGAGTTTACCGTAATGCGCATACGTATTGACGGTGAAGAAAAAGGCCAGCCTAAAACGTATCAATACAATTTACTTGACCGAACGGAGAAAGCTACCGGAACACTTTCCATGGCACGAACCACCGGATACACCTGTACGGCAGCCGCGCACTTAGTTGCCAGTGGAAAATTTACTCGTACAGGAATATGCCCGCCTGAATTTTTAGGAGAGGATGAGAATGATTTCAATTTTATTTTGAATTACCTGAACGAACGAGGAGTTAATTATAAAATAGATATAAGCAGCAAGCACTAAGAACCGTACGCCTGAAACTGAATACCACGTAAAATATAATTTATATCTTGCCTGAATTAACCATGGACTGATGCAGAAAAAACAGGCTACTCTATTCCAGGCACTGCTTCCTATACTTGTGCTGATTGCTCTGCTTACGCTAAATGTAACCGTATTCGGATCGGATGCCATTGGAGGCGCTAACCAAATCGTTCTGTTATTGGCGGCCGGTGTGGCCGGACTAGTTGCCTGGCAGTTAGGGTATACCTACACCGAAATCAACGATAGCATCGTCAGGAGCATAAGCTCAGCCATGTCGGCTATTATCATTTTGCTCACCATCGGTTCGCTTTCGGGTACGTGGCTGCTCAGCGGCATTGTGCCAGCCATGATTTATTATGGCATTAAAATCCTTAACCCAACCATCTTTCTTTTTGCAGCGTGTGTTGTAAGCGCGATTGTTTCCTTAGCCACCGGTAGTTCCTGGTCGACCATTGCCACGGTTGGTATTGCGTTGCTGGGCATTGGTCAGGCGCTTGATATTTCTGAAGGTGTTGTTGCAGGAGCCATTATTTCAGGAGCTTACTTCGGAGATAAAATGTCGCCCTTATCCGACACAACAAACCTTGCACCGGCTATGGCCGGTACCGATTTGTTCACGCATATCCGGTACATGGCGTACACCACTATTCCATCGCTTGTTATTACACTTCTTATTTTTCTGATCTGGGGGTTCACCTTCGATACATCCATTGCGCAAACCGACTCGAGCGCAGTACTTACCGCCTTAGAGGCATCCTTTAATTTAAGTCCGTTGCTCTTCATCGTTCCGGCATTGGTAATTTTTATGATCATTAAACGGGTGCCGGCTGCACCGGCACTATTAATTGGTGCCCTGTTGGGTGGCTTGTTTGCTGTTATCTTTCAGCCGCAGGTTGTCAACCAGGTTTCGGGTATTGATGGCGACTATTTAAAGTCGTCTTTTGTTGCCGTAATGAATGCGTTATCGACCACCATTCATGTTCAAACAGATGACGCGCAAATCAATGATTTGCTTACCGGCAAGGGCATGTACGGTATGCTGAACACCGTTTGGTTGATTATATGCGCCATGATTTTTGGTGGCGTAATGGAATCGTGCGGATTGTTAAAACGGATTGCTGATGAGATCATCAAGTTCGCGCACTCTACCGGATCATTGATAACCTCAACAGCCGCCACCTGTTTATTTTTTAACGTTACCGCCTCCGATCAATACATGGCGATTGCTGTGCCCGGCCGCATGTATGCCGATACCTATCGCAAGCGCGGATTAAAACCGGAAGTGTTAAGCCGAACGCTGGAAGATTCCGGAACGGTTACTTCGGTTCTGGTTCCCTGGAATACCTGTGGCGCTACGCAAGCCGGAGTACTTGGTATTGCCACTGCGGTGTATGCCCCTTATACATTTTTTTGTATTATCAGTCCGTTCATGACGGTACTTTTTGCTTATTTGAATATTAAGATTCGCAGGCTGGATGACAAACAGGAAAACACCACATCTTAACGGCAGCATAACCATTTCCCATGAGGAGATCAATGATCTTCCCTTGCGCTCATTTTCCGGAAAAATTGTTTTACTTCAGGAGGAAAAGAAATTAAGTCGCGCGTTTGATGAAATACGCGAACATGATTCTATAGGCTTTGATACCGAAACACGACCTAGTTTTAAAAAGGGTGAGTTACATAAAGTCTCATTGTTGCAGATAGCTATCCCCGATAAGGTATTTCTGGTACGCCTTAACCAAACCGGATTTACTAAACACATTATTGATTTTCTTGAAAATGATAGCTTAACAAAAGCGGGTGTTGGCATTCGGGACGACATCAAAGCCATGCAAAAACTTTCGCGCTTTGAACCTGCCGGCTTTGCCGAACTCTCAACCCTTGCAAAAGAAGCCGGTTTACAGGTGGAGAGTGTGAAAAAACTTTCCGCGTTATTGCTGGGTTTCCGCATATCAAAAGGTGCCCAAACCTCAAATTGGGAAGCCCCCACCCTTACCCAAAAGCAATTAGAGTATGCCGCTACCGATGCCTGGGTTTGCCTGGAGATTTATAAGAAACTAAAAGGATAACGGATCTCCAGAGTCTTAAAGACCTTGGAGGTCTTGATTAATCAACTAATCCTACAACATACCCCTCTTCAAACTCCTTCGCGCCAGCAACGAACTGATAATAGTGAGAACAGCGCCAAGTAACATGGCTGCCCCTGGCAAATACATTGGTGCACTTGCACCAGAAAAATAGGCAAATAAATTATTCATTAAAGGCGGGCCAACAATTGCGGTAATACTCATCAAACTGGTAAAGCCTCCCTGCAATTCGCCTTGTTCGTTGGGCGGCACTATGCCCGACATAATTCCCTGAAGGGCCGGGCCTGCAATGCCGCCAAAACAATACACCACCGTAATGGCATACATCATCCAGCCTTGCGTGGCCAATCCAAACAACAAAAATCCAAGCGCGTATAAACTCAGGCCAATGTAAACGCTTCGCTCCTGCCCCAGTTTCGGAATGATTAAACGAATGAGCCACCCTTGCACAACAGCCGATACCAACCCTACCACACCCAATGAAATACCAATGGCGCGTTCATCCCACGAAAATTTTTCAATAGTGTAGTACGACCAATTGCTTTGAACCGCATGACTGGAGATGTAAAGAAAAGCCAGCGACACAAACAATCCCGCAATTACCGGGTAACGAAAAAGGCTTTTTAATGTGCCCACCGGGTTGGCCCTTCGCCATTCAAATTTTCTGCGGTTTTCGGGGCTAAGTGATTCTGGTAAAATAAACAATCCATACAACCAATTCAGCAGCGTAAGGGCAGCTGCTACCATAAACGGAACGCGTGCACCGTAGCTTCCTAGCAATCCGCCAATCACGGGGCCGATAATAAACCCTAAACCGAAAGCCGCACCGATAATACCAAAATTTTGTGCGCGCTTGTCGGGTGTACTGATGTCGGCAATGTAAGCACCTGCCGTAGTAAAACTCGCCCCCATAATTCCGGCAATCACACGCCCCACAAACAGCCATCCCAATGTTGGGGCAAACGCGAGAAAAAGATAATCTAACCCAAAACCAAACAACGAAGCCAGCAACACCGGCCTGCGCCCGAATCGATCACTCAATCCGCCCATAATAGGCGAACAGATAAATTGCATGATGGCGTACACCGAAATAAGCCAGCCCCCATATGCAGCGGCTTCACTCAGCGAACCGTGACTAAGCTCCTGAATAAGTTTAGGCAGCACCGGTATAATAATACCCAGCCCGGTTACATCAATAAGTAAGGTGATAAAAATAAAACCCAGGGCGGGCTTGCGGGTAGAGGACATGAAAGAATTTTTTACAAGATAAGTTTTATTGATATTCCTTAAAATCAATTTCCATCTTCATGGCCTGCAGCAGTTTGATTCTCTCAATCAACTTGTCTTTAACCGCCAGGCGAACAGTAACTTTCATGAATCCCCGTTCCGAAAAATCCTGATCCAGAATGTTCAGTTCAAAATCTTTTACCAGGCGCATGACTTCAGGCGAAAAGGTATAATCGTACATTAAATCCATTTCATGTCTGACCTCCTCAACCACAATCGAGGCCCTGCTTAAAGCATCCGCAGCCGCAGCCCGGTAGGCGTTTATCAACCCGCCCACACCCAATTTTACTCCGCCAAAATAACGCACCACCACCACCAGCACATTGGTAATGTTGGCCGAACGAATTTGACCGAGAATGGGGTCACCGGCCGAGTGGTTGGGTTCACCATCATCAACTGCGCGAAACCGGCTTTTATCCGCACCCAACATCCAGGCATAGCAATGGTGGCGGGCATCAAAATATTTTTTGCGCAAGGCACCCAGGTGAGTTTTGATATCCTCCTCGGTTTTTACCGGGTACGCAAAAGCGAGGAATTTGCTTCCCTTATCCTTAAAAAGGCCTTCGGAGGGTTTTTCCAGTGTGCGAAAACTATGGTGCTGGGGATGCAACGTTTACATGTGATTTGACGTCAAAGTAAAGTATTCCGGGATAGTTCGTGCAACCTATTATAAACCGGACGGTCTCTCTACTTGAAAACTGAAACATAAAACCATGCAAAAACTTAGTATCGTAGTATTCCTGCTGATCGGTTCGCTAGCCTCGGCACAAAACCGCGAAACTGTTAATGTTGAGCCTTTTAACAGGATTTCGTTTGGCGTATCCGGCAATGCTTACGTTAAGCAAGGATCAACACAACGTGTTGAAATTGAAGGCAACAAAGAAACCCTGGAGAAAATTGAGGTAAAGGTGGAAGGCGGAAAGCTGGTTATCCGCTCAAAAGACCGTTGGGGCAGCTGGAGCTGGGGGAAAGAAGACCGTATTAGCGTGTACATTACCGCAAAAGATATTCGCGGGTTAAGTGTTAGCGGTTCAGGCGATATGGAAACCCAAACCAAAATTGTAACCGGTGACCTTGACCTGAAAGTAAGCGGCAGCGGATCGTTGAAGGCGGAAGTAGAAGCGAATAACCTCGATGCCAGCGTATCCGGCTCGGGAAGAATAAAATTACGGGGCAAATGCAATAATATGGAAAGCGGTATAAGCGGCTCCGGTGATGTTGAAGCTGATATTGCCATCGCCAATAAACTGGACGTAAGTATTTCCGGCTCCGGAAAACTGATTGCCACCGGAAAGGCAAATAATGTCAAAACCAGCATCAGCGGTTCGGGAAGCATCCGTGCTGCAGAGTTTGAGGTCGAATCAGCCGATATAAAAATTGCCGGATCGGGAAGTGTGGAGATTAATGTTAAAAGTGAACTGAATGCCAACATCAGCGGAAGCGGCAGTGTGCGTTACAAAGGCAACCCAAATCACGTTAATGCCAACAGCAGCGGAAGCGGCAAAGTGCGCAAGATATCGTAGCGTAAAATTTAAGGAGTAAGACGTAAGCGTAAGAAAGAAAAGCATGGCGGGGCGTAATGTCCCGCTTTTTTAACGTCATGCCGGCCCTTGAGCCGGCATCTCATGGATGGTTTGGGATTGCGGATTAAACGCCTCCCTTTGCCGAAGCGGCTACGTGCAGGCAGGCCCGCGATGACTAAATGCAGTTATAGGATATATTTTCGGACCATCGTTTTTGTTTATAATTAACCAGCAGCCTTACCGTCTTTCAACAACCCCGTTACAATAAAAAACTGGGCAGCAATATAGGTGAGCATAATCCAAAACCCGGATAATGTAACAGGCTCTAAAAATTTATTTACCGCCAGCAAAGAATCTGAAATCATAAACAGAATAGCGCCACCAAATACAAAAGCAAAACTGGCGGATGATGTTCGGCCAAAGCGAAACAGGGCATTTAAAACCATTACTGTAAGTACGCCTGCATAAATCAATACCGGAATGGCCAGGTCGCCCAGGGTAGGATAAAGCACCACTACCAAACCCGTACCGTATAATACAACCGGAAAGGCAAAGCGAATTCGCTGCAGTCCTTGCAAGGAACTTGTCTCATCATCGTTTCTGAATTGCCTGAAAACAAAAATGTAAAACACATGGGCGATCAGAAATGAAACAAGCCCAAGAATGAAAAACAACTCACCTTGCTTCATCAGCAACACATCGCCACCCCACGAAAAAACTAGTGCCAGCATTACCATAAATGAAGGTGCTCCTTTTTGTTCGCGAACCGAAAAGTAATAGTACCCCAGCAATACTAGCAGCAGAGCAGGTTTGGTTACCAGGTGCACGGTAGGTAGTGCTATCAGCTGTGTCAGCAACTCGCCTGCAGCCGCCAATGCAAAAAGAACAAGGAATATTTTTTTCATAGATTACTTATTGCATAAAAATAAGAAGATGCTTTAAGGTTCTTGTAGCTTTTGCATTCGTGTATGCCGAATCCAATGGGTGATCAGATATACAAAAGCAATAAAGCAAAGTACTGAACAAGTCAAAAATGTGGTAAAGAAATTCGCGGAATTATTGGCATATATAAATCCTGAAGCAAAGGCACCTATACCAATACCCATCTCCATAAAAATATACAAACTGGATATACCTCTGCCTTTATGGTTCTCGTCACTTAAGTCTGTTGCCCAGGCCAGTAAGGTTGGCGAGGTGGTGCCTTGGGCTACACCATACACCATAATGGCAAGCATTAAATCTTGCGGGGTTGAACCGAACGCCAGTAACAACATCGATACCGTAGCAATGGCCGATGACACCATCAGTACCCTTCGCCTGCCGTACTTATCAGAAGCCTTACCGGCAATTAATCGCACCGAAAGTGAAGCAACGGTTAGTATGGTGAAGAGTAACCCTTTGTTTTTAATTCCTACAAATTCTCCAAAGTCGGGCATAACGGTATACACCGCTCCGTAGGAATAGGCCGTGAGCAACATCACAATACACGTCACCAGCACCCTGGGTTCAAGCAAATCGCGTTTGTGAATTTTAAATACTTCGGTGGTGAAGCCTTGCCGCTGCGACAACGTTTCCTTAACACCCATCACAATGAGAATAGATGAAATAGCAAACCCTGATGATGTATAGAACATGGCATCGAGCCCGAAGTTGTTGGCCACCGCACCACCAATAGCCGGTCCGGCCGCCATACCTACCGTACCGGCTGTTCCCAACAATCCCATAGCCTCACCGCGCTTGTTGGCCGGAATGATATCCGATAAATACGCGGTTAACCCTGTAGGTGTAAACCCGGTGGAAAAACCATGAACCAATCGAAGTAGAAGAAAACCAAACACAGTTGAAATGGCGGGATACAACATGCTGCTGAAAAAGCAAACCAATGAACCAATTACCATTACGGGCTTACGGCCTACTTTGTCGGCCATCTTTCCGCTGAATGGGCGTGATACCATGGCGGTAACGGTAAATAGTGAAATGATTAGCCCTTTATACTGCGCCCCACCCAGGCTGGTTAAATAACCAGGAAGCTCCGGAATCAGCATATTAAAGCTGGCAAAGAAGAGCAGCGAACTCAGGCAGAGAAGCCAGAACTGACGGTTGTAAACGGAGGGATTACTTTTCAATTTCTTCTGCAAGTAGGCGGTCTAGGGTTTCGGTAATGGATGGATCGCTCGGGCGCATGGCATTCAGGTTTACAAAGTTGCCCTTTTTATCGATAAGGATGTAGCGGGGGATTTCCTTTATATCAAATAATGCAACAGCATCTGAATTTGATCCGATGCGAAAATGATTGGTGAGGTAAGGGCGATCAATGTTGTATCGCTTAAGTGCTTTTCGCCATGCCTCGCTATCATCATCAATGGAAAGATAAACGAAAGCTACACGTGCCTTATATTTTTCCACCAATTCCATGGAGGCGGGCATCTCGCGAATACACGGTCCACACCAACTTGCCCACACATCAATGTATATCGGTCTGTAGCCTCGCGCAGCCTCTAAAAATTTATTGAACCGTTCTTCATCCTCTTTGCCACTGAGGTAACGTTCCTTTTCTGAGGCTATATAATCTGTAAACTGATCTTTCAGGGGTTGTGCCTTTTCAAGATCGGCCACAATGGATTCTTCAAGCGGTGTGGCCTTAAGCACGTTGTAGTTATTCCAAAATGTTGAATCATAATCTATGGCGAGCAACTTGTCGCGATCCGGCTCTTTTCCTTTAAAAGGTTTTATCTCTTTGGTGATGATATCGGTCGTAATAAGTTCAAGATGATAGTTATGGGTGAATTTTTGACGAGGCTGATAATTTTTTCCATCCTTAAGTGAGTGGTATAAAAAATACTTTCCATTTATCTTCTTAAATATTGAAAATGTGTGAAGCGTGTCCAGGGAAGACAAACGGGTAAAATCTGACTTAACAATAGCATAGCCCTTAGTAGTGATATGCAACGTGCCGGTTTGCGTATTTCGCCAGGTAATGCCCGTACTCAGCAGTATGGTGTCCTTTTTTAATTTATACTGGATTACATAAACCTGCTCCCCATCATATTCGGTTATGCCATCCAGTGTAAATTCGTAAGCATTTAAGTTTCTTCGCAAACTGCTGATTTCATACTGATTAAAAAACCCAAACATGGATGAAGAGGAACTTCTGGCCTGGTAACCAACCGGATCTGCGCCCATAACAGAATACAACGCAATGGGAGCATGCCCGCTGGCCACTTTGGTGTTGTCGTAACTCCTGCGCAGCTGGTTTACGCGCACCTCATCTTTCCATCCAGGAAAGGGTTGCTGAACTTTATATCCTTTTCGCTTGTACACATCGGCTGCAGCTTCAATAAGCCTTCCGTAAACCGAATCATCTTTACAGTAATGCCGGTAAAAAGTCTGATAGATGAAGGGCTTGGTGTAATAATTGTGCTTGACGTTGGCAAAGGCGCGTTTCACAATGCCTTGTGGCGATAAATCCTTTCCGAAAACCACTACATCTTTTAACATGGTTTTCGATTGCTTCAGGCGGATGTCCAGTTTTTCAGCGGGATTCTTAACGATTTCATTATCGTACCCAACACAGGAAATTTTCAAGGAATAATTTTTGGATTGATAGGAAGCCGGTATCCGAAGCGAGAAATATCCATCGGCATTGGAACTTGTTCCCACCGATGAACCTTCAATACCAATGGAAGCGTATTGGACAGGTTCCCCTGTGGCAACATCGGTAAGGCGGCCTTCAATAATGAAAACGCCAGGTGGTTGCGCAAAAACCATCCAACCCGAAAGCAACAGCAGAACAATGGAGATGATGTGCCTCATTATTTCGCTAGGGAGTCTTCCTGCATACTTAACAAAAAGCCTTTGATAAAATCTTCCAGATCTCCGTCAAGCACGTTCTGTGCATCGGTTCGCTCCACACCGGTGCGGGCATCTTTCACCAGTTTGTACGGATGCAACACATAATTTCTGATCTGCGAGCCAAAATCGATTTTCATTTTTCCGGCCTCAACCTTATCACGTGCTGCATTACGCCTGTCCATCTCAGCCTGGTATAACCTTGATTTCAGCATCTGCATGGCCCGCTCGCGGTTGGCGTGTTGCGAACGCTCTACCTGGCAAACAATTACAATACCCGATGGCTTGTGCGTTAGCTGAACTTTGGTTTCCACCTTGTTCACGTTCTGGCCGCCTGCCCCACCCGAACGCGAGGTTTGGATTTCAACATCGGCCGGATTTATCTCGATGTTAATAGTATCGTCTACTTTAGGATACACAAAAACAGAAGCAAACGAGGTGTGTCTGCGCTGGTTGGAATCAAATGGCGAAATGCGCACCAGCCGATGCACCCCGATTTCTGATTTCAGTTTGCCGTAGGCGAATGGACCATCAATTTCCAATGAAGCCGATTTGATACCGGCCACTTCACCTGGCTGATAATCAATTTGCGATACGGTGTAGCCTTGCTTTTCGCCCCACATAATGTACATGCGGTTGAGCATATCAGCCCAATCGTTGCTTTCGGTTCCACCGGCTCCGGGATTTATCTCAACAATCGCACTGAGTTGATCCTCCTCACGGCTGAGCATCTTCTTGAACTCAAGTTCTTCTACAGCCTTTTCAGCCTTGGCATATTCACGATCAAGTTCTTCCTCCCCCACATCTCCGGCTTCATGAAATTCATTGAGCACATCCAGATCTTCCAGAAGTTTATGGATTCGTTCGTAGGAATCTGTCCAGATTTTCTTGGCCCGCAAGGCCTTTAGCATAACTTCAGCCTGCTTTGGATTATTCCAGAAATCAGCCTGCTGGGTAATTTGTTCTTCGTCTTTTACTTCAATGATCTTACGATCGTAGTCAAAGATACCTCCTCAAAGCCGCTGTTCTGGCCTTCAAGTCTTTCAACTGTTCAATAGTCATAGGGGCTATAGTTTAAGTTTGATGTCGCACCGTTGCGATCTGTGCAAATATACTTAAAAAGGGCAGATCGGAGTGTTTATTCGGATGGGTTGCCTTTGCATGAAAGAACCGTGTAAGGTCTGGCGCTAAAATGCACTTTTAGGGTTAACGATTTACAGTAGATTCGGCTTGTGAATTCTGTTTAAACTTTCCCCCGAGTTGACTATGGAAACCCTCCGCCAGTTTTTCAGGCATTGCCTTCTCTTTCAAACCAGAGAGTCTATCAATATTGTATATGGCATCATAACATGGCTATGCTTCGGCCTTTTTGCTTATTCGATGTACAACCTGTTTACGTTGCAGTTGTGATTATCACGCAATGAGAATAACCAAAACCTCAACGAACGCCCACGTCAAAAACCTTAGGAAAGGCACCAAAGATACCCCGCTAAACCTGGAAGAAACGTTCAACTTCCTGGTTGGATTATTAGAGCCTGTGAACAACCATTTTACGGTCAAAGAAAACAATAGTCAGCACTATGAATTGTGGACCAATCACATCTACCGCAGCCGTGGATCAGATGCCCGCTATAAAAAGGGCTGTATGTTTGCTTCCGTAATCATATTTTCAAAGTTTGTCAGTTTCTATTTCTATCCGCTTTATTTAAGCCAGGAGCTGAAAGACAACCTGAATGAAGCGCTTAAACCTTACCGGTCAGGCGAGACCTGTTTTCACTTTAATAAGCCGGATGCCCTGCCCCTGACAGCGCTTAGCAAACTTATTGAAGACGGCCTCCACCTTTATAAGGAGCAACGTTGGGTATAAATAAAAATATACCCGACTAAGCATCACATTTACTTTATTGTTACTTATGCGTTTCTTTTTATGAAACGAGAACTCGCGTTAGCTTACACAGCCTTAGTAGCCGTCTGCATTATTTGGGGAACCACCTACCTGGCCCTGCGCATTGCCGTACTTCATTTTCCGCCCTTATTGTTTACTGCCATTCGTCAAAGCATTGCCGGACTCCTGTTGCTTGCCATACTGATGGCCATTGGTCAATTCAAACTTCCTCCAAAAGAACACATCATAAGGATGGCTATTGGTGGTTTTTTAATGATTTCCATTGGTAATGGGCTGGTGGCCTGGGCCGAAATGGAAATACCCAGTGGTATTGCTGCCATTATTTGTTCGCTTATGCCGGTCATGGTAATTCTCATCAACCTGGCGGTGAACCGCGAAGAAAAACCAACGTGGCCCATTGTGATTGGCGTACTCATAGGTATGACTGGCATTGTTACTATTTTCAGCGAACACGTACATGAATTTGCCAAAACAGAATACCAGGTTGGTATTGCGCTCATACTACTTGCCGTGTTGGGTTGGGCCGTGGGCAGCATCTGGCTTAAAAAACAACCCGCTGATTCAAATCCTTTTGTGAATGCTGGCCTTCAAATGTTTTTTGGTGGCTTGTGGCTTTTCCCGTTCAGCTTTTTGTTTGATGATCTTCAAAACGTTCACTGGTCGGGCGAGTCGTTATATTCGTTGCTCTACCTGATCGTTTTTGGTTCCATTATCGCCTATGCATCGTATTTGTATGCCTTGAAAAAACTTCCCATGACCATTGTCTCCCTGTATGCGTATGTAAATCCGCTGGTAGCCGTAATACTGGGGTGGTTAATTCTGGATGAAAAACTTAATGGTGTTATCGCAACGGGCATTTTAATAACCATAGGCGGTATTTATATGGTTAACCGTGGGTATCAGATCAGCCGGTTGTGGAAACCCAAATCGGTTAACTAGTTCGTTTTTTACGATTTGAATTATCGTTACTTTTAAGAAATCATTTTAGCATGACAACGTTTGCTTCCATCCCGGTAAAAAAAACTTCTCAATCACGCCTTAGCGATATTGATTTCACCAAACTTGAATTTGGTAAATACATAGCCGATCATATGTTGGTGGCCGACTATAAAAATGGCCAATGGCATGCGCCTGAAATTGTTCCGTACGGAGATCTGAAAATGAGCCCCGCCATCCTTTCACTTCATTACGGTCAGGCTGTTTTTGAAGGCATGAAAGCCTATAAAATGAAAGATGGTAATATCTCCATTTTCCGTATTCATAAACATCACGAACGTTTAAATAAATCGCTTGCGCGGATGTGCATGCCCGAAGTGCCACACGATTTGTTTGTGCAAGGATTGACTGCCCTGGTTGAAACCGATCACGATTGGGTACCCCGCACAGAGGGTTCCTCCTTATATATACGACCACTGGTATTTGCCAGCGAGGCCAGATTAGGAGTAAAAGTTTCAGATGAATACAAGTTTATAATTATGACCAGTCCGGTGGGACCATATTACAGCAAGCCGTTGCGGGTAAAAGTTGAAGAGCACTACGTACGAGCGGCTGAAGGCGGAACCGGATTTGCCAAATGTGCCGGCAATTATGGTGGTGCGTTTTTGCCTACGCAGCAGGCACGCGAACAAGGCTTTGACCAGGTATTATGGACAGACGCAAAGGAACATCATTACATTGATGAAGCCGGCACCATGAACGTGATGTTTGTGCTGGATGGAAAACTTATAACGCCTAAATTAACATCAGCCATACTGGATGGCGTTACCCGCGACTCCATTATTACACTTTCACATGATTTAGGTTTGCCCATGGAAGAACGCAGGGTAAGCATCTCCGACCTGGCCGAAGGTTTCAATAGCGGTAAGCTCACAGAAGCCTTTGGTGCAGGAACGGCAGCTGTTGTCGCCCCTATTGCAACCATCAATATCCACGGCAAAGATTATCAGCTTCCGCAGGCCGGTGCCACCAGTTTTCAACAACAGGTAAAACAAAAACTGCACAACATTCGTATTGGTGCTGAAGCCGATGAGCATCAGTGGAACCATATTGTACGAATAGCATGAGAGAATTTCCGAAAACAGGCAAAACAACCATTACCCGTTTGCCCAAACGTGGTGTCTATGATAAAGAAACCATTTACGCCATTTTAGACGAAGCGCTTTTTTGTACGCTCGCCTTCGTTCAGGATAATGAACCGTTTCAAATCCCTACCGGCTTTTGCAGAATAGATGACAAGCTTTACATCCACGGCTCGGTGGGCAGCCATTACATGCGTGAACTCGCAGAAAAAAAATTACCGGTGTGCATCAGTGTAACGCTCATGGACGGACTCGTGCTCGCACGCTCTGCGTTTCATCATTCCGTGAATTACCGTTCGGTAATTATATTCAGCAAGGCTGAACGTGTAAACGATGATGAGGAAATCTATAAGGCTTTGGAAGTATTCACCAACAAAATGCAACCCGGCCGCTGGGATGATATCCGCCAGCCCAATGAAAGCGAATGGAAGAAAACTATGGTACTCGCCTTTGCGATTGAAGAAGCCTCCGCAAAAATCCGTACAGGTGATCCGAAAGATGACGATGAGGATTACGACCTGAACATTTGGGCCGGTGTGGTGCCCCTGGAAACTAAACGCCTTACACCTATTGCCGATCCCGTACTGAAAGCAGGAATTACCTTACCAGAATATCTCAAATAAAATACCCACTATGCCGCTGCGCTTCTGGGGTAATCGTTTCAATAAGATTAAGGACTATTTATCCTATTTCACAGTAAAGCCAAAACCCAGAGTAAGTACACGCTTATCGCCAACAAATGAATAATCCCCATTAAGAATAACCGGGCCGAACTTTAACCGGGTGCCGGCTGTAAAACGCATGCCATTCTTTGAATACTCATACGAAAACGGATTGGTGTTTAAGGTAACGGGTTGGTTTAGCGGAGCGGGGTCACCAAACAAATCAATATAACTATCCACCGTATAGGTACCGTTAATGTCAATGCTGGTAGTACCACTATCAAAACCAATGGCACCATAAAAAGAAATTACCTTAAACGTTTTACCAACCAGTACCTGACCGGTAAACCCGATGGCTGAAACTACTGCTTCCTGGCCAGTTCCAGAATATGTTCCGCTTAAATCTACCGTTCCGTTTACTTGTGTATAGCCCAGAAACAGCGACAAGTCAATGACACCCTCAGGAATCACTTTAAAGTGTTGGCGCAAATCGTGCATAAGACCAAAGCCCCAATTGCCTACTTCTACAGTGCTTATCTTCGTTTTCGGTGTAAAGCGTAATCGTAAGTCAGTGTTTTTAAATAAGCCAATGCCTGCTTGAATGGTATACAACGCCTGCGCATCAAAAATGTATTCCTTGCCCGGCTCAAAACCATCCGGGCCACGAAATGAAAGACCTGAGTTGGGTCCGCTGGTGAAGGTGAACGCAGGGTTCTCGCCTTCTGTACCGTATACAGTTGGTATCTTTGAGCCTCCTTTATCGGTACCGTCAAAGTTGAGCCCGTTAATCCCTGTCGGAAAATCAAACGTTTTGTTTTCGTTGCTCACAAACACCGAGTTTACGGTTACACTCAAATCAAAACCCCACTGCTTGTGTGTTTTAGCGGTGGTATACCAACCGTTGTTGGGCAACACACAAATATCTTCTCCTAACGGGCGAATGAAATGATCAATCAGGATTTCAGCATTGGCCTGCCCTGCCGGAAAATAGCGTGCAAGTTTTTCCTGTGCAGAAAGGGCTGACGTTAAAAAAAGCGTTACAGGCAAGAGAATGAGAATTTTCATGGCAGTGGTATTTTTTATTGAAAATACTTTCAGTACCCGTGTCACAAAACCCCATAAAGATGTAGTGTAGCTCGAAGCGGATTATTATTTTTACTTTCTCCATCAATCCTTAAAAACATCTTTGCAAAAAAAATGAAAATGCTTTTCCTTCTTCTAGTGTGTTATGCCGGAGCACTTGCACAGTCTAAACCTGAAACTGCAGTTGCCGAAATAAAAACCTTTCAGGAAGAACTAAACCGCGAATACAAAGACAAAAAGAAATCGCCCTTGCTGCCGGAGGACCTGAAGAAATTCAAGAAGCACCAATTCTTCCCGATTGACCTGAAGTACCGCGTAACCGCCCAACTTACCCTCACCCCTGAAACTTCTTTTATGCCCATGAAAGCTACGCAAGCCTATATGCAGGACTACCGCGTATACGGTATTGCTGAGTTTTCGATTAACGGAGAGTTGTATACGTTGCCCTTGTACCAATCCAAAAACCTGTTGAATAACCCGAAGTATGTCGGGTATTTGTTCCTGCCCTTCACTGACCTGACCAATGGCAACGAAACCTATGGTGGCGGACGTTACCTCAATTTGCAGGCACCAACCGATGGCAACGAACTGGTTATTGATTTCAACAAAGCATACTCACCCTATTGTGCCTATAATCCGCGCTACTCCTGCCCTATTGTGCCCGAACAAAATCATTTACCAATAGCCATACCGGCTGGTGTAAAATATGTGGCCAAAAAGAAATGATTTCCACGCTATACAATTTTTCCATCGCTCATCTCCACCACACGGTCTGACTTGCGTGCGAATTCTTCATCGTGCGTAACAGCAATTATGGTTTGCTTGTAGGTGTGTGTTAGTTCAGTAAGAATATCAAAAACCAATTGCGTGTTATACGAGTCGAGGTTGCCGGTAGGCTCATCACCCATGATAATATCCGGGTCGTTTATAAGGGCACGTGCAATGGCCACACGTTGCTGCTGCCCACCCGAAAGTTTACTGGTTACTTTTAATGCCTGATCTTTCACGCCAAGTATACTCAGTTTTTCATAGGCTCGTTCCTGCACTTCTTGCCGGGAGTACTTGCCGCGTTTCATAGCCGGGATCATCACATTTTGCAATGCAGTAAACTCCGGTAACAAATAATGAAACTGAAAAATAAACCCGATGTGTTTATTGCGAAAGTCAGCCAGGTAATTCAGATCCTTACCCGTAAGGCATTCACCGGCAATTTCAAGTTCACCTTCATAATCGGTATCCATGGTTGAGAGTACATACATTAAGGTAGATTTCCCACACCCTGATTTCCCTACCAACGATAAAAACTCACCATGCTTAACTTCCAGGCTGATATCATTCAGCACTTTGAATTTTTCAGGTTCATAGAAATACTTGGTAATACCCTTAGTCTTCAGCACATACTCCATCACTATTGCCCCCGAATAATTTCTATTGGATCTATTTTAGCCGCTTTTCGCGAAGGCATGTACCCTGCAAAGGCGGTGGTAAGCACACCAAATACAATGCCCGTGATGTAATACTTCGCATCAAAGTTAACAGGGAAATGATCGAGGCTAACCATATCGCCTCCATCGAAAGGTGCTTGCGAAATCAGGTATGAAAGAATATAACCAATGCACAAGCCTGCAATACTTCCAATAAATCCGATAACCAGCGATTGGATCATAAAAATCTGACGCACATCACGCCCTGAAAAGCCCATAGCTTTTAGTATGGCAATGTCTTTCATTTTATTGATGATGGTCATGTTGAGAATGTTGTAAATTCCAAAACCTGCAACAATAAGCAGCGTTATGGAAACCGAGTAGGTGATGATGTTACGGATAACAACACCGGTTAAAAATGTTGAATTGGCCGTTTCCCAATCTTCAGCTTTATACCCAACCATAGCCTGAAATTCTGGTGCAACAGCTTTTGCCTGATGCAGGTCAAAAAGTTTGATGTTGATATCGGTAATGTAGGTTTGATCTTGCTGCAGTATGGTCTGCACGGTGGATATGTTGGCATAACTCCGCACATTATCGATTGTGCCAATACCAATCTGAAAAAATCCTACAATTTTCAGGGGCATGGTATGGCCTTGCGGTGTGGTGATCACCATGCGATCACCAACTTTTACATTCATCTTGCGCGCTATTCCCGTACCGATGATGATGCCATCGTTATTGGCAAGCAGGTCTTCAATCCTGCCTGCTTTCATTTTCGATCGCAAGTCAAAGAGTTTATCCTCCTCAAGAATATCTACACCTGCAATAGAGCCGGGTAATTCCACGGGCCCGTAGTTATAAAAAACCTGTGAAGAAAGTGTTGGTGCTGCTCCCAGTACTCGAGGGTCGCGCCTGATCAATTCTGTAATTTGCAAAGCATTCCGCAACCTGGCTGTTTCCTTTTTTGGTTTTTGATGGTGCACCATATTTAAACCCCTTTGATTAACCTGATCGAGAATGGAAGGACGATTTTCCGTTATGTCATTATAAATATGAATATCAGGCGAGGATGTCATGGTTACTTCCTCGGTAAAATCGTTGAGCCCTGTCATTAAACTCACCAACGCGATGAACATACCGATACCAAACGTAACACCCAACATCGCCACCACCGTTTGTTTTGGTTTGGCCAGTAAATGTGTTTTGGCAATCTCAACAACAAGCTTCATCCGCTTAGGGCTTTATCTTTACTTCGCTTGACGTACTTAATCCATCAAGCACCTCAACTTCATCCAGGGTTGATATACCTTTAGTAATTTTGATTTTCTTCTGACCAGATCCCGTTTTTATCATCACCGAATCACCGGCAAGCAAAGCTGATTTTGGTATTACCAATGCCTGTTCAACCTGACGAATAATAATGTTAGCCTCCAGGGCCAATCCGGAAAAACCACCTGGCAATTTGTCTTTTAATTTTGCATCAACACGAAACGATTGCTGCCGCCCGTCTACCAACGGATAAATGCGGGTAATCTCGGCTTGAAATATTTCTTGTGTATAGGCATCAATCTTCACGACTACAGATTGCCCTGTTCGTATTCGCTGAATGTCCAATTCGTCCACATTCAATTGAAGATAGAAATTAGCTGCACTTCCCACTACGGCAACCACTTCCGTTCGTCTGACCAGTTCACCATTTTCCTTAAAGGTTTTAAAGACAGTGCCATCAACCTGGCTACGGATTATATAGCGGGCCGATTCATCGCGGGCTATTTTATATTGGTTTTCAGCATTTCTTAGTTCAGTATTTAATTGACTAATGGTTTTCTTCAGTCGACTGTCGGCCAACTGAAAATCATTGCGGGAGTTTTCGTAGGTTAACCGGAAACGATCATACTCAGCACGAGACGTAGCATTTTGGGCCAACAAATTGGTGTAGCGAACAAAGTTTACGGAATCGAATTGCAGCTTACTTTTTGCGCTGGCGACAGTCGCCTTTAGTTCATTCAGCACAGGTGAACTTTCACTGAAATTCTGTCGCGCCAGTTCATAATTTTCACGGGCGATGCGGTAACGGGCGTTTTGCTGATCGGCTTCAATCACGAATAATATATCACCCTTTTTAACGGGGTCGCCATCGTTTACCAGTTTTTCAGTGATGTACCCATCTACCTGCGAAAAGGCCTGGTATTCATTTTCTGAAACCACAAAACCTGAAGCATAGACCGCTTCCATTAATGGCTTTTCGATAGGGTGTGCAAATTCTCCGTTTCGGGAGCAAGCCTTAAATAGAAATAAAATCGTTATAAGAAAGATTGAGAGACGCATGGCGGGAAGTTTCACACGTGAAGATACGTTAAGGTTATACTTTTAGTTCAGTAAATAAGCCGTTATCGCTTCTTTTCCGATTTAAGTTTCAGCTCCCGCTTTACCAGCTTATCCAGCGTGTCCTTTTTCAGCATTTCAACAGTTGCATTCCGTACCTCTAAAAAAGCAAATCTGATGCTGCAGGTTTCTTCATCCTCACACTCGTCACACGATTCATAATATTTATAAGTAGCGCAGGGCACCGCAGCAATGGCACCATCAAATAAACGAACCACTTCGGCCAGGTTTACTTCCCTGGGCTTACGCCTCAAAACATAGCCCCCGCCCTTTCCTTGTTTACTGCCCAGAATGCCCGCACGCTTTAAATCAAGCAATATGGCTTCTAAAAATTTTTTGGGGATATGACAAGCTTCCGCTATATCCTTGATCAGGAATTTCTCCTCCGGAGCTTTTGCCATGTGAACCAGGGCATGAATGGCGTACTTACATTTTTTTGATAACATTGCCGCACAAGTTAAATTTTTTCTTTTCAATTTCGCACAGAGGCCGAAGTAGCTCAGGGGTAGAGCAGCTGTTTCGTAAACAGCAGGTCGTGAGTTCAAATCTCATCTTCGGCTCAACCTAGTATACTCTTTAGTAACAAAGTCGAGACCCTGCCTGTCGAAGGGTAACACAATCATGTTTATAGCCTGATTTCCATATTCATTCTATCTTTACAGCATGGTAAAAATCCTTCTTATACTTTTGGGCGGAGCGCTGGGAACCCTGGCACGCTACGGTGCTTCCGGATTTGCACAACAAAAATATAACGGAGTATTTCCTGTTGGAACGCTTACCGTCAATTTGGTGGGCTCTTTTTTAATTGGATTATTATGGGGAATAGCAGAAAACTCCACACTTAACCCTAACATCAGAACATTTTTATTTGTGGGCATACTGGGTGGGTTCACCACGTTCTCAACATTCTCCCTCGAAACACTGAATCTGTTGCGTGATGGTGAGTTTAAACTTGCACTGGTGAATATTTTACTCAACAATGTTATTGGAATAATACTGGCTTTTGTTGGTTTACTGCTGGCTAAAAATATAAACTCATGAACCTCTCAGAAAATGGCATGATCCTGCGCATCTACATTGGTGAGTCAGACATGCTCGGAAGCAAACCGCTCTATGAAGCAATTGTTCTTAAAGCCCGGGAGCTTAACCTCGCTGGTGCAACCGTGCTACGCGGAATAATGGGGTTTGGTGCCGCCAGTCGCATTCACACCGTAAAAGTTTTACGACTCTCGGAAGATCTCCCGTTAGTGATAGAAATCATAGACGCGGAAGCAAACATTCAGAAAATCATGCCCTTTCTGGATGACGTGGTGAAAGAGGGGCTGATTACCTTAGAGGAACTCACCGTTATCAAATACCGGCACAATAAATCCTGAAAAGTGTGTATTGTGTTTTAGTGGTTTCGTGCTTTCGTGGCTTGAAGTCGCCCTCTGGCTAGTCGCGTGATGTGTATGACTCAGTAAGCACCAACTTAAAAGGTGCATAGGGCTTGGTCGTTTTTTTATAACCCGAATTGTGTTCTGACAATCGTCTGTCTACATTGTTGGTGATTCCAACATACACGTAATTGCGCGGTAAACTTTTAATAACGTAGACATAAAACATGATGTACCGAAGGCGGGACTCGAACCCGCATGTCTTACGACACACGCCCCTGAAACGTGCGTGTCTACCAATTCCACCACTTCGGCATACCTACTATAGTTTACTGACCCACCTTAGGTAGGCAGGTTCCGCCACTTCGGTATTTCAATTCAACATTCATGATTCGATATTCAAATCTTAAACCTTGAATTTTGAATTTAATCAGTGCCCAGAACTGGATTCGAACCAGCACACCCTTTCGGGCGCTACCACCTCAAAGTAGTGCGTCTACCAATTTCGCCACCTGGGCATTACGTTAATAACAAATCCCTTGCTTGCCAGATTATCTGATTTCAGCAAGGGTGGCAAAGGTAAAAAGCTTTGCGAATTTTACCAATTGCAGGGTTTTACAATAGATTGTTTCTCTGCACGCTTTCCATATCCTTCAAAATCACTAACTTACTTAATCAAAGTACCCTGAACAAACCCTTAGTACCTAAACGCTTTAATCATGAAGACTCTCCTGACTAAGACCCAGTCGTCTTTTCACATCCTATTCTTATTTTTTTCTGTGTGGTCTGTCCATATCACATCAATGGCCCAAAATGAAGTGGCTATTGGCTCCACCACAACCAAATCAAACGCTATACTTTGGCTGAACGGCAATGGCAGCCAGGGCCTTATACTACCGACAGTCACGAACAAATCAGCCGTAGCCACACCTGATGAGGGGATGATTGTTTATGATAATTCCGATAAAAAGTTATGGTACAGAAGTAACAGCACCTGGGTTGAAGTGGGCGGTGGTTCCGGTGGCAGTGGCACCTTCCACCTGGAAGTTTCCGGAAACCTGTTGAGGCTATTAACGGCACCGGGCGGAACATTATTAGCTTCCACCAACATTGCAGGAGGCACTCAATCCAATGGAGCCTTTCTCGTGTTTGAAAGTGGTGCGTGGCGCTATGCCACCTTAAGTGGCGATGTGGTAGGTGCTAACGGAAATCTGCAGGTAACTGGCTTGCGGGGAAAAACGATGGCCAATTTGCCGGCCTCCGCTCAGGTACTGGTGTATGATCCGGCCGCCAACAGTGGCAATGGCGGTTGGGTATTTCAGGCTGCTGCCGGAGGTGGATCAGTGACAAACGTTTCAGGGACAGCACCTATTGCTGTAACCACGCCAACCACAACTCCGGTGATCAGCATTAGTCCTGGCGGCATTAACAATACCTTGTTGGCCAATGATGCCGTAACAACCACAAAAATTCAAGATGGTACTATTACCGGTGCGGATATAGCTAACGTCACAATAACGGCCAATAAACTCGCCCAATCAGGTGCAACAACTAATCAAATACTGCAATGGAACGGAACCAACTGGGTACCTGTGACACTTGCCGGAGGCGGTTCCGTGACCAACGTGGCAACCGGTACAGGATTAACCGGTGGACCGATAACTACAACAGGTACAATAAGCATAGCAGCCGGTGGTGTTGGTAATACAGAGCTTGCCAATAATGCAGTGGACGCAAATAAAATTGCCAATAATGCTGTAACCGATATAAAAATTGCCACCGGTGTATCCCCGTCTAAACTAACAGCCGGGGCAAACGGTCAGGTACTTACCACAGTGGCCGGTGTGCCTACGTGGCAAGTCCCGGTTACCGGTTTTGTTAATCCCATGATTGGTTCAGGTGATCTGATTGTTGGCGGTGTTCTGGGCGCGGCACAGCGGTTGGCAGCAGGAACAAATGGTCAAGTACTCACCATAGCGGGTGGAACACCCACCTGGCAAACACCAACAGCCTCGGGTGCAGCGGGCGGTGACCTTACCGGAACTTACCCCAATCCTACAGTGGCCGCGGGTGCCATTACCAATACTAAACTGGCGGTAAATGCCGTACAAACAACCAACATTTCTGATGCTGCAGTAACGGATGTTAAGATTGGTAATGTAGCCCCTTCAAAAATCCTTCAGTCAGGCGCAACAACAGGCCAGGTATTAAAATGGAGCGGTAGCCAATGGGAGCCGGCAGCCGATAATGTAGGCGGTGGTGGAGTACCTACCTTAAACCCAGGCCAGATTTTGGTAGGTGATGGTTCTAACAATTCAAGTGTAACCGTTGGGCAAGATGCCACACTGAACAGCGCCAACGGAAACATTACAGTTCAAGGCTTTCGCGGCCGGCCGGTTTCTGCAGCGGTACCGGCAACCAACAGTGTGTATCAATTTAATGGAACGCAATGGACACCTGTTGTACTTGCGGGTGGTGGTACAGTATCCCAAGTGAACACAGGAACAGGCTTAACAGGAGGGCCGATTACTGCCACCGGAACCATCGCCATTGCCGATGGTGGTGTTGGTGCCACGCAATTGGCCAACAATGCCGTTACATCAACCAAACTTCAAAGTGATGCCTCGGTGGATGCTAACCGTGCCGTAACCACAAACCATATTCAAAACCTGGCCGTAACGGATGCGAAAATTGCATCGGGTGTTGCACCGGCTAAACTTACTCCCGGAACCAACGGGCAAGTATTAACCACCGTTGCCGGAGTGCCTACATGGCAAAACTCAGCAGCAGCTGGTTGGGGCTTAACAGGGAATTCAGCAACTAATCCGTTTGATAATTTTGTCGGTACTACAGATGCACAACCTCTAATCTTAAAAGCGAACAATGTTGAAGGCATCCGCATAGCAACGGATGGTGGGGTTAGTATCGCAGAAGACGTTTTGTCGAACAGGAAACTTGTTTTCTATGATATTACCGGTAATACCAACCAGTTTATAGGTTGGGGCCTTAATCCGGCAACCCTTCGTTACCAGGTAGATCAGCCATCGACCAACCATATCTTTTATGCCGGAACCAGCGCGACAACAAGTAATGAGCTGATGCGAATCCAAGGCAATGGCAACGTGGGTATCGCTTCCCCAACACCTACCGAGCGTTTAGATGTAACCGGTAACCTTAAATTCTCAGGTGCCTTAATGCCGAATAATTTACCTGGTACTGCCGGTCAGGTACTAACCTCTGCCGGACCTGGACTTGCACCAACATGGCAACCCGCTGGCGGTGGGGGTTTCTCTACGTTGAATACAGTACCTAAAGGTAATGGCACTACCTTGGTCGCCTCACAGATTTTTGATAACGGAACATTCCTTGGTATTAACAGAAGCACGGCCATTACCGGGGCCGATCGGTTTTCCATTGGTACAGGTGCTGCCACGGGTGCTTATGGCGGTATGTATATTGACACCCAAACAGGAGGACGTCCATTTTATGGATTCTCGCAAAATGGCGCGGGAGGGGCATGGATTGAATGGGATGGAATCGATGCCAATAAAATGAAATTTAACATTAATGGCCCCCGCCTCACCATTCAAAACGATGGCAATGTAGGTATCGGAACAACAAGCCCGGGCAACTTCCTGCACGTTGCAGGAGACGTGAATAGTGGTTCTGTTGTAACGCTGGAAGGACATTCCGGAACAACTTCGCGTGGCCCTGGCATCAACTTCATCCGATCAAAAGGCTCCCTGGCCACACCGGCTGCTGTTGCCAATGGTGATTACCTGGCCGGGTTTTCAGCATCAGGACGTACCGCTTCATCGTATAACCTAAGCAGTAGTATTGATTTTTCTGTAGATGGAACTGTATCAGGTACCAGCGTACCCGGAAGGATTACGTTTTCAACAACCCTTGCTGGCTCGGGAGCTCCGTCAGAAAGAATGCGGATTACGAATGATGGTAATGTGGGCATTGGTACCACAACGCCAGCCGGAAAATTACATGTTCAAAATACCGATTGGGACGTAAGTCAGGTTGTCTTCAATTCAACCGCAGCCAGCGCTGGCTCAACCCTGCGGTTTACAAATCCAGCATCGGGTAACCGAACGTATGACATCATTGGCTCAACAGGTGCCGGTGCAACCATGGGTGCTGGTTCGTTTGGCATTTGGGATAATACCGGGTTGGCATACCGATTGATAATCAATCCATCTGGCAATGTTGGTCTTGGGACAACCGCTCCTGCTAACAGGCTTTCAGTTTCAGGCAATGCTGCCATTGGTGCTTCATACGCAACGGTAGCTGCCCCGGCAAATAGCCTGGTCGTGCAGGGTAGTCTTGGGGTTGGTACCAACTCACCAGGCAGGATAATCCATGCCCTGGGTTCCGGCACACAATACCTGAGGATTACCGCCACGGGTACCTTAGCATCTTCAGGAATTGAATTTGACGGTACCGGAACAGTAGATTGGCGCGTTGTGCCACAACTAGGAATATTGACTTTTCAACGTGGTGACATTGATGGTACCATGGGGCTCATGTATTTAATGAATGCGGGAAATTTTACACCCGGTAATACAGATAACCCAACCCCTACATTAGGCCAATCGACAGCACGTTGGGGCCAGTTATTTACTACTGTTGCCCCTAATGTTTCTTCTGATTTCCGATTAAAGAAGAACATCAATAACCTCAAGTATGGTCTTAAAGAAGTTATGGCATTACGGCCTGTTTCATACATACTCAAATCCGATAGCTTAGTGAATACATCGCTGGGGTTGATTGCCCAAGAAGTACAAAACATAATTCCTGATGTTGTAACGGTTGGTGATGATGAAGAAAAATTGTTGGGCATGCGCTACACTGAGCTGGTACCCGTACTTATTAAAGCCATCCAGGAACAACAGCAAATTATTGATAACCTAAAGGTGCAAAATGCCGCTTACGCTGACGAAACAGAAAAGCTGGCCAAAGAAATTGATGCCATTAAACGCGTATTAGGCATGACGGCTAAAAAGCAAGACTAATGAAACGGCTCATTTACTTTCTGCTAACGGGCAGTTTCATTTTTAGCGTTAAGCAAATAGGCTTTGCTCAAATTACTGTAGGAGCCTTGACCGAATTCTCATCATCAGCCACTACCATAATGGCTACCAATGGGGCTATTCGAAATGCCAGCACACGCTTCAATTTTCAGGGGACCATTGAATTGACCGGTGGTAACCAGTTGCTTACTACATCGTCACCCGTAACCCTTGGCGGGCTTGCGCTTGCCGGCAGTGGAAACAAAAGTATGGAAGGTGCGTGGACCATTACACAAGCGTTACATTTTCGTCAAGGACTATTAGTGCTCAGCCTTGCCCCGGTCAATGGTGGAAGAATTTTATACACGGGTTCCGCCACGCTAACCGGAAATGCAAACAGCTACGTAAACGGCACACTCTTTCAACGTGGTGTGGGTACACACTTCTACCCTATAGGCGAAGGCGCAACATACCTACCCATGTCGTTGAATAATGTACAGGATGGCGATGCTGAAATTGGCGTACGTGCCTTCAACAGCGGAGTTTCGTTAACGCTGCCGCTTGATATAAGTGAAATCGCCAACAACCGTCACTGGCGCATTAGCACTTCCGGTAGTACCTTCCGGGGTTCTCCGGCATCACTTTATGTTCCGGGTTCATCCGTTGATGGCTCTGGTCAACTGGTGGTAGTACATGCTGAAGATGCCCCGGATGCAACCGCTATAAACCTTGGCGGAGGTGTAAGCGGTGATCTCGTATCAAGTTTCTTAGCGGCCAACAAACCCATACTTACCATTGGTATTGGTGAACGGGTGGACCTTCGTATTCTTGATTTGATCACTCCTTTTAATGCAGACAATATTAATGATCAGTTAAAGATTGTTAACGTTGAGTACACCTTCAACAACACGGTGACGCTGCTCGATCGTTGGGGCGTACCGGTTAAAACCTGGAAAAATTTCAGGAACTACGATGATCCCATCAACCCTAACACCGATGGTTTTGATTTCAGCCGGTTAAGCCCGGGCAACTATGTATGTGTGCTGGAGTTTCAATTAACACCTGATTCGCCTGCACAGAAGGTAACGCAAATGATCACCGTACTAAAATAACGCAACATGAAAAAACCTCTACTCACCGTATTTCTGTTGCTGATCACAATCGGTTATGCCAGCGCCCAGGATATTCCGCTGTTTACGCAAAAGTTAACCAACTCGTTTATTTATAATCCAGCCTTGGCCGGTCATACCTTTGGTTCACTAACGTACTCGTACCGGCAAAACTATTCGAACGTACCTGGGGCTCCGCAAAATCATTTTGTGAGCATGCACACTCCTCTTGCCAAACACAAGTTTGGAACCGGTGTAAATTTGTTTCAGGAAGATGTAAACTTCATCCGTAACACGTATGCATCAGCAGCGTTTGCCTATCACTTGCACTTCAACAAGTTCAACATTCTTTCCGCGGGTGTATCCGCTGAGTATAATAACTCCCGTTTAAACGGCACTTCAAACACCACAAATTTTGAAACCGATCCGGTACTCACTCAACTTCAGAATGGTGAACCTACCTATGACTTTTCATTCGGTCTGAATTACCAAACCCGGTTTACCAAAGCAGGTTTTGCGATGAACAGGTTGTCCACCGCCTGGATAAATAAGGAGGGCACAAACCTCTCCAACTATTTCTCCGGCTACGTTCAGGGTATGATTCCGGTGCGGGGTGGCGATGATTTGTTTGAGCCCTATATCGCCTTCCGTAAATTCTCTGAAACCAATGACACCTATGACATTGGCTTATACTACACCTTCAATAACAAGATTCTGGGTGGCATGGCCGTGCGAAAAGGCAATGTATTCAATGCTACCCTTGGTTTTAAGCCTTCCAAATATCTACTGGTTGGTTACTCACGTGAAATGATCACCAGTAGTTTGGGTGGTTTTGTGGGAGCTGCCAATGAAATTACCCTGCGGTTTGATTTTAATGATGAGAGCTATAAAGAACGTTTTCGGGCAGACTATAAAAATTCAATGGCTTACCGGAGAAAAACGCTGAGTCCTTCTGCTAAATTTTCAGCACGCAGTCCGAAACAACTGCAAAGCAAACAGAAAAAGTTAACGCCCTACTCTCCAAACAATCGCTATCAAAATGTGAAGAAGCTTTCTATGAATCAGAAAAGCTCAGCGTCTAAAAAGAAATCGTATAACAAAAAACCGGGCAGTAGGGGGCCTGCTAAATATAAACCCAAAGCTCCCGCAAGACGTAGACGATAAAAAAGGTGTTCTACACGTTAATGGTGTAGAACACGTTCATATTCCTATTTTTTGATAATTGAAATCGGGAAGTCATTACCGGTAATATAGCCAGTTGGGTATTGTGCCTTGCCTCCATGCTGCTTGGTCAGTTCGGGCACCCGCTCTTCCATATACATTTTAATTTCGTTCACGGTAATTTTCCCATCCCCGTTATCGGCTTTGCCATCAAGGGCTTCCAGCAAGGCATAGGTAAATACACCGTGTTTTAATACTTCAAATTCGGTGGCAAATTGCTGGGTACCACTGGAGGCCATCATCACTACACCCGAACTACGTGCCAACTGAACAATAGCTTTTTCATCGGCAGCCGCAGCTCGTACATTTAAACTTTTTACGGCTCCACCCGAATGACAGGCATCCATCATAATAATCTGCTTCTGGGCTTTTAGCTGAGTAAGTTGATTTTTCAATTCGGTAGCTGAAATACCTTTTGCTTCCAGTTGGGCCGGATCGCCATACAACTTGGTGACATCCGTGGGCACAAGATAATACTCGTTGTTGTGCTCTTCATCCAGCGTACCATGGCCGGCATAATAGAATACAAATACGTCCTCCGGGCGGGCACGGGCGGTAATGGATTTAAAGGCCGTCAGAATATTTTCTCGGGTAGCGTCTTTGTCGTATATCTCCAAGCGGTTCAGCGATTTGAAAATCCCTTTTCCGTGATCCATAATTTTATCCGTAAAGCTTTGCGCGTCAGGCTTCGCGTAGTTGAGATTATACGATGCATTCTGATATGTATTAATACCAACCGCCAATACATAAAGCGAAGAAGTAGCAATAACATCACCGGTGTATTCAATGGGTAATACATCGGTGCGCGATTCAATTTTTTGATAATTAATCACCTTCACCTTAAACTCATTCAATTCGTTTGCCATTTCAACGGCATATGTTTTAACCACCTTCTCTCCTTCACCATTTGTTTTAATTTCCTTGTCGCTGATAATCAGTTTATCGTTTTGATAGATGTTAACTTCTTTTACACCGCCACCGCCATCGTATATTTCAACCGTAAGCGGCATTGTTCGTGCCTGCGTTAAAAACTTACCCTTATCGTACCGCAGCAAATCAGTTGCTCTCATGGTAACCGATACATCGAAAAACCCAACGGAGGGACGGTGCAGTTTACCCAGATCAAAAATGCGCTGGCCCGATTCACGTAAAATATCCTCTACTCGTTTGCCCTGCATAATGCTCTTGCTCATTTCTTCCTTGGGTCTGAATAACACTTCAAAATATTGTTCCGCTGTGAAGAAATCAGCCAGTTGATCAATACCCCGGTTTACATGCCAGCCAAAATACTGTCCGCCTGAAGAAGAACATGTGAAATATCCACGGGGTGTATAACAAACCCATTCATTGTCTTCTGTAAGAAACAATGTGGCAAACGGAATAAGCACTTCGCCTAACGATTTAAACTGGGTTTCCACTTCTTTCACAGCCTTTTGCCCGTTGGCTTTCATAAAGGCAATCACTTCCTGCCAGGCCTTTTTGGTTGGCTCCTTCGTTAACGAGTCGATCGGCAAGGAGTTAAAATAGGTTACCCACTCGGGCGTGTCAAAAATACTGCGCAGGCTGGGCGCAAATCCGGTTTCAGAAAGTTTCCAAAGAATAATCGACTGGTCTTCGCCACCGGAGGCAATATATTGGCCATCGGAACTTACCGTGATCGTGCGCACCGAACCAGAGTGGCCAATAAATTCTTTATTCAGGAAACCATTCTTGTCAAATAACTTTAGCGAGAAATCGCTGGCCACCACTACACTTCCGTCTGTCAACACCTGGTAATCTAAAATGCGTCCGTCTTCTGCCTCCCGGGTTTGCACAACTTTGCCTTTCGGCAAGGCAATTGTATTTACCCCTGTTTGAATAACATCCTTAGGTGGGTTGCGTTGCGTGGGAAGCCGGGTGGGGTTTCTGTTGATGGAAAATGAAGCAAAATCAAAACTGCTGACATACTTAGGCTTACCCGATTTACTAAACTCACGACTAATGAAAAGTTCATGCCCTTCACCAAACGCCAGGTGATAGATAGCACTGCCCTTTCCTTTTATTTTTTTTACGATCAAACCGTTAATCGGATTCCAGAGATAAATTTCGTTGTTGCTGCCACCCGCGGAAGCCACCACATAATTGCCCGTAAGTGAAGGTGAAAAGGCTGCACTGAAAACGGTGTTATCATGGCCAAGAAAATCAGTAAACCGGGTACCGCCCGGAATGGCATAACTGGTACCTTTTCCGGATACATCCAACGCGGCCAAAATTTTTGCATCGTACGAAAACGCCAGAGCATTTATAGGATCCTTAATGTTCGGGAATTCCTTTACGATTGTTCCTTCAGAACTCCATAAGAAAAGTTCACTATCAAAACTGCAACTGGCCAGGTATGAACCTTCGGGCGAGTATACCACTTTGTTAAGCATTCCCTTGTGCTTCTTCCATGGCTTTGGAACAAACTTGGTAACGCCTTTTTCAAGTCCTTGTAATCCATACACTAAAATATCCCTGCCTTCAGCAGCCACGGCCAAATCCTGTGTACGTGAGTTAAAACTTAAGCTGGTTACCGTTGAACCTACCGGTATGGTGGCAACGGATTTTAACATGGGCGAACCATCCATCTTCCAGATGCGCACCGTTCGGTCATCACTGCCGCTGGCTAGGTACAACCCTGACCCGCTAAAAGACAAACTATTAATCACATTCGTATGGCCAATAGCTGTACCCACCTGAACACCCTTGTCAATATCAATAATAATAATGTAGTTATCCTTTTCTGTGCTAACAGGGTATCCACCTACCGCCAGCAATTTACCATCGGGCGAAAGCGCTGAAGCATACAACATGCCTTCCCAGCCATCACCAATCTGTGATTCAAATTTGCGAAGCATTTCTCCTGTAGTGGCATTCCATATGCGTATGGTTTTGTCTTCTGATATGGATATAATACGGTTGCCATCGGGAGTAAAAATCAGGTTATGAACTTTGGCCGAATGCCCCATGGGGTTAATAACAATCCGGGGTGCCTGGGCCAATGCGCTTGCCAGTATAAACAAGCTTGTTAGGGTAAGAAAATATCGGGTTGCCATAACTGCAGAAAATTGGTAGACTGTAAAATTACCAATTTTTTATGGCGATTAGGCAAGTAGCTGAAATAGCCTGGAAAAGGCTAATTCGATGATTTTTTGAAGATCAGGATAATCCCTGGGCGTTTTCCGTGCACATCGGGGGTATGCGCTTCGGTTGTTGATTTATTTAGCTGAACAGAACTGTAAAAAAGAATACCATAAAATAATGAAATGGTAGTGGCTGCAAGGTATATCATATCTCCCCCTCGGTTTGTTTTGGTCATACAAAAATGCATCACTCCTAAATGTTGGGAATTTTAATGTTAAGTATTCAGTCACGGAAGTAAGTTTTGGCATGGTTTTGCCAGCCAAAGCCATTGGAATAATTTTTAAGGAAATTACTATCAGAACTTTTACCTTGCGCGCCTTAACTATTGTAAATCAAATCACTATGCATAAGAGAATATGGATAATGCTCATTGTTTTGTTGAGCATTTCAGCTAAAAACCTGTACGCTCTACAGGGTGCCGAAACCCTTCAGGATAGTACAAAAGCGCCAAAAAACTGGTTTTTGCTCGACCCGGAAACTGACCGCGTTCAGGGTGTAAGTGCCGAACGGGTATACACCACCCTCTTAAAAGGCAAACCCTCACGCACTGTGGTGGTGGCCGTTATCGATTCAGGCGTGGATATTTTCCATGAAGACCTCAAGGATGTTATCTGGGTAAACAAAGGCGAAATACCAGACAACGGTATTGATGACGATAAAAACGGATATGTGGATGACGTGTATGGATGGAATTTCATTGGAGGAAAAGATGGAAACGTAAACGAAGACACCTACGAACTCACCCGCGAATACGTGCGCCTTAAGGCAAAGTTTGAAAACGTAGAAGAGAAAAAAGTACCCAAGAAAAGCCAGGCCGACTATGCCTACTATAAAGACCTGAAAGGCAAATTTGAAAAGCGCAGCCAGGAGGCCAACCAGATGTACACCCAGTACAATACCATTTACACGAACATCAACTTCGGTAACGATACGCTGAAAAGTATACTGAACATTAAGAAAATAACACCCTCGGCCATTGATACCCTTAAGCCTTCAAATCCCGTAGTGGCCTTTTCGAAAAATGCTGTTTCCATCATTTTCCAGAATTTCGGACCGGATGCCGATGTCGATGAAGTGCTGGAAGATTTAAAGGGAGCTGTTGACTACTACAGAGTGCAGGCTTTATTCGGTTATAATACGGAGTTTGATTCACGTACCATTGTGGGTGACAACTATGCCGACTTGTATGAAAAAAGCTATGGTAACAACGATGTGAAAGGACCTGATGCCGAACACGGTACGCACGTTGCCGGCATTATTGCTGCTAACCGGAAAAACGATTTGGGCATAAAAGGTATTGCCGATAATGTAAAAATTATGGTGATCCGTGCAGTACCCAATGGTGACGAGCGTGATAAAGATGTAGCCAACGCCATTCGCTATGCTGTTGATAATGGCGCGAATATTATTAACATGAGTTTTGGAAAGTCATATTCACCTCAAAAAGAAGCGGTGGATAAGGCCGTGAAATATGCTGAATCAAAAGGTGTTTTGCTGGTACATGCTGCCGGTAATGACGGTGATGACATTGACGTAAAGAAAAATTTCCCTTCTCGATATTATAACGATGGTAAGGAAGCTAAAAACTGGATTGAGGTTGGCGCATCATCCTGGGGTGCAGATGAAAACTTTGTAGCTTCATTCTCCAACTACGGAAAAAAATCGGTGGACTTGTTCTCTCCAGGTGTTGAAATCTACTCAACCATACCGGAAAATGGTTACAAAAACAACCAGGGTACCAGTATGGCCAGCCCTGCAGCAGCCGGTGTTGCAGCCATTATCATGTCATACTTTCCTGATCTAACAGCCAACCAGGTGAAAGAGATTCTATCACAATCCACACGCAAGTTCGATGGGCTTAAGGTGATTACACCCGGTGGTAAAGAAGCGGTTGACTTTAATAAACTGAGTCGCTCAGGCGGATTGGTAAATGCCTATGAGGCAGTGAAGTTGGCCATGACTATGAGTAAGACTTTCGATAAATAATTTGCGAAATTGCTACTAACTAAAAAGCCCGGACCATTACGTTCGGGCTTTTTGCTTTGATGTCTTTGTGGTTAAAATATGTGTCTCCTTTTGCCACTAAAACACAAAACCATTAAAATTATTCGGTTACAACCGGATTTCCCTTATTGATCCACTCGCTCATTCCACCACTGTAATTCTTAATGTTTTTATATCCGTTACGCGCAAGTATAGAGTAACCAATAGATGAGCGATCACCAGCCTGACAGAAAACAACCACCTGCTGATCTTTTTTAACTTTATCCAGGTTTTTCTCCAGCGTACCAACAAATACGTGATCAGCTCCTTTAATATGTCCCGACTTATATTCAGCCTCACCACGCAAGTCAACATACTGTGTGTGGTTTGACTGCATGATCTGCTTAAGCTCAGGCTCAGAAATTATGTTTGCTTTTTCAAGTTTGTTTCCTAAGTCTTCCCAAACCTTTACATTCTCAACATATCCGTAAATATTATCCAGGCCAATGCGCATTAATTTTCGGGTAAGGTCCTCCAACTTACTTTCCTCTGCTAGTAAAATGAATGGCTCATCGTAATTTAAAATCCAGCCGCACCACGTTGCAAAAGAATTGTTTCCCTGAATATTATAGGTACCCGGAATAAATCCTTCAGCAAACTCAGTTTTTAAACGTGTGTCAATAACCTTTACGCCTTTATCGAACGATGCTTTAAATTCAGCAGCACTCAGTTTTTTCAGTTTTGGAACTTCTGTAAGCAGCGGGCGATCAACTTTGTTAAGTTTTTTCATCATGGCAAAATACTTTGGCGGTTCGGGTTGATCCTCCAGCAAGTATTTCACAAATCCATTTTCATCTTTTTGATATTGGAAGGCCCAGTTACGTATTTTTTCATACCCCACGGTTGAACTGGGTACCGCACCTAATGCCTTGCCACATGCTGAACCGGCACCATGGCCGGGCCACACCTGAATGTAATCAGGTAAGGCATTAAAACGCTGAACCGATTTGTACATTTCCTTTGCTCCGGCTTCTTTTGTCCCCACAACACCTGCAGCTTTCTCCAACAAGTCTGGTCGACCTACATCACCTACAAACACAAAGTCGCCAGTGAATAACATTACCGGTTCAGGGCTTGCAGGTGTATCGGTAAGCAAGAAGCTTATACTTTCAGGTGTATGTCCGGGTGTGTGCAGCACATCGAACTTTAAATTACCCACCATAAAAGAATCACCATCTTTCAAGCCATTGTGCGGAAATTCGTATAGCCAACCTTCTCCGCCCTCATCAGATAAATATAATTGTGCTCCTGTTAAGGCCGCAAGCTCGCGCGATCCGGAAAGGAAATCAGCATGGATGTGCGTTTCAGCTATGTGGGTAATTTTCATTTTGTTTTGAGCGGCAATTTCCAGGTAGATGTCCACATCGCGTTTGGGATCGATTACCATGGCTACACCGGCTTTCTGGCAACCAATAAAATAACTGGCTTGTGCCAGGCTTTTGTCGTAAACGTGTTGAAAATACATATCGCTATAAGTTAGTAGTTACAAATTAAACGTGTTGTGTAGATCAGCGAGGAACAAAGGTACAGTATCTGAATCATTTGGAGATACAAATACGCCTGACCAACATCAGCTCACCACTGATTCAGTCGAAAACTGGTCAATTACCCGTTCCAGCTGGCTTGCATTAAGCACGCCCGATTGACGCCAAAGTACCTGTCCGTTTCTGAAAAGCATAAGTGTTGGAACGCCCTGAATACGATAGGCACTTGCAAGCAGTGGATTTTTGTCAACGTCAATTTTAATGATCGAGGCTTTACCTTCAACCTTTGCCGAAAGTTCCTGGAGTATGGGCTGCATCATTTTACAGGGGCCGCACCAGGTGGCAAAAAAATCAACTAAAACAGGCCTATCACCGCTTATAAGTTCTTTAAATGTTTTCTTTTTTTCCATAAAGCGTTTCAATCTGATACAAAACTACACTGGAAAAAAAATAGTTTCTGTGATTTTGGTTACACTACCTTAAACCTCACCCCGTCCCTGCCTACCGGCAGGCAGGGACGTCCCTCGGACACCCCTCTCCTGCAGGAGAGGGGAGTGGGTAACGTGTTTAAAAATTTAAGGTGGGTACTAAAGAAATAAATACCGTATAAAGCCGATAATACCGAGACACAACAACACCAGGCCTGGGATCATTCGTATCAGCCGATTGTCTCTGAAGGAAGAAGCTATGCGGTGTGCCAAAAATATAAGTAACGAAAGTAACGCAAAAGCACCTACCGAAGTACCCAGCACATAACTGTGTAATCGCCATCCGGTACTGAGGTCAATCCAGCCCTGGTATTTCAAATAAGCCGTAAGAGCTATCCAGAAAGGAACAGCTTGTGGATTAAGAATGCTTAAAATAATTCCCCTTCGAAAACCGCTTTCCTGTAGTTTAACGGAAATGGCCGTTGGTTTTCGAACGGTCCACAGGCTAACCACCCCAATAACCGTCATGATAATAGCACCCCATAACTGCAAGTTTTGCAACACCACAGGCGAGGAGGTGATGAGTTGTTCAAACTCAACGGCAATCCACGCATAGGGATATTCAACGATGGCCACGGCTAAAGCAAAACGCAAAGCTGTTTTAATGCGATGCTCCAGGCCCATTTGAAGCACCATTAAATTAAGGGTGCCCGGAGGAATAGAACCCAGAAAGCTAAATACGAAACCGACAATAAAAACCTGTACGATCAAGATACTAAAATGTTAAGATTACATGATTAACGGAATTCATAGCCGAACCCCATCAGTTGGGTGAGTAATGTATTGGGCGCATCGGTTGCGGTGGCACGACCTTCAAGCGTTGGTGCGATGGGTGAATGTTTTGCCAGGTACTCTTCAATAACTTTATGCAACGTAGCGCCTAATTTTTTTGGTTCCGCCACGTTTTCAACACGGCAAATAGTTGTATCCGGATCGCCTTCCCGCTCGCAGGCAACAAAAGAGTAACTCCTGTTCATATCCAAAGTTTTTCCTTTAACCTTTATCCAGTTTACACGCTTGCCGTGTTCATTACCGATGGTAAAGTTCACTTCCATTCCTTTAAAACGAACTACCCATCCGCCAAAACGTTTGGCCGGGTCTTTTGCGAAAGCGTTGTGCAATTCCTTTTCCATCCAATCCCACAGTTGCTTGCCGGTTATAGTGCCCAGTTTAGCTTCGCTGTCTACCGGCAACATGCTCCATAAATAATCTTCTGTGATTTCTGCTACTCCGGTTTTTGGATCGGGCACTAATGGCGGGCAAAACCGAAAACCATTACTTAGCGCAATATCCGGTTTAAACTTCCACATAATAGCATCGGTAATAAAATTATCCATGGGCGTTTCAATTACATAGTAGCGCACCAGGGGTGTTTTTGTTTTACCGATTACACGATCCAGGCGGGCACGATAAGGTTCACGCGCTTTTTCAACCAATGCCTTCATTTCCTCATCTTCTTTGTACCGATCCGGATCAACATCCAGCAAGTGATACGCTTGATCTTTAATCACACCATCTTCAATGGCAATATCCAGGCGGGCCACAAATGAACCGAAGGCACCCGGTTCAGTAACCTTCGCGTACTTTCCGCTTATGGGTTCACGCACACGTTCGTGCGTATCCGCTCCGAGTATATAATCAACACCTTTAATAGGAGGCATATCGGCCAACCCAATTTGTTGGGCAAGCCCCATGTGAGTTAACAACATCACTAAATGACAACCTTCGTATTCTTTTAAAATCTTAACATATTTCGCAACATTTTCTTGGGGATGGGTAAATTGAATACCCTCACTGTATGCGGGCGATTGACGCTTGGGTGTGAGCGGATCATTGTACCCGATAAAACCAATTTTGATTCCTCCGATATGTTTCACATAGTAAGGCGGAAAAATCAAATCACCGTTAAAATCATCATGCGTGTTATGAAACATGTTGGCGCATACCTTTGGGCAGGTATAGGCAAACATATCTTTCATCATCATTTCTTTGCCGTAAACCACTTCCCAGTTTCCCGGAAGCATCAGATCATAACCGATAGTATTCATTAACGGCACGATAGCCTGCCCTTCCGTGAGGGCTGCTACACCGCCACCCTGAAAACAATCACCACCATCAATTAAAAAAGTATTAGCCGGATTTTCCTTACGCAACGAATCGATCATGGATTTCAGTGTAGCGTATCCGCCCCGTTTCTTGTAAACCGGTTTCCCATTCTCAATAAAGAATTCATCATGGGTAAGCAACTGAGCATGAATATCGGCTGTGTGCAAAAGCGTGACTACTGAAGTTTTACCGGTTTTAACCGATTTATTACTAAAAATTTCGCTGTGCCTTGCGCCACCCTCACCGTCATTCATGGCCGATGCTGCCAAAGGAGAAATTAAGCCACCCCCAACACCCAGGGCCAAGCCCAGTCCACTGGCTTTTTTAAGAAATTCACGCCTGCTGGCCTCAGAAATTTGCACATGAAGCTTTTTCTCTCTTTCGGATACCGCTTCTGTTTGGCAAGAATAGCACGTACAATCACTCCAATGATCCATAGTGAATTTTTAAGAATTGAATAGTATTTGAAGCCATCTAAAAAAATAGAAGGTACGTCATTGGGAGGGAGCCTGCCGGCAGGCAGGGAACAACCGAAGCAATCTCTTGCTTAAGAGCAAAAATATAGATTGCTTCACTTCGCTCGCAATGACGGTAATATTTTTGAGATGGTCTGCAACAAAATTAACGCTCAACAGGCTTACGGGCAGCCGTCCATGCGTTGAAACCGCCCTGCAAATCGTAAACTTCTTTAAACCCAAGTTGTGTAAGTATGCTTGAAGCCTTGCCACTACGAACACCACCGGCACAATAAACGAATACAGGTTTTGTTTTATCCAGTTGATTCACCTGGTTTTTAAAGTCACTGCTGTAATAATCAATCATAGTTGCCTTTGCCAAATGACCGTCTTTAAATTCGTCTGCAGTCCGGACATCCAGCACAATCTTATCCGCAGTTGAAGCCAGTTTCTTTTCAAAATTATCAGCGGAAAGTTTTTGCACACCGCTTTGCCCCTGACAACTTAATGTCAAGGCAATAACAGGCAGTAAAAAAAGTATGCTTAAAATTTTCATTGTTGTAGTTTTCATTAAAATCCAAGTTTTACATAAATCCAATTATCCTGTTGCTTCTTAACAATATCCACCAAAGCATAGGGTACGGTTTTCGCATAGGGCACCAAATCGCCTTTTGTTAAGTTTCGTTGCTTCATGGTAAACTCACATCCAATAAAGGATACATTGCTCAATTTCATCTTATCCAACCGGTTAATGTATGTTGACTTTGTGTTCAGCATAAAGTCCATACCCGGCCCGTGACACACCACGGCAATCTCGGCATCAGGAATTTCTTTTTTCAGATTACTGATCTGATTGACAATAGATCGGTGTACCAGTGTATCGCTGGATTGCAGATGCATAACCACGCGTGCCGGTTGCTGGGCTAAACCCGCAATAACCGGGCTTAGTAGTAACAGAATTAGTACGAAACGCTTCATGATTTTGACTGTCTTTTAAAGAGTAAAATTCATTAAATTTTAATTCTTACAATGTAACGAAAGTTACCGTTGATTTACATGGATATGTTCAGAATGATCAGACTCCATTGCGTAAATCAATAGTACATCTAAAAATAGTAATCCAGCACCAGGCTCATATGGTGCATATCGACCTTATTATGATAGTACGAAGGTATTTCCTCAAGACCGCTAACCATGTTGCCTTTGTACAGATAAAGAAAATCGGCCTGAAGGCCTTGCAAAAAGCCACTGAATTTATACCGCATGCGCATGTTCATCTGGTAAAACGATGGCATGATATATTTATTTAACCGGGCATCGGCAACAGATGGCAGCACAAACAAGCCAGCAGATGTTTGCAGCGACAGGTGCTTTTGTTTATCGAGTAGTCGGTTATTCTGGATCATCATGGCATGCACATCGCCCATGCCTTCCATGCGCTCGCGTTGCATAAACGTGTAAAAGGATTCAACGCCCCACTCGCGCGGAAACAGAAAACGACCATGTGTCGTTATTCGCGTATAGTTAATATTCCATTCTTCACTTGTAGTATTGTTCAACGCACTGGCGCGTAAACTAAAACTATGCGATTGTTCATCCTTACTGATGTATTGCTTCTCTATTGAAAGCGTGTCTGAGTATAACGATTTTTGCCATGCATACTGAAGTCCGGCCATCCACGTTATGGATTGATTCCTTTTTCTGATTTCAAATTTTTGCAAAGCCATGTTGAACAAGTTATTGGCATGATAAGTCCACAACTGGTAGTTCACTCCTTTTACCGGAAGCAACTCTGCCTGGCCGATGAAAACATGTTTGGTTTTGATGTTACCGGCATAAGAAGCTTTATTGCCATTAACGGCTCTTCCCATTGGATACACTCCAACTGAGTTGCCCATACCATACCAGTGTATAGTACCGCGTGGTGATGTTCTCCAAAGCCAACCGGCTTTAAATCTGAACTTTTCCCATTCATTCAATTCTGCCCATGCACCGTGCTGTAAGTTGGGTCGCATGCGACCATCTTGTAAATTAATTAGGGGAGTTTTTAGATGAAACTTACCCACTTGCAAGTAGGATTTATTTTTCTGAGAAATATAATAGCGTAAGTAGAGGTCTTCAAGCCGGTCAAGGTCTTCGTGATTATCCGGATTGGTCACATCAAAAAGGGCTACTTCATACCGATTGAAAAAGGGTGCGGTGGGCCCAAGGTGTGAGGATGAAATGTTATAAATAATAAACCCCGACATGCCCACCTGAAAATTTTTGATTATCGGTGAGTAATAGCCAAGTCCTCCACCAATTCCCCAGGCATAATAGTCAGGGTAATCGCGGTGATTAACTGTGCTCATGAAGAAATTACGCATGTGCCCCTCAAATGTGCCCAGTTTGTGCAGCACATTGCATAGGCTATCATTCTCCACGCATTGCTGGTTAATAATTGCCCTACGGGCCGACCAACTGGGATCCTGATGCTGCGAATTTCCAGTCATAAAATTCAGCACGAACAGTACAAATACAAGCCAACGCATCATTACACTATTTTGAAGCAACCGCTTTGTTCAACATTTTTCGTTTTTCGACAATCGGTTTAAACGGACCGTACTTATGTTGCTCTTCTGCGAAGCCATCATGAAACGGGCCGAAAGGATGATCGACCGGTTTTTTAGAAATATCCGGCCAGTCTTTCGTAATATCTTTTGATGGATGTGCAAGTGAATTCACGTATGCCGCAACATCCCAGGCCTCCTCATCGGTAAGTTGAGGCTCACTATAAGAAGCACCTAACGGCATGTTTGCTTTTACGTATCCGGCAAAGCGCGAAAGCCGGTATAAGCCTGCACCTTCATTATAACTTTTTTCACCCCACAGAGGCGGGTAAATCCATGCTTTTCCTTCGGTATTGAGAATTCCTTCACCACCAGCACCATGGCACACTACACATTTTTGCTCATAAATCATTTTGCCTTTTTCCGGGCTGGCTGCACGATCCATAAAAGCGAGTTCAACCAGTCCTGCTCCTTTTGGACTTTCACCTTTCGGAACATCCTTGCCCAACCAATTGATGTAGGCAACAATGGCTTTCATTTCTTTTGAATCATTTGCTAAAGCATCACCATTGAGGCTACGTTCGAAACAATCGTTCACGCGTTTCTCAATAGTTTCTTCCGTGCCGGAACGAGGCCGATACTTGGGATACGTTGAAGCCACTGCGCTGTAATTATTACCGAAAGGTTTGGTGCCGGCATCAAGGTGACAGTTCTGGCAATTCATCCCATTGCTCATGGCTAAAACTTTCCCCCTTGGTCCCAGGTATTCAGACGTATGGGCAATAAGTTCTTTTCCATAACGAATAAGATCACCGTCTTCACCATGTGGAATAGACGACTCATCAGGTGCCTGCCATACATCCGGAATTACTGACACGTTAGTATTTGTTACTTGAGGCTTGCTGTTATTTCCTGATGAAGAGAACCACGCTGTTATCTCAGAAGCAAAAAACAGTGAACCCGTCATGGCTACAATCAATGCCACCATTATAAAGATCAACGTCACAAACGTGTTCGTGATCTTAACAAGGGAGTCCGTTGAATTATCATGTAGCTTCATAGCTGCCCCTTACAGTACTCTTCTAATGAGGAAGTTTGTCCCGCAATAATCCGTATACCCAGGTTCCGGCTATGGCACTCACCAGTGTTACCAGCACGACCAAGAAACCACTGCCAATTTGTGCAAACAACGGCCCCGGGCAAGCACCGGTAATAGCCCAACCTAACCCAAACATAGAAGCACCAATAATATTACCCCAGTGAAAATCCTTTTTATGGAACACCACCTCTTCACCTTGCATGGTTCTGATCTTGAATTTCTTTATCAACCATACGGAAATCATACCCACCACCACGGCTGTTCCGATAACGCCATACATGTGAAAGGAATGAAGCCGGAACATTTCCTGGATGCGGTACCAGGAAATAATTTCTGCCTTTACAAAAACGATTCCGAAAAGAATGCCCACGACTACATACTTAATGTTGGACACAATTGGTTGTTCACGTGTAAGCTGGTCATTAGGTGCTTCACATTCTATCGGATGCTCAAGCACCAGGGGATTGGTTACAAATTCTTCTGTTGTATTCTGCATAATCTTTTAGTGTCAGGTTTTAAAACAATTTCATTAACCACGGAAAAATGAGGTGGACCATAGCAAAGCCACCGACCATAAAGCAACATGTAGCTACCAGTGAGGGCCATTGTAAGGTTGACAAACCCATGATGGAGTGTCCTGAGGTGCATCCACCGGCATAACGCGTTCCGAAGCCTACTAAAAATCCGCCCAGCACAAAAAATACAAGGCCTTTAAGGCTGAACAGATTCTCAAAACTGAAAATGGAAGCCGGCATCAATTCATTATCCACTACCACATTCAATGCTTCCAGGTCTTTAACGGTTTGTGCCGATACCTGGATAGGATCAGGATTGCTCAAGAGTTGCGTAGCGACTAATCCACCTAACAATACACCGCCTACAAAGAACAAATTCCACATTTCCCTTCGCCAGTTGTACTTAAAGAAAGGAATATTGGCAGGCAAACAGGCTGCGCAAATATGGCGCAGTGAAGAAGAGATGCCGAAGTGCTTGTTACCCAGTAGCAACAGGGCGGGAACAGTAAGACCGATAAGGGCTCCGGCAACATACCAGGGCCACGGTTGACGAATTAATTCTAGCATAGGAAAAGTATAGTTTTTACCAAGTTAAACACAAAAATAAAGGAGACATTACGGGGCGTCCGTAACTTTAGTAACAGTATCTTAAATAGTTTAGAAAAAGAGCTCTTTACCTAAAATATAAACACCCATAACCAGCACAAACCAACCAAACGCAGGTTTTAATTTTTCATTGGATATAAACCGGGTTAAATAACTTCCAATAAGAATGCCTACCATGGCAAACGCAGAAAACAGCAACATGAATTTATAATCAATTGTTAATTCGCTACCCAAATCACCGGTAAACCCAATTAACGATTTCAGCGCAATGATCAACAATGATGTTCCCACCGCTTGTTTCATCGGTAAACCGGCAAATAATACCAACGCAGGAATAATCAGAAAGCCGCCACCGGCACCCACCAGCCCGGTTACACCGCCCACCACAAGACCTTCAATAAAAATCAAGGGGAAATTATAAGTCTTTTCTTTCGCTTCTTCCTTTTGGTTTTTAGGTTTCCGGATCATCGACACAGAGGCCAACAGCATAAGTATGGCGAATAAAACCATAACAAAAACACCTTTGGTGAACTCAAAACCTCCCACCGTAAATAATGAATCAGGAATAATGGGCACAATAAATTTTCGAACGGCATAAACGCCTGCAATAGAGGGTAGTCCAAAGATGAGCGCTGTTTTTAAATCAACATTTCCTTTTCTGAAATGACTAACCGAACCTACAGCGCTGGTTAAGCCTACAACAAAAAGCGAGTAAGAGGTCGCTAAGACCGGATCTTCCCTAAAAAGATAAACCAGTATGGGAACCGTAAGTATTGAACCACCCCCACCAATTAACCCTAACGTAAGCCCCATTACAATTGAAGCAGCATATCCCAGAATTTCCATTCGTCAGTGAACTTTTAAATTTCGGCAAAGGTAGATTTCCATAGAGCCTGAATCGGTAACAAAAGTCACGCAGGATTAAGGACGTAAGGTATTCAATCGATTTTATGAAGTGAAAAGTAAAACACAGATCCCTTTCCTTCTTCACTTTCAACCCAAAGCTTGCCACCATTTTTTTCTACGAAATCTTTACACAAAATTAATCCCAGGCCCGTTCCCTTTTCATTGGCCGTTCCGGGCGTTGAGTGTTTCGAATCTAACCGGAATAGTTTTGCCACTACTGCCTGGCTCATACCTACTCCGGTATCGGCTACCGAAACAATAACCTCATTATCCTTTTGTTCGGCACCTAGTTTAATAACTCCATGAGCAGGTGTAAACTTAATGGCATTGGAGATAAGGTTACGAACCACTGTGGTGATGGATTGCTGGTTTGCCCTGACCTGAATCGGATTATTCTGTTCGTGCAGAATGGTAATTTCTTTTGCCGCTGCCTGTGTTTGTAACAAATCTTTATTCTGTCCCAATACCGCTACAATATCAAATGACTCGGGGTTGAAATCAATGTTACCGGTTTGCGAACGCGCCCATTCCAACAAATTATTAAGCAGTGTAAACAGGTTTTTGAGTGATTTGTCCAGATCCCTGGCAACGGTTTGGATATCCTCCTTACTTAAGGCCTCAAAATGATTAATCAGCAAATTTGAAAAGGAAGTCAGCGAGTTCAGTGGACCTTTAATATCATGCCCGATGATAGAAAAGAATTTGTCTTTAGTAGCATTCAACTGCTGAAGTTGAACATTCTGCCGTTCGATCGTTTCGTTGATTTGTTTTAGTTGGTGGTTCGATCTGCGCTTTAACAAATACAGATACAGCGTTAACATGATGATTACAAAACCCAACCCGATGAGCAGGTACAGGTATTGCTGAATGCGCTGCTGCTCGGCCAACTCGCGTTCGCGATCGCGCTTTACCAACTCCAGTTTTTCTATCTCCTGTTCCTTTTTTACCAGCGCATAAAGACTTTGAGCCTCCAGTAGTTTCTGGTCATTTTCTTCCTTGGCCATAAATTCATTCATCGCCAGAAAAAGCTCGCGGTACGTTAAAGCCCGTTTGTAATCACCTAACGCTTTACAGGTTAGGCTCAGGTAATCATAACTGGTGCGCAACGCATCTTTTGTTTGAGATGACTGTGCCGACTGCAAGGCCAACTCAAAATTGGGTAACGCCTGCTTATAATTCTTTTGACGGTAATAAAATAAACCCAGGTTGTTGTATGCCTCTGCAATTCCCTTTTTATAGTCTGCCAACTGAAAAACCTCCAATGCAGCTTTGTAGTTGGCCAGGGCCCGCTCCGCGTTATTCATGAGCTCATAAACAGCTCCGATTTCATTTAACAATACACCTTCACCAATTCGCTCACGGTGCTTACGTCTTACTGCCAGTGCCTGTTTAAAATAATCAAGCGCATTCGAATAGCTCTTTTGCAAAACATACAATTGTGCCATGTTAAACAATGCCTCAGCCTCAAAATCGGGTTGTTGCAACTGATCCTTCAGGCTCAACACCTCTTCAAAGCGCTCAAAGGCTTCTTCTGGCTGATCAGCGGCAGCATAAGCCTTACCCAACGCATTTAATACCAAGGCCAGGTTATCGGGTTGTTTTATGCTCAGGCTTACATCGTGCGCACGCTCTAAAAATTGCAGGCTCTTTTCTATGTTTCCGGTTTCATTAAAAACGTGTGCAATAGAAAGGTAGGCGTAGACCTGCCCATTCAACAGGGCTGCAGAATCGGCCAGGCTCAACGCCTTCAAAAACAAATCCATAGCCTCTTCGTACTTATAGGCCCGTGTTGCTTGTGTCATTCCCATTTCCAGCAGCAAAAAAACGCGGGCCGAGTCATCCTGAATTTCCAGCGCTGCGAGCAAATTATCCTGCTTTCTTTTTAAAACTCCTTCGATCGACTCACTATCACCTGGTGCTAAGAGGTTCCGGTACCAGGTTGTTAAAGGTGTAGTTTCCTGTGCACTGACTGATATTGAGAAGAACCCAACACACCCTGCAATCAGAAACTGCCCTAGTAAAGACCTCATCAATCAAGAATTTTACTTAAAATCGTCAAAAGTTACGAAAGTGCAGCGATTGAGTATGGTTGCAATTCTGCTTGTTTGGAACTAACCGATAAACAAGAGGTATCAGGCGATAAAAAGAAAAGCCTGATGAAACTTCATCAGGCTTAGTGATCCCGCTGGGACTCGAACCCAGGACCCATACATTAAAAGTGTATTGCTCTACCAACTGAGCTACGGAATCGTTTCAACGTTCAAATTTGCCTGTTTTGCGGGCATTTCCGTTATTGAGGGCACAAAGGTAACAGAAGGTGAAAAATATGCAAAACAGGCTTTTAAAAATTGTCCCCTATCTATGCCTGCTTTTCATTTTGTTCAACACTTCCCGCACAACAGGTCAGTCACTCACCTATCATCTTACCAAAGCCGATTCATTGTTTGCGCAAAAACGTTACACACAATCGCTTGACCTTTACCGCTCTATTTACAACCAGCAGCAGTACACACCTTCAATGTTTTTGAAGATGGCCTACATAGAAGAAGGTCTTGATCACCTGGCGCCTGCCCTTTATTACCTCAATTTATATTACCTGGCCTCACGTGATGAAAGAGTGATTCCGAAAATCAAAGAACTGGCGGATAAAAACCGGCTGGAAGGCTATGTGTTTTCTGATCGTGAGCGGTTTCTATCCGTCTACAGGGAGTACGCTATACACCTGACTGTAGTACTGATGGGAACTGCAGTATTCTTACTTAGTCTGGTTTTATTTCTTCGAGCGCGAAAAAAAAAGGCCTATGGCGTATGGGCTGCCCTGCTGATTATACTGGCCGTTATGTTTATCCACATTAATCTTCCGGTTCAAGACAGAGCTGCCATTGTTTCTTCCGGAAACACATATTTAATGAGCGGACCCTCTGCCGGATCATCGGTTGTGCAAATTATTGGCGAAGGACATTGCGTTACTGTAATTGGCCAAAAAGATATATGGGTGCAAATCCGATGGAAGAATAAAGATGCCTTTATTAAAAAGGACAGTCTCCTCTTCCTATCCCTTTAAAACTTAACCGAAACAGATCCCTTGTACTTTCGGTGGGTATAGGTTAGGTGATAATAATAAACGCCTGCGGCTACATCTTTCGGAAACCAGCGGAAGTCGCGGCTGGAGCTTTCATAAACCTGCGTTCCCCACCGGTCGTAAATGC